>TARA_R110001583_G_scaffold5546_2_pt1 | contig 427438 bp, 399 predicted proteins | sample TARA_R110001583 | Tara Oceans TARA_R110001583 (sample SAMEA4398432) | marine metagenome | biome: Polar Biome; feature: [MES] marine water layer (ENVO:01000295) within the mesopelagic zone...; material: water (ENVO:00002006), including particulate matter (ENVO:01000060) such...
CCATAGCAATCGCAACTACAATAATCGCCATCATGCCCAGCGGCCGTATCACCGGCCGGCGCCGCGGCCTGTTTACCGCGCGCCACCGCGCGCCCATCGTCACTATGCGCCGCCGCGGCACAATTATGTCCGCTACAGCCGCGCCTATGGGCCCTATTATCGTCACGGCCATGTTCCGCCCTACCATGTGGGCGGCTGGTATCGGCCGCATCACCAGACGGTCTACATCACGAATTACTCCACCTACGGCCTCTACGCGCCGCCGCCCGGACATTACTGGGTCCGGGACCATCATAGCGGCGACGCCATCCTGGCATCGGTCGCCACCGGTGCGATCATCGGATTGGTCGTCGGCGCCCTCGCCTACGACTAGGCTGGCCCAACTTCAGAAAATACAGAACGCCCGGGCCCGTCGTCCGGGCGTTTTTCATGCGTCATGAAAGTGTCTTCCAAAAAAGCCCTGAAGTTAACTTTGTAATGGCGCAAATCATGCTTAACTCTGATTCGTCCGGGATGGTTCTGGACAAAGTTCGTGCCTGTTGCACGCTTGAAAGGAGGTGATTCATGTCGAGTGAGAAAACCAGAGGGATCAACAAGTTTATATCCTGTGGTGCCCGGCCGGAGCAGCCTCCTGTCGGCGCATAGAGATATTTGAAGGTACGCTGAAACGCTGCCAGACTTTGTTGGGTCCCGAGGACTCACGGAAGCCGCCCCAGAGGGCGGCTTCTTTGTTTGCAGACCTGCCCTGACCGCGCCGACTTACCTTTTGCCCGCAACACCGCTATTTGCTAGCAAAACACCCGAGCGGAGAAACTCAAATGAACGCCCTGACCCACAAGACATCCGGTTGGACCATCGGCACAGGCAAACCGCTATCGGTAATTGCCGGCCTCAATGTACTCGAAGACGAGGGCCTGTCTCTCGAAGTGGGCAGCGAACTGAAACGCATCTGCGCGCAATTGGACCTGCCCTATGTGTTCAAGGCGAGCTTCGACAAGGCGAACCGTTCCTCGATCAAATCCTTTCGCGGCCCCGGCCTCGCAGACGGCCTGAAAATGCTTGCGACCGTGAAGGCCAAACTGGGCGTGCCGATCTGTACCGACCTGCATGAGGCCGGTCAGGCCGAAGCCGTCGCAGACGTGGCCGACATCGTCCAGATCCCGGCCTTCCTGTGCCGCCAGACCGATCTCGTCGTCGCCACCGCCAAGGCCACCGCCGCCGCTGGCGGCATCATCCAGGTCAAGAAAGCCCAGTTCATCGCGCCGTGGGATACCAAGAACATCGTCTCCAAGATCGGTGAAGCCGCAGATGTCGGCGTGATCCTGTGCGAGCGCGGCTCCAGCTTCGGTTACAACAATCTGGTCGTCGACATGCTGGGCATTCCGGAAATGCAGAAACTCGGCTGCCCGGTCACCATCGACGCGACCCATGCGGTCCAGCTGCCGGGCGCTGACCCGCGCACGGGCGGCGCCTCCACGGGCGGTCGCCGCGAGGGCGTGGCCATCATCGCAAAGTCGGCGATTGCCGCCGGCGCGGATGGGGTCTTCCTCGAATTCCACACCGATCCGGACAAGGCGCTATGCGACGGACCGAGCTGTCTGCCGCTCTCGTCGGCCGAGGGCCTGCTGAGCACGCTGAAATCGCTGCATGAGGTCGTGAACGCGTGATCCGGGAGGGTATGGCATCAGACCGGGAGGCCCTTGCCACCATCCTCTACCGTGCCAGTCGGGACGTGTTCCCGCTGGCCGGCATCGAGCGCGTTGATGCGGCCGAGTTCGACCGTCAGACCAAAGGCGAGAGCATCCTGGTGGCTGAGAAAGACGATCGCCCGGTCGGCTTTTCCAGCGTCTGGGACCCGGACCATTTCCTGCACCATTTCTTCATCGATCCGGATCATCAGGGCCAGGGCATTGGCCGGTCGCTGATGGTGGCAACCATGATGCGCTATGGCAGCGCCCTGTCCCTGAAGTGCAATACGTCCAACACCACGGCCCGCACCTTCTATCGGGCTATGGGCTGGATCGAGACCAATGAGCCGGGTGGCACCAGCGAAGGCATCGGCGACTGGATCTGGATCCGGACCCCTGCCGCCGCCTCGGCGCTCGGCCTGTTACCGGAAGGCCCCACAGAATGACGCGCCTCATCGCTTTCAACAAACCGTTCAATGTCCTGTCCCAGTTCACCGACAAGAGCACACTGGCAAGTTCGCGCGAGACGCTGTCGGATTATATGGACATCCCGCGCGTCTATCCCGCGGGTCGGCTCGACCGGGACAGCGAAGGCCTCCTGCTGCTGACCGATGACGGCAAGCTGCAGGCGCGGATTTCCGACCCGAAGGCCAAGATGGCCAAGATCTACTGGGCCCAGATCGAAGGCATCCCGGACGATACGGCGCTGCAGGCTCTCCGCTCGGGTGTAGAGTTGAATGATGGGCGCACGGCCCCGGCCAAGGCGCGTGTGATCGACGAACCCGGCGATCTCTGGTCCCGCAACCCGCCCATCCGGTTTCGTAAATCCGTGCCGGACAGCTGGATCGAGCTGACTATTATTGAAGGACGCAACCGCCAGGTCCGCCGTATGACGGCCGCCGTGGGGCATCCCACACTGCGCCTCATCCGGGCTCGCATCGGTGACTGGACACTGGATGGCCTTGCCCCCGGCGAGTGGCGCGACATCAAGGGCTGACCCCCAACCCTTCACAGGCCACGTAACACAGATTAGCAAACGGCACTCCACAGGCCCGGTCGCGACCGGATGAAACAGATGGAGCGCCGCATGGCCCTGACGCAATCATCAAGCTGGTTTGACCAGAACGCCCCCGACTGGGCGCGCGAGTCCGCAACCTTCATCGGCAATATCTGGAATGATGGGGCATATGGGCTGACCTATGGCGAGATCACCATTGCCGTGGGGATCATCCTGATCGCCCTGATGATACGGGGCCTGTTTGCCCGGGTCATCGTGAAGACCATCATGCGCCTCGCCTCCGGCACCAAGTCCGGTTTCGACGACGCGCTGGTCCAGTCCATCGCGACGCCCCTCAAGATCGTCCCTGTCATCATCGGCATCTATATCGCCCTTCAGGTGACCAACATATCCGGTGAGGCGGAAGTCTATGCGACCCGCATCCTGCGCTCGATCATCACACTAGCCGTGTTCTGGACGCTGTCTCGCGCTGTGCATGCCTTTGAATACCTGTTCGCGGGTCTGAGAGACGCCCTGTCGCCCGCCGCCGTCGACTGGATGGTCAAGGCGTTGCAGATCATCCTCATCGTGTTGGGCCTCGGCGCTGTCGCAGAGCAATGGGGTATTCAGATCGCGCCCTTGCTGGCTGGTCTTGGCGTGCTCGGCATCGCCGTCGGCCTCGGCGCGCAGGATTTGTTCAAGAACCTCATCTCCGGCCTGCTGATCATATCCGAAAAGCGCTTCGTTCCCGGCGAGTGGGTCAAGGCGGACGGTGTGGTCGAGGGCACGGTGGAGAAAATCAATTTCCGTTCGACATTGATCCGCCGGTTCGACAAGAGCCCGGTCTATGTTCCCAACAGCGCACTGTCAGATGCGGCCGTGACCAATTTCTCCCGCATGACACACCGGCGCATCAAATGGGTAGTCGGCGTGGAATACCGCACGACCGTGGATCAATTGAAATATATCCGCGACGAAATCGAGGCCTGGCTCTGGAATGATGACCGGTTCGCCAAACCGCCCGAAGCCGCACTATTCGTCCGCGTGGACAGCTTCAATGCCAGCTCCATCGACTTCCTGATCTACACCTTCACCCACACCAAGAATTGGGGAGAATGGCTGGCGATCAAGGAAGAGTTTGCCGTCGCCGTGATGGACATTATCGAGACCGCTGGCACCGGCTTTGCGTTCCCCAGCCGGACGATCTACCTGCAGGAAACCGACCCGCCGGAGATCATGGCCCCGCCGGCGCGCAGCGAAGGCGTTGCCCGCGCGCAGGCCGCCAAGGAAGGCACGCTCCAGGTCGGCGGGATTGGCGAAGCCAGCGACGACGGCTGATCAGGCCGCGCCTAGGTCACCCACACGCCCGGTGCATTGGTGCGATAGCCGAGCGCGCGGTAGGCTGCATCGATCAGGCTTTGCGCGCGGTCGTTCACGAGAATGCCGCTGCCCATCTGGTTCATTGTGTAGCTGAACGCCAGGCCGATCTCCGGGTCGGCAAAGCCGATGGAGCCGCCTGCGCCGACATGGCCGAAGGCCTGCTCGCCCATGATGACGCTGGTTCCCGGGCCGAGGTTCAGCGCGCGATTGTCCATGGATTTCATGAAGCCCGGGCCGAACCGGGTCGGGACCAGGAGAGTGGCATCGCGTTGCGTCGCCGTCGTCACCATGCTCATGGCCTTCAGGCGATCAGACGAGACGAGCGTGCCGTCATCTGTTGCCAGCGGCGTGTACATCGCCACCTGCCCGCGCGCATTCGACAGGCCGCCCCCGCCACCGATCTCGGCGGCTTGCGAGACGCGATTATTGAAGTCCCAGCCGCCATTGTTCATGAAGCTCTTGTGCTGGAGGGAGTCCGGATCGGTCATCAGCTTGATGGCGAACTCGGTCGGCACATCGTCCGGCTTCGGCGCATACGGTATGATCGGCGCGATGTGCACGTCTTCCGTTTCCGGCAGGCCCAGCCAGAAGCGTGCGCCGGTCTTGTCGGCGACTTCCTCGCGAAAGAAGGTGCCGAGCGACTTGCCGGACACGCGGCGGACCAGTTCGCCGACCGTCCAGCCGAAATTGATCATGTGGTAGCCATTGCGGGTGCCCGGCTCCCAGAAGGCTTCCTCATCTTCCAGCCGCTTGATCATGTAGTCCCAGTCCTCGAACCCGCCAGGCCGAACCGGATCGCGCAGCGTCGGCAGCGCGCTCTCATGGTTCAGCATCATGCGGACGGTTGTCTTCTCTTTCCCGTTCTTCGCAAATTCCGGCCAGTAGTCTGCCACCAATGCCTCGGGGTTCAACTCGCCCCGGTCGATCAGGATATGGGCGCACAGCGCGGTCGCCGCCTTGGAACAGGAAAAGACGATGGAGATTGTGTCCTCGCGCCACGGGTCATTAGTTTCGGGATTGGCCATGCCGCCCCAGAGATCGACCTGCGTCTCGCCATTCACCGACAGGCAGACCGACGCGCCAACTTCGCCGCGCTCTGCGAAATTTCGCTCGAACTCTTCTTTCACGGCGGCGAATTTCGACTCGCACGCCCCGCCAATGCTTCCTGACATGTATTCCCTCCCGAGGATTTTATCGGGCCATTCTGCTGAGCCCTCCCCACGGGAAGGCAAGCCCGTTTCGGGCTCGCAGGGTCACGGCAGGGCTGGAAGGTATCTTTGTTTCAAGGCGGCCGCCCCCATCAGGGCACCCAGCGTGACGAACTGGACCAGAAGGATCGCCGGGCGATTGCCCTCCAGACCGCTGGACACGATGAAATAGCTGGCCAGGAAGACGGCCACGACATGACCACTATAGACGAACAGGGAATTGCGGCCGACCGTGACGAGGGGCGGGAAGCTGAGCACGGCGTCCAGAGCTGTCCCGAACCAGGACAATGGTCTCGGCAGGTCATTCTTGTTGAGCAGGAAATAGACGAGATACGAAAGGACTGACAGGCTGATCAGCCCCACGACCGTGATCGTGGCGCGTTGGGGGTTCACCAGCCAGTCCGGCACTCCGAGCAGGTCCTGCCCCAGCCCCGCGACCGCAAAAACCGCCGAGACCGCCAGCGCGGCGTAAAAGACAGGATAGCTCAGCGGCAGGATGGAGGTCTTGAACCGCTTCCAGCCCTCCGTCTTGTACAGGTAGCCAAGATAGAACCCGCCATAGAAGATGACCGCGTAAGACAGGGGATTGAATGTGCCCGTCAGCGCAAAATAGGGCCGTGTGTCAAAGACATTCGCATGGAACCAGGTTGTCAGAGCCTTGTCCCAGCCGAATGCCGCGACCAGCCAGCAGGTGACCAGGATGGTGAGGTAAAGCCCCGTCCGCTTCTTTTCCAACAGCCACAGTCCGACTGGAATGAACAGCATCAGGGCCATGTAGAGAATGAGGATATTAAGATACAGCGGCTGTTTCGCAAATGTGAGAACCTGCAATGTCTGCAACAGCAAGGGCGTATCCTGATCCGGAACATAGAGGGCATCGAGCTTCATCGGCCAGGCCGAAAGGAACAGGTAGAGCATCGAAAGCGCGACGACGACCTGGTAGAGATAGACCCAGCGCAGACGCTTCAGGATCGCCATTTCGCAGCTGAGCATCCCCCCCTTGGAAAAGGCTCTGAGATAAGAGAGCGCACAGACAAAGCCGGACAACAGGACAAAGAATTCTCCATCCCAGACCGCCGAGAAATTCCCGTGGTGAAACTTGAGGACAGGTGTCCAATGGGTGAAATTGAAATGCGCGATGAACATCGCGATGAGGAGATAGCCCCGCGCGCCATCAATATGGACCAGTCGCGCCGTCTTCCTGGCCGGCACGGAGATCGCCGGGCTCGTGGTATAAACTGCCTCGCTCATATCATCCCCTGAATTCGGTCACGTCCTGCACGGGCTGAAGGCGATTTCTGCCTCTGCGCGCTGGCAAGAAGCACAAAAAAACCCGCAACCTTGGTTGCGGGTTTTTCTGCAGACTATGTGCCAAGATCTCAGGCGGGTTCTTCGGCAGAGCCCTTCTTGGCGACAGGCTTTTTCTTCTTCGGCTTCTCGGCGACATATTTGAAGGCGAGCTTTTCCTCATCCTTCTTGTCGATGTCGATCTTGACCACGCCGCCCTTCTGGAGCGAGCCGAACAGGAGCTCTTCCGCCATCGGCTTCTTGACGTGCTCCTGGATCGTCCGGGCCAGTGGCCGGGCGCCCATGTCGGCATCAAAGCCGCGCTTGGCGAGCCAGTCGCGCGCCGCCTTGGTGATCTCGATGGAGACGTTGCGGTCTTCCAGCTGGACTTCGAGCTGGAGGATGAACTTCTCGACCACGCGATCAATGATCTCCGGCGTCAGGCCGCCGAAGGTGATCGTTGCATCCAGACGGTTGCGGAATTCCGGCGTGAACAGACGCTTGAGCGCCTCTTCCTGCTCGTCATCCTTCTTGCCGCGACCAAAGCCGATGGAGTTCTTCGAGGCATCCGATGCCCCGGCATTGGTCGTCATGATCAGGATGACATTCCGGAAGTCTACCTTGCGGCCATTCGCATCCGTCAGCGTACCATTATCCATGACCTGAAGCAGGATGTTGAACAGGTCCGGATGCGCCTTCTCGATTTCGTCGAGCAGCAGCACGCAGTGCGGATGCTGGTCCACGCCATCGGTCAGCAGGCCGCCCTCATCATAACCGACATAGCCCGGAGGCGCGCCGATCAGGCGGGAAACGGTGTGCCGCTCCATGTATTCCGACATGTCGAAGCGCAGCATCTCGACGCCCATGATGGAGGCGAGCTGCTTGGCGACTTCGGTCTTGCCGACGCCGGTCGGGCCGGTGAACAGGTACGAGCCAATCGGCTTGTTCGGTTCACGAAGGCCGGCACGGGCCAGCTTGATGGCCGCCGAAAGCGCCGTGATGGCGTCATTCTGACCAAACACGACCCGCTGGAGATCGTTTTCGAGCGATTTGAGCGCAGCCGCATCATCCGTGGACACTTGTTTGGGGGGGATGCGGGCAATCTTTGCCACAACCGCCTCGATGTCCTTCTGGCCAACCGTCTTCTTCCGCTTGGCCGCTGGCAGCAACCATTGCGCGGCGCCGGCTTCGTCGATCACGTCGATCGCCTTGTCCGGCAGCTTCCGGTCGGTGATGTAGCGATCTGCAAGCTCCACCGCCGACTTGATGGCATCATTGGTGTAGCGCAAGCCGTGGAAATCCTCGAAGCGGGATTTGAGACCGGTCAGGATCTTGATCGTATCCGGAACAGTCGGCTCAACCACATCGATCTTGCGGAACCGGCGCGACAGGGCCCGGTCCTTTTCGAAGTGCTGCTTGTATTCCTTGAAGGTCGTCGACCCCATGCACCGCAGGCCGCCGGACTGGAGCGCAGGCTTCAGCAAATTGGAGGCATCCATCGCGCCGCCAGAGGTCGCCCCGGCGCCGATGATGGTGTGGATCTCGTCGATGAACAGGATGGCTTTTTCCTGCTGTTCGAGTTCCTTCATCACGGATTTGAGGCGTTCCTCGAAATCACCGCGATAGCGCGTGCCGGCCAGCAGGGCGCCCATGTCGAGCGACCAGATGACGGCTTCGTCCAGGATTTCCGGCGCTTCGCCATCAACAATCTTCTTGGCGAGGCCTTCGGCAATCGCCGTCTTGCCCACGCCGGGGTCGCCGACGAGGATCGGATTGTTCTTGCTGCGGCGGCAGAGCACCTCGATGCAGCGGTTCACTTCCATGTCCCGGCCGATCAGCGGATCGATCTTGCCGGATCGCGCCTTGTCATTGAGGTTCACGCAATAGGCGTCGAGCGCCTCATGGCCCTGCTTGACGGGCTCCTCTTCCGAGGCCTCCGCGCCGCGCGGGCTGGACGGGCGCGACATGCCCGGCTGCTTGGCCACGCCATGCGAGATGAAATTCACCGCGTCATACCGGGTCATGTCCTGCTCCTGCAGGAAGTAGGCAGCGTGGCTTTCACGTTCGGAGAAGATCGAGACCAGCACGTTCGCGCCGGTCACTTCATCGCGGCCCGAGCTTTCGACATGAAGGATAGCGCGCTGGACAACGCGCTGGAACGCGGCTGTCGGCTGAACGCGGCCTTCGCCTTCGTCGACTGTCAGGCTGGAAAGTTCTTCATCAATGTACCGGCTGAGGTCGGCACTGAGCGCTTCAATGTCGACCTTGCAGGCACCCATCACCTCGCGGGCATGCTCATCTTCCGTCAGCGCCAGAAGCAAATGTTCCAGTGTGGCGTATTCATGATCACGCTCTGATGCGAACGTCAGGGCCTTTTCGAGTGCGGTCTCTAAGGAGGGGGACAAGCGTGGCAAGTGACTGGCCTTCCGGGGTGAGTGTTTCTAGTCTTCTTTCTCCATGACACATTGGAGAGGATGTTCATGGCGTTTGGCAAGGTCCAATACCTGCGCGACCTTTGTTTCGGCCACTTCGTAAGTATAGACGCCGCATAACCCCACGCCCTTCTGGTGGACATGAAGCATGATGCGCGTGGCCTGTTCCCGGGAACGATTGAAGAATTGTTCCAGGACGTAAACGACAAACTCCATCGGCGTGTAATCGTCATTCAACAGGAGCACACGGTAGAGCGACGGTTTCTTGGTCCGCACCCGCGTTTGCGTGGACAGGCCAAAATTGGTTCCGTCATCATCACCGGTCTGCCCGCCCCCCGGTGGGTTTGCGGATCCCGGCTTGTTCAACCGTGCTGGATCCATGCTGGAATGATTCAGGTCGCCGCTCATAGTTACCAAGATATACGTTCTTGCCCGACTTTGAAGAGCGGATGCACGGCAAAAGCACAAACTGCCTGAATTCAGGTCACCTTGAGGCTGGCGAGAATCTCTTTCACGCGCTTCGCGTTTGCGCCCAGATCGCTATAGCCGACGCGGGATGCGGAATAGATGGCGAGGGTGGATTTACCATCAACCGGCAGGATCGCCACGTCGATGTCATCCTTGAACTTGAACAGTTTCGACACCGCGATGAAGCTGATGCGGCCGGTCTGGGCATCGAGCGCCTTCAGCTGCCAGTCCTTGCGCATGGCCACAAGGGCCTCGACCTGACCGAACAGGTTTTCGGGACTACAGTCAAACACCGGGCCTGCCGCATCGGGGCCCGCCTGGTCTGCAAACCCCGCCGGGGCCAGAAGATAGGTATTCGGCGATTTGGGCCGGGTGAGGGTCTGGAAATCGAGAAAGTCGCTCATGTCCTGTATGTAGGATCAGACCGCTCCCTTTCGCCAGCGCTAAGTGTGCCATCCTGACAAAAAAGAACCGGGCCAAACAGGCCCGGCTCAAAACTGTCTACGCCACTCTACGCCCCGGCCCGCTAGCACGACCGGGAAACAGCGAAACTTACTTGCCTGCGAACGCCATGAACGGCTTGGCCGCATCGCGCCATGCGGACATGCAGAGTTCTGCCTGTGCGCTGACTTCGGACGTGTAGGCGGAGAGAAGGTTCTTGGCGAAACCGGACTGGATTTCCATCGCCTGGCGCGGGTCTTTCGCGCTGGTCAGCGATTGGGTCGCTTCAACGCCCTGCTCAAGCGTGCGCGCGAAGAAATCCATGTTGCGGGCACTGATCGTGCGCATCACTTCGGAAGAAGAAGCGGCCTGCTCTGCGAAGGCTTTCATACCGTCTTCAGCATAGTTACCGAACTTGCCTGCCATACCTGTCATTTGCTCTACGCCTTCATCAATCATCTTGGTTGCGGAATCGGCCACATGGGCTTCCGCTTTGGCTTTCGGAGAAGACTTGGGAGCGGTCTTTTTAGCTGTTGCCATGGGGAGGATCCTTTTCACGCTGGATACCCTAACGTAGCGTAAAATATGAGCATTTGCAACAATTATTGTGCGGCGCAGCATTTTTAAATTCGCATGAAAATTGCAAAGCTTGAAACCTGATTACAGATTTGTGAGGCTGGGGCCTGCGTTAAGATGTGGTCAACCGATTTGACGGACTCTAGTTTAGACCTCGGGGCTCGGGGTTAACTCATTTTTGGAGAGAACAAGATGCGGCTCACGCTACCACCTGTCCTGAAAGCACTCACTATAGCGGTGGCGCTGATGGCGGCAGGCCTGTTTGCCCAATCTGCTCACGCCGAGAAATATGCCTCCATCGTCATTGATGCGGATACGCATGAAGTGCTTCATGCCCGCAACGCCGATGAAGCGCGCTATCCGGCCTCTCTCACCAAGGTGATGACCCTCTACATGCTGTTCGACGCACTGAAGGCGGGCGAAGTCTCGCTGGACGAGCGCCTGGTGGTCTCCCGCCATGCCGCCAGCCAGCCGCCGTCGAACCTCAAGCTCCGCACCGGCTCCACCATGACCGTCCGCGATGCCATCGGCGCGCTGGTCACCAAGTCTGCAAATGACGTCGCCGTCGTCGTGGCCGAGCGCCTCGGGCGCACCGAAAGCCGCTTCGCCCAGTTGATGACCGTGAAAGCCAAGTCACTCGGCATGGAGAATACGCGCTTCATGAATGCGTCCGGCCTGCCCAACAGCCAGCAACTGACCACGGCCCGCGACCTGGCCATCCTGGCCGACGCCATGCTGACCGACCATGCGGACTATTATCACTATTTCTCCTCCAAAAGCTTCCAGTGGGCCGGACGCACCTACAAGAACCATAACGAACTGCTCGGCGAAGTTGCCGGCGTGGACGGCATCAAGACCGGCTACACGCGCGCCTCGGGCTTCAATTTGATGACGTCTGCCAAGCGCGACGGAGATCGCATCATTGCGATCATGCTGGGGGGCAATACGTCCCGCTCCCGCAATTCCCATGTCGAAGACCTGGTCGAAGCGGCGTTCACGACCCTGAACGATCCGGCGCACGATACCCAGCTCGCCTTCGCCGGCGTGCTTCAGCCCGTCCATCCGAATGATGCCGCCGAGCCGATGCTGAATGGCAAGCGGATCAGCGTGATCATCGCCGAAGGCGGCAGTGACGAGGATGAACCCGAAGCGGCCGAGAGCAAGCCGGCGCCCGCTCCGGAACCGGAACAGGCCGAACATGCGAAAATGGAAACGCCTGTGGAGCCCTTCGTACAGCCTGAAACCCACATCATGAGCGTTTCGGAATATGAAGCCCGCCAACTCCAGATGGCGAAATAGCGTCTCCGGCCTGGCTCCGATCCGGTATCCTTATCTGAAACACGACCCTTGCCAGCCTCGGCAGCCTGACCCAGAAGGCTTTCCAGCCATCCGGCCAGCTATCAGGAGCGAGCAGACGTGACCCGTGAAAACGACATCGATATTGCGCGCAATGTAATCCGCATTGAACGCGAAGCCCTGGAACAGCTGGAAGCCGGCCTGGACACCGCCATCGAACAGGCGGCGGACCTGATCATGGGCACCGACCGACACATCATCGTGGCCGGGGTCGGGAAGTCCGGCCATATCGGCCAGAAGATCGCCGCCAGCCTGGCGTCGACCGGCACGCCCTCCTTCTTCCTGCATCCGACTGAGGCCAGCCATGGCGACCTCGGCATGATCGTGCCCGGATCCGTGGTGATCGCGATTTCCTATTCCGGGGAAAGCCGGGAACTGGTCGATCTGATCCGGTATTGCCGCGCCAATGCGATCCCGCTGATTGGCATGACGCGCGCACCGGAGTCGACGCTTGGGCGGGCATCGGATGTGCGCCTGACCCTGCCGACCGTGGCCGAAGCCTGCCCGAACGGTCTCGCACCAACCTCGTCCACCACCATGGCGCTGGCGTTGGGCGATGCGCTGACCATCGTGTTGATGGCCCGGCGCGGCTTCTCCCGTGAGGATTTCGGGTTTCGGCATCCAGGCGGCAAGCTGGGCCGGTCCCTCCAGACGGCGGGCGATTATGTCGCCGGGCGTATCGAGGACATTCCGTCCGTACCCGAAAGCGCGCCGGTAGAGGATGTCATCCTTGCAATATCGGAAGGCAGGAAAGGCTGCGTCGCTGTTCTGGATTCGGCCGGCATGATCGTCGGCATGGTAACCGATGGTGACCTCCGTCGCGCGATACTGGCGGGCAAGCTCGCCGGAAATGCCGTCACAATCATGACGCCCTCACCACGCACGATCTCACTTGATGAGCGCATGTCCGCAGTCATCAAGCGGTTGACCGAGCATCGCATCTCCAACGCTTTCGTTGTGGAGGATGGACGCCCGGTCGGGATTGTCGACATGAAGGACCTTCTCGCCGAAGGCTATGTCTGATCAGATTATTTGGTCAGCTCGAACTGGATGTTGACCATCGCCGAATAGCTGATCTCGCCACCGGAAATCGGGGTGGAGGCCATGTCGGCGGATTCACTCATGGCCATCATCCGCCCCATCGGTGCGGGGGATGGCTCAAAGCCGCCGCTTTCGGAAATATTGATGATACGCGAGACCCGCATGCCCACGGCTTCGGCATAGAGTTGTGCGCGCGCCGTGGCATCGGCCACCGCCTTGCGCCGGGCTTCATCACGCGCCTCGCTGGCATCTTCCAGGGCGAAGTTCAGGCCGGAAAACGTGTTGCCACCCGCGGCGACCAGACTGTCCAGCGTCTCGCCGAGCGTATCGAGATTGGTCACTTTCACGGTCAATTGGTTGGAGGCCGAATAGCCCCGCAGAACCTGTTTGCCACTGCGGCGGCCGCTGCGGTCTGTTTCCTCAACATAGTCATAGACCGGGTTGAGGGAGAGATTGGAGGTCTGCATGTCCTTGTCGGCAACACCGGCAGCCTTCAGCGCGTTCATCATGCTGGTCATGGCTTTCGCCTGCGCCGCCATGGCCGCCACAGCCGTTTCCGCTTCCTCGTTCACACCGGCGGTGATGTAGGCGATGTCCGGCGACCGCTTGACCTTGGCATTGGCCGAAATGTCGAGCGTGGTTTCAGGCTGGATCGAATTGGGGTGATAGGTCATCTGGCTTGTCCCGCTTGGACCCGACTGGGACGGCATCTGCGCACAGGCAGACAGGGTTCCTGCCAGGGCAATGGCGCTGGAGGCGATAAACAGATTCCGGAAAATGCGCATGGGGTCTCCTCGGTTTATTGATCGAGACCGATGGCTACCAGCGCATTGTGTCAAACCTGCGTCAGGCGGCGCCGACCTCGCGTTGCGGATATCCTTCCGGATTTCCGCTCTGCCAGGCCCATTGGTCTCGGCACATGTCTTCGAGCGTCAAACGGGTCTTCCAGCCAAGAAGTTCCATCGCATGGGTCGGATCGGCCCAATAGGCCGGCAGGTCGCCGGGGCGGCGTTCTGCGAATTCGAGCGGAATGTCCCGGCCGCTGGCTTTCTCGAACGCCTTCACGACATCCAGGACCGAATAGCCGTTTCCGGACCCGAGATTGACGGTGAAACTGTCCGGGGTGTCGAGCAGCTTCTCCAGCGCGACGATATGAGCCTCGGCCAGATCCACGACATGGATATAGTCGCGCACGCCCGTACCATCAGGTGTGTCATAGTCATTGCCGAACACGTTGAGATGCGGGCGGCGGCCAACGGCCACCTGCGCCACGAACGGCATCAGATTGTTCGGCACACCATTCGGGTCCTCGCCGATCAGGCCGGTCGGGTGCGCGCCGATCGGATTGAAATAGCGCAGGATCCCGGCATTGATTCCGGCGCCCGAGGCGACAAGGTCATTCAGCATCAGCTCGACCGCATATTTGGTCATGCCATAGGGATTGGTCGGGGCCAGCGGATGGCTTTCCGTATAGGGCAGGAATTGTGGTGTCCCGTAAACCGTGGCCGAGGACGAGAACACGATATGGCCGACCCCGGCCTGCTTCATCGCTTCCAGCAGGCTGAGCGAGCCATGCACATTATTGCTGTAATAGTCGAGCGGCTGGGCCGTGGATTCGCCCACCGCCTTCAGGCCGGCGAAGTGGATCACGGCGGCACAATTATGTTCTCGCAGGATACGGGTCATCATGCCGCTGTCGCGGATGTCGGCCTCGATGACCGGCACGTCGTTCGCGCCACTTATTTGGCAAATCCGGTCGACGGCGGCCAAGCTCGAATTGACGAAATTGTCGACAATAACAGGGGTATATCCCCGTCTCAGCAGCTCGACACAGGTGTGCGATCCGATGTAACCGGCGCCACCCGTTACCAGAATCCGCTTTGAACGGCCCTGCATGAAGTTTGAAACTCCTGTCATCGTCCCCAACCTTTCGTCTAAGTGGTGGCGACACACCATGCAACTCGTCTGCCAGAAATCAGGACGGAATCTCGCTCCATTGGCACAGACAGCTCATTGCCAAGGCAAAGAAGCACGCTAAAACAGGCGGTTGGGGCCTGTAGCTCAGTTGGTTAGAGCGGACCGCTCATAACGGTTTGGTCGCGGGTTCAAATCCTGCCGGGCCCACCATCACATCCGGAGTCGCGAAAATTCGATCCGGTGGATCGAACTTATGGATTTGATGCTCCGGCAGGGGCCGAGGGCCTTTACCAAACCTATCCCAGCATTGCGCGGACTTCTTCCTCGAAATACGCAATCGTCGGCCTGAGACCTTCTTCCAGCGCAATCGTCGGGGCCCAGTCCAGCGTTTCGCGGGCGCGGGTAATGTCCGGCTGGCGCTGGCGAGGGTCATCCTGCGGCAGAGGTTTGTGCACCAATTTTGAACGCGCGCCGGTCATCTCGATGATCTTCTCGGCCAGCTGGCGGATGGTGAACTCGCCCGGATTGCCGAGATTGATCGGCCCCGTCACATCGTCTCCGGTGTTCATCAGGCGGACCAGACCGTCGACCAGATCGGACACATAGCAGAAGCTGCGGGTCTGCTCGCCATCACCGTAAAGCGTGATGTCTTCGCCCTTCAGCGCCTGAACGATGAAATTGGACACGACGCGCCCATCGTTCGGATGCATGCGCGGCCCATACGTGTTGAAAATCCGCGCGACTTTGATCTGGACCTTGTGCTGGCGGTAATAGTCGAAGAACAGGGTCTCCGCGCAGCGCTTGCCTTCATCATAACAGGCGCGCGGACCCAGCGGGTTCACATTGCCCCAATAATCCTCGGTCTGGGGATGGATTTCCGGATCGCCGTAGACTTCAGACGTCGAGGCCTGAAGGATCTTCGCGCGCGTCCGCTTGGCCAAGCCCAGCATGTTGATCGCGCCATGCACGCTGGTCTTGGTCGTTTGCACTGGGTCGAACTGGTAGTGTACCGGGCTCGCCGGGCAGGCCATGTTGTAGATCTGGTCGACCTCGACAAACAGCGGCACGGTCACGTCATGGCGCATCACTTCAAAACGCGGATTGTCGAGCAGGTGCGCGACATTGGTACGGCGGCCCGTGAAGAAATTGTCGACACAGAGCACTTCCGCGCCGGTATCGAGCAGGCGCTCGCACAGAAAGGAGCCGATGAATCCGGCGCCGCCGGTGACGAGAATTCGGGGGACATAATGCATTCCCCAGCGATCCCTGCTTTTCCCTATGGGGTCAAGACTCTTAGACATTTCCGGGCCTTGTGACAGACTGCTCATGGGAGGCCTGACAGATGAATCCTTTTGATCGCATCATCGATTTCGCCGCGCAGCATCATGGAGATCGCGCCGCTGTTTTGGAGATGTCGCAGAATGCCCATCAGGCAAAATCCCTGAAGAAGATACCCGACGACCGGTACCTCGCCACGATGACGCGCTGCGTGTTCAATGCCGGCTTCAACTGGAAAGTCATCGATGCGAAATGGGACGGGTTTGAAGCGGCCTTCGAGGGCTTCGATCCGAACAGGCTCGCTTTCTTTGGCGACGAGATGCTGGGTCAGCTCGTGTCGGATACGCGCATCGTGCGCAATGGCCAGAAGATCAAGGCGACGCTTGAGAATGCGAAATTCGTGGCGGACACCGCCAAGGCGCATGGCAGCTTCGGCGCGTTCCTCTCAGTCTGGCCCGCTGACGACCAGGCCGGGCTCCTCGCTCACCTGAACACAAACGGCTCTCGCCTTGGCGGGGCGACGGGGCAGTATTTCCTGCGCTTCTCGGGCTGGGATGCCTGGATCACGTCCGGCGATGTCTGCCACGCCCTGGTACGGGAAGAGGTGCTGGACAAGCCTGAGGCCAAATCCAAATCCGCACTGAAGAAAGTGCAGGCGGCCTTCAATCACTGGCAAGCCGAGACCGGCCTGCCCTATGCCCAGATCAGCCGCATTCTCGCTCTCAGCGTCGGCTAGACCTGCGCCTTCTTGCGGAAATAGTCGAGCGATCCACGATGGATCAGCGCGTCCTCCGGCACGGTTTCATGGGCCTCGATGTCCGGCTTGCTTTTCACCTCATCATAGACGCCACCGAAATCCTGGTAGCAGGCGTCCAGCAAGGCGTCGAAGCTGTCGATCACGAAATAGGTCTGCTGAAAGTCGTCGATGATATATTTGGTGCGCATGATGCGCTGCAGGTCGAAGGCGACCCGGTTGGGGCTGTCATCCTCGAGCGCAAACACGGTCTCGTTGGGGCTTGAGAGAATGCCGGCGCCATAGATGCGCAAATCACCTGCTTCGCGGATGAGGCCGAATTCCACCGTGTACCAGTAGAGCCGCGCGAGGTTGTGCAACTGGCCGAGCTGCATGGCGCGCTGGCCGCCCTTGCCATAGGCTTCCATGAAGTCCGCAAACACCGGATTGGCCAACAGCGGCACGTGGCCGAAAATGTCGTGAAAGATGTCCGGCTCCTGCAGATAGTCGAACTCTTCCTCCGGCCGGATAAAGGCCCCCGCCGGAAAGCGGCGATTGGCCAGATGGTCAAAGAAAGTCTCATCCGGCACCAGCTCTGCAACCGGCACGACGCGCCAGCCGGTGATCTTTTCCAGTTTGTCGGATAGCTCCCCCATATGCGGAATGCCGGTGGCTGAAAGTTCCAGCTCCTCTATCGCCTTCAAGGCCGTGTCGCAGGCCCGGCCCTTGGCAATCTCGCGCTGACGGCGGAACAGGCGGTCCCACCGGTCATGCTCAGCGGCGCTATAGGTGTCCCAAGCCTGATCAATCGTGAAATCGGCCGCGCGGGGGGCATCCTGGTAACGATTTTTCTGTGATGTGCTGCTCATGGGCACCCTTATATCGCAGCTCGAATATGGTTACAAATGAAACTATGTGGTGCTTTCAACTCTCTTAGCGATCTCGACGCTACAATCATAAAATGCCAGAAAGATGTCTCAAAAGGCGGGAATCTACGCAAACACCATGATCAATATGACAACCGCCCAGAATGCCCCGGCCGAAACGGACCGGGCGAGCTTCTCCATTATCATCGTGAACTTCAATGGCGGCGCCTACATCCAGCAGGCGCTCGACTCTCTGGCGCGGCAGACGCGCCGGGATTTCGAAGTCATCCTGATCGATAATGCCTCGACAGACGGGTCCGCCACCGGCCTGAAAACAGAGGCCCTGCCGCACTTCATCCTGATGGCGGAAACGGAAAATCACGGCTATGCGCGCGCCACCAATCTGGCCGCGGACAAGGCGCAGGGAGAATGGCTGGTCTGCCTCAATCCCGATGCGCAGGCCGAGCCGAACTGGCTGGAAGAGATTGCCAAAGGGCAGCAGCGCCACCCGGACACGAAAATGTTCGCCTCCGCACAATTTGATGCCGTCAATCCGGACCGGCTGGATGGTGCGGGCGACGCCTATCTGATCTTCGGCATTCCGTGGCGCGGCGGCTTTGGGCGCCCTTCAAGCGAGCTGCCGGAAGAAGGCGAATGCTTCAGCCCCTGCGGCGCGGGCGCGGTGTTCCACCGGGACACCTATCTGGCGCATGGCGGCATGGACGAAGCGTTTTTCTGTTTCTGTGAAGATGTCGATATCGGCTTTCGCATGCACCTCTCCGGCCATAATTGTATCTTCCTGCCGCAGGCAATCATCCATCATGTCGGGGGCGGGCTGTCTGGCCGCGCCAGCGATTTTGCCATCTATCATGGCACCCGCAACCGGGTATGGACCTATGCCAAGAACATGCCGACATCGCTGTTCCTGATCACCCTGCCCGGACACATTACACTGTCGCTGTATCTGTTGATGCGGGGCGCCATGATTGGCCGTGTGCGGCAAACCTGGCGCGGCATGCGCGATGGCCTGAAAGGCGCAGGAAAGATGCGGCGAAGCGGCAAGGCCAATCGGAAGGCCGTTGTCTCTATCTGGAAGCTGGCCCGCGCCATGGCCTGGAACCCGTTCCGGATGAGCCAGCGAAAGACGCATGTACGTGAGCTGCGCCCGTAAGATCTGATTTGCGACGGGCGCGCGCCTTGGACCTGGAATGGCCTGAGCCCGTGCTATCGCCAAACAGGTTTATGGCAAATCCATTGCTCTAGAGCGGGGAACCCGCCCTGCGCCGCGCGACCTGTACGCCGCCTGGAGGTTTATCCCCGTCTTCCGGTAATTGCCCCGCAAGGCCTTTCGTTCGGATAGCCTGCGACAATTCCGAAACAGCCCCAATCGCAGACATGTAATGATAGAAGGTACTCGCCGGGGCGGAATTGTCCGTCGCCACTCCATCCGCATTGTATGAATCCCGCCAGATGCCGGGAACATCCGTATTCAGATATGTGTCGAGAAGGGTCTCGATCACCTCTGCCGCGTGGCCCAATGCTGGCGCATAGCCAGATTGTGCAAGCACGGATGCCGCCTTGATATATTCCGTCTGCGGCCACGATCTGCGCGTTCTGCGGATCGGTGTTCCATCCATACGCACTTCATCCATCAGCAGGCCGGTCACGGGATCCAGGCCGATTTCGCGCGCTTTTGCGTAGAGGCGCTGAGAATAGGCCGATACGGACCGTCCGGATTGCTTGCCATATTGGTCAACGAGCCAAGCCCACTCCATCATGTGCCCGGGCTCGATCCGTCCCCCTTGCAGCGGATCTGGCTGCCAGTCCTGCGTAAAGTACTCAATGATGCAGTCGCTCTCTTCACCGAAGAAATGGGCCTCGAAGAGATCAAAAATCTTGTCCGCCAGCTTCAAGTATCGCGCCTCATCTGACGCCTCGTGCAAGGCGAGAAAGGCTTCAAACAAATGCATGTGAGGGTTCTGGCGGCGCGGCAGTCTGGGCGGAATGCTCTCGATATAGCCGCCCTCGGGAGAGCCCATCTGCTGCTCCAGAAACGCGATTTCCCTGTCTGCCGCCTCAAGCCATTTCGTGTCCTGGCTCAACCGGAAGCGCCAGGCGAGCGCCAGCAGATAAAAGGCCTGAGTGTACAAATCCCGTGTCGAATCCAGCACACTGCCATCGGCTCTCAGCAGGAGTGCACATCCGCGCTCCAGTGCGGCGTCGTCAGCATCAAAGCTGTCGGCAATCGCCTGCGTCATCGCTCGCTCTGCAGTCTCGATCAAATCCGTACTCAGCCCCAGAATATGGGAATGGGTAAGTGCATAAAATTGCCGGAATTGAACCCGCACGCGCCGATTGACGTCAGCTTCAGCTGAGCCTTGTTGCGAAATCTGCTCGACAAAACGCCCGTTGGAATCAACGCCGTAGGACGACCAGACAGGCAAAGCGGCGCTGCTGCACCAAGTCATCAAACGATCTGCTGCGGCAAGAAACTTGATTGGCATCTTCAGTTTAAACTCCCCTGAGTGCGCATCAAAGCAACGGGCTTGGCGCTTTACACACGATAGCTTCGAATAGCTGATTCCGAAGCATCTGAATCACACCTACTGAGTGGCTTGATAAGTCGCAAGTCCGATTGGCAATGGCCTCATCAGGAGGCCGGCGTCATTAGGGATTGAATGTGAGTAATCTTCACGTTTCGTTACCAAAACGCGCCAGAGAGGTTCAGCATAGCCCGCCCAATTGCTTCAATCCACACATATGACGACGAAATTCGAAGCAGGTCTTAAGGACAGTCTGAGGCGAGATTGCGGCACGAATGGCATGCGGCAAAGGCCCCAGCGCGACGGGCTCCACACGCCTGAAATAAAACAGCAGGTGAAGCTGTTTAAATGTCCGCAAACCCGCTGAACCGTTTCAGATGATGCAGCAGACTGTAACGAGACGTGAGTGAGTCGTGTCTTGCACATGCCCTGCGCCAATTGTATTCGCCGGTTCATTCTGAACACAGCAAGCAGGTTTCCCCTTGTCCATTCCCTTTATCGACCTTCAGGCCCAGCGCAAACGTATTGAGAGCGAGATCAACACCGCGATCCTGAGCGTCGTGGAAAGCGGTCGATACGTGCTCGGCCCTGAAGTAACAGAGCTTGAAAAGCAGCTGGCAGACTGGTGCGGTGCCTCGCACTCCGTCAGCTGCGCGAATGGCACCGATGCGCTCGCCCTTGCGCTGATGGCGTGGGAGTTGAAGCCCGGCGACGCCGTGTTCTGCCCCTCCTTCACCTTTGTGGCGACGGCGCAAGTTGTGCCATGGCTCGGCGCGGCTCCGGTCTTTGTCGACATCCTGCCCGACACCTACAACATGGACCCGGCTCATCTGCGCAAGCAGGTCGAGGCCGTGAAGGCCGAAGGCAAGCTGACGCCAAAGGTCGTCATCGCCGTTGACCTGTTCGGCCAGCCCGCCAACTATCCCGAGATCAAGGCGATCTGCGACGAGTTCGGCCTGAAGCTGATCGCTGACACGGCGCAGGGCTATGGCTGCACCCTGAACGGCAAGCATCCGTCCGACTGGGCCGATATTGCCACGACCAGCTTCTTCCCCGCCAAGCCGCTAGGCTGCTATGGCGATGGCGGCGCGATCATCACCAATGACGCGGCCCTGGCCGAGCGCATCGAGTCGCTGCGCGTCTATGGCAAGGTGACGCCCACCGACGCCGCAGAACGCAACTTCCATCATGACCCGAAATACCTGTCGCTGCGCGTCGGCATGAACTCCCGCCTCGACACGATCCAGGCCGCTGTCCTGCTGGAGAAGCTGAAGATCTTTGCCGATGAGATCAACAAGCGCCAAGTTGTGGCAGACCGCTATGCCGAGGGCCTGAAAGGCCATGTAAAGCGCGTGCCGACTGTCATTGAAGGCGGCCAGAGCGTCTGGGCGCAATATGTCATCGAACATGAAGATCGTGACGGTCTTCAGGCCCACCTCACAAGCCAGGGCGTCCCGACGGCTGTCTACTATCCCGTGCCGATTCACGAACAGGATTTCTGCGCCGCCTACAGGCCGCCCGCAGGCACCCTGCCGGTGACAGAAGCGGCCAGCAAGCATGTCATCGCCCTGCCGATGCACCCGTATCTGGAAGAAGCAGACCAAGCGAAAATCATTGACGCCGTCCGGACTTTCAACGGCTAGGCTTTAGAGCCCTTACGGGCCTTTCTCGAGCGCTTCCAATCTCAAGCGTATCCAAGCTTTGTTATCAGGCAACGCGCACTTCGTGCGTTGCCTTTGGCTGCCTGTCATGTTAACCGCGGCATAAACATATAAAGGAACATTGATATGGCACACGACTATCACGTCGCCGACATCAAGCTGGCTGAATACGGCAACAAGGAAATCGCGATTGCCGAAACGGAAATGCCGGGCCTGATGGCCGCGCGCGAAGAGTTTGGCCCGGAACAGCCGCTCAAGGGCGCGCGCATCTGTGGTTCGCTCCACATGACCATCCAGACAGCCGTTCTGATTCAGACCCTGGAAGCCCTTGGCGCAAAGGTGCGCTGGGTTTCGTGCAACATCTATTCAACGCAAGACCATGCTGCGGCCGCGATCGCTGCCAATGGCACGCCGGTCTTCGCTTATAAGGGCGAAACGCTGGAAGAATATTGGGACTACACAGACCGCATGTTCCAGTGGCCAGATGGTGAAGGCCCGAACCTCATCCTCGATGATGGTGGCGACGCAACAATGTACCTGATCCTGGGCGAGCGCGCTGAAAACGATTCGGCTTTCCTGGAAAAGCCAGGTTCGGAAGAAGAGAAATTCCTCTTCGCCCAGATCAAGAAGCGCATGAAAGCTTCGCCAGGCTGGTTCGCGAAAACCAAGGCCGGCATCCGCGGCGTCTCTGAAGAGACCACAACCGGTGTGAACCGCCTCTACCAGCTGGAAAAGAAGGGCGAGCTGCCCTTCCCCGCCATCAACGTCAACGACTCGGTCACGAAATCCAAATTCGACAACAAGTATGGCTGTAAAGAGTCGCTCGTCGACGCGATCCGCCGAGGCACAGACGTCATGATGGCCGGCAAGAAAGCCTTCGTCGCCGGCTATGGCGATGTCGGCAAAGGCTCTGCAGCCTCACTGGCTGGCTCCGGTGCCCGCGTATCCGTCTCCGAAGTTGATCCGATCTGCGCCCTGCAGGCCGCCATGGACGGTTATGACGTCCTCACGATGGAAGAAGCTGCGCCCAAATTCGACATCTTCGTCACCGCGACCGGTAACAAAGACATCCTCACCGTCGACCATATGCGCGCGATGAAGGACATGGCCATCGTCTGCAATATCGGCCACTTCGACAACGAAATTCAGGTCGAAGGCCTTCGTAATTTCGAGTGGACGAACATCAAGCCGCAAGTCGACATGATCACCTTCCCGGATGGCAAGCGTATCATCCTCTTGTCTGAAGGCCGCCTGGTGAACCTTGGCAATGCCACAGGTCACCCAAGCTTCGTCATGTCCGCCTCGTTCACCAACCAGACGCTGGCACAGATTGAGCTTCACCTGCGCGCTGATCAATACGAAAACAAGGTCTACACCCTGCCCAAGCATCTGGATGAGAAAGTGGCCATGCTGCACCTCAACAAGCTGGGCGCTCAGCTGACTGAGCTGTCCGGTGAGCAAGCCGACTATATCGGTGTGGAGCAGACTGGTCCGTTCAAGCCAGAGCATTACCGCTACTAGAGAGCAAGGCCAGACCTTCGGTGCGCGAACATATCCTTACCCTCTCTTGCCCTGACCGGGTTGGCCTTGTGGCCAGCCTGGCCAGGCTGATGGAGCGCCATGATTGCTTCATCGCGTCTTCCAGGACATTCGGGGACCCAGAGACGGGGCGCTTCTTTGCCCGTCTCGTTTTCCACGGGCCAGAGGGAATGGCGCCGAAAGGCCTTGAAGCAGAACTGAACAGTCTGGGCGGCGAGTTGCAGGCAGACTGGGCCATCCATCCAAGTGATGAGAAGGTCAAGGCATTGCTGCTGGTCTCCAAATCGGATCACTGCGCCAATACCCTGCTGTATGGCGCGCGGCGCAAGGAATTGCCTATCGAAGTTGTCGGCATCGTTTCAAATAATAAAACGCTTAAAGACAATTTCGCCCACTGGAACCTGCCTTGGTTTCATGTGCCGGTTACGAAGGACACTAAGCCGGACGCCGAAGCCCGCCTCATCGAGATCGTGGATGAGACCGGTGCAGATCTCGTGGTTCTCGCCCGTTACATGCAGGTCCTCAGCGATGAAGCCTGCCGGCGCCTGGAAGGCCGGTGCATCAACATCCACCACTCCTTTCTGCCAGGTTTCAAAGGCGCCAGGCCCTATCACCAGGCCCATGCCCGCGGCGTAAAGGTCATCGGCGCGACCGCGCACTATGTGACCGGGGATCTGGACGAGGGCCCGATCATCGCACAAGTCACGGAAGTGATCGATCATACCTACAGCCCTGCCGACATGGTCGAGACAGGTCGCCACCTTGAAGGCAACGCCCTGCTCCGCGCCGTCAAGGCGCACGCCGAACACAGAATATTCATCAACGATGGCAAGACGGTTGTCTTTGCCCGATAGTCCCCAACGCGACGCTTGCGAGGAAATGAAAATGAAAATGAACGACTTTGAATTCACCAGCGAGAGCGTTTCCGAAGGTCACCCGGACAAGATTGCTGACCAGATTTCCGACGCCATTGTCGACCTGTTCCTGACAAAGGACCCTTCGTCGAAAGTGGCTGTCGAAACGCTGACCACGACCAACCGCGTCGTCCTCGCTGGCGAAGTGCGCACGAACAATGGGTCAACCATTACACATGACGAGATGATCCAGACGGCGCGCGATGTCGTGAAAAAGATCGGCTACGAGCAGGACGGCTTCCATTGGGAAAAGATGGATGTCAGCTGCTATGTGCACGGACAGTCTGCCGAAATCGCGCAAGGCGTTGAAGAGGGCCAGGGCCTGTACGCCGAAGAAGGCGCAGGCGACCAGGGCATCATGTTCGGCTATGCCGCCGATGAGACGCCTGAACTGATGCCTGCCACGCTCGTCTATTCCCATCAGATACTGCAGAAAATGGCAGAGCTGCGCCATTCCGGCGAACGTCCGGAATTCGAGCCTGACGCCAAGAGCCAGGTCACGCTGCGCTATGTCGACGAAAAGCCCGTCGGCGTGAACGCCATCGTCGTGTCCACCCAGCACAAGGAGAGCGCAACGCTTGAAGAGCTGCGCGAACTCGTGCGCCCGATCGTGCAGGATGTGCTGCCCGAGGGCTGGTTCCCGCCGGAAGACAAATTCTACGTCAACCCGACCGGCAAGTTCGTTATCGGCGGCCCCGACGGCGATGCCGGCCTCACCGGCCGCAAGATCATCGTCGACACCTATGGCGGCGCAGCGCCCCATGGCGGCGGCGCCTTCTCCGGCAAGGACCCGTCCAAGGTCGACCGCTCCGCGGCTTATGCCACACGCTACCTTGCCAAGAACGTTGTCGCCGCAGGCCTTGCCAAGCGATGCACGATCCAGGTTTCGTACGCCATCGGCGTGTCGCAGCCCCTGTCGATCTATGTCGACACGCACGGCACGGGCCTCGCCGACGAGGCGCGAATCGCCAAGACCCTGCGCGAACTGTTCGACCTGTCCCCAAAAGGAATCCGCACCCACCTGAAGCTGAATAATCCGATTTATTCAGGCACTGCCGCTTATGGCCATTTCGGCCGCCAGCCGGGCCCGAACGGTACGTTCACCTGGGAAAAGACCGATCTCGTCGATGAACTGAAGCGCCTCATCAACTAGATCCCACCCAAATTAATAAACTCAATAAAAACAACGTTATAAATGCCGCCGCTTGTCCTGGGACAGGCGGCGGCTCTCGTATGCTTTGCATGTCTGCAGAGCCTGGTGATAATGCTCGCCAGAGGTTGATTTTGGCGATGGCGTATTGAATACGTTTGGATGTTGGTTCGCACTTATTCCCGTCTGACAGGCGCTCACAACCAGCGGTGGGAGTTTGAAAGGTTTTATATGTTTGAGTTCCTGCGGCCTCTCTGGCGAAATCGTCATTTTATTCCGGCAGCAATCGGCGGCGAGTTCAAATCCCGTGTCGCACGTTCGAAAATAGGCACACTCTGGTTTGTGCTCCAGCCTCTCGCGATGGCCACGATTTACGCTCTTGTTTTGTCAGAAGTGCTCGGAGCAAAGCTTGGCGGGATCGAACAAGCAGGTGCCTATTCGGTCTACCTTCTGGCAGGCATCACGGCCTGGTCACTGTTCACTGAAATCCTGACACGCTGCATCAACATGTTCCTTGAATATTCGAACGTGCTGAAAAAGATCAGCTTTCCCAAGGTCTACCTGCCGATAGTGGTGCTCGGCGGAGCCCTGATCAATAACGGCCTGCTTTTCTTGACGGTCGCGGTGATAATTGCCCTTTACGGCTTTTTCCCCAGCTTCGCATGGATCAGCCTGATCTTGCCGATGACTGTCAGCATCATGCTGGCGTTTGGTGTGGGCGTCGTGCTGGGGGTCATGAACATTTTCACGCGCGACATTGCCCAGGTCATGACGGTCGTGACCAATCTCTGGTTCTGGCTTACCCCTATCGTGTACACCGATGATCAAGCGGGCTCGTCAGTCGGCAGGCTGCTGGTGTTCAATCCCATGACACCCGTCGTGAAATTCTACCACGATGTCATCGTGTACCGTGTCACGCCCGATTATATCTCACTGCTGTATCCGGCCTGTCTCGGCCTCGCACTGATGCTTTTATCAGGCTTCGTTTTCTGGCGCGCCAGCCCTGAAATCGTGGATGCTCTGTAATGGACAAGGATATATTACTGACCGTAAAAGAGACCAACAGCCCCCCTGCTTACGGAAGCGATGAGGGGGCAGATGGCAGAGCCCTAGCGCAGTCGGTTGAGACGCTGGAAAATTCCGTCCGTCCGGTCGTGCTAAGTGTCCAGAACGTCACGAAGAGCTTCACGCTCTACAATTCCGGAATGCACCGCTTCTGGCACTGGATGGGCCTTCCGGTTAAGCCCCGTGAGGTTGTTCACATTACAAAGGATGTCTCCTTTGATGTTCGCAAGGGAGAAGCCATTGCGTTGATCGGGCAGAATGGCGCCGGCAAAAGCACCCTCCTGAAACTCATCACGGGTACAATGCGGCCAACCAAAGGCCGTATCGATCATGCCCATTCAATCAGCGCGATCCTTGAACTTGGCCTGGGGTTCAATTCGGAATTTACCGGCCGCGAAAATGTGCGCTTGTCCGGCGGCATGCTGGGCCACTCGCCAGCTGAGCTCGAAGCCCTGATGCCGGATATCGAAGCCTTTGCCGAGATCGGCGAATTCTTCGACAAGCCTTTGAGAACATATTCCAGCGGCATGCAGGCCCGGCTGGCATTTGCCCTGGCAACGGCCACCCAGCCGGACATCCTGATCGTCGATGAAGTCCTGTCTGTTGGGGACGCCTATTTTCAGCACAAGAGCTTCGCCCGGATTCGTGAGTTCCGAGACAATGGCTGCACGATCATTCTGGTAACGCATGCCCTGCCCGATGTTCGCGAATTGTGCGACCGGGTCCTTCTTATCGACAAGGGGGTTGTCTTGCGCGACGGCCCACCAGACGAAGTGATCGACTATTACAACGTCCTGATTACAGAAAAACAAAATGCGATTCTCACTCTCGAACAGCGGCGCAACAAGAATGGTTGGTCTGTTACGCGTTCGGGAGATTTCCGCGCAGTTGTCAAAGACATACGGATGTTCTCGGCCCCCAGCGGCAAGGAGATTGCCACCGCACGCGTGGGCGAGAAGGTCTTGCTGAAAACAGATGTGGACATACTGGGCCATGTACCTCAGCTCGTCCTTGGGTTGATGATACGAGACAGAACCGGCCATGTCGTTTGGGGAACGAACACTTGGTTCACGCGTCAGGCAATAACCGACATTTCGGCGGGAGAGCGTCTGACTTACACGCTTGAATTTGAATGCGCCCTCGGTCCTGGATCATATTCCGTCTCTCCAGCGCTTGTAAGCTCCGACACCCATTTGGAAAACAACTACGAGTGGACTGACAATCTGTTTGTTTTCGACGTAATCAATACGGACAAGGACTATTTTATCGGCACCACAATGCTGGATGCATCCTTCTCTGTTGACCGCGGGACCAATGGATGACGGTCTCTTATGCTCAGCAATTCGAAGATGTCATGCTCTGGCGGGCCTTAAAGGACGTCAGCAACGGCGCATATATCGACATCGGCGCGAATGACCCGGTCGTCGATTCTGTCAGTCTCCTGTTTTATGAGAAAGGCTGGCGCGGCATGCACGTGGAGCCAATGCCGGAATTTGCCCAAAGACTGCGCGAAGCTCGCGAGGATGAAGAAGTACTTGAAGCGGCGGTAGGCGAATCGGACGGCGAAATCGAGCTATATTCGTTTGGCGGCACTGGACTAACAACAAGCATTCGCCAGCATGCAGAGCGTCACCAGAAAGATGGCCGTGCTGTAGAGCTGATAAAAGTGCCATGCTTGCCTTTATCGAAAATTTTCGAGCGGTTTAATCGACGGCATGTCCATTGGCTCAAGATTGATGTCGAGGGCATGGAAGGCGCGGTGCTCGAAACGTGGGGGGAGAGCCAGATACGGCCATGGATTGTCGTGGTAGAAAGTACCCTACCGAATTCACAGTCCCCCGCCTATGAGTCGTGGGAACATGAACTCACGGGACGCGGCTACAGCTTTGCTTATTTCGATGGCTTGAACCGTTTCTATGTGCACGAAGACCATCAGGATCGCGCAACGGCTTTCAGCCTTCCGCCAAACTTCTTCGACTACTTTTCGCTCAGTGAGCATTCGCCTTTCTCCGGGCACGTCGCCGAAAAACTGCATCTCGCGCAGAATGACCTCACGGTCCTCGAGGCCAGCCTGGCCGATTTGAGGCACCAGCGAGACCATCATGCAGCCAGGCTCAAGGAAGTCACGCACTCAGCCGAATCTCTTGAGGCCGCGCTGAAACAACGCGACGGACATATCACCCGTATTGAAGCCGAGCTGAAACAGCGTAATGGGCAGATCGAAAGTATTGAGACCGCGCTGAAGCAGCGCGACGGACACATCGCCCGTATTGAAGCCGAACTGAAACAGCGTAATGGGCAAATCGAAAGTATTGAGACCGCGCTGAAGCAGCGCGACGGACACATCGCCCGTATTGGAACCGAACTCGACGCGGCGAAACACGCAATATTGGCAACACAGAACCATGTCCAGCATCTGGAAGCAGACCGCGACAGAATGCTGAACCTGATTGCGGAACGCGATCGCGAGCTTTCGCAAATCAATTCTACTCTGACCGCAGTCCAATCAATGGCGGCGACAATCCAGACCGCGCTGGAAGTCTCATATTCCGAGAACACGAAACTCGAACAGGCTTTGCTGGTAAGCCGGAATGATGCGGATCAGGCCCATGACTGGGCGCGCCAGGTGAGGCAGTCGGCATCTTGGCGAATCTCAGCTCCCATAAGGTGGGCAGGCGGACTGGCTCGTAGCGGACTGAAGGGAGCTAGGGCGATACTACGCCCTCTTCTTCTTGTGGGTCTCCGTATCGCCCGCAAAATGCCCTGGCTCAAACCACCTGTTCTTGCTGTCGCCAATCTATCCCCACAATTGCGCAGAAAAATAGATCATTTTTCGCAAGTCAGACGTCCATCACTTCAAGACCACAGCCCCATCGCGCAAAGAAAATGGAACCTGACGCCTGACAAAAAATCAGTAGCCGCATGGGAAGCCTTGCTTCGCACCAGCAAACGCCACAAGGGGCACTCTCTATGAAAATCTGGGTTGATGGCCAATGCCTTCAGACCTCAAGCCGCAATCGTGGTATCGGGCGGTATGTGTTCGAATTCCTGCGGGCGTTATCGCAGTCAGCATCCGACATAGACCTGCACGTGTCGCTAAATGCAGTCATGGCAGATGAGGCAATCGCAGCACGCCGAGAACTGCTCGCCTTCCTGACCAACGATCATATACATGTATGGCATGGCATGACTTCGATAGGGGAAGCTGAAGCCGGTTATTCTGACGCGCGTGCGCAAAGCCAAATGGCTCTTACACATCATGTAAACTGTCTTGCGCCCGACGTAGCGCTATGTGCAAGCACATTTGAGGGCTTTTTTGACCCCGCCGTACCATTATTTCCCAATGCCGGACTCGTCCCGCCACTAGCGGCCATCTTCTATGATGCAATTCCCTACAGATACAAGGATCGGTATCTTCGCAGAAAGCTCGAACTCGACACATATGAGCGAAGGCTAAGCCAGCACGAGAAATTCGACAAACTTCTATCCATCTCTGATTTTTCACTAAATGAAGCAAGAGATCTGATTAAAGGGTCAAAAGGCACCAATATTTCAGCCGGCGTCTCCCTGCATTTTCTCGACCTTCTTTCTGCTGATGAATATGAACGGCGAGAAGGCTGCCGAAAATCAGTGGTCTATATTGGGGCGCTGGATTGGCGCAAGAATGTGGAAATAATTCCAAAAGCGTTCGCATTGCTCAACAAGCAATTGCGGGATGAAACCGACTTCATTCTAGCTGGCGATCACCCTCAGCCCCTGATCGACGAGATTAGTTCAGCGTGGGCCGACCTAGGATTACCGGCGTCATCCCTCAAACAACGCGGCCTTGTCTCTGATCGCGAACTGATCCGGCTTTACAAGTCAGCCGATGCAATACTCCAACCCTCCTATATGGAGGGGTTTGGACTAACTGCTTTGGAAGCGCTGATCTGCGGGACCCCTGTCATTGCATCAAACACGGGCGCATTGCCGGAAGTCGTGCAGATTGATGAAATGCTGTTCGACCCAAATTCACCCAAGGAACTTTCCGAACGGATTGAGCATATCCTTCAGGGGGCGGATCTGAAGCCAAAGATAGCCCATCTGCGTGACAAGCTCTTCCAGACCTTTAGCTGGGAAAAAGTGGCAGCAACCGCCGTGCAAGCTTTCAGAGAGATTGCCAGACAGCCAGCAGAACGTCCTGATACTCAGGCCTTACGTGAACGCATTGCCGTAGAAATCAAACGCAGCAAACTACATACTACGGGGCTTGTCGAAGCGCTGGCTCTGGCCGAGCCATTCGTCGAGGAGACAAAGAGGCTTCTCGTTGACGCCACCTCAACCATTCAAACACAGTACCGGACGGGGATACAGAGAGTTGTCAGGCAAATCTGTTCGAATTTCAGTGAGCAGAATGTATATGGTAAAACATCTCTGGTCCCCACCTTCTCAGACGACTTCGAAGGATGGTATCGCGCCGACAGTTCGCTTGCCAATAAACCCGACAAAACGACAAGTGATCCGATAATCTTCCGTCCCTCCGATACGGTTTTTATGCTGGATAGTTCTTGGGACAGCGCCAAGCTGCACAAGCGGCACCTGATTGAGGCCCGTCTGCGAGGGGCTGAAGTCATATCCTGCCTCTATGATATGGTGCCGCTGAAGACGCCTGCATTCTGTGATGCTGGAATGCCTCCAGTCTTTCGCGACTGGCTTGTTTCCGCGCTGGAAGTCTCGACGGGTTTCGTGTGTATCTCGAAGGCAGTCGCCGACGAATTATACAACCTTCTCAAGTCAATTCAGTATCCTCATAGAATGAAAATCGGATACTGGCGACTGGGAGCGGACTTCTCCCATCTTGACGAAGTAGATGTGTCAGCTCCCCGGGGCACGCGCCCGCGCCCCTCTTTTCTGATGGTCGGAACATTGGAACCGCGCAAGGGGCATAATATCGCTCTTGATGCCTTTGAGGTCGGCTGGGCATCCGGGATGGATGCAGACCTTACAATTGTCGGGAAGTTTGGTTGGGGTGCCGAAGCCATCGCCGACCGGATCAAGTCGCACCCGGAGTATGGCAATCGCCTTCATTGGCGCAGCAAGGTCGACGATGCAGAATTGGTTACGCTCTACAATGCCTCCGATGCACTGATCGCAGCCTCATACGCAGAGGGATTTGGCTTGCCAATTGTGGAAGCGGGCAGATTTGGCATACCGATTATCGCGAGCGACATTCCTGTATTCAAGGAAGTCACTAATGGCGCACAACATTCGCGCTTTTTCGACACTGGCTCATCTGCTTCGCTGCTGAAGACGTTGCGCCTGTTTTGCCAGAGAGACTGGAAAAAGGCTGCCAGGCAAGCTCGCGTATCACAGCCCATTTGGCCAAACTGGGCGGAAAGCGCTGAAGAGCTTCTCGGCGTCATTGTAGACCAGGGTTGGTACAAATCATACGAACCGGAATCGGACCATCGTTTCCGCCCTGCCTCTGATCTCGGCTGCCTGCGCCATACGCAGCCTATTGCGCCATCAGGCCAGGCACACGTCTTGTCAATTTTGCCAGGTTCTATGTCCGAACTGGAAGATGGCTCAAAAAAATTCACTGTCGCGGTTACCAATGAGTCCGACGAGACCTGGTTCGGACAGGGCCTGGACGACGGTCGCTTTGGTGTCGCCTTAGGCTACAGGCTCTATGACGCAGGCGGCAATGTTCTCTTCAGCGAAAATTTACGCAGCAGAATTGTCATGGCTATTGCGCCTGGTGATACGCATCTTTTGCCTGTCACGGCCTTGCAAACCTGGATAAAGGGAGGCGCCTCATCAATTGAAATTGAATTGGTGCAAGATGGCGTAGCTTGGTGGGGCTCTCCGCTAAGGGTTGAACTTGACGCGGCAGACCCCGTTGCTTGCATAGCCTGAAAACGAGGGGACCCATATTTGTCATACGGACCAGCGCGTCTGAGTGCCCCGACCAGCAGCGGTTCAGGCACACGAATGCACCAGGTTTACAATGCCCAAAAGACCCGTTTGGCTAGTATGGCGGGAGAGATACAGTTATCAGGTTAAAAGCTGCCCCCGCGGTGGAAGTCGTTTCGAAGGTTATCCTTATATGTTTGAAGTAATATCGCTGGCGAGCCAGGTTTGCGCCGTTGTGCTTGTTGTCGCGCTTGCCTCGATATTCCACACGGGCCTTTTGACGTTCTCGCCAAGATGGGCGCGATTTCTTCGGACTGGCGACGGCGACACGCTCCAGTCCGATCGCGGTGCAGTACTCACTGTCTTGGGCTTGTGCCTATCCATAGGCACCATTTTGACGCTGAATCAGTTTGTGGGCATTCATGTCTTCGCTGTGACACTCGGACTCTTGCTGGCATTTTCATGGCGCAAGCTGACATGGCCAAGCTCGCCTGTATTGGCGTCATTTGCTCTTGTCGCCGTGATATCTGTTCTGTTTATCGCCTTCTCATTTCACTTACATGGCATCTGGATGCGCGAGGGCATCAATCACGATCTCATATTGTACACCAGAGGTGGGGAATGGGCGCTTGGGCATGGCACTCTCTCGCAGGATGCGGTTGTCGGACGCACCTACTACACGGGACAAGGCTATGAGCACTGCCAGTTCTGGATAGGAGATTCGTGTCCCCTGAACCGCAGTGGCACACATACTTTTGTTGGATTGATGAGCCTGTTACGCGATCGCGTTGTACCGGTATCTACGTTTCTGTTGACCCTTCCGCTGGCGCTTTTGACCACTGCCGCCTTCTGGATGAACATGCCGCTGTCGCAATCCAAGCGGTTCGGTGCCAGTTTTGCCGCCATATCGCTATTTGCAATTCTGGTGTCGGTTTCGGCCCCAATTCTAGGCGCCTTGTGGAACGGTAATGTCGCAACAGCATGCGGGGCTTTGGTACTCGTGAATGCCGTGCTTGTTTTTGTCAGCCCAGCCGCGAAAGATTACAAGACAGAAACCACGATCATCCTTGGCTGCCTGACAGGACTGGCAGCACATTTCTACTCAGAATCCATGTGGTTTGTTGGCCTGATCACCGCCGTGCATGTCGCACTTTCTTCGCTTGGTGGAAGTGTCGTCACGACGGCACAGCGCTTTATAAAGCTGAGTGTCATGGCTGTTGGCTCGTGGATCCTCGTTGGCAACGCCGCCATTGTCATGGCACTGGCGAGCATTCTCACCGTGAGTAATGAGGTTGGCAGAGACCTGTACTGGCAAAACTACTTCCTTGAGGTCGAAAACTGGCGTTGGCTATCCATACCGTTCTCTGGTCATCTGTACTCATGGAATGACAAGTATCCATCCATCATCGGTGCGATTGGCACGGTTCTGGTTTGCCTATTGACCCTGTCATCGCCCAATAGATTTCGAATGTGGATTTCGCTGTCACTGGTGGCATTAGCCGTCATCGCAGTTGAGCTGAATGACTACTACTACGGCGTCCACAAAATTGTACAAATGTTCGGTGCCATAGTCGTTGTCGTCGGCCTTGCCGCGATCATTCAGTCGACATGGTCTGATCGCAAGGCCGCTGCCAGGATTGGCACAGCCATCGCGGCGCTATCTGTTGCTGTGATTGGCATTCAAATCCATTCAGATCTGAATTTCGCCAAGCGCAGTCGCGAGGCCGCGAACGCCTTTGTCGCCAAATCGATCAAGATGGGAGACGTGGATAACTTCGAACGGATCGGCCCCGGCTCAACGGTGGTTCTGAACGATTTGAGTATTTCCCCGGACGATCGCTTTTCCAAAACCAACTGGATTGAATTTCTGGTCGCAAGAGAAGGTGCCCGTGTAACCATGGGTGATGTTGCGAACGACCCCTATCGCGGAGCTTATGTCCAGTTCAACATGAACAACACTATGCAATGGGAAGACAAGGCAGACTGGATCATTGAGGGAGCTGAAACAGACGGACAGTCGCCCATAATGGTATATGAAAACCTGCAACCCTATGAGGCTGGCAGCCTCAGACTCTACGACCTGAGAAGCACGCATCTGCCTGCCGTCTTTCAGTCAACTGGCTGGTGGGAACGCGAGGTGGGACATGTTTGGACAAGTTCCGCGTTTACGCTCGATGTGCTCGGTGAGACAGGCTACACGGGCGCGCCGACGGGGCAGGTTCCCGTCGTCGATCTGGAGCTTGGCTTCTACAACCCGCCAGCTGACGGAAGCGTCTCTGTCATACGCAATGGCGAGCTAATCGAAACTCTGCCTGCCACCGTCATGCAGATCCGGTTGCCAGTTATTGACGGCTATCAAGTATTTGAGATCCGGCCTTCGTGGGAGGTTCAATCCCCTGCGGACCTAGGCAATTCGGGTGATACACGGAAACTCTTCGCCTCTGTTTCACGCATCACCAGCCGGTTCGCCTCACCGAATCAGAGCATGCAAACGCAATGACAAAATCCAGCCCCTCAAACGACGCTTACAATGCCGCCTACTACGCTGAGAACGGCCAGTCCGGGGACCGTCCGGCGCTCTGGATGTATGAACGTTTCTGGAAGCGCTACTGTGACAAGCGCGGCCCCGTTCTGGAGTTCGGCGGCGGCGTCGGCTGGTTTGCCAAGCGTCTGACACGGCATGCGAAAGTTTTCGAATGTGAATCGAATGCCTTTGCGCGCGAGAGCCTTGCTCAGATTGCTCCTGAAGCGATCGCCGTCGAGGACCTGTCGACGATGGAGACAGACAGCGTCTCAAGCATTGTCGCGCTGCATGTGCTGGAACATATTCCAGATGACGCCCTGTCCGCAATTTTTGCTGAATTTGATCGCATTGCCCGGCCGGGAGCCCGCTTCATGTTTGTCATGCCGGATCTCGATGGCGCGGCCCATCTGGCAAAGCGCGAAGGCTGGAGTGCCTTCACCGACCCGACCCATATAAACCTGAAGGGCCATGACGCCTGGCAGGCGTTCTTCAGGTCCGTGGGGCTAAAGCCCGTGCAGACCTTTGCTGATGGTTTCTATGACTTTCCCTATGCGCAGACCCTGGCAGGACGTGCGGTATTTGACTCGCTTCGCCTCGCGCGCACCGGTATTCAGTTTCTGCTCGCCCGGCCGCTTCTGAAGTCAGGGGATGGTGAGAACATTGTATTTATTCTGGAGCGAGCCGAATGACCGCTTGGACATATCTTCTAATACTTTTTGGGTCGACGCTCACAGCCTTTGGGGGCATCTGGCTGAAGCGCGGCGCATTGGCAGTTGTGCTGGATCAGGGCCTATGGCCGATGGCACGGACAGCCGCCTTCAACCTTCAGCTGCTCTTCGGCCTGGTGTGCTATATTCTGCCGATCGGCATCTGGATTTACCTGTTGCGCGCCCATGACTTGAGCAAGATTCAGCCCCTTCTTGCGGTCGTCTATGTCATCACCCCCATTTTTGCGATCTTCTTTCTTCAAGAATCCGTCAGCCTAATGCGCTGGGGGGGAATCTTCTTCATTATCATTGGAGTAGCGCTGGTTTCCCAGTCATAAAACAATGCGCATACTGATTGTACTCAATTATTTCTATCCCTATGTCAGCGGCGTCAGTGAGTATGCGCGCTCGCTTGCGGAGGCTCTGGCTGGGGAGCATGAAGTTACGATATTGACCGGGCAACACGAGTCCGACCTGCCAAAACAGGAAGTGGTGGATGGCTACAAGATCGTGCGGTCCCCGATCCTGTTCCGGCTCGACAAGGGTTATCTGTCACCCGCGCTGTTGACGGAATTCAGGCGTCTCCAAAAGCAGGCTGATGTCGTGAACCTGCACTTGCCGATGCTGGAATCCTCACTTCTGGCGGCACTTACGTCCAAACCGCTGGCACTGACCTATCAGTGCGACATGGCTTATGAAGGCTCGCTCCTGTCTAAATTGGCCGTGTGGGGCGTGCGCCGTTCGTGTGCGATGGCTCTGAAGCAAGCAGACCAGGTTGCAACGCTCAGTCTGGACTATGCCGAATCGTCGCCTTTCCTGCAGCCTCATACCGCCAAAACTGTCGAAGTCTGGCCACCGAACCGCTTTGGCAAACGCGCGCTGAACTCCGTAGACAGCTTGCCGGACGCGCCGGGAAGCGTCGCACCGGGCGAGATACGGATCGGTTTTGTCGGACGCTTCGTAAAGGAAAAGGGCATTGATGTTCTGCTTGATTCCATCACGCACCTTTCTGACCTGCCGGTAAAGCTCATGCTGGTCGGGGATTTTGCAGGTGTTGCCGGCGGCTCTATCTATGATGACGTGAAGTCGAAGATCGACGGGCTGGGCAATCGGGTCGAGCTTTTGGGCAAGCTTGACGACGATGCGCTTGAGGCATTTTACGGCAATATCGATATTCTAGCCCTACCCAGTGTGAACCGTTTTGAGGCCTTCGGTATGGTACAGGTTGAGGCCATGGGCTTTGGCGCCATACCGGTCGCCTCCGATATGCCTGGCGTGAGGGCGACAATCCGCACCACGGGGATTGGGTTCCTCGCCCGGCCGGGTGACGCCGAGGCACTCGCCAACGCCTTCCGCAGCGCCATTGAGCAGCGTAACACCCTGTCCCGTAAAACGGTTGCCGAGCGCACGCTGGACATGCAGGCGCACAGTTTTGGAGAAGCCTATGAGGCGGTTTTCAAAGCGGCCCAGAATGCCGCTGACGCCTAATCAAACGATCACGAGCACCAAGAGGATCACGCCAAGCACAACGCTAAGCCAGTCCTTGACGGCGAAATAGATCGGATCGTCATGCATGTCGCCGCGCACTGCCAGATACCACATGCGAAGCAGCCAGAAGGCGAGCACAACGCCGGCCAGCATGGCAAACCAGGGTGACGAGAAAAGCGTGATGTTGGACAGCAGCGAATAGATGAAAAACACATTCAGCGACAGCGCCGCCGTCGCCACTCCGCCGCTGATCACAAAGTCGCGGTCATTGACCGAGTAGCCCCTGCCGGCGAGCGTTTCACCCCATTGTGCGGGGGGCACCGTATCCCGCTTCCTGTTCAGTTCGACCACGCGCTTTGCCAGCGCCAGGGACAGGAAGAAGAAGAACATGAATGACAATAGCCAGGGGCTTGGAGCCACAGCGATGATCGCGCCCCCCGCGATCACACGTAGCGAGAACAGCGAAGCCAGGCAGAAGACGTCGACGATTGCGAAGCGCTTCAGTATGAACGAATAGGACAATGTGAGCGCGCAATAACCAGCAATCACGAGACAGAAAAGCGGCGCGATAAAATAGGCCGCAACGTGCGCAATCGCGACCAGGCTGAGTGCCAATGCAAGCGCCACCGGTACCGCAAGCTCGCCGGAGGCAAGGGCCCTGTCTCGCTTTGTGGCGTGGCGCCTGTCCGCTTCAATATCGAGCAGGTCATTGATGACATAGGTTCCGCTCGCCACCATACCCAGGAGCACGAAACCGATGCCCGTTTCCAGCAGCGGCCCCAAACCATAGGCGGGATAGGTGATCGCAAAAATAGTGAAGATGAGAAGGTTCTTGGCCCATTGGTGCAACCGCAGCGCCTTGATCATCGGCTTCAGCATTCTCTCTGGTGGCGTCAGGCGTTCAAGCGTCATACCTTTGCTGATGACACGGCGTTCGAGGCCGCCTGATACACCTGCCCCATAGCGCACGCCTGCAGCCTTCCAGACAGCGATATCCGCTGATGAATTTCCGATATAGTCAAATCCATCGGGAAAGGATCTCACCAGCCTCTCCGCCTTGCGCGAGGATGTCAGGTTTACGCCACCTGAAGACCCAAAGTGTGGCCCTTCCAGCTCCAAATGTTTCGCCACACTGTCAACGAAACGGGCATCAGAGCCGGAGGCGAGAATGATGGGGCGCTCTGCTTGCGCTGCCTCTTCAATAAACCTGCGGACTTCAGGGCGATAAGGCAGGAAGTCAGGGCTGACATATTCGCCGCCATGTTCGTACAGCCGAGCTTTAAGATGAGCCTTGCCGCGAAGAACCCAGAAGATCAGAGCCGGGATCGTCCATAGCTTGTGCTTAACGCACTGAAGCAGGCACTCATAGAAGAAATCAGACCGTACGAGCGTGCCGTCTATATCGACCACGAGAGGACGGAGCTTTCCCACGTCGGGTGAGCTGACGTCGTGGGATGACTGCATGGAATGCTCATTAGCGGTTTTTGTCATGCCAGCGCTCCGGTCATATTCTCAATCGGTAATTGCCAACAACACTGAAGCATACCCGTCAACCGGAAGAGGCTTAACACGTGGCCGTCAGTCACAATAGCCATGACCTGCTAGTGGTAATTCCCAACCTCATGCAGCGTCACGCGCGCGTAGGAGAAGAAACCTGAAAGCACTGATTCCATCGGTCGTATTCGTGAAAACATAGCGGTTTGGCGAGCTTGCAAAGCTGAGCGTCCCGGGCAGGCTGGTCACTGAAGCCACAGTCTCGGTCATTCCGCCGCCGCATATATACTGGGCGAGCCCGCCGGTCGTCATGTTGACCACGAAGATCAGCCCGCTGAAATCGAGAATGTCGATAGATTCGCCCGGTCCCAGAATGGTGTCACTGTCTGCATTGGTCAGGTGCGGCTGACCGGCCGGGCTGGCCGAGCGTATGGTCCCGTTCACGTCAAGCCGCACGGATGGCGCCGTGATCCCTACTCCGACAAACCCTGAAGCAGACGAGACGCACATTCCGCTGGCCCAGTCGCTACCGTCAGAACTGACCTTGATCTGGAAATCATCGCTGCCTGCCAGACCGAGCTCGGCGCGTCCGGAGAATCCCGTCTGGAACAGCTGGGAAGCCCTCTGGCCGACCGATTCCTTGTTCAGCTTCAGCTGCACATTCCCGGCCTCCGGCGTTCCACTATCGTAAGAGAACAGCACGGCGTCGCTGTGGACCGTAAGCCGGTTTGAGGAATCCGGCGCGCCATTGATGCCCATGCGACGCGGTGGCCCCCATTGCCCTGCTTCGAAAACGACAATTTCCTCAGCATCGACAACATAGGCAAGCCAACCCGGTGTCGGGGTATGACCTATCCAGACGCCGTCATTGAAACTGACGACGGAACCAGCAGCGAAACCATCCCAGGACATACCGCTCGCGCCAACAGGAAGGATGTAGCGGTCCCCCTCCCCGGGCGATGTTGGCTGTGTGCCGACCGAGGCCGACAAAACGGCCAGCTGGATCAGAGAATCGAGCCGCCGGGTATTTTCATTGACGGTCACATATCGCTGGGCCTGATTTGGCAGGAGATAATCAAGCTGAAGATTTGGCGTGTGGTCCATGGTTCGGGCTTCCTTGTCGGTTCAAGACCACCCTAGCCCTCATGACATTCACGTCGGATTCCCACCCTTAACCCTGGCCACAGCAAAGTCCTGCACCACCAGCCATTACTGGGACACAGTATGGCCCCAAGCGTGACCCGGCGCGTGAAGATGGAGGATAAGGGCCGCTATTTTCGACAGACGGCGCGTCAGTACCTAGGAAACAAACTGCTCTCGCCAGAACGTCAGGGTGTCGCGCAGGGTTTCCTCAAAATCATGCGCAGGCGCCCAACCGAGCTCCTTGCAGATACGCACATTACTACCCGCAGCATATGGCACATCGCTCGGGCGCAGCCTGTTCGGGTCGGTCTCCACATCTATCTGCTTATTGCTCATGCCAATCAGCGCATCCAGAATGGACCGGATAGAGCGAGCCTCTCCAGAGGCCAGATTGAAGACCGAACCGTCTATATCGGCTGCAGGATCAGCCGCACGCGCATAGGCGGCGGCCACATCCCTCACGTCCAGAAAGTCACGTTTGGCTTCAAGATTGCCGACGCTCACGACAGGTGGCTGAAGTCCTGCCTCGATGCGGGCAATCTGCTCTGCAAACGCTGGCACCACGTAGGCCGGTGCCTGGCCCGGGCCTGTATGGTTGAACGCCCGAAAGCGAACAGCCCGCAGGCCGTCTTGCGCCATTTGCCCCAGCAGCATATCCGCCGCCGCCTTGGTTGCACCATACGTCGTCGCGGGCCGAAGGTGGACAAACTCATCAATGGGGCCAGGCGAATCGTTGAACGATGCGCCATAGGCCTCGGCACTGCCGGAAAAGATCAGCCGCGTCTTGGGCGACACGTGCAGGATCGTTTCTGCGAGATGCCTGACGCTGTCAAAATTAACCGCCCATGCGCAATCATGATCGGCGCGCGCCTTGGCAGGCTCGGCGATCGCAGCCAGATGGATGATCGCACAGGGCTGCAATTCGGCAATGATGTCGCGCATGCCTGCGCGATCAAGGATGTCACCCTTCACCGAATTGACGCCGCGCGCGGCCGACTGCTCGTTGTGCCGGCTTAGGGCAAAGATCTGGTCAGGATGGCGACCATCCTGCAGCAGGGCATCGATGCAAACTTTGCCAACAAAGCCTGCAGCGCCTGTCACCAGAATTTTGTCCTGACTGCTAAATACCATGCCTTGCCCGCCTACAGCTTACTGGTTCAAGCGCAAAGATCGCTTTAGCCAAGACGTTTCAGGTCAGCCTCGACCATTTCGACGATCATCTGCTCGAGCGTGATTTCCGGCACCCACCCCAGCGCAGCTTTCGCTTTAGCGGGGTTACCGAGCAGCACGTCCACCTCTGCAGGACGGAAAAGGTCCGGATCGATCACGAGATGGTCTTCAAGGTTGAGGCCAACATGTTCGAAGGCAATACGGCACATGTCCCGAACGGTTGTGGTCACACCTGTAGCAATCACGTAATCGTCGGCGACATCCTGCTGCAGCATCAGCCACATGGCGCGGACATAGTCCTTGGAGTGTCCCCAGTCGCGCTTTGCGTCGATATTGCCGAGACGCAATTCCTTCTCCAAGCCGAGCTTGATACGCGCCACACCGTCGGTCACCTTGCGTGTCACGAACTCGATCCCGCGCAGCGGTGATTCGTGGTTGAAGAGGATGCCGCTCGAAGCATGCAGGTTGAAGCTCTCACGATAGTTGATCGTGATCCAATGCCCATACAGCTTTGCGACAGCATAAGGCGAGCGCGGATAGAATGGGGTCGTCTCAGACTGCATGTCTTCCTGGATCAATCCGTACATCTCGGAGGACGAGGCCTGATAGAAACGCGCTTCAGGTGCCTCGATCCGCATGGCTTCCAGGATGTTGGTCACGCCAATAGCGGTGACCTGTCCCGTCAGCAGCGGCTGCTGCCATGAAGATTTCACGAATGACTGCGCGGCAAGGTTGTATATCTCGTCTGGGCGAATGTCCTTGATCGTGCGGATCAGGCCGGACAAATCGGTCAGATCGCCATCAATCAGTTCCACGTCCTTATCGACGCCGAGCCATTTCAGGCGAAGGTCATTTATTTCCGCCGTGCTGGAGCGCCGCACCAGGCCCGTTACGCGATACCCCTTCTCAAGCAAAAGCTGCGCAAGATAGGCACCATCCTGGCCTGTAATACCGGTAATAAAGGCCGTTTTCCGATCTGCCATTCTGACGAGCTCCTGTAGCAGTTGTATTTTGTGGTGCCCTTGTCCTGACAACCTTCGTCCTTGTCAATGGTCCGGAAAGGGCGGCAGGCAGTGAGCGATCGGGCACTGAATTCCCCGTTAGCCAATTGCTTGACGAGAACAGGCCATTCGCCCAATAAGGTCCTATCTTCAAACCTGTGTTTCCTGTAAGGCGAGTTCGCCTGTAGCGTAAAAGTAGAAAGCGAATCATGGTGTTCCGCAGCGCCCGAAAAATAGCCGGACGCTTTCCTCCCGCCGCTGCAGCGGCACGTGACATCAGGATTGCCATGTTGCCGAGAGGCAATGCCAAGCGAGAGGGTTTCAACCCATCCGAGCCCCTCGTCATCGCGGGCATGTTTAGAACGGCCAACGGATTGGGACAGGCGGCCCGCCTCGGTATCCAGGCGTTCAAACAACAGGGATATAACCCTGTCGCCGTTGACCTCAGCGGAACCCTCAACCAGATAGACGGCCACAGCGAAGACACGCTGCAACAGATGCCCGCCGCAAGCAGCGGAACCCTTGTCCTGCATACCAATGCGCCTGAAACGCGGACCGCGCTTCAGGCCCTCGGTCTGCGCCGCTGGCATAATTGGCGGATCATCGGATACTGGGCCTGGGAGTTGAGTGAGCCACCTAAGGAATGGCTGTCGATTGCCGAACATCTTGATGAAATCTGGACGCCCAGCCGATTTGTAACGGAGGCCTTTCGTCCGTTCATCGACATACCGATCCGCACCGTCGCCCTGCCGGTTCGCGCGCCTGAACTCACCGCTGATGATGCGCCCGTCCGATTTGACACAGGCCCCTTGCGGTGCCTGGTCATGGCCGATGGGCGATCCTCTTTTCATCGCAAGAACGTGCTGTCAGCTGTACGAATCTACAGGAATGCTTTCTCGCAAAAAGATGACACGTCCCTGACGATCAAGTTGCGTAATGTAACGGAATATCCCGAATTTTCCCGCGATCTGACAGAGGCGGTGCGCGGCGACGATTCGATAACGATCATCGACGAATCACTCTCCGATGACAGCAGATGGAATCTGATCGCTTCGCATCATGTGATGTTGTCGGCGCACCGCTCTGAGGGCTTTGGCCTGCACCTCGCCGAAGCCATGTCGATTGGCCGGGTTGCCATGGCCACGGGATGGTCTGGAAATATGGAATTCATGAACGCCGAGAATTCAGTGCCTCTCCCGTACCAGTTGGAGGCGGTCAAAGATCCCTACGGAGTCTACAAGGCCCCAAAGGGTTCCATCTGGGCAAAGGTTGATGAGGACGCGAGCATTGAAGCGATTAGACAGCTGAACAAGGACCGGGGGTCAGCAGGCCGTATTGGTCAGGCTGCCGCTGATTATATATCAGCCAATCTCGATGGCGCGGGGTATGTGAGCGCTCTAAATTCATAGTGTGTGGCCGGACGGTTGCCCCAAACCCAGGACAAAGCTCACCTCACTTTCGGAATATGGCACATGGCAAGGGCACGGACGACCCGCGGCACAAGGCTAGCCTTCCTTCGATAGCTCTGAAATAAGGACCGCTCTCGTGATTCCATCGCGGGACTTCACTAACGACCTCTGCAGGAGTGGCGCAGATCATGACTATTTATCCCGTCATCATGTGCGGCGGATCCGGCACACGGCTCTGGCCGGTTTCGACGTCGCGTACGCCGAAGCAATTTGTTGATCTCCTTTCCGGCGAATCGCTTTTCCGCCAAACCGTGAGACGAGTGGCTAAGGAGGATGACGGCCTCAGCCTCGCCGACCCGGTCATCATCAGCAATGCGAACTATCTTGACCTTGTGCAGAGCCAGCTTGCAGACGCGGGCATATCGCCGCTTGCAATCCTGCTGGAGCCCTGCGCCCGCAATACTGCCGCCGTCGCTGCCATCGCTACGGAATATATCAGCAGGATAGACCCTGACGGCCTGATCCTTCTTCTGCCGGCCGACCACTTCATCGGTATGCCGTCAGCGTTTCGCAAGTCGGTCGCCGATGCGGTCGAAATTGCTCAGAAGGGACGTATTGTAACGTTTGGCATCTCGCCCAGCGGCCCCGAGACCGGCTTTGGCTACATCAAGGCCGGCGAAGCCATTGGTACGTCAGCCTTTGCCGTAGACGCATTCCGCGAAAAGCCGGACCAGGCGACAGCCATGGCCTATCTGGCGGATGGGAATTATTCCTGGAACGCAGGCATCTTTCTATTCCCCGCAAGCCTGATGCAGGCCGAGCTGAAGGCCCATGCACCTGACGTGCTGGCAGGCGCGACTGAAGCGCTCGATGCAACTGAGGCGACCAATTCAGTTCTTCATATTGATGAACCGCTCTTCTCGAAGATCCGCGACATTTCGATCGATTATGCCGTCATGGAGCATACGCAAAAGGCTGCTGTTGTCGGTCCTATATCTTGCGCCTGGAGCGATGTGGGCACTTGGCCGGCCTTTGGAGAATTGCATCTCGAACCCAAGGAATCCGGTCCGGTATTGATCGATGCAAAGAACTGCATCGTGCACACGGATGACGACACGCTTGTCGCAGCTTTGGGCGTCGAGGATCTGGTGATCGCAGCCCATGATGGCGCGGTTCTCGTGATGCCGAAATCCAGAGCGCAGGATGTGAAGCTTGTCATCGAAGCCCTGAAAAAACGCGGCCGCACAGATCTCCTCTGATAGAGCTTAGGTAAACCAGCCTTCCAAAGCGCCAATTTCGGGACGTCATGGGATTTGTCCGGCAGGGTCAGCAGGGTAGGCCTTGCAATCATTATTATGACCCATTGCCAACGCTCGGCTGGTCCACATCCGCACCCCTTCGGACAGCACCGAAACAGTCCAGCAACTGCAACGGGATCACGACCAGGATCGGCATGGCAATCGCTTATGCGTCAGGCAGGTGGAGGACATGGTCGGTCCGGTTACCCGGCAGCTTGTCACCGATGCCATCGGACATGAGGATGGTCGGCCACCTGCTCTATAATTCCAAGATGATCTTCGAAGATCTGTTGGCCTCGTGGGAAAGCGGCTCCTGGAAAGTTGGCATACAGGGCGAAAACATCGATTTCGCCTTTCTGGTGAACTAGACTTGGTAGCCTAGAACACAGTTGTGATCTCTTCAATGTACACCACGGCTGTGCCATGGCATTCTATTTTGATCTGCTGCGGCAAGGGCTTGCGTGACTGCTGATAGGCAGCTGTTCCGGCAACGGATGGGCCCCCTTCGGAGAGGCTCAGCACGAGCAGGCCCTCTTCCTCCGTCGGAACGGGGCTCAATTTCCAGGACTGGTCATCTGCCAGTCGCACCACGACGTGCAGCTTTCCTCCGCCGGACTGGCCGGGGCCGGGCATCCGATTGATCCAGGCGGACGTGTCGGTGATTTCCGGACACGCATTCCCGCCAAATGGCAGCCACGCACAGCCAGACAGGACCAGCCCGCACGCCAGCGTCAGGAAAGACGTCTTGCCTACCATGGCGTCGACAGCCGCATCCACAGCGCCTCCTGGTCTTCGGCTCCGTAAATATGGTTCGGCGATGTGGACACCACGGCCGCCGCCTCGCCGGACCATGTGTCGGTCAGTCCGAATGTGTAACGTGTCTCGAAGTCGATCTGGCGACCACTCGGCGTCAGGTCCGCCTGCACGAGGCCTCGAATCAACTGGCTATTCAGATCCACCCCGATCGGGGCGTCAAGATTGAGGTATCCTGTCTCAGCGCGTCGCGGCTGGGCCATGATGAAATGCACCCGCCCTTCGCCGAGCGCGCGGTCTGCGCCAACCGACCAGCGACTGGTCCAGATGCCTTCGGCGTCCACACCAGGCAGGTCGACGCTGGCAAGTTCCAGTCCCGAAGAGACGATCCAGCCAGCCCCGGCAAACCATGCGCTCTCCAGTGAGTAAGCCGTCATCTCTGTCTGGTCCTGTGCGCCGAAGCGGTCCTGCAGCGTACCGCCGAGGGCCGTGTCCTCATCCGCGATGAAGGATGCGCCGACGCGTACGGACCAGTCATGTGCGTCGCGGCCAAACATGAAGCCGGACTGGCTGCGTCCGCCCTGTTCGGCAGAGAAAATGTCCATCACAAGATCGTCCGTCACGGCATGGCTGAATTTTGCCCAGGCGCCGCCGGTCGAGAAGGCATTGCCGACGCCCGGTTCGTTGAGCAGGGAAATGTCCGGTGCCAGATGCGTCAGGGATCCGCCCCGGCCAAGCTCCACCTGGCTCTCGCCAAAGCTGTAGCGCATCTGGAAGGTCGATTGCGGATCTTCCTGATAGGGCGCCGTCGGATCATCCTGCAGACGCGCCTGTGCCCAACTGAACGACATGCCGCCGGCATTCACGGCATAGGAATCTCCCGCCGCCCAGTCGGCCCGCGTCTCGAAATTCACCAACCGCGATCCCAGCGTATCCTGTGGCAAGGTAGCCATGATCGCGTCCGCGTTCAGGCGGAAGCCGCGCTGGTATTTGTCCTGGAAAACGAGCTTGTTGAACGCGCCGGAATGGGTTGCCCAGTCCCCAAAGGCCCCGCCGCTCGGCGCAAGCGCTTCGGTAAAGCTGACCTTCTCCATGCCGAAATCGAGGTTCTGCTGGCCTTGGGGCCGGAAGGCCTCTTCGAGGTTCATCAGGCCTACGCCGGAAACGCTGTCCGTGCCGACGCCAGCGGCCTCGCCCGTGATGATGTCGGCAGATGTGTCCACATAGTCCGTGGCCGTATCCAGCAGGATCTGCAGCGCCACTTCCGGCTGTGACTGCAGATTGGGAAACGCATCCAGAAGCAGCGCGAGCGCGCCGGCCACATAGGGAGCCGCGAACGACGTTCCGGATATCCGATAATAGTCGCCCTCATTGTCAGCATCATTTGTCGGATCCCCCGGCAGTGCCACATCATCGTCCGGCCCGGTCGAGATTACGTCTTCTCCCGGCGCGAGCAGGTAGAAATTCTGCGCAGAAGTGCCGGCCCGGTTGGAGAAGTCTGACAGGAAGCCGTCGGGGTCCACCGCACCCACGGCCACCACGCGCCCGAGCGAGGAAGCCTCGCCCGCAATATAGGCGGGTTCGGTCGGGCGTTCGCCTACGGCTTCTGTGGCATTACCATCCTCGTCGGTTCCGGCCGGTTCGGCGTCATTGCCAGCCGAGATGACAACCAGAACGCCAGCAGCTGCCGCGGCCCGTACCGCATTTTCCAGTCTCGGATCGCTGTCGATCTCACCACCCAGAGACATGTTGATGACCGTGGCGCCCTGCGCCACCGCATACTCAACCGCCCGGACCAAGGCATCATCATTGTAGACACAACCTTCGTCTTCGCCGCTACGAGCGCAGCTGCCGGGGGAATCTGCGCGAATGTCGAGGACGGACGCCTCATAGGCCGTGCCCTGAATGCCATTGAAGGTGTTGTCGTCGAGCGTGCTGTTGAAATCGTCCTGCCGACGCGCAGCGATGACACCTGTTACCAATGTGCCATGGCCTTCAGTGTCGATATCTCCGGGTTGGCGGGTGATCGTGATCCGCTCGCCTGCTGCGTCATAGCCTGAACAGGCCGTCGCCGCGCAAACATCGAACATCTGCACGACGGCGCCTTCCAGATCGGGATGGTCGGACTCGGTGCCAGTATCGATCACGGCCACCATCTGCCCCTGGCCGGTCGCGCCAAGCGCATAAGCGGCAGACGCACCAATCATCGGCAACCCAACGGTCGCATTATATTCTCGGGTTTCGAACTGTTCCGGCGCGGCAATCGAATCCGGGAACGGGTTCGAAGGCGGGGGTGGGGGCGGAGGTGGCGGAGGAGGGGGCGGCAAGGGCGTGACGGCGGAACTGCCCCCGCCTCCCCCGCCGGCACAGGCGCCCAGCGCCACCACGGAGACGCTCAGCATGGCAATCGCCAAAAGCGAGCGCGGGACAGGTTTTACGTGCTTTTTGGGACGAAGCAGGGTCATGCACATTCCTCACAGAGCGGCACGTTGTTTTCCCGCGCCTGGCGTTTGAAAGAAATATTTCACCCGAAAGATAAAGAAGGGGCAAACATTTCCCTCAGTCTGTCAGGAAAACTCGACCCGCTCCTGAGAGAAATAGAACAGCGACCGCGTCTCTTCATCAATCGTGTCATTATGCGCTTCCAGCAGCTTGTGCATGGCATATTTCCGGTCTTTGAGCGCGTGGTCGAAATCAGCCTCGATCAGCCGGTCCACGCCGGTCCGGACCATCGCATCGCGCACTTCCATATACAGCGTCAGCGATCCGCCAAGGAACATGGATTCATAGGCAATCTTGCTGGCGATCTTGTCGTGAATATCAGAATACTGGAACTGGCGCTCCATCACCGATTTGCGCTTGCAGATAAAATCGATCTCGTGCCGGTACTCCGGATGGCGCAGGTAAAAATTCTTCAGCGCGGTCATTTCAGTGTCGATCCGCTCCTGAACATCGTCCGGCAGGGATTCACTGAGGATGATGATGATATCTATGTCGGAGCCCTTGACCATCTCGCCGCTGGCGACATGCTCGCGCGGCTCATTGTGCGCCAGATAGTAAGCCAGATCCCCGGCAATGAAGGCGCAGAGCTGGCTACGGATATCGCGGCCCAACGTCACGAAAACCTGCTTCATCACGGCCTGGGCCACCGACAGTTTCTCGCGGCTGATTTCCCGGTGCATGTTTGACAAGGTACCCTGCCGTTCAATCATCTTGTCCCTCTGCCCCGGCAGGCCGAACAGGGTGAATGACAGGAAATCCCGCAGGATGGACGGGCTGAGCCGCACTTGATCATCGCGCGTAATATCGAAGCGGAGGTAATAACTGGCGAAATGGGACACGTGCAGCTTACGGCTCTGGTAACAGGCCTGCCACAGAGCAAGATTTGGCACATCGTACAAATCCTGCGCCAGCTCCTTGCCGAGCCGGGGGCCCTTCTCGGCCAGACTGGCCTCGATCCGGGCTTCGATGTCTTTCAGGTCATAACTGGCCATTTGCGAACCTTCCGCTACCCTTTGGAGATAGGCTGGTTCAGGAGCGCGTGTCCAGCAAGCCCAGGAGATAGTCGCGATACTCGTTCTTGAACTCGTCTGCGCGCTCACGCATCTCCGCATCGGTAATCAGGCCGCGGCGCCAGGCGACTTCCTCCAGGCAGGCCACCTTCAATCCCTGTCGTTTCTCTACCGTCTGAACGAAATGCGACGCCTCCAGCATGCTGTCGAACGTGCCTGCATCAAGCCAGGTCGTGCCGCGCTGTAGTCGGCTCACCCTGAGATCGCCCCGCTTGAAATAGGTCTCATTCACGCAGGTGATCTCAAGCTCGCCCCGCGCGGAAGGTGTAACCTGTTCGGCGACCTGAACCACGTCCGGGCCGTAGAAATAGAGGCCTGGAATGGCCCAGTTGCTACGCGGCTTTTCGGGTTTTTCTTCCAGCGAGAGCGGCTTGCCGTCGGCGTCCAGCTCGACAATGCCGAAACGCTGGGGATCGCTCACCTGATAGGCCAGAACTGCGGCGCCATGCTCCAGTCTCGCAAGTTCCTGCAGCTGTCCGGACAGGCCGGCGCCATAGAAAATATTGTCGCCCAGGGCCAGAGCACAAGGCTGGCCGTCAATGAAATCACGTCCGATGAGAAAGGCTTCCGCGAGCCCATTAGGATCGGCTTGAACGGCATAGGAAATGGATATCCCCCACTGCCGCCCATCCCCAAGAAGGCTCTTGTAGGACTGGCTGTGCTCCGGCGTACAAATGAGCAGAATTTCGGAAATGCCGGCCAGCATCAGCGTCGCGATGGGGTAGTAGATCAGCGGCTTGTCATAGATCGTCAGCAAATGCTTGGAGACGCCGCGCGTTACAGGGTGCAGGCGGCTGCCGGCCCCTCCTGCCAGAATGATACCCTTCATGATGATCTCAACTCCCTGACCCATACGCGGACAGTATCTTCGAGCCCCTCCGTCCAGACGGGCAGTGTTGACCCAAATACACGCGTCGTGTCCGACATGTCGAGCCGGGCGTTCAGCGGACGGCGGGCCGGCGTCGGATAGGCGCTGGTCGGGATTCCCTTGACCTTCGCCACGGGTCCGCCATGCCGCGCACTGGCTTCGAAGATCTGGCGCGCCATGCTTGCGCGGTCAGTCTCCCCGGCCCCTGCCAGATGATAAGTTCCCCAATCCCCAAAGCCGGGCCTGTCCGCCTTGTGCGCGATCTGAAGCAGCGCTTCTGCCAATGCTGGCGCGTGGGTGGGACAGCCATACTGGTCGTCCACCACCGAAACCTCGTCTCGCGTCGCCGCGAGTCTGAGCATCGTGGTCACGAAATTGCTGCCGAAATGCGAGAATATCCATGACACCCGCATGACGAGCGAGCGGGGCGCAGCCGAGCGGACGGCCAACTCCCCATCCAGCTTGCTCTGGCCATATACACCAACGGGAGATGTCGCATCCTGCGGCAGGTAAGGCGTGAGCTTTTCGCCATCAAACACGCAATCGGTCGACAGATGAACCAACGGGATGCCGCGCTCATGGCACAGCTTCGCCAGCGCGGCCGGCGCATCCACATTCAGCGCCCGGCACAAATCCGGTTCGGACTCGGCCTTGTCCACGGCTGTATACGCGCCGGTATTGATCACGATACGAGGTGTGTACGCGTCGAGCGCTGTGGCCATCGCGTTCGCATTCAGGAGGTCCGCTTCCTCGCGCCCGGCGCAATGCATATCTGCTGCTCCGGCATGTGCCAGAGCCTGGGCCATCTGCCCGGATTTTCCGATCACGAGGATTTCGCTCATGCCTGCGTTCCCAGACGCTCACCCGCATATACGCGATCCTGCAGCGGCCTCCACCATTCCGGATGGGCAATGTACCAATCCACGGTTTCGGCAAGGCCCGTCTCGAAATCGCGGGCCGGGGCCCATCCCAACTCGCCAGCGATCTTTCCTGCATCAATGGCGTAGCGATAATCGTGACCGGGTCGGTCTTTGACAAATTCGATCAGGCGTTTGTGCGGGGCGCTGTCCGGACGACGCGCGTCCATCAGAGCGCAAATCGTCTCGACGATCTGGATGTTGGTGCGTTCCGCACCGCCGCCGACACAATAGGTTTCTCCGGGCACGCCGCGCTTCGCCATTTGCAGCAATGCGCGGGCATGATCTTCCGCATGCAGCCAGTCCCGCACATTGGCGCCATTGCCATATACAGGCAATGTCTCCCCGGCGAGGCATTTGAGGATCATCAGGGGAATGAGCTTTTCCGGGAACTGGCGAGGTCCGTAATTATTGGAGCAATTGGAAACAATTACCGGCAAGCCATAGGTATGGTGCCAGGCACGTGCGAGGTGATCGGCGCCTGCCTTGCTGGCCGAATAGGGTGAGGACGGCGCATAAGGCGTGGTTTCACGGAACGCCCCCTCATCCCCGAGCGACCCGAACACTTCATCCGTCGAAACATGGATGAACCGGAACGCCGCCTTTTGCGGTCCTTCCAGTTCGTCATGAAAGGCCCTCGCCGCCTCCAGCATGGCGCAGGTGCCCGCGACATTGGTCGCAACAAAGGCGGCCGGGCCATCAATCGACCGGTCGACATGGGTTTCGGCCGCAAGATGGAAAATTGCCTCGGGTGCGGTCTCTTCCACGATGCGGGCCATTCGCGGCGCGTCCATGATGTCGGCCTCGATCAGGTCGAGTCGACCCTCGGCTTCGAGGCTTTCGATGGACGCGCGGTTGCCTGCATAGGTCAGCTTGTCCACGACGACGATTTTCTGATCCGTTTCCCCAGCCAGGTAATGGCACAGCGCCGAGCCGATAAAGCCCGCACCCCCGGTGACCAGCCAGGTCATCGCTCGCCCTCGCCTGCTGAGGCCAACTCCGCGATCTCTGCGAGACGGGGAAGTTTCTGGTCCTTGTCGGACAGGATGCGCACAGATGGCGGGAAGGGCCAGTCGATGCCAATCGCAGGATCGTCATGCGCAATGCCGCAATCATGGTCCGGCGCGTAATAGGCATCCGTCTTGTAGACGACTTCGGTATCGTCTTCGAGGGTGCAGAACCCGTGTGCAAAGCCGCGCGGAATGAACAGCTGTTCGCCGCCTTCGGCGGTCAGTTCGACGCCCATGGCCTTGCCAAAACGGGGCGAACCCTTCCGGATATCCACGGCCACATCCAGGATGCGGCCCTTCACGCACCGGACCAGCTTGCCTTGCGCATGCGGGTCGGCCTGGAAATGCAGCCCCCTGATCGTGCCCCTGTCAGCAGACCGGGAATGATTGTCCTGCACGAAGGGACCGGGGATTCCGGCAGCCGCGAACATATCTGCGCGGAACGTCTCGGCAAACCACCCACGGGCGTCTCCGAATCTCTGCGCGCGGACATGGATGACCTCACGCAGCAATGCATCTGGCTTGAATTCAAACGGCATCATTCCCCGCGTATGACAGGATTTGGCAATTCGGGGCTATAGCACGAACTGCATGAACAGCAATTGAGGCTACTCGACCGTCACTGACTTGGCGAGGTTGCGAGGCTGGTCGACATCTGTGCCCTTGGCCACGGCCACATGATAGGCCAGCAATTGCAGCGGCACAGCCGCGAGGATCGGCAGGCTGATATCGTCGCCATCGGGCAGGCGAATGACATGATCGGCGCGGTTGCCAGCGGCCTTGATGCCGGCATCGTCCGAGATCAGGATGATACGTGCGCCGCGGGCCCGGATTTCCTCGACGTTCGAAATCGTCTTTTCGAACAACTCGTCCTTCGGTGCCACGACAACAACGGGCAATCCCTTCTCGATCAGCGCGATCGGACCATGCTTCAATTCACCGGCGGCATAGCCTTCGGCGTGGATATAGGACACTTCCTTCAGCTTCAGGGCGCCTTCCAGCGCCAGCGGATAGTATCGTCCACGCCCCAGGAACAACACGTCGTGGCACGGAGCCAATGTCTGCGCGATTTCGCGGATCCCGTCCTGGGCCTCCAGCGCTTCAGTCACCTTGCGCGGCAGAGCCAGCAGGCTCTTGACCGCAGCGACCTCATCCCCTGGCAGCAAATGTCCGCGGGCCTTCGCGGCGTTCACCGCCAGAACGGCCAGAACAGAAAGTTGCGCGGTGAAGGCCTTTGTCGAAGCGACGCCAATCTCCGGACCGGCATGGGTCGGCACAATGGCGGCGGCCTCCCGCGCAATCGAGCTTTCAGGCACGTTCACGACGGCAACGGCGGGCGTGCCGTTCTGACGGCAATAGCGCAGGGCCGCCAGCGTGTCGGCCGTCTCGCCGGACTGGCTGACGAACATCGCCGGACCGGTCTGCGGCAGAACCGGCTCGCGGTACCGGAATTCCGACGCAATATCGGTTTCCAGTGCTAATTTCGCCTTCTGCTCGAACCAGTATTTGGCAGTGTGGGCAGCATAATACGCCGTGCCACATGCGATCGCGACGGCGCGGTCAGCCCGGGCAAACATTTCGTCGGCCACTTCGCCCAGATTTAGCGTCTGCGTGGCCTGGTCGATATAGGGCAGAATGGAGCGGGCGAGCGATTCCGGCTGCTCATGGATTTCCTTCAGCATGAAATGGTCGTACTCGCCACGTTCGATCAGGCCTTCATTCACGGCCGATTTCACACGCGGGCGGTTCACGCGGTCACCATTGGCATTACGGATATCATAGCTATCCGGCGTCAGGATGACCCAATCGCCCTCTTCCAGATAGGTCACGTCCCGCGTGAGCGGGGCCAGCGCAATGGCATCGGAGCCGAGAAACATCTCGCCCTCGCCATAACCGAGCACCAGCGGGCTGCCCTTGCGCGCGCCGATCAGCAGGTCCGTCTTGTCGGAAAAGATGGCGGCAATGGCAAATGCACCGGACAGTCTCTTCAGCGCCGCTTCGAACGCGTCGACAGCGTCCATGCCATCAGCCATGTTCTGGTCGATCATCTGGGCGATGACTTCGCTGTCCGTTTCGGACTCAAATGTACGGCCTTGCGCCTGCATGTCTTCGCGCAGTTCGCGGAAATTCTCGATAATGCCGTTATGCACGATCGCAACCTTGCCCGACATGTGCGGATGGGCATTGGTCTCGTTTGGCTTCCCGTGCGTGGCCCAACGTGTGTGGGCAATCCCGGTCGGCCCGTCCACCGGCATGTCCGCCATGAGGGCTTCGAGATTGACGATCTTGCCACTGGCCCGGCGCCGCTCAATGGCATCCCCGGCCATGACGGCAATGCCTGCACTGTCATAGCCCCGGTATTCCAACCGCTTCAGGCCATCAACGAGGCGACCGGCCACCGTGTCTGTTCCTGTGATCGCAACAATTCCGCACATACTCTACCTCCATTCGGGTAAAGCGTATTTAGACCGCCTGAATCCGCCAGGATAATGACAGTTTGTGTAGGAATGCGACAACATCGGGGAAAGCCCGCCTCATAACGAGCAAATTGCATGCTTTAGCTCTGCTGAACGATCAGATTATGGATGTGACACACATTCGGGTCTATCGCCCACGCAGGCCCGCTATATCTGGGATAACAAGAACTTACCGATACCGATGATACCTGAAGGACTGTACGCGTTTTGAAAACTCTCACCCACCTTGACAGACTCGAAGCCGAAAGCCTGCACATCATCCGCGAAGTGGCCGCCGAGTGCGAAAACCCGGTCATGCTCTATTCCGTGGGCAAGGATTCTGCGGTGATGCTGCATCTGGCGATGAAAGCCTTCTATCCATCCCGCCCCCCTTTCCCGCTGATGCATGTCGACACGACCTGGAAATTCCGGGAAATGATCGCGTTTCGCGACCGCAAGGCGAAGGAACTGGGGTTCGACCTTCTGGTACATGTGAATGAGGAAGGCGTACGCGACGGCGTGGGCCCGTTCAGCCACGGCTCGGCCGTCCATACCGATGTGATGAAAACACAAGGGCTCAAGCAGGCACTCGACAAGTACAAGTTTGATGCGGCCTTCGGCGGCGCCCGGCGCGACGAGGAAAAATCCCGCGCCAAGGAGCGCATCTTCTCGTTCCGGTCCGCTGAGCATCGCTGGGATCCGAAACGCCAGCGCCCAGAGCCCTGGAACGTCTACAACACCCGTATCAACCAGGGCGAAAGCGTCCGGGTATTCCCGCTGTCCAACTGGACCGAACTCGATATCTGGCAATATATCCGCCGCGAGAATATCGAGATCGTCCCGCTCTATTTTGCGGCCCCGCGCCCGGTCGTGAACTGGAATGGCGTCGACATCATGGTCGATGACGAGCGGATGCCGGAAGAACTGGCAAAGACCGCCGTAATCAAATCCGTCCGCTTCCGCACGCTCGGCTGCTACCCGCTGACCGGCGCCGTTGAAAGCACGGCCGCCACGCTGGAAGACATCATCCAGGAAATGCTCCTGACCACCACATCCGAACGCCAGGGCCGCGTGATCGACGCCGACCAGTCCGGATCCATGGAAAAGAAAAAACAGGAAGGCTATTTCTGATGCGCCTCAATGACGACCTGATTGAATCAGATATCGCCGCCTATCTGGAAAAGCACGAACACAAATCCCTGCTCCGCTTCATCACATGCGGATCCGTGGATGATGGCAAGTCGACCCTGATCGGCCGCCTGCTCTATGATGCGAAGATGATCTTCGAGGACCAGTTGGCGTCGCTCGAAAGCGATTCCAAGAAAGTGGGAACACAAGGCGAGAACATCGACTTCGCTCTTCTCGTGGATGGCCTCACCGCTGAACGCGAACAGGGCATCACGATTGATGTGGCCTATCGCTTCTTCGCGACCGACAAACGCAAATTCATCGTCGCCGACACACCCGGCCATGAACAGTATACGCGCAACATGGCCACCGGCGCCTCAACGGCCGACGTAGCCATCCTGATGGTTGATGCGCGCAAGGGCATCCTCACGCAGACCCGCCGCCACAGCTTCATCACGACGCTGCTGGGCATCCGCAAGGTCGTCCTCGCCATCAACAAGATGGACCTCGTCGATTACAGCCAGCAGGCTTATGACGACATTGTCGATGATTTCTACGCTTTCGCCGACGAACTGGCGACGGACCTCGAAATCCAGCCGATCCCGATGTCCGCGCTCGAAGGCGTCAACATCACCAGCAAGTCCAATGAGACCGACTGGTACGATGGCCCGAGCCTGATGGACTATCTCGAAACCGTGCCGGTCGGCGACCGCCGCCTGAACACGCCCTTCCGCATGCCGGTCCAATGGGTCAACCGGCCCAATCTCGATTTCCGCGGCTTCTCCGGCCAGATCGCGGCAGGCAGCCTGCAGCCGGGTGACCGCGTGAAATCCATGCCCTCCGGCAAGCAGTCCACGGTCCAGCGGATCGTTACGGCGACCGGCGATCTCGACCAGGCCATTGCCGGCCAGTCGGTCACGATCACACTGGATGACGAAATCGACTGCTCGCGCGGCGACGTCCTTGTGTCGGCGGATGATCCGTCTGAAGTCTCCGACCAGTTTCAGGCCCGCATTCTCTGGATGAGTGAAACCTCCCTGCTGCCGGGTCGGCGCTACCTGCTCAAGATGGGCGCCAAAACCGTCACGGCGACAGTCAACGCGCCGAAATATGGCATTGATGTCAACACGTTGAACGATGTTCCTGCGAAAACGCTGGAACTCAACCAGATCGGCGTCACGACTCTCTCGCTGGACCAGCCGGTCCCGTATGATCCGTACGATGTCAATCGCGAGATGGGTGGCTTCATCCTGATCGACCGGATGACAAACGACACGGTCGGACTTGGCCTCGTTGACTTCGCGCTGCGCCGTGCCTCGAACATTCACTGGCAGGCGATGGATATCGACCGGTCGGCACTCGCCGAACAGAAGGGCCAGAAATCGGCTGTGCTCTGGTTCACCGGCCTCTCCGGATCGGGCAAGTCGACCATTGCCAACGCCCTGCAGAAATTGCTGTTCGCGCAAGGCAAGCACACCTTCACGCTGGACGGGGACAATGTGCGCCACGGGCTGAACCGCGATCTCGGCTTCACCGATGCCGACCGTGTAGAGAATATCCGCCGTGTCGCCAATGTCGCACGCCTGATGTCCGATGCCGGACTGATCACGCTGGTTTCCTTCATTTCACCGTTCCGGTCCGAGCGCCAGATGGCGCGGAACCTGATGGCGGATGGCGAATTCATCGAAGTCTATGTCGATACCCCGCTCAGCGTGGCCGAGGAACGCGATGTGAAGGGTCTCTACAAGAAGGCCCGCGCCGGAGAGATCAAGAACTTCACCGGCATCGACAGTCCTTATGAGCCACCCCAGGCAGCCGAACTCCGCATCGACACGGTGAACAATTCGCCGGAAGAGGCCGCCGAAGTCATCCTCGACTTCATGCGCGAAAAAGGTCTGCTGAACGGCGGATAAGATGAAATGATATCGCCGTTTCCGCCTGTGCGGAGATGGCGGGTCCTTCCCCGACGTCCCGGCTCGCCTTGCCGGATTTCGCACGCTAGGTGTCGTTACAAACGACAATAAGGGAGCGTGTCATGGCAAAAGGCGATCTGCCGGTTCTGGTCGGTGTTGGGCAAAGCCTCAGCCAGTGGGATGGAACAAATGGGCCCGATGGCGCTCCGTCGCCGCTGTCGCTCATGGTCGATGCATCAAAGGCGGCGCTCGCCGACAGTGGCGCGGAGGCCCTCGCCAACTCCATCGACACGATTGCCGTCGTGCGCATCTTCGAGGATTCCATCGGGAGCGCGCCGCACCCGCATGGGCACAACACCAACCTTCCTGGCACACTTGCCCGCGATCTCGGCGCCACGCCGGAGTCCCTCATCTATGAAACCGTGGGCGGCCAGAGCCCTCAGGCGCTGGTCAATGAGATGGCCGCGCGTATACATGCAGGCGAAGCCGACTGCGTCCTGATTTCAGGCTCCGAGGCCAACCGGGCCTCCAAGGGCGCGCGCCGCAATGGCGTGGACATCGACTGGGCGGACAGCGCGGAGGCCGCCTATGAAGATCGTGGTATGGGCCCCATGATGCTGTCGCGCGAAGAGATCAAGCACGGCATCATCGCACCGGCCTATTTCTATGGCCTGTTCGAGAATGCCATCGCCGCCCGCGAAGGCCGCTCGCGCAGTCAGCACCGCAAGGCCATGGCCGAACTCTTTCAGCCCTTCTCTGCGGTCGCTGCAAAGAACCCGTATTCTCAATTCCCGGAGGAACGCTCGGTTGAGTTTCTTTCGACGCCGTCCAAGGCGAATTACGAATATGCCGATCCCTTCCTGAAATGGTTCATCGCCCAGGATGCGGTCAATCAGGGCGCTGCCGCGATCCTGATGAGCAGCTCGAAAGCTGACGCGCTCGGCATCGCGGAGGACAAGCGCGTCTACCTGCACGGCGCTGGCGAAGCTGCCGATGACCTGATCTCACTGCGCCCCCGTCTCGACGGGTCATGGGCCATGCAGACCGCCATTGGCCGCGCCCTGCACCAGGCTGAAAAGACCACAGCCGACCTCCAGCATTTCGATCTCTATTCCTGCTTCCCGTGCGCCGTCTTCTCATCGACTGCCGCGCTGGGCATCGACTGGAAGAATGATCCGCGCCCACTCACTCTGACGGGCGGCCTGCCCTTTTTCGGCGGACCCGGAAACAATTATTCCCTGCATGGCATCGCGGAAATGGTGGCCACACTGCGGAGTGACCCGGCAAGTTACGGCCTCGTTCTCGCCAATGGCGGCTGGATGACCAAGGAAGCCGTCGGCGTCTATTCCGCGCAAAAACCGGCCCGTTTCGTGCCCGCAGAGCCATACGCAACGCCGACCGAACAGGTCACGCTCTGCCACGAGGATTGTGAAGGCACACTGGAAACCTTCACCGTCACCCATGGCAAGGAAGGCCCCAACAAGGGCATCGCCTTTGTTCGGCTGGAGGATGGCCGCCGCGCCCTCGCCAATGCCTCCCCGGATGCGCTCGTAACGCTGCGCGAGGATGCCTCCCCGGTCGGTCGCAAGGTCGCCGTTACTGTGGACGCGGAAAAGGAACGCGGCACGTTCAGCTTCATCTGACCGATCTGCTTGCCCCGCTGACCGGTTTCGACCAATCTCCGGCACATGACAAAACACTTCAAGACATTCGGCGTAATTGGCGGCGGCGCCTGGGGCACGGCAATTGCCCAGATGCTGACGCGCGAGGCTCAGGACGTGCTGATCTGGTGCCGCGAGCCTGAAGTGGCCGAGGCTATCAATACGCGCCACGAGAATACGGTCTTTCTGCCGGGCGTGCCGCTGAACCCGGCGCTGAAGGCGACCTCCGATCTGGCTGACCTTCACCTGATGGACGCGTTGTTCTCGGTCGCCCCGGCGCAACATACGCGCGCCACGCTTCAGGCCCTGAAGGAACATATCCGGCCGAAGACTCCCGTTGTGCTCTGCTCCAAGGGCATCGAGTTGAAGACCGGCGAATTCATGACGCAGATTCTTGCCGACGAATTGCCTGACGCCATTCCGGCCGTCATGTCAGGCCCGAGCTTCGCGATTGATGTGGCCAAGGGCCTGCCGACGGCAGTGACCTTCGCCATCGAGGATGAAGCGCTTGGCACCGAACTGATCGCCGCCGTGGCCACACCAAACTTCCGGCCCTATCTCGCGCACGACCTGCTCGGCGCAGAGATTGGCGGCGCGGTGAAGAACGTTCTGGCCATTGCCTGCGGCATCGCCCTTGGCAAGGGCCTTGGCCGGTCTGCCCATGCAGCGCTGATCGCCCGCGGCAGCGCCGAGATGACCCGGCTCGCCCTCGCGCTTGGCGCCGAGCGGGAAACCCTGTCCGGCCTGTCCGGGCTGGGAGACCTTGTCCTGACCTGCTCTTCCGAAACGAGCCGCAACATGAGCTGCGGTCTGGCGCTCGGAAAGGGCGAGAGACTCGAAGACATTCTCGCCGCCCGCAATGCCGTCACCGAAGGCGTGGCGACGGCGCCCGTGCTGAAACGGCTCGCGGCCGAGCGCGGCGTGGACATGCCGATCTGTGATGCTGTGGCTGACGTGGTCGAGGGCGTGATCAGCGTCGACGAGGCGATCCAGAGCCTGCTGATGCGGCCAAACAAGATGGAAACGGTCTAGCGACCGATCAGAACCCGTTAACCGTCGCCAAGCCCATCAGGACGGCGATTTCACCAGTTCAAAATGAGACCGGGTTGTCGGTTTCTCATCCGGAGAGACGACCAGGCCCGTCTTGATCAGTTCGATCATGTGGCCCAGCACGGACATGGCCGCCGCAGGGTGCAGGCGCTTGTCGACCTCGGCATACATCACCTTCACCATTTCCGGAATCGAGGACTGGCCGGACCGCAACTGGTCGAGAATGGCCGCTTCGCGCGCGCGGCGGTGATTGGCATATTCTGTGATGAAATGGTCGACAAAGTCGCGGCCACGCACCGGGTCGCCATGCGTCGGCCACAGCGTGTCGAATTTTCTGGCCTGGATCTTGTCGAGGCTGCGCATATAGTCGCCCATGTCCCCATCAGGCGGCGCGACAACGGTCGTCGACCAACCCATGATGTGGTCGCCAGACAGGCAGGCATTCTCTTCTCGCAGGCCAAAACAGAGATGGTTGCAGGTATGGCCCGGCGTCTCGATCACGTCGAGCGTCCAGCCGGGGCCGGAAATCACATCCCCATCGCCCACCTTCACATCCGGCATGAAGCCGAGATCGTCCGCGCTGCCGAGTTCGCCCTTGGCGGTCGGCACGCCGCAATTCTTTGCGTAGGTTTTGCAGCCCGCCCATTCGGCCAAAGGCGTTGCCAGCGGGGAATGGTCGGAATGGCCGTGGGTGACCAGAACGTGCGTCACGGTCTCGCCTTCCAGCGCCTGCTTCAGGGCTTCGAAATGTTCAGCATTTTCCGGGCCGGGATCAATGACCGCAACTTCACCCTGCCCGATGATGTAGACCCCTGTACCGACATAGGTGAACGGCCCGGGATTGTTCGCAATCACGCGGCGGATCAGTGGAGACACTTGCTCCACGACGCCATATTCAAACTCGATGTCGCGAACGTAGGGAATTGCCATGATTGTCTAGTCTCTTGCAGCGATTCTGGTCGGCCCGAGCGATCAGCGCTTCTTCGGTGCAAAGGCAACGGCAAAGGCCTGCGCCATGCGGCGGGTCGCCCGGAGCTTGGCACCCAGTTTGAGTGCCACGGGCGGGCCCATGTCCGTCTTGTTTGCATCGACGATATAGATTCGTCCGGTTGACCGGTCACGTAGGACGTCCACACCGCCCCAGTCCAGCCCGATAGATGCTGCAAAGCGCTCAATCACGGCAATTTCATCGCTCGTGTAGCAATTGCGAGGCTCGTCGAGCAAAACCTGGACGTTCTCGTTCAGGAAGCGGCGATCCAGCGGACGGCGCTTGCGAAACACAATGGTGGGAGAGCCGGCCACGATGCAGCAGCGGAGATCTTCGACGAGACCGCCATCAATCTCATTGTCCACCAGGCGCTGATAGGTCTTGCCGGGCACGGGCGTATCCAGCGGGCCTTCAAGGATGCGGCCATCATGCGCGGCATTCAACTCGGATTTCTCCACCATGCGGCCCTGATGGGTCGTTGGGTCAACGGAGAGCGAATAGCCGGCCGCCTGTTCAAAGGCCGCTGCGACGGTCGATTTCGAAATGTCATCACAGGCAAAATTGAGCAGTCTCGCGCCCTCGCGAACGACCGGGATCGTATTGTCGGTCTCGGTGGAGTCGTCGAACTGCATGACAATGTCTGCAGTCGCGACATCATCGATCAGCTTCGCGCCGGACACGTGCATGACGGGCCAGATGAAGTACCAGGGACGCGGCTTGTCGGGGTAGAAAGCAATAGTGGGGCGCTTGTGTCCGGTGACGCGGCGCCAGGTGCGCCAGGTCTGGGCGAAGAAATAGAAACAGAACCAGGTGAAGATATCGTGCGCGAGGGAAAGCGTGAGCGGAACGCGATGTCCGGTCTTCTTCACCAGCATGGCGCCATCATCATATTTGAAATCGGTGATCCACAGACGATCGCTCATCCATTCCACTCCTGTTGCGCAAACGGCCACATGGCCTGCGCCTCCCTGTCTTGGCCTTCGCATGGCCGGTCTTCACTGACAACACACTTAATGCGGCGCAAATGTGACCATTTGCTCACAAACTTTGCGGGCCAGGATCAGAGTAGCGACTGCAGGCTGGACAAATCATAGCCTGCGTCTGCTGCAGCATCGACGATTTCCTGCCCCGTGCCCTGCCCGGAATGGGTCAGCGCCCAGGCCGTGATGCAGCGTGTGCCAGTGCGGCAATACGCCAGAACGGGCTGAGGTGCTTCATTCAGAATATTGCTCATGCGCTCAACCACTTCAGGGGTCGGCGCGCCAGAAAATGGCAAGGCCACAAAGGTCAGCCCCAGTGATTCGGCCTTGGCGCGAATGGCCCCCATCCGGGGCTGGTCAACGCCGCCTTCGCCATCCGGGCGGTTCGCCACGATCGTTTTGAAGCCTGCAGCCTCGATTTGGGCAACATCCTCCTCATTGATCTGGGGGGCGACAGCAAAAGCTTCCGTAACGCGGCGAATATCGGCCATATTTTAGTGTCCCTGCCTGAGTCTGCGGTCTTGATCGGCTGTCGCTACAAGCTAAGGATTGCGGATCGTTATGCCAAGCGCCGGTGACGGCGGCATGATCAAATTCCTATTACCAGCAACGGAATAGCAAAAGAACGTGTCCTCTTTTCAACGTGTCATTAGCCGAATTCCGTGGGCCTATACGTTCAGGCGCCTGCTGATAGCAATCCCCACAATGCTGGCCATCATCACGATGGCCTTCTTGATGATGCGGGCTGCTCCGGGCGGGCCATTCGACGGGGAGCGCAAGCTGCCGCCTGCGACCGAGGCCGCGATCGCCGCCGAGTTCGGCTTCGACAAGCCACTCCATGAGCAATATTTTGATTATGTGGGCGGCGTCCTGGTGGGCGATTTCGGCCCGTCCTACAAGACACTCGGCAAGAGCGTGAACGATCTAATCGCGGACGGCTTGCCCATTTCGCTGACCATCGGGTTTCTCTCGATGGGGCTGGGCATCGCGGTCGGCACATTGCTCGGTGTGTTTGCTGGACTCAGACAGAACACCTCGGCAGATTACAGTGTCATGGGCATTGCGATGGCCGGGATTTCGATCCCGACCTTTGTCACCGGCCCGATCCTGATTCTCATCTTTGCCCTTGGCGCTGGCATCTTCGCCGTCGGCGGCCTGGGCACCTATCCCAATATCGGCATGAACTGGCACAATATGACCCTGCCGGTCATCACGCTGGCCCTGCCGCAGATTGCGATCATCTCGCGCCTGATGCGCGCCTCGATCATCGAGACCATGCGCTCCAACCACATCCGCACGGCCCGGTCCAAGGGCCTGACGGAACGCCAGGTGATTGCCCGCCACGCCCTGCCAGCGGCCCTGTTGCCCCTGATTTCCTATGCCGGCCCGGCCATGGCCCGCGTGATGACCGGCTCGGTCGTGATCGAGAAAATCTTCGGCCTGCCTGGCCTCGGCTCCTATTTCGTCGATGGGGCGCTGAACCGGGACTACACGCTCGTGATGGGCGCCATCATTGTCTATGCAGGCCTGATCGTGCTGCTGAACCTCGTCGCAGACATCCTCTACGCCCTGCTTGATCCGAAAGTGAAGTACGACTGATGACGGATCTTGATCCTCTCCTCGACCCGACCGGACGCATCGAACCCGTCCAGAAAGCCATTGTGGGGGGCCGTTCGCTCTGGGACGACGCCCGCACGCGCCTGTTCCGCAACCGCGCCGCCGTGATCTCCATGTGGATCCTTGGCTTTCTCGTCCTGTTCGCCGTGTTCGGCCCCTTTGTGTGGGTCCACAAATACAGCACGATCTCTGACCTGCGCACCATCGCGCCGACGCTGGACGGCATGCATCCGCTCGGGACAGACCTGCAGGGCCGCGACCTGCTGGCCCGGCTGATGATCGGGCTGCGTATCTCGCTGATGGTGGGCATCGTGGCCACCGCTGTCAGCCTCGTGATCGGTGTCACCTGGGGCGCCACCGCAGGCTATCTGGGCGGCCGCGTAGACAATTTCATGATGCGCATCGTCGATGTGCTCTACGCCCTGCCCTTCATCTTCTTTGTCATCCTATTGCTGACCGTGTTCGAGCGGAACATCGTCCTGATCTTCGCCGCCATTGGCGCGATCGAATGGCTGACCATGGCGCGGATCGTGCGCGGCCAGACCCTCGCCATCAAGGGCAAGGAATTCATCGAAGCTGCCCGCGCCTCCGGCGTCAGCCGCAAGGACATCATCCTGCGCCATATCCTGCCAAACGTGATCGGCCCGGTGGCAGTCTATGTCACGCTGACCATTCCGGTGGTCATTCTTGCCGAAAGCTTCCTGTCCTTCCTCGGTCTCGGCGTGAACGAGCCGCTGACCTCACTGGGCGTGCTGATTTCCGACGGCGCCCACCGGATGGAAGAAAAGCCCTGGATGCTGCTCGCCCCGGCGATCACCATGGCCGTCACTCTGCTCTGCCTGAACTTCATCGGCGACGGCCTGCGCGACGCCCTGGACCCGAAAGACCGCTAGGGCCGCGATACAGAGACAATCCGGTCGGCTGAAAGCGTGGTAAATTATTTCTGAACCGGCTGGCGTTTCCCATTAGGTTGGGCCATCATCAACTATTGATGGGAAGAAAATCAACCATATGAAGGCGGGGGCGACGCCTATCGTTCCAGTGCTGCTGAGCGGCGGAACGGGGACACGGCTCTGGCCGGTATCAGTCTCAAGGCGAGACTGAAGCGTCCGATCGATCGGATCGTCGATTTCAACGAGGCGTTCCAATGGCTTTGCCAGATGGTACTCTTCCTCACCCTCGGCCTGCTCGTCACCCCCAGTGCGCTGTTGCAAGATATCTGGCCTGCAATCGGATGCGCGGTGGTCCTGATGCTGATCGCCCGCCCTGTTGCGGTCTTTCTCAGCGTGGGCTGGATGGGATTCACTTTTCGCGAAAACATCTTCCTAAGCTGGGTCGGCCTGCGCGGGGCCGTGCCGATCCTGCTCGCTATCTATCCTGTCATTACTCCCGGCCCAATCTCGGTCGGCTTTTTCAATATCGTCTTCATCATTGTGACGATCTCGCTGACCATACAGGACTGGACCATCGCGCCAGCTGCACGCATTCTACGATTGGGTCCCGAGGATCAGAGTCCCGAATCCGTGGACACCTAGCGCAGCGCGATCTCGATATCGTCGAGCAGGTTACGCACACGTTTGGCATTTGCGCCCAGATCTGACAGGCCAACCCGGCTGGCCGAGCGCACATCGATGCGCGACCCGCCTTCATCAGTCGGCAGGATACGGATCATGACATCGTCCTTGAAGTCGAACCAGAAGCTCGTCTCGGTCGCTTCGATCCGGCCAGCGCCCCTGTCGTCTGTCACGATCTTCCAGCCCCGCTCCTTCACAAGCATCAGGATGGCTTCGAAGGCGGCTTCAGGCGGCGCCTGGGTCACATAGGAATCGAGTTTCGGGTAAGGCGCATCCGCCCGGTCTTCCTGCACGGCCGGGTCGAACTCGGCCTCTTCCTGCAGTTCCGACACGAGACGCCCCGGCGTGCCCGGCCAGCGCTCTTCAGCAGTGTCCGGCACAATGGGGGCTGCCTCGACCGGGTTCGATGCGTCGGACGCCTTCCGCGCGGCCAGCAAGGCTTCGCTTGGCATCACCGGATTGGACCAGTCTGTCTGCACATCATGGATCGGCGGCAGGCGGGAAGCTTCCCCACCGAACGCCGCCACCCGGCCAAAGCTCAGCCCGGCGACCAGCAGCGCGGCAAAAGCCAGGATGAAGGCGCGTTTGCGCGGCGCCGCGATCAGCGACAGGATGACCGCAATCACCGAAACGCCGAGCGCCAGGAAGATCAGTTTCAGGCCCCAATTGATGGTCATCTGGCCGAGGCCAAACTGCCAGCTCCAGAGGCCCAGCTTGGTGCCCACTGCCGCAATGATGAACCAGAGAACGGTGAAAAGGGACAAGGCGAGCGAGGCCTTCGCCACCATGCCCCGCCAACCGGCATCCTGTGTCTGCTCTGTCGTTTCCATATCTTTTTTCAGCCCCTTCCGAAAAACTCGTTTCGCATTGAGATAGGTCACCCCCTACCCGAACCAGCCGGTGCGTCCAGAATTTTTGGGAACACGCCTTTGGGTCACCCCGTTTGGGAAACAGCATCCTACACGCACCGACAAGGAGACCCCAATGGAAGATGCCAGCAAATACCGCCGTTTCGGGCTGATGATCGCAACCTCTGCTATCGTCATGTTCGGCCTGATGTATCTGAACACTTATGCGTTACCGCACGTGCACTGGAGCGAAACGCGCTTCTTCATGACCCTGATCATGGCGGCCGCCATGGCCGTCGTCATGCTGTCCTTCATGCTGAACATGTACAAGAACAGCCGGATCAATCTCGCCATTTACGCCGGCAGTGCACTCCTGTTTGCGCTCGCCCTGTTCCTTGTGCGCTCGCAGGTCACCGTGCAGGACCGCTCCTACATGAAAGCCATGATCCCCCATCACTCCATCGCCATCATGACCAGCGAGCGCGCCCAAATCGAGGATGAACGCGTCCGCGAGCTGGCCGACGAGATCATTCGGGCCCAGAGGCGCGAGATCGCTGAAATGGAGTGGCTGATCGACGATATCTCCCAGAACGGAAAAGCGGCCACTCCCGAGGAAGCAGCCGCCCGTCCGGTTCCGGAATTCAGCGCGACAGACTAGGCCGTTGGCAGCTTGTAGTCCTTGAACTGGTTGCGCAGGGCCAGCTTGTTGATCTTGCCGGTGGCGCCCAGCGGGATTTCGTCGACAAAGACGACATCGTCCGGGGTCCACCATTTGGCAATCTTGCCTTCCAGCTGAGCCAGCACATCTTCCTTGCTCGGCGATTCTCCCGGCGCGGCCTGAACCACCAGCAAGGGGCGCTCGTCCCATTTCGGATGGTAGATGCCAATCGCCGCCGCGTTCGCCACTTTCGGATGGCCGACCGCGATATTCTCGATGTCGATCGAGGAAATCCATTCGCCACCGGACTTGATGACGTCCTTGGCGCGGTCGGTGATCGTCATCGTGCCATATGAGTCGATATTGGCGACGTCGCCCGTATCGAAATAACCATCCTCGTCCAGCACATCGCCGCCGACGCCCTTGAAGTAGCCCGCCGCGATGGCGGCGCCGCGCACCATGAGGCGACCTGAGGTCTCGCCGTCATTCGGCAGCACTTCGCCCTCATCGTTCACAATCTTGAGTTCGACGCCGAAGGGCGGACGGCCCTGTTTCAGCTTCTGCTCCATCCGCGTGTCGATATCGGCATCCACGAGATGTGGCGGCAGCGTGCCGAGCGTACCCAGCGGGGAGGTTTCCGTCATGCCCCAGGCGTGGACCACATCGACTTCGAATTCCTCTTCAAAGGCGCGCAGGATCCGTTCCGGCACGGCCGACCCACCGATAATGACCTTTTCGAGGTGCGGCAGCTTGAGTTTGTTTTCCTGAAGATGGTTGAGCAGCATCAGCCACACGGTCGGCACGGCGGCCGTGATCGTGACCTTCTCTGTGTCCAGCAGCTCATAGATGGAGGCGCCGTCCATCTGCGCCCCCGGCATCACCATGTTCGAGCCGACCGCAGGACAGGACAGCGCCAGCCCCCAGGCATTGGCATGGAACATCGGGACGACCGGCAGCACGACGTCATTCGCGCCCATGCCGATGGCATCGCGCTGCATCGTGATCAGCGTGTGCAACACGTTCGACCGGTGGGAATAGAGCACGCCCTTCGGGTCGCCCGTCGTGCCGGACGTGTAGCAGAGCCCACAAGCGGTCTCTTCCGGGAAGTCGCCCCAGCGGACATTGGTGGAGCGCCCGTCGATCCAGATATCGAACGGGATCGCGCCCAGCGAATTCTCCGGCATCGTGTCGGCGCCCGCATAGATGACAAAGGTCTTCACCGTCTGCAGATGGTCCTTGATGGCTTCGACGATCGGCAGGAAGGTCTTGTCGAAGATCAGCACCTTGTCTTCGGCGTGATTGGCGATCCAGGCAATCTGTTCAGGGTGCAGGCGCGGATTGATCGTGTGCAGCACGGCGCCAATCCCCATCGCGCCATACCAGGAGGCCATGTGACGTTCAGAGTTCCAGCCCAGCGTGGCCACCCGGTCGCCCATACCGATGCCGCTGTCCAGCAGCGCATTGGACACCTGTTTGGACTGGTTGAAGAGTTCGGCATAGGTCATGCGGACAATATTGCCTTCCACACGCCGGGTGATGATTTCCCGGGTGGGGTTGATGCGGTTCGCATGTTCGAGAATTCTGTTAACCGTCAGCGGCCAGTCCTGCATGATACCCAGCATGGTATGTCTCCCTGTATTGTTTTCGTTTTCTGCAATAATCGCCTGATTTAGAACCGGTTTATGCGCGCGATTGCTGCAGCGCAAGAAGAGGACCCTACGAATGAAGCATTCCGCACTGCTTGTTATCGCTCTCATCCTGCTGTCCGGCTGCGGGCCGTCAAGCGATGCCCCACAGTCAAGCGCTGCGATGCCCGCCACAACCGACGGGGAGGCGCGCCTGCCCCTGCCCGAATATTTCGACTGCCTGCGCGAAAATGGCGGCGTGGTGATCGCGGCGCATCGCGGCGGCCCCGCTGATGGCTATCCGGAAAACGCCATCGAGACGATGCAGTACAATTTCGACCATGGCGTGCGCATCTTCGAGATCGACATTGCCGAGACGCGCGATGGCGTGCTGACGCTGATGCATGATGACCGTCTGAACCGGACGACGACCGGGCGCGGCTATGTCTCGGACATCAGCTGGGAAGACCTGTCCAGCCTGACCCTGGTCGACAATTCCGGCCAGCGGACCCGCTACGCGCCGCCCAAGCTGACTGATGCACTGATCTGGGCCCGCAATACCGGCGCGATCCTCGAACTCGACCGCAAGAAGACGACCAGCTTCGCCAACATTGCCGAGGCCGTCTACGCAGCCGGCGCCGAAGAGAACATCATCATGATCTCCTACAATGATGATGAGGCCGCCGAAATCGCCGCCATCGATCCTGCCTTCATGATGACCGCTTCAGTGCGCGGAGGCCGGGACATTTCCGCCCTCGAAGCGCGCGGCGTGGATTCGCGCCGCCTGATCGGCTGGACCGGCACCGACCGGCCGGACGCCGCCGCGTGGGACCGCAATGCACGCAATGATGTGGAATCCGCCTTCGGCACGCTTGGGCGGTCCGGCGAACGGCTCGACGACATCTACCTCGCCGATGGCAATGGCTCCGAATTCCAGGACCTGGCCGAGGACGGCCTTGTCATGCTCGCCACGGATCGTCCGCTCGAAGCGGCTGAGGCGATGACGGCAGATGACGTCGCCATCGAGGCCTGCGGGCGTTGACGCGCCGCCGTGTTGGGCGTATCTGGCGCGCAGGTCTGAGACACCTGCCGCTTGCCGGGACATCCCGACGGTGAAGGCCTCACAGGCGCCCAAGGGCGGCTGTTCAACTGGATGCTGACGCTTCATTCCAAGCGGTCCAGCGGCAAGGCAAGCCCCGCCTCATGTGACCGCGCCTGGAAGAAGGGAAAGGATCCCACCCATGTCGCACTCCATCACAACGCGCGAAGCCGCCAAGACCCGGGCTCGCGAAATACGGACTGAGCAGGCCAATGCCGGCACGTCCATCTCCCACGCCAAGGCGCTGGAACTGGTGGCCAGGGAACTGGGCTATCGGGACTGGAACACGGCCTCGGCGCGCCTGTCGAACCGGCCGGAATCTCCCTGCCAGCTCGGCGACCGCGTGACCGGTCTCTACCTCAAGCAACCCTTCGAGGGCCGCGTCCATGCCATCCGCGAACTGGCAGGCGGCATGGGATATGAGGTCACCCTGCATTTCGATGAGCCCGTAGATGTCGTCGAGTTCGAGAGCTTTACCGGGTTTCGCCAGCGCGTGACCGCGATGGTCGGTGGGGACGGGGTCTCATGGGCCAAGACCAGCGATGGCGCCCCGCACCTCATCCTCGGGGATGTGCTGAACGGGATCGTCTGATCCCGAGGGTCTGTCAGGGATACAGGCGTCCGGACGTCCAGCCATCGCCCTCGCGGACGAATTTCAGCCGGTCATGCATCCGGAAGGCCTGATCCTGCCAGAACTCGATCTCGAGCGGCGTGACCCGGAACCCGCCCCAGAATTCGGGGCGGGGAATGTCCGGCCCGTCGCCGAAGATTTCCGACAGTTCGGCCACGCGCTGTTCAAATTCGCCCCGGTCAGTCAGAGGACGCGACTGGTCGGAGGCAATCGCGCTGATCCGGCTCTGCGCCGCGCGGGTCGCGAAATATTCGTCGGACTCCTCTTCCGAGACGGGCGTGACCGTCCCGCGCACACGCACTTGGCGGCGCTGGCTCTTCCAATGGAAGCCCAGCGCGGCTTTCGGCGTCTCGGTGAGCTGCTGCCCCTTTGCGCTTTCAAGATTGGTGAAGAAGACAAAGCCCGCTTCCGTCACTTCTTTCAAGAGGACGATCCGCACATCCGGCATCCCGTCCAGCCCAACAGTGGCCAGCGACATGGCGTTGGAATCGTTCAGTTCGGCTTCCCGCGCCGCGGCCATCCATTCCTTGAACAGGCCGATCGGGTCACTCGTATCCGGGATCAGCGGCTTGCCAGCCGGATCGGTGTCATACTCCGACGCGCTGGGCGAAGGCGGGATGATATCGGGCTTGTCGGTCTGGCTCATCAATCTGTCCGGTCATGAGGCTGCGGGTCTGACCGTCATATAAGCCAATCGGGGCCAGAGTGATACTGTGACGGCCTGTCCATCCTGCGGCATAGGCGCATGGCCGCTTGCCCTTCTCTGACAAATTCGTCATTGATGCCGCGAAATCACCCTATGCAAGAAGGACTTCTCCCATGAAAAAGCCCGTGAAAGTCGCTGTAACTGGCGCTGCAGGCCAGATCGGTTATGCGCTCCTGTTCCGCATTGCCGCCGGAAACATGCTTGGACCAGACCAACCGGTCGACCTTCACCTGCTGGAAATCACCCCTGCGCTTGGCGCACTTGAGGGCGTGGTCATGGAATTGAACGATTGCGCCTTCCCGCTGCTCAACAATATCGTTGCCACCGACGATCCGAACGTTGCGTTCAAGGATTGCGACTTTGCACTGCTCGTCGGCGCCATGCCGCGCAAGCAGGGCATGGAGCGCAAGGATCTCCTATCCGCGAATGGCGGCATCTTCGGCCCACAAGGCAAGTCGATCAACGATCATGCCAGCCGCGACGTGAAAGTGCTTGTCGTCGGCAACCCGGCCAACACCAACGCCCTGATCGCGCAACAGAATGCGCCTGATCTGGACCCGAAATGCTTCACCGCCATGGTCCGTCTCGACCATAACCGCGCGATGAGCCAGCTGGCCGAGAAGACCGGCGCCCACAATACCGACATCAAGAAGATGACGATCTGGGGCAACCATTCCTCAACCCAGTATCCGGACCTGCACCACGCGACCGTCAAGGGCGAAGCCGCCCTCTCCAAGGTCGATCAGGACTGGTACGAAAACACCTTCATTCCAGACGTGCAGCAGCGCGGCGCAGCCATCATCAAGGCCCGCGGCGCCTCGTCGGCCGCCTCCGCCGCGTCGGCCGCCATCGATCATATGCGCAGCTGGGCCCTCGGCACCGAAGCCGGTGACTGGGTCTCCATGGGCATTCCGTCCGACGGCTCCTATGGCATCGAGCCGGGAATCATCTACGGCTATCCCTGCACCTGCAAGGACGGCAAGTACGAGATCGTCCAGGGCCTCGAAATCGGTGAGTTCTCGCGCGCCCGCATGGATGCGACCGAGACGGAACTGCGCGAAGAGCGCGAAGCTGTTCAGGACCTGCTCGGCTAGGCCCTGACCCTCAACAGAACGGGCAGCCATGTCTCACAATACATTCGGCCACCTCTTCCGCGTGACCACTTGGGGCGAAAGCCACGGGCCGGCGCTCGGATGCGTGGTCGATGGCTGCCCGCCCAATCTTGCGCTGGATGAGGCCTTCATCCAGCAATTCCTCGACCAGCGGCGCCCCGGTACCTCCCGCTTCGTGACCCAGCGCCAGGAAGCCGACCAGGTGAAGATCCTGTCCGGCGTCTTCGAGGATGACCGCACCGGCGGCCCCGTCACCACCGGCACTCCAATCTCGCTGATGATCGAGAATACCGACCAGCGCTCCAAGGATTACGGCGAGATTCGCGACCGCTACCGGCCCGGCCATGCCGACTATTCCTATGACCAGAAATACGGCGTGCGCGACTATCGCGGCGGCGGCCGCTCCAGTGCGCGCGAGACCGCCGCGCGGGTCGCTGCTGGCGCCGTGGCGCGCCGTGTACTCGGCGATGACGTCATACTGCGCGGCGCCGTGGTCCAGATCGGCCCCCATGCCATCGACCGCACGCGCTGGAACTGGGATGAAACGAAATCGAACCCTTTCTGGTGTCCTGACGCCGAAATGGTGCCAGTCTGGGAGACGTTTCTGGACGAAACGCGCAAGGCCGGCAGCTCCGCTGGCGCGATTGTCGAGGTCGAAGCGACCGGAATTCCGGCCGGTTGGGGCGCCCCCATCTACGGAAAACTGGATGGTGAACTCGCCGGCGCCATGATGAGCATCAATGCCGCGAAGGGCGTCGAGATCGGCGAGGGCTTCGCCGCAGCCGCGCTGTCGGGTGAGGAAAACGCTGACCAGATGCGCACTGGCAATGACGGCGCACGCTTCCTGTCGAACCATAATGGCGGCATTGCCGGCGGCATTTCGACCGGTCAGCCGGTCGTCGTGCGAATCGCAATCAAACCAACATCTTCCATTCTTACCCCCGTCCAGACTGTCACGCGTGACGGTCAGGAGGTGGACGTACGCACCATCGGACGGCATGATCCCTGTGTCGGCATACGTGCGGTACCGGTGGCGGAGGCGATGCTCGCCTGCGTGCTGGCCGATGCGAAATTGCGACATAGGGGGCAGACGGGCAGATGAGCGCTAATGTGTGTGTCACAGTAAGTTCACATACCTGCTATCGGCAATGCACATCGAACCTGCTACCTCGCGTTAAGTCTTCAAATAGCAATGGGTTGGCGGCATGGGTGGCGTAGAGATTTTCGGGCTCATTGGCTTCATGCTGGCGTCATACGCCGTTGTCGCCAACGATTCGATCCAGACCCTCGGGACATTTCTTTCCTCGAATGCACGGCGGCCCTGGTGGGTCCTCTGGCTGTTTGCGAGCGCTATCCTCCTCGTCGTCCTCTTCTATGGGTATTTCCATGGCAATGGGGATGTCGCGTATGACCGCCTCGACAAATTGTCGGTCCTGCCGGGCGAAGGTGATCGCAGCGCCCTGCTGATGCCTGGCATCCAGTGGTGGCATGCGCTGCCGCCTTTGGTCCTGCTGTTCCTGACACGGTTCGGTATTCCGGTCTCCACGACCTTCCTCGTCCTGACCCTCTTCGCCTTGTCGGGCGGGTCAGCGGGCGATGGCATCCTTGAAAAGATGATCATCAAATCGGCCATGGGCTATGTGGTTGCCTTCGCATGCGGCGCGGTGATCTGGGTGATCATTTCGCGCACATTCGAACGCTGGGTCTTCCACACCAAGGACGAACTGCCCTGGCCGTACTGGATCACGTTCCAGTGGCTGACGACGACCTTCCTGTGGTCGCAATGGCTGATGCAGGATCTGGCGAACATCTTCGTCTACCTGCCCCGCACGGTGACAGTGACCGGCGACGAGACGCATGTCGCCTTCTCGCTCGGCTATGTGATCTTCGGGGCGATCCTGCTGGTGGCGATCCAAGGCTATATCTTCGCCACACGCGGCGGCCAGATCCAGAAGATCGTCGAGCGCAAGATCAATACGGTGGATGTCCGCGCCGCGACCATCGTCGACCTGATCTACGGCATCATCCTGTTCGTGTTCAAGGAAGTCAGCAATGTGCCCATGAGCACGACCTGGGTGTTCCTGGGCCTGCTGGCCGGCCGGGAACTTGCGATCTCTTATGTGGCGCATCTGCGCGAAAAGAATGAGGCCGTGAAAGACGTTCTCGGCGATGCCGGACGTGCCTTCCTCGGCCTCATAATTTCGATCATTCTCGCTTTTGCCATGCCGCTGATCGGCACCGGCAAACTGCCGAGTTTCTAAGTCTGTCGCCGATCAGGCGAACAGATTGACAATCGGATCCAGAGCAATGGCGAGGCTGACCCCGACAATGCCTGCAACGACTAACATGGTCCCCCGCAACACACGCAGGCCCGACTCGTTCAGAGTGAAGTCCCTGTGCGCCAGCCAGGAAACATGATTATCATTGTGATCTAGGACGGCCATAGGTGCCTCCTTTCCTTCCTGGTAAATGTTCGTGTCACATGACCGTAACGTAACTGTCATATTACTGTCATGTTCCATTCGCGCAAATCAATATTTCTTCATCCAGGATTAAACGCTACGCCCCAGGCGAGAAATCGGTTCCCTTTCAAGGCGTTATGAAATGCGCCGAAAGGTGCTGATTTTTGTCAGAAATGCCAGTGATCGCGTTTCAGGCAGCAATCCTGCCGCTTCGCACACCGAATTGGCGTTCCAGGACAGGTAGTTCTTGTAATAGGGCTCATGGAAGCCGTGCGGGAAGTATTCCAGCAGGCCGTCCAGCGCCGGATAATCGCCAAACTGGGCACTGTCGGCCAGAATGAACAGGCCGCCCGGCTTCAACACGCGCTGTACCTCCGACACGACTTGTCCGCGAACCCGTGGGGGCAATTCATGAAACAGGAAGATGGAGACAACCATGTCGAGGCTGGCATCCTCGATCGGCATCGATTCCGCCGCGTCGTGCAGGATCTCGACCTGTTTCCACGGCCTGAGCCTTGCGCGGGCCGCGTCCGTATAGGTGTCCAGTCCGCTTGCCATTAACCTTGGATATACCTGCATCACCTGCGACAGGAAGCGACCATTCCCGCAGGCCACATCCAACAGGCTCACGCCGCGCTGGTCCCGGCCTTTCAGCTCGCGGGAAATCTCTGCCAGCACGGCCCTACGCATGGCATCTGCCGTTCCGGTGAATAGCGCCTCCACCTGCGTGTCATACAAATCCGCGCTGTCTTCGGTGAACCAGCCTCCGGACTGATAATGGAAATTCTGGAGATAGTAGGCAGGGTATCGGTTGTGCCCATCTATTATCTGCTGGCGTATTTCCGTTCCATTACGTTCCAGTCGGCGCCGATCGACCTCCTCGACGTCCTCCCGGAAGGCCCGCGCCGATCTCAACGCCTTCGGCAAATCCTTCAGGCGCACATCTGATGGCGCCGGGTAGAGCCCGGCCTCAACATTCAGGCGATCCTTCAGGAACAGCTCGACATAGGCCCGGCGCAAGGCGGCAAGGTCCGGTGTGCCTTTAGAGGGCCGGAAGGCCGGCTCGCCCGGACGGTCAAACCCACTGGCGCGCCGTCGTGCAGCGCTCATCTGGGCCCCATACCATGCCGATCTCAACCCCTGCGCGGCGGCGTAACGGGCCCGGCCTGCGGTGCGGGCGGCGGTATCGAACACTCCCATGCCGTCAATATGTGCCGGGCTGACTGCCGCGTCCAGTTTTCACCTCGTGTTCAGGTTCGTCCCCCCAGTGTGATAGGCTGACACTGGCGGGCGTGTATCCGCGACAAGGAGTATTGCGATGAAATCCCAATGGCTGATCATCGGAGCGCTGGCCATGGCCAGCCTCGCCATCCCTGCCACGGCCTCTGCCCAGGGCGCGTATGGCTATACCTACAACCCTCCGGTCCAGAACGTTCAGTGCGAACGCGAGCGTAAGGATGACCAGCTGGCCGGCGTGCTCGTCGGCGCGATTGCGGGCGGCCTGATCGGCGGCGCGATTGGCAATAATATCGATGATGGCGATGCCTATCACTACCGCGACTATCGCGGATACAGAGGCTATCGCGGCCACCGGCGTCATGGCGGATACCATCATGGCAACGGCAATTCCGATGAAGTCGCCGTCGGCGCCGTTCTTGGCGCCATTGTCGGCGGTTTTGCCGGTGGGGCAATTGCTGAGGATACAAGCCGACCCTGTCAGGTGGCGACGCCATATGGCCCAGCCTCATCCGGCGCTTATCCGGCCGGCAGCATCCCGCGCACAACGAACGGTCTCTATGGCGGCCCGGAAATCATGAACTATCCGAATGTCCCGCCGCCGAGCCGCACCTATCCGGCCTCCACAGTGCCGGGACCGACCCTGCCGCCTCAGCCGGGCACCGACATAGAATGCCGCACGATTGAACGCGAAACCCGCCTGCCCGATGGCCAGGTGATCCGCGATCCCATCACGGCCTGCCGGGATCCGTATGACGGCACATGGGAAATCAATGACGGGTTTTACGACGAGAACTACTAAGCCTTAACCGCATGAAACAGGCGTTCGGCATTGCCGTCGCCTCCGGTGATCGGGCTGTCGGTCCAGGCCCGGATGGGCCAGCCTTGCCCCTTCATCCATTGCGCGAAAGCCTCAGCGGCGCGGTCAGCCACTTCCGTACTCGTCACCAGTCCGCCCTTGCCGACATGCTCCCGGCCGACCTGGAATTGCGGCTTGAACAGGCCGACAAATTCGGCGCGCTCGGCCGCAAGGGACAGCGGCACGGCGAGCAGTTTCTCCAATGAAATGAAGCTCGCATCACACACAAGCAAGGAAGGCGCCTCGCCCAGCATGTCAGCCCTCAGGGTCCGGGCATCCTGAGCTTCAAGACTTGTCACCCGGTCGTCTCCGGCCAGCGAGGTATGGAACTGGCCCCGTCCCACATCTACCGCCACGACATGCTTTGCTCCGGCCTTGAGCAGCACGTCGGTAAAGCCGCCCGTTGACGCCCCAATGTCGAGACACATCCGCCCGGCCGGATCGACGCCGAACGCCGTCACACCATGCGCCAGCTTCAACCCGCCGCGCGAGACATAAGGGTGTGCTGGCTTTGCGACGATCTCCTCGTCGCCCGACAGCATCTGCGATGGCTTCAACACGACCGTTGCATCCGCCGAAACATGGCCCGCCTCGATCGCCGCGCGCGCGGACGCCCGGCTATCGAACAAGCCGAGACTAACGAGCAATTTATCTGCACGGTCCTTCACGTGATGGAGCCTTCCTGCCACATAGACGTTACGCCTATATCAGACCCAAGCTGACAGGAGACCCCCATGATCACCCGAACTGCCATCGCTTCGCTCGCAATCGCCCTTGCCGCGTGTGGCCAGCAGGGCGCGACACCCCAGGAAATGCCCGACAGCGACAACGGCTTGCCCACAGCAGAAGAGATGCCCGGCCCGGATGAGGGCGTGTATCCATCCATGATGGTCGCCAAGGCCTCCATCATCGGCGCCGAAGGTACGGAAATCGGCACAGCGAACTTCCTCGATGGCCCGAATGGCGAAGTCATTCGCGTCGAACTCTCTGCCGGCAGCCTGACACCGGGCTGGCACGGCATCCATTTGCACGGCACCGGCACCTGTGAGGATGTCGGCGTGTTCAAGGCCTCCGGCGGCCATCATGGCAAGATCGAAGGCGCGCACGGCCTGCTCAACCCGAAGGGTCCGGAAGCGGGCGACCTGCCGAATATCTGGGTGGCTGAGGATGGCTCGGCCGGGTACGAAGCGTTCACCCGCCTGACCGCGCTCGAATCCCTGCTCGACGAAGACGGCTCCGCCCTCATCATCCATGAGAGTGAAGATGATCACATGACCCAGCCGATTGGCGGCGCTGGCGCGCGCGTTGCCTGCGGTGTGATCCAGTAGGACGTCCCTGAACTGACCCTGAAACGGCCATGCCCCCACCGGCATGGCCGTTTTGTTTTGTCTTGCGAATTCTCCCCGCGCGTTACAGTTTGCTGCCCAAAAGGGAAACGGGAGGAAACAAGAATGACCGCATTTACACGGCGCGCAGCTTTGCTCGGAGGCGCGGCGGCAACCGCGCTTGCCGCATGTGGCCAGAAGGCCAGCGATACACTCACGCCCGCCTCGGGCCCGATGGCGGCAAAGGCGGTTCCGCCGGAAGGCTGGGAAAGCGGCCTGACCATTGCCAGCCGCATAGCCTCCGGAGAGACGACCTCCCTTGCTGAGGTCGAGAAAGCCATCGCGCGCGCTGAAGCCGTGAATGGTGACCTCAACGCCATTGCCACGGCCAGCTTTGACCAGGCGCGCGCCGCAGCCGCACATCCGGCGCCGGGGACGTTCAGCGGCGTTCCAACCTTCATCAAGGATTTGCTCGATTGGGAAGGCACACAGACCCTGTGGGGCAGCCGCGCCTTTGTCGGCAACGTTTCGCAAAAGGATTCCCCCTTCGCCACAGCCTGGCGGAACGCGGGAGTCGTATCGCTCGGCAAGTCCACCACGCCGGAAATGGGCCTGACCTCAACCACCGAGCCGCTGGTCACCGGCGCCACGCACAATCCGTGGGACCTGTCGCGTATGCCGGGCGGTTCATCCGGCGGAGCGGCTGCTCTGGTCGCGGCGCGGGTTGTGCCCTTCGCCCATGCCAGCGATGGCGGCGGATCGATCCGCATCCCCGCCTCCACCTGCGGCGTGTTCGGGCTGAAACCATCGCGCGGCCGCCTGGATGCGCGGAATGCAGGCAACGCCCCGCCCGTGGACATTTCAGTGAACCATGCCGTGACCATCACGGTGCAGGATTCGATCGAGCTTTTCCGCGTCGCGGAAAAGAATGACGGCGCCTATACGCCGCTCGGGGAAATCTCGACGCTCAACCGGCCGCTCCGGATCGGCTTTGCGCCTGAATCCATCAGTGGCACCCATGTCTCGCCGGAGACCACGGCAGCGCTCGAGGACGTCGCCCAGCTCTGCCGCGAGCTCGGTCATGAGGTGATCGACTACAAGGTGCCGCTGAATGGCGCGGAATTCACCGACAAATTCCTGATGTACTGGGCCGCCGGGGCCGCCGAGTTTGCCCAGCAGGCCAGCGCCTATTCCGGCAAGCCTATCGGCCCGGACATTGTCGAGCCCTGGACGCTGGGCCTTGTCTCGATGTTCCAGGCGCGCCAATCGGAATTCCCGGAAATCATTGGCTATCTGAAGGCCTTCGAAGCCGCCTATGATGACTGGTTCAACGACATGGATGTGCTACTCACACCGGTGACCGGCAGCCCTGCCGTGCCGATCGGTGATCAGGCCCCCGATGGAGATTTCGACACCGTCATGGAAAGCGTATTGAACTTTGCGGCCTTTACAGCGCCGATGAATGTGTCGGGCGCTGCCTCCATGAGCGTCCCGCTCTCCTGGTCGTCAGGCGGCCTGCCCATAGGCTCCATGTTCTCCGCCAAGCGTGGCCAGGATGATCTCCTGTTCGAACTGGCCATGCAGCTGGAAATGACACGGCCCTGGATTTCCCGGACGCCGCCGGTCTCGGCGCTCTGATCCCGTATGGTTACGCCGCTCCCCGCTTCGATTGACGCAATGACGGCGCCGCTCGTCTTCGGGTATGGCTTTGCGGCGGACGGCACCGTCTCGCCGCTCAGCTGGGCGGATGTGACCTCTGGCCGGCTGAAGGAGTTCAGCCGGCACTGGCTGCATCTCAACCGGCGGTCGCCGGAGGCGCAGACATGGCTCACGCGCCAGAGCGGGCTCGACCGCATCGCCACCGAGGCACTCCTGCAGGAAGACACAAGGCCGCGCTCGACGCGTCACGGGCCGGGATTCCTTATCAATTTGCGCGGCATGAACCTCAATGAAGGCGAGGCGCTGGAAGACATGCTCGCCCTGCGCATGTGGGCCAGCGAGACCGCGTTGATCTCACTCCGCGCCAAGCCGATCCAGGCGACGCGCGACATTGAGGCCAAGGTGAAAGCGGGCAATGCGCCCAGTACCACAGGCGGACTGGTGGCCGCGCTCGCCGATGCGCTGACCGACCGGATGGAACCGGAAGTCTCCCGCTTCGACGAACAGGCCGACCAGTTCGAAGATGATCTGCTGGACCCCGGCACGCGCTTGCCGAGGTCGAAACTGTCGGAACTGCGCCGCCGTGTTCTGCAGGTCCGACGTTATATCCTGCCGCAGCGCGAGGCGCTTGCCCAACTGGTCCGCGAGGGCACCCAGTCTGGCCTGTTCTCCGATCACGACCTGCTCTTCCTGCGGGAATCCGCCGACCGGGTGACCCGGCTTGCGGAGGAACTCGACACCATCCGGGATCGCTGCACCGTATTGCAGGAACAGGTCATCGAGGAACGCGCCGAGGTCATGAACCAACGCCTGTTCGTTCTGTCGATCCTGTCAGCAGTGTTCCTTCCGATCAGCTTCGTGACGGGCCTGTTCGGGGTGAATGTCGGCGGCATGCCGGGTGTGGACAGCGCTGGCGCCTTTGCCATTCTGGTGACGTCGCTGGCCGTGGCGACGCTGGTGATGCTCGCCATCTTCCGCTGGCGCCGCTGGATCTGATCCGGCCCCCTGAGCCCGGCCATCCTCGTCTCAGCGGGCCTGATCCGGGCATTTATTAATCATACCTTGCGGTGAACCCTCAAAACACGGCGCCAGCTTTGCCGGATCGCAACAGTCGGTTGTTAACTATGCGTCTCCGGCGGACTTATTACGGCGACGCCGCGCCCTATATCTGCTACACAGCCAGCCGTGCGAAAGACTGAACCGTGAACCGATCCGTCAAAATTGCCATCGCCATCTTTATTGGCTTGCTGACCTGGTTTGTGGTCCGCAGCTTCATTCGCGGCGACATCAGCACGCAGCATGAAGACGTGCGCCTCGAACAGAGCAGCGCCGCCCCGGAAGCGGTGACCTTCGTCGTCACCGCCCAGACCCACGGCATCCGCCTGAAAGCCAAGGGCCTGACGGCCCCCGACAAATCCGTGAGTGTGAAAGCCGGCACGTCCGGCAATGTCGTATCGACCCCCGTCCGCGAAGGCACGCGCGTCTCGCGCGGCACGCTGCTCTGCGGGCTCGATGTCGAAGCTCGCGCTGCACGTCTCGAAGAGGCTGAAGCGCGCCGCGATGCCGCCCAGATTGATTTTGAAGCGGCAAGAACGCTGGCCGAAAAGGGCCTGGCCCCCGCCAATAATGAAGCCTCCGCCAAAGCCGCCGTTGACGCCGCCGAAGCCTCAGTGAATGCGGCCCGCGTCGAACTCTCCAAGACCCAGATCCGCGCCCCCTTTGACGGCATCTTCGAAACCCGGAGCGCCGAGGCGGGCGACTATCTCTCCCCCGGCCAGCCTTGCGGCACGATGGTGGACATGGACCCGGTCATCGTGTCCGTCGAAGTGGCCGAAGCCAATGCTGGCCAGCTGGCAACCGGGATGGACGCCACAGCCCGCCTGCCGAGCGGCAAGACCTATCCCGCCAAGCTGCGTTATGTGTCCCGCACGGCGGATGAAGGCACACGCACGTTCCGGATCGAGGCTGAACTCGAAACCGGCGACGATCCGGTGGCAGCCGGCGTGACGGCTGAACTCTTTATTCCAATGGGCGAAGTGCCCGCCACACTGATCTCTCCCGGCCTGCTGACCCTGTCAGATGCGGGCGATCTTGGCGTGCGCTATGTCGATGATCGCAACAAGGTTCAGTTCGCCTCCGTCAAGGTCATAGATGAAACGCCTGACGGCGCCTGGGTTACCGGCCTGCCGTCGCCCGTGCGCCTGATCTCGATTGGTCAGGATTATCTGGCCGAAGGCGTTGAAGTGATGCCCGTCCCCCGGGGCGGGGCCCAGCCATGACCCGCGTCGTCGAAGGCGCCATCGGGCGCGCCAGGATGGTCCTGTCCATCCTGATCTGCGCGATCATTGCGGGCACGGCAACCTATGTCGGTCTGCCCAAGGAAGCCGACCCCGACATCCCGATTCCCTTTGTCGGCATCACGGTGCCGCTTGCCGGTGTGACGCCGGAAGACGCCGAACGCCTGCTGGTGAAACCGATCGAACAGGAAATCCAGTCTCTGGAAGGCCTGAAGACGTTCACCGGCATCGGCGCGGAAGGCGCCGGTCAGCTGGTCCTGGAATTTGAAATCGATTCCGACATCGATCAGGCCGTACTGGACGTGAAGGACAAGGTCGACCTGGCCAAGCGCTTCTTCCCCGCCGATGCGCGCGAGCCGATCATCACCGAAGTGAATGCCTCGCAATTTCCGATCATGGTCGTGAATTTGTTCGGTCAGGCCCCGGAACGCGGCCTCAATGACATCGCCGAAACGCTGCAGGATTTGCTCGAACGCAATCCCGGCGTGCTGGAAGCCAACATCATCGGCCAGCGCGAAGACGTGCTCGAAATCATCGTCGATCCGGTCAAGCTTGAGACCTACAATTTGTCCTATCAGGACATCTATTCGGTCGTCACCGCGAACAACCAGCTCGTGCCCGCCGGCCAGATCGATACCGGCGAGGGCAGCTTTGCCGTCAAGGTGCCCGGTCTGATCCGGTCGGCTCAGGACGCCCTGAACCTGCCGGTCAAACGCTCCGACACCGCCACGGTCACCCTGTCCGACGTCGCCGAGATCCGCCGCACTTACAAGGATCCGACCGGCTATGCGACCTTCAATGGCGAACCGGCCCTGCAACTCCAGATCGTCAAACGCTCCGGCGCGAACATTCTCGACACGGCAAATTTCGTGCGCGACACGGTCGCGGCCCAGCAGGAAAGCTGGCCCAACACCGTCAATGTCCGCATCACCTCCGACGCGTCCGAACTGATCGGCGACCAGCTCGGACAACTCCAGAACTCGATCATCACCGCCGTCGTGCTGGTCATGGTCATCTGTGTCGCTGCCCTTGGTCTGCGCTCGGCGCTGCTGGTCGGTATCTCGATCCCGGCATCCTTCGTCATGGCCTTCCTGCTGCTTGGCGCGTTCGGCTACACGATCAACATGATGGTCATGTTCGGCATGGTCATCGCGGTCGGTATCCTCGTCGATGGCGCCATCGTGGTCACGGAATATGCCGACCGGAAAATGGCGGAAGGACTGGACCGCAAGGACGCCTATGCCATGGCCGGCATGCGCATGTTCTGGCCGGTTGTCGCCTCCACCGCCACCACGCTCGCGGCCTTCATCCCGTTCCTGTTCTGGAATTCGATGCCCGGCAAATTCATGGCCTATTTGCCGATCACGCTGATCTTCGTGCTGTCGGCCTCCCTGGTCATGGCCCTGATCTTCCTGCCTGTGCTCGGCTCGGTCATCGGCGCCCGCCCGGACGGCACCAATGAAAGCCTTGCAGCCCTTGCCTCCGATGCAGACCCCGAAGCCGCCACCGGCTGGCTGGGCGGCTATGTCAAACTGATCAAATCGCTGATCGCACGGCCGCTCGCCGTAACCGGCGTGGCCATTGCCGGTGTGATTGCGATCTTCATCTGGTTCGGCTCCACTCCGCACAAATCCGAACTCTTCCTGGATGTCGAACCGGAACAGGCCTTCGTCTTCGTTCAGGCGCAAGGCAGCCTGTCGACCGCAGAACAACTCTCCCTCGTCCGGCGCGCCGAAGCCGCGATCGCCAGCATGGACGGCGTGGAAGACATCTCGACCGAGGCCGGCAATTCCGGGGGCGCCATCTTCTCCATGGATGGATCCTCCAGCAAGCCCAGCGATACGGTCGGCCAGCTCCTGATCGATCTCGCCACAGCGGACGGCGTCCACAATGGGCGCCGCACACTGGCGAATATCCGTGACCGGCTCAGCGAGGTGCCAGGCCTGCGCTTCGAGATTGCCGCCCGCGAGCAGGGCCCTCCCTCCGGCAAGGACGTCCAGATCGCGCTGCTCTCGGAAGATGCGCCCGCGCTCAATACCGCCGCACGGATGATCCGCGACTATCTCGATTCCCGGTCCGATTTGCGGGAAGTCGAAGACACACGCCCCCTGCCCGGCATTGAATACCAGCTTGAGGTCGACCGCGCCGAAGCCGGCAAATATGGCCTCGACATCAGCCAGGTCGGCGCCGCCGTCCAGCTTGTCACCAATGGTGTGCTCGTGGGCCGCTACCGCCCCGATGACGCCCAGGATGAAGTCGATATCCGTGTCCGCTTCCCGCAGGCAGACCGCAGCGCCAGCGCAATCGACGATCTCCGCATCGCCACGCCGCGCGGCAATGTTCCGCTCTCCCTGTTCGTGGACCGTGTCCCGGCCCCGCGCGTCAGCCAGATCATCCGCCGGGATGGCGCCCGCGTGATCGATGTGCGCGCCAATGCCCTGGAACAGGGTGCCGGCGCGGCCATCGTGGAAGAGGTCAAGGCATGGGTCGCGGAACAGGATATTCCCGGCACTGTCGAGGTGCGTTTTGAAGGCGCGGATGAAGACAGCGCCGATGCCGCCGCCTTCTTCCGGGGGGCCTTGCTCGCCATGCTGTTCATGATGGCCATCATCCTGTTGTGGGAGTTCAACAATTTCTGGCAGGTCTTCCTGACCCTGACGGCCGTAATCATCTCGACCGCCGGCGTTCTGGTCGGCATCCAGCTGGTGCTGCCTTACGTCTCCCAGCTGATGATCGGCACAGGCATCGTCGCCCTCGCCGGCATCGTGGTAAACAATAATATCGTGCTGATCGACACTTATAACCGCCTGCTCAGCGATGGCCGCACGCCGGAGGAAGCCGCGGTTGCGACAGCCGCCCAGCGGATCCGTCCAATCCTGCTGACCACCGGCACCACGATCTGCGGCCTGCTGCCGATGATCATCCAGATGAACGTCAATTTCTTCGAAGGCTCGATCAATTTCGGCGGCGCAAGTTCCGAATGGTGGGTACAGCTGGCAACGGCTGTGGTCTTCGGCCTCGGCTTCTCGACCCTCATGATCCTCTTGGTTACGCCGGTCTGGCTGCTCGCGCCGCACCGCATCGGCCGGTGGGCGGGACGTCTGAAGGACCGGATCCGGGGCAAACGCGAAGCTCATCGCCAGATAAGCAGTGGCCCCGCTTCCGCGAACGAAAACGAACCCGCCGACCGGTCCCTGCCAGCTGCCGAATAGGCTTCAGATGAGCCGCAGATGAACGCGCCATTCGGTTTGCGTTCGCTTGGTCCATGCCAAACAGGTCGTGCAGCGCCGGGTCAGCTTTTGTCCTCTAAGGGCAAGCGCACCACCCATCGCGCTTCACACGGCCGGCCTGGCCTCCCTCCCCCCTGATCAGGCCCCCGGCGCTGCATAGTCTTCAGGAAAAACAGGTCAGCTGACCAGCGGTCCGCCCGGTGAGAGCGCGGCCTGCTTCGACTTTTCGGCTTCCGCCCGGAATTTCTGCGGATGCGCCATATTCGGGAACTGGATATGCGTCTCGCCGCGCCCATGCACGGACAGGCGGCCATACCCGAAGATGCGCCCGAGGATTCCCTGGTTAAGGGAACTGCCTTCAATGGAGTCGAGCGTGATTTCCTCGACATTGGCCGACCAAAGCCCCGTCTTCTTGACGACCCGCCGGTCCGTCACAACGAATTCCGTCGTGTTCAGGCGCACCATTTCCGCAATGAAATAGACAATGCCGAAGATGATGATGCCGAACACGATCAGCATCAGCCAGGCCTTGGCATACTCAATCCAGTGAAACTCCCCGCGATACCGCAGGATTTCCCCCTCATAGAGCCGCTTATCCAGATAGCCGGCCATGTACGCCTCACCGCTTTGCCTTACCCATCCAATTCGGAATGGAACGCGCGGTCAACCATCAAACGGGTTGCACGAAGGTGGCGATCACTTTCTTCCGGCCGGACTTTTCAAAATCCACGGTCAGCTTGTTGCCTTCCGTGTGAGCCACCCGGCCATAGCCGAACTTGTCATGAAAGATACGTGTGCCGACCTTGAAAGTTGCCGGTCCGCCGGAGGTTGCCGACAGATTGGGATTGTCGCGCGGCGGGCGCGTATCGAACCGGCCGGCATTTTCCTTCAGGCGCTGCCAGCCCGGACTCTTGTAGTTCGAGCGCTCGCCAAGGTCTTCGACCGATCCGGTAAAACCGCTCTCGCCGCCCGGCATGCCGGAGAAGCCCGTCTCCGAGATCGCCTCGACATGCTCATGCGGCAGTTCGTCGACAAAGCGGCTCGACAGCACGCTCTGCCAGCGGCCATAGATCTGGCGGTTCGCCACAAAGGAAATATAGGCATGCTGGCGCGCGCGGGTGATGCCGACATAGGCGAGCCGGCGCTCTTCCTCGAGCCCCTTCATGCCGCTCTCATCAAGGCTGCGGCGGGACGGGAAGACTTCCTCCTCCCAGCCGGGCAGGAAGACGACCGGCCATTCGAGGCCTTTCGCGCCGTGCAGGGTCAGGATCTGCACCTGGTCTTCCCCGGCCCCGCCCGCCGAGGCGTCCATGACCAGTTCGATATGTTCCAGGAATCCGGCCAGCGAGTCGAACTCGCCCATTGCGCGGACCAGTTCCTTGAGGTTGTCGAGCCGGGTCTGCGCCTGCGGGCTGCGATCCTTCTGCAACATGTCGGTATAGCCCGACTCTTCGAGGATCGTCTCGGCAAGCTCTGTATGCGGCATGCCGTTCGCCAGCTTGTCGCGCCACATGTTAATCTGGTCGATGAACTGGGTGAGGCCGCGCTTGGCCCCGCCCTTGATCTCGTCGGTCTGCAGCACCATTGGCGTCAGCACGAACAGGCTGCGCCCATCCTCGCGGGCATAGGATTGCAGCTTGGCGAGCGAGGTATTGCCGACGCCGCGCTTCGGCTGGTTCACGACCCGCTCGAAGGCGAGGTCATCATCGGGCGAGCGCACGAGCCGCAAATAGGCCAGCGCATCGCGGATTTCGGCACGCTCGAAGAAGCGCGGCCCGCCGATCACGCGGTACGGGATGCCCAGCATGATGAAGCGTTCCTCGAAGGCCCGCATCTGCCACGAGGCGCGCACCAGTACGGCGCAATCCTCATGGCTGCCGCCCTTCAACACCCAGCTCTCGATATCATCCGCGATCAGGCGGCTCTCGGCCTCGCCATCCCACAGGCCGCGGACCTTCACCTTGGAGGCGTCAATATCGTCAATCGCGTTGTCGTCGCCGACATAGAGCGTCTTGCCGAGGCGGCTCTTGTTGTGACTAATGACCGAGGAGGCGGCCGCAAGGATGTGCTTGGTCGAGCGATAGTTCTTTTCCAGACGGATCACATGCGCGCCGGGGAAATCCTTCTCGAAGCGGAGGATGTTGTCGACCTCAGCCCCGCGCCAGCCATAGATCGACTGGTCGTCATCGCCGACACAGCAAATGTTCTGCGAGCCCTGCGCCAGAAGGCGCAGCCACAGATACTGCGCAACGTTCGTATCCTGATATTCGTCGACCAGCACATAGCGGAACTTGTCGTGATATTCCTTCAACAAATCCGGGTTCTTCTGAAAGATCGTGATGTTGTGAATTAGCAAATCGCCAAAGTCGCAGGCGTTCAGCACTTTCAGCCGCGCCTGGTATATCTGGTAACAGGTGATGCCCTTGCCGTCGGCAAACTGGTGGGCCTCTTCCGGCGGCACCTTGTCCGGCGTCAGCGCCCGGTTCTTCCAGCCATCAATCAGGCTGGCGAGATAGCGCGGCGTCCAGCGCTTCGGATCGATGTTCTCGGCCTGGATGATCTGCTTGCACAGGCGCACCTGGTCATCGGTGTCGATGATGGTGAAGGTGGATTTCAGCCCGGCCAGTTCGGCATGCTTGCGCAGGATCTGCGCGCTGATCGAGTGGAACGTGCCGAGCCAGCGCAGGCCCTCGCCCGCTTCGCCCAGCATGGACAGTGCCCGCTCGCGCATTTCCCGCGCGGCCTTGTTTGTGAAGGTCACGGTCAGCGTCTGCGATGGCCAGGCCAGCCGCGTGCCGATGATATGCGCCAGACGCGTCGTCAGCACGCGCGTCTTGCCCGTGCCGGCACCGGCAAGCACGAGCAGCGGGCCTTCGGTCGTCAGCACGGCCTCACGCTGTTCGGGGTTCAGGCCGTCCAGATAGGCGGCATCCCCTTGCGCGACCGGCGGCTTGGCCGAGGCCATCTGCGAAATGGAAAGGCGATTCGGATTGGAACTCATGGCGAACATATAGCATCGAATGGCCGGATGGGCAGGGTTTGCGGCACACTAGGCTGTTGCACGCTTAACCGGAAAGCGCATGGGCCTCGCCTCCCCTTTGCAATCCGTGCATGCTGTTCTTTTCCGGATCGATCCTTTCGCAAATAAAAAAACCCTGCAGGGGCGCGTCGGTGTGCGGGACGCGGCTCTGCAGGGTCAAGCGAGATGCTGGTGTGAAGGCATCTCACCTTGGTGCGGGCAAAGCCCGCGTCAGAAGGGGAAACAATCACCCGACCAGGACATGCGATTGGGGCGGGTGGCATCCAAGCGCTGACAAAGGAAATGTGTGTACGGGTGCACCACATGCCTTCATCGTCAAATTGTGTCGGGATGGCTCTTGTTGTCCCCACCATCCTACCGGACCTCAGCGAAAAATCGCCTCCGGTCCGGTTGGATTAACCAAAACCATCCCTTGGGATTTGATGCAAGTCAAAATCGACCTAAGATAGCGTGGCGAGGCTCGCTGCATCGTAATCGGTCAGTTCGTCGGTCCGGCCTTCATGCACCTTGCGGGCCCATGCCGGATCCTGCAGCAGCGCGCGGCCGACCGCCACAAGGTCAAACTCGCCCCGCGCCAGGCGCTCTTCGAGATCATCCAGCGACCGCGTGCCGGAGCCTTCGCCCTGGAACGCCTTGATGAAATCGCCAGACAGGCCAACCGATCCGACCGTAATGGTGGGCAGGCCGGTCAGCTTCTTGGCCCAGCCGGCGCCGTTCAGGCCGTGCTCGCCGTCAATCTCCGGGAATTCCGGTTCCCAATAACGGCGCTGGGAGGCGTGCAGCACGTCGACGCCGCCATCCACGAACACTTTCAGGAAGGCTTCAAGGTCCTGAGGCGTTGTCGCAAGCCGCGCATCGTAATCCTGTTGTTTCCACTGCGAGTAGCGCAGGATGACCGGGAAGTCGGGCGACACGCGGCGGCGAATTTCCTTCAGGATATCCGAGGCAAAGCTGGCCCGCTCAACCAAGGACGTGCCACCGAACTTGTCGTCGCGCTTGTTCATCATGTCCCAGAAGAACTGGTCGACCAGATAGCCATGCGCGCCGTGCACTTCGACACAGTCAAAGCCGAGCTTCTCCGCTTCAGCGGCAGCGTCGGCATAGGCCAGCACCATGTCGTCGACTTCCGCAGAGGTCGGCGCCTCGATCACGGCCTTGCCGGTATGGGTCATGCCCGAGGGGCTGTCGGTCGGCGCGTCCGGATACGGGCCGCTGCCTGCCTTGCGCACCATGCCCATGTGCCAGATCTGCGGCGCGATCTTGCCGCCCTTGGCGTGGACCTTCTCGACCACATTCTTCCAGCCGGCCAGCGAGTCCGCTTCATGGAAGTTCGGCACGTTCGGATCATTGGAGGCCCCGCCCCGGCGGATCGTGGTGCCCTCGGTCAGAATCAGGCTGACTTCGTTCTCGGCGCGGCGCGCATAATAGTCCGCCACGTCATTGCCCGGCACGCCGTTCGGCGATTTCGACCGTGTCATCGGGGCCATGACGATGCGGTTCGGCAAGTCGAGGGATTTCATCTTGAACGGGGTGAACAGTGAACTTGTCATTTAGGGCTCCATCAATGTTGCGAGACAGGTGGCCGCACCTTCCCCCAAGGTCAAGAATTTACCCTACGCAAAGACAGGCATTGCGCAGTTCAGTGTCTGTTCAGTATCTCTCAACCCTACTGACTTGAAATTGCTGAAGGCCCGCCACATGAAACATGCCCTGTTGTTCCTCCTGCCTGTATTGGCTGCGGCCTGCGCCACGCCGGGATATGATTATGAAGCGCGCATGGCGCCCAGCTTCCCGCAAGCTGCCGAATACCGGGACATTGCGGTCGGCCAGTTTCGCGGCCCGGCCGGGAACGTCGCCGAAGCCGAGTTCGCGGACATGGTCGAGCAGGTCACCCTGGACGGCGCATATTGGTTCACCCTGCCCTCCGGCGAGCCGATGGGCCTCTATCAGGGCCGGGTTGATATTGAATCCTGGGAAGCCGAGACCCGGTTCGAGCGCGAGAAGCGCTGTGTGGAATATGACGGCCTGTTTGATTGCGAGCATCGCGCCATCGTCGAAACCGAATGCCGGGAAGAGACCGTGGAAGTCGTCGTCACGGCAGACCTGATCGACTACCGCACCAACCGGCTCGTCTTCAGCCAGCAACAGCTGGGCGGCGCCAGCCGGGAGACCTGCGTGGACGTGGCCGAATACGAATATCATGGCGAGGAGCTCGGCATCTGGGGCGAGCCGCATTACTCGTCATACGATCCCTACAATGCGCCAATCGGCATGGTGGAGGACGCGACGGTGGAAGCCGTCCGCCGGTTCCGGAATGACATCGCCCCCTATTATCAGACCATGCGCGCCGAAATCATGACCGATGGCCTGACCCCCGAAGCCCGGAACGACCCGCGCTTCGCTGCCGCCGTGAAGGCCACCAGGGACGGGAATTTCATGGGCGCCTGCGCGCAATGGGATGAGTTGGGCCGGGAATGGACTCATGCGCCGGCCGTGCTCCACAATCTTGGCGCCTGCGCCGAGGCACGCGGCGACATGGCGACGGCCCAACTACGCTATGCGCGCGCGGCCGAGCTGGCCCAGGCAATTCCCCTGCTCGAAGACAAGAAAGCGAGAGCGATCTTCAGCGCGCTGGAACGCGTCTCTGGCCGCCGCATGGACGACGCCCTGATCAATTCCATCCTCTATCCGGAAGACCCCGCGCCCGGCAGCTAGGCGTGGGCTAGAAGCCCAACAAGCTGCTGAACGGAACGCCGGCCTCTGCGGCATCGGCCACGATCCCCCATGTGATGCCGGCGGCGAATGCCACGCTGGCCACCACGAATTTTCCCAGAATACGACCCATCTTGGCTTCCTCCCGCTTTGAAACAAAGTCAGGAGGGGCATTGCAAATCAGGGGCCGATTGGTAACGCCTCGTTAACCACGATCCTCGGGATCGTCTTCGCGGCGATGCGCCTCGGCCTCGCGGCGGGCCTTGTCTGCGCGGGCCTCTTCGAGCGACTTCTCGGTCTTGGTGCGTCCGAACCTGGCGCGGTTTTCCTGCGCCTGCTGGGCCTTGTCGGCCTTGGCTTTCGCCTTGCGAAACTTGTTCAGATTGATTGGGTCCGCCATCAGCCCTTCGCCTCGAAACGTGCCAGCCGCGCCTCCAGCCCGGATTTCACCTCGGGCCATTCCCGCGCCAGGATGGAGAACACCACAGTGGTGCGGACAAAGCCATCCGGCAGGAGACGATTGTCGCGCAGCAGGCCTTCCTGTACCGCGCCAAGCTTTGTCACGGCCGCGCGGGACCGGGCATTGCGCTCATCAATATGGAAATAGGCCCGGATGGCCCCCTGCCCGAACGCATGCTCCAGCAAAAGGTGCTTGCAGGCTGGATTGACTGCGCTGCCATATAGGTCCGGCGCGTAAAACGTCATGCCGATCTCGACATTCCGGTGTGCAGAATCCGGGTTGAGAAAGGCGGTCATCCCCGCAAACCGGCCATCGGCAAGGTAAACGGCGAACGGCGCCAATGTGCCCGCCCCCGTCCGGCTCTCCACCATCTTCAGCCAGGGTGACAGCCAGTCCGTGCCCGGCACGTAGACGGGCCACGTGCCAAGCCGCGCCCCTGTGCGCTCGGACAACTCGGCCAGCATCGGCCCATGCCGCAGGGCCTCAAACGGCACGAGCCGGACGAAACGGTTCTCGAGCGTGAGCGGCCTGATCTGCAAGTCTCCGGGCTCCTAGTCGTCGGAATGCGTCTCGCGCCACTGTTCCATGGCCAGCGAGATGGCAAAGGTTTCGCGGTATTTCGGGCTGGAGGCAGGGCGCGGGGCCTTGGCCGCCGTCATCGCCATGATCTCAGCCAGCTTGTTGTGGGCCGCGCCGGACTGGCCTGCGCCGATATAGGCGTGCAGCTCGACCAGCGCCGAGGACAGCGGGTCATGCGCGCGGATCACGAAGTACGGCTCGTCCTCGGCCAGCTTGTCCAGGATGTCGAACTGGGACGGGTTGGATTTGGATCCGACGGGAGCGTTTGCCATGGAGACGGCCTTTCTTGGCGGGAAGTGATTCTGTGTCGTGCAGTCTAGTCTTCACCGCGCCAATCGCCAGCCCTCACTGCACCGCCGCCTGCCGGCGATACGCGCTCGGCGTCAGGCCCGTCATCGCCTTGAATGACCTGTTGAATGGGCCGAGCGAGCCAAATCCGCAATCCATCGCGATGGACAGGATAGGCTGATCCTCAAGATCAGGACGGGCAAGCCTCCGCTTCGCCTCTTCTATGCGGTAGGAATTGATCATCTGGTTGAAATTGGCGAAGCCAAGATCGGAAACGATGCATTGGCTGATCTTGTATTCCGGTTCACGCAAACGTTCCGCAACATCGGCGACCTTTATCTGGGGCTCCAGAAACACGTGATCAGTCTCGATCAGACGCTCTAGTCGCAAGGCAAGCGCCGGATGTCCTGCCGCTGACTTTGGCCGCTTGGCCTGTGCAAGAGGATGTTGCCTTCGATAGAGCACTGCCGCGCTCGCACCGGCCAATGCAAGCGTGGCGGCGACAATCCTGAACTCTTCCTGCCAGACGTCGAGTCCGCGTTGGTCGTTTAATAGGGAAACGACGACGATCGCGGCATAGCCACCTGCAAAGCATAAGCGGAATCGTCGCTCCGCAGATGAGGCCTTCAAGCCATCAATGGCCTCCACGAAAGTCATGAGCAGCATGGCTGACCCAATCAGTCCCTTCATGCTGGCCACCATTCCGACCAGTCTGCCCGCGTGCCCTTCCGGCACCACGTAACTGATCAGGCAGGTCAGATAGAGCGTCACGACCACGACGAGCGGCCAGGCTTTTCGCTCGGTCTCCTGCCGGAACAATTCGCGCGACAAAAGCCAGGCCATACCGCAAGGCACGAAACCGATAAGCACCAGCACGACGCCGAGCTGCGGGACGATGCCGCCGACGAAATACTCGGCGATGAAAGCGCATACCGAAAGCGCAAATGCCGCCCAATACAGGGTAAGCGGAGCAACCGGACCAAATGGCAGGCCGTGCCTCAACATGGCATCGTTCTCAATGCGTATGTGGGCGATCTTCATAAGCATGTCTTCCGGTCGGCCAGCAACGGGGACGAGCTTAGAAGCTTACCGGAGTAATATCGACGGTTTTCTGCGGAAATCCTCGCCGATTTCCAAATCGGCAAGACGATATCGCCGATCCCAACCACACCTCCCCTGTTTGAAACATGGAAGGATTATCGGTGGCACCCACTTCACAAAATCTCGGAAAATGGAACAAGCTCCTGAGCCGCACAGGCATAGCGTGGTTCTGCATTGCCGCGGTAGGCCAACTGGCCTTCATCGCCTTTATCATTGCTCATTACGGCACCCGCACCGCAACGGGAAATTTCGCAGGGTGGAACGACAAGCAACTCATCAAAGGCCATGTTCCGGGCGACGATGCGGGCAATCTGATGTTCGCAAGTCACGTCTTGCTGGCTGCCGCAATGACGCTGACCGGCCTCATACAACTAATTCCGGCTCTGCGGCGCCGGTTCCCGACCCTGCACAGATGGTCTGGCCGCATCTTTTTGGTGCTGGCTTGCACCCTTGCACTGGGCGGGCTCTGGCTGACTTGGGGGCGCGACACATATCTGTCTCTCGTGGGAGCCGCCAGCGTGTCCCTGAACGCCGTGCTGATCCTGGTCTGCGCCACCTACACAATCCGCTTTGCGTTGGCGCGCCGGTTCGCCGACCATCAACACTGGGCCATGCGCCTGTTCATGGTTGCCAATGGCGTCTGGTTCGTTCGGGTCGGGATAATGGGCTGGATAATGATCAACCAGTCCCCCCGCTGGATGAACAGCACGATGAGCGGACCTGCCGACATCATCATCACCTATGGCAGCTACCTGATTCCGCTGGTCGTGCTGGAACTCTATTGTGCCGCCCGCCGCAGTCGCTCCGCACCCGCAAAGGCGGCGGCCAGTCTGCTCGTCGCAGTGGCCACCGTCTTTACCGCGATCGGCATTTTCGGAGCGTCGAAGTTTCTCTGGTTCCCGCAGCTCTAGCTGGACGAGACGATGCCGCCATCACACGGCACAGTGTGGCCGGTGATATAATTGGAGGCCTTGGACGACAGGAACATGGCGAGGCCGGCAATGTCGGATGGCTGGCCCACACGGCCCGACGGGTTCTGGTCGCCGATCTTCTGCCAGTCGACGCCCTCGGTTTCGCCTTTGAAGCCGACGCCGGTGGACAGCATATAGGTCGGGAAAGGGCCCGGCGCGATGCCGTTGCAGAGAATGTGCTCTCCGGCGAGGTGTGCGCCCATGAAGCTCGTCAGATGGATCACGGCGGCCTTGGACGTACCATAGGCAAACCCGCTCATCGGCGAGGTGTGCATCCCGTCAATCGAGGCGATGTTGATGACGCGGGCCGGGTTGTCGGCGCTGGCGGATTTGCGCAGCAGCGGCATCAGCTTCTGGGTCAGGAAGAAGACGCCCTTCACATTGACGTCCATCACCTTGTCCCAGCCATGCTCCGGGAAGTCTTCCAGCTTGGCGCCCCATGCCACGCCGGCATTGTTGACCAGCACGTCGATCTTCTCTTCGCGCTCGGCGAGGGTGTTGGCGAGATGTTCGATGCCGACCATCTGGCCGACATCGGACGGGATCGCATAGATCTCTCCGCCATATTTTGCCTTCAGGCGCTCAACCGTTTCCTCACATGCATCCGCCTTGCGCGAGGAAATGATTACCTTCGCGCCATTGGCCAGAAAGCCTGCCGAGATCATTTCACCGATGCCGCGCGAGCCGCCGGTCACGACGACCGTCTTGCCAGCCACCGAGAACAAATTACTGAAATCCATGTCCATTTCCGGGTTCCTCCTTGTTGTCTGATCGGCGTCCCTAGTGCGGGAACAGCCGGTCAGGGGCAAGGAATTATTCCGGAAGAGGCGTCAGGCCACAGGCCTAGTGAGCACCGCCGAATGCGCCGGTCTTCACCGAGTAATCCACGGCCAGCGTGTATTCCGGATCATCATCGGAATCGACCATCAACTGCCCGGCCTTGGTCAGCAGCTTGTGGCAATCGCGCGAGAGATGGCGCAATTGCAGCGTCTTGCCCTGGGCTTCATAGCGGCGGGCGAGATCTTCAATTGCCTGTAGCGCGGACTGGTCCACGACGCGCGAGCGCATGAAATCCACGATCACCACATCAGGGTCAGTTTCCGGATGGAACAGCTCGGCAAAGCCATCGGTCGAGCCGAAGAAAAGCGGGCCTTCGATCTCGTAGACATGGGCGCCGGGCGTGCGCACGCTGTCGCGCTCAATGACGTGGATGCGGCGGGCATTGTTCCACGCATAGGCCAGCGCCGAGACGATCACGCCAACGACCACGGCCGTTGCGAGGTCGTAGAAGACGGTAACGATGGTCACCAGCACGATCACGGCGGCGTCCAGCAGCGGGATGCGCGTCATGATGCGGAGGCTGTTCCATGCGAACGTGCCGATCACGACCATGAACATGACGCCGACCAGCGCCGCCAGCGGGATCTGCTCGATCAGGCCGGAGCCGACAAGGATAAAGGCCAGCAGGAACAGCGCGGCGGCGATGCCAGCCAGACGTGTGCGGCCACCGGATTTCACATTGATCATCGACTGGCCGATCATGGCGCAGCCGCCCATGCCGCCGAAGAAACCCGTGATCAGGTTTGCGGTGCCCTGCGCCACACATTCCTGGCTCGCTCCACCCCTCTTGCCGGTCATTTCCCCGACAAGGTTCAGCGTCAGCAGGCTTTCGATCAGGCCAATGGCCGACAGGATGATCGCGTATGGCAGGATGATCTTGAACGTCTCCATGGTCAGCGGCACGCTCGGCACATGGAAACTCGGCAGGCCGCCCTGGATGGAGGCGAGGTCGCCCACGCGCGGCACGTCCAGGCCGAAGCCAATGACGACGGCGGCGACAATGCCGATCCCGGCCAACGGCGCCGGAATGATCTTGGTGACACGTGGCAACAACCAGATGATCGCCATGGTCAGACCGACAAGCGCCAGCATGACGGCCAAGGGCATGCCGCTCATCCATTCGCCGCCGCCCATGCCATGGCCAGAGGCTTCCGCCGTGCCGGGCACCTTGAACTGGCCGAGCTGCGCCATGAAGATCACAATGGCGAGGCCGTTAACGAAGCCCAGCATCACCGGATGTGGCACGAGACGGATGAACTTCCCGAAGCGGAAAATGCCCGCTGCCAGCTGGAGAATGCCCATCAGCACGACCGTGGCGAACAGGTATTCCACGCCATGCTGCGCCACCAGCGACACCATGACCACGGCGAGCGCGCCGGTGGCGCCGGAAATCATGCCCGGGCGGCCGCCGATCAGCGCCGTCACGAGACCCACGATGAAGGCGGCATAGAGCCCGACCAGCGGATGCACACCTGCCACGAAGGCAAACGCCACGGCCTCTGGCACGAGCGCCAGCGCGACCGTCAGGCCGGACAATAATTCGATCTTGATCCGGTTCGGCGTGAACTGGGTGAAACTGGCCTGTGACAGGCCCTGCGCGCCAAGGCGATCTGCAAAGGCAGCAAAAGTCGATTTTACCACGGGATGACACTCTTCGATCTGAGGGCAGGAAGATGTTTGCCGCCGTATGGCGATCTTCCCCCCAGGGTGCAACCACAGGCATGAAGAAACTGGTGGCGAGATTTCAGTTTGCCGGTTTCCTGTACAGGGAAACATGCATCTTGCTTTCGGGCGTGAAAGGCTCCCGTTTCCACCCGCCCCAGCGATGCTCCAGCGTCAGACCGGCGAGTTCAGCCATCAGGTCTATTTCTTGCGGCCAGGCATAGCGCATCACAAGGGGCACCATCCGCGTGCCTTTTTCCGTAATCCGCACACGCTGATACTCGATCACCTGCCGTGTCGGATCATGCACCTTCGCTTCGAACCAAAGAGACTTGAACCCGATCTTCGTGGTGCGAAGACTTTGATTGTCATGATAGGCTGAGAAATCCGGCACGAAGGTTTCGACCAGAAACGCCCCGCCGGGCGCCAGCCTGGCCGCAATATTCCGGAAGCACCGCACCTGTTCAGCCTGAGTGGTCAGGTTGAACAGCGTATTGAAAACCAGGAAAGCAAACTCGAATTCGCCGTCTATGTCACAGTCGGCCATATCGCCGATGACTACCGGTATGTCGGCCCCGCCCGGCTTCTCCCGCAGCTTCTCAACCATGGCCGCAGAGCCTTCGATACCAGACATGGCAAAGCCGCGCTTTGCCAGTGGCAGGGCCATCCGGCCTGTGCCGATTGCCAGCTCAAGAATACGGCCCTTGCCGGCAAGCTCCGCGATCAGGGCGACAGACTCTTCTGTCGTCCCCGGATCGTGGAGGGCGTCATAGTCATCCGCATTGAGCGCGCCAAATGTTTCAGGATCAAAGTCCAGCATGCGCGCTCATAGCACATCAGCCCGGCGAGATCATCTTCGACGGATCGACAATATTGTCGAAATCCTCGCCCGGGATGCCGTCCTTGATCGCTTCCTCGCGAAGCGTCGTCCCGTTTTTATGGGCCGTCTTGGCGATCTTGGCCGCGCGGTCGTAGCCATATTTCTCTTTCAGCGGCGTCACCAGCATGAGGGAATTCTCGAGGCCGCGCTGGATATTCTCGAGCCGCGGCTCGATTCCGACAACGCAATTCTCCGTGAAGCTCACCGCCGCATCGGCCAGCAGGCGTACCGACTGGAGGAAATTGTAGGCCATCATCGGGTTGAACACGTTCAACTCGAAATGGCCCTGACTGTCTGCGAAGCCAATCGCGGCATTGTTGCCGTGAATGTGCGCGCAGACCTGGGTCAGCGCCTCGCACTGGGTCGGGTTCACCTTGCCCGGCATGATCGAGCTGCCCGGCTCGTTTTCCGGCAGGGCCAGTTCGCCGAGGCCGGAGCGTGGACCGGAGCCGAGGAACCGGATGTCATTGGCAATCTTGAAGCACGACATGGCGACGGTCGTGATCGCGCCATGTGTGAACACCATCGCGTCATGCGCGGCCAGCGCTTCGAACTTGTTCGGCGCGGTCGTGAATTTCAGGCCGGTGATGTCGGCAATCTTCTCGGCCACTTTCTCCGCAAACCCGACCGGCGAGGCGAGGCCCGTGCCGACGGCCGTGCCGCCTTGCGCCAGTTCCATCAGTTTCGGCAGGGTCAGCTCGATGCGTTCGATGCCATTCTTCAGCTGTTGCGCATAGCCGGAGAATTCCTGGCCGAGCGTAACCGGCGTCGCATCCTGCGTATGCGTGCGGCCGATCTTGATGATGTCCGCCCACGCCTTGGCTTTCGAGTCGAGCGCGTTGTGGAGCACTTCCAGGGACGGGATCAGGCGGTGGACGACTTCCTCGGCGCAGGCAATGTGCATCGCCGTCGGGAATGTGTCATTCGACGATTGGGACATGTTCACATGATCGTTCGGGTGGACCGGCTTCTTCGAGCCCTTCTCCCCGCCCAGGATCTCGATGGAGCGGTTCGAGATGACCTCATTGGAGTTCATGTTGGATTGTGTGCCCGAGCCCGTCTGCCAGACGACCAGCGGGAAATGCGCGTTCAGCTTGCCTTCGATCACTTCCTCGGCGGCCTGCACGATCACCTTGCCGAGCTCCGGGTCCATCTTGCCGAGATCCATGTTCGCTTCGGCGGCAGCCTTCTTGACGATGCCGAGCGCACGAATGATGGGCTCGGGCTGTTTTTCCCAGCCGATCTTGAAGTTTCCGAGGCTGCGCTGGGCCTGTGCGCCCCAATAAGCGTCATCAGAGACCTCGATCGGGCCCATCGTGTCTGTTTCGGTGCGCGTCGTCATGAGTGCAAACTCCTTCGAGAAAGTATTGGACAGGCCATCCAGAAGCGCCGGAAACCCGCCTGACAGGCGGCGGGAAACGCCGGATGGTCCTGTAAAATCCAGGAACGCCCGCGGTTTAGCACGGCCAAGCGCCCCTGCAACGCGACATTCGGCCTATCTGGCGACGGCAACTTGGAATTAAGGGCTGTGGATTAATGAGCCCCCATGAAAACGATTGCAGCTCTCGGCTTCAGCCTGGTCATGCTTGGTCTGGGTTTTCTATTCATCGGCAAGGCTGGTTTGAACACGTATCGGTATGTCGGCACCAGCGACTGGGATCGCGCACCCGCCTTCATCGAAAGCAGTGAGATTCGCGCAGGACGAGATGGCGTTGCGCGGTCCGGACTCCGCGCAAAAGTGCGGCGCGCGCTGCCGACATACGAAACGCGTGTGACATACAGGTACGAGTATGAAGGCCAGACCCGTACCGGTCACCGGATTGATCTCGTTCCACGGCGTTCATCGGATGCGAAGGCGCATCGCAAATTGAAACGGCGGTTCGATCAATTGCAGGCTCAGGATCGCCACATATACGCATGGGTGAATCCCTCCGCCCCGGAAGAGGCGATGCTCTATCGCACTCACAACTGGGTCATTACCGCTTTTATGGCTGTGTTCGGACTATTTGGACTGGGCATCGGCGGCGGTGTCATTGCGTCCGAGCTGTGAACTCTTCGCAGGGTGTCTCTGTCAGCGCCTAGGGCCAGACGCCAAAGCCAGGATGGTCCTATCCGCCGCAGCGTTCGCCCGTGTGACCATACGCGCACGCCATCGCATAGAAGTCGACGGCCAGCGCCGGGTCGGCGTCGCTGAATTCATTCTCGAACATTGCGCCCAGCGTGTAGCAGGCATTTGCCTTGAAGGTCCGGTGGCCCGGTTGCTGCGAGGTGCATACCTTTTCGAGGGCGTCTGCGCCCTTGAAAAGCTCACGCGGGCCGCCTTCTTCCGTCAGCAGGATCGCGCCCAGCCGGTAGCAGGACGACAGATTGGTGATGATGCGCCCACACCCCATACGATAGACTTCGCGCGCCCGGACGGCATCCTTCGGCCCGCCAGTCCCGTTCTGGAGATATTTTCCGAAATTGGCGCAGCCATTGTAATAGGCGCCCTGACAGGCCTGTTCGAAATAGCCTCGCGCCGCCGCCATATCCGCCTCGCCTGCGTCGCTTTCCAATACAACGCCGGCAAGGTTACACCCGCGCGGATCGCCGCTCTCACAGCCCTTGCGATAGGCATTCAGGGCGTCGGGAAGGCTTTTCGGTCCGCCTTTGCCGAACTCGATCAATTCGCCGCCTTCGACACAGGAGGCCGCATGGCCCAGTGTACAGCCGCGCGCATACAGGGCACGTGCGCCTGCCTCATCGACCGCGCCGCCCTCTCCGGCCAGCAACATGTCGCCCAGCCAGTTGCAGGCAACCTTGTGCTGGCCATTGCAGGCGGTCTGGAAATACTGGCGCGCCCGCGCCTGATCCTTCGCGATTCCGTCCCCATCGGCCAGCATGCCCGCCGCGCCCATGCAGCCTGCGAGATAGCCGCCTGAACAGGCCCGGTCATACAGGCCAAACGCATCCTGGCCCCGCCCCTCACTTTTGGCGCCCAGCGCCCCATAATAGTCGGACTGGCCGTCCCGCGCCGAGGCGAGGCCGGTCATTCCAAGGAAAACCAGGCCCGTGATGACCGCGTAAAGGAAAGACCCGCGCATTCCCCGTCTCCTTCTGTTTGCACACCGGAAATGATTTGTGCCACACAGGACTTTCGAGGCAAGCAAAATGCCGGTCGCACCGCGCAGAAAAGCCCGTCACACCGCGCAGAAAACAGGAACGGAAAAATCCCTTGGACGCCCTGCTTCATGCCCTCATGCAACCGGCCACCCTGTTCCTGGTCGCAATTGCCTTTTTCCTCGGCTTCCTCGTGCGCGGCATCGGGATCAATTCCCTGTCGCCGCCGATCCTGACCGAGGCGCAGATCGACGAGGCGCTTTCAAAGGTCAGCAAGTCCCGCTGGGCCGAGATCGACCGCGCCATTGACGACCGCAAGAAGCTGCTCGCCATCAAGCTGCTCCGCGAACAGACCGGCCTCGGCCTGAAAGCCTCCAAGGAAGCCATCGAGGCCCGCATGCAATCCCGTCATCGGATGCGGGGATGAGTCTGGCCGACTGGATCACCGCCGGAAAGGTGCGCGCACGCATCACGGATGAGGGCGCGCTGGAAGTGCGCTGTCACGGCCTGACGACGCAGGCGAAATACTACAAGACTCTGCTCAAGGAATTCTTCCGCAAGGACTTCCCGCCCCTGCGGCCGGGCTATGGCGATTATTCCGTGCACATCATGATGGAATATACCGGCGATGCGCCCTGGATGGATCTCGACAATCTCGCCAAGGCCCTGCTCGACAGCCTGACCGGGAACGTCTTCGAGGACGACCACCAGGTTGCCCGCCTGCTGGTCGAGCGCCGCGTCGGCGAGCGCGAAGGCATCTGGCTGAAGGCCGAGGCGATGGACTGACCCGCTAAAACGGGTTCAGCGTATATCCCGTCTGTTGCAGCTGCGCATGCACCGTCATGGCCGACAACGCCATTTCCACGCCCGGCACCAGATCCGCCTTCTTGATATCCCGATAGGCCGCCGTCTGGCCACACAGGATGATCCGGACACGATGCTTGAGCAGCGCAGCGATCAACGGCGCACTCGCATTACCCTCTCCGGCCACGAGATCGGCGGCGGCCCCGCCATGCACGACCACCGCCAGCTTGATATTGCTCGCCGGAATGCCGACCGCCTCATGCATGTTCAGGAAGCGCGCCGCGCTTTCCAGCGTCCGGTTCACCTTGCCGGGTTCGGCCGGCAGTGAGGTATCGAACGCAATCTTGAACACGGCGTCCTTGGACAGGCGCTCGGCGTCCGGCACGTTGGCCACATTTCCGAAAGCCGGGATCGCCGGACCGGATTTGAAATCGTCTGGCCCCGCCAGGGCAGGTCCGGCCAGCAACAAGGCCGCAGCAGCGAAAACACTCGATCGGATCATGGACACCTCCTCTGAATGAGGCCGACACTAGGCGGTGCCGCCAGCGACGTCGAGCCGCATGTGGGTTAGGGGAATCTCCGTAGTCCGCAACGCCCCCAGAATTGGTAGGGATTCGTGCCATGAAACAGGCATGGATTCCTTTCGCGTCGCGCCCCGTCCCGCGCTATACCAGCTATCCCACAGCGGCCGACTTCGCGCCGCAGGTCGCCGAGCGCGAGGCGCGTCTCTGGGCCAGCCAGACCGCACCGGACAAGCCTATCTCGGTCTATATGCATGTGCCCTTCTGCGAGAAGCTCTGCTTCTATTGCGGCTGCGCGACCAGCGTGCCGAACGGCTACACGCGCATTGCCGCCTATCTTGAGACCCTCCACCGCGAGATCGACCTCTGGGCCGCCTCGCTTGGCCCGCACACCGGCATGGCACACCTCCATTTCGGCGGCGGCTCTCCCAATGCCCTGTCAGCCCAGGATTTCAAGGATCTTGTCGCGCATGCCTGCCGGGCTTTTGGTCTTCGCCCCGGCGCGGAGATCGCCGTCGAGATCGACCCGCGCGGCCTGACACCGGATTTCATCCATGCGATGGCGGCCTCGGGCGTCACCCGCGTCAGCTTCGGCGTACAGACCCTGTCGCCAAAAGTTCAGGAAGCCGTGGGCCGCATCCAGCCCAAAGTCCTGCTCAGCGAAGGCATTGAGCGGCTTCAGGCGGCAGGCATCCGCGCCATCAATATGGACCTCATGTACGGACTGCCCGACCAGACCGTGAGCGATGTCGAGGAGGCGGCCCATTTTGCCGCCGAGATGGGCGCCGCCCGCATCTCCCTCTTCGGCTATGCGCATGTGCCGTGGTTCGCCAAGCACCAGGCCGCGATCGACGAGGACGCCCTGCCCGGCCTTGAAGCCCGCTTTGACCAGGCCCTGGCTGGCGCCCGCACATTGGAGCTTGCCGGCTACCATGCCATCGGGCTCGACCATTTCGCCCGCGCGGAGGACAGCCTCACCCTCGCAGCCCGCACCAAAACGCTCCACCGAAATTTCCAGGGCTATACGGACGATCCGTGCGAGACCCTTATCGGCATCGGCAGCACGTCAATTTCCCAGTTTTCAAACGGTTACGTCCAGAACTTCAAGGAGCGCACCGCCTGGCGCGCCACCATCGAAGACGGGCGTCTGCCGGTCGAGCGCGGCGTAGTCCTGACCGAGGATGACCGCCTGCGCGCCCGCGCCATCGAGACGCTGATGTGCCAGATGGAAGTGGATGTGGATGCGATCTGCGACGAGTTGAACGCCGTCCGGGGCAGCCTCGCCGACGCACTGGAAACAGCGCGCTTCCTCCAGTCCGCCGGACTCTGCCAGATCGACGGCAGCCTCATCCGTGTGCCGCCAGAGGCGCGCCTCTTCCTGCGCACCGTCGCGCAATGCCTCGACGGTCGCTACAAGCCCACGCCCCGGCGCCACGCCAGGGCGGTCTGACGTTAGGCCCCCAGCGCCCGCGCATGATGCGCGATATGTTCGTCCATATAGGTCGCGATGAAATAGTAATCGTGGCCATAGCCGTCGCGCAGATTGTAATCGAGCCGCTGGCCATGCTTCTCACAGGCCTCGGTAAAGATTTCCGGCTTCAGCTCCCGTTCAAGGAAAGTGTCCGCCGTGCCCGTATCGACAAGGATCGTTGCCTTGGTCTGGCGTTCCTTGACCAGTTCGGTCGCGTCATACTGCTCCCAGGCCACCGACGGTTCGCCGAGATAGGCGGTGAACGCCTTCTGGCCCCACGGCACCTGCGCCGGGCTGGTGATCGGGCTGAAGGCCGAGCAAGATTTGTAGGTTTTCGGATGCTTGAGGTGCAGCGTGATCGCGCCATGCCCGCCCATGGAATGGCCGAAGATGCCCTGCCGGTCCATGTCCGCATAGGGGAAGTGTTCCGCGATCACTTTCGGGAGTTCATCCGTGATGTACTGGTCCATCTTGTAATGCTTGGCCCACGGCTCTTGCGTGGCCGTGAGGTAGAAGCCGGCGCCTTGCCCCAGATCATAGGAATCATCATCCGGTACGTCATCGCCGCGCGGGCTCGTATCCGGCGCGATGATCATGATGCCATGCTTGGAGGCAGCGCGTTGCAGCCCCGATTTCTCCATCACATTCGCCCATGTGCAGGTCAGGCCGGAGAGATACCACAGCACCGGCACCTTTTCCGGATTCGCCTGTGACGGCGTGTAGACCGCGAACCGCATCGTGCAGTTCTGCAGCGCGCTGTCATGGTCATGCACGGACAGCATGCCGCCAAAGGATTGCCATGCGGATACCTGGGTAAGGGTCATGTGCTGAAGTCCTGTCGGTTGGGATGAAAGAGACCTGACTGATGTGGCCCGGTTAGGCGTGCAGGACAAGGGCTCGCCATGGGCCTCATCGCCCGAGGTCAGGCTTGCCAGCCCTGCGCCGCTGTCCCACATACAGAGCTGCGGCCCACCCAACCCTTCGGAGGATCTATGCCCGGCTACACCTTGTACGGCGCGGACGTCAGCTATTACACCGGCAAGGCGCGCGCCTATCTCGACTGGCGCGGCGTGGACTATTCCGAAGAAGTGGCAACCCAACAGGTCTATCGCGACATCATCCTGCCCAATGTCGGCTGGCCCGTGATCCCGGTGATGAAGACGCCTGAGGGTGAGATCGTGCAGGACACGACCGACATCATCGAACACATCGAAGCCGCCGAAGGCCTCTCCCCGCCCGCAATCCCGGAAGGCCCCGTGCAGGCCTTTGTCGCCCAATTGCTGCAGCTATACGCCGACGAATGGCTGGTCATCCCGGCCATGCACTATCGCTGGAACTATAATGAGGACTGGGCCTATCAGGAATTCGGTGCGATCTCGGCGCCGGACCGCCCGGCGCCGGAGCAATACGAGATCGGCAAGCGCAATGGCGAACGCTTCAAGGGCGCCCTGCCCCCGCTGGGTGTCTCGCCGACCACCGCGCCCGCCATCGAGCAGAGCTATGAAGCCTTCCTACGCGAATTCTCCGCGCATCTGGAAGTGCATCCCTATGCGCTGGGCGGCCGCGCCACGCTGGCCGATTTCGCCCTGTACGGCCCGCTCTATGCCCATCTCTATCGCGACCCCGCCTCCGGCGATTTGATGCGGCGCTATGCGCCGAAAGTCGCCGACTGGGTGGAACGCGTGAAGGCGGGCTCGCCGCCGCAGGGCGAGCTACTCGCAGGCGACGAAATCCCGGTCACGCTGGTCCCTATTCTCGCCCGCCAGATGCGCGAGCAATTCCCGGCCCTGCACCAGACCGCGCAGCTCTTCGCGAACTGGGCAGAGACCGCCTCGCCGGGCACGCATGTGCCGCGCGCTGTAGGCCAGATCGAAATCGACATCGAGGACACGCAAGGCCCGGCAGCGGCGCGTACCTTCCCGCTCTGGCGGCTGCAGGCCGCGCTCGACGCTTATGAAGCCCTGGAGGGCGACGCGCTCGCCCGCGCCGATGATCTGCTGGAACGTGTGCGCGGCAGCGCGCTGAAGGATTTCAGCCTGCCCGCCCGTCTGGTGCGCGCCGATTATCGCCTCGCCCTGGCCTGATCGCGCTCAGGGCGCAACCGCGAAACACTCGACCTCGACCGCTGCGCCGAGGGCCAACCCATTGGCGCCCAGGGTCGAACGTGCCGGTTTCGGATCCGGCAGTGCGGCATCATAGGCGGCGTTCATCTCGCCATAGCTGGCCATGTCTCCGAGAAAGACAGAACACTTCACCACATCCGACAAATCCGCATCGAATTCCGCCAGCGTGCGGGTGATGTTCCTGAAGATCATGCTGGTTTCAGGGCCGGCCCCGCCCGGTGCCAATTCATTCGTTTCCGGATCAATGCCCAGTTCGCCTGACAGGTAGATCATGTCGCCAACCCTGACTGCCTTGGAAAAGGGCAGATCGGTGCCCGCCTTCGTGACCCCGGCATAATGGGCGATTTCAGGCGAAGTGGTCATCTGGACGTCCTGAACATCCATCGCGATGCAGCCACTCAGGCACATGGCGACGGCCCCGGCCGCAACAGCGTATGTCCTGATCATGATCTTCCCCTGTCTCAATGGATCCATTTCGGACTGTCGTCTTCCATCCCATCACCATCTTCGTCTTCGATGTCGGAATAGGTCGTAAACTGAACATCATAGCCGAAAGGCTGGTCTTCCGCCGGCACTTCGCCCTCGGTCACGAAGACCTGCAATTCGCCATCGGCCTTGAAGCCGAGCCGCTTGCCGATCACGACAATCATGTCGGCGGCCTGGTCCGCATCGGCGGCCCAGACCTTCATGCCCATGATGCAGGGGCCGATATCGGTGGCGTATTCCGCGTTCGGCTCGAACACATGCCCATCGGCGATCAAGGTGTAGTGGGTAAACTCGGTCATGAGCGCGAGCATTACCCGCTTTGAGACAGAAATCGACCCCGTAGAGCGAATTTCCGGCCTGTAAAACCAACAAAAAGGGCGACGCAATGCGCGCCGCCCTTGAAGGTCTATCAGATTGGCGGGTTTAGCCGCGCAGCATGGTGCAGATCTTGTTCCCGTCCGGATCGCGCAGATAGGCGAGATAGAGCTTCATACCGCCGCCTTCTCGCCAGCCCGGTGGGTCTTCGATGGCCTTGCCGCCTGCCTCGATCCCGGCCTTGTGCCAGGCATCGGCCTGTTCGGTGCTGTCGACCGCAAAGCCGATCGTGCCGCCATTGGCATGGCAGGCCGGCTCCCCGTCGATGGGCGGCGTGACAAGGAACGTCCCGCCATTATGCAGATAGATCAGCCGCCCTTTCGGATCGACAATCGCCTCCCGGCCGCCCAGCGACTTGAAGAGCGCGTCGTAGAATTTTTTCGATTTCTCAAGATCGTTCGTGCCGACCATGACGTGACTGAACATTTGTGTTTCTCCCTTGGATCCCTTGTGACAATCGTGTCGCTGACGCTTGCTGTAACAGTCTTCATGACACGTCTCCATCCCCATCACCTGCAGTGAATTCGGTTTTCTCGAACTCACCCGTGTCAGGGTCACGGAGGTAAGCGCTCCCGACGGGTGCATCGATTAGGTGCAGCCAGCTGTCGTCCTTGTTCAGGACTTTTCCGATCGCGATATAGTCGGAAGCGGGATTGCTGCACTCCTCATCCGACAATTGGTGGACATCCGCCCGTATCCGCCATCCGCTGTCGGGATACTTGTCGCCCTCTCGCGTCATATCGGGTTCTTCCCTGTAGAGGAAACCGATGCGCGCAGTTCCATCCAGAACCTGACGATCAACGAGGCATCGTTCCCATTTCTGCTTGCTGGCAATAACAGGAAAGCGTTCTTCTTTCGCCTGATCCAGCCAGATGTAGTCAATCACGTGCCAGCGTTTGAACCGGATACTGTCCCCCGAACGAAGCTGCGGAATGTCTGAGGGATCATTGTCCAGATTTCCGATGATGTCATCGCCAGGTGCGTCGGTAACTTCCACCCATAAGCGTTCAGCGTCATATTTTCGCCCAGCAGGGATGCTGGCGATAATTATTTTGACGTGATCGCCCGGCTCGATTGCTGCCAGCCGATCCTCACTTGGAATAAAGAATGTATATGGAGACTCCGCCGCAATAGGTCTTGGGTCACGAACTGCGTGCCGACCAAATGTCCGCTGCCATCTATCGTACAAACGGCCCTTCAACTTCCTCATGCGGCTCAATAAACCACCACGCTCCGGATGCTCTCGCCAGCATGCATCAGGTCGAAGGCGTCATTGATCTTGTCGAGTTTCATGACGTGGGTGATCATCGGGTCGATCTGGATCTTGCCGTTCATGTACCAGTCGACAATCTTCGGAACATCCGTGCGCCCTTTCGCGCCGCCGAAGGCCGTGCCGCGCCAGTTGCGCCCGGTCACCAGCTGGAACGGACGTGTGCTGATCTCCTTGCCAGCCTCGGCCACGCCGATGATGATCGAAGTGCCCCAGCCGCGATGGCAGCATTCGAGCGCCTGGCGCATCACATCCGTATTGCCGGTACAGTCGAAGGAATAGTCCGCGCCGCCATCGGTCAGCTCGACGAGATGCGCGACCACATCTTGGGTCTCCTTCGGATTGACGAAATGCGTCATCCCGAATTTCTCGCCCCATTCCTTCTTGGAGTTGTTGATGTCGACGCCGATGATCTTGTCGGCGCCCGCCATCTTCGCGCCCTGCAGCACGTTGAGGCCGATGCCGCCAAGGCCGAACACGACGACATTGTCACCGACCTGAACCTTGGCCGTATTGGTCACCGCGCCCACGCCCGTCGTCACACCGCAGCCGACATAGCAGGCCTTGTCGAAGGGCGCATCGGTGCGGATTTTCGCGACCGCGATTTCCGGCAGGACGGTGAAGTTCGAGAAGGTCGAACAGCCCATATAATGGTAGATGGTCTTGCCCTTGTAGCTGAACCGGCTCGTGCCGTCCGGCATCAGGCCCTTGCCCTGTGTCGCGCGGATCGCGGTGCAGAGATTGGTCTTGCCAGAGAGACAGCTTTTGCACTGGCGGCATTCCGGCGTGTAGAGCGGGATCACATGATCGCCCGGCTGAACACTGGTCACGCCTGCGCCGACTTCGCGCACAATGCCCGCGCCCTCATGGCCCAGAACGCTCGGGAAGATGCCCTCACTATCCAGCCCGTCAAGCGTATAGGCATCGGTATGGCAGATGCCGGTCGCCATGATCTCGACCAGGACTTCCCCGGCCTTCGGGCCTTCAAGGTCCAGTTCGACGATTTCCAGCGGTTTCTTGGCTTCAAAGGCGACAGCGGCGCGAGTCTTCATGGCGGGCTCCTTGGAGGGGGATTGGATTTTCAGGTGTTGTAGGACGGTCTCGGGCGTGCCCGCAACCGCGGATCAGGAACAGGGTTCGAGATTGGCGTCAAACGCGCCCATGCGAGAGAGGGTCGGCCCGTCTCCGTGGACGTCGCAGCGATCAATCCTCAATTCGCCCTCTTCCAGCCGGATGAGGTTGAACGAGGGCGGCTCGGCCCGCAGGCGCACCGACAGCGTACCGGACGAGACCGCGAGATAGCAGCCATTCGCCCGCTGGCGCAGCCCGACCGACGGCGTGTGGACATGGCCGGTCAGCACCATCTGCACATGGCTTGCGGCCACCTTGTCGGCGGCGCGGCGCCCTCGGCGGGTTCGCGTGCGCAGCGGCGCGCCCGGCAGCGAATGAAAAGGATGGTGACAGGCGATCAGCTTCACATCGGCCTCGGAGGCGGCGGCGCGAATGAGGACATCATCCAGATCGTCCAGATTCACGGAGCCTTCGGCCCAGTTGCGCCGCGCCTGCCAGCCGCGCGCCGTGTTCAGGCCGACCGCAATCGCATTGCCCGTTTCCGCCACGCCGAAATACTGCCCGAACCGGCGCTTGAACCGTTTGAAGGGTTCCGCCGCCCGCGCCGCCACATTGAACATGGGCGTGTCATGATTGCCGGGCACGATGAGTTTGGGGATATCGAACCCGTCCAGCCATTCGGCGGCGGCATCGAATTCCCGCGTGCGTCCGCGCTGGGTCAGGTCTCCGCAGACGACCAGCATGTCGGGCTCAGTGGCCTTGATACAGGATTCAGCGGCGGCAATGGCATTCTCGTCTTCGGCGCCGAAATGTATGTCTGAAATCTGTGCAATGACTGTCATCAGGACATGTCTGGGACGAAGATTTTCACTGCGGAATCGATCCGGCGGAATCTCAGGGGCGTCTCCATCTCCCTCAGTTCGCCATCCAGCGTGACATTGATGCGGCCTTTTTCCAGATGATGCGCCTCGACTTCATCGGCCAGGATCAGGCGGACGTCTTCGGCATTCCGCCAGCCATCCACCATCATCTCCAGTCCGATCTTGGCGAGATCCAGCAGGCCCTGCGGATCCACGCTGGCAATTTCGAGCTTGCCGGACGTGTCGGGGTTTATGTTCACCGTCAGCGCCGTCGAGGTCTGCTTGCGGCCGCCGGGCACGCTCCAGGAAATATTGGAGTGCAGCGCCAGAGCCGATGAGTCATGCATGATTTCAGCCGCTTCGAGGATCTTGCCCTCGCGCAGCGCTTCGCGCGAATTGGTGAACCGCGTCATGTCGCCCAGCATCGCTGCCACGAAGAAGCGCGGCCCATTCACGATCTCGCCGCACGGCATCGGGCGGATCTGCCCGCCCTTCAGCGCGCGGTCCATCAGCGCGTCCCAGCTATGGTCCCCGCCCAAGGCCCGTGTCGGCAGCATGTTCATGGTCCCGCCCGGCAGCGGCAGGATGGCCGGGCCCAGCAAGCCGGCATGGGACAGGGCGCAGGCAATCGTGCCATCCCCGCCCCAGACGATCAGCGTGTCCGGCTCTTCGGCCAGCGCCGTCTCCATCAACAGCGGCAAGTCGTCCTCGCCCGCAATGTGGATGCTGGCCTTGTCCGGCAGGCCGGACAGTTTTTCACGGATCATGTCCGGGGCATCCGCAGGCGTGCTGCCTGAGAGCGGGTTGATCACACAGGACACGCGGCCAAGCCGCGACAGGACGTTTGTTGGGGTCATGTGTTTGGAACGCACATGACCATAAATTTGTTCCACGCGCGCAGCCGCCTCTCGCCCTGCCGGAAATCCCCGCTATAACGGCGCGCATGACAGATCCTACACATTCCGATTCGCTCCGCGTGGCCGTTGCCGGAGTCGCCGGCCGCATGGGCCGCCAGCTGGTCGGCGCGGCGCTGGACGCTGGCCTCACCGTGACCGGCGGCAGCGAAGCCCCCTCCTCCGAGCATCTGGGCGACGATATTGGCGAACTGGCCGGCCGCCGCCTGCTGGACCTGAAACCCGCCACCGATCCCGTCGCCGCCGCCAGCAAGGCCGATGTCTGGATCGATTTCACCCGGCCCGCCGCCACGCTCGCCGCGCTCGATTCGCTGAAACATACCAGTGTCCGCGCCGCCATCATCGGCACGACGGGGTTCTCGGAAGATGAAGAGGCCGAGATCGCCCAGGCCGCCCAATCGCTTGCCATCGTGAAGGCCGGAAATTTCTCGGTCGGCATCAATTTGCTGCAGGCGCTCACACGGATGGCGGCCGAACGGCTCGGTCCGGACTGGGATATCGAAATCCTCGAAACGCATCATCGCCGCAAGGTGGACGCGCCCTCGGGCACCGCGCTGATGGTCGGCGAAGCCGCCGCCGCGGGCCGGGGCAAGCCGCTGTCAGAGCTACGCGCCGGGCCCTATGACGGCCCCGATGCGAAGCGCCGCGCCGGCAGCATCGGCTTCGCGGTTCGCCGTTCTGGCGGGGTGATCGGCGAACATGAGGTCAGCTTCGGCTCCGATATGGAGGTCCTCTCGCTCAGCCACACCGCGATCGACCGGGCCGTGTTCGCGCACGGGGCATTGGGCGCCGCAGCATGGGCCATGAGACAGGATCCGGGCCTCTACGACATGAGCGATGTGCTGGGGCTTTCAGGCAACTAGAACCGCTTCCCATTCACCCAACAGCTGAATCAGGGTTGACGCTCCTGTTCGCAGTGGCAGCATGACAAATTCGTTACGTTTGAGCACTGGGACCGGCACATGATCGGAATTGTGGTTGTCAGCCACGGAAAGCTTGCCCGCGAACTGGTCGCCGCCACAGAACATGTGGTGGGCGAACAGGATCGGTTTCGTTCGATTTCCATCGAAGTCGAGGACGACATCGAAGCGCGCCGCGACCAGATCCGTGAAACCGCCAAATCCTGCGATGCCGGCAAGGGCGTTATCATCCTGACGGACATGTTCGGCGGCACGCCCTCGAACCTCGCCATGTCGGTCATGAATGCCGGCAATGTCGAAGTCCTGTCCGGGGTCAATCTGCCGATGCTGATCAAGCTGGCCGAAGTGCGCGGGGAGATGTCCCTGAAAGAGGCCGCACGGGTCGCGGCCGAGGCCGGGCGGAAATATATCAATATCGCCTCTGAACTCCTGGCGAAGTCGAATTGATGCCCGACACCGAAACCCTCACCGCCAGCCAGCGCGCCATGATCGTCAACCGCAAGGGCCTGCACGCGCGCGCCGCGGCGCGCCTCTCCCGTCTGGCGGGGGAGTTCGAGTCCCGGGTTATCGTCTCGCATGAGGGCGAGACCGCCGATGCCCGCTCGATCATGGATTTGCTGATGCTGGTCGCCCACAAGGGCTGTGAAGTCGAACTGAACGCCGAAGGCCCCGACGCGGCCGAAGCGGTCACCGCCCTCGCCAGCCTCATTGCCGACGGCTTCGGCGAACAGGGCGACGCCGACACGATCTGCTAGGTCGCCCGGAACACCTTCCCCCTTTCAAAACCCCCAAATCATCCCTATATTGGTCATGTCTTCGGACTATGGCGATAAACGCGCGTGCAATAAGCGGTTCGGACCCGGGGGCGGTACCCGGCGGCTCCACCAAAAGCAGGTTCAGGCTCTCACCGGCCTGTTTCTGACGGGGCCGAAATAGGATCGACGGACGTGTAAAGACGATGCCTTTGCCGGATTGGGCCCCCTCAGAAGCCCATATCACATAGTTGCAAATGACAACTTTGCTGAAGGTGAACTCCTGGCTGCGTAAGCGGTCCGGTATTTACCGACTTAACTCCTAGGGTTTCAGACCCCTAGGCGGGGCCCGGAGGCGCCTGGCAACAGAAGCCTCCACTTTTCCCTTCCCTCGCAAATTCGTGCGCGCCCTGCGCTGGCCAGCCTGTAGATTTGCCGCTAGCGTCGCGGCGGACATGCTGAGGGAGCCGGCCATCATGAAACACATTCTCGTCGCCGCCATGTCGGCGTTCGCGCTGGCCGCCTGTTCCCCGCAGACAGGAGACGCGCCGATGCCGGATGCCAAAGCCCCGATCAGCTACGCCGCCAGCGGCTGGACCGCGAAACCCCTGCCTGACCTGGCTGAAGCACTGCAAACCGGCGAAATCACCGCCGAAGCGCTGACCCAGGCCTATCTCGACCGGATGGAGATGGTCGACCGCACAGGCCCCACCCTTCAGGCCGTGCTGACCCTCAACCCGGCCGCACTGGACGACGCCCGCGCGCTGGATGCAAAGCGCGAGGCCGGCGAGCCGCTCGGCGCATTGCACGGCCTGCCCATCCTGCTGAAAGACAATATCGAAACCGCCGATGACATGGCGACCACTGCCGGCTCGCTCGCCCTGAAAGACAATGTCACGGGCCGCGACTCCCCGCTCGTCGCGGGGCTGCGCGCCGAAGGTGCGATCATCCTTGGCAAGACCAATCTCAGCCAATGGGCAAATTTCCGCTCCAACAGCTCGATGAGCGGCTGGTCCGCGCTTGGCGGACAGGTGCGCAATCCGCACATGCTGGACCGCAATCCCTGCGGCTCCAGTTCCGGCTCCGGCGCGGCAGCGGCGGCCTCGCTGGCCGCAGGCGCGGTCGGCACCGAAACCAATGGCTCGATCTCCTGCCCGTCCACGGTCAATGGCGTGGTCGGCTTCAAGCCGACCGTCGGCCTCGTCTCGCAACAATATATCATCCCGATTTCCTCGTCGCAGGACACGGCCGGGCCGATGACCAAGACGGTGAAGGGCGCCGCCATGATGCTGACCGCGATGGCGACCGGCGAGGCAAAAACCGATTACGCCGCCGCCCTAGATGCCAATTCGCTGGACGGCGCCCGCATCGGCGTCCTGCGCAGCGCCGAAGGCAATAATGAGCTCATCCGCGCCCGCTTCAACGACGCGCTCGCCGCGATGGAAGCGGCTGGCGCCATTCTCGTCGACATTGAGAAGGCCGACATGCCGGACGGCTTCTGGGGCAAGGCCTTCGCCGTGCTGAAATACGAGTTCAAGGCCACGCTGAACGACTATCTCGCCAGCACGCCGGACACCGTCTCGACCCGCACACTGACCGATCTGATCGCTTTCAATACCGACAATGCCGGCACAGAACTGGCCCTCTTCAACCAGGATATTTTCGAGCAATCCGACGAGATGGAAGGCCTCGACTCCGACGGCTACAAGGAGGCGGTCGCCTTCATCCAGTCCGCCACCCGCGAGAAGGGCATCGACCGTCTGCTGAAGGAGCATGATGTGGTGGCCCTTGTTGCCCCCTCCGGCCCGCTGGCGCCGCGTGTCGATCCGGTCAATGGCGATGTCTGGCCGGACTGGCCGGGCGCGGGCTACATGGCGGCGATTGCCGGCTATCCGCATCTGACCGTCCCAATGGGCACGGCCCGCGGCCTGCCGGTCGGCCTCTCTTTCATGAGCGGCAAGGACCAGGATGCAACGATCCTCTCGCTCGGCTACGCCTATGAGCAAAAGACAAAGGCCCGCGCCGAGCCGCAATACTACCAGACCGCCGAAGACCTGCCCGAAATTGCCGAAGCCATGCGCCGCCGCTAGTCCCGGTCGAGGCTCCGGTCCCAATGCTCTGGCCGCACGCCCATGCCGACCGCGCGGGCAGGCAGCCGTCGCAGGAACGGGATCCATTTGAACAGGCGCAGGATAAACGGCATACGGATTTTCTGTTTGGCGGTCAGGGCGGGCACCAGCACCATATTGTGCGCAAACACCTGCGCCGATTGTGTCACTTTCGTTGGCCATTCCCGGCGCGCCTGGACCGCGACCAGGTCTGCGTCTGTCAGTGTGCCTTCTCTCAAGGGCGTGCCGAGAATACGCGCCGCCGCAATCCCATCCTGCACGGCAAGGTTCACGCCTACCCCGCCGACTGGCGACATGGCATGGGCCGCATCGCCGATGAACACCAGGCCGGTCCGCCACCAGAGGTCCAGCCGGTTCACCTGAACCGTCAGCAGTTTCAGATCCTCCCATGAGGCAAGCTCCTCCACACTGCCCGCAAGCTCCGGCGCCATGCGTGCAATCCGCTGGCGCAGCGCAGGCAAGCCCTGCGCGCGAATGTCGTCATCCGCCCCCTTCGGAAAGGGCAGCGCGCATTGCCAATAGTCGCCGCGATTGATCATCACCAGCATGCCGTCTGCGGAGACGCGCCCGAGGGATTCTGAGGCCTCCCCGGCGGATCGCGACAGGCGGAACCAGAACACGTCAATTGGCGCGCCAATCTCCTTCAGCGGCAGGCCGCTCTGCGCGCGCAGATGCGAGCCGCGCCCATCCGCCCCGACCACCAGATCAGCCTGTATGTGTACCGGCCCGTCGGGGGTCGTCACATCCAGCCCGGTCACCCGGCCATTTTCTTCCGTATACCGCTCGGCCTTGGCGGACATCATCAGATGGAAAGTCTCCATCTCCCGCCCTGCATCGGCCAGATGGTCCAGGAACTCCCATTGCGGCATCATCGCAATATAGGGCGCCGCCACCGGCAAGTGGCGAAAATCCGCGAGCATCACGGACTCGCCTTCGATCTGCACAGTCAGCGTCTCGGTCTTCTGGAAGGGGCGCTGGAGGTATCCGTCGAGCAGGCCCATCTCGTGGAACGCCTGCAGCGTGGAGGGATGTACCGTGTCGCCTCGGAAATCGCGAAAGAAATCCTCATGCTTTTCCAGCACGGTGACGTCCACGCCCTGCCGCGCCAGCAAATAGCCCAGCATCATTCCCGCCGGTCCGCCCCCGGCGATGCAGCATGTCGTGGAAAGCTCGCGCATCCTTGCCTCCGTCGCGGGCAGGCTACGCCCGAGACCTTGGGCTCCGCAAGCTCAAATCAGAGCAGGATCGTGCCCTTGCCATCCTTTTCCAGCGCGCGCTGATAGGAAGGATGGGCCCGCATCTGCTGCAGGAATCTGTGCGCATTCGGATAATTCCCGGCATCCATCCCGGCCCGGTGCGCGGCCAGTTCCATGGAATAGCCCATCACCATGTCAGCCGCCGTCAGGGTCTCGCCTGCAAACCAGGTGCTCTTGCCGAGCGCCTTTTCGGCCTCCGCCATGAAGGCATTCAGGCGCGGGCCGAAAAAGGCCTTGTCCAGTCCGCCGACCAGCATCTTCGCTGCCGGCTTCAGGAAAAACGGCGCGCGCGCCGTCATCGCCAGCATGACAAATTTATTGGTCAGCAATGGCTGGAAACTGCCTTGGGAGGCATGGAACCAGAACAGGTAATCGGCCCGATGCGGCGTGCCCGGCGCAGGCCGCAGCCGGCCATCATCATGCTTGTCGAGGATATAGTCGACGATCGCATTCGTCTCGGCCAGCGTGATCTCGCCATCACTGATGCAGGGCGCCGTACCCAGCGGCGAGACAGCCTTGTATTCGGCCGGCGCGAGCCGCGTTTTCGGGTCGCGGTCATACAGCTTGACCTCATAGGGCACGCCCAGTTCCTCCAGCAGCCAGAGGATGCGGATGGATTGCGACTTCTCAAGATGGTGCAGCGTGATCATGGTTTGGCCCCTCATGCCCAACATGGGCGACATGGAGAGTGTAGGGCGCGCGCGCCCCACGTCCAGCCACGATCCCGCGAGGGAAACGCGAATTTCCTGTAAATGCTACAGCGTGATCTCGCGCCCTTCAGCGGCCGAGCGATAGATCGCCTCGATCAGCACGATGTCGCGCAAGCCCATTTCGCCCGGCGTCAGGATCTCAGAGCCGTCCCGGATCGCCGCCGCCATATGATCGCACATGCGGGCGAACTGCACATTGGGATCGCCCGGCACGAGATCTTCCGACACGCCGTCGCGGGTCAGGGTCATCTTCTGGCCGTCATATCCCGTCGCCGGGTCCATCAGCAGGACCCCCGCCTCCCCTTCCACGCGGGCAAGGTTGCGAGACGGCGCATCATTATAGGACGTGTACAGATGGGCTGTTGCGCCGGAGGGAAAGCGCAGCTCGGTCGTCACCGAGGAGAAGATTTCCGCAAACCGCGGATCATTTGCCGGCTGCTCCGTCACCGCCTTGACCGCGACCGGCATCTCGCCAGACAGGTAGAGCGCAGACTGCAAGCCGTAGAGGCCGTAATCCTCCAGCGGTCCGCCCCCGGCCAGGGCGCGCACGACCCGCCAGTTCTCCGACACATCGGTCGGGCCCATCATGTATTGCTGCGCGGTCTCGATCGACTTGATCGGGCCGACGGCGCCGTCGCGCATCAATTCCATGGCGCGCAGATTGAACGGTTCGAAATGACAGCGATAGCCGATCATCAGTTTCTTGCCGGCGGCTTCGGAGGCCGCGATCATCCGTTCGCACTCCTCGGATGACAGCGCCATCGGCTTCTCGCACAGGACATGCTTGCCGGCGGCAAAACTCTTCTCCGTCCACCTCATGTGCAGGCCGGTCGGCAGCACATTGTAGACCGCCTCGACCCGGTCATCGTCTGCGATGCGGTCAAAATCCTCATACGAATAGATCGCGTCTTCCGGCAGGCCATAGGCCGCCGCCACTTTCTTCGCCTTTTCCGGATTGCCGGACACGACCGCCGCCACATGACAGCGCTGGCCATTCGCCAGCGCCGGCAGCACTTTGCCGATGGCATAGCCGCCCAGCCCCATCACGGCGAAGCCGACACTGCCTTCCTGCGGCGCAGGCGGCGGGCTGTCAGGCAGTTCGCCCCAATTCGGCCAGGGCATGCCGATGGCCTTGGCCGGGATCGCCGCGCCACCTTCGGCGCTTGCACAACTGGCCAGCCAGGGCGCGGCCGCCAGCGTCGCACTGCTCAGAACCATGAAACGCCTGCGTGAATGAATGAGTCCGGTCATGACAATCTCCCTGAAGGCCACAGTTTCTGTTAGCGCTACCGGAACTCAAATACAGGCCACCCCAAGGGTCAAGGAAAAAGCCGCCCGCGGTCGATCACAATAGGCCGGGGCCCGTCTTTTTCATCAGCCGCTCGACCACTGTACCGACATGATATTTCATCGCGTCCGGCCCCATCGGCGCCTGCCGGGTAAATTCGTCTTTCACTTCATCTGCCCGTTTCTCCGCCGCCAGCCAGGCCGAGGCTTCCGGCACGATCAGGAACGTCCCGCGCGCAATTTCGTCCAGCGTGTGCCGCGCCACCTCGGATGGCGGCTTGCCCTCGGCCATCACGGCACGGGCCATGTCGCTGCGGCGCTCATCGGCTGACATGCCGGTGGCCGCCGGGCTCGTATCCGGCATATGCGTCGCGGTCAGGCCAGGGCACAGCACGCTGACGCCGATCCCGTCCGGCAATTCGGCGCGGAACACATCGCCCAGCGCCAGCACGCCATGCTTGGACGCTGTGTAGAATCCATTTCCCGGATGTTGCAGGCCGAGCGCATGTTCCGATGCGGTCAGGCAGAGATGCCCGTCCCGCCCCGCATCCATCATCCGCGTCGCAAACGCCTTCGCCGTCGCCCAGACGCCTTTGAGGTTCACGTCCAGCGTCACATCGAACTCGGCCTCGCTTGCCTTGAGCAGGGGGCGCGCCACGCTGATCCCGGCATTGGCGAACACAAGATCCACTCCGCCGAGCCAGTCCCATGCCTCGGTCGCCATCGCCTCGACGCCCGCCACATCCGCGACATTGCAGGGGATCGCCCGCGCCGCGTCGCCGAGCTTTGCGGCATGCGCCTCGGCGGCGTCGGAATTTATGTCCGCAACCACGACCCGGCCGCCATCGGCAACAATCGCTTCGGCCAGGGCCGCGCCAATCCCGCTTGCCCCGCCGGTCACCACAGCTGTCTTGCCCTTGGTCCTCATGGTTCGCCCTCCCCGGCGCAATATCCAGTCAGCTATAGCGCGCTTCGACCTTTTCGCCTGCTTTGCCGGCCTGCACCGCTTTCACGCTGGCCTCGAGGTCGGCCAGATAGGCGTCGGCCACCTCGGCATGTTTGGGGCTCAGCATCAGGTGCAGGCTCGGCGGTTCCTTGGTCACGGAGGTGAACCAGCCGCGCCGGAAGATTTCGCCATAGACCGCGAAGGCATGGGCATCCGGATGGTGAAAGGCCATCAGGCCCAGCATCGGATTGCCGACAATCTCGAAGCCGAGCCGCTTCACGCCTTCTTCCATCCGCTCGCGCGTCTCGCACACCTGGCCCTGCAGCTTGCGATAGCCTTCGACACCCAGCGTGTTCATCACGCCCCAGGCAGCAGAGATCGCTCCGCCCGGCCGTGTGCCTGCCAGCGTCGGCGTCTTCATCGGCGCGCCGCTCCAGCCCGCCATGTCAAACGGCATATGGGCGTAGAGGTCTTCTGACCGGAACAGCACGGTCGAGGCGCCCTTGGCGCAATAGCCATATTTATGGAGGTCCGCGCTCATCGACTGGACCGCCGGCACAGCGAAATCGAAATCCGGCACGGGCACGCCATTCATCCGCGCGAACGGCGCGAAATATCCGCCGACACAGGCATCGACATGCAGCCAGACATTCTTCTTCGCCGCGACCTCGCCCAGCGCCGCGATGGGATCAATGATGCCATGCGGGAAATTCGGCGCCGAGCCGACCATCATGATCGTGGCATCATCCACCGCCTCCCCCATCGCGGCCGGATCGGCCTCCCAAGAGCCATCTGTCTTCAGGGGCACGCGGCGGATTTCCACATCCATCAAATGCGCCGCCTTGTCGAAGGCGAGATGCGCCGATTGCGGCAGCACGACATTCTGGCCCTCGCGCGGCTTGCCAAGGCTGCGGGCATAATCGCGCGCCGTCTTCATCGCCATCGTGATGGAATCGGTGCCGCCGGACGTCATCGCCCCGGTCGAGCCTTCCGGACCATGCAGCAGGGACAACCCCATGCCGATGACTTCCTTCTCCATCTGCGCAAGGCTGGGAAAGGCGAGCGGGCCGAGGCCATTCTCCGCCATATAGAGTCCATAGGCGTCATGTTGGATGGCCGAAATCTCCGGCCCGGCATTGAAGACATAGACTGCCGTGCGCCCGTCGCGCCATTGCGCGTCTCCGCCGCCGCGCGCGACCATTTCCGCGCGCACATCGCTCCAGTCGCGTCCTGTTTCCGGCATCGTGATCATCCGGTCTGTCCTCCCTGTCCGCCAGTTCTCTGGTCTGTGTTCTGGCAGCCTAGAGAGATTGCCTTTTTACGCAACCGAACGCCGCGAAATGCGTTGAGCAGGGACAAGGAGATTCACATGACTGAGCAAGCTGACCCAAAAGATCGCAAACCCGACCCGGAAACCGAGAACCAGGACGAGCCGACCAATCACAAGGAGATTCGTCCGGCCGGCGCGGAAAGCATGGAACACCCGCCGAAAGATTGGGACGAAGTCGATGAGGAACTCGACGAGTCCTTCCCGGCCAGTGACCCGCCGGCGAATTACTAACAGGAAATCTCAGGGGCTCGCGCCCGGAAAGATCGCCGTGGCCACAAGGAGTTAGTCACAATCGCTATCAAGCGAGCGTGATTTTTTTCCTCGCCCCTTGTGCGAACGCCGTTGCGAGCCCCTGTCTGCGCCCTTACTGTAGGCGCTGTAGGAACAACCACAACAAACCGGGGAAACCGCGCGCCCATGACTGACTATATCGGCTACGAAGCGCTCACCCAGGCAGCCATGCGCGGCGTCGTCCGCGAGGCCCTGCGCAAGGGCTGCAATACCAACGGCCTGCCGGGTGACCATCATTTCTACCTCACCTTCCGCACCAAGGCGCCGGGGGTAAAAATTGCCGATTACCTGACCGAGCGTTTCCCGGAAGAAATGACTATTGTCATCCAGCACCAGTACTGGGATCTGGAAGTCGAAGACGGCCATTTCGAAATCATCCTGAAATTCTCAGGCGTGCCCCAGCACCTTTATATCCCCTATGCCGCCATCTCGCGCTTCGTGGATCCGTCCGTGAATTTCGGCCTGACCTTCGAATCGCCGGACAAGGACGCCTCCGTCATCTCGCCGGCTGGCGAAGTGGACGAGGCCGACATGCTTGCCCCTGACGCGCCAGAGGCGGATGTCGGCACGGTCGTCAATCTTGACGCCTTCCGCCGTAAATAGGCGCTGCCGGACCGGATGGCTGACGACGAAAAACCCCGCGTCTCGGACGCCGAGATGCTGGCACGCTTCCAGAACTCGAAAAAGCGCCCGCCCTGTTCGGACACGCTCGGCATGCGCCTGGCCGAAGTCGATCAGGATGCCCAGCGCATCCGCATGGATTTCGATGTCTCGTCGAGCTTCGCCAATCCGACCGGCGCCATTCAGGGCGGTTTCATCTCCGCCATGCTCGACGAAGCGATGAGCACCTGTGTCATCATCGCGTCCAACATCACGATGACGGCCCCGACGCTGGAAATGAAGACCAGCTATCTGCGCCGCCTGATGCCGGGCAAGGCAAGCGTCGAGGCGTGCATCCTGAAACTTGGCAAGTCGGCCGCCTTCATGGAGGCCGAATGCTTTGACGCCGACGGCAAGCTCGTCGCCAAGGCTACCGCCACCGCCATCCCGATGCTGTTCAAGCGCCTCGGCTGATGGCATTCGACAAGCGCGCTTTCTGGCAGGATCTCCTGACCAACAAGACGCCGCCCAGGGCCACCGCCTTTCTCGGCTTTGAACTCATCGCCTTCGATCCCGACGCCGGCTGGGTCGAGGCCGCTTTCACCCTGCCCGAACAGGCCACCAATCCCGGCGGTGACGCACAGGGCGGTTTCGTCTCGGCGATGCTGGACGAGGTGATGAGCCTTGCCGGCTCGATCGCGCAGGATGGCCCGGCCATGTCCCCGACCCTGCAGATGACGACCAGCTATCTCCGCCCGGTGCCGATTGGCGAGCGCCTCCTCGGGCGCGGCGAATGTGTCCGCCGGGGCCGCGCGGCCCTCTTCACCCGCGGTGAGCTGACCCGCGAAGACGGCACCCTCCTCGCCCAGGCCACCGCCAGCTGCATCCCGCGTCCCATGCAATTCTAGCCTCCCGCAGGGTCACCCGCGATTTCCCCCGGATTCCGTGCTAATCTCCCCTCAAATGATCCGGCGCAAAGACCGGACAGGGAGGAAAACATGGCCGACGATCCGGGCTCGCCGCAGGTGCCGCAATCCGTGCTGGAAGTAACCGCTTTCTCACCCGGCGCGCGCGACAATCCCCACCCGCCACTGGAGGCCCTGCGCCATAATTGCCCGGTCATGCGCGATGAGATGGTCAAGACCTGGTTCCTGACGCGCTATGCTGACATCCGCGAAACCGTCAATGATCGCAGCTTCGTGCGCCATCCGCTGAACGCCGAAGAGGGCTCCATCTCGCGCCAGCTGATCGAGGATGACCAGCCCCGCCGCACCTCCATCCTGTTTCTCGACAATCCGGACCATGCCCGCGTGCGCCCGCCGCTCGCCAAGGCGTTCTATGCCCGCATCCAGAAGATGAAGCCCCAGATCGAGGCGATCATCGACGACACGATCGACGCCGCCCCGGCGTCAGGCGTCTTCGACCTGATGGCAGAGATTGCCGTGCCGATCCCGGTCCTCGTCATCGCGCGCATCCTCGGCGTGGATGAAGACCGTCTGCCGGATTTCCGCCAATGGTCCGAAGACGTGATCCTCAGCCTGAATCCCGTCCGCACGCCGGAAGAGACAGCGCGCATGGAGAAAGGCAGCCACGCGCTCGACGCTTACTTCACCGAATTGATGGACGCCCGCCGCACCGCGTCGCAGGACGATCTGATCACGGACATGGTCCAGCTGCAGGCGAGCGGGGACGCTCCGCTGACAGATGATGAGATCCGTATCAATCTCGGCGCGCTGCTGGTCGGCGGCAATCTGACAACGACCGATCTGATCGGAAATGGTGTCTGGCTGTTCCTGACCCATCCCGACCAGCTCGCCGCCCTCAAGGCCAATCCCGCCCTCGGCCCGCAGGCCGTCGAGGAAGTGCTGCGCTATGAGGCGCCGGTCTCGGCCACTTCGCGCATTGTCGAGGCCGACCGGACTGTCGCCGGCTGTCCGATGAAGGCGCGTCAGGTCGTGTTCTGTTCGCTCGCCTCGGCCAATCGCGACGAGTCCATGTTCGAACAGTCGGAACGCTTCGACATCACACAGAAACGCGCCAGCCATGTCGCCTTTGGCGGCGGCCCGCACATCTGCATCGGCGCGCCGCTCGCCCGCATGGAAGCGCGCCGCGTCTTCGAAAAACTCTTCGCCCGCTATCCGAACCTCTCCCTGCCGCCACAAGACCTCGTCTGGCGCGCCCTCCCCTTTTTCCGCGGTCTCGAACGGCTGGACGTGAAGGCCTAGAACCTTCCCGGCACAGAGCGTTTGTCATCCCGGGACGGAGCGAACTTTCCCTTTCCTGTCATCCCGGAATTTGCGCAGCAAATATCCGGGACCCAGAACCGACGTGACCAATCAACGTGTTCATGATATGTTCGCACTCATGACCTACGCCTTTGTCTATATGCTTGCCTCGTCGCGAAACGGCACGCTCTACACCGGAGTGACGTCAAACCTGGAAACGCGAATTTGGCAGCATAAGAACGATACCTTCCCCGGATTCTCGCGGAAGTATGGCTGCAAGAGACTGGTCTGGTTCGAATGCCATGATGACATCGCAGAGGCGATCCTTCGCGAGAAGCGCATCAAGCGCTGGCGCCGGGCTTGGAAACTCGACTTGATTGAAACTGGCAATCCGGACTGGACTGACTTGTATCCGGGACTTCTCTCGATCCCTCCCCAATCCATCTCTCCCGACAGTCCGCTATTGGGTCCCGGATAAGCCTTTCAGGCTTTCCGGGATGACAGGATGGGATATCGCCTCTTTTGTCATCCCGGAATTTGCGAAGCAAATATCCGGGACCCGGTCATTTAAGGACATGCGCACCCTTTATGGCGCCGGGCGCAAAAACGTGTCATAGGGGGCGAAATCTTCCCGCGGCGCGCACGAAAGCTGCGCCAGCGCCCCAGAAAGCCCTACCAAATGACCGATACCCCTTTCATCCCATCGGCGCTCGCCGAGGCCCTCGCACAGCGTGGGTACGAGACGCTCACCCCCGTCCAATCCTCTGTCATTGAAGCAGAACTGGACGGCAAGGACCTCCTCGTCTCCGCCCAGACCGGCTCCGGCAAGACCGTTGCCTTCGGGCTCGCCATGGCCGGTGACCTGCTCGCCGGAGCAGACCGCTTCGAGAAATCCGACACGCCCCTGGCCGTCATCGTCGCCCCGACCCGCGAACTGGCCCAACAGGTCGCCCGCGAACTGGAATGGCTCTATGCCAAGTCCGGCGCCCGCATGGCCACCTGTGTCGGCGGCATGGACATGCGCGAGGAACGCCGCACCCTGGCGCGCGGCGCGCACATCGTTGTCGGTACGCCGGGCCGCCTGTCAGACCATATCCGTCGCGGTTCGCTGGACGCCTCGAACGTCCGCGTCGTCGTGCTGGACGAGGCCGATGAAATGCTCGACATGGGCTTCCGCGAGGAACTCGAACACATTCTCGAAGGCACGCCGGAAACCCGCCGCACCCTGATGTTCTCGGCCACCGTGCCCAAGGGCATCGCCGCCCTCGCCGCGCGTTACCAGAAAGATGCCATGCGCATCACCACGGCCGCCGAACAGCAGCAACATGTCGATATTGAATACCGCGCCCTGCTGGTCGCCCCCGGCGATGAAGAGAATGCCATCGTCAACATTGTCCGCCATTCCGACAGCGAAACAGCCATCGTGTTCTGCACGACCCGCGCCGCCGTCAACAAGCTGATCAGCCGCATGGGCAATCGCGGCTTCCCGGTTGTCGCCCTGTCGGGGGAACTGAGCCAGAAGGAACGCGGCAACGCGCTCCAGGCCCTGCGCGATGGACGTGCCCGCGTCTGTATCGCGACCGACGTCGCCGCCCGCGGCCTGGATCTCCAGAACCTCGGCCTCGTCATCCACGCCGACCTGCCACGCGATCCGGCCACCCTGCTGCACCGCTCGGGCCGCACAGGCCGCGCGGGCCGCAAGGGCGTCAGCGCCCTGCTGGTCGCCCCGCGTGCCCGCCGCCGCGTCGAGCGCCTTCTGCGCGATGCCAAGATCGAAGCCAGCTGGGGCAAACCGCCGTCTGCGGACGAAATCAACGCGCTCGATGATGCGCGCCTGATGGCTGACCCGATCTTCACCGAAGATGCCTCGGCCAATGAGGCTGAACTCGCCCGCACCCTGATCGATACCTATGGCGCCGAACAGGTCGCCGCCGCCTTCGTGCGCCGCCACCGCGCCGGACGCACGGCGCCGGAAGACCTCCGCGATGTCGATGACCGCGCCCCCTCCCGTGACCGCAACGAACGCGGCGATCGCCGGGACCGTGACGACCGCCCGCCCCGCGAAAAGCGCGAGCGTCAGGACCGCAAGGGCTTCGACGACGCAACATGGATCGGCATCAATGTCGGCCGCAAGAAAAACGCCGAGCCGCGCTGGCTGCTGCCGATGCTGTGCAAGGCCGGCGGCCTTGGCCGCGACGATATCGGCGCCATCCGCATCAACCCGGCTGACACGCATGTCGAGCTGAAATCGGACGCTGCCAAGCGCCTGTTCGAAGTGATCGGCAATGACGGCATGCTGGAAAAGGGCCTGCGCGCCTTCGCCCTGGATGGCCCGCCGCCGGCCCAGCCGCCGCGCCAGGACTATGCCCCGTCCCGCGAGCGCACGCCCGGCAAGCCGCCGCGCAAGCCGCACCTGACCAAGAAGCCGAAACCCGCCGCCGCGACGCCGGAAAAGGCCTTCGACCCGCTGACGGATTACATCCAGGACGACCGCCCCGCCGGCAAGCCCCGCAAGGACAAGCCACACGCGCACGGCAAGGGCAAGCCCACCGGCGGCGACAAGACCTACAAGCGTCCCAAGCCGCAGGGCGGCAAGAAGCCTTTCAAGAAGGGCCCGAAGAAGCCCCGCGACTGATCTCAAGCCCTGGGTCCCGGATAAGCCTTTCAGGCTTTCCGGGATGACAAGAAATACACCCTCAGCGCTGTCATCCCGGAAAACGCGCAGCGTTTATCCGGGACCCAGCTCCCCCCACACCCCTCTCGCACAGTCAGAGATTGACGCTCCGCGCCGGACCCCGCACACCCCTGCGGGAAACCCGAAGCGGAGCGCCCGATGACCGACCACATCACCCAGACCCTTGAAAACCGCGTCCTGACGCTGACCATCAACCGGCCAGAGCGCAAGAATGCGCTCACCCAGGCCATGTATGGCGCGCTGGCCGACGCCATCAACGCCGCCAACGACGATGCAGGCATCCGCGCCATCATCCTCACCGGCGCAGGCGACATGTTCACGGCCGGCAACGATCTCGGCGATTTCGCCTCCGACATGGAGCGGTCCTCCGGCGAGCCGCCCGTCACGCGCTTTCTGAACGGCATTCGCGACGCTGAAAAGCCGCTGATCGCCGCCGTGAACGGCCCCGCTGTCGGCGTCGGCCTGACCATGCTGCTGCATTGTGACATCGCCTATGCGGCCGAGAGCGCCAATTTCCGCGCGCCCTTCACCGCCCTCGGCCTCGTGCCGGAAGCGGGCTCCTCGCTGCTGCTGCCGCTGTCTGTGGGCAATTCCATGGCGAATGACATCCTGCTCGCCGGACGCATCCTGTCGGCCCAGGAGGCGCTGGATTGCGGCCTCGTCTCACGCGTCGAGCCGGACACGGGCCTGATGTCGGCCGCGCTCGCCACGGCCGAGCGCATCGCCATTGCCGCCCCGACCGCCATCCGCCGCTCCAAGGCGCTGATCCGGATGAACCGCGAGGCCGTGAAGGACCGTATGGAGGCCGAGGGCAAGATGTTTGCCGAGCAGCTGAAATCCCCCGATTTCGCCGAAGCCGCCGCCGCCTTCATGCAAAAGCGCCCGCCGGTCTTCAAGGACTAGAGAGGACTAGCCCTCCAGGACCGTGTCGAAAGTACCGAAGATCATGCGCTTGCCGTCAAACGGCATGTCGCCCATCTTCTGCATTTCCGGCATCATGTCTTCCCAGGCTTGATCCTGTGTGACCTTGTCCGGCCAGATGATCCAGGAGACCACGACGGTCTCGTCAGACTTGCATTTGACGGCCATGGGAAAAGACGTGACCTCGCCGTCCGGAACCTCAACTCCCCAGTTCTCGGCAACGGCCAGGGCCCCATGCTTCCTGAACAGCGGCAGCATCTGTTTGGCATGCGCCAGATAGGCATCCTTGTTCGCGGTGGGCACGGCCGCCACCATGATTTGTGCAAATGACATGTCATCTCTCTCCTGTGTTCGACCAAACGCGTGTCGCACAATAAGTTATCTTTCACAACTTATATGTTATTAAAAATAACCATCTATTGAAAGTCAGGGCAACTCCCCATCTAATGCCTTCCATGACCCCGCGCCCACTCGACAAGAACAAGCAATACGATGATGGCTGCGCCGCAGCGCACGCCATGGACCTGATCGGAGAACGCTGGGCCTTGCTGGTTGCGCGGGAACTGATGCTCGGCCCGAAACGGTTCTCCGACATCAAGCGCAACCTGCACGGCGTCAGCGCCAATGTGCTGACCCAGCGGCTGGAAGAACTTGAGCGTCTCGGTATCGTCATCCGCAGGCAATTGCCGCCTCCCGCCGCGGTTCAGGTCTATGACCTGACAGAGTGGGGGCGGGAACTTGAACCTGTCTTTCAGAGCCTTGGCCGCTGGGCGGTGCGCTCCCCCTTCAAGGGACCGGGGCCGATGAGTGTGAACTCCCTGATGATGTCCTTCGCGACCATGTTCGACCCTTCGCTGGCGAAAGGCGTCACTGCCCGTATCGCCCTGATGCTGGAGGGAGAGCCCTGTCATGTCCTCATCGCCCGGCAGACTCTTATTGCGGCGCGTGGCACAATCCCCGATCCGGATGTCGAGGTGACAGCCTCAACAGAGGATATTGCAGAGCTTGTCTACAATGGCGCCAGCCTGCCTGACTGGCTCAAACGGCCCGGAATCACGGTGTCAGGCAACCCTCAAATCCTTGCCCGTTTGCCTGATTTCCTGCCCATGCCGACGCCCGCAAACCTTGGCTGACACCCCCCTTTTGGACAGATCGGGACGGGGCGCGGCCAGCCGCATTTGCCAAGGCCTGTAACACACTGATAAAAAAGGGTTTTACGCCCCCCAAATACCACCCCGGAAACGCAGCTTAGGGTTTCCCTTTTTGGCGCCAATCGCCTATAAACAAAGGCGAATCTACGAATCGATGAGGAGGCCTGAATGGCCGAAAGCACGCAAGCTGAATCCCCCGAATATGGCGCCGGTTCAATCAAGGTCCTGAAGGGCCTTGAAGCGGTCCGCAAACGCCCCGGCATGTATATCGGTGACACCGATGACGGCTCGGGCCTGCACCACATGATCTACGAGGTCGTGGACAATGCCATCGATGAAGCGCTTGCCGGCCATGCAGACCGGGTCACGGTCACCCTCTTCCCGGACGGCTCGGCCGAAATCACCGACAATGGCCGCGGCATCCCGGTGGGCATGCACCCCACAGAGGGCGCTTCTGCGGCCGAAGTGATCATGACCCAGCTCCATGCGGGCGGGAAATTCGACCAGAACTCCTACAAGGTTTCCGGCGGCCTGCACGGCGTTGGCGTGTCGGTTGTGAACGCCCTGTCGGACTGGCTGGAACTGACCATCCACCGCGAAGGCAATGAACATTGGGTCCGCTTTGTCGAAGGCGGCCGCGTCGAGGCGCCGCTGGTCACGCGCGGCCCCTCCCCGATGACCGACAAGGGCAAGCCCTATACCGGCACGGCGGTGCGCTTCCTGGCCTCCGCCAGCACGTTCACGATGACCGATTACGACCGCAAGACGCTGGAGCACCGCCTGCGCGAGCTGGCCTTCCTGAACAGCGGCGTCCACATCATCTTCCGCGACGAGCGCGACGCCGAGCCCTACGAGATCGACCTGATGTACGAGGGCGGCGTGAAAGCGTTCGTCGAGCATCTCGACAAGACCAAGACCAAGCTGATCCCCGAACCCGTCTACGCCATCGGCGAGAAGGACGGCATCACGGTCGAGGTCGCGATGGAGTGGAATGACAGCTACCACGAGAACGTGCTCTGCTTCACCAACAACATCCCCCAGCGCGATGGCGGCACCCACCTGGCCGGCTTCCGCGGCGCGCTGACCCGCCTGATCAACAAATACGCCAACGAGACCGGTATCGCGAAGAAATCCAAGGTCGAGATTTCCGGCGATGATGCGCGCGAGGGCCTGACCTGCGTGCTCAGCGTGAAAGTGCCGGACCCGAAATTCAGCTCACAGACGAAAGACAAGCTGGTCTCCTCCGAGGTCCGTCCGGTCGTCGAGAGCCTGATGGGCGAGAAACTGGCCGAATGGTTCGAGGAGCATCCCAAGGAAGCCAACGAGATCATGCTCAAGATCGTCGAGGCGGCCGCCGCGCGCGAAGCGGCCCGCAAGGCGCGCGAGCTGACCCGCCGCAAGTCGGCGCTCGACATCACCTCCCTGCCCGGCAAGCTGGCTGACTGCCAGGAAAAAGACCCGGCGAAATCCGAACTCTTCATCGTCGAGGGTGATTCCGCTGGTGGCTCTGCCAAGCAGGGCCGGTCCCGTGACAACCAGGCCATCCTGCCCCTGCGCGGCAAGATCCTGAACGTCGAACGCGCCCGCTTTGACAAGATGCTGTCCTCCGATCAGGTCGGTACGCTGATCATGGCGCTCGGCGCCGGCATCGGCCGCGACGAATTCGACATCAACAAGCTGCGCTATCACAAGATCATCATCATGACCGATGCTGACGTTGACGGCGCGCACATCCGTACGCTGCTGCTGACCTTCTTCTATCGTCAGATGCCGGAGCTGATCGAGAAGGGCTATCTCTACATCGCCCAGCCGCCGCTCTACAAGGTGACGCGCGGCCGCTCGGAACGCTACCTCAAGGATGATGCCGAGCTGGACGCCTATCTGATCGACGAAGGCACCAGCGGTGAAGCCCTGATCCTGCCCGACGGCACCCAGATTGCGGGTGAAGACCTGCGCGAGCGCGTCCGCGCCGCCTCGAACTTCAAGGCAAACCTCGCCCGGCTCGCCCTGCGCGCCCCGGCGGATTTGCTGGAACAGGCCGCAATGGCCGGCGCGATGGCCGCCGGCGCCGGTGACGCCGAAGCCGAGAAGACCGCCGAACGCCTCAACCGCTTCGCCGAAGAAGGCGAAGAGACCTGGGTCGGCCGGTTTGCCGAGGGCGCGCTGGTCCTGCAGCGCACCGTGCGCGGCGTTGACGAAACCGCTGTCCTGCCGGCGCCCCTGCTGGCCAGCCAGGATGCGATCCGCCTCGCCGAGCGCGCGGCCACGCTGAAGGATCTGTATGAAGAGCCCCTCATCCTGCGCCGCGACAAGGGCGGAGAAATCACCGTTCACGGACCATGTGACCTGTTCAAGGCCGTGCTCAGCGCCGGTCGCGACGGCATCAAGATCCAGCGCTACAAGGGCCTCGGCGAAATGAACGCCGACCAGCTCTGGGAAACCACGCTCGACTCCAACGCCCGCACCCTCCTCCAGGTCAAGGTCGACCATATGGAAGAAGCCGACGAAATGTTCACCAAACTGATGGGCGACGTCGTCGAGCCCCGCCGCGAATTCATCGAGGAATTCGCCCTGGAAGCCGAGGTGGATGTCTAAACAAACGTAGGGTGGGTTGAGCGGAGCGATACCCACCATCGGGTTTGCGGCAGACATTGCATGGTGGGTATCGGCGTCGCCTCAACCCACCCTACGGTGTATCTCACGCGCGCTCATGCTGAGCGAAGTCGAAGCACAGGCGCGGGCTGGGTCCCGGATATTTGCTGACGCAAATTCCGGGATGACAGGAACGTAAGTTCCGGAACCCATCCCCCGCTCCCCGCGTTCCTTCCGCAAACCTCAAGCGAGAAGGAGCCCCCAATGCCTGCCCAATCCGAAGCCCAGCAAAAGGCCGCCGGCGCGGCCCTGTCCGCCAAACGCGGCGACACCAAGGTCAGCGACCTGCAAGGCGCCTCGAAAGAGATGTACGATTCGATGAGCGAGAAAGAACTCGAAGACCTCGCCTCGACGAACCATGACGACCTCCCCGAAAAGAAGGGGGACTGAGTCTCCTCCGCCCGCCTCCCCGGGCTCGACCCGGGGTCTCATGCGGCGGCTCCGCGCCCTCAGCTGCAAGAGACTCCGGCGTTCGCCGGAGATACGGAATGGGGGAAGTTCAGAGCAGCGTTTCGGCGAGATCCCGCCACTGAGGATTGATCTCCTCCACCAACTCGATCTTCCAGACACGTTTCCAGTTCTTGATCTGATGTTCCCGTGCGACGGCCTCCTCACGGGTATCGAGCACCTCATACCAGGCGAGAATCTCGCAATTGTACTTGTCTGTGAAACCGGGGACCACATGGCAGCGATGCTCCCACGCCCGGCGGTTCAGATCATCCGTCTGCCCGCAATAGAGCGTGCCACGCGGCTTGTTGGTCATGATGTAGGTGTAGAAAGCCATGCCAATCCCCCGGATGAGTTTGGCAATCCGGCTTCAAGTGTCAATATCCCCTCACTCCGCCTCCCCGGGCTTGATCCGGGGTCTCGTGCGGCGGCTCCGCGCTTCAAGCCGCAAGAGACTCCGGCGTGCGCCGGAGAAACGGAATGGGCATAGAGTCACCCCCAATCCGTCTGAGACCCCGCGCCCCCATCCTGTTCCGCATGAGCCATTCGCCTGCGGACCTTCTCTTTCATGCGGCCCGGTTCAGCCTTGAGCGGCTGGACTGGCTGGCCGGGGACATGCGCCGCGCGCTGGGGCTGGGCCGCCTGCCCTGCCTGCCTTTCCTCGCGCGCTGGCAACTCCGCCAGCTGACACGCTTCCTCGCCCAGGCCGAGCCGCTGCTGCGCCGCCTGATCGTGCTCATGGCCGCAGACCTTGGCGCGCTGCCCGCTCGTCCCCGCGGCGAGCCGGCCGCCCGCGTCGCTCCCAGCCAGAAACCACCCAACCGCCCCCTCTTCCCGCAGCCGCATTTCCGCCTCTGCGAAGCCGCCCCCAGCCAGACGCCTCGCACGCCGCCGCCGAAGCGCTTCCGCACCGGGCCGCGCATCCGCCGCCTCGATGTCGAGACGCCGGTCGATCTCTCCGACTATCCCCCAGATCCGCACGATATCCTGCCCGCCACGCGGCAGGTTCGCCGCCTGCTGGCGCTGGAGGATGCGCTGGAAAACCTGCCCCGCTATGTCGAGGCGATGCGCCGCCTTCTCGCCGGCCCGCGCCCTGTCATCGCCCGCGCCCTGCCGCCCGCCTTTTGCCGCTTGCCGGTGACGCAAGCCGAACAGGTGACGCTGACGGAGCTGCATGAGGCGGCCGTGCGCGAAACTCCGGATACGTCCTGAGGCGGATCATGATTCCTGAAACCATGTTACCGGCCGGGCGGGCCCCGCGCCGGGGTCTGGTGCTGCACGCCTCTTATTTCTTGTCATCCCGGAAAGCGCCCCGCGCTTATCCGGGACCCAGCCCGCTTACATGCTTCGACTTCGCTCAGCATGAGCGCTCTTTTTTTGCGCCACATGCCGCACTCATCCTGAGCGAAGTCGAAGGATAATGAGTCTCCCGCAAAACCTGCGGCTGGGTCCCGGATATTTGCTGACGCAAATTCCGGGATGACAGGAACAGGGAAGCAGCCCTATTCCAGCAAACTCAATCCCACGCCCGCAAAGCTGATCTCCCGCTCGTCCACATCGAGGCCCATCGCCTCGGCGCGCTCAAGAATCTCCTCCGCATCCGGCAAATAGAGCCCGAACGCGGCCAGCCGCTCTGTCTTGCCTTCCCGGAACACGATCGCGCCATCATCGAGATAGAGCACGCGCTCATCCACGGTCAGCCCCAGCGCCAGGGCCCAGCGCTGGGCGAGGCCGTCCGGGTCCGGTGATTCCATTGCGGCGCTGGCCAGCCGTCCCGGCACGGCCTGCTCGCGCCAGTGCGGCCCGCCCCAGCGCCAGCTGCCCGCCGGGCGCGCCTCATCGACGGAGACAATCGCCCCGCCAATATCGGCCGGATGAAGATGGCTCGCGGAAATGTCCGGCAGGTCTATGTTCCAGACGCGGCGAATGCCCATCCCGTCCACGCGGGCCCGCAGGGCATCAAGATCATCGGTCTGGAAGATCGCCATATAGCCGCCCTCCCCGCCCCGGTCGATGAAACGCTGGGCGGGCGCGGCCTCCGCGATCGGCACGACCACTTCCAGGAACTGGTCCCCAATCGCATAGACGCGGTTCTCAAGGCCAAACTCCCGGACCCCCGGATCAATGAACGGCTCACCAAGGCCGAGCAGTTCGCCGAGTTGGTCCGCCGTCTCCAGTGTCGCCGCCGCAATCACCAGCTGGCGCAAGCGTGGTATCGTCATGCCGGTCTTCCCCCTGTTCTGGTTTCTCTGCCCAATACAATATCATAACAATCGCTACGCTATCACAGCGGAATTGACCTGACCGCCCACACCCGCCATCAGGACGTCATGAGCGATCACACACATTCCCCCGGCCACACGCACGAGCATGACCACGATCATGGCCACGGGCACAGCCATGACCATGATGCCGACATGACGAGCGCCGATTCCCGCCGCCGCGTCGCGATTGCCGGCCTGCTGACAGCCGCCTTCATGTTCGCCGAAGTGGCCGGCGGCCTGATCTCTGGCTCGCTGGCCCTCCTGGCGGACGCCGCGCACATGCTGACCGATGCGGGCTCGCTGGCCCTCGCCTGGGTCGGGTACAAGCTGGCCGAGCGCCCGGCCGACCCCCAGCGCACCTATGGCTTCGCGCGGATGAAGATCCTCGCCGCCTTCACCAATGGCATCCTTCTGGTCCTGCTCTCGCTCTGGATCGTCTGGGAAGCCATCCACCGCCTGCTCGACCCGGTCGAGGTGATGGGCAATGTGCTGATGGTCGTCGCCGTCGGCGGCCTGCTGGTCAACATTCTCGCCTTTGCCATCCTGCATGGCGGCAGCAAGGATGACCTGAACCTGCAAGGCGCGCTCTGGCATGTGGCGGGCGACCTGCTTGGCTCCATCGCCGCCATAGGCGCGGCGATCATCATCATGACCACGGGCTGGATGGCCGCCGACCCGATCCTGTCGGTGCTGGTCGCCCTGCTGGTCCTGTTTGCCGGCGTGCGCATCGCCCGCAAATCCGGTCACATCCTGCTCGAAGGCACGCCGGTCGGGCTCGACCCCGAGGATATCCAGGCAGACCTCGTCGCCGAAATCGAGGGCGTCGCCAGCGTCGCGCATTTCCATGCCTGGGCCCTGACCGAGCAAAAGCCCCTGATCACGCTGGAAGTCACCGCCGCCCCCGGCGCCGATCCGGACCAGCTGCGCCGCGCGGTCAAGGAGCGCCTCGCCAGCCGCTTCAACGTCTCCCATGCCACCGTTGAGGTCGTCCGCGCAGGCAATGGCACCGGTTTGGACCCCGCCGGGCAGTGTTCACATTGATCTGATCCCCGCAGCGCTTTAAGGCTCGCTGCATCGTCCCCATATGCCGGGCCGACACGACAAGAACAGATGGCGGAGCCTTCGCAATGGCTGACACGAAACACACCGAAATCCTGATCATCGGCTCCGGCCCTGCTGGCTGGACCGCCGCTGTCTATGGCGCGCGCGCGATGCGCGAAGTGACCGTGGTGACCGGCATGCAGCCCGGCGGCCAGCTGACCATCACGACCGAGGTCGAGAACTATCCCGGCTTCACGGAGATCCAGGGCCCGGAACTCATGGTGAAGATGCAGGAACACGCCGAGGCGATGGGCGCGAACGTGATCAACGACCATATCGCCGAAGTCGACTTCTCGTCCCGCCCCTTCAAGGCAGTCGGCGAGAGCGGCACCCTTTACACCGCCGATTCCGTTGTCATCTCCACCGGCGCCCAGGCCAAATGGCTCGGCCTCCCCAGCGAAGAGAAATACAAGGGCTTCGGCGTCTCCGCCTGCGCCACCTGTGATGGTTTCTTCTATCGCGGCAAGGAAGTCATGGTGATCGGCGGCGGCAACACGGCCGTTGAAGAGGCCCTGTTCCTGACCAATTTCGCCTCCAAGGTCACCGTCGTGCATCGCCGCGACGGCTTCCGCGCCGAGAAGATCCTGCAGGACCGCCTGTTCAAGAATCCCAAGGTCGAAGTGATCTGGCACAGCGTGCTCGATGAAGTGCTCGGCGAAGGCGACCCGGCCGGCGTCACCGGCGCGCGCATCAGGAATGTCGAGACCGGCGAGACCAAAGACATCCCCGTCCACGGCGTCTTCATCGCCATCGGCCACGCGCCCGCGACAGAACTGTTCAAGGGCAAGCTGGCCATGAAGGACAATGGCTACCTCATCACCGCGCCGGATTCGACCGCGACCGAAATCTCCGGCGTGTTCGCCGCGGGTGACGTCACCGACGAGACCTATCGCCAGGCTGTTACCGCCGCCGGCATGGGCTGTATGGCGGCGCTGGAAGCCGAACGCTTCCTGACCGAACAGGAAGCCCTCGCCGAAGCCGTCCCGGCAGAATAGCGCCTCAGAGCATCCCCGCCGCGATCTCTTCGGCGCGGCGGTCATCTCTCAGCATCTCGGCCTTCAGCATGGCGGCCCGCGCCTGCATGACACGCTCCAGCTCTGTGTCCACGGGCGCGGCCAGCGCCGCATCGAGCGCGGACAGCACTTCATCATGATATTTGCGGGCATTCAGCGCCGCCAGCGCCCGCGCCCATTGCCAATGCACGGAGGCGTCATCCGACGCGGCGGCCGTAGCCGCCTCGTAATGCGCCCGGCCATCGGAGACCCCTGCCCCCAGGATCATGGCGCCGATCCGCCCGCCCCGGTGGACGACTTCCAGATTCCAGACCGACAGGAAGCCATGCGCATAGACATTGCCGGGCTCATCCTCCAGCACGCCTTCGGCCAGATCCCGCGCCTCCTCGGCCCAGCCGGTCTTGCGCGCCTCGCGCACGCTCATCGGCCGAAGGATCAGGGACAAGGCAATCGCCCGCTGCAGGCGTGCTTCCGAATGGGACGGGTCCATGATGAGTGCGACATTGGCATCCTCCAATGCCCGGTGCAGCATATCCTCCGGTGGGTCAGCCGGCCCCGACATCGCCTCTGCCAGCAGCGCCCGCGCGCGAAAGGCCAGCGCATCCGCAGTTTTGCTATCCGACAGTTCCGTGAGGGCGGCATCATACTCCCCCCGGACAAAGGCCGCCTCCGCTGCCGCTTCGTCAGCCACCGCCAAGGGCGCAATGGCCAGGCCCGCCAGAACGAATGCAAGGAAAACTGTTCGCCTCATAGGTGAACATCATAGGGCGCCCAGCCCCGCAGGACCAGCCAAACCCCAAATTTTCAACTTGAAAATGGTGGTTCGGGGGAGACTTGAACTCCCGACCTCGCGATTATGAGTCGCGCGCTCTAACCAGCTGAGCTACCGAACCGTTTCGCATGTTGCGAAGCGCGCCTATTACACGCGGTTTCGCCCCTCTGCAACCATCTGACCTGCATGGGATGCAGGAGATTTCCGGGCCCTCAATCGGCCTCCCCTGCCCCACCGCCCAGACCCGACACCCAGAGCGCCGCGATGAAGGCGCCCTTGATGCGCGGGAGCAGCAGGAGGACCGCGCCGGTGACCGCGATCGCGGCCATTGGCAAGGCTGCCCAGAGGGGAAAATGGCCAAACGAGACGAAGAAGGTGATCGCCACCAGGAACGGGCCGAGTGACAGGACGGTCAGCCAGGCCGGGCCATCATCCGCGCGGATCGCGCCCAATGGCTCGCCGCACTGGTCACACATATCCGCCTGTTTCAGATAGGCCCGGAAAATCCGCCCCTGCCCGCACTTCGGACAGCGAAAGCGCAGGCCGCGCCAGATGGCGGTCATCAGGCTCGGCGCTGCATTGGGCACGGTCATGCCCGCATCAGGCCGTCTGGCGGTGGCCCGCCTCAGCCGCCGCCGCGCGGTCGGCCAGGAGGATATCGACCAGACTTGCGACCAGCGCACGCGGCCGGATCGGCTTTTCGATGATCGTGGTGAAGCCCGCCTGCTCGCAGGCCAGCCGCCGCTCGGGGCTGACATCGGCGGTGACGGCAATGATCGGCGCCAGCGCATTTGGCCCGCGCGCGGCGCGAATGGCGGCCAGCACCTCGTCGCCACTTGCCCCCGGCAGGTGAATGTCGGTCAGGATGGCCTGATAGGGATGGGTCGCGGCGCGGTCGATGGCGTCCTCGGCGGTCTGCACCGTGTCGACCTGCCAGCCGGCGGCCGACAGGGCACGGGTCACGACCAGCGCGCTGACGGCATGGTCTTCGGCAAGCAGGATGCGGCCCAGCTCGAAGGCGCGCATGCGCGGCTTGGGCGGCGCGCCGGTAACGGCAAGGCGCGGACCCGCCCGTTCGACGGGCATGGTGACGGTAAAGATGGAGCCGCCTTCGGGATTGTCGGCAAGGGTGATCTCTCCCCCCAGCCGGCGGGCGAGCCCCTTGGCGATGGAGAGGCCAAGGCCAAAGCCGCCATGCGTGCCGGCGGTTGAGGGCCGGGCCTGTTCGAAGGCCTGGAACAGGCGCGCCTTGTCGGTATCGGTAATGCCACAGCCCGTGTCTTCCACCGTCATGCGCAGTTTCAGATTGCCGGCGGCCTCAAGGGTCGATAGCTCCACGCCGATATAGCCGCGCTCGGTGAATTTCAGCGCATTGCTCATCAGATTGAACAGGATCTGGCGGATGCGCATGGCATCGGCCTCAAGCCGCGCGACCGCGCCGCCCGCTACCTTGATGCGCAGATCCAGACGCTTGCCGGCAATGCGGGACTGCCAGAGGTCCCGGGCGTCATTGGCGAATTCATGCAGGTCGAAGGGGGCATTGTTGACGGCCAGCTTGCCAGCCTCAAGGCGCGACAGGTCCAGCAGATCGGTCAGCAGCCGGTCGAGATGGTGCCCGCTTTCGGAAATCGTGCGCGCGAGGCGTTTCGGCTCGCCGCCATTCACGCTGTCCTGAAGCAGATCGGCCACGCCGAGAATGCCGGTCAGGGGCGTGCGGATTTCGTGGCCGACAAAGGCCAGGAAGCGCGCCTTTTCCTGATCGAAGGCCCCGGCGTCGTTCTTTGTCTTCTGCAAGCGTTTCTGGGCGACCTGCATCGCGCGGGCGCGGGCCGCATTTTCCAGCGCCACCGCAGAGAGCAGCGCAGACGGGCTGATCAGGCCGAGATATTTGCCCTCAGACAGGACGATCACCCCATCGGTCAGGGCCGAGGTCGAGCCGTCCGCCGCGAGTTTCGCGACCAGGCCCACCGGGGTGCCGGCCTCGCACATGACGGGCTGGTCGCGCATCAGGTCGGTGATGCGGGCCGCGCCGTTTGACTGGCGGCCACTGGGCGTGGCCAACGCTTCGATGACGGCGCGCCGCGTGACCATGCCAAGCGCGGCGCCATCGCTGACGATGGGCACGGCGAACTGGTCAGGATCGGCCAGCAATCGTGTAAACACCGCCGAGACGGTCACAGCTGTTGGAACAGGCCGCACGGCGACCGCAATGTCTTCTACGCGTACCGGCATGGAGGCGGCGGTGTCCTTACACAGGTTAAGAAGCCACCTTGCTTCATAAACCTTTACGCGCCGCAAACACATTCCTAACCAAAAATGAATGCCCGATCCCCTGAGAGGACCGGGCGTTCAATTTGGTAACACTTCCGCGCGAAGTGCGCTTATTTGACGTCGCTGCGATGGTGCACGATCTGGCCGACCAGACCGTACTCGACAGCTTCGGCCGCGCTCATCCAGAAGTCACGATCGGTGTCTTCCTTGATCTTCGCGAGTGACTTGCCCGTGGCCTCCGCAAAGATGTTGTTGAGGCGTTCGCGCATCTTGATGATCTCGCGGGCCTGGATTTCAACATCCGTGGCCTGGCCGCCAACACCGCCCCGCGGTTCATGAAGCAGGAAGCGGGTGTTCGGCAGGCAGAAGCGATTTTCCTTCTTCGCCGCCGCATAGATCAGCGCGCCGGCCGAGGCGACCCAGCCGGTGCCGAGGATTTTCACGGGCGCTTCGACGAATTTGATCATGTCATGGATCATGTCGCCGCTTTCGACGTGGCCGCCGGGCGAAGACAGAACCAGCAGGATCGGCTCCTTGCTCTCGGCCGACAGGGCCAGCAGGCGCTGGCTGACGCGGCGGGCGGCATGGAAATCGATGCCGCCGGTCAGCAGGATGGTGCGGGCCTTGAACAGCGCTTCCTCAAGGAAGGCATTCGGCTCGGACTGGGGCTTTTCTTCTGTCTCGTCATCGAGGCGGTGCAAAAGGTTCATGAGGACTCCGAAAGGCGGGAAATCTGGTTGAGCCTATAGGTGAGGTGCCACGCGCGCCGGGTCAAGGCTGGACCTGCCTGTCTGCGGGAAAATCTGTGACAGCGGCCAGCGCGATCAGGCCGCCTTACGATGATGCGGGAGACATCCTCGGCGTAGTGCTGGGCCTTTTTTTCGCCGACGCCGCTGATCAGGTGCAGATCAGCGTGCGCAACAATACGTCATTACACGACCATCCCGGTTTAAAACCGGCCCAAAACCTGCGACAATAAACCAGGGTCCCGCCGCATTGTGCCTACGTGAGACCACGATCACGTCACCGCTCACCAGTCGTTCCGGCACCCACTCGCTCGCATGGGTTATTCCATTCGTTCTCTCAACGGTGTAGTCTGGTCGAAGCGTGTTAGTCCGCCCGTCGGCATAAGCAAGTAACTCGGCGCTCGAAGGGCTGGTGCGGCCGCAGATTCCAAATCCGCTCCAATTCTCGTCCAAGAGAATTTCATGCTGCCAGAAGGTGACTTTTCCAGACTGGGGATCTACCTGCGCGGGCTGGAATGGCACAACCGGAAAATAGTCGTGATAAGGATTGTGATAACCTGAGTGATCGAGCATGAAAGCCCCCCCACCGGACGCTTTCCTTATTCCAGTCTCGCGCTCAATTTTCCCATGAAAGCCCCACCTGACGCCGTTGAATTTCAACCCTCTGAGTATGTCCCGAATGCCATCCTGCATCTCGTCACTTAGATATTCATACGGCACCCAGGGCGCGCCATTCTGCGGCAAGAGCGGTAGAATCTCGGATTTCGTATCCTCCGGCAGATAAATGACCGTCGCAGCATTGCACTTGCCCGTGTCCACGCGTCTTCCATGATTTATGGCATGTAGCCGTTTGTGCAATTTCACGGACGAGGAAATGGTTCCGGGGATCTGGTGGCCCCACGGCCCCGGCAGGGCGCCGACCTGTTCGAACTCGGCAGCGGCTTTCTCCCGCCAGGCCCGCCATTCCTCGAGGCTGGATCTGGCGATGCCGCTGTCCAGAACCTCGATCTTTGCATACGGGCTGTCATAGGCCTTGTCGGACAGGTAGCCGATGGCAAAGCCGATATCGTCCGCATTCGGATACCACATTAGCAGGGGCAGGAAGTCATCCGGCACCCGTTCCGTCACGATTTCCGGCTTGCCTTTCGGCGTGATGCGTTTCGGCTCCCACATGGAGGCATCGCACACTTCCGGCGTGCGGGCCCCGATCAGTTCCCCCGATTGCGTCGGCACAAGCATGATCTGGGGCGCCATGCCGAATGTCACCGAAGGCGTCGTATAGGTCCAGTTTGTCACCTTGCCGCCGCAGGACACGACATAATCGAGCTTCACCAGCTCGCCCGTCTCTTTCACGCGAATGTCGGCATGCACCCGGAAAAACCCCTTCGGCAAATCCTTTACGCTCACGACAAATGGAGACCCGGCCCTGTCACAGGCCACGATGAGCAGGCTGGCAACCAGTCCCAAGGCACACTTGCGCACCGCCCCGCGCCACATCCGGCTGATCGTCATAATGCCCTCCTGTCACACCTCCGGCGACCTCCTTTTAGGGAATGCGACGTTAACTTCAGGTTGCAGAAAGGATTGAAATTGCGGGAGCGTTGAGCGCCGCTACACCGCCTCGCCGACGATGCGGGAGACATCCTCGGCGTAGCGCTGGGCCTTTTTTTCGCCGACGCCGCTGATCAGGCGCAGCTCGTCGGCGTCGACGGGGCGCTCGCGGGCGATCTCGGCGAGGGTGCGGTCATGGAAGATGACATAGGGCGGCACGCCGCGCGTCTTGGCGGTTTCGGTGCGCCAGCTGCGCAGCATGTCGAACAGGATCTGGTCGCGCTCCGACATGTCGGCCAGGGCCTGCGCCGCCACGCGGCTCTTGCCTTTGGCGCGCTTGCGGGTGGCGGCGGGGTCAGCGCGCAGCATCAGGGTGCGGTCACCCCGGAACAGGGCGCGGGCGGCCTCGGCATCCGGCACCACGACCGCAGGCCGGTTCATCTCGCCGCCTTCGGCCAGCATGCCATCATAGAGCAAGGCATCGAACACGCGGCCCCAGCCCTGTTTCGGCATGTCCTTGCCGATGCCATAGGTCGACTGGGTGGAGAGTTCCTCGTCGAAACTGTCCTTGGCCTGTCCGAGCAAGTGATTGATCAGGCGGCCGCGCCCGATCTTCTGGCCGCAGCGCAGCACGGCGGAGACCGCCATCTGCGCCCAGCGGGTGGCATCATAGGGCTCGCCGGTCTCGCCCCGGCAGGAATCACACGCACCGCAGGCCTCGACCCCCTCTTCCCCGAAATAGCGGCGCACGGCGGCGCGGCGGCATTCATCGCCATCGAAGAAGGCAAACAGCTGGCGGGTCTTGGTGATCTGCACGCGCTTGACCGCTTCGGGCGCGTCGCCCTCATAGGTCCAGCTGAGCGAGCGGCGCATGTCGGCGGGCCCATAGAGCGCGACGCCTTCGGCAGGCTCGCTATCGCGGCCTGCGCGGCCGACTTCCTGCCAATAGGCTTCCATCGTCTTCGGCGGATCAGCATGGATGACGAAACGAACGTCCGGCTTGTCGACGCCCATGCCGAAGGCGACCGTCGCGCACATGACGAGGCCATCTTCCAGCAGGAAACGCCGCTGGCGCTCGGCCCGCACATCGGCATCGAGCCCCGCATGATAGGCCAGCGCGGTGATGCCCGCGCGCTCGATGGCCTCGGCGAGATCTTCAGTGGCGTTGCGGGTGGCGGCATAGACAATGCCGGACAGGCCCGGACGCGCCTTGACGAGGGAGACGACCCGCTGGGCGCGGTTGCCCTCCTTGGGCTCTGCGGCGAGGGCAAGATTGGGCCGGTCGAAGCTCGCCACATGGACGGCCGGTTGGGTGAGGTCGAGCTGGGCGAGAATGTCATCGCGCGTGCGGGTGTCGGCGGTGGCGGTCACCGCGAGGCGCGGCACGCCGGGGAACAGATCCTTCAGCCGCCCGAGGGCGCGATAGTCCGGGCGGAAATCATGGCCCCATTGGCTGACGCAGTGGGCCTCGTCCACGGCGATCAGCGAGACCTTCATCTGGGCGAGGCGCTGGGCCAGCCCCGTGCCCATGCCTTCGGGCGAGACATAGAGCAGATCCATCTCGCCGCGGGCGGCCGCCTCCAGCGCTTCGGCGCGGGCATTGAAGTCCATAGAGGAATCGAGCCGCTCGGCGCGCACGCCGACCTGTTTCAGCGCATCAACCTGATCGGCCATCAGCGCGATCAGCGGCGAGACGACAATGCCGATACCGTCGCGCAACAGCGCCGGGATCTGGTAGCAGAGCGACTTGCCGCCGCCGGTCGGCAGCACGGCGAGGCCATCCTTGCCCGCCAGCGTGTCGGCGATGACATCCTCCTGCAGCCCCCGGAAGGCGTCATAGCCATAGACGCGCTTCAGCAGCGCGCGGGCATCATCGAGAGTTGGCTGGGCAGACATGTGTTTCTTGTGGCGACGCGAGTGAGTCGGGGCAAGAGCGCAGATGTCTTCACGCAGCTATATTCAGCGCCTCGACCAGAAATGTATGGCGGCGGGCGACAGCGCGGGCGTCGCGGGCATAGCCGCCGCCGAGGACGCCGCAGAGCGGGATGCCGGCTGAGCGGCAGGACCGTGCCACGAATGCGTCCCGGGCGCGCAGGCCTTCATCGCTGAGGGATAGCAGGCCCAGCCGGTCTTCTGCATGCGGATCGACCCCGGCATTGTAGAAAACGATATCCGGCGATGTGCCGAGCGCCGCCTCGACCAGGTCTCCCAGCGCCGCGAGATACTCCGCATCGCCCGTGCCCTTGGCGAGCCCCATGTCGAGATCAGACGGCGGCTTCTCGCGCGGCCAGTTCTGCTCGCAATGTAGCGAAGCGGTGAAGACGCGCGGGTCATAGCGGAAGATCAGCGCGGTGCCGTCGCCGTGATGCACATCGCAATCGATGACCGCCACCCGGCGCACTTCCTTCGTTTCCAGCAAGAGCTTTCCGGCAACGCCGACATCATTGAACACGCAGAACCCTGCGCCGCCCTCTGGCCCGGCATGATGACTGCCGCCGGCCAGGTTCACCGCCGCCCCCTGCTCCAGCGCAAGCCGCGCGGCAAGGCAGGTACCGCCGACCGAGGCAGCCGAGCGCCGGGCAATGGCGGGCGTGATCTCGAACCCGACCTTACGCGCCGCTTTCGCCTCCAGCGTCTGCGTCATGATGGCGGTGACATAGGCTTCGTCATGCGCGAGCTGCAGCCAGTCCTCGCTCGCCGCTTCAGGCTGGATGAAGGCGTGCCCCGCCTCCCGCAACAGATCAGCCACAAGCGCATATTTGCGCATCGGGAAGCGATGGTCATCGGCGACGGATTTCGCGTCATAATCGGCGTGGTGGACAATCGGCAAGGTCATCAGGGCCGGAACCTAGCGGGATTTCCGCCCGTTTCCACTTATGCGCAGCATGCATAGGTGTGATGGCTCGCCGTCGCCTACAGGCCCGGCGGGAAAGCGTCATATTCGCTGCAACACACGAGCGCGAAAGGATATCGCCATGATTGAACACAGACCCTTCAAAGAGCTTGGCCGGTTCCACAATGACTGGCTGAACGCCAATTACCATTTTTCCTTTTCCGGATATCACGACCCGAAACGCATGGGTGAAGGCGCCCTGCGCGTCTGGAATGACGACACAATCCAGCCGCATACCGGCTTCCCCCCGCACGGACATCAGTCGATGGAAATCATCACCTATGTCCGCACCGGCGCGATCACGCACAAGGATTCCCTGGGCAATACCGGCCGCACCGAGGCGGGCGACGTCCAGGTGATGAGCGCCGGGGATGGCGTGCAGCATTCGGAATGGAATGCCGAGGATGAAGAGACCACGCTGTTCCAGATCTGGATCCTGCCACGTGCTGCTGGCGGCAAGCCCGGCTGGGGCGCCCGGAAGTTCCCGAAAGGCGAACGGTCCGGCAAATGGACGGTTCTGGCCTCTGGCAGCGGCGAGGAAGACAGCCTCGTCATCAATCAGGACGCCAATGTGCTGGGCGCGACTCTGAAGGAAGGCGAGACCCTGACCTATGAGGTCAAGCAGGGCCGCCACGGCTATCTCGTGCTTGCCGCCGGCTCCGTAGAGCTGAACGGCACGGTGTTGAACGGCCGCGACGGCGCCGCGATCACCGGCGCTGAGAGCCTGACGCTGAAAGGCATCGCCGACGCAGAGATCGTCTTCGTCGACACGGTTTGATCTTTGCCTCTTGCCACGATACGTCGGAGACCGGGCCGCAACACTCTGCGGCCCGGCTTTTTGCATTGGGGAACGACGACCATGAAAGTCATCCGCGGCAAGGCATTTACCGCGCCCAAAGCCTGGGGTGCGGTCGATGTGGCGAATATGGGCGGGATCACGACGCGCCTGCACTGGACCGACCAGCCCTATATCTGGCACGTCAATGAGGGTGAGGAAGTGTTCGCCGTGCTCGATGGCGTGGTTGACATGCATTACCGCAAAAACGGCACCGAGAAGATCGTGACGCTGGAAACAGGAGACATCTTCTTCGCCGGGATCGGATGTGAACATGTCGCCCATCCCCGGGGTGAAGCCCGCATCCTGGTGGTCGAGCACGAAGGCAGTGTCTGAACCTCGGGTAGGCGCGCTCACAGGCCTGTGACTTCTGCGGGCACGGGCGGCGTGTTATACCGGGGTCATAGCAGTTGTGGAGATATTCCAATGAAACGACTTGTTCCCCTCGCCGCCCTTGCCCTTCTGGCCGCACCGGCCGCATTGGCAGGCCAGATCAATGTCACCTTCAGCCCGGAATTCACCGAAGAGCTGAATGATGAATATGGCATGCGCGAAGCCGATTACCTGATCGAGGAAGTGCAGGAAGACCTGACACGCGAACTCGAAAAGGCCGGGCTCGACATTGCCCGCATCGACGTGACCATCCTGGATGCCAAGCCCAACAAGCCGACCTTCAAGCAGCTGGGCGATACGCCCGGCCTTGATTATGGCGGCTCGAAAAGCATTGGCGGCATGAAATTGTCGGCGACGGCTTTCGATGCCAGCGGCAACGCCACGGGCGAGCTGACCTATGACTGGTATGAAAATGATATCCGTTATGCCGGCATCTCGACCTGGCAGGATGCCAAGCGCGCGTCTGACCGGTTTGCCCGCAAATTCGTGAAAGAGCTGACAGCCGGGACGCCGTCCGGCAGCTAGAGAACCAGCTCGCACCGTTCGTTGAGGCTTGGCCGGGAAATGGCGACTTTCGTCAGGCCCGGCAGGCCTTCTTTCAGATCGGCTGCTGCCCAGAGGCAGATCCGTTCCAGCGTCGGCACTTCAAGCCCATCAATATCGTTCAACAGCTTGTGGTCGAGCTTGGCGGCCGTGGCCTGCAGGCAAGCCGTCAGGTGCGAGAAATCCTCGACCCATTGCTCGCCTGGCTTCACCGTGCCGGCGACGGTCGCTTCCAGCACGAAGGAATGGCCATGCACATTCCGGTATGGGTGGCCTTCGGGCTTGCCGCCCATATAGTGCGCAGCCTCGAAATTCACCGATTTCGAGATCGCAAACACGCGGCCTTCCGGGCTGGTCGCCGCGGGGGATGTGCTGGTGTGGTCGGTCTGTGTCGTCATCGGATTTCGTTCAAGTCTCTTGCTGGCCGGCCCCAGTCATTGCCCGAGGCGCGGATTGGGGCCCCAATTGCTGGAAAAAGCCTGACAAGTCCAGTTGATATGGCTGTTTCTTCTGCAAGAGAAATAGGGTCTCAGGCCCCGGTTTTCCAGCGTTCCCAGCCCTTTGCCCGCAGCTCGCAGGCCGGGCATTCCCCACAGCCATAGCCCCATTCATGCCGCTGGCCCCGCTCGCCGAGGTAACACGTATGGGTATCTTCCGCGATCAGATCGACCAGCGCCTGGCCGCCCAACTCGTCTGCCAGCGCCCACGTCCCTGCCTTGTCGATATACATCAGCGGCGCGTCGATCTGCATGGGAACATCCAGGCCCAGCCGCAAGGTCTCGGCCTGCGCCGCCATCGTCGCGGCCCGGCAATCCGGATAACCGGAATAGTCGGTCTCGCACATGCCGCCGACCAGAACCGGAATGCCCCGGCGGCTGGCCAGGGCGCCCGCCAGGGTCAGGAACAGGAGGTTGCGGCCCGGCACGAAGGTGGACGGCAGGCCCGCTTCGGTCATCTCGATGCTGACATCATGCGTCATGGCGGTTTCGCCGAGCGATTTCAGCACTGTCGCATCCAGCATATGGTCCGGCCCAAGACGGGTCTTCCAGTCGGCATCCAGAGCCCCCAATCCCTGCCGAATCGTGTCGCGGCATTCCAGTTCGATCCGATGGCGCTGGCCATAATCGAAGCCGACAGTTTCAACACGGTCGAATCGGGAAAGCGCCCAGGCCAGACAGGTCGTGGAATCCTGTCCCCCGGAGAATAGAACAAGTGCGGATGTGGAAGAATGTGACATGCCTGCGCCTGTAACAGGCATGGGAGAGGCGGCCAAGCAGGGGCGTTACATTTTTGACACCCGGATTTTAAAAGCCCTCATTACCCCAGCGTCATGTTGACAGACCCGTCACGAATGCATTCAGATGACACTTGAAGCAGGCCCGCAAGAGGCCGGCTCGGCTAAAATTGCTCGAGGCACGCACTAAAGCGGCCCGAGGGGAGGAAACAAAACATGCGAAATATCAGACACTCGAAATCCGTCTGGCTGGCTGGGGCATCCGCCCTCGTGGTTGGACTTGCGGCCCCTGTCGCCATTGCCCAGGAAGAGGCCGATGAGTCACCCCGCACCCTTTCAACAGTCACGGTGACGACCCAGAAGACGGAAGAATCCATTCAGGATGTTCCGATCGCGGTTTCAGCGTTCGACGAAGACGCGCTAAACCGGCTCCAACTCGCCGGTGGCCCTGACCTCGTGAAGTCCATTCCGAACGTCAGCTTCACCAAGGGCAACTTCACGTCGTTCAACTTCAAGATCCGCGGCATTGGCGCCGACGTGGTTGCACAGTCCGGGGATGCCGGCGTGGGTATCCACCAGAACGACATTCCGCTCACTGCCAACCGCCTCTTCGAAGCCGAGTTCTATGATGTCGAGCGCGTCGAGGTCCTGCGCGGCCCGCAAGGTACGCTTTATGGACGCAACGCCACCGGCGGCGTGTTCAACCTGATCACCGCCAAGCCCGTGCTGGGCGAATTCCAGGCAGATGCCGAGCTGACCTATGGCAATTACAACACGTTCAAAGGCAAGGGCATGGTCAACCTGCCCTTGGGTGAAAACGCCGCCCTGCGCGTAGCTGGCTCCTATCTTGGCCGTGACGGCTATGTGGACAACCTTACAACCGGCAATGATGTCGACGACCGTGACCTCTATAGTGTGCGGGCAACCCTGGCATTCGAGCCTACAGACTGGGCTCGTGGTTGGATTTCGGTTGAGCATTTCGAAGAAGACGATTCCCGTCTCCGCTCCGGCAAGCAGCTGTGTGACAAGGATGAAGGCTTCGACACCTTCATGGGCATTCCGGTCTCAGCTGTTGACCAGTTGGCGACATCGGTCGGCTGTGTGGACGCTCCGCTCGATCAGTCCCGTGACCGCGTGAATTCGCAGGCCACCCTCGCTGGCGGCCTCGGCATCTTTGCCGGTCTCCTCAATGGTGACGTGAACCTGGCCCCGGCCATATCGGACCTGCGCAAGATCGAGTCGGCCTTCGATCCAATGTACCAGGCCGACCAGACGCTCTATTCGTGGAAGGCTGAAGCCGATATCGGCGACAATCTGCTGCTGACCTATCTCGGCAGCTATAGTGAGAGCTCGGTCGTATCCCGTGAGGATTACAACAAGGCCTCTGCATCGCTGACCTTCAACACAACGGCCGGCCCCTTCATCAACCCGGCTCTGGCACCACTCTACCCCCTCCTGTTCCCAGGCGGCGTAGTGAACGATCCGGAACTTGGCGCAGCCAATTCCTTCCGGACCTTTGACCTGTCTGGTGGCAACAGTGAGCAGACCAGCCACGAACTTCGTCTCCAGTCTGACTATGATGGTCCATTCAACTTCAATCTTGGAGCCATCAAGGTCGATTTCGAATCCATCGATCCCTACAATGCTGAAGACGGTTATTACGTCCTGTCGAACGCGCTGACGGCCCTGACGCAAATCAACAATGCGGCCGGTGGCGCCCTGTTCGGCGGTAACGTTCCGCTTGATAGCGGCTCAACAACCTCCGAAGGCGCGTCCCTGTTCGACCTTTCGCTGAATGGCGACGGTGGCAACTATTTCCGCTCGCTGTCTCCCTACCAGCTGGAATCCTTTGCTGTCTTCGGTGAAGGCTACTATGACGTCTCTGATGATCTCCAACTCACGCTGGGCCTTCGCTATACGGATGACCAGAAGGAACAGGATATCGTCTCGACCTTCCTGTTCACACCGCAACCAGCAGGCGCAGACCCACTTGCGTCTCAGGGCAAGCTGAAAGCGGACTTCCAGGAAATCACTGGCCGTGTCGGTTTCGACTACACAGCTGATCTCGGCTTCACGGACGATACGCTGATCTACGGCTTCTACTCCAAAGGCTACAAGGGCGGCGGCATCAACCCGCCACAGCCAGCAGGCGCAGACCTGTTCCCGCAAACCTTCGATCCGGAATTCATCAACTCGTATGAAATCGGTACGAAGAACACGTTTGCAGGCGGCACAGCCCAGCTGAACCTGACCGGCTTCATGTATGATTATGAAGGCTATCAGATCACGCAGATCATCAACCGCTCGTCGGTGAACATCAACGTGGACGCTGAGCTTCAGGGCATCGAAATGGAAGCCCTCTGGACGCCAGCCGACAATTGGCTGCTGACGGCCAATCTCGGCCTGCTGAATGCTGAGGTCGTGGATACCTACGGCATCGACGTACTCGACCGGTCCAATGGCCGGGCTGACCTCGTCACGCTGAAGAATTCCAGCTCCTACTCCAACTGTGTCGTGTCCGCTCAGGGCTATGCCACGGTGCTGGGAGCCATTGCTGGCAACCCGGCCTTCACCGGCGCCACGCTGCAGCTGTGTAACAACCAGTTCGGCACGACGCTTTATGATGCGCTGAACAGCACGGATGGGGGATCCGGTGATCCAGCCGCCGACCGGGCCTTTGCGGAGGCCGCTCTTGGACTTACCGGGGTGACAATCACCTACACGGACTCCAATGGCGACACGCAAACGGCCACGGCCCTGCAGCCTATCGAAGGCGACGCCAAGAATCTGGATGGAAACTCCATGCCCGGTGCGCCGGACATGACGTTGAACCTGGCGGCGGAATACACTTTCCAAGCCATCAACAACTCCGATTGGGATCTCACGATCCGCGGTGACTACTACATGCAGTCGGAAAGCGAGAGCCGGATCTGGAACACGCCGCGCGATGGACTGGACTCCTGGTCCAACGTGAACCTGTCCATCCTGCTCAACAATGACCAGAGCGGTTGGGGCGTAGAGGTCTTCGCCAAGAATTTGACCGATGAAGAAGTCATCACCGGCACGTACCTGACCGATGACTCTTCCGGCCTGTTCACCAATGCGTTCCTGACGGAGCCGGCCCTGTACGGCATCACCGTCAAGAAGTCCTGGTAAGCCCGGATTTCACCCATTCAGGAGGGCGGCCTTTCGAGGCCGCCCTTTTTGTTTGGCCAATCCGGGGCCGCGCCTTATGATCCCGCCAGACTGCCCTGCCCCAAACCGGAGGACGCCTGATGCGCCATCTCACCCCCCTTGTTCCGCTCGCCCTGTTGATCGCCGCTTGCGGAGGGCCGGCCGAAACCACCCCTGTCGCCACGAGTGATTTCGAGGTGAAACTCACCCCCGTTGTGACCGAGACCGAATGGCCCTGGGGCCTCGCCTTCCTGCCGAATGGCGACCTGCTCTTCACCGAGAAGGAAGGCGGCCTGAAATTCGTGGCTGGTGGCGAGGGCACCCCCTCCTCCGTGACCGGCCTGCCGGAAGCCTTCATCGAGGGTCAGGCGGGATATCTTGGCCTTGTGCTGGATCCGGACTTCGAGACCAACCGCATGGTCTATATCTCCTATTCCAAGGGCGACGGCGACGCGAATGCCGCGGCCGTCATCAAGGGCCGCCTCAGCGACGATTCCAGCGCGCTGGAAAATGTCGAGGAAATCTTCTGGGCCGATGCGCGCGATACCGCCTATCATTATGGCTCGCGCCTGCAGTTTGCGAATGACGGCACCCTGTTCGTTTCCCTCGGCGAAGGCTTCAGCTTCATGAAGGATGCGCAGGACCCCATGAATACGCACGGCACCATCGTCCGCATCAACACAGACGGCTCAATCCCCGCAGACAATCCGTTTGCCGATGGTGAAGCCGGCGCGCCAGCGGTCTGGTCGTATGGCCACCGCAACGTCCAGGGTCTCTATTATGATGCCGCGACCGGTACGCTGTACGAGACCGAGCACGGCCCCAAAGGGGGCGACGAACTCAACCTCGTCACGCCGGGCACGAATTATGGCTGGCCGGAAATCACCTATGGCGTGAACTATGACGGCACCATCATCACCAACAAGACCGAAGCCGAAGGCATGGCCCAGCCCCTGACCTATTGGGTCCCATCGATTGCCCCGTCCGGCCTCGTCATGCTGACCAGCGATGTCTATCCCGGCTGGAAGGGCGACCTCTTCACCGGCGGCATGAACGGCCCGGCCGGTCTCGAACTGACCCGGATCGACATGGAGAATGGCGAAGTCGTCGGCAAGCAATCCCTGTTCGACGGTGAGTATCCGATCCGTGACGTTGTGCAGGGCCCGGACGGCCACCTCTATGTGGCAACGAAGGATTTTGACGGCATCTTTCGCGTGGACATTGCCGAAGCCGAAGCGGAATAGCTGCGGCTAGATATCCCGGCGGGACCGGAGAGCGGCGGCGAGCGTGCCATCATCAAGATGGTCCAGTTCGCCGCCCACCGGGACGCCATGCGCCAGCCGCGTGACGCTGACGCCCTTTCCTTCGAGAAGCTCGGCCACGTAATGCGCCGTGGTCTGGCCATCGACCGTGGCGTTCAGCGCCAGGATGACCTCGCGGATGCCGCCAGCCTCGACCCGCGCGACCAGGGACGGAATGTTCAGATCGTCCGGCGTGATCCCGTCAATGGCGGAGAGAACCCCGCCAAGCACATGATAGCGGCCGCGAAATGCGCCCCCACGCTCCAGCGCCCAGAGATCCGGCACATCCTCCACCACGCAGACGAGCGCATCATCGCGCCCGTCGGCCTGACACACCGCGCAGGGTTGGACCGTGTCGAAATTCCCGCAGACCTTGCACCGCTCGATCTTCTCGCCCGCCTCTGCCAGCGCGTCGGCCAGCGGTTTCAGCAATGTGTCACGACGCTTCAACAGGAACAGGGCAACGCGCCGCGCAGAGCGGGGCCCGAGGCCCGGCAGGCGCGAGATCAGCTCAATCAGGCGAAGGATTTCAGGACCGGCAGAATTCTGGGACATGGTGTCCAATGTCAGCTATTTGCCTGCGGTTGCAAGCACCAACGTGCGAAAGCAACATCACGAAAAACAAAAACCCCGACCTTTCGGCCGGGGTTCGGGAAGCACTCTTAAAGCTTCAGATCGAGGGCGTCAGGCCGCCTCTTCGACTTCCGCCGTCTTGGAGCTAGGGCGTGGATCCCGCAGCACATAGCCGCGGCCCCAGACCGTCTCGATATAGTGATTGCCGTTGGTGGCATTCTGCAGCTTCTTGCGCAGTTTGCAGATGAAGACGTCGATGATCTTCAGTTCCGGCTCGTCCATACCGCCATAAAGGTGGTTGAGGAACATTTCCTTGGTCAGCGTCGTGCCCTTCCGGAGGGAGAGCAGTTCGAACATCTGGTATTCCTTGCCGGTCAGGTGAACGCGCTCTTCGTCCACTTCCACCGTCTTGGCGTCCAGATTGACGATGATTTCACCCGTGCGGATCACGCTCTCGGCATGGCCTTTGGAGCGGCGCACAATGGCGGTGATGCGGGCGATCAGCTCGTCCTTGTTGAACGGCTTGGTGAGATAGTCATCGGCGCCGTAGCCGAGCGTCTTCACCTTCGCTTCAATGTCCGGATTGCCGGAAAGGATCATCACAGGCGTGTTCACACGGCCCATGCGCAGCTGTTTGAGCACTTCGTACCCGGAAATATCAGGCAGGGAGAGGTCGAGCACGATCATGTCGTACTCATACACTTTGCCAAGATCCACGCCCTCTTCGCCGAGGTCGGTGGTGTAGATGTTGAAGCCTGCAGCCTTCAGCATCAACTCGATGGAACGAGCCACCGCACTATCGTCTTCAATCAGCAGGACGCGCATCTCTCGTCTCCCGAATCATCATTACGACCAAGCTAGCCGCATTTCCTGTCAATGTGAATCCTACGAGCTGTTCCTTTAACGAAGGTTAACAAGCCGTACGATCCGCCCCCAAAACTTCTACTTTCTTCACACAGATTAATAGCCAAGATCAGCACCCTGGCGGCTACCAATCAGCATCTGTGAGATGGCGATTGCGTCCTGGATCGGCTGTGCCTGCTGGTCTGTGGAGATCAGCGTCTTCTGGCAGCGGATCGCATCACGCACCTTTGGATCCCGCATCACGGTCCCTGCCAGGTGAGGACGGAAGCCGAGGAATGTCTGACAAGCACGGGCAATCGCTTCATAGGTGCGCTGACCTGCGGCCCGGGACTCGGCCTGGTTGATACAAATGACGGGTTCGACGTTCGGCGCATAGCCGCGCAGGACCTTGATGAAGGCATACGCATCCGTCATCGAGGTCGGCTCGTCGGTAATCACCATGAGCGCCTTGTCGGCAGCCCGTGCGAGACGCATGCAGTTCGCTTCGATCCCGGCGCCGAGATCGACCACCACTTGATCGTATTGCAGCGCCAAAGCAGACAGGCCCGCGGCGAGGCGGGCAACTTCTTCGGGGGGCAGTTCAGCCAGCGCACCGGAGCCGGATCGGCCCGGCAGCACGTCAAAGCCGCCATCCGCCGCGCCGCCATCAACTGGCGTCACCGCATCATCCAGTTCGACCCAGCCGGCGATCACCGCAGCGAGGTCTGTTTCCGGTGCAATACCCAGCTGGACGTCGACATTGGCCAGGCCAAGGTCGCCATCCACCAGCAGCGTGCGCTTGCCGGCCTGTGCGAATGCGGAGGCCAGTGTGATGGCCATGAAGGTCTTGCCAACACCGCCCTTGCCACTGGCAACGGCAATGATCGAGGCTGGCGCGACGCGCGGAGTCGGGCGTTGGGACGGCCGTTCCTGCGATTTTCGAAGCATGAAGCTCATAAGTCTACGCAGCTCCTTTCAGGGCGATGACATCGCCTGGGGCGTCTTCCATCAACAAGGCAGCCAACCGGGAAGGCGCTGCCGGCACCAATCCGCCGCCGATGAAAGGCGTAACGGCAAGGTGTGAGAAGGCGATGCCCGCCGAGGACAGGGCGGAGATGGCCCCTCCCCGTCTGCGGGCGATATCGAGTTTTGTGAGAATGGCGCGGCGAATGCCGGCGCGGGCAAAGATGCGGGCTGCATCTGCCTGATCTTCCGGATGGCCTTCGGCCGACATGACGAGCACGGGCTCGGCGCGCACGACCTGGATCAGGTCCTGCAGGCTGTCCATGTCGTCCTGGTCGAATGGATTGATCGAGGGCAGGTCGATGACGCAGCGATGTCCGGCGTCGCGCGCGGCGCGCAGCATGTCGAACAGGGCATCCGGCGTGGTGGCGGTGCGGATCTGGCCCCGCTCTTGCTCCAGATAGGCGGCCAGCTGTGCACCGCCGGCCGTGCCGTCGAGGTCAGCTGCCACCGGCAGGATGGCCGTGCGGGCCACAGCCGCGCGACGGGTCAGCTTGGCCGCGGTTGCGGTACGGCCATGCCCCGGAGGGCCAATCAGGATGATATCTTTTTCCATACGCGCCGCGATGGGGTCGCAGGTCACGATGCGCTCAAGTCCGGCGGCAATCGATTCCTCTGGCGAATCGCCTGGAATGGCGTTCTGGCCAGCGCCTTCATGCGCCACTCGCTCGGCAAAGCGTTTGGGCGCACCATGCCATAGCAGGGCGTCGCGCACACGACTGTAGAGGGGGTTTTCGGATCCGCGGCCATGTCCGGCGCCACGCGCCTCTCGCAGGAACAGCGGCTCGCTTGGAACCACGCCGCCTCCGAGTTTGTCGGTTGCCGCGCGAACTTCCACCCCACCCTCGATCTCCCGTTCGGACAGGATGACGGCGTCAGCTCCCATTTCGGCAAAAATCATCGCTTTGGCGGCCTCAAGGGACTCCGCGGCGAACATCTTCATGCGCATGTCTGCATGTTCCCTTTGTGTTGATCACCCCGCCGATTGCCACCCCAATAGGCCGGCAGGACATGCTTCCGTTGGAGGCAGTTAACACCGTGAAAGGTTAACAACTTCCTTTCTTCCGTTAGGAATTGGGCGGTGTTGCAGGGATTTAATGATATTTGCCTGAAGGTCAGGCAGCAGCGCGATCGTCGACGATTTCCGACAGAGTCACGCCCAATTGGCCATCGGCTATGACCAGCTTGCCCCGCGCCATCAGGCGATCCGACAGATAGATATCGACCGGCTCATCGGTATGGCGCTCCAGCGCGACGATGTCGCCTTCGGCCATCGCCATCAATTCCTCGATCGGCATGCGCATTTCGCCGAGAACCACATCCACCCGGACAGGCACATCCATCAGGCTTTTCTTCAGCGCGGGATTGGCAGAATCAGTCATGGCTTTCCTTCAGGTGCAACACGCTTCAGGGATTGCTGGGCATCGAACAGATCGCCCTGCCCGTCGAGAATGGTGCGGGCTGTAGCCCTTATTAACGCATGGGCCCGGTCACTGAAACCCTCGTCATACGCGCAGGCCTCCAGATGGCCGGTCAGCGCCACCAGATTGGCGAGCGCCTCGTTGAGCGCATTCGTGACGCCTTGCAAGCGTTCGGTTTCGGCGCGGGCCTCTTCTGTCCGCACAGAGGCGGCGCCCTCAGCCCGGGCTTCGGCCAGCATGTCCAGCAATTCCGGCGTGGTCAGCTTCACCGGCGGGTCGATCTCGACCGGGGCCGGCGCGCTTGCGCTGAAATCGCTGCGGAAGTCGAAAGGGGTCACGGATTTGACGGCGCGATGGATCATTCGACGAGTTCGTCCTCGTCTTGCGGGCGTCCGGCGCGAATGTCTCCGCGCTCGATCAGGGTGCGGGCCAGATCGACCAGTTCCATCCGGGCGGTCTCGATCTCGCTGCGACGCACCGCGCCGAGCATGTCGATTTCCTCGCGCAGCAATTCGCCCGCGCGCTGCGTCATGTTGCGGAAGAAGGCCGCACGGGTTTCCTCGCGCGCGCCCTTCAGCGCATAGGTAAGGCGCGTCCGGTCCGCAGCCGACAGCAGGGTCTGCAGGCCGCCGGCGTCCAGATGAGCGAGATCATCAAAGGTGAACATCAGCGCACGGACCCGCTCGCCGGATCCCGGCACGGCGGATTCAAGCGCAGACAAGAGGCTCTGTTCGGCGCGGCTGTCCATCCGGTCGAAAATGCGGGCGACGCCTTCATGGCCCCCGGTGCGCGCAGCTGGCGCAGCGCTTGTCATCCAGGCCGACACGGAGGCTTCGAGCGCAGCGATGGCACTGGCATGGGCAGGCCCGAGATGCAGCAGGCGTTGCATCACATCGACGGCCACAGGTTTCTCAATGGCCTTAAGGAGGCGTGCAGAGGCCTTGCCGTCCAGACGCGACAGCATCAGGGCAAGCGCCTGAGGGTGTTGTCCCTGTGCCAATTGCAACAGGTCGCGCGTTTCCAGGGCGGACACTTTCGCCCAGACCGGCGCCTCGGGCGTGGCCTGCGCGCCGGTGCGCTCATGCGCCTGTTTGTAGCTCGCCAGCGTGTCTGCTTCATCGCGAAGATCGTCGTCGAGCGCGTCCATTGCCGCCGACAAAGCGCGGGCTTCCTGCGGGCTCAATTCGTTCCAGACGGGCGCGGCTTCCGGACCAAGCGCACGCATCAGGCGAGCGGACTTGGCGAGGCCAGTCGCGCCGCTCGGACGGGCAATCGCCAGCACGCTCATGCGGCGTCTCCTTCACCGCGCATCCAGCTGCGCAGGATCGAGGCTGTGCGGGCCGGATCCTTTCGGACCAGCGACGCGGCATCCGGGTCTGGCTGGCGAACAGGACGGGGCTTGGGCGCAGAGATGATATCTGCCGTATCGACGCGCGCGGGCTTTCGCTCGGCAGGCGCACCAGCGCCCTTCCCTTCCGGCGCGATCTCAAGCGGGGCGCGAAACCCGACCCAGGCCAGCAGGCCGCAGAGCAGCGCATAGAGACCAAGCTCTGTCCAGCCGGTCGCATCGGGGCGCCCGGCGACGCCGCGGGCAAAATCGGCCTGTTCAATGATCAATTGGTCACCGGCTTCCGGCGATAGCAGGATGGCCGACGTTGCGAGGCGTTGCAGGGTGGGGGCGGTCTCGCTCGCATCAGAGGCCAGCAGGATCAGGACTGACCGGCCAGAGCCGCCAGTGCCCATCACAGACAGGCGGATGTTTCCCTTGCCGGCAACCGGTTCGAGGATGCCCATCAGGGAGGTCTCGACGGCTGAGCCCGGCACCCAGGCCTCAACCGGCTGGGTAAACAGGTCGCTGGCGCGCCAGCTGCCCAGCACGCCTGCGATCACAAGCGCAAACAGCGCGACTGCTCGTGTGGAGAGCATCGCGCTGCCTTGGAATTTCGCAAGCCTGTGGTCCATCAGCAACTCCCGGCGCCGGGTACATTTCCGGCATTCAGGACCATTGATAGGCGCTGGCGTGTAAATTTGTGTTTAACGGAAAGGATTCCGTTAACCGTAAAGCGTCCTAGCGGCGATATTGCTGCAGACGGGTGGTCCGCAGACCCTTGGTTCCGTGACGGGAGTAAAGCTTCTCCCAGGTCTCGAATTCTTCATCGCTCAGGCTATAGCGATCGCAGGCTGCCTTGCGGGTCAGAAGACCGCCGGAAACTGCTGCAACGACTTCAGCCTTGCGACGGGTAACCCAACGGGAAATGTTGGGTGACGGAAGATCCGCCAGGGTCAGCATCTGGCCATCCGGGCCCGGGACGCTGAGGTTACGTGCATTGTGCTGTTCCATGTCCACACCATTCTTGTTGTCGTGACAGGACTGCCCGGCTTCTCCGGGCGCCATGTCGTCCAACATACAGTGTGGGTTTTAAGCCGAGGCATAAGCGACCTCGTCAGTTTCACTCCCCGGGTTAGAAGAATGTTTGTAAAGCTGTACCGGGCCGGGACAATCACCGGGAATCAGCTGGATTCATTACAGAAAATATAATTTACGCCCGGATTACGCCAACAATACCAGCGCATCATTCTCCCGCGCCTGAGCCGCATGACGGCGCAGCATGGTGAGGAACATCTCGTCGCCCCGCTCGGTCTGTTTCACCAGCATCGCCGCCCCGAAGGCCACCGACATCCCGTAGAAACTGAACCAGCGATAATGCCGGTAGAGTTCATCGAACGAATAATCGGTGATGCCCTCTTCCGTCAGCCGGGCATGATAGTAGCGAAGCAATGCCTGTTCATGCCTGGGCCGGTCCTCGCGGGTCAGGCCCGCCCCGATGAAATAGGCAACATCCCCCGCAGGAGCGCCCTTGCCAGCCGTTTGCCAGTCCACGACGGCCAGCGGCTTGGGGGCGGACTCGGCGCCGAACAGCATATTGTCCAGCCGGAAATCATTGTGCGTCAGCGCGTGCGGGCCATCATAGCCTTCGCTCCAGGCTGGCAACGCGGCCGCATAGGCATCACCGACAAGGATGTCGGCAGCCTCCAGCCTTTTACCATACCGCTCCTTGAATCCCTGCCACAGGCCGGACACCGCTTCCGGACCAAGGGCGGGCGGCGGGGCCAATTCACTGCCCTGCAACCAGGCATAATTGTCGAGCGACGGGTCATTCCAATGCGCCGCATGCAGCACAGCGGCCGCCGACAGCGCCCGCTCGGCCTCGGCCACGCTGCAGCCCTGCAACTGGTCGCCCTGCTCGGACGGCGCCATGTCTTCCATGATCAGGGCGAACCGGTTCGTGTCCGCATCATAGTCGGTGTAGAACGCCGCTGGTGTGATCACACCCGCCACTTTCGGAAAGGTGCGATAGAATTTCACTTCGCGCTCATAATGACCAAGCAGCTTGGCTGTCATCAGGCTTTCAGGGCTGTCGGACGGAAACTTGCCAACCAGCGTCGACGGCGCATCCGCACCCTTGCGGGCATAGTCGAACACGAAACGGACATTCTCGCCGATCTGGCCGGTCCCGATGGATTTCGCGGTGAGGCTGGCGACTTCGGCATCAATCCCGATTTCTTCAAATAGCGCATTGAACCATTCCGCTCCAAGTGAGAGCGGGTCCGCGTCGAGGCCTGGTCGGCTCATTCATGTTTCCTCCGGTTTCGTTTCCTCGTCGGCAGTGTTGTCCTGCCGTGTTTTATTCTTTCCCCAGCCGGTGAAGCGCTGCAGCTGCTCCATCCGGTCTTCGGCGTCGCGCAGGCCCTTGTCGAGCGCAGCCATGGTGCGCGCGAAATCTCCGCTGGTTTCCTTGCGCCAGGCGCGTTCAGCCTTGGCAATCACATAGCCGATGGCGACGGATTTGAGGCCCACCGGTGCGCCGGAGCGATTGTCGAGGCCGGCCGAAACGAGCGCCCAGTCCGCACTGCGCTTGCGGGCCAGCGGCAGAGTGAGCAAGAGCGAGGGTGTACGGTCGCGATAAGCCATCAGGGACATGAGGCCGGCGCGAGATTCTTCCATCGCCTCGAAGCGCAGCATGATGACATCGAACAGGCGTTCACGCGGGATTTCGTCGCGCGATGCCCCCTCTTCCGACATGGCCTTGTCGAAATAGGGGTCGGCATGTGCGGCAAGGTCATCCTTGCCGGCAAGGCCATGAAACTCTGACAGGGGAATGTCGGCAGCGCCTGCAATGTCTGCGAGCGTCAGATCGGCCCAGGCCGTCTCGGCGGCGAGACCCAGGGCGGCGAGCAGGCCTTTATCCAGTATGCCTGCCTGCATCGTCATCTGATCGTTGTCCTCTAATCCGGCTCTCTGGAAAGCTCCCGGTCGCGGGTAACAGCGGCGCGCAGGGCCTTCCTCATCAAGATAGGCATCCCACCGTCATCCATGAGGATGTCAAGGGCGGCCTGGGTGATGCCGCCGGGGGAAGTGACCATTTTTCTGAGTTCGTTCGGGGTCTGTCCGGATTGCTCCATCAGGGCCGCCGCGCCGATGATCGTCTCGATGGCAAGGCGTGCGGCCATGTCCTTGGGCACGCCTTCGGCCTCGCCGGCCTCGGCCATCACTTCTGCCAGCAGGAAGACATAGGCCGGGCCGCAGCCGGAAATGCCGGTCGCGGCAACCATGGTCTTTTCGTCCATCGGGCCTTCCACGAGGCCGAGCGGGGTGAGCAGCTTGCGGGCCGCCTCGATGTCAGCCGCGTCCAGAGACGAGGCCACCGACAGCAGCGTGACGCCCTTGCCGATGGAACCGGGTGTGTTCGGCATCGCGCGGATGACATGCGGCGTGCCGAGCCGGTCTTCGAGCTGGCTCAGCTTGACGCCGCCCATTACGGACACGACCAAAGTCTTCTCGCCGATGAACTCCTTCACGCCTTCTGCGGCGCGGGCGAATTGCTGGGGCTTGATGCCCAGAACGACAATATCGGCGGGAGCGGGCTCGGGGTTCAGCGTGATCTGGCCCGCCTCGGCCCATTCCCGAACTTGCGGGGTCGGGCGCGGCGCGATGATGGAAAGGTTCGGCTTTGCCCGACCGGACAGCCAGCCTGATGCGAGGGCGCCGCCCATGCGGCCAGCCCCGATCAGGACAATCGATTGTGCCCCCGCCACGCGCCGGGACTCAGGCTTCGCCCTGGGTTTCGAACATGACCGCGTCGATGGCCTCGCGCGGGCTCTTGCCGGCCCAGATCAGGAAGTTGAAGGCCGGCACGAACCGGTCCACGGCGCTCACAGCTGCCGCGATGGTGGAGCGGATTTCGCCCAGAGAGGCTTCGTCCCGGTCCATCATGGAGAAGGTATAGCGGAAGATCACGACGCCTTCGTCGGCCCAGTAATCGAAATGGCCGAGCCAGAGACGCTCATTCGCCATGATAATCAGCTCGGACAGCTGGCGGCGCTTGTCGGCAACCGGCTTGATGTCGAGTGTGACAGAAAAGTGGATCGCCGCAGGCTCGGGACGAAACGCAAACAATGCGCCCATATCGCCCCAGCGGGTCTCGGCCACGGCCTGGATTGTCCCCTCTTCATCGCGTTCGTGTTGCCACCCTGCGATTTCGAGCGCCTCTTCGACGCGGTCGAGCGGATCAATCCCTTCGAATTCTTCGCGTGAAAGATCAAGGCTCATGAAAGTCTCCCCTTCTTTCTGAAGTCATGGACACAGGATTCGTGCCCAATGGCCATCCCCGTTGAAACGCGGCAACACGCCCGCGTCCACCCTGATCAACAGGTAGGCAGATAAAGTCTGTGGGTTGCGCTATTTGGATTTTGCGGCCGTTTCGAGCTCTGCCACACGCGCTTCCAGCGCTTCGACACGCTCCAGCGCCGCCGTGGCAAGCGTCTTCAGCGCCTCGACTTCGTCGCGGCCCGCCAAGTCCATATCGGCGATCAGGCCCTTCACCCGGGCTTGCGCTGCGGTCTTCGCTTCTTCGCTTGCGGCCCGCGCAGCGCCCATTGCACCGGTCATCAGGCCGGCAATGTCATCTAGCAGTGGATTTGTTGTGGCCATGCGGCTACTCCTTCGCGGCATCGGGCGGACAGGTTTGGTTCCCCTAACAGATAGGTCCTTATCCATACAGGGAAAAGACGCTGCATGCTGGATATGATGAGCTTCGCCGCACCCCTTCTGCCCGCCGCGGCGCTGACCTTTCCGGATGTCAGCCCGGCGCTGGTGTCGATTGACCTCGGCTTCCTCGGGCTCGGCACCTTCCATTTGCGCTGGTACGCGCTCGGCTACATGGCCGGCATCGCGCTCGCCTGGTGGTATGCCAGCACCATGATCCGGCGCCCGCGCCTGTTCGGCGGCAAAAGCCCGCTGACCAAGGACCAGCTCGACGACATCATGTTCTGGATCATTGTCGGCATCATCCTCGGCGGACGCTTCGGCTATGTCCTGTTCTACATGGTGCCCTACCAGTTCGACGTGATCGCAGCGAACCCGCTGACCATCTTCAAGATCTGGGATGGCGGCATGGCGTTTCATGGCGGCATTCTGGGCGTTACAATCGCGCTTATCCTGTTCGCGCGCCGTCGCAAAGTGTCACTGCTTTCCATCGGCGACATTGCCGGCGTGGTCGCGCCGATCGGCATCGGCCTCGTCCGCCTCGCCAATTTCGTGAACGCCGAACTCTATGGCCGCCACACCGACGCGCCCATCGGCATGGTCTTCCCGGAAGGCTACGTGCGCGGCTCCACGCCTCCTGCCTATAATTGGGAAACCGGCGAATGGGTCAGCACCGGATTTGAGACAGCACGCCATCCGAGCCAGCTGTATGAAAGTGTGCTGGAAGGCTGGCTGCCGCTGCTTGTGCTATCGGTCCTGATCTGGCGCTTCGGCGCGCTGAAGCGCCCCGGCCTCGTCGCCGGCCTGTTCCTGCTGATGTATGCTGCGGGCCGCACCATCGTCGAAAATTTCCGTATGCCGGACAGTTTCGCGACCAGCCTGCCGGACTGGATCACGATGGGCCAGCTGCTTTCCATCCCGATGTGGATCGGCGGCATCTGGCTGGTCTGGAATGCGCTGAAGAAAAAGCCTGCGACTGCGGACTGATCTGCCCATGACCCTCAAGGAACGCATCATCCGCCTGATCGAAACCGGCGGCCCCATCCCGGTTTCAACTTACATGCAACTCGCCCTGCATGACGCCAGCCAAGGCTATTACGCCACGCGCCCCGGCCTCGGCACGGATTTCATTACGGCGCCGGAAGTCAGCCAGGTATTCGGCGAACTGATCGGCCTGTGGGTCGTGCATGAATGGCGGACCATGGGCGCACCGTCCGACTTCCATCTCGTTGAAATCGGTCCCGGTCGTGGCACGCTGATGGCGGATGCGCTGCGCCTCGCCTATGTCGCGGGCGACCGCGAGTTTGCCGATGCCGCCAAACTCACCCTCGTCGAGCCGAGCCCGGAATTGCGCAAGGTGCAGGCCGAGCGTCTCAGCGATTATACGCCGTCCTTTGCCGATACGCTCGGCAATGTGCCCGCCGGGCCGATGATCCTGGTCGCGAATGAATATCTCGACTGCCTGCCCGCCCGCCAGTTCCGCAAGGCGGAGGACCAATGGCGTGAATGCGTGGTCGGGCTGGATGCGGACGGGGCGCTGGCCTTCGGCCTCGCCGCCGACGAGCAGCGCGCCCCCGATGGCGCCGCCGAAACATCAGAGGCGGTCGAGGTCCAGATCGGCTTCGACCTGTTGATTGCAGACCTCCTCACCCGCCCCGCGCCGATGCGCGCGCTGTTCATCGATTACGGCCCCGCCGATGCCACGCCGGGCGACAGCCTCCGCGCCTTCAGCCAGGGCAAGCAGGTCTCCCCCCTCGCCCAGCCGGGCGAGACCGATTTGACCGTGGACGTTGATTTCGGTCGCCTGAAACGGCTCGCTGCCCGCATGGGACTGGATGTGGCCGGGCCGACACCGCAGGGCATGTTCCTGATGGGGCTCGGCGCGCAGGCCCGTCTCAACCAGCTGGTCGAGGCCAACCCGGACCATGCCGACGCGATCTTCAACAATGCCCAGCGGCTGATCGACCCGAAAGACATGGGCAGCCGCTTCAAGGCGATCTGCCTGTCGAGTAGCGGCCTGCCCGCGCCGGTTGGGTTCTAGGCGCCCCTACTCGGCTTCGGCGCCGATGTGCTGGTCCACGAAGCTGGCCATCGCGCCCAACGCTTCAATTCGCGTATCGCCATCCGACATCCAGTGATCCTCACCTTCCAGTTCGAGGAAGGTGACGCTCTTGCCGGCTCTCTTCAGCGCATCTTCCATAATGCGGCTTTGCTTGATCGGCACCACAAGGTCGTCCTTGCCGTGGATCAGCAGGACAGGCGCCGTGAAATTTTCCGCTGCATTGGCCGGAGAGATCGCATCGAGCTTTTCACGCTCAGCCTGGGGATCCCCGATCACCTCATGCCAATAGTCGAGCACCCAGTGATTCTTGCCAAGATCCCATCTCTCATCGCTCAGCATACGTCTCAAATCCGTCACCGGCGCAATCGCCACGACACATTTGTAGAGATCCGGCGTATAGGCGCCGCCCGCCAAGGCGGAGTATCCACCATAGCTGGCGCCGACAATGCAGACGCGATCCGGATCGGCCAGTCCCTCCTTCACGAGCATGTTGACGCCGTCCGTGACATCATCCTGCATCTTGAGGCCCCACTCGCCATGCCCAAGCTCTTCAAACTCGTTGCCATAGCCGGTCGATCCACGAAAATTCGGTTGCAGCACGAGATAGCCGCGATTGGCGAAGTATTGTGCCCGCCAGTGAAAGCCAACGCCGCTGTACGAGGCGGGCCCGCCATGCGGCATCACGATAAGGGGCAAATTGTTTGCTGACGCCAGGTCCACACCGGCTGGCCACGTCACGATGGCGGGGATTTTCAATCCGTCCCGCGCGACATAGCTGACGGCAACGGCTTGGCCGAGCGCGTCAGGCGGGATGTTGTCCCGCGTGTCTGCAATCAATGTCAGGGCACCGGTGGTCCGGTCCTGCAGCACAAAGCTGCCCGGCGTGTCGCTCGCATAAAACCTGTACAGGATTTTGGTCCAGTCATCGCTCCAGGAATCGACATGGATCGCAGCATTCGGGAACCGGGCCACGACCTCCGCCACCGCAGCATCGACCTCCGGATCAAAAAACTTGTAGGCGGGAACCGCACCCGAATATCTCACGCCCACCATGAAGCGGTTGCCATCGGTATAAACGCCCTGAATATCGGCGTCGTCTCGCTCGAGATTCGCGGATGTTATGTTTCCCGAGAAATCCATTTCATAGAGTTCGTTGAAGCCGGTTTCGCTGTCAGTATCATCCATGATGATCAGTCCAGACCGGTCCGGTTTCACCCCTATGAGAGAGAAAGGTATCCGCGGAGACTCCGCCTCGTATACGAGTTCACGGTTGCCATTGATATAGGTGTAGATCTTGTACGCATCATACTGGTTGTTGTAATCCTCTCGGGCGAGCACGGTGCCGTCAGTGTCCACGAACCAGTCGATCGTGTCACCATTCCCACTCTTGAAGCGGCGCCCCTTCCCCGTCTTCATATTGACCCGCAATAGACTGTAGTTCGGGTCGGAATACCGGTCCCCCATCCAGGCTGGCATGAATATGTAGCCCGACTCATCATCATGGCCGACAATTTTACCGAGCCCGCCCTGCGCTGGATAAATGTTATCCGTTCCACGCAACAGGAATTTGAGCTTCTTGGTTTTCAGATTGTATCCATACGCACCTGAATACAGGAATTCGCCGCGATATCCCGGCACGAATTTCGTGTCAGACGCTCGGATAATAATATTCTCACTGTCCGCAAAAAAGACGCCTCGCGTTTCGACCTCGTCGATATTGAGCAGGTAAGTCCTCTCCTTCGTGACGGTGTCGAACAGCGCCACGTAGTCGGCCCCTTCATGGCGTTGAACATACGCAACCTTCGAACCATCCGGAGAGATGTCCATGTACCGGATTGAGGGCAGGTCTCCATAAGCCTCCAAGGGCGGGTGGGTTACCTCGGCGCTGGCCGTACTGAAGCCAAAGCCGAGCCATGCCGCCAGAACGGCCAGGACAAATACTCTCATGAAGAACCTCCCCGAAGTTTCCGGGCAGGCTATTTTGGATGGAATGGAGAGGCAATGCCTCAACTGCCCCGGTGCGGCTTATTCTCCCTTCCGCTGCGAAAGACAGGCTTGGCTTTGACGGCGCGGTCCCCATGTCTTGGGAACGCAATGCAGAGGGCTTTGATGTGGCTGAACTTTCGATCCTGGAACTCGGACGCGTGCGCGAGGGCTTTACCCGCGCCGATGCCCTGAATGAGGCCCGCCGGCTTGCCCAGCATGCCGAGACATGGGGCTACAAGCGGCTCTGGGTCGCCGAGCATCACAATATGCGGGCCGTCACCACGGCGGCGACCTCGCTGGTCGTCTCGCATATCGCGGCTGGCACGAAGACGATCCGCGTCGGCGCTGGCGGCATCATGCTGCCCAATCACGCGCCCTATATCATCGCCGAACAGTTCGGCACGCTGGAGGCGCTCTATCCGGGCCGCATCGACCTCGGCCTTGGCCGCGCCCCCGGCACGGACCAGATGACCCTCCGCGCCCTGCGGCGTGACCCGACCAGCGCCGACCGTTTCCCACAGGATGTTCTGGAACTGCAGGCCTTTCTCGGTCCGGTCGAGCCCGGCCAGAAGATCGAGGCTGTGCCCGGCTCCAATTCGAATGTCCCGCTCTGGATCCTCGGCTCCAGCCTTTTCGGCGCGCAGGTCGCGGCCGCCTATGGCCTGCCCTATGGCTTTGCCTCCCATTTCGCCCCGCAGGCGCTGGATGATGCGCTGGCTACCTATCGCGCCAACTTCCAGCCATCAGATCAGCAGAAGACCCCCTATGCCCTGATCGGGGTGAACATCATTGCGGCGGAAACGAATGAGGAAGCGAAATTTCTCGCGACCTCACAGCAGATGTCGTTCGCGAACCTCGTGCGCGGCGACCGCAAGCTGACCCAGCCGCCCATCGACGACATCGACACATACTGGACGCCGGAAGAGAAACTGCGCGCTTCCCACATGCTGAATTTCAGCATCATCGGCGACCGCGAGACGGTGAAACGCGGCGTCGACGCCCTGCTTGCGCGCACAAACGCTGACGAGTTGATGATCGTGTCCGACATGTATGATCCGGACAAGCGCCTGCGCTCCTTCGAGATCATCTCGGAGGTTCTGAAGGGCTGAATTCAATGGGTGCGGGTCAGGCCCGGATCAGACGGGACGCTTGATCTCGTTATTGTCGCCCAGCAGCACAACAGTCGGGGCATGCTGGCGCGCCTTGTCGGCGTCGACGCCGGCAAAGGCCGCGATGATGACCTTGTCGCCAGCCGCAAAGTGGCGGGCAGCCGCGCCGTTAACACCGATGGTCCTGGAGCCACGCGGCGCTTCAAGGGCATAGGTTTGGATGCGGGCGCCATTGGTGACGTTCCAGATATCCACGCGCTCATTCGGCAGGATGCCCGAAGCGTCGAGCAGGTCCTGGTCAATCGAGACCGAGCCTTCATAGTGAAGGTCGCACTGCGTGACGGTTGCAGAATGCAGTTTGGCTTTCAGCATGTTGAGCAACAAGGATGTATCCTCCCGGATTTATTTTATGAGCGCTTAATTATGCTCACAATGAGCATATAGGAAGACCCACGGCCTTGCGCAAGGCGCTTATTGCATTGCAGCAAATGTGAGTAAAGACGGTATTGGACGTTGCCGGCTCCCCTTCCCGCGAGGTCAGGTCATGGTGCCGCTCACATACGCCTCACCCGCGAAATCTGTCTCAAAATGGCTCGCTTTGCGCGAATCCGTCTGTTAACAATCTTTAACGCTGGGGAGAGACAAAGGGGATGAATGGCATGAAACAGGTGTCTGCAGGCGGTATTGTAATCGCCATGATCTTGGCGGGGTGCGCCTCAAGTCCGGAGCCGGCCCCGGCCTCTCCGCCCCCCGCAACTGGGCAGGCTCCGAATGGCCCCGTGCGCGGCATTCCCAATCCGAGCGATGATGATTTCCTCGGCGCGCCAACCCCGACCGTACGTCGTCATACCGGCCGTGCCAGCACCGGCGCCGTACCCGCCAAGGACTATCTCCCCTACATTGATGTCGCGATTGACGAGTCGGCCGTTTATTCCGAGTTCGGAGACATGTTGCAGGACCGCTATACCCGCATCCAGATCGTCACGCTGAAGCCTGACGCCTATGACATGGAGGGGGTCACATCCGGTGTCCGCAGCCAGGAAGTCGAGGCACGCAATTATGACAAGGAAAGCCGGGGCTGGCTCTCCCGCATGATGTCATCGCGCAGCATCACCCGCACACTGATCGCCGAATTCGACGTCGCCAAGCCCGACATCACGGCAACCAATGCGCTATTCTCGTCTACCTTTTCCTCAAACAACCGCGAAGGTGAGAGCTGGACGACGAATGAGAGCATTTCGGTCTATGCCACGCCCTATTTCAAGGTAGGCCCGAACACGACCATCGAGGCGCGCTTTCGCCTTCAGTTGTCGGATGAAAAGGAATCCTCTGCCAGCGCGAATGTGATGGGCGCGCTGACCACGGCGGCGAATTTGATTGCACCGACCTCCACACTGGTGACCTACTTCAACGCACCGCTGATGATGGAAGCCTCCAACTTCCTGAACAATTCGACCAGCACCCTGTTCGGTCAGTCGATCACGGAGCAATCGGTCAGCGCCTTTTCCGTGAAGGCCTGGAGCGACAAGCCGATCCTCGTTGTGTCGGCCCAATTGCCTGACACGGACGACATCAAGGATACGCGCGGCAAGGGCGCCATCGGCCAATGGGCCGTCTATCTTGACCAGCCCATCCCGTCGATCTTCACCGCCGGTGTCTCCGATGCAGGCTTTCCGGATTATACGGGCGTCACGTCCGGGGATATTCTGGCGTTCGATGTGGGCGAGGATCTCACCGTCTACGATTATGTCTTTTCCCGCCTCGATCTGGCAGACCGCATTTCATATTTGAACAATACGGCCGACCCGGACGTGGCCGGTCTGATCTGCAACCGGATCGAACGCGGCCTGTCCGAAATCGGCTTCACCTCCTATGACGCCGCCGCCGCGGTCTGGGCGGCGTCGGTCTCTGACCAGTTCAATGGCAACGCCAAGGCCGCTTTCCAGGGCGAGAACACTTGCGAAGCCATGATCCGCTGGAAAGCGCTCGGCGGCTGATCCGCCTCAGCCGAGAAGATGCGCCACCACGCGGCGCGTGTGCGGGGCATCCCGATGCTCGAACAGGTAAATGCCCTGCCACGTGCCGAGTGCCATACGCCCGCCGGAAACGGGGATCGAGAGCGAAGTCTGCGTCAGGGCCGCCTTGATATGGGCCGGCATGTCGTCCGGCCCCTCCGTGCGATGAACCAGATAGCTCATGGACGGGTCGTTGGCGGGCGGCGCGAGGCGGCGGAAGAAAGCCTGCAGATCGCGCTGTACGTCCGGATCGGCATTCTCCTGCACCAGCAGCGAACAGGATGTGTGCTGGCAGAACAGGGTCAGCAGGCCGTCGCCCTGCCCTGCCACGAAGCGCTCCACCTCGCGGGTGAACTCATAGAGGCCGGAACCCCGGGTCGGGATGGTGAGTTGGGTCTGCATGCCCTCCGATTACCTTCCTCCGCCCGGGCGGGCAATCACTAGATGAGTTTCATGGGTGACGGGTCGGGCCCTGACCTGTATTTCAGAATTAACCTGCATTAACTGGCAAGAACGGAGTGGGACATGCGCTGGAAAGGTGGACGCAGAGGCGGAAACGTCGAGGACAGGCGCGGCATGAGTGGCGGCAAGCTCGCCGGGGGCGGTATCGGCTTTGTCCTGATCGCGCTGGTTGTGTCCTATTTCCTCGGCATTGATCCCCAGCCCCTGCTTGAAGCTGGCAGCGGCATGTCTTCCGGCCAACAGCAATCCGGCGAAGTCGGCACGCCCGAAGATGAAGCCGGCCAGTTCGTTGATGTGGTCGGCACCAATGTGAACGATGTCTGGGCCGAACTGCTCGACGGCTACAAAAAGCCGAATACCGTCATCTACACGCAAGGCACGGGCACCGGCTGCGGCTATGGCCAGGCCGCGATGGGGCCTTTCTACTGCCCGGCCGACCAGACCATCTATCTTGATCTCTCCTTCTGGCAGCAGATGGAAACCCAGCTTGGCGCGTCCGGCGCGGATTTCGCACGCGCCTATGTCATCGCGCATGAATTCGGCCACCATGTGCAGACACTGACCGGCGCTTCGCAACAGGTTCGCAAGGCCCAGCAACAGGCGCGCAGCAAGGCCGAAGCCAACAAATATTCCGTCGCTCTGGAGCTGCAGGCCGACTGCTATGCCGGCGTCTGGGCCGCTCGTGCCGCAACGGCATCGAACGGAAAGGTTGCACTGGAGCGCGGCGACATGGAAGAAGGTCTGAAAACGGCCAATGCCATTGGCGACGACATGCTGCAGAAGCGCTCCCAGGGTCGCGTGACGCCTGAAGCCTTCACCCACGGCTCTGCCGAGCAGCGCATGGAATGGCTGAGCCGCGGCTATCGCACGGGCGATCCACGCCAGTGTGACACGTTCAACTGAGCCCATCCGTCTCGGCGGAGGGCCGAGACAGGAAGGGAAAGGCCGACATGACCGACGGCAAGCCAATGGGGTTCGACACCCTGCAAATTCACGCGGGCGCAACCCCGGACCCGGCCACCGGCGCGCGCCAGGTGCCGATCTACCAGACGACAGCCTATGTCTTCCGCGACGCTGACCACGCCGCCGCGCTCTTCGGCTTGCAGGAAGTCGGCTACATCTATTCTCGCCTGACCAATCCGACGGTCGCGGCGCTCGGCGACCGGATTGCCGCGCTCGAAGGCGGCGCAGGCGCAGTTTGCTGTTCCTCCGGCCATGCGGCGCAGATCATGGCCCTCTTCCCGCTGATGGCGCCGGGGCGCAACATCGTTGCCTCGACCCGCCTCTATGGCGGCACGATCACCCAGTTCAGCCAGACCTTCAAACGCTTCGGCTGGTCGGCCACCTTCGTGGACTTTGATGATCTCGACGCCGTGAAGGCCGCGATTGACGACGATACGCGCGCCATCTTCTGCGAGACCATCGCCAATCCGGGCGGTTATATCACAGATCTCGACGCGATTGCCGAAATCGCCGAGGGCGCGGGTATCCCGTTGATCGTCGATAATACGACGGCCACACCGTATCTCTGCCGCCCGATCGAGCATGGCGCGACCCTGGTCGTCCATTCGCTGACGAAATACATGACCGGCAATGGCACGGTGACCGGCGGCGCGATTGTCGATTCCGGCAAATTCGACTGGTCGGCCTCTGACAAATTCCCGTCCCTCTCCCAGCCGGAACCGGCCTATCACGGCCTGAAATTCCACGAGACGTTCGGCCCGGCCGCCTTCATGTTCCACGGCATCGCCGTGGGCCTGCGCGACCTCGGCATGACGCTGAACCCGCAAGCGGCGCACTATACGCTGATGGGCATCGAGACGCTCTCCATGCGGATGGACAAGCATGTCGCCAATGCCAAGAAGATCGCGGCCTGGCTGGAGGGTCATGACGCGGTTTCCGGTGTCACCTATGCCGGGCTCGACTCCTCCCCCTACAAGGATCGCATCCCGAAAATCTGCCCGAAGGGCGCCGGAGCGCTGTTCACGGTCCAGCTGAAAGGCGGCTATGAAGCCTGCACAAAATTTGTCGGTGGCCTGAACCTGTTCAGCCATGTCGCAAACCTCGGCGACGCGCGCAGCCTGGTCATCCACCCCGCCTCGACTACGCACCGCCAATTGACCGAAGAACAGCAGATCGCCGCTGGCGCCGCGCCCAACACGGTCCGCCTCTCCATCGGCATCGAAGACGCCGATGATTTGATCGCAGATCTTGATCAGGCGCTGAAGGCTTAAGGCACGCCTTTGACCCAAAAGAAAAGGCGTCCCATCTGGGGCGCCTTTTTTGGAGCTGACGATTTACATCAAGGCATTCACGTCCGGAAACACATGATGAATATAGGGGCGCAATGGGTGTCGTTTTGGAAGGCCCAATGCATAGTCAGCAGCCCGAAACACTCCTGACCATTCGACCGATGAATTTGGTCCATTCATGTCTTCGTCATTGATAAAGCTGACGAAGAGAAGATGAGCATCAACGTTGTGAGCCCTCAAAAAGTCTAGATGCGCTATACGATTGGCATACTGAAAGAAAACTTTCGTCCAGTCGGATACCTCACGCGCTCCAAGTCTGGCGGAAACGCTCTCGAGAGCGGTATGGATCTTCGCCAAAGAACGTTCTGAAGCTTGCGATGCGGGCGAGAAAAATTCGTCGATATGCGCTTTGGCTTCCACCAAGATCGGCTTGTCACCCATGAGTCCTAGTGCGTCCCATTGAGGACCGCCTCTTGGCCAGAAATCCGCCAACGCCGTCTTGAGATGCCCTTGCCCTATGACATCCAGAAAAGCAGCATCCCTGTACTCAGCGAAATTATCTACGCGTAGAGGCGACACCCAACGAATGTCCCCTGAAAGTGAAACAGGACGAAGCATCGCTCCGTCCTGTTCAATTGCTCTTTGCAGCCACTTCAGGCTTCCGCGAGTTCCCTCTGGTTGGGCCACCCGCACGGGAGGCTACGTATCCAGGAAGCTGCGCAGTTTGCGGCTGCGGCTCGGATGCTTCAGCTTGCGGAGCGCTTTCGCCTCGATCTGGCGGATACGTTCGCGGGTTACCGAGAATTGCTGGCCGACTTCTTCCAGCGTGTGATCCGTGTTCATACCGATACCGAAGCGCATGCGCAGGACGCGTTCTTCGCGCGGCGTGAGCGAGGCGAGCACGCGAGTCGTCGTTTCGCGCAGATTCGACTGGATCGCGGCATCAACGGGCAGAAGCGCCATCTTGTCCTCGATGAAGTCGCCGAGGTTTGAATCCTCGTCGTCGCCGATCGGCGTTTCCAGCGAGATCGGCTCTTTCGCGATCTTCAGAACCTTGCGGATTTTTTCCAGCGGCAAGCCCAGCTTTTCGGCCAGTTCTTCCGGCGTCGGCTCGCGGCCGATCTCGTGCAGCATCTGGCGCTGAGTACGGATGATCTTGTTGATCGTCTCTATCATGTGCACCGGAATACGGATCGTGCGGGCCTGGTCCGCGATAGACCGCGTGATCGCCTGACGAATCCACCATGTGGCATAGGTCGAGAATTTGTAACCGCGGCGGTATTCGAATTTGTCGACCGCCTTCATCAGGCCGATATTGCCTTCCTGGATGAGATCCAGGAATTGCAGGCCACGGTTTGTGTATTTCTTCGCGATGGAGATCACGAGGCGGAGGTTTGCCTCGACCATTTCCTTCTTGGCAATACGCGCTTCGCGCTCGCCCTTCTGCACCGTCTGCACGATACGGCGGAAATCATCGATCGGAATACCGATTTCCTGCGCGATCTCGGAAATGTTGTCGCGGGACTCGGTGATCTCGGCTTCCTTGCCTTCGGCAAAGCGCTTCCACTTGGCCGACAGGCCCTTGACCGCGTCCAGCCAGTCCGGCTCCAGTTCGCGGCCGAAATAGTTCTCGAGGAATTCCTTGCGCGGCACGCCATAGGCATCGCCCATGCGCATCAGCTTGCCTTCCATGCCCATCAGCTTCTTGTTGATGGCATAGAGCTGTTCGACCAGCGCTTCGATCCGGGCATTGTTGATGTGGATCGTCTTCAGGTTTTCGACGATCGAGTTTGACAGCGAGTCATACTCTTCCTGAGCCTTCGGCGTCAGGTCCTTGCCTTCGAGGCGGCGGTTGACGAGCTTGTCCTGCAGCTTGCGGTATTTCGCAAAATCGTCGGCGATCTCGTCCAGCTTGGCCAGAACGCCATCGCGCAGTTCGGCTTCCATGGCGGACATGGACATTGCCGCAGCATCATCCTCGTCCTCGTCGTCATCATCGTCAGACGATTCTTCGCCTTCGGCCTTGGCTTCGTCGGCTTCGTCTTCCTCTTCCTTGGGCTTTGGCTCAGGCGGCGGGTTTTCCGCGCCATATGTCGCCTCAAGGTCGATCAGGTCACGCAGCAGGATGCGCTCGTTCACAAGCTCGTCGCGCCACACCATCATGGCTTCGAAGGTCAGCGGGCTTTCGCACAGGCCGCGGATCATCGCGTCCCGGCCGGCCTCGATGCGTTTGGCAATCGCGATCTCGCCCTCGCGGGACAGCAGCTCGACGGCGCCCATTTCGCGAAGATACATACGGACCGGGTCATCGGTCCGGTCAGAGCCGCGCGCATTGCCCTTCTTGGCAACGACTTTCTTGTCTTCGATCTTGGTGAGGGCCTTGCCTTCGGCTTCGGCCTCTTCTTCGCTCTCGACGACGGCAATGCCCATTTCCGAGATCTGGGACATCACGTCCTCGATCTGGTCAGAGGTCATCTCGTCATTGGGAAGGAGAGCGTTGATCTCTTCATGGGTAATGAAGCCGCGCTTCTGAGCGCGCTTCAGGACCTTCTTGACGTCCGTCGCGTTGAAATCGACCAGGCCGTTTTCATTGTCCTTGTCGTCATCGCGGTCGCCGTCGCCTGAGACGTTCTTCTTCTTGGTGGCTGTTGCCATTCAAATCTCTCCTGTGAGGAACCGGCTGCGCCTGCCGGGACCCTCCCAAAATAATGCCTGCCCTGTTAGCTTTCGCTGACTGTTCCTGCTGCCTCGTTCATGCGGTCCCGTAGGACCGTTCGGTTCTCAACGGGCTGGAGACGCCTGTGCCACATGCGTGACCGCAGGGTCGATCCCTCACTCGCAGCTTCCATGCCACGGTCAGGACCAGCCTCGTGTGAACGTCCGTCTACCAGATGATGCTCGGTGGCCTTGGGCCAGTCCATTGCCTCGGGTTCAAAGACCGCGTTCAGAGGCGTTTCAGGATCGTTATTGAGCAGTTTGGCAGCGCGCATGTTCCCTGCCTACAGTAAATGGGCACGGAATGCGTTGCGGTCAATAGGTTTTCCTGCGTTTGCGGCCGCATTGCCTACTTGTTGGAGCCATCCGGCTTGAACCAGGGGTTCTTCTCCTCGAACCGTTTCCAGAAATCGCCGATATTGGCCTTTCCCATCGCCTTTTCCTGCTGGTCGACCAGGACCCGCTCCTCATAGGCCTTGCGCTTCTCGGCCACGAGGCGGCGTTTCAGTTTGAGACGCCGCACCTCGTCATCCGCAGATGGGGCCGTATCGACCGGAATGAACACTTCGATCGCAGCTTTCCAGGACCGATAGGCCGGATCCTCGACATTGATCCGCGACACCTGGCTCATATCGATATGGGACACCTCGCGCTCATGCCCTTCCCGCGCCAACAGTGCCAGCACGGCCTCGAAAGTAAGCTCCCTGTTTTCAATCAGGAAATCCACGATCAGGTCGCGCAGCCGGTTGGACATCGCATTGCGAAAATCGGCCGCAATCAGCGTTTCTTCCATGCCGGAGAGGATACCCGGGCTGGCAATGGCCTGCATCAGCAACATCACGCCGGGGCTCTGCCGACCGCCGGTTTGCGGGCCCGTTGCCGTGATGCCGCCATAGGGGGATGCGCCGCCGTGCCCCCGTCCGCCGGGTTTGCCCTTGGTAAATGAAGTCTGACGCTTGGCCTGACGAATTTGCCAGAAATGATCCTTCATGCGGGCACGCAAGTCGCGCTCATAGGCGGCCTTCACGCCGGGATGCTTGATCTGCGCAGCGGCCTGCATCAGGCGCGCTTCCAGCCCGGCCTGACGTTCCGGTGTGTCCAGCGGCTCGGCATCGCGCTCGCGCAGCCAGAGCAGTTCCGACAGGGCGATTCGTCCGTCCAGCGCCTCGCCCATCGCCATCGGGCCGCGCTCACGGATGAGGTCATCCGGGTCCATGCCGTCTGGCAACAGGACAAAGAACAGGGACCGGCCCGGCTCGACATGCGGCAGGGCGCGATCGACGGCGCGATAGGCCGCGCCCAGGCCTGCCCGGTCGCCATCGAAGCACAGAACGGGTTCGGGGCCGGCGCGCCAGAGCAAGCTGATCTGGTCCTCCGTCAGCGCCGTGCCCAACGGGGCCACGGCCTGCCCGAAGCCGGCCTCGGTCAGTGCAATGGCATCCATATAGCCTTCGCAGACAATCAGGCCGCCGCCCTCACCATGCCCCAGCGCCTCGCGCGCCGCCTTGTAGCGATAGAGCACCCGCGATTTGTGGAAGAGTGGTGTGTCGCCGGAATTGAGATATTTCGGCTTGGCATCCGGCGTCAGCCCCCGCCCGCCAAAGGCAATGATCCCGCCCCGGCTGTCCGGGATCGGAAACATCAGGCGCCCCCGGAAGGCATCATAGGGCTCGCCGCCCTTGTCGCTTTCCTTGGTCAGGCCCGCTTCAAGGATTTCGGCGGGCGTGAATCCTTCCGCTTTCAGGTGCGCGCTCGTCTTGCGCCAATCATCCGGCGCATAGCCGAGCCTGTGGCGCTTCCAGGCAGCAGGTTTTAATCCCCTGCCCTCAAGATACTCGCGCGCGGCGGCCCCTTCAGACGATTGCAGCCGTTCTTCGAAATACGACGCTGCTGCCTCGCAGACTTCCTGCAACCGTTTGCGATGATCATAGGCTTCGGCAGCGCGCGGATCGGACTTCGGCAATTCCATGCCGGCCTCTTCGGCGAGCTTCTCGACCGCCTCCATGAAGGAAAGCCGCTCGGTCTCCATGACGAAGCTGATGACGTCTCCGCCCATGCCGGAGGAGAAGCATTTGAAGATGCGTTTCTGGTCGTTGACGTAGAAGCTTGGCGTCTTCTCCGCGGTAAATGGCGACAGGCCGACCCATTCCTTGCCCTTCTTGGTCAGCTTCACCTTGCGGCCGATCACGTCCGAAGGCCGGATGCGGGCCTTCAGTTCATCAACGAAACCATCGGGAATGCGAATGGGCGAACTCATATGAGCCGAGTGTAGCCCCATTGGGGAATTGGGGAAACGCTCCCCTGCCTGTCTGGGCGGTGGAAAAGCACAAAAAAGGCCCCGCGCGAGCGGGGCCAGATCTGCTGCTATGGAATTGGCTTAGTCGATGTCAGCCGTGAACCCCATTGCGGAGTTGAATTCCTGTTCGGTGAGGTCAATCACGACTTCACCATCGCTGTCGCCTTGGGCAACCATGATCTTGGCCGGATCGATCAGAAAGCGCTGGTCAGTCACAGCTTCCACGATGCCATCAGAGACGACCGCATATTTGGCTTGGCCATCGGTCCTCACGATCAGGTCGGTGACGCGCACGTCCTTGTCGTTGAAGGCCAGATTGACGTTCGTGCCGGTCAGCTCCGAAGCCAGACGGTAGTCGTTCATGCCGTTCTGCTCGAACTCCTGGAGGTCATCCAGCATCTCTTCGGTCAGATCCATACGGGCAGCGGGCTCGCCTTCCTCGTCGAACCAGATCGTAGCCTGTTCAAAGGAGACAGCGTGCAGTTCGCCAGCAAAGCCATCGCGGATGATGAGCATGGGCTGTTCGCCGCCAGAGGCCAGCATCACGTCTTCAATCTCGCCGACTTCCTCGCCATTCGAATCCACGACTTCTTCGCCAATCAGGTCGGAAGTCAGGAATTCACCGGAGGTCAGGACGTAATCATCGCGATCCATGTCCGCCATCCGGGCGTTGTCGGTACGGTCCTCCACGGCTGCATCACCATAAGCCGCATCGTCATTCTCGTAATCACGATCATAGGTGGCGGTTTCGGTCATCGCCGTCGTATCGGTTTCTGCCGTCTGGGTATGGGTATCAGCGCCGGAACAAGCGACCACACCCATCATCAGGGCAACCGCACTCGTAGTCAGAAAAAGCCGTTTCATTTCAAAGTCCTTTCGTTGTAATCAACGTACAACCAACGGACCCATCAAGGGCTTTGTTCCAACCTTTCGCAGAATTAACCAGCGTGTCGCTGCTTACTTGGCGGCGGCCTTCTGGCCGGTCAGCGCCTTGCGCATCACCTTGCCGGCCGTGCCGGATTCGATCTTGCCGGGATAACGCTGTTTCAGCGCCGACATGCACCGGCCGATATCCTTCAGCTTGGTGGCGCCAAGGTCATCGACCACTTCTTCCACAGCGGCTTCCAGCGCCTTTGTCCCGAGGGGCTCCGGCAGGAATTTTCGTATAATCTCGATTTCTTCGCGCTCACGGATCGCATCCTCGATCCGGCCGGCATCGTCATGTTCACGCGCGGCGGTCTCGCGCTGCGCAATCATGGTATCGAGCACATTGCGCACATCGGCATCCGGACAGCCTTCACTGTCGCCACGCCCACGGGCACACACATCCCGGTCACGAATAGCCGCATCAATCAGGCGCAAGGTCGACAGGCGGGTGGTACAGCCCTCGTCCTTTTCGCGCTCGGCATTCAATGCCTGAGCCACACGCGCTTTCAGCGACATCATGTCAGATTTATCTTCCTGGCCCATTCAAAATACGCCTTTCACACCAGCAACGTTCGACTATGCTTGACGTTGCAGGGACTCAGTCCCATTACCCGGAAAAATGTCGGCGGAGAGAGTTAACCGTCTGACAATGATCCCGGAAGGCAAGCCAAATATGTCCGAACACAGCAAAAAGCAAGCCAGCTCAACTGCGACGGGAGCTATTGCCTTGGCAGACGGCACTATTTTCCTGGGGAAAGGGGCCGGCGCCGAGGGGGTTCATGTCGGGGAATTGTGTTTCAATACAGCGATTACCGGCTATCAGGAGATCCTGACCGACCCCTCCTATTCATCCCAGATCGTGCTGTTTACCTTTCCGCATGTCGGAAATGTGGGCGCAAACCCGGATGACCATGAGGAATCTTCGGTGCCGGGCGCAAATGGCGCCTGTGGCACGATTTTCCGCGAGCCGATCACGGCGGCCTCGAACTGGCGCTCCGGCGAGGAATTCGGCGACTGGCTGACCCGCCGCAACATTGTTGCCCTGTCGGGCGTCGACACCCGCGCCATCACGCGGATCGTGCGCGAAAAGGGCATGCAGAAAGCCGCCATCTGCCACAAGCCGGATGGCAATATCGACCTCGATGCCCTGATCGAGACCGCCCGCGCCTGGAATGGTCTGGAAACGGCCGATCTCGCGGCAGATGTCGATACGGAGGCCCCCTTCGAGAATGCCCAGCGCCTCTGGCAAATTTCCGGCGGCTATAGCGACATGGCCGATGCCAAGCATCACGTCGTGGTGGTCGATTTCGGCGTGAAAAAGAACATCCTGCGCAATCTGGCCCAGGCGGGCATCCGCGCCAGCATCGTCAATGGCGATTCCACGGCAGACGAGATTTTCGCCCTCAATCCCGATGGCGTGGTCTTTTCCAATGGTCCGGGCGACCCGGCAGCGACGATTGCCCGCTCCGGCGACATGATCCGCGCGGTCATTGACAAGGGCCTGCCAATCCTCGGCATCTGCCTCGGTCACCAGCTGCTCGCCCTCGCACTCGGCGCCAAGACGATGAAGATGAGCCAGGGCCATCATGGCGCCAACCATCCGGTGAAAGACCTCGTCACCGGCAAGGTCGAGATCGTGTCGATGAATCATGGCTTCACCGTCGACCCGGCAACCCTGCCGGAGGGCGTGCAAGAGAGCCATCGCTCCCTGTTTGACGGCACCAATTCCGGTCTCGCCGTGAAGGACCGCCCAATCATCTCTGTGCAGCACCATCCCGAGGCCAGCCCCGGCCCGCAGGACAGCTTCTACCTGTTCCAGCGCTTCGCGGACCTGATGGCGGACCACAAGGCCTGATCCGGGCCTGCGCGCCCTGACAATCGAACCAGACATGATCGCCCCCCTCCCCCCGACGGGTGACAACCGTCTCGGCTGCGTGGCCGAAGATCTCGCCAGCAAGGGCTGGTCGTGGCAGCCCGGCCTGTTGCCGGAGGCCCTGCTGACCGCGCTGCGCAACGAGATTCAGGCGCTGGACGCTGACGCCGTCCTCGCCCCGGCCGGCATTGGCCGGGATGACGCCTTCCAGGTCGACCGTTCCATCCGCAAGACCCGCATTACCTGGCTGAGCGGTGCCAGCCCTGCCCAAATCGCCTTCGCAGACTGGGCCGAAGGCTGGCGGGAATCCCTCAATCGCGCGCTCCTGCTGGGCTTGTTCGAATTCGAGGCCTGTTATGCCGTCTATCCCGAAGGCGGCTTCTATGACCGCCATCTCGACAGTTTTGAAGGCGCCCGGAACCGCATCGTCTCCATTGTGGTCTATCTGAATGAAGACTGGGGCCCGGAAGATGGCGGAGCGCTGGTGGTCTGGCCGGAAGGCGCCGCCGCAAGCGATGCCCCCGCCGCCTGCATCGTGCCTGAAGGGGGCGGCGTGGTCTTCATGCTGTCGGAAACCATTCCCCACGAAGTCCAGCCGACCACACGCCTCCGCTTTGGCATTGCGGGCTGGTGGCGGGTCAATCCGGCAATTGACGGACGGGCCATCCCGATTGACTGATTGGCGCGCGGGGGCGGATCAGGACAATTTCCGCAACAGGCGCTCAATGGTCTTGTAGATGGTATCGACCGACACGCCGGGAACTTTCCGGCTCAGCGCCACACCGGCCCCATTGAGCGCGCCCTGCATGATGACAGCGGCTGAGGCGGCATTTTCCGGCGCGATAAACCTCTTCTGGACAAGGTATTCGACCCCGATCCGCACGCTGCGCTGGCTGAGGTCGAAATCGGCTTCATACCAGTCGAGGCCCAGAGCGGCCCGGCCATCGATCAGGACAATTCTCTGATAATCCGGCCGCGCGGCCCATTCCAGGTAACGCCTCGCCCCTGCCAGCATGGCTGCATACGGGTCATCCAGTGACCGGCCTTCAAGGGCAGCCTGCTGGGTATCCTGGATCATTTCCCTCTGAAGTTCCTGCCAGACCTCATGATAGAGGGCCTGCTTGTTTTCAAAATGGTGGAACAAGGCGCCCTTGGTGATGCCAGCATCTTCCACAATGCTGGAAAGGCTTGCCTCAAAGCCTTCATGGGTAAAGCGCTGCCGTGCCGCATGAAGGATTGCGGCGCGGGTTTCGCTTGCCTTTTTTGCTCGACGATTGGCCATGCTAGCTTTTCGGTTGTCGATCTAACATACCAGTGGTATGTAAAAACACCAATGTGGATATTCGGGAACGCTTCGTTCCTGAAAAGGTACCACCAACTAGATACCAGGCTGGGTGGCATTCCATTACCGCATTGCCAAAGTGGGACGCGAGACGGTTACGGAGACGGGCAGATTGCCAGCCACCGTAACCGTCTTTCCATTTGCGGGCGAAGTTGATGACGCTCAGCACTCAGAACCCCCAAATATCCCAAATGTTTTCCACGCCATATCTGTAGTAATCATTACAGAATAACGCATTTCTTGCAAGTCATTCTCAAGAAAGTCCTGTTCAAATTCCATGTAAACGAAATGGGCCTGCTCGAGAGCAGGCCCAAATTAACTATGCAGTGCGTTGCGAACTATAACTATTCGCTGGAAACGAAGCGGACATTACTTTCCTCAATCGAGTCTTCGTCAACATAACCCGGCTGGCCACTGCCCAGGGTCAACACGGCTTCCGTACCCTCCGGCGTGACGAAGTTTCCGTCCGTATCGTAATAGCCGATCCGCTCCGGGGAGAGATCGAAACGAATCGTTTGACGCTCTCCGGGTGCCAGTTCGACCACTTCAAACGCCACCAATTCGATCCGCGGCACGGCGGCATGCGCCCGGTCCTTGTGCTGGATATAGGCCTGCACCACTTCCCGGCCCGGCATGTCGCCCGTATTCGTCACCGTCACGCTGACCGGCAGAGACTCGGCGGCGTCATGCGCCTCCGGCACTGACAGGCCGCTATAAGCGAAGCTCGTATAGGAGAGGCCGTGACCGAACGGATAGAGCGGTTCGCCCTCGTAATATTTGTAGGTCCGGTTCGCCATGGAATAGTCACCAAAGTCCGGCAGGTCATCGACCGATTTGTAGAAGGTCACCGGCAGGCGGCCCGACGGGCTGTATTCGCCCCAGAGCAGGTCTGCGATGGCCTTGCCGGCCTGTTCGCCCGGATAGAAGGCCTGCACGATGGCCGGCAAATTCTCATTCTCCCAGTTCAGCCCCATGGCCGAGCCGGAGAAGTTCACCATCACGACGGGCTTGCCCGTGGCGTGCAGTGCTTTCAGCAGCGTCTCCTGGCTTTCCGGCAGATTGATGTGTGTGCGATCGCCGCCCAGGAAGCCGTCGAGTTCAACGCCCATTTCCTCGCCTTCGAGATTGGCATCAATGCCGCCGAAGAACAGGATCACGTCTGCATCTTCTGCCGCCGTCATGGCTTCGGCCTTAAGGTCGCGGGAAACGTCGGTCCAGTTGAGATAGGCGTACTTGTCCAGCTGGTCGCGCGGCCAGCCGCTGTCGAATTTCAGCACCATATGGACCGAATAGGCCTCACCCGCCTGCATCTCGATGCCGTCCATCTCGCCGACGGGCTCGCCATTGATCTCGACCTCGCTCCAGCGCGACGGCTGGAAGCGGTAGACGCCATCGGTCTCCGGGACGATCACACCATCCCAGGTCGCACTGAATTCGTCATTCAGGCCGTCCGTGCTCGGCGTGCGGTCCCAGTAGAAGTCGATCTTCTCTTCGACCTGTTCCAGCGTCGGCTCGCCTTCGAGCGTCTTGTTGGGATAGTAAGCGGCCTTCACACCCGGCACGAGATTGCCGTCGGCATCCTCATGGAACAGAGCGGCCGCCGGAATTGGCTTGTAATTGGAGTAATTGTCGCCTGCGATGGTCGAGCCGACCGCATAGGTGACATTCTCCGCGCCGATCTTGGCCTTCACGCCTTCCAGCGCCGTGACGGGCTGGGTCGGGCGGCCATAATAGTTTGCCACCAGCGTCCACCAATTGTCGGCATTCGGACCGATCACGGCGACCTTTGTCTCAGGTGCCAGCGGCAGGATGCCGTCATTCTTCAACAGGACCAGCGACTGGCGCGCGGCCTGTTCGGACAGGGCGATATGATCATCATTCGCCACGATGTCGATTGGCGTATCGGCCCACGGCACCAAGGAGGGATCATCATACATGCCGAGGCGGAACAAGGCCGTGTATAGCCGCTCCACTGCCTGGTCGATGGTGGCTTCGTCGATCAGGCCCTGCGCCACGGCGTCCGGCAGGGCATCCATCTTGTTGCCCTCGCCATCTCCGCAATTGAGGTCCGTACCCATCTTCACAGACAGGGCCGCGGCTTCGGCGCGGGTGTCGACATAATCATGCGCCGCATAAGGCGCTTCGCCTGCGGCCTTTTTCTCTTCATCGTAGTAGAAATCGCCAATCGCGCCGCAATCGGAGACGACATATCCGTCGAATTTCAATTCATCCCGCAGCAGATCCACCATCAGGCGCTCGCTGCCACAGGCCGGCGCGCCCCAGACGGCGTTATAGGCACACATGACGGAGCCGACGTCGGTTTCGTCGAACGCCATCTTGAAGGCCGGCAGATAGGTTTCCCAGAGATCGGCATCAGTGGCGTGATAGTCGTCGCGGTGGCGCGACGGCTCAGGGCCGGAATGAACGGCATAGTGTTTCACCGTTGCGATGGCCTTGAGGTATTTCTCGTCATCGCCCTGGATGCCGTTGACGAAATTCACCGCCATACGGCCCGTCAGGAACGGATCCTCGCCATAGGTTTCCTGTCCCCTGCCCCAGCGCGGGTCACGGAAGATGTTGATGTTCGGCGACCAGAAGGTCAGCCCGCCATACATGGCATAGACGTCTTCGGAGGCGTAATAATGATGCTTGGCGCGGCCCTCGTCGGAAATCGTCGTGGCGATCTCCAGCATCAGGTCCTCATCCCAGGTCGAGGCAAGGCCAATGGCCTGCGGGAAGACCGTCGCATGGCCCGCGCGGGCCACCCCGTGCAGGGCCTCGTTCCACCAATTGTATTCGTGCAGGCCAAGGCGCGGAATGCTGGCGGCCTTGTCGTACATTTGCGCGGCTTTCTCTTCCAGCGTCATGCGGCTGACGAGATCTTTCGCGCGCGCTTCCGGGCTCAGGGACGCGTCCATATAGGGCGGAGTCTGCGGCGCGGCATCGGCCGTGGCCTCCGCCAGCTCAGCCGGCGCCTCTTCCGCCTGCAAACTCGCGCAGCCAGCCAACAGCGCAATCGACGCCGCAGCACCCAAAAGGTTGAATTTGTTCAGAATTCCATGCTTACGCATAGCCATGTCGCTCTCCCTGTGACGTTTCTCAGGGGCCGCGATCTTGCGCAGTCGCCCCCTTATTGAGGCGCATTGTTGCACGCTAACATTTTTTGCGCCAGACGCTTTTTAGGCTTTTTTGGGCCCGGCAATCTGACCCGTAATCAGACCGGCTTCAGCGTCTTCGGATCGAGCCCGCCCATGCGGCAGACTTCCTTCCATTCATTCGGCTTGACCGGTTGGACGGACAGGCGGAATGAGGTGACAAGGCTCATCTCTTCCAATTTCGGATTGGCCTTCACATCCTTCAGCTTCACCGGCTTGGGCATGTCCGCCAGCGCGCGCAGGTAGACGCAATCCCAACGTTCATCATCGGTCGTGGAATCCGGCGCGCTCTCGGCACAAACCTCCACAACACCAACGACCTCCAGCCCCTTGTTGGAGTGATAAAAGAAGGCGCGGTCACCGATCTTCATGTCGCGCATGAAATTGCGGGCCTGGTAGTTGCGGATGCCGGACCATTCCTCGCCCTCATCGCCCTTGGCCTTCTGCTCGTCCCAGCTCCAGGCGTCGGGTTCGGATTTGAACAGCCAGTATTTCATTTATCCTGCCTCGTCTTTTTGCTGCCTTCGGAAGTAACGGGATTCCGGCGCGCGTCCAGTGCAGTGCCCACCAGCCGGTCATAAGCGGCCCAGCCCTTGTAGCGGTGCATCGCCGGATCAACGCCCTGCCACGCCGCCGCAAAGGCTTCCACATGGCGCGGCGTGGAGAGCGCCGCGCGCAGCGGATCAATCACGATACGGATGGTAAAGAGCAGCGCGCCGGTCTGCGGCAATTTCCGGATCGTCTGGCGCTCGACGCGCAGATGCAGCACGTCCAGCGCCGCCGCATCGGGCGTTGCCGTGGCAAGGTCTTTCAAAGGCCCGGAATCGGGCGTGAATCGCGCCTCCCCCGCCTGAACAGTCCAGTTGAACCGTTCCAGCACGCGCCCCGGTTGCAGCCCGTCAAAGATGCGGGAAATGCGCGCCGCAAGGCCGGGGTCGCCGCCGGGAACAGGCCCATGCACGCCGCCGAGCGGCTGGCCGATCTTCTCCGCAAGCCGCCAGTAGGTCGGCGCGCAAAGACTTGCCGCCCTGAGCCGCCAGAGGCCCTCACCGTCGCGAAGCATGAGGCAAAGATCGTCGGAGACCATTGAAGCGGCGGCTTCCAGCGGGGTGGGCCAGTCCTCGTCCGCCGGTCCGGTGACCGCCAGAATAGCTGCAGCCGCTTCCGCCATTTCGGCTTCGGCATCCTGCGCCGCGAACACCTCGCTCCGGCGCGCGCGCATCAGCTGGCGCTTGGGGGCCAGCCCTGCCGCGGCCTCGCTGTCCGGCAGCAACCACGCCTCCGGCGCAATCGGCTTCAGCCCCGGCGCGATGCCGGGCGGACCGTCAAGGAATGGCAGATAGGGCGGCGTTCGCATCGCCGCGTGTCAGACCGGAACCGCGCTGCCCCAGCTGACAAAGCCAGCCACTTTGGGCGTCGACGGCAGATACATCGTCTCCGCCTCATCCAGCCGGAACCCGGCCGAGGCAAACATCGCTTCGGTATCGCGCGTCAAATGGCAGCCGCCTGCCAGAGGCTTCCAGATCGGCTCGATCCGGCGCTGCCATTTGGCGACGCCTTCATCGGGCGCAAGGCCATGCTCGGAGAACAGGATCTTCCCGCCGGGTTTCAGCACACGGCGCACTTCCTTCAGCGAAGCTTCCCAATCAGGAATGGTGCAGAGCACGAAGGTAATCACGGCGGTGTCGATGGAATCGTCTTCCAGCGGAATGGATTCCGCACCCGTCTGCAGGAAATCGATATGATGGCCAATGCCAAGACGCCCGGCCTCGCGGCGGGCCTTGCCCACCATCACCTCTGAGGGCTCCAGCGCATAGAGATGGTCCACCTTGTTGCCATCATAGAGCGCGAAATTCGTGCCCGAGCCAGCGCCGATCTCCAGCACCTGCCCCTCAGCTTGCGGAACGACTTTCTCGCGCTGTTTCATGATCGGCTTCGTGCTGCAGGCGCACGACACCAGATGCGGTACGACGTAGCGGTCCCACGGATTCACTGTTCCGGCTCCTCGGTCATGCTGTATCCCGGATAGCGCTGTTTCTGGATCAGAGTCTTGGTCGCCTCGGTCGGCCGGGCGATCAGCGCATCCTGCGTGATGTTCACGACATATTCGAACCGGTCGCCCATGGGCTGGTAGGAGGCTGAGCCATATTGCGCGTCAATCCCGAACCGGCCGCCCTGCTCCTGGGCCAGCCGGTGCACGTCGAGGCCCGGATTGGTCGCCAGCGCGATGCCGTTCGTCGTCGCCTCGGTCACCGCATCCGGCGTGAACCGGCGTGACAGGCGGCCTTCGATGAAATCGAGCCGGTAGATCGAGTCATAACCCAGCATGTTGGCCACCGGCTTGAACTTGATGACCTGTGCGCCGATCTCGAATTCATTGCCGCGCAGCACGGGCTGGGCGCCGTTGGCTTCAACCAGCTTGCGACCATCGGAAAAGGTCAGATCCAGCGTATAGGCATTCTCTTCGCCCTCAACCGCTTCGAATTTCACATTCGCGGCGTAGCGTTCCTTGGTCAGGCGCTTGTAGGTCTGCAAATTGAGGCCGGCAAAGGCCACGACACCTGCAAGGGCGAGGAACCCGGCGCCAAAGGTCAGCCGCACTGCGCCGGACCCGGCTTTCAGCCGCGCAAGTTTCCCGAAGCCTGCAAACAGCAGCATCAGGCCGATCACGGCCGCAATTGCTGGCAAAATCCACCAGATCAGTCCCATACAACCACACCTCCTGATAACAGGTCCGGATCGGCCCCGCCTTCCACCTGCTAATGACTATAACAGCTTCTTAACGATTGTTTAGCGCGTCCCGCAGCACTCGGTTCCCTGGCAGGCCGCACCTGACCCCAAGCTGAATAAGGCGATTTTCCCTGCGAATGGCTGCCTGGCAAGAGAAAGTCCAAAGCCCCCTGCCCAGCCCGGATAAATCCTGCTAACGGCGAAGACATGTCCTTTCGCGATTTCGTCCTTCTGTTCGCCGTGTGCCTTGTCTGGGGCCTCAACATTGTCATCACACGCTGGGTGGTTGCGGATTTGGGCGTGCCGCCGATCTTCTTCGCCGCGACCCGTTTTGCCGGCGTCGCCCTCCTGCTCCTCGCCTTCCTCCGGCCGAAGCCCGAAGACCTGAAGATGCTGTTCCTGATCGCCATGTTCATTGGCGCGGTGCATTTCTCGCTCCTCTTCCTCGGCCTGAAGAATGCCGAAGCGTCCGCCGCCTCGATCACCGGCCAGCTCGGCGCGCCCTTCTCGACATTGATGAGCATGGCCTTCCTGGGCGAGACCATTGGCTGGCGCCGCGGCCTCGGCATCATGCTGTCCTTTGCCGGTGTCGTGCTGATCGCATTCGACCCGGCGAGTTTCACCATTTCCATCGGCCTCATCTATATCACCATCGCCGCCTTTGTCGGCTCGGTCGGCGGCATCCTGATGAAGCGCTTGCCGCCTATCAAGGCGCTGCGCCTGCAGGCCTGGGTCGGCCTGTTCAGTTTCGCGCCCCTCTTCATCACGTCCGGCCTGATCGAGACCGGCCAGATGGAAGCGCTCGCGCGCGGTGGCTGGCAGCTTGGCCTTGCCTGGCTGTTCGCCGTGGTCGGCGTCTCCATCTTCGGGCATGGCGGCTTCTACACCCTGATCAAGAAATACGACATTTCGCTGCTCTCGCCGCTTACCCTGATGACCCCGGTCTGGGGTGTGGTCTTCGGCATAGCCCTGCTGAATGAGCCGATCACGGCGCGGCTCGTGCTGGGCTCGGTGATCTCCCTGTCCGGTGTGTTCGTGATCGCCGTGCGTCAGAACCGGACGCTGCCGGACGCGGCCATCGTCAAGAAGATGGGCGCAGGAGGCAGCTGATGGACATCACCCGCGCCGAAAGCCCGAACTTCAATGAGCGCAAGCACAAACTCGACATGCTGGTGCTGCACTATACCGGCATGGCCACCGGCGAAGAGGCCCTGGAGCGCATGTGCGATCCCGTCGCCGAGGTCTCCGCGCACTATATGGTCTGGGAAGATGGCCGCATCGCCCAACTGGTCGATGAGGACAAACGCGCCTGGCATGCGGGCGTCTCAAGCTGGCAGGGCCAGCAGGATCTCAACTCCCGCTCCATCGGCATCGAAATCGTCAATGGCGGGCATGACTTCCCCCTGCCCGATGGCAGCCTGCCGCCTTATCCGCGTCCGCAGATCCATGCCCTGCTGGACCTGATCCACGACATTCTCGCCCGCCATGAGATTCCGGCCACCCGTATTCTCGGCCATTCCGACATCGCGCCCCTGCGCAAGCAGGACCCTGGAGAGCACTTCCCGTGGGAACGGCTGGCCCGCGCCGGCATCGGCCACTGGCCGCAGATCGAAGGCACGACACAGGAGATCATCGGCAAGGGGCTGGAACGCGGCGCGTCCGGCTCCAGCGTCTGGCGCATGCAGACCATGCTGTCTGAGATCGGCTATGGCTTCGATGTTACCGACATTTATGGCGAGACCTGCGAGAAAGTGGTCACCGCCTTCCAGCGCCGTTGGCTGCCGGACCATGTCACCGGCCAGGCCGACCTCGACACGCTGCGCCACATCGGCGTCATTCACGCGCTCTACACGGCCTGAGTGACTTCGGCGTCCAATTCTTCTTCGTCAGCTTCTTCAATCACTTCCTCGCGCTGCATCCGCGCGGCCCACTCCACCGCCAGCGCCGCGCCGAAGAGAAGTGCCGAGACCGACACCGATAGCCAGATGAAGCCGAGGATCACCGAAGCCAGCGCGCCGTAGAATGTGTCGAGCGCGCTGAATTTCAGGTAGAGGTGATAGCCCCAGGTCGCGACAAGCCAGGCCAGCGCCCCGGCCGCCGCGCCCATTGCCTTCGCCCGGTGCCCCTTGACGCGGCCATGCAGGGACAGGGCGATGATCAGGTAGAACACCGCGAAACACGCAATCCCTTTCCCGAGCCAGAGGGTCGAGGCAATGTCGGAAATGGTCTGCGCTACATCATAGGCAACATAGCCTTCGCGCTCGGTAATCAGCGACAGGATCATCTGCAACGCGCCCAGAATCCAGACTGACAGGATCAGCAACGCCGTCATCAGGATCGACACGCCCTGAAACCGGATGATCCGCGTGCGCCGCTCGCTGCCGGCCACCATGCGGATGCCGGTGATCGCCGCCTTGGCGCCGGAACTCGCCGTGTAGAAGACCACCAGCACCGCCAGCAATGCCCGGAACGTCACGCCCTGCGGCGTCGATTCATGGATCACATCCAGATCCGCCTTGCTGAGCGGCGCCACAGCCGAGACCAGAACCTGGTCCACCGTATCGCCCAGCTGACGGCTGAGATCAGCCGGCAACAGCGCGAACAACAGGGTCAGCGTCAGATAGATGATCGGGAAGATCGAGAAAAGCGCGTAGAAACTGATGCCCCCGGTCACGATCCGCACTTCCGGCTTGGACAGGCGCACGATGGCACACCAGAGCGGCGAGATCACCCAATGACGCACCGGCTGGGGGACGGGCAGCTTCTTGATCCAACTCAGCATGCGGCCTCCATTGCACCTTATCTATATGGGGCAATTCGCGCGCCCAACCCAATATTTCCTTTTGGCGTTCGCTGGCTCTGCTTGCCGCTAACCCCCAATCCGGGGTATATGCGCCTCACTCCTCGTATTGCCGCGGCTGCTGACCCGCACACTATGAGGACCAAGCATCATGACACACCCACAGGATCGTGGGGCGCGTCGGCGCATCGATCGCCTGCGCCCGGACTCCCACCTTTCCCGCAGCCAGCGGATCGACCGCTATGGCGTTGAGAAGCAATGGAAATACCTTTATGGGCGGAGCGTGAAACTTCGCCGCGCACAACAGCTCGGCAAGCTGTGGCCCCGCCGCGAATGGGAGAAGCTGATGGCCGAGGCCGACCCGGTAAAGGTGCTGTTCGTCTGCTCGAAGAACCAGTGGCGCAGCCCCACCGGCGAGGCGATCTTTGCCGAAACCGACGGCGTCGCCACGCGCTCTGCCGGCACCGCCCGCAGCGCACGTCGGCAGGTCTCGCTGGAAGACATTCGCTGGGCCGACCTGATCCTCGTCATGGAGGACAAACATGCCGCGCGCCTGAAAGCCGATTTCCGTCAGGACCTCCGCTTCAAGCGCCTGCACGTGCTGGGCATCCCGGACGACTATCAATTCATGGCTGACGATCTGGTCACCCGGCTCCGCACGGCGGCAGAGCCCCTGATCTTCGGGGCGTAAGGACACGGGGGACGTTACGGACCGCAGGTCCAGACGCCCTCATAGGCCTGCTGGCTGCCTTCAGGCCGTTGCACTTTCAGCGTGGCGGCCTGAACAACGCTCTCACTCATCTCTCCCGCGACCTCTTCGCCGGGCGTGACCGTGACGGTGACGTCATCGCCAGAAAAGATGCCGCCGGTTTTCTCAAGCGCGCCGAACCCACCCTGGCCGCGCCCGGCCAGTTTGCGTCCCATGCCCTCCAGCGTAATGGCAGCGCTGGCGCGTGCCGCGTCACCGACATTTGCGGCCGCCATCAACAATACCGTGTTGTCGTCGCCGCGTTTGAAACTGCAACGCAGTTCCCCCTCCAGCTGGTTCACACTGTCCGCCGTCACCGCCTCCAGCTGGATATCCGGTTCATCGGCGGCAGGGTCCGGCGCTGCTTGCGGCGGGTCCGCGGGCGAACAGGCCGTGGCGAGGGCGAGCGACAGGGCGAAGGCGGCAGCAGGTTTCATCATCCCGATGAAACGCCCCGCGTCCGACCCGGTTCCCCGGCCCGATTGCCTGATCGGCTCAGACCATGCCCGCATCCGTCGGCAGGTCGAGCAGGAGCCGTCCGGTCAGCTCCCATGTCGCCGGCGCCGTCACGATATGCTGCGTCATCGCATGCGCATCGCGAAAGCGACGCTGCAGGTCAGAGGACTCAAACAGGGCCGCCCCGCCGCCAAGATCATACAGGGTACGGCAGATATCCGCCCCGGTCCGCGTCATGTGCGTACAGGCCATGCGCAGAGCCGCGCGCCGCTCCACCGGGATGCCCTCGCCCGGCTTCACGCGGTTCGCAATGGCCCAGGTCTCGTCCAGTTCGGCCAGGAGATAGGCTCGCGCCGCGCGCCAGCTCGCTTCGGCTTCGGCAAAATTCGCCTGAATGGTCTGGCGTTCCGCGAGCGTCTTCTTGCTGCCCTGGCTTTTCTTGGCTGAGGCCAGCTCCTTGAACGCATCAAGGCTTGCCCGCGCATTGCCCATCGCCACGGCCGAGACGCCCAGCGACAACAGGCCAAAGGCCGGGAAGGTGTAGAGCGGCCCGGTCTCGCGGGGAACATCCGTGATCAGAGAAACCGAGCGCGCGCGCGGCACAAGGATGTTCTCGACCGAAATGTCGCCGCTGCCCGTGCCCTTCAGGCCCATCACATGCCATGTGTCGTGGAGGGTCGCCTCGCTCGCCGGGAAGACCATCATGCGCTGGTCCGGCGCGCCGGAGGGCAGGCGCTTCAGCTCGCCATCCTCGAACACCATGCAGCCGCCCGCCAGCCAGCTGCAATTGGCGGAGCCGGAGCCCCATTGCCAGCGCCCAGAGACGCGATAGCCATCGCCCTCAATGTCGGCCCGCCCCATCGGCGCGAAGACGCCGCCGGTAATCGTCAGGGGCGCGCTGTATATCTCCGCCGCCACCTCCGGCGCCATATAGGCTGCATTCATCGACGTGGTGCAGGCAATCATCGAACACCAGCCGGCACTGGCATTGGCTTCTGCCACCTGCGCGACGCCCTCGACGAATTCCCGCGCCGTCAGCTCCAGCCCGCCATAGGCCTTGGGCGTCATCATGCGGAACGCGCCCGCCGCCGCCATCTTCCCGGCAAGGTCCGCCGGCAGCCGCCGCGCGTCTTCCATCTCCGCCGCCCGGTCGGCCAATTCCGGTGCCAGCGCGCCCAGCGCCGCCTGCAAGGTCTCGTAAGTCGTGATCTCAGTCATGGCTCACGCTACCCCAGCCCGCCTTCCCTTGCCCAGTCCTGACGTGGCGCGATGGAGGCCGGAAGGACGTGAGGCCCGTCCGGCGCCAGCAAACAGGCCACGCACGCGCCCCACTGGCTATTTCCGGATTCCACGCTTATATCCCCCTTAGACCAGACGGCCGGGCAGCCGCTGGTGCGCGGGTAACTGCGTACTGGAGGAAAGTCCGGGCTCCAGGGAAACAGGGCGACGGCTAACGGCCGCCCGGCGTGAGCCGAGGGAAAGTGCCACAGAAAGCAAACCGCCTCCCCTTCGGGAGAGGTAAGGGTGAAAGGGTGGGGTAAGAGCCCACCGCAGGCCTGGCGACAGGACTGGCACGGTAAACCCCGCCCGGAGCAAGACCGAATAGGGGGCACATATGGGCTGTTTCACGCCCGTGCCCCGGGTGTGTCGCGTGAGGTGCCTGGCAACAGGCATCCCAGAGGAATGGCTGCCAGACCGTGGCAACACGGCGAACAGAACCCGGCTTACAGGCCGTCTGGTCTTACTTCCCGGTGCCGCTGCGCGTCATTATTTGATCGAGGATCAAACGCAGGGAAGTAAGGCCCGCAGCGCAAGCAAGGGCTTCGGCCCCCTGGAGCAGAGACCCGCTCAGTCCCCCGCCAGACAGAAATTCCCGCCCTGCATCCGGTCCCGGACAAAGTCCGACACCGCCCCGGCCTCCATCGCGCCCTCATAGGGCAGCGCCGCCCAGTATTGCTCGGCCTGCATCGCCTCGCCCGGCGCGAGCGTCTTGTAGGCTGCATGCGTTTCCATCTCGATCATGCTGGTGGCGGGATCCTCTGCCTTCTGAGTGAAATAGAGCTCCACCTGTCCCTGCTCCGGATGGATGGCATCTGCGGGCAACAGATCGAACATGATGACAAACACCTGGCCATCCCGGATCGCGGCCAGCCAGCCTTCGGAGGGATCCATGAAGGCTTTGCCCTGGCGCCCTGCGACCCCTTTTTCCAGGGAGGGATCGGCCAGCGCCATCCCGTCCGCGACCTGGATATCCGGCGCCTCGAACACGGTCAGGTCTACCATGTCCAGCCGGATCGAGTCTTCGCCGGCCACCGGCACGGCAACCCAGGAATCCGACTCGATGCGCGTGTTGAACCAGATGTCCCACGCCACCGCCTCGTCCCGCGTGTTCACCGCCTCGGCGCTGACGCGCAGGCAGCCGGACGGCAACATGTCGTAGCGCTGGGTCATGGCCAGGCCGGTATAGGGGCTCGCTTTGCCCGAGAGGGTCAGACTGCCTGCCCCTGAATCTGCCTTCATGGCCTGCAGGGTGAGGTAGGGGTCCGGCGGCCACATCTCGCCTCGCATCTCTGGCAAGAGATCCTGATGAATCCACCACTCGCTTTGCGGCCCAACCCAGAAGGAGTGGCCGTAATAGGCCGCCGCCGACAGATCGGTGTCGAGTGCGGGCGCGGGCTGGCTGGCCGCCAGAGCCGCGTCGAACTTGATAAGATCGTCCTTGCCGACCAGGCCGAACCCAGTGACCCGTCCACCGAAAGAGGAGGTGATGGTGGCGGCGACGCCCTTGGCTTCCAGCGTATGGGAGCTGGGTTCAGCCGCCTCTGGGAGCGCCTGCGTCGCACAGCCGGTCAGGGCCAGTGCGAGCACGCCCAATACGGTTTGCTTCATGGTCATGCCTGGTACGCCTCCCGGATTGCAGGGACGGATGCCCTGCTGCCCGCCCGGTATAGCCGCGGCGCTGGCCGGTCACAATCTCAGGCGGCGTATCCCACAAGAAACCCGGCGCATCCTGCGGCCACGACTGATCCGACAGGAAACTTATCCGACACCCCCAAAGGGGCGCGTATAATGAGGGCATGAATGACGCCTTCGCCACCTTGCGAAACCTGCCGCCGCATCTCCAACCCTACCGGGTCTGGATCTGGCTGCAGATCATGATGCTGACCTTCTATGTCCGCCATGTCCGGCGGGATGCACGGCAGATGCTGGTGCGTATCACGCCCACGGGCGAGGTCCATCTTGCCGCGATTGGCGATGTGCCGGGCGCAGCGGGCCATGACCCGCTCGCCTTCACGCCGTCGCGCGCATTTCAGATGGCCATGTCGGGAATCGCTCCGGCAGCGGCCGGCATCCGCTCGCCCCGGATGCACCCGAGGCCTGGAATTGAACTTGTTGTCCCCTCAATTCCAGATTCCGGCCGAGGCCGGAATGAGCAGACTTCGGTGAGCTTGCCCCTGCCAGAGACGTGAATAGAACTCGCGCCCCACAATTCGGTTCCCAAAAAAAGCGCCTTTTCCGGCGTCATTTGTGCTGCCGCATCAACAGGATGCCCCTGACAGCCCTATTTCGCTTTTCGCTTGAGAAATTTCAGCCCGGACCAGTCTTCATCAACCGCGCAGACCTTCACATCGACCCAGCCTGTGGGAAGGATCGCGTCACGCAAATCCTGCTCCGTCAGGTCGATATGGAGTTTTGAGGATTTCTTTGGCCACGACACCCACAGCATGCCGCCCTCGGCCACGTGTCCCAAGGCGTCCTGCAGGCCGCTCGCAAATGCGGCCCGGTCCGGACAGAACAGATGCACGTGGTCCGCAGGGCCGCCTGTCACGAAGTCGATCCCCGCGGCCCCTGCCACCAGGCTGGAATAATCCCTTGGCGGATTGACCGGCAGGCAGCGCATCCCGGGCTTGAGGCCGAGTTTCTGGTAGAGCGGTTTGCCGGAATATCCTGCCACCGCGCCCGCCTCGCTAGACCGCACCAGCCTGCATTTCCTGGATGAAGGCATCGGCTTCGGCGATGGAACGCTCCATTTCCTCGATCAGCGCAGCCACATCGGTTTCGATATTGCGCGTCTCGTCGCCCAGTGCCGCAATCGCGCGGGCATTCAGATTATGCTTCAGGAACAGGACACGATCCTTGAACACGGTCAGAACCGGGTCCATCGACGCCGCGGCCCGGTCCATCTTCTCGACCAGCACGGCATAGCGGTCGCGCGTTGCTTCCAGCTGCTCGGCCGAGGCCCGGCGCAGGCCCGGATCGGAATATTCTTCCAGTTCCTTGCGCCACTCCACGAACAGGTCGCGGGAAACAGTCTTCATGTCCTTGATGCGCTCGCGCACGCGTTCGGCCTTGTCCTCGGACCGTTCATAGGCGCGGTTCAGCGTGTCATAGGAGGCTTCGAGTTCACCGCCATCAATCGCCACAACAGACCGGAAAGCATCCAGCGCGCTGGCAAATTCCGTCTTCGCATCCGCCTGCGCATCGGCCGCATCATTGACCCGGGACACCAGCAGATCGCGCTTCTGGTATCCGAACTGCTCCATCGCGCCATAATAGGCCGTCGAGCAGGCTGACAATGTGGAGGTGGCGAGAGCTGCTGCAAGCATTGCAGCGCGGATGCGACTGGACATGATGGACACGAAACCCCTTCCCCGTGAATTCAATCGCCCCTTCTTTGCCGTGCGTCGCGCGGCGCGTCCAGTTACGCAGGCAAAAAGGTTGGAAACTAGCCCTTCAGCACGCCCAGGAAGGCATCGACTTCCTCGGGCGTCGTGGCCCAGGAACAGACCAGCCGCTGGCTGCCGCCCATCCACGGATAGAAGACCGCGCCAGCCGTTCGCAGGGCCTTGGCCTGCGCAGCGCTCAGCATCGCAAAGACTTCATTGCCCTGCGGCTCGAATGCCAGCTCGACGCCTTGTCCCTGCAGGCCGTCGGCCATGCGCCCGGCCATCGCGTTTGCATGCGCGGCCAGTTCCATCCAGAGCCCGCCTGCCAGCATCGCTTCGCCTTGCCCCGCCAGATAGCGCATCTTCGGCGGCATATGGCCGGAGCGCTTGGCCCGCGCTTCCAGCTCACGCTTCTTGTCGCGAGCCTCGCCGAACAGGAGGATGATCTCGCAGCCCATCGCGCCGGTCTTGGTCAGGCCGAAGGTCAGCACATCGACGCCTGCCTGCCAGCTCATCTCGGCGGCGCTCGCGCCGGTCGCAACCAGCGCATTGCCAAACCGCGCGCCATCCATATGGACCCTCAGACCCGCCGCATGCGCCTTCGCGGCGCAATCTGTAACTTCAGCCACGCTATAGGCCGTACCGTTCTCGGTGAGGTTTGTCAGCGACAGGACATGCGCCGGCGTCTCATGCACGAAATCATGATTGAGGCGCGCCAAAGCCTCGTCCAGTTGCGCCGCGCCGATCTTGCCATCCGGCCCCCGCAAGAGCTGCAGCTTGCCCCCGCCGGAGAAGAATTCCGGCGCGCCGCGCTCGTCGACGGCGATATGCGCGCCTTCATGGCAAAGCACGGCGCCGGTCGGCGGACAGAAGCAGGACAGCGCCAGCGCATTCGACGCGGTGCCGGATGCGGTCAGCCAATAGTCAAAATCCTGCGTACCAAATACATCGGCCAGATGCGTCCGCAGACGCTTGGTGATCGCGTCATTGCCATAGCTCGCCTCCAGCCCGCTATTTGCGGCAAGCACGGCTTCCAGCACTTTCGGATGCGCCGGGGCGGAGGTGTCAGAGGAGAAATTCATCAGGTCTGTGTGTCCGGTGTCTGCCACATCAAATGCTGGCCGCCATCGCTGGCGATCATCTGACCGGTCACACTGCTGGCGGACACGAGATAGCGCAGCGCCTTGACGATCTCGTCCGGGCTGGAGCCTTCCTGCGTCAGCGTTGCGCGTTTTTCGGCGGCAAACTCGTCTTCGCTCTGATGTTTCGACCGCAACGTCGGACCGGGCCCGATGCCATTGACGCGAATGTCCGGCGCCAATGCCTGGGCCAGTGTTTGCGTTGCCTGCCAGAGCGCAGCCTTCGACAGCGTGTAGGTGAAGAAGTTCGGCGTCAGCTTCCAGACGCGCTGGTCGATCATGTTCACGACCAGCCCCTTCTCCCCTTTCGGCAGAGCATCCGCGAAGGCCTGCGCCAGATGCACCGGCGCGCGGAGATTGGTATTCATGTGCATGTCCCAGCTCGCGCGGGTATGGCTGGTGACGTTGTCCTCCTCGAAGACGGAGGCGGAATTGACCAGCAAGGTCACCGGCTGGCCGATCTTCTCGGCGGCATGCAGGATCAGATCGCCCGTCGCAGCCTCGTCCGACAGATCGGCCTGCAGCGTGATCGCCGCGCCGCCCGCCGCGCGAATGGCTTCGGCGGTTTCTTCAGCGCCGCCTGCGGAGGAATTGTAATGAACGATGACCTGCCAGCCATCTGCGCCCAGCGCTTCGGCCATGGCCCGGCCCAGCCGCGCCCCGGCGCCGGTGACGAGCGCCGCGCCCGGCCTCATGCCGGAGCGGTCTGGAACAGGCCAAGCAGATTGAACCCGTTCACCAGTCCGTAGATGTAGACGGCATAGATCAGCAGCATCAGTATCCCCATCATGCGGCCCAGCCGCGCGCGGGTCAGGATGAACCCGCCGATCAGCAGCGCGGCAAAGGCCATGACCCAATGGTCATAATGGGTGAAAGTCGGCGCAATCTCAATCGGCCCGAAGAGCGAGATGATGCCGCCCGCGCCGAGAATGTTGAAGACGTTGGAGCCGAGGACATTGCCGATGGCGACTTCGCCATGCCGGCGCAGGGCTGCGGCCACGGCCGCGCCGATCTCCGGCAGCGATGTGCCGATGGCCAGCAAAGTCAGGCCGATCCATTCCTGCGGCACGCCATAGAATTCCGCGATGCCAACACCGCCGGCAATGATCAGATGCGCGCCCAGAACCAGACCGCCAATGCCGAGCACGATATAGGCCAGCGAACGTAGCAGGCTCAGCTTCGGCGCTTCTTCCAGCTCGACGCCCGGATCTTCGCCCGTCGCCACCGCCTTGCGGGCCATATAGAAGGTGATGACGCAATAGGCGACGAGGATGGCGAGGAAGAGAATGCCGCCCAGCGTGTTGAGCGGCCCGAGCCCGGTCAGCACGATCCACACCGCCGTGGCAACCAGCATCGCTATCAGCGCACGGCCCTGTCCGTGACCCCCGGCCACGAACGGCATGATCAGCGCCGGGATGCCCAGCACGAGGAAGATGTTCGCAATGTTGGAGCCGACAATATTGCCCAGCGCCAGACCCGCGCGGTCTTCCAGCGCGGCATTCAACGACACCACCATTTCAGGTGCCGACGTGCCGAACCCGACAATGAAGATACCGGCGATGAGGGGGGAGACGCCAAGGCGCCGGGCCACGGCGACTGCGCCGTTTACCAGGAAGTCCCCCGCAAACGCCATAATGACAAGCCCCCCGATCAGGGCGGCGATCAGGGTTAGTTCAGGCATTCGCCGGGCTCGCTTCTAGTCGAGTCGCTTGTATTCAATGAAATTCAGGATGCCGAACACGACCACAATGGCGGCAATGGCAATCAGAGAAGGATGAATCATGGGGCCGTCTCGCTGTTGTTTTCTTGAGCATTTCCACGCTTTGCACAGCTCATAGCGCGCGTTGCACGGCTTGGCGAGCCTCAAACGACAGGAAGTTTGACGTCAATTTGCGGAAATTTTCAGATTGAACGCCCACCTCCCGCCACGTTAGGTGGCAGCATGCCTTCCCTCAGAACCCGGCTTTTCCACGCCTATGCCCGCCTGCGCCGACCCATGACTTTGGGCGTGCGCGGCCTTGTCGAGAATTCGGATGGCCAGATCCTGCTGGTCCGGCATACCTACATCTCCGGCTGGCACATGCCCGGCGGCGGTGTGGAGCGGGGCGAGCCCTGCATCGAGTCGCTCCGCCGGGAAGTGGAGGAAGAAGGCGGGATCCTGTTGAACGGGACCCCGAGCCTGGTCGGCATGTTTTCAAACCACACCTCATTTCCGAATGACCACGTCCTCCTTTACCATGTGCCCGCGCAGATCTGGACGCAGGGCAAGGCGACGGCGGTGGCAGAGATTGCCGAAACCCGCTGGTGCGCGCCGGGCGATGTGCCCGAGGGCACCACGCAAGGCACTCGGCTGAGGCTGGAGGAATTCTATCGGAATGCGCCGCCTACCCCCTACTGGTCAGGCAATACGCGCTAGGCTCAGGCCCCGGCCATTGCCAGGAAAGCCGGCAGGCAGAGGAACAACAGCGCCGCCAGCGCAACGATGACCAGACGGGTCGAGGAGGAGGTTCGCGATCTCATTCTCCCCTTCTCGCCAGACATTGAGTCCCAATGCAGGCCGTTTGCCGGAGAGTTCGTGAAATTGCTGCCGCATTGATGCCGCAAGTTTTAACGGAACCTTTGTCATGCCGGGCGATTGTGACTGGGTGGTGGGGAATGAGAGCAGACAGGTCCCATCACGTCAAAAGCCCTTCCGGGCGCAGGTTGCCCCTCATCCTGCGCGCGGAAACTGAAATGCGGAACGCTGGCTCTGCCCCTTGGGGCCAGCGTTCTTTTTCAGTCGGCTGCTTTTCCCGCCGCCCTCATATACTGGCCCGCCGTCCACCAGGACAGCGCCGCCGCCGTCCAGAGCAGACCAATTACGGCAATCGTCGCGACAATCGCCATCACGGATGATCCGGCAGCAACGTCTCCCCCGACATCCGGCCGGAGTACGGCCAGCGGCAGCATCAGGCCGATGATCGCCGCCATCTCGAAACCGGTCTTCCATTTCGCAAGATTGGACGGGACAATGGCCGAGCGCCCCCGCGGCGTCGCGCGGAACCAGGTCATGAACACATCGCGCCCAATGATCATCGCTGCCGGCACATAGATCAGCCAGGTCTGGAATTTCAGCGCCAGCCCCAGCAGGGCCGCCGCGATCAGCAGCTTGTCGGCAATCGGGTCCAGCCAGACGCCGAACCGGCTGTGCGCGTCCAGCTTGCGGGCCAGCCAGCCATCCAGGAAATCCGTGATCGCCCCGGCCAGGAAAGCGAGGAAGGCAAACTGGAACCAGAGCTGTTGCAGCGTGATCCGCCGCGACACGTCTTCAGCCTCAAACCCGGTATGCGTGAGATCCAGATTCATCGCCTGCCAGAACCCGACCAGCACAAATCCGGCAAAGACACAGCGGGCGATGGTCAATGCATTGGGGAGCCATTTGAAAGTCATGGCTGCCACCTGTGCCAGCGCCCGCGCGCGTGCGCAATCACGAAACTGTGGAGGCCCGGCCCCGCCTAATTCGTGTCGCCGGTCACATCTTCGATGGCAATGTCGTAATGACGATTGCAGAACTGGCAGTCGATGCCGAGCGTGCCATCCTCTTCGGTCATGTCCCGCAAGGATTCGTCCGGCATCTGTTTCAGCGTCTCGACCAGCCGGTCCTGATTACAGGTGCACCGGTCATCCAGCGCCTGCGGCGTTTCCATCGTCACGCCCTGCTCATGGAACAGGCGATAGAGCAATTGCTCCATCGACAGGTCGGGATCGGCCAGCTCGCCATCGGTCAGCGTGGCAAACAGGGCCTCAGCCTCGCGCCAGGGCTCCTCGGTCTCGCCGCGCGTTTCATCGGCTGCAATCCGCTGCACCATCATGCCGCCAGACACCCAGACCGGGTGGCCATCCTTGCGGTCCAGCTCGGCGACAGACAATTTCAGACGCGTGGGCACCTGCTCCGACATTTCGAAATAATCCTCTGCGCACTCGCTCAGAGATCCTTTCGCAAGCGGCACGATGCCCTGATAGGGCTGGATCGCCGGATTGTCCTGAATGATGATCAGAGCCAGCCGGCCGCTCGGGCCGAACAATTGCGGCATGTGCGGGGCCGCGCCCTTGTTCACCTTGTCGAGATGCGCCCAGGCCTCGGCGTCGAATTTGGCATAGCCGCGCACCCCGCCATCGGAGCGGTACTCGCCGACCAGCATGGACACCGGGCCATCGCCTTCGGCTTGTACCAGCAGGCGGCCTTCGAATTTCAGCGACGCCCCGACCACAGCGGCCAGCGTCACCGCTTCGCCGAGGATGCGCGCCAGATTTGTCGGATAATCATGCCGCTGCAGGATGCCGGACAGGCTGCCCTCACCCATACGCACGGCCCGCCCGCGAATGGGGCGATCCACGATCTGGAAATTCGTGACAAAGTCGGTGACGGCGTAGGCGGCGTCGGTCATGGGAGGATACCTCGAATTAGGTGCCCCATGTGGCAGCGCCCTGCCACCTCTGCAAGAGGGCGGCCTGTCAGGCCACATCGCAATTCCAGGGAATTGACATCCATCAAGGATAGAACCTTAATAAATCCGGGAGCTGCAAGGGAGAGTTCATGGATATCAGTGACGTCGACTTGGACGTGCCGGATGTTCTACGCCCTTCCGCCATGCGTCATCTTGGAATGCGTCCGGAACTGGATGAGGTTGTGGACGCCCTGCCGGGTCTCCACATGGCAAGCGCAGCTTTCCTGCCCGTTACCCTGCTCAGGCTATACCGGCGTGTGCGTCCCGATGTGATCGGAAATAGGTGCGTCTATGAACCCAGCTGCTCGCGCTACAGTGAGCTGGCATTTCGCACCAAACCTCCTGCCCAAGCCATCCGCCTCACGATCTCCCGTCTCTGCCGTTGCAAGCCGGGCTGTGGAGGCACCGACATGAAAGAACTGGAGATACCCTCATGAAGTACCGGATTCAGCCGATCGGTAAGGAATTCTCGAACCAGGCAATCAAGAGTTTGGAAGAGAGGCTGAATGCTGCGCACGCCAAAGGGTATCGCTACCATAGCGTGATTGAGGTCCAACAGCCGGGATGCGGGGGATTTGGCACACCGAGCATTACCTATCTCGCTGTTTTCGAGCAGGTCGATGCGGGCGCCCCTCCCATTAATTAGGCCGAGCAGCTGCCGCCGCCGAGCACGCAGAAGCTGGCGCACCAGGGATGGTTCAGCTTGACCGGTTTGGCGGTCGCTTCGGCGAGCGTGGTGCCCACTTCAAAGGCGGGATCATCCACCAGCAATGTGCACGCCGTTACGGTCGCCCTGCCCGCCCCCTTGCGGCGGATCACCATGCGCTGGTTGGCGCACATGATGTCGTCAGGTGACTTGTTCAGGATGCCCCAGCAGGCGGTGGTGATCTCCGGCGGGTCATCGCGGGCGACCATTTCCGGGAACAGGACGAGGTGCTTCGTATTGGCGGGGTCGATCGACAGGTCCAGCGCGCTGGCGAGCGCGCCATAGGCTGCACGGGCCGCCGCCTCGTCCTCGGTGAGCGCCTGACGCCCGGCAAGCGCCACCCGTACGCTGCGTTCACCCAGCCATTTCAGGCCCTTGCAGGCCTCTTCAAAGGCCCCTTCTCCGCGTTCGGCGTCATGAATGGCCGGATCATGGGAATCCAGCGAGACGCGCAGCACCATCCGGTCACCATAATACGTGGCCAGCCTTTCCAGACCCTGCTGGATGCGTGGCCGCATCATCGGGCGCATCGCATTGGTCAGCAGCAGCAGGCTGTGCCCGGCGGACAGCACATCTTCCATGATGCCCAATATCTCCGGGCACATGAAGGGTTCGCCGCCCGTGATGCCGATCTCGATAGGCTGGTCGATCTCCTCAAGGAACGGGCGGACATCGGCGCGCGACAGATAGACCAGCCGATCATTGCGCGGCGAGCTTTCAATGTAGCAATTCGCGCATTCGATGTTGCACAGCGTTCCCGTATTCAGCCACAGCGTCTTCAGCCCGGTCCAACCGACGCTGGCGCGGGTCTCGCCCTTTGCCGTAACGTCGGGATCGGAGAATTTGGTCGGGGCGTAATCACTGTCGGCCATACATCTACGTGTAGCGCGTTCGTACGCCGCTTCCAGCGCTTTTGCAGCAGCACACCCGAACGTGAAGATTGCCGTCCCCGCCGTGAGCGCTAGTTTGGCCGCCATGTCTGAAAGCACGCAGCAGAAAGTCTTCGAAATGCTCACCTCCGGCGATGAGGGCCGGGTGTGCAAGGACATTCCAGACAGCGCCTGCCGGGACGAAGCCGGAAATTTCTTCACCCATGTGGCCAGCCTCTCGACCAGCAAGATTTCAGATGGCCTGATCGACCCCAAGCTCGTGCTGAGCTGGCTGCTGACGACCCTTGGCGCGCCGACCTGGCTGATCGGCCTGCTCGTACCGGTGCGCGAAGCGGGCGCCCTGTTGCCACAACTCTTCACCGCCGCCGCGCTGCGCCGCCTGCCCCAGCGCAAATGGGCGTGGTCGGTCGGCTCCGCCGTTCAGGGCCTGTCGGCCGCCAGCATGGGGCTCGCGGCCTTTTTCCTTGAGGGGAGGCTGGCGGGCTATGCGATCCTTGCCGCACTGGCGGTCCTGGCGCTCGCCCGGTCTGTCTGTTCGGTGACGTACAAGGACGTGCTCGGCAAGACGGTGTCCAAGTCCCGGCGCGGCACGGCGACCGGCGCGGCCAGCACGGTCGGGGCGGCGGCAGTCCTGATCTATGGCGCGTTGCTGAGTGTTGGCTGGATTGACCGGATGAGTCTCGTCATTGGCGGCCTGCTGCTGGCGGGGGGGCTCTGGATGACCGGCGCAGCGCTGTTCACCACGCTGCAAGAGGAACCGGGCGCAACCGAAGGCGGCGGCAATCCCATCCAGTCTTTCCGAGACAACTTCACATTGCTGGCAGACGACACGCAACTGCGCCGTTTCATCCTGACCCGTGGCCTGCTGATCTCGACCGCCCTCGCCCCGCCCTTCATGGTTGCGCTCGGCACCAATACCGACGAGGCCGGCCAGATGTTTGGCGGGCTGGGCCTGCTCGTCATCGCATCTGCGGGCGCGGGCCTGCTCAGCTCCTATGTCTGGGGCCGGCTCGCCGACCGGTCGAGCCGGAAAGTGCTTATCCTGACAGCGGCGGCTGCGACCCTCGCCCTGCTCGCCACGCTTGGCCTCAATGCGGCAGGCGTGTTGCAGGATGTCTGGGCCCTGCCCCTCGTCCTGTTCGTACTGATGATTGCCTATCAGGGCGTCCGGCTTGGCCGTTCCACGCATCTCGTCGATATGGCCAGCCAGGAAAACCGCGCGGCCTATACCGCCCTCTCCAACACGATCATCGGCACACTGCTCATCCTTGGCGGCGGGTTCAGCGTGGTGGCCGAACTGGCGGGCGAAGCGGCGGTCATCGGCCTGCTTGCCCTGATGAGCGCGCTCGCCATTCCGGTCGCTTTCGGCCTTGAGGACGTGCAGGCAGACTAGCCTATTTGCCGAGGCACCAGCGCAGGATGGCCTTCTGGGCGTGGAGGCGGTTTTCGGCTTCGTCGAAGACGAGACTTTGCGGCCCGTCGATGACTTCAGCGTCAACCTCCTCGCCCCGGTGGGCCGGCAGGCAATGGAGGAATTTCGCGCCGGGACCGGCAATATCCATCAGGTCCAGGGTCACGGCATAGGGCTCCAGGATTTCGAGGCGCCGTTCGGCATCCGCATCGCCCATTGAGACAAACGTGTCCGCGATCACGACATCGGCGCCGGCCACGGCTTCCTCGGCGGTGTCATAGAGATCAATCCGGCCCTGCAGGTCGCGGGCAATCTCGATGTCTTCATCATCGGGCGCAAACCGGGGCGGTGTGCCGACGGCCAGGGAGAAGCCGAATTTGGGCGCGGCATGGATCAGGCTGGCGCAGACATTGTTACCATCGCCGACCCAGGCGAGCCGCGCGCCTTCCAGGGTCAGGCCATGTTCTTCCAGGGTCTGGAGGTCCGCCATGATCTGGCAGGGATGCGACCGGTCCGTCAGGCCATTGATGACCGGCACGGTGGCGTGCTGGACAAAGGTCTCGACATCGGAATGGTCATTGGCGCGGATCATCACCGCATCGACAAAGCGTGACAGGACGCGCGCGGTGTCTTCCACCGTTTCACCCCGTCCCAGCTGCAGGTCATTCGATGTCGCCGTGATCGACGAGCCACCCAGCTGGCGCATCGCCATGTCGAAGGAAAACCGCGTCCGGGTCGAGGATTTCTCGAAGATCATTGCCAGCGTGTGACCCTCCAGCGGCGCGCCGGTATCCACCCGTCCCTTGGGCCAGCCGGCGCGGGCCTTCTTCATCGCATGGGCCATATCCAGAATCTCGCGCAGTTCGGCGGATTCCAGATGCCAAAGGTCGATGAAATGGCGCGGGGCGGTTGAGCTTGTCATCCGGAGATACTCCTGGCGGGCGGGAAAGCGGGGCAGATAGCCTGTTTTCGACAATTATTCCAGTGAGGACAGGGGATTCCACCCTCTGGGAGCAATCATGGACAAATAATAATTGAGAATGACTTGCAAGAGCATATTGGATGTGAAATACAAATTTTGAGAACGAGTCGCAAAATTGATGGAGCGTCCCATGTGCCTACCGATCGACGATACCGCCATGCTGTGCTGGCTCAAGAACCAGAGAACGGTTCTGGAAGCCTGGCGGAATGAACTGACCTGCCGACCGGAAACAACTGACACGATGATCAACCGCGTGGAACAGCACTACAACTGGCTGAGCGAGGAAATCTCCCGCCTTGATGCGCCCCGCCGCGCCGCCTGACACAGGTTTGCCGCAACGCAGGGCGAGGTCTTGCCCACCTCGTTTCCTCCCATTTGCTCACCTGCGTTGCGGCAATTCCCTCCTGAAGTTCACCAGCCTATCCGGTCACATATCCGGACTGGCGAAGGTTGGCTGATTGCCCTATGTCACGGGCAAATCAGTGCCCATCCAGCCAGGGAGCTTCATCACTCATGGACAATGTTCTCATTATCGGTGCCGGTGCCGCCGGATCCGTCGTCGCGCAGAAATGCGCCATGGACCGCGACACGTTCAAACACATCCATCTCGCCTCGCGCCGGCTGGAAAGCTGCGAGAAGGTCGCCAAGCTCTGCAAGACGCCGATCGAGATCAGCCAGGTCGATGCCGACAATGTCGCCGAGGTTGTCGCGCTCATCAACAAGGTGAAGCCCGACCTGCTCATCAACATGGCCCTGCCCTACCAGGATTTGCCGATCATGGATGCCTGCCTTGAAACGGGCTGCAACTATATGGACACGGCCAATTACGAGCCGCGCGATGTCGCGAAGTTCGAATATTCCTGGCAGTGGGCCTATCAGGACAAGTTCAAGGACAAGGGCATCACGGCCATTCTCGGCTGCGGTTTCGATCCGGGCGTGACAAACATCTATTGCGCCTATGCGCAGGAATTCCTGTTCGACGAGATCGAATATATCGACATCGTGGACTGCAATGCCGGCGATCATGGCAAGACCTTCGCCACGAACTTCAACCCGGAGATCAATCTCCGCGAAGTGACCCAGGACGGCAAATACTGGAAAGACGGCGAGTGGGTGGAAATCCCTGCCCTGTCGATCAAGACGATGATCGACTATCCGGAAGTCGGCCCGAAAGCTTCCTACCTGATCTATCACGAGGAAGAGGAAAGCCTGGTCAAGCACATCAAGGGCCTGAAACAGATCCGTTTCTGGATGACCTTTGGCGAGGCCTATATCAAGCACCTCGAAGTGTTCAAATCGATTGGCCTGATCGGCCTCGAACCGATCAAGCACAAGGGCATGGACATCATCCCGATGGAGTTCCTGAAGGACCTCCTGCCCGTCCCGTCATCCCTGGCCGAAGGCTATACCGGCAAGACCAGCATTGGCGTGATCGTGCGGGGCACAAAGGACGGCCAGCCACAGGCAAAAATGATCTACAACGTGTCCGACCATGCCAAGACCAATGAAGAGGTCTCCGCGCAGGCCGTGTCCTATACGACCGGCGTGCCGCCCGTTTCAGGCGCGGCGATGTTCTTCCGCGGGGAATGGTCTGGCCACGGCGTATTCAATGTCGAGCAATTCCCGTCCAAGCCCTTCCTCGAAGACGTCGCCAAGCGCGGCCTGCCGTGGCATGTCATCGACGTGGACGGCGGCGATCAGGAAGACCTGTTCGCGGTCGAGACCTAGCCGCAACATGCCCCGGTTTTGGATGCGGCATTCGACTTGGCCGCATCCAATTCCACCCGTGTGTCGCCATAGGTGACGGCTTCACCCATTGTATGGAACATTTCCCACGTGACTCCCTGCGGGTCGCGCGCCCAATGCTTGTTGCCGTTGGCATAGCAGCAATGGGCATTTGGCTCGGCGACAGTCGATTGTTCGGCCGAACGCAAGCCTTCATTGACGCTTTCCAGTTCCTCATCGCTATCAACCTGAATACCGAGATGGTCGATGCCCGGCGTATTGCCTTCCATCGAACTGATCGCGAAATTGATGCGCGGATCGTCCAGCATCCATTTCACATAATTGGGCTTGGTCACGACAGGCGACTGTCCGAACAAGGCCGTATAGAAATGTTCGCTGGCGGAGATATCGTCAGCGCGGACATGAATGTGCAGGCGTTTCATGAGACTTCCTTTTCTGTATCATTGGGGTGAGGTGTGCAGGCCAAATCTTCGCAACACTCCTTCATCAGAAAGGAGGCAAGGTTGCGGATGACGGCGTAATTGGCGGTGGAGTAGACTTCCCGTCCGCGCTTGTCCTGCAAGACCAGATCGGCTTCGGCGAGCGCCTTGAGATGATGCGCAAAGGTTGTGGCCGGTACGCCGAGGCGCTCACGCAAGCTGGATATGGTCAGCCCGTCCGGTCCGGCACGAACCAGCAGGCGCAGCACCCGAATGCGGTTGGGATGGCCAAGGGCCGCGAAGGCAAAGGAAGCAATCTCGTCGTTCATAAACATCTATATAACTAGTTTTTTAGTTATTTCAAGACTTATTGAACCATTGCGTGCAGCCTCTTAAGCGAACTCTTTCCGCATGCGCAGGATCGGCACGATGGTGCCATCCTCGCTGGGCCTGGAGAGGTCTTCCACCAGCCGGTAACCGCACGCTTCATAAAGCGGCACGCCGGGCGCGGTGGAGCCCATTTCCATGGCCGAGAAACCTTCGGCTCGCGCGGCAGCTTCGCTGGCGTCGAGCAACATGCGGCCAATGCCGCGCCGGACGAAATCCGGATGGGTATACATGGCGCGGATCTTGGCGGGCTCGGTCTTCGGGTCCGCCGGGGAATCGTCCCGGCCGGCGGTCGTGTTGCCGCCATAAAGCGTGCGCCGCCGCGACCAGCCCCCGCATCCGGCCAGCACGTCGCCCTCGAAGACGAGGAAATAGGTGCCGTCGGAAACCAGCAATGTATCAACACCCATGCTCTCGCTGGAGCGCTCGACCTGTTTCGAATCAAGGAAGTGTGGCAAGAGTCGCGCCATGGACTCCGCCATCAGCGCCTCAATCGCCGGAATGTCGTCCAGAGTGGCGACTCGCATATACAGGTGAGATGTTACCGTCATTCGGCCCGCATCCTATCTGCGCTGTACGCCCGGCAAAAGCCGGAACGTGCGCGCCGCTAATAATGTTCGCTCAAGGCCCGTTGATGAGGCATAAGCGGGCACCCAAGGACCAGACACCATGACCCCACCCGCCCTGCCCGACCATATCCCGACGCCCGTCTTCGTGCTGGACGCGGCGCGCCTTCGCGCAAATCTGGAGACGGCCCAGCGCGTGCGCGAGGCGGCCGGATGCAAGATCTTGCTGGCGACCAAGGCCTTCTCCCTGCCGGCGGCCTTCCCGCTGATGACCGACTATCTGGACGGCACCACGGCCAGCGGCGAACAGGAAGCCATCATGGGCCATGAAAGCTTCGGCAAGGAAGTGCATGTCTATTCGCCGGCCTATACCGAGGCCGAAGTGCGCCGCCTGACCGAGGTGGCCGAGCACATCTATTTCAACTCTCTCGAACAGCTGGAACGCTTTGGCGATATTGCGCGTGACGGCGGCGCCAAGATCGGCCTGCGCGTCAATCCCGGCTATTCCAATGCAACCTTGGGCGGCGACCTCTACAATCCGTGCGCACCGGGCAGCCGGTTTGGCGAAGTGCCGTCAAAGCTCGATCAGGTCGACTGGTCCGGCATCGACATCTTCCACGTTCACGCCCTGTGCGAGAGCCTGCATGAAGGCTCGGTCGGCCTGATCGAATTCGTCGCCGACAATTTCGGCCAGTATATCGAGCAGGTGAACACGGTGAATTTCGGCGGTGGCCATTTCCTGAACAAGGAAGGCTATGACGTCGATGCGCTGATCGCGGCCATCAAGGCATTCAAGGCGCGCTTTGGCGTGGAGGTCGTACTGGAGCCGGGCGCAGGCCTCGTCGTGAACACGGGCGAGCTGTATGCGACCGTGCTGGCGCTGCACTGGAACGAGGTCGATCTCGCCATCCTTGATGCGTCCGCCTCAACCCATATGCCGGACGTGCTGGAAGTGCCCTATCGGCCTGACGTGATCGGCGCCGGCCAGCCCGGCCAGAAGGCGCACACCTATCGTTTCGGCGGCAAGACCTGCATGACCGGTGACGTGATCGGCGAATACTCCTTCGACGCGCCGCTGAAGCCCGGTGACACGATCATCTTCACCGACCAGATGCATTATTCCTTCGTCAAGACGAACACGTTCAACGGCACGCCGCTGGCAAATCTGGCGGTCCGCTGGGAAGACGGCATCATCGAGAGCCTGTCCGATTTCGGCTATGAGGAATTCCGTCGGCGTCTGGGGCGCTGATCAACATCCTCTTGACGCATCCGGCGTCCCTGCGCACCTTTGCGCCAAGGGGGATGTTGGCCATGTGGGAACAATGGACAATCCAAAACTGGCTACAATTGGGCGGCCTGTTAACGACGCTGTTCGGATTTCTGCTCGTTCTGATTCAAATCAGGAGGCTGGGGCAATCCGTTCGGGCTTCCGCTCATGCGGCAATCTATGCGCAGGCATCCGATTTCAGAAGCCATCTGGTAAAACATCCGGAACTGCGGCGATACCTGTTCGATGGCATAGAGATCAGAGAGAACCACCCCGACTATCAACGTGTTGTCACGCTGGCTGAGCTATTGCTCAACTATCTCGAACACCTTTCCATCGAGAAGTCGAACTTTGCAAACCATGACGGGAATGCATGGCGCAACTTCATCAAGCAGGCGCTTGACGCCTGTCCTGTTGCAAAGGAGCGGCTGGCAGAAAACTCTGTCGCTTACTCCCCTCACCTTTTGGCTGCCATTGACTAGTCTGCACCATCGACGATCGATGAAATAGACTGATCATTCCCGAGCGAGGGGATGCGGCGCCGCGCTATCGCCACAGCGTCCAGATCCAGATCGGCAAGGATAACACCGGGCTCATCGTCCGCCTTTTCCGTCAACACCTCACCCCAGGGGGAGACGATCAGAGAGTGGCCAAAGGTCTCGCGCCCGTCTTCATGCTTGCCGCCCTGTGCAGGGGCGATGATGAAGCTACTGGTCTCGATGGCGCGCGCCCGGACGAGGACATGCCAGTGCGCCTTGCCCGTCACGCGCGTGAACGCTGCCGGGATCGTCAGGATGCCTGCGCCCGCCTGCGCAAGCTTGCGATAGAGATGCGGGAAGCGAACATCATAGCAGATGGTCATCCCCAGCTTGCCGAACTCGGTCTCCGCCAGCACGGCGCGCTCGCCCGGCCGGTAAGCGCGGCTTTCGCGATAGCTCTGCCCGTCGCCCACTTCGACATCGAACATGTGGATCTTGTCATAGCGGGCCCGGACGCTGCCATCCGGCGCGATCAGGACAGACCGATTGGCCAGCCGGTCCTCGCCTTCGAGAGTCACGGCGATCGAGCCGATCAGCACCCAGATGCCAAGCTCAGCCGCCAGGGAACGCATCGCGGCGAGTGTCTGGTCATCTGCCTCGGGAACAATCTTTGGACGCGCCTTGCCGGGTCGTATGTCCAGCAGGTTCGTCATTTCGGGAGTGGCAACCAGCTGCGCCCCCTGCCCCGCCGCATCGCGGATCAGGTCAGAGGCCGCCGCAATATTAGGTGCGATCTCCACACCAGACCGCATCTGGACACAGGCAACACGAAGATGGGTCATGGCCATTGGCCTCGCCGGATCAGGCTGGCTCCCATTCTGACAGCGCGGCGTCGATGATGCCGGTGGCTTCGCGGACATTTTCGTCCGTGATGACCAATGGCGGCGCGAGGCGCAGAACCATGTTGCCGGCTACACCGACCAGAAGGTTCTTGTCACGGCAGACGCCTTGCAGGCTTTTCGGATCGGACTTCATCTTGAGGCCAGTGAGCAAGCCTTTGCCCGTCACCGCTTCAACCTTGTCCGGATGGCTGTCGGCGAGGCTTTTCAGGCCCTGCGCCAGCGTGCCGGAGACCCGGCGCACTTCAGCCAGGAAGTCTTCGCTGGAGATAATGTCCCAGACAACATTGCCGACCGCCATGGCGAGCGGGTTGCCGCCATAGGTCGAGCCGTGGCTGCCGGGCTGCATGTGCTCGCCCACCGCTTCGGTCGTCAGGCACGCGCCGAACGGGAAGCCGCCGCCGATGCCCTTGGCCGAGCAGAGGATATCCGGCGTAGCGCCCTCAACCCATTCGTGGGCGAACAGCTTGCCCGTGCGGCCCATACCGCACTGGACTTCGTCATAGATCAGCAGGATGCCCTGCTCATCGCACAGATCGCGCATCCGCTTGAGTTGGTCGTCCGGCAGGGCGCGCACGCCGCCCTCGCCTTGAACCGGCTCAATGAAGATTGCTGCGGCGGTGGGCTCTGCGGCGGCTTTTTCCAGCGCATCCATGTCGCCCCATTCGAGATGGACGAAGCCGGGAAGTTTCGGGCCGAAGCCTTCAAGATATTTAGGATTGCCACCGGCATTGATTGCGCCGAGCGAGCGGCCGTGGAACGCGCCGGTAAAGGTGATGATGTCGATGCGCGCTTCATTGCCATTCGCCCAATGGTATTTGCGGGCGGACTTGATGGCGCATTCGACGGCTTCGGTGCCGGAATTGGTGAAGAAGACGCGGTCGGCAAACGTGTCACGGCAGATCTTGTCGGACAGCTCCTCGGCGACGCGCACGCGGAACATATTGGACGTGTGCCACAGCTTGCCGGCCTGCTCCTGCAGGGCCTCGACCATGGCGGGATGGGCGTGGCCCAGCGCGTTCACGGCGATGCCGGCGATGAAATCGAGATATCGCGTGCCGTCCTCGGTGAAGAGGCAGACGCCCTCCCCTTTCTCGAAAACCTGCTCTGGCGGCCGGTAGACCGGCATGATGTGCTGGCGCGGATCGCTCATGATAACTCCTTGCGTGCGCAAAATCCTGTTTGCCAACGCTTGGCCGCGCCGATGGGCTAAGTCAACTCACGGGCTGGTGCCAGCCCGCCGCAGGCTGGTGATTAAGCTTTCCTAATCTGCAGTATGAAAAATATTTAATCGAAAAACGATAATTATGATTGACGTTTATCGATAATCCCTTATTGATAATCAGGAAGCCAAGACGGACCGGGGTGATGTCCAAAACGCCCCCTACCTCACCTGAGCCGTTGCTCCGGACCGTCCTGGTGGACCTGAATTTTCTCGGAAATGAAAAAAGGCGCGGAGAGCTTCCACCAGCTTCCGCGCCTTCCACCGTTTGCAGCGTTTCCTCCCAGAAACTTGCCGTGTCATATGGCCGCGCTTTAATGCATGTGTCAAGATTGTGAATTCAAATTTTTCAATATGAGCAATTCTTCAATATTTGCTGCACTGCCCAATACTGACAGGGACTTCAACGCGGCCGGGCTCCAGGAGGAATTTGCAGAGACCGCCAGAACGGCCTCGCTTTTCAGTATTATTCCATCTGAAACAATTTTCAGCCCGTTCGCCTTCAGCGTCGCGCCGGTCGAGGTGATGTCGACAATCACGTCTGCCGCGCCGGTTGCCGGGGCAGCTTCGGTCGCGCCCGCACTTTCGACCAACCGGTACTCGCCGACAGATTTCGCTGCAAAGAAGCGCCGTGTGAGCCGCATATATTTGGTAGCAACCCTCAGGCGCCGATGATGCGCCTTACGGAATGCGGCCCCGGCCGCTTCCAGGTCCGACATCGTATCCACATCGATCCAGGCTTGCGGCACCGCGACGATCACGTCTGCCCCGCCAAAGCCGAGCCGTTCCAGCACGTGGAAATCCTCCGGGCCGGTCGGCGCGAGGTCCTGCAACAAATCCTCGCCGGTCACGCCCGCATGAATGCTCCCCTCGATCAGGCCCTGCGCGATCTCGCGCGCGGACAGGAGTCGCATGTCAACTTCGCCCAAGCCCGAGATCTCTGCCTGGTAGCCGCGCTCGCCGCCAATCTGGCGCACTTCGAAGCCGCGGGCCTTGAGCCAGTCCTCGGACTTTTCCTTCAGCCGTCCCTTGGACGGAATTGCGAGTGACAGGACGCTCATGCCGTCTCTCCTTTTGCCCGCAGGATGCGGTCAGGCCGCACGACGCCGCCAATGCCGGAGGCTGAGGCCTTTGATCGCGACAGGCCTTCGATCAGGCCATCATAGCGCCCGCCCGAGGCGAGCGGCTGGCGGGACGTCAGATTTTCGCCAAATGTCTCAAAGACAAAGCCGTCATAATAGGTGAACCGGCGGCCAAAGCCGGACCGGAACCGCGCCTCGCTGGCAATTCCGGGCACTGCCGACAGGATTGCGTCCATCCGGCGCGCAACCCGTTCGATTGCGGACGACATGGCGTCCAGCCCATGCTTGTCACGGATGGTGGCCAGCACATCGGCCGCCTCCCCTGCCGGGCAGTTCACACCGGCAAGGTCAGACAGCGCTGCCCGCGCCGCATCCGGCACACCGCCTGCGGCATGCACCGCCGCCTTGCCGCGCAGACCCGCGACGATTTCGGCAACGCTGCGTGTACCGATCATCGGAATACCGCGGTCTGACAGGACGTTCAGAAACGCGTCTTCCGCCGCCTTGGCGCCGCCTGCCTCCAGAACGGGCTGAAGGTCTGGTGCCGGCTGTTGCGGCGCAGCGTCGAGCAATTCACTGACCCCGCCCTCCTGCCGGAAGGCCCGCTTCAACAGATCGGTCGTGATACGCGCAAGGCCGAGCGCGTCCACAAAGGCCGGGAAGATCGACAGGTCGCCCATCTCCGTCGCGGTCGGCGTCACATCACAGGCGGCCACCGCTTCGCGCACCAGCGCAAAGGCTTCCGCGTCCGCATCTGCGCAGCTTTGCTTGCCGAACCATTCAAAGCCGACCTGGGTGAATTCCATCGGGTCGCCAGCAGAGGCCGGCAGGCGGAAGGCCCGCGCGGCATAAGTGTAGGCCTTGGCCCCGTCTCCGCCTGCAGCGCGCCGGTCCGCTTCTTGCCCTGCCACCGGCAGGGTGAGGTCCGGCCGCATGACCATTTCATTGCCGCGATGATCGGAGAACACGCAAAGACGCGCGCGCACCGCTTCGCCGGAGAGCTCCAGCGGAATATCTGACGGCAGGATGTAGGCCGGGTCTACCAGCTCGGCCCCGGTCGCCTCGAACACGCCGCGCGCCGCCGCGACGAGTGTATCATGGGTCATTTCTGGGCCTCGACAATCTTGCGGATCGCCTCGACCATTTCAGCGCGGGGCACTTCAAACTGACCCGGACGGGCTTCGCGGTATTCCTCGTTCGACTTGATGGACTTCGCTTTCAGCGCGCCCATTTCCAGATCCTTGATGGTGACGGTGCCCTTGGCCAGTTCGTCCTCGCCCACCATGATGGCTGCAGGTGACGAGCGCCGGTCAGCATATTTCATCTGGGGCCGCATGCCGGACGCGCCCATATAGGCCTCGGCCCTTATGCCGGCCCGGCGCAGCTCGGTGGCGATCTGCAGGGCGATGGTCGGATCTTCCTTGTCGAAGTTCAGCACCACGACGGGACCGTCCAGCGTTTCTGTCTCGCCCATGATCTGCATCGCCGCGGCGAGGCGCGAAATGCCGATGGAGAAGCCGGTCGCCGGAACCGTCTCACCGGTGAAGCGCGCGACGAGGTCATCATAACGCCCGCCGCCGCCGATGGAGCCGATGCGATAGGTCTTGCCGTCTTCGCCGGTCACTTCGCGGAGAAGTTCGGCCTCATAGACCGGGCCGGTATAATATTCGAGCCCGCGCACGACGGACGGGTCGATCACGACATCGCCTTCCGGCGCGCCGAGCGCTTCAAGCGCCATGGCGATGGCTTCCAGTTCAGCAAGGCCTGCCTTGCCCTCTTCGGTGTCACCCGTCGCCTTGGCGAGATTGGCAAGCGTTTCGGCGCGCGTCCCGGCCCCTGCCTGAGCAAAGGCGAGCACGCGGCTCACTTCCGACGCGCCGAGCCCGGCCCCTTTTGTATAGTCACCGCTCTCGTCCATACGGCCCGCGCTGAGCAGGTCCGCAACGCCCTCGGCGCCAAGGCGGTCCAGCTTGTCGAGTGCCCGTAGGATCGCGAGGCGCGTGTCCGAACTGGAGGCGCCCACACCGTCCAGCACGCCATTCAGCAGGCGGCGCGTGTTCACCCGGATCACGAACTCGCCCGGCGCCATGCCAACCGCACGGAGCGCCTCGGCGCCCATCGCGATCATCTCGGCGTCGGCGTGATAGCCCGGAGCCCCCACCGTGTCGGCATCGCACTGCCAGAATTCGCGGAAGCGGCCGGGGCCCGGCTTTTCATTGCGCCAGACCGGTCCGGCGGCATAGCGGCGGAACGGCTTGCCCAGAGACTGGCCAGCCTCGGCCACGAACCGGGCGAGCGGCGCCGTCAGGTCATAGCGCAGCGCCATCCATTGTTCGTCGTCATCCTGAATGGCGAAGACACCGGCATTCGGCCGGTCATCATCGGGCAGGAACTTGCCGAGCGCGTCGGCATATTCAAAGGCGCTGGTTTCCAACGCCTCGAAGCCCCATTGGCGATAGACGCCGGTGATCGTCTCGACCAGTCCGGCCTGGGCATGGATCAGGCTCTCGCGCTTGTCCGGAAAGCCGCGCGGCTTGCGGGCAAGATCCTTGCCGGTGAGGGGCGGTGTGTCCTTGTCGCTCATGATCGTCTCAGGTCCTGGTTGCCGACGCGCTCCGCATAGACGGAGACGCATAGATTGGAAAGGCAACACGTCGGCGCAGCGCGGACCTGGCGCGGCCTGCCTCATCTGGTCTGGTTCGGAAGAATGAACACTTTCAGGAGGCGCAGCCGGACCGGTTCGCGCCTCGTCGGCGCGTCACGAATGATGGTGATGGTGGTGCAGTGCGATGTTCATTGCGTCGCCGGATACGCAGCCGCCCGGCCGGAGTCAACCATTGACGAGGCCGTCAGGCGTCCTGGCTGGCGCGCTTGAACGGCTTCTGCTGGCCGTCGCGGCGCTCGATTACCTTGAAGATGCCGGTGCCCCGCATCAGCAATTTGTCGCCGGTCCAGATGCGGCCCTCGACTGTGAAAATGTCACCCTGACGGCCGACCACTTCCGCCTTGCCTTCGACGAAGCTGCCCATCGACGCGCCGGAGAGGAAGTCGCACATCAGGCGGACCGTCACCCACCAGGTGTCCTCATCCTTCTCCACGGCTGCGCCCCAGGCCATGTCGGCAAAGGTCATCATCATGCCGCCATGCGCGTTCATCATGCCATTGGTATGGTATTCCTCGACCCGGAAGGCGCGCGTCAGGCCGGTCTCGTCCCGCTTCTCGAAAAGGGGGCCTATCTGACGGCCAAAGCCGCGATGCCATGGCAGGATGGAATAGCCCTCGGGCGTGTCGAAAGTCTGGTTTCTGGTAAGATCGTCGCTCATGGAAACCGGATTAGCGCCTCCGGCCTGAGAGTGCCAGAGGCGAGATTGTCTTCCTTCGGGTCAGTCGAGCCCGACAGCGGCCTTGGCCTCAGCCTGCCGCGCGGCGACCTTCTCAATGTCGAAGCCTTCGAGGCTTTCATTGAAGAGGCGATAGAAATTCAATTCTGCCCCGAGGCGGAGGTACGCGGCACCCAGGCCGATGGCGGCGCGGTCCATGAAGACGAATTCGCGCGGGATTTTCACGGGTCCCTTTTCCTTCAGCAACTTGCGGACCGCAAAGGCTTCCTTGCGGCCATACTCGCCCGGCGTCACGCCGTCAGCGACGGAGCGGACCCGATCGTCCAGCAACGGCCCATAGATAAAGCGCGCCCAGATGTTCAACACTTCGACCAATTCCCGCGACAGATCGCTGAAGCCCCATTTCTCATAGGCGGCATAGGCCGCGTCGAAATCGTCCGCCAGGATGGCGCGATAGAGATCGACCACGCCGCTGACGAATTCAGGCGGGAAGATACGGATGCAGCCGAAATCGAGCAGGTTCAGGCCTGTCCCCTCCCCCGTAACCTGGTAATTGCCGAGGTGCGGATCGCCATGGATCACGGCATGGGAGTTGAACGGCCCCCACCAGGTCCAGAACAACATTTCGGCGATCCGGTTGCGCACCTCCTGCGGGGCATCCTCAAACGCATCCAGCCGCTTTCCTGATACCCAACTCATGGTCAGCAACCGGTCGGTGGACAATTCCGGAACCGGATCCGGCACGGTGACGAAATCGCGATCCGCCAGCATGTTCGCATAAAGCTCCATATGCTTGGCTTCCCGGGCATAATCGAGCTCTTCGCGGAGGCGGTCGGTAATTTCGACCACCATCGCGCTCGGGTCGATCGAGCCATCCATTCGCTTGAACAGGCCCAGCATGGTCTTGAGCTGGCCGACATCGGATTCCACCGCGCTGGCCATGTCAGGATACTGCAGCTTGCAGGCGACCCGGCGTCCATCATGAAGGGTGGCGCTGTGGACCTGGCCGAGCGAGGCGGCGTGTGAGGCCTCCTTTTCGAACGCGCCGAACTTCTCCTGCCAGCCGGCGCCCAGTTCAGCGCGCATCCGCCGCTTCACGAAGGGCCAGCCCATGGCGGGGGCCTCGGCCTGCAACTGGCTGAGTTCGGCGGCATATTCGGGCGGCAGGAAATCCGGAATGGTCGACACCATCTGGGCAACCTTCATCAAGGGCCCCTTGGACTTGCCGAGGGCGGCCGCCAGAGCACGGGCGATCTTTTCCTCTCCCTGGTCCCCGCCAAACAGGCTCTGGGTGGCGAATGTCAGACCTGCTCCGGACAGGTTCGCGCCAACTTTCGCTGTGCGGGCAATCCGGCCCGACAGGCGGTTGCGCTCGGGGTCTCGGGATGTTTCTGTGTCGTCAGTCATGGGCGGGATATAGGGGGCCGCCTGCCAAACAGCCAATCAGGATGTTTCCGGCCCCTGCCCCACATATGACTCGCAATGGATGACAAATGCGTCATGTTTGCGGTATAGGCGCGCCTTCGCGAAACCAGCGCGATGAAATACAGCAACGCCCCAGAGATTTTCCGGTCCGGGCACCGGATGTAGAGTGTCCCGAATGTTACAGGCTGCGGCAGACCGACTGCCAGCGCCAAACCGCGACGAGCAGGATTTACAGAATGTCTTACAAAACGCTCCTCACCGAGATTGACCAGGAAGCCGGCTTTGCCGTGATCACGCTCAATCGCGCCGAGAGCCTGAATGCCCTCTGCGAAGAGATGATGAATGAACTGACCCATGCGCTGGACCGGTTCGAAGCCGATCCGGAGATTGGCTGCATCATCCTGACCGGCAGCAAGAAAGCCTTTTCCGGCGGGGCCGACATCAAGGAAATCCAGGAAAAGACCTATCCGGAATCCTATTATGAGGACTTTATCAGCCGGAACTGGGAACGGGCTGCGCGAGCTCGCAAACCGATCATTGCCGCTGTGTCTGGCTATGCCATTGGCGGGGGCTGTGAGCTGGCCCTGATGTGCGACATCATCCTGGCCGCCGACAATGCCCGTTTCGGCCAGCCAGAAGTGCGCCTTGGCGTGATGCCCGGCGCCGGCGGCACGCAGCGTCTCGCGCGCGTGATCGGCAAGTCGAAGACGATGGAACTCTGCCTGACCGGCCGCATGATGGAGGCCGATGAAGCCGAACGCTGCGGCCTCGTCAGCCGCGTTGTTCCGGCCGACGATCTGATGGACGCTGCCCGTGAACTGGCCCGCACCATCGGCTCGATGCCGCTGGCCGCCGCCATGATGACCAAGGAAGCCATCAAGATTGCCTATGAGACCCCGCTCTCGCAGGGCATCCAGTTTGAACGCCGCATGTTCCAGTCGCTGTTCTCGACCGATGACCAGAAAGAAGGCATGGCGGCCTATGTCGAGAAACGCTCGGCTCATTTCAAAGACAAATGATGCTGAAAGCCCCGGCCCACCTGCTATTTCCTGCAACCAGCCTCAATTGCGCGGTTGACGCCTTCGCACCGTTTATGTATTCCCCCGCCTTCAGCCCGAAGGGAGCCCTTTGGGCCACAGGAGTTTAATATGGCTAATACCCGTTCCGCCAAGAAAATGGTCCGCAAGATTGCGAACCGCACCGAAGTGAACAAAGCCCGCCGCTCGCGCGTGCGTACTTTCGTTCGCAAGGTCGAAGAAGCAATCGAAGCCGGCGACAAGTCTGCTGCCCAGGAAGCGCTGCGCTCTGCCCAGCCTGAACTGATGCGCGCGGTGACCAAAGGCGTCATGCACAAGAACACATCGTCGCGGAAAGTTTCCCGTCTGTCGGCTCGCGTCAAAGCGATGGGCTGATCGGCACTTTCCCGATTGAATAACAGAAACCCGCCTGACTGTTCAGGCGGGTTTTTTCATGTCAATATCCTAATACAACAATTTGGACCTTCCCGAACTCGACATCAAAACAACTGGATGTTTCCTGTAAGGATTGCGAAATTGGCCTGACTGGCAGGTTCCGTATTGCAGTAATGTTAGGGCTCCTTAACAGCACTGCGAAACATGCCGCTTTTTTTGGGGATATCCACAGGCTTATACCTGCGCCCCCTGTTGACAGAACAGGTGCGAACAAATGTGTGGGGCGACTCACTCACAAAAAAAGATCAGTTCTCAAGCGCCTGATTTGATTGCGGTTTGAGGTACAGGGGAAAGAGTCAACCAACCAAATCCTGTTGTCGTATAAAAGTTGCACTTGTCAGCAAAACCCCCATTGAGTAATTTCAATTTACCAACAGAAAAGTTCTCCCGACACGGAGTATATGTGTGACCGAATCTCGGTTCGGAAGGGAAACTGCGTGCCAGTTGGTCAGGGTGAAATTATAACTAGAAAATGGGGCTCGGCATGGACGGGAACAAACTCTTTGATTCAAAAACTGGCGTAGACTTCGAGAAGATGAACAAGAGCAAGAATGCTCCGGGCAAGGAGATTTGGCTGACCGTTAAGGCCCATCTTGCGACAATCCTGAACACGGCCGACTATGACCGCTGGATCGACGGACTCCGCCTTGTGGCCGAGTTCAATGGCGAAATGGTGATTGCCGCGCGCGATCCCCTCTCCTTCGACCGTGTCTATGGCGCTCACCGCCATGCCATCCAGCGCATCTGGCGCGAGCATGATCCTGCGCGCCGCGCGATCAAGCTGGTCTGCTGGCGGACCGCGCCTGCCGAGCTGCTCGACATCGTCGAGGATCCGTGGGCAACCGCCGAAATCGTCGAGGACGCACCCGCACAGGCCGAGACCTCAGGCTCCGGCACCGGCGCACCGGTCATGAGCTTCAACACCCTCGTCACGGGTGAGGCAAACGAGTTGGCCGTCGAGATGGCAAAACGTATTGCGAGCGGATTGCCGGTCGGGACGTTGACAACCTTGTTCTACGGCCTCCAGGGCACCGGCAAGACGCACATCCTGCATGCGCTGAAGACCGCGGCCGAACAGCGGGGCGAGGATTGCCACGTCGTCTACCTGACGGCCGAGGAATTCCTGTCCTCCTACACCGACGGCGTGAAGGTGAAGGATACCAGCGCCCTCAAGAAGCGGCTCCGCGCGGCGACGATCCTGATGATCGATGACCTTCACCGGATCAGCGGCAAGCCCGGCACCGAGACCGAACTGTTCCAGAACATTCGTGAAGTCACGGCGAATGGCGGCCATGTCGTGCTGGCGGGTGACAAGGCTCCCGGCGACGTCACCGGCTTCAGCCCGCGCATGATCAGTGAGCTGAAAGGCGCCACGACGGTCGAGGTCGGCGCCCCGGATGCCGGTATGCGCGAGCAGATCATGCGCAGCCTGGCCGACCATATCGAGGCGGGTCATCCGAATTTCGTCGTCACCGACGAGATGATCGCCGAGTTCAATGCTGGCATTCGCGGTCAGGCCCGGGAAATGACCGGAGCGATCTGGAACCTCTATACCGAGGCGGCTTTCGGCATTCGCACGCCCACGCTGGACATGGTTCACAAGATCATCCGCCGGACCGAAGGCGATGTGCGCCAGCCCTCCATCGAGCTGGTCAAGAAGGCGGCCATGAAGGTGTTCGAAGTCACGAAGGCCGACATGGAAAGCCCGAGCAAGGCTCGCGCTGTGGTGTATCCGCGCCAGATCGCGATGTATCTGTGCCGGGAGCTGACCGGGAAATCCTTCCCGCAGATCGGCTATAGCTTCGGCAAGCGCGATCACACCACGATCCTCTACGCGCACCGCAAGGTGGCCAAGGCCCTGCCGGAAAACACTGAGCTTGGTGCCCACATCAAGGCGGTCAACGAGACGATCCTGGAACTGCAGGCGGCGGGCCTTAATTAGGCAAACTCAGCCAACCGCGCTGAAAACACGATCGGCGCTTGGCTTTTGCCCCTGTTTGAGTAAGTGTGCTCGGCCCGCTCTCCCCGCAGAGCGGGCCGATTCCATTCCGGACGGCGGTTCCGGGCGGGACCGGTTGGACTGGTAAGGAATTCCGGGCTTCCGAAAGAGGCCCCCGACGAACGGAACGTACGATGAAACTGACGATTGAACGCGGCGACCTGCTGAACGCACTGTCACACGTGCAGAATGTGGTGGAGCGCCGGAACACGATCCCGATCCTCTCCAATGTCCTGCTTCAGGCAGGCAATGGCGAGCTGAAACTCACGGCAACCGACCTCGACATTGAGGCGGTCGACAGCGCCGATGCGACCGTCACGCGCGAAGGCGCGGTGACGGCTCCGGCCGGTACGCTGTTCGACGTTGTGCGCAAGCTGCCCGCTGGCTCCGAAGTCGAACTGGAAGTCCAGCCGGAAGGCCAGCGTCTCGCCATCACGGCAGGCCGCTCGCATTTCGAGCTGCCGACCCTGCCAGCCTCTGACTTCCAGACCATGAGCTCGGACGACACGCCGACCAAATTCTCGCTCGGCGCGAAGGATTTTGCCCGCCTGATCGACAAGACACGGTTTGCGATCTCGACCGAGGAAACCCGCTACTATCTGAACGGCGTTTACCTTCACGCTGCCCAGACTGAGGACGGTCAGGCCGTGTTGCGGACGGTGGCTACGGACGGCCACCGCCTCGCCCTTGCAGAACTCCCGGCTCCCGCCGGCGCGGAAAATCTCGAAGGCATCATCGTGCCCCGCAAGGCGGTCGCGGAAGCGCGCCGCCTCGTCGACGGGGTGGATGACGACATCGAGATCGAAGTCTCCGACACGAAGATCGTCGTGCGCGCAGGCCGCGCCGTCCTGACTTCGAAACTGATCGACGGCTCCTTCCCCGATTATGGCCGCGTCATCCCGAAAGGGAATGACCGGAAGCTGACCATCGACAACAAGGCCTTCGAAGCCGCTGTCGACCGCGTCTCGACGGTGTCGGCTGAGCGTTCGCGCTCGGTGAAGATGTCCCTGTCTGATGGCAAGCTGGTGCTCGCCGTCAATCATGCAGAGACCGGCGTGGGTAACGAGGAACTCGAAGCGGACTATGGCTCCGAGGCGATGGAGATCGGTTTCAACGCGAAATATTTGCTCGACATTGCCGGCCAGATCGAGGCCGTCGAAGCCGAATTCATGTTCAGCGATCCGGCCTCCCCTGCCCTCGTGCTCGATCCGTCGGATGACAGCGCCCGTTATGTGCTGATGCCGCTTCGGGTCTAGCAGGCCGATGGCGCCACCGGATCGCCGGACCGTCCTTGCCAGTGCGGCCGCGGCGACGAGCCTGGCAGCATGTGGTATCCAGTTTGGCAAGGAGACAAGCAGCATGTACGGCCTGATCGGCAAATTCACCGCAACGGACGGTAACCGGGATGCCCTGATCCGCATCCTGCTGGACGGCGTATCGGGCATGCCGGGCTGCCTCAGCTATGTTGTGGCGAGCGACCCGGCCGATGCCAATGCGATCTGGATCACGGAAGCGTGGGACAGCCAGGAAAGCCATGCGGCCAGCCTGTCCATGCCCAGCGTGCAGGAAGCGATCGGCAAGGGCCGCCCATTGATTGCCGGCATGGAACGGATCGCGGAGACCCGGCCCGAAGGCGGGCACGGGCTCGACTCCTGACCTCTGGCCGCTCCATACAGCACGAATGACCGCCCTTACCCGCCTGACCCTGACTGACTTTCGCAATTATGCGTCTCTCAGCCTGCCACTCGATGGCCGGCATGTCTGCCTGTACGGGTCGAACGGGGCGGGCAAGACGAATTTGCTCGAAGCCGTCAGCCAGCTCGGCCCCGGCCGGGGCCTGCGCTCGGCCACCCTGCCGGAAATGACCCGGAAGGACGCGCCCGGAGGCTGGGCCGTCTCCGCTGCGCTGGCGAACGAGCAGCGCATCGGCGTGGGCCTCGACGCTGGCCCGAGCGCCAAGCGCACAGTGCGGATTGATGGCGCGCCGGCGACGGCATCCGATCTCGCAGACCTGGTGCGCATTGTCTGGCTGACGCCTGCCATGGATGGTGTGTTCCGGGGCAGCACCTCTGATCGGCGCCGCTTCTTCGACCGGCAGGTGATGGCGCACATGCCAACCCACGGCACGGCCGCCAGCCGCTATGAAAAGGCCATGCGAGAGCGCAACGCCCTGCTCGAACGCGGGCATGTCGATCCGGCCTGGGCCGATGCGATCGAGGCCCGCATGGCGGAGTCCGGCGCAGAAATGGCCATCAACCGCGCGCATGTGCTGGAAGCCCTGCAAGCCGCCATTGATGCGCGCCCCGAAGGCTATTTCCCGAAGGCTGATCTTGCCCTCGAAGGCAAGGCCGAGCAGGCCGCCATTCGCGGCGAGGATTTCAAGACGATCTTCGAAGCCCTGACAGACACGTTCCGCACGACACGCCGACGCGACATTGCCGCCGGACGCACCATTGACGGGCCACACCGATCCGACCTGACCGTTATCCACCGTCCAACCGGCGCGCCGGCCAAGGACGCCTCCACGGGCCAGCAGAAAGCCTTGCTGATCGGCCTGATCCTCGCCTCTGCAGCGGCCCTGCGCGCAGGCGGCGACGGCCCCTCTCCCTTGCTCTTGCTGGACGAGGCCGCCGCGCATCTCGATGCGGACCGCAGGGCTGCCCTGTTCGATGAGCTGACCGCGCTTGGGGGTCAGGCCTGGCTGACCGGCACGGAAGCCTTCCTGTTCGAGGCCTTCGGAGACCGGGCGCAGACCGTGCGCATTGATGACGGCACAGCGGTCGCGGAATCCTAGCTCTTGATGCGCAGGTCGGAAATCGACTGGGCAATCTCGCGATAGACTTCCTTCAACTCGTCGCCGTTCGACGCATCGAATGCAAAGGCGGGGCTGGTCGCGCAATATTCCATGATGGTCTGCCCGTCCGATGTCTTCTGGACATAGGAGGGCACCTGGAAGCCGACCGTATAGATCTGGACATTGGACGGCTCCGCCTTCATCGCATCACAGAGATCCATCGCCTGCCGAAACGAATTCTTGCTGGCGGTCGGATGATTCGCATTGAAATCACCATCCGTCATCAGGATGACGGCCTTGGTGACGTTTATCTCATCATAGGCCCAGGGCTTTGCCGCCTCCGGCCAGATGTCCTGCCAGTTCGGCGACAGGAGGTACCAGCCCCAGGCAACACCGAGATGCCCGGCGGTGCCGCCATTGGCCGTCATGCTGTTCACATGGGTGATGAGGGCATCCTTGTTCTCGGTCAGAGGCACCGGCCCGGTTGCCCGGCATCCGGCATAGTAGAAATCCAGCGCACCGGTCGAACTGTTGGCACCGCCATTCTCGATCTCGTTCTCACCGTAATATTTGTCGTAGTCGCTATCATAGAAATTCCAGCGCGGATTGCCGGCACCGATCCAGGCAAAGTTGCCGGGCGCGGCATCACTAGCGGCATAACTCCCCGTGCGTTCATAGACGCAGGTATCCGTGGCAGACGAGTCGTCCCAGAACCATCGGGCGACGTCCCAGTCATAGTCACCATACCGATTGCAATCGTCAGGATCGGACTCGGTACAGGTGCCATCCTGATAGTACATGAAGCGCTTGCCCGTGGCCTGATCGTACATCCGAGCGCTGTTGTAGGAATTGTAATTGCTCAGCCCATTGCTGTTGGATGTATCGGCGGGAATGGTGACACTGCGTGTCACGTCATTGAAATACGCCCCCGCATTGACGGCATTGTTGTAGGTCACGATGCCCAGCCGGACCGTGCCGTCGCGTACCTGGTCATCCGGCAGCAACTCGTCAAAGGCGATGATCGCGGCTTCTTTCAGCAGGGTCAGCCTGTTGTTGCTGTTCATCGAACCGGAAACGTCGAACACGAAGGACACATCGATCTTGCCGACCGAGAAGGTCGAGGTGGATGAGACGTTGAAGCTCATTTCGTCATTTCCGAAGATGTTGGAAATGAAGGTGGGCTGGGTGCACCGCATCTTGCCGAGAATATCTTCGCTGTCCTCGGAGAAGGTCACGGTGACCGGCGTACAGGACAAGCCGCCCCCGGCCGAATCGATCAGCGGGTTCATGTATTCGCGAATATCCGCAATCACCGCCTCATCCGTTGCGCCGCCCTGTCGTGACAGCGCGCCGGCCAAGACGGCGGAGTCCATTGCATATTGTACGCGGGCCTGTTGGCGGAAGATGAATTCAAGGTCGACCGCGAGCCCGACCAGCGCCACCATGGAGGCCAGAATGAAGGCGGTGAGCACGGTCAGGTTGCCGCGTACATCGCGGGCAATCTTCTGCGCTTGCATGTTTGCAGATCGTGTACCCATCCCGCGCGCCCCCTGATCGCCAGCACCATTTCACAAGCCTGGATTTTCGCTCAGAGTGATTTCCCCTGGCTTCAGATGCCCCCTGAAAATTGGCGGATTGGCGAAAGGGGTCGTTTACCCTGTTGGAGCCCGACTCATCGCGGTCAAAGCGGCTGCCCGGCCTTGCCTGTGCGGCGCCTTTTCGTGGTATCATTCACTGACGAAACCGATTCCCCACCGAGGCCGACATGCAGCAATATCTCAATCTCCTGCAGGACATTCTGGACAATGGTCATGAACGCGCCGACCGGACCGGTACAGGCACGCGCGCCGTGTTTGGCCGCCAGATGCGGTTCGACCTCGCCGATGGCTTCCCGATGGTGACCACCAAGAAGCTGCATCTGCGCTCGATCATCATTGAACTGCTCTGGTTCCTGAAAGGCGACACGAACATCGCCTATCTCAAGGAAAACGGCGTTTCGATCTGGGATGAGTGGGCTGATGAGAACGGTGATCTCGGCCCCGTCTATGGCAAGCAATGGCGCAGCTGGGCCGCGCCGGATGGCCGTGTCATTGACCAGATCCAGTGGGTGCTGGACGAAATCCGCACCAATCCCAATTCCCGCCGCCTGATCGTGTCAGCCTGGAACCCGGCCGATGTGAACGAGATGGCCCTGCCGCCCTGCCACTGCCTGTTCCAGTTCAATGTCATGGACGGCAAGCTGAACTGCCAGCTCTATCAGCGTTCGGCCGATGTCTTCCTCGGTGTACCGTTCAACATCGCATCCTATGCGCTGCTCACCCTGATGATGGCGCGTGCGACGGGGCTGGAAGCCGGCGAGTTCGTCCACACATTCGGCGATGCGCACCTCTACCTGAACCATATGGAGCAGACCCGGCTCCAGCTGACCCGTGAGCCGCGCGCCCTGCCCCGTATGATCCTGAATCCCGACAAGACCGACCTGTTCGGCTGGGAGTATTCAGACTTCACCGTCGAAGGCTATGAGCCGCACGCTCACATCAAGGCGCCGGTGGCCGTCTAGGCCTCTTTAAGGCTCTGCCAAGCCGTCCAGGCGTCGCCCGCATACATCAGGCTCGGGCCACCGCCCATATAGACCGTCATGCCCAGCGCTTCGGCGACTTCCTCATCGGTCGCGCCGAGACGCTTCAGCGCCTTGGTATGAAACCCGATGCACCCGTCACACTGCTTGGCCACGCCAATGGCGAGCGCGATCAGTTCCTTGGTCTTCGTGTCGAGCGCGCCATCCGCCAGAGCGGCTTTGGCCATCGCGTTGAACTGGGTCAACGTGTCTTTCGCGCCGGTGCCCCGCAGGCCGGAGATCCCCTCGCTGATCGCGCCCGTTATTGCGCCATAGTCTTTCGTACCGTCCGCCATAATCGACTCCTTATCTGCATATTTGCGCAAATATGCAGACTTCTATGACATCAGCAATATGGGTATTACCGGATAGTACAGTCAGGCCGCCGCCGGATCGACCAGGCCCAGATTTTCCCGGCGCCGGATCACCGCAGAGACGATCACCGCTCCGACCATCTTGCCGATCACGAACACGATCCAGTTCCAGACATGCAGCGAATTGCCCGGGTCCATGCCCAGCTCCATCTGCTTGGCGAGGTCTGCGCCATACAGGAACACCGTCGTATCGACTGGCGCGGCCAGCGCACTGGAAAGCAGGATCCGGGTCGAGAGCCGGTATTTGGTAAAAGTGAACATCAACCAGTCGACCCCCTCGGAAATCGCGAAGGCAATGCCGCTGGCGAGCGCGATAACGGGCCATGCATAGTAGAACGACCAGGCGATCGCCATGGCCATCACGAGCAGCACCCGGTGCCCCATTTCGCGCTGCACAAAATCCCGGATGACAAACACCATTCCGGTCACCATGGTCATCGGATGCAGGGACACGCCCTGCGCGGTCAAACCCGTGTTCGTCGGGGCAACAATCTGGAACTCCGGAATGACGCCGAACGACCAGTTCAGGAAGGGAATCAGCGCGACATAAACCAGCGCCCATCCGCGACCTCGCAGCAGCCAAATTGCCAAGAACGACAACAGAATGGCAGGAAGTGCCAATCCGATATGTTCGGGGTTTCCATTGGTGAGAATTGCCACAAACGGTTTCATCCAGATATTCCCCCGCGGAACTGTTTTTCAGCTTGTGAAAACTGAAGAAAGAAGGTTGCATTCACCCTACGAACTCGGCTCTGCATGTATTCCTGCAGACGCGAAAGGTCACAAGGGCCAGCCGCAAAATATGGTGCAAGTAGATTGGAACCGATCAGTATGTCGGCACATGTAAAACTTTGCCTGATTGCCGCTCGGGCCCGCAATAACGTGATTGGCACCGGGGGAGACCTTCCCTGGCGCCTCAAGAGCGACCTTGCCTTCTTCAAGAAGGCGACCCTGGGCTGTCCGATCATTATGGGCCGCAAGACCTGGGAAAGCCTGCCGGTGCGCCCCCTGAAGGGCCGCGAGAATATCGTGATGACGCGCGACTGGGCCTACAATGCCGAAGGCGCGCGCGTCTATTCCAGCTTTGCGGCCGCCACCAATTCCGCGCGCGCCGTGGCCGCCCGGACCGGCGCCGACAAGGTTTTCGTCATCGGTGGGGAAGCCATCTACAATCTGGCCCTGCCTCTGGCAGATCGTCTCTACCTGACCGAAGTCGATGCAGAGCCTGAAGGCGATGCCCACTTCCCTGATCTCGATACAAGCCAGTGGGCGGAAACCGGCGCAGAACGGTTCGAGGCCGGCGAAGGCAATGATTTTGCCTTTACCATCCGCCAGCTTGATCGGGTCGGCGCGTTCACTTCCCCCTAGGGCACTTGTTGTCCCGCTGGTGATCGCCGCCTAACCTCCCGCCCAAAATGGCGAGGAGGAAACAGCCACATGGAATTCGAGATCATCACAAGCGGACTCCGCTTTCCCGAGGGCCCTGTCGTCATGGCCGACGGCAGCATCATCGTCGTCGAGATCGAGAAGAAATGCATCACGCGCTGCTGGGGCGACGGCAAGACCGAAGTGATCGCGACTCCTGGCGGCGGCCCCAACGGCCTCGCCATCGGGCCGGACGGCGCACTCTGGGTCTGCAACAATGGCGGCTTCCTCTACACCGACATGGACGGGCTGCTGATCCCCGGAAACTGCCCGGACGATTATGATGGCGGCCGCATCGAACGTATCGATCTCTCTACAGGCAAGGTGGAGCGCGTACTGGATACGGTCGAAGGCCATCCCCTGAAAGGACCGAACGATCTCGTCTTCGACAAGGCCGGCAATCTCTATTTCACCGATCATGGCAAGACCTATTCCCGCCACCGCGATTTCGGCGGCCTGTTCTTCCTGGCCAATGGCGCGAGCGAAGCCAAGGAACTGGACTTCCACTATTCCAGCCCGAACGGCGTTGGCCTCTCCCCGGACGAGCAGACGGTTTACATGGCCGATACAATGACGGGCCGGATGTGGGCCTTCGATCTGGAAAGTCCGGGCGTCATCAAACCCGCCTCCCCCTTCAATGGCGGACGGGTCGTCGCCACGATGCCGGGCCTGCAATATTTTGACAGCCTCGCCATGACGGCGGCCGGCAATGTCTGCGTCGCGACCATCCTCAATGGGGGCATCACGACCATCACGCCCGGCGGAGACTTCCATCATACCGCCTTCCCGGACCTGATCGTCACCAATATCGCCTTTGGCGGCGACGATATGCAGGACGCCTATGTCACCCTGTCGAGCACGGGGCAGCTGGCCAAATGCCGCTGGCCGGAGCCCGGCCTGAAACTGAACTTCAACGCCTGATATCCAGGGCAGAAAAGGCCGGATCACGTTCATGATCGCATTTCGTCTGGTGCTTGCCGGACCGGTTGGCTTGGCTCGCCGGATATGCATGCAGTACGAACACGATCGAGACAGATAATGAACACGTTGGAGTTAGGATGAAGACGAGTTTTATGGCGGCCCTTGTGGCTTGTTGCCTGGCCTTCGGGTGTTCGGCTGAACAGCGCGGCCCGACCGCAACAGTCAGCGCCTCAGAGCCTGCTACTGAGCTGACCGGATTGCTGAATGACTTCAACTTTTCCGGCAGCATTCTCGTCGGCAAGAAGGGGAACATTATCCTCCGCCAGGCCGTGAATGCGTCCCGGATAGAAGAGGTGGAGGCGGTGACTCCCGAGACCCCTTACCCAATTGCTTCGATGACCAAGAGCTTTACCGCTTCCCTTGTCCTGAAACTGGTCGATGACGGAAAGCTCAATCTGGACCAGTCGCTGAAAGAACTCCTGCCGGACTTCAATGTGCCCTATGCGAGGGACGTCACCCTGCGCCACCTGCTCCAGAACAGGTCCGGCATTCCGCACTATGTCGACATTCCCGGTTGGTTCGACACTGAGGTGAAGCGATCCTTCACCGATGAGTCCTTTCTGGACACCCTTCAAGCGCTGGACCTGAAATTCCAGCCAGGAAGCGACTACCTGTATTCGAACGTGAATTATTACCTGCTGGCGCGCATCATCGACCGCCATGCTGGCGCCCGATACGAAGACTATTTGCGGTCACAGATTCTCGATCCGCTCGGCCTCGCCCATACCGGGCAGATTTATCAGGACGCAAGTGAGCTGGCGGCCAACTATTTGCGCTCCGAAGATGGCGGCTACGAAATCATCCCGATTACCAACCCCGCCCTGTTCCGTGGAACCGCCTCAATGTACTCCACCATTGATGATCTGTTTGCATGGGGACAGGCCATCATCGCCGGAGAGGTCTTCTCCGAAGCGGGCGAAAAAGAAGCCTTTAATCCGGAGGGGCCAATGGCCTGGACGGTGGCGAGCATGCCCCTCGGCGGCGCAGAGCCAGTCGAGGCGATCTTCTACAATGGGCGCCTGATCGGATATCTGAGCCTCATTCTGCTCCTGCCGGAACAGGAGGGTGTCATCGTCGTACTGAACAACAATATGGTGGGCTATGAGAACATGCTGAACATTGCGAGCATGCTCGCCGAACAGCATTTCGGTGACCCCATCTAGTCCTCGAAGATAGTCTGCGAGCTGTAATCGCGGATGAAGACGACAGGGCGCTTCAAGACACACGGGGCTCGAACATGAACCCGCGGCCACGGCTGGATCAGGCAGGAGCAGACAGGCGGAGCGCAATCTCGTCTCGATGCGCTTCGCCCCATTCGCACAGGGGCATGAAAGTCTGGCTGAGGCTCTCTCCCAGAGGCGTCAGGGCATAGTCCACGCGGGGCGGGACTTCCCCATAATCGGTCCGCTTCACGATGCCATGCAGCTCAAGCTCCTTCAGCTGCTGGATCAGCATCTTGTCGCTCACGCCTTCGATGGATCGCTTCAGTTCGCCATACCGGGTTGGCCCTTTTGCAAGGAAAAAAAGGATCAGCGGCTTCCATTTTCCGCCAATCACCCGGAGTGCAGCATCCAGTCCACAAATGAAGGGTTTCACCGTCCAATCCTCCCAAGCTTTTTTGATACTTACCAAATAGTGCATACTTGTCCAAAAGTAAGCACCCTACCAGCTAGCCGTCTCCACAAGGAAGGAGATCGGAAATGAAAAAGCTTGAAGGAAAGATCGCGGTCATCACAGGAGGCGGGTCCGGCATCGGGCTGGCGACAGCCAAACGCTTCGTGGCCGAAGGGGCCGAGGTCTACATATTCGGGCGTAGACAGGACGTTCTGGACGCGGCCGTTGCAGAATTGGGACCGAATGTACGCGCCGTACAGGGAGACGTCACCAGCCTGGATGATCTGGATCGGCTCTATGAGCGGGTCAGATCAGAACAGGGCCACCTCGACATCCTGTTCGCCAATGCAGGCCTTGGAGATGTGGCGCCCCTGGGCGAAATCCTGCCGGAACAGTTCGACCGGACCTTTGGCGTGAATGTCAAAGGCACTCTGTTCACCGTGCAGAAAGCCCTGCCCCTGTTGAAAACGGGCAGCTCCATCATCCTCACCGGATCGACAACGGGCGTCATGGGTACGCCGGCCTTCAGCGTCTACAGCGCGTCAAAGGCGGCTGTCCGCAATTTCGCGCGCAGCTGGGCGCAGGATCTGCGCGGCACCGGCATTCGCGTGAATATCCTGGTTCCCGGCGGCACCGAGACCGAGACCGTCATGCGGGATATCGGGGCCGACGTGATGACCCAGATCGGGGCGGCCAGCCCGCTCGGCCGTCTGGGACACCCCTCCGAAACAGCGGCCGTCGCCGCCTTCCTCGCCTCCGATGACAGTTCCTACATGACCGGTGGCGAAATCTTCGTCGACGGGGGCCTGGCACAGATTTGATGGCGCACGGATGCGGCCGCCAGAGTGGGTCCGGCCTAGTCCTCGAACACAATCTCGGGCGCAGGCTTCGATTCGAGCGTATCCAGCCCCATCGCAACGCGGCGGGCCAGTTCATGAAAGAGCTGGCCCGTTGTTTCATCTGACAGCGCTGCCGGCTTGCCTGAATCGCCGCCTTCGCGGATCGCCTGCAACATAGGCAGCTCCGCCAGCAATGGCAGGCCGAGGGCGTTCGCCGTGGCGGTGCCTCCGCCCTGCCCCATCAGGTAATGGCGATTGCCCGCCGGATCTTCGAACCAGCTCATTGTCTCGACAATGCCGAGGACCGGCACTTCCGTTTTCGCAAACATGGCCGCGCCACGGCGCACATCCGCCAGCGCGACTTCCTGCGGGGTCGTCACGATCAGCGCCGCCGTCACCGGCACGCGCTGGGCAATCGTCAGCTGGGCGTCACCTGTTCCCGGCGGCGTGTCGATGATCAGCACGTCGAGGGGCTCTGCCGGCGTGCCCCATTCGGCATCATTCAGCATTTGCGTGATCGCCGACATGACGATCGGGCCGCGCCAGATCATCGGCGCGTCCGGGTCCGACAAATATCCGATCGACAGCGTCTTCATGCCGAAGGCTTCGACAGGTTGCAGCTTGCCGCTCTCCGGGGACGTCACCGGCTCTGCCGACACTGTGCCCAGCATGGTCGGAATGGACGGGCCATAGATGTCGGCGTCCATAAGACCGACCTTCATGCCGGCTTTTGCCATCGCGGCAGCAAGATTGACCGAGACGGTGGACTTGCCGACCCCGCCCTTGGCACTGGCCACGACGAGAATGCGAGAGATGCCCGGAATCGAGGATTTGGGCGTGTTGCCAGGGACATTTCCCTGCTGCATCGCTTCATCAGACAGGCGTGCCCCCTTGCGCACGCGCTTTGACGCCGGCGCATGGGACAGGTGAACCTCTTTCGCCGGGGCCTGACCCGTGCGTTCTGCTGTCAGCACGCTGCTTACAGACTTCACGCCGGAGATCAGTTCGACCTTGCCTTCCGCTTCAATCCGGCGCGCTTCAGCAGCTTCCGGCGCAGCTGGATCGGCCTGGATCACGAGCACCGCGCGACCGTCTTCCCCGACCGAAACCGATTCGAGCCAATCGGGCCGTCCGAGCGTTTCCGCGATCTTTTCCTCGAGTTTCCGGCGTGATTTATCCTTCGATCCGAACAAACTGTGCGACTCCACTGCTCTTGATGCCTGCAAACAGGCATGCACATATCACCAAAGCGCCTATATAGAACCCATGCACAGTAATACAGGGAGGGCTCATGCCCTGGGATGACAAGACTAAATCCAGCGGCCCGTGGGGCGGCGAGGGTGGAAATGATAATGGGGGCGGCAAGGATGGCGGCTCCCCATGGAATCGCCCCGGCGGTTCGGGCAGCGGTGGGGGCAATGACCTCGAAGACCAGATGCGGCGCATGCAGGAACGTTTCCGGCAGCGCGGTGGCGGCGGTGGCCGGCGTCGCGGCGGCGGTGGAGGCGGTGGCGGGACCAATTTCGGCCCGCTCGGTTTCCTCGTCATTGCAGGGATCGCGCTCCTCGCCTGGCTCTCTACCAGCGTCGTGATGGTGGATCCGGGCCAGCAGGCCTCCGTCTTCCGCTTCGGCAAATGGCAGACCAATTTCGGTCCCGGCCTTCACTTCCACCTGCCTGCCCCGTTCGAGGAGCATGAACTGGTCGAGGTCGAAGCCCGCCGGAAGACCCAGATCGGCCAGACCATGGATGAAAGCCTGATGCTGACTGAGGACGAAAACATCGTCGACATCCAGTTCTCCGTTTTCTGGCGCGTAAAGCCGGAAGCTCCGCAGGATTACATCCTGAATGTGAAACAGCCCGATATCGCCGTGGAAATGGTGGCAGAGTCCGTGATGCGCGAAGTCGTCGGCAAGACGCGGCTCCAGAGCGTGATCACGACCGAACGGGACGTGGTACAGACGGAAGTCGCCAATCAGGTCCAGACCCTGCTGAACGATTATCGCGCCGGTATCCAGATCGTGAGTATCCAGATCGACAAGGCCGACCCACCCCAGCAGGTCATCGAGGCCTTCAACGATGTGAACGTCGCCGAACAGGACGCCGAGACCAACATCAACCGCGCCACCCAGTACGCCAACCAGATCGTGCCACAGGCACGGGGTACGGCCCAGCGCCTGCTCCAGGAAGCTGAAGGCTATCGTGACCAGATCGTCGCCGACGCCCAGGGTGAAGCGTCCCGTTTCGAGCAAATCTATGAGGAGTACCGCAAGGCGCCGCGCGTCACGCGGGAACGCATGTATCTCGAAACCATGGAACGTGTGCTTGAGCGGACCGACAAGACCATTCTCGACAGCAATTCCGGCGCGGTGCCCTATCTGCCGCTTGACCGGGTGCAGTCTTCAAACCGCGAAGGACAGAACTGATGCGTAATCTGAGCTGGTTTGCCCTTGCCATCGTCGCGATCGTATTGGTCGCAATCCTCAATTCCTTCTATGTCGTTCGCCAGGACGAACAGGCCCTGATCCTGCAGGTCGGTGAACCGCGCGCCGTGATCAACGCACCGGGCACGGATGAAGCCGGGCTGTATTTCAAGATCCCGGTTATTCAGACGGTTGAAAAGCTCGACCGGAAGAATCTCGGACTTGATATCGAGAACATCCAGGTCCTGGCCTCCGATCAGCGACGCCTCGCCGTCGATGCATTCGTTCGCTGGCGCATCAGCGATCCGCTGCAATTCTACCAGAGCCTCCGGACCATTCCGGGCGCCGCCAACCAGCTGAATGATGTGACGAAGGCGTCCATTCGGGAAGTCATGGGGGATGTGCCAGTGCCTGAGATCATTTCAGGCCAGCGGTCCGAACTGATGGAAAATATCCGCGAGAAGGTTGCCAATGAACTGGCAGATGCCGGGATTTCCATCATCGACGTCCGCATTCGCCAGGCCGATCTGCCACGCGAAGTGGCAGATGGCGTCTACAGCCGGATGCAGACAGCCCGTAAGCAGGAAGCCGAGCGCATCCGTGCCGAGGGCGAGGAACGTGCCCGACTGATCCGCGCCCAGGCTGAACGGGAAAAGACCGTGCTCGAGGCCCAGGCCCGTGAACAGTCCGAAGTGATCCGCGGTGAAGGCGATGCCCGGTCTACCGAAATCTACGCCAGTGCCTACAACAAGGACGTCGAATTCTTCCGGTTCCAGCGCGCGCTGATCGCTTGCGAAAACTCCATCCAGGAAGGCACACGCATTATCGTGGCGCCGGATTCGCTGGGGCTCTGCGATGAGTTCATCAATCGTGCCCGCGCCAATGGCGGCTCTCGCTAGGACGGGGCTGGCATGTCCATTCAACTGATCCTTATCGGGATCGGCATGTGGCTATTCATTGAGGGGGCGATCTATGCGGTCGCCCCCGAATTCATGCGGCGTATGGCCGAGTATCTGGCGCGCATGCCCGGCCGGGAAATCGCGCTGGCCGGGATCGGGTCAGCCGCAATCGGCGCAATATTCATCGTCATTGCAGTTCGGTTCTGTTGAAGCTGTTGCAAGACGCCTGCAAAGCGCCATAGTTTACCAATATTGTTGTAGATTGTGCTTCGAAAGGAGGCTCAGCGGCCTATGCGTATTCCGGCCCTTGCTGCCTTGATCCTGATGAGTTCGGCAACCGCCGTTCTGCCCGCGCATGCTCAGCCGAGCCTGTCGAGGGCAGTCGATGGAATCGACCAGAAGATCCAGCCGCAAAGTTTCCGTGAATTGTCCAAGCGCCTGATGCCGGCCGTGGTTAACATCTCGACCTCGCAGACCATCGCGCCGGACGGCATGCCGACCTTCCCGGAAGGCTCGCCGATGGAGCGCTTCAACGAATTTTTCGGGCGTGATGAAGACGGCTTCCGCCGCGAAGGGTCGCTCGGCTCCGGCTTCGTGATTTCCGCCGATGGCATCATCATCACCAACAATCATGTCATCGAGAACGCCGACGAGATCGACGTCAATTTCTCGAATGGCCGCGTGCTGAAGGCCGAACTGATCGGCCGCGACCGCGATACCGATCTCGCCGTGCTCAAGGTGAAATCGTCGACTCCCCTGCCCTATGTGGACCTCGCCGACAGCGACAAGGCGGAAGTCGGTGACTGGGTCATCGCCATCGGCAACCCGTTCGGCTTTGGTGGCTCTGTTTCCGCAGGCATCATCTCGGCCCGCAACCGCGACCTGAATGCCGGACGCTCGGATGATTTCATCCAGACCGACGCCGCCATCAACCGCGGCAATTCCGGCGGCCCCCTGTTCAATCTCGGCGGCGAAGTCGTCGGCGTGAACACGGCCATCATTTCCCCGACCGGCGGCTCGGTCGGCATCGGCTTCTCCGTGCCGGCCAATCTCGTCAAGCGCATCTCCGACCAGCTCATCAAGGATGGCCGCGTGCGCCGCGCCTGGCTGGGCGTCAATGTGCAGGACGCGGATGAAGCCCTCGTCCGGGCCTACAAGGCCACCGGCAAGGGCGGCGTGATCATCACGCGGATTTCCGATGACGGCCCGGCGGCGAAATCCGACATGGAAGTCGGTGATCTCGTGCTCCGCTTCGACGGCCAGACCGTCACCAGCGTGCGCGAACTCACCCGCCTCATCTCGGACACGCCCATCGGCCGGACCGTGCCTGTGGCCCTGGTCCGTGATGGCAAGGGCCGCACCGTCAATGTCACGCTCGGCGAACTGGAAGACGAGGACGATACGCCGGCCGCCAATGCTGCGCTGGATGCGCCCGCCAGTTCCAACGACCTCGGCGCGGAACTGACCAGTCTCGATGACGATATCCGCCGCCGCTACGGCATCCCCAAGGATGTCGATGGCGTGGTGGTCACCACGGTCTCCGCGCGCGGCCGCTCCTTCGGAAAGCTGCAACGCGGCGATGTGCTCGTGGAAGTGAATTTTGAACGCGTCGCCACGGTCACCGACACGATCAACAAGGTCGAGACAGCGATGACCACGCCGCGTCAGCCGCTCCTGCTCCGCGTCAAACGCCGCGGCGAGGCCGGCTGGTTCGATCAGTTCATCTCGATCGACCTGACCAATTCCTGATCCGTCGGATTACCCGGTAACAAACTCGTCCGCATGATAGCCTTGGAAGAACAGGGCTGTGTGCAGGTCCGTGTGGTTGATCGCGGCATGCGCTTCGGCGGCGACAATAGGCTTGGCCTTGTAGGCAACTCCCAGTCCCGCCGCCTGGATCATGGCGAGATCATTTGCCCCGTCGCCCAGCGCAATGGAGTCTGCCCGGCTGAGGCCCGCTTCCGCTGAGAACTCGTCCAGCGCCGACAGTTTCGCTTCGCGTCCGAGGATCGGCATGCCCACCTCCCCGGTCAGCGCCGCGCCATCATCAATCAACGTATTGCCCCGGTGAGCGGCGAACCCGGCCTCGTCGGCGACCCGGCCCGTGAAAAACGTGAACCCGCCGGAGACCAGCACGGTCATCGCGCCCTGCGCCTTCATCGTCTCGACAAGTGTCTTGGCGCCGGTATTAAGCGAGATGCGGGCGTCATAGGCATCCTGCAGGGCTTTCAGGTCGAGCCCTTTCAGCATGGCCACCCGCGTGGTCAGCGCGCCTTCGAAATCCAGCTCGCCCCGCATGGCGCGTTCGGTAATCGCCGAGACCTCCGCCTTGAGGCCCGCAAAGTCGGCAAGTTCATCGAGGCATTCCTGCCCGATAATGGTGGAATCCATATCGGAGATCAGCAGACGCTTGCGGCGGTTTCCCGCCGGGACCAGGGCCACGTCCATTTCCTCGTCTTCCAGCGCAGACAGGGCCGCATGCTGGAAATCGGCATCCATCGGCGCGAGGGCGATCTCCACCGCGCTGACATCGCCGATCTGCCCCAACCGGGTCATCGGCGGCAGGGCCTGCGTGAGGCCGAGATCTCCGAGGATCATGCCGAGGCGCGAGGCAATATTATCTTCAGGAGCATTGGCGGCGGCGATGAGGATCATGGAATTTACTGCTTTCTCAATCATTCCCGCCTCTTCACGGGTTTCCTCGCCGCTGACAAGCCCCTACCTCTATATGGATGATACCGGCAATTCTCATTCACGGACCCACCGCCAGCGGCAAGACTGCCCTGGCCATTGAGGTGGCGCGCCGTCTGGGAGGGGAAGTGATCAATGCCGACTCCATGCAGGTCTACCGCGACCTGCAGGTGATTTCGGCCCGGCCCACCGAAGAGGAAATGGGCGGCGTGAAGCACCATCTCTTCGGCCATGTCGACGCCGCCGAACGCTATTCCACAGGCCAATGGCTGGAGGACGTCCGCGCGACCATTCGCAACCTCGAATTGCGGGGCAAGCGCGCCGTCCTGGTGGGTGGTACCGGCCTCTACCTGCTCGCCATGATTCAGGGCCTGTCCAACATTCCGCCCGTCCCGGAAGAGGTCCGCGCAGATGTCCGCGCCATTGCCGATGCCGAAGGCGCCGAGGGCCTGCGCGCCCGGCTCGCCCCGGTCGATCCCGAGACCGCCGACCGTCTCGGCACCGGAGACCGCCAGCGCCTTGCCCGCGCCTATGAAGTCTATCTCGCCACCGGCAAGCCCCTGACCGACTTCCAGAAGGATCGCCAACCCCCGGTCCTGCAAGAGAATGAATGGATCGGTTTCGCCCTCACCCCACCGCGCGCCAAACTCTACCAGAAGATCGACCGGCGCTTTGAAGGCATGCTGATGCAAGGCGCCATGGAAGAGGCGCGCCAGCTCATAAAACGCGATCTGGACCCCGAACTTCCTGCAATGAAAGCACATGGAATGCCGTGGCTGGCGGCGTTTGCACGCGGAGAGATCACGGCAGAATTTGCCGCAGAAAACGCAAAACGAGACACAAGACGCTACGCAAAGCGGCAATTCACGTGGATTGGCCGCCAGTTTCCCTTCTGGCCGCGCATTCCTTCACCTGACCCGGAAGACCGTCTCAGGGTTATTCTTGCCTTGTATAGGGAGATTGACAGGCCGGTTGAGGCAGATTATTCCTGATCCCGACGTTGGAGGAAACGCACCGTGCGCAAATACGTAGTACTCGTTATTAAGCATCCGTAGCTGGCTTTGATTTAGCCAGTTGCGGGTGCGCGCACAAAGAGGGGCTCCATTGGAGCCCTTTTTCTTTTCCGATCCAGTCCAGACACAGCCCGATCAGAGACCTCCCCCATGACAACCCAAGCCAAGACCAAGCCCGCCGCTGCAACCTTGACCATGACCGGCGCCGAAATCGTCATCACGGCGCTCAAGGAACAGGGCGTGGAAGTCATGTTCGGGTATCCGGGCGGAGCGGTCCTGCCGATCTATGACGCCCTCTACAATTCCGATGGCATCCGTCACATCCTGGTGCGCCACGAACAGGGCGCCGGCCACGCCGCCGAAGGCTATGCCCGCACGACCGGCAAGCCCGGCGTCTGCCTCGTCACCTCCGGCCCCGGCGCGACCAACATGGTCACCCCGATCGCCGATGCGATGATGGACTCCATCCCGATGGTCGTCCTGACCGGACAGGTCCCGACGCATCTGATCGGCACCGACGCATTCCAGGAGTGCGACACGACCGGCATCACGCGCACCTGCGCCAAGCACAATTACCTCGTCACCGACGTGAACCAGCTGGCGCGCACGCTCCATGAGGCCTTCCTGATCGCGAGATCCGGCCGCCCCGGCCCGGTCGTGGTCGACATTCCGAAGGATATCCAGTTCGCCACCGGCACCTATGTCGGCAAGGATGGCATCCACAAACCGACCTATCACCCGAATACCAAGCCTCACCCGGACGCGATCAGTGCAACCCTCGACCTGATGATGCATGCGCGCCGGCCGGTCTTCTATACTGGCGGTGGGGTCATCAATTCCGGGCCGGAAGCCTCCCGCCTTCTGCGCGAGCTTCAGGAAGCCACCGGCTATCCGGTAACGTCCACGCTGATGGGGCTCGGCGCCTTCCCGGCCTCCCATCCCGACTGGCTGGGCATGGTCGGCATGCATGGCAGTTTCGAAGCCAATAATGCGATGCATGATTGCGATCTGATGATCTGCGTCGGCGCGCGCTTTGATGATCGCGTGACGGGCCGCATTGATGCCTTCTCGCCGAACTCCAAGAAGGTCCATATCGACATCGACCCTTCGTCGGTGAACAAGATTGTTCGTGTCGACATTCCGGTGATTGCCGATTGCGCCGAAGCGCTTGCCGCTCTCCTGAAGGGGTTCAAGGCCCGCAAGGCGAAGAAGCCGGACCTCAAACCCTGGCGGCAGGAGATCGACATCTGGCGCGCCCGGAAATGCTTCACCTACACAAATTCGGAAACGATCATCAAACCCCAGCACGCCGTCGAGCGCCTGTATGAGCTGACGCGCGATCGGGAGACCTACATCACGACCGAAGTCGGTCAGCACCAGATGTGGGCCGCGCAATATTACCATTTTGACGAGCCGAACCATTGGATGACCTCCGGCGGCCTCGGCACGATGGGTTATGGCCTGCCGGCCGCCGTGGGCGTGCAGGCGGCCCATCCCGACGCGCTCGTCATCGATATCGCCGGCGAAGCCTCGATCCAGATGATGACGCAGGAACTTTCGACCGCCGTGCAGCACAAGCTGCCCGTCAAGGTCTTCATCCTGAACAATGAATGGATGGGCATGGTCCGCCAGTGGCAGGAATTGCTGCATGGCGAACGCTATTCGCACTCCTATTCGGACAGTCTGCCGGACTTCGTGAAACTTGCCGAAGCGATGGGCGGTCATGGCATCCGTTGCGACAATCCGGCCGAGTTGGACGACAAGATCCGCGAAATGATTGACCATCCCGGCCCGGTCCTGTTCGATTGCTGTGTCGAAAAGGCCGAGAATTGCCTGCCGATGATCCCGTCGGGCTCGGCGCACAATGAGATGATTCTCGGCGAGATCAGAGGCGACGAGATCGGCGAGGCCGGCAAGGGCCTGGTCTGACTTCAGGCATGGGTATGGTGGCAATGGGAACAGGATGGGTCATGCGGCAGACGCCAAAACACCTTTCACAGCACGGCTGTCTGCCTGTAGAAGGCGGCATGGCCAGGGTTAATCCAACGGAGACACAGGCATGAGCGACGGATCATCAGGTACGCCCCCCGCCGGCAATCCGAAATCGGCCTATTTCCTGTCCCATGAGGATGAAGCGGTCGAGCGCCGCACCCTCGCTGTCATGGTCGACAACGAGCCGGGCGTGCTGGCGCGTGTGGTCGGCCTGTTCTCCGGGCGGGGCTACAATATCGACAGTCTGACCGTGGCCGAAGTCGACGTGAATGAACGCCGCTCGCGCATCACCATCGTCACCCAGGGCACGCCGCACATCCTCGAACAGATCGAGGCCCAGCTGCTGCGCATCGTGCCAGTGGAACAGGTGATCGACATTACCAAATCCAAGCGCGGCATCGAGCGCGAACTGGCGCTGGTGAAAGTTGCCGGCAAGGGCGAGTCCCGCGTCGAGGCCCTGCGCATCTCTCAGATTTTCCGCGCGAATGTGATAGACACGACCAATGAGAGCTTCATTTTCGAGCTGACAGGCGCGTCCGAAAAGATCACGCAATTTGTCGACCTGATGCGCCCGCTCGGCCTGGTTGAGGTCAGCCGGACCGGCGTCCTGTCGATCAAGAGGGGAAAGGAGAAGGGATGACCCGCACCAGCCTCATTGCGCTCGGCGTCCTTTTCCTCGCTGGCAGCGCCCACGCCATCGAAGAACAACCTGAAAGCTGCCGCCCGAAAGTGGCCGGTTCTGCCCTCGCGCTCGCGGATGAGGCCGAGCAGGCCCAGCTGCGATGCGATATCGACCGGGCCGAGCTGATCACGGACCGGGCAGATGTGACGTTCAACACCGCCTCTGATCCCATCCTGCGGATCGTGGATACAGCCGCGCCCAGCGGGTCGGCCTATGTGTATGACATCGTGGACGCGGACGGAACGATGATCCTGGATGCGCGGACAGTCCCCGTCGACGCCGACGCAGACACACGCATACCGCTCTGCCGCCTGCAGACACAATTGCCGGCGCCGGTCGCCAGCAAGGTCGCCCTGTCCCTGCTGACCGCCAGCGACTCCGATTTGCCAGCCTATGGCGCGCGGGAAAAAATGGTCATCAATGCAGACGGGTCGCGCAGTTTTGAATTGCTGCTGTCCTCGCACGACATCATCACTTCGATTGAAACCACCGATGGCCTGAAACACTTCTCGCGCCATTCGGAAGCCAATGACACGATTGCCGAACTGAACCGCAGCGTCATCGGCGTCGCCAATTTTTCTGACGGTTGGGTGTGCAACGCCAACTGATCTGAAGACCCCTCCCCCCAACAATCAATCCTCCAGCGGAGCAAGTAGAGGCCCATGAAAATTTATTACGAACAGGATGCGGACCTTTCCCTCATCCAGAGCAAGAAAGTCGCCGTGATCGGCTATGGCAGCCAGGGCCACGCCCACGTCCTGAACATGCGCGACAATGGCGTGAAGCAGCTGAAGGTCGGCCTCTATGAGGGCTCCGCCAGCCGCAAGAAGGCCGAAGCCGAAGGTCTCGAAGTCGTGACACCGGCAGACGCCGCCCAATGGGCCGATGTGATCATGATCCTGATCCCCGACGAGAAGCAGGCCGTGCTGTATGCCAACGAAATCGAGCCGCACCTGCGCGCCGGACAGCATCTCATGTTCGGCCACGGCTTCAACGTACACTACAATCTCATCCGCCCACGTCCGGATGTCGACGTGTCCCTGTCCGCGCCGAAAGGTCCCGGCCACACATTGCGCGCCCAGTACCAGATGGGCTTCGGCCTGCCAGGCCTGATCGCGATCCATCAGGACGCGACCGGCACCGCCCAGGATGTCGCCCTGTCCTATTCCAAGGCCATCGGCAACACGCGCGCCGGCGTCATCGAGACCTCGTTCCGGGAAGAGACCGAAACCGATCTCTTCGGCGAACAGGCCGTGCTTTGCGGCGGGATCGTCGAGCTGATCAAGGCTGGCTACGAAACCCTGGTCGAGGCCGGTTACGCGCCGGAAATGGCCTATTTCGAATGCCTTCACGAGACCAAGCTGATCGTCGACCTGATCTATGAAGGCGGCATCGCCAACATGAACTACTCGATCTCGAACACGGCCGAATATGGCGAATACGTCTCCGGCCCGCGCGTGATCAATTCCGAAGCCAAGGCCAATATGAAGAAGGTCCTCGAAGATATCCAGAACGGCACCTTTGCCCGTAACTGGGTGCTCGAAAACCAGGCCGGCGCTCCGGGCTTCAACGCCATGCGCCAGCGCATGAACAGCCACGAAATCGAAGAAGTCGGCGAGAAACTGCGCGGCATGATGCACTGGGCCCAGAACGACCGCCTGGTTGACAAGTCCCGCAACTAGGTTGAATGCGGATTGTTAACTGGAACATTGAGAGACGCGGCCCGCACACATGGCAGGCCGCGTCTCTTGCGTCTGAGATTCAGTCGCTCGACCCCGACATAGTCTTCCTGACGGAAGGCCACCACCATTCGCTGGAAGCATTGGGTGGGTTTACACTCGATCATCCAGGCTACGATGCCACGCATAAATCGGACTCCGAACGCCTGGTCCTCCTTTGGAGTCGCTCGGCATGGGAACCCGTTGCCCTACCAGAGAAATTGCAGGCTTCCGGCGGCGCCGTTCTCGGAAGGACGATGGTGGGCCACCACCCGGTCCATTGCATGTGCATCTGCGTTCCGTGGCATATGTGCCCCACAGTTAAAGCCAATGGCAAAGTAGTGCCCTGGGCGCAGCATAAAGCTTTCCTCAGGGAACTCGCGCCAACTCTTCGCGAATTGGGCGACTCTCCCACGCCGCTGATTGTGGCCGGAGATTTTAACCGCAGAATGCCACGGCGCTGGGGCCCCATTGATGCGTATGATTTGCTGTCAGACGCATTCGAAGGACTGAACATCATTACAGCGGACACGCTACAGCCGGAAAACGCGGCGACAATTGATCATGTGGCTATCACTAGTTCCCTCGGGCCTGTAGCCGTCCGGTCGTTGAGTGTAATCGATCCTGAGCGCCAACGCCCTCGGTCCGATCACTTTGGCGTTTTGGCTGAATTGGCCCTCGTCTGGTAATGCGCAGCTTCACGGCACACGATTCATGTCAACTTGGCCTTCGATGCCCGGTACGCGGCCAGACATGGTGTATTGCCAGATGTCCGGGGCGCGGCCGTTGATCGTGCGGGGCATGGTCTCGCCAAGGCCGCGCAGCCAGAGCGGGTACTCATCATAATTTCCGGCCAGCCAGTCCGTGTGGAACTCCGGCGTCGTGTAGATCACCGGCCGCACGCCATATTCGGCCTCCAGCGCCGTCAGGAATGCATCCAGTTCGGCCAGGGTCTCAGCCGTGCTGCCGCGCGGCGCGCAATTGTGGGCATATTCCAGATCCACCGCAGGCGGCAGGCCCCCTGCCCGCACTTCGACCGACTGGATGAAATTCTGTGCCTGCTCTTCGCCGGGACGACACAGACGATAGAAATGATAGGCCCCGACCCGCCAGCCACGGGTCTTGGCTTCGCGCCAATGGTCCAGGAAGCGCGGGTCCTTCCAATCGCTGCCTTCGGTGGCCTTGAGATAGAGAAAGTCGACCGGCGCGGCCTCAAATTCGTCCCACTGCACGCGCCCATTGTGATGAGAGAGATCAACGCCCGTGAAACCGGCCTGAAATGGAATGAAACGGCCTGAAACAGGATCAGACGGCGGCGAACATGCCGGGATGCCCAGCATTATTATGAAACAGATTGACCGAAACAGGCTCATACCCTGTTTCAACACGGGAATATGGCACCATGGCGAGGGAAATTTGCCCGTATCTTGCATAGGAATAGCTGCTGAGAACTGTGCGCAAGACCAATTGCGCGCTATAAGAGCAATGAAATCAATTCTCTGGCCCTGGATCAGAACCTTTCGCCGGCAACGGGCGCACCAGGTCAGGACATGGGAAAGTATGGGCGATGGCTAAAACGGACACCGACAACACCACTGGCAAAGGCCGCTCCGGCCAAGGCAGCTTCATCGGCGCCGAATGCGAGTTGGAAGGCCGTTTTACCTTCACGGGCCCCCTCACCATTGCCGGACACCTGAAAGGGCCTGTGAAGTCGGATGGCTTGGTTCTGATCGAGGCGACAGGTCATCTCGAAGGCTCGCTTGAAGCCGCCATCATCATTGTCCATGGCAAGCTGACCGGCAATGTGACCGCCCATGAGAGCCTGGAAATCTGGAACGGAGCCGTGGTAACTGGAAAGGTTCTCACCCGCAGCATTCGGGTCGACGCTGGCTCCCTGCTGACCGCGGACCTGAAAGTTGCCACCGACGGGCCGTTGCCAAACCATCAGGCCGCCGCCGCACCTGAGCCCTCGTCCGTCGAAACGACGACGCCGGCAATGCCCGCGCTGGATCCCAACCGCCCGGCCAGCCCGCTGCCCGGCTCAAGCCTGGCGCGCAAACTGTCGGCAATGAACGAAAATCAGTAGCGCTTCTTCACGTCGTCAAGACGTTCCCATGTGTGGTCATCCGGCTGGTAGGCGCCCAGTCTCGACAAGCGCTCACAGGCCCACTCATACTCATTGTCGCAGGATTCCTGTAGCAGGCGTGTGCCCTCGGCGACGTTCTTGCGCCCGCCCTGCCCGGTATAGACCATGTTGCCATAAGCGGCGCAGCCGCTGACATCGCCATAGTCGCACGCCTTGTCATAAAGCTGGCGCGCCTGGACCGGGTCGGCCTCCATGCCGCGTCCCTTCATGGTAAGATAAGCCAGTCCGGAACACGCCTCTGCATGGCGTCCGTCACAGGCCTTCCGGTAATTCTCAGCCGCCTTTTCGTAATCCTGAGTGCCGCCCAGTCCACGGCGGTACATGTCGGCCAGTTCAAAACAGGCCTCATAGTCTTTCGTGCCGCAGGCACGGATCGCCTCGGACTTCCTGGCGCGGTTCTTTTCGAGGTTTGCGCTGGCTTCCTCAAGCGCGATTTCCGCCTGGGTCCGCTCGACCTGCCCATACTGCGCGACCGCAGGGAGGGCCGCGATCGACATGGCAGCAGCAGATAGCGCGATAGCTAGAATACGCATGCAGTTTCTCCCTTGGTTCTATTCGGGATATAAGTGGCGGCACGAAGCGCGTCCATGTAAACCGCTGCTTACAGATTGGTAACATCACGCAAGAGCGCTTGCCGTCGGAACAGCTTGTTCACCATAAGAGACCAAAGGAAAAAGGGGAAACACATGGCCGCAGCAGACCAAATGCCAATCGGATCAGGGTTCCACGCCAAGTCTACCGCCAGGGAAGTGGTCGATGGAATCGACCTGACCGGACGCAACGCCATTGTCACCGGCGGCTATTCCGGAATTGGCCTCGAAACCGTCCGCGCCCTGGCGGGCGCCGGGGCACGCGTCACGGTTCCGGCCCGCCGGGTCGATGCGGCCGAAGCTGCGCTTGCCAATGTTCCCGGCGAGATCGAGATCGCGGCGATGGATCTCGAAGACCTTTCCAGCGTGCGCAAATTCACGTCCGATTTCGAGGAAACCGGCCGCGCGCTGGATATTCTGATCAATAATGCCGGGATCATGGCCTGTCCGGAAACACGGGTGGGGCCCGGCTGGGAACGCCAGCTTGGCGTGAACCACCTCGCCCATATGGCCATGAGCCTTGCCCTGGCCGCTGCCCTCGAACGCGCTGATGGCGCGCGCCTCGTGGCCCTGTCCTCGACGGCCCATGTTCGCTCGGATGTGATCTGGGACGATCCGAACTATGAGAGCCATCCCTATGACAAATGGGAAGCCTATGGCCAGTCCAAGACGGCCTGCGCGCTGTTTGCGCTGGGCGTCGACCATCGCGGCAAGGACATTGGCGTTCGCGCCTTCTCCGTGCATCCGGGCGGGATTTTCACGCCCCTGCAGCGCCACCTCTCCGATGAGGAAATGGCCGAGCTTGGCTGGAAAAATCCCGATGGCACGATTCCGCCCCAGGTGCAGGCTATGTTCAAGACACCCGAACAGGGCGCCTCAACCAGTGTCTGGGCGGCCACCGCTCCGGCCCTGAAGGACAAGGGCGGCGTCTATTGCGAGGATTGCGATATCGCGAAACTCGCCACCGAAGAGAGCCAGAGATGGGAGCATGCCCGTCCCTGGATTTGCGATGACGAAAAAGCCGAGCGGCTTTGGGACATCAGCGAGACGATGCTCAGCAAGGCCTGAGCCGACAAAGGACACTCCCCGAAATGAAACACACATTCCTGCTCGCAACTGCCAGCCTCGCTCTGGCCGCATGCGCCAATCCGGTTCCTGACACCATGCCGACGCTGCAGGAACCCGCCCACTCGGCTTTCGACTATGATTCCGTGTTCGTGCATGATGGACGACCCGAAACAGACTTCGAACAGTACGAGCTCCGCAACTCGCGGGAGATCCTCGAATTCACCGAAGTCATGCCGGGCATGACCGTTCTGGACATGGAAGCCGGCGGCGGCATCTATACCGAACTCTTCTCGCTCGTCGTGGGCGAGGAGGGGAAGGTCTATCTCCAGAACCCGCCCGAGTTCGAGACCTTCCTCGGAGACGCCGTCGAGAAACGCATGGACGGGCGCCTGATCAATGTCACCCATATCCAGACATCCTTCGACGACTTCGAGCCAATCGGTGACGAGGAAGTGGATCTCGTCACCTGGTTCCTGGGGCCGCATGAGCTTTGGTACACGCCGGAGGGCTCAGAACCTGGCGCGCTCGGCGATCCGGAAACCGCCTTCTCCGAAATCGCGCGCGTCCTGAAGCCGGGCGGACATTTCGTGGTGATTGACCATCGCGCGCCGGACGGGGCACCTCCAACCACGGGCGGGGACACGCACAGGCTGGCACAGGACGCCCTGATGCAGCTGATGAAAGGCGTCGGCCTGACCCTCGTCGAGGAGAGCGACCTGCTCGCCAACCCCGCCGATGATGGCACGCGAAATGTCTTCGATCCGTCCATCCGGAGACAGACGGATCGCTACATTCTCAAATTCGAGAAATCCTGACCAAAGACCGGATCAGTTGGAGCTTTCGGGCTCCAGCTTGTCCTGCGTCCTTGTGTCGAAATCGCTGGCATCATGGCGCTCGCGCAGCTGGGTCTCGGGCTTGCCGAAAGTGCGGTTCACCATGCGGCCACGCTTGACCGCCGGGCGGTCGGCGATCTGCTTGGTCCAGCGCTGGACGTTTTCATATTCGTGGACCTGCAGGAATTCACCCGCGTCATAGACGACGCCGGTCGCCAGCGCGCCATACCAGGGCCAGATCGCCATATCGGCGATCGTGTACTCGTCACCCGCCATGAATTCATTGTCGGCAAGACGCTTGTCGAGTACGTCCATCTCCCGCTTCACTTCCATCGCAAACCGGTCGATCGCGTATTCGATCTTGATCGGCGCATAAGCGTAGAAATGGCCAAAACCGCCCCCCAGATAGGGCGCCGATCCCATCTGCCAGAACAGCCAGGAAAGCGCTTCTGTGCGTTTGCGGGCATCCTTTGGCAGGAAGGCATCGAACTTCTCTGCCAAATACAGCAGGATAGACCCGGACTCGAACACGCGGGTTGGCGGATTGGTCGAATGGTCCATCAGAGCTGGGATCTTGGAATTCGGATTGGCCGAAACGAACCCGCTGGAGAACTGGTCACCCTCCATGATGTTGATGAGCCAGGCGTCATATTCGGCGCCGGAATGGCCTGCCGCGAGCAGCTCTTCGAGCATCACCGTCACCTTCACGCCATTCGGCGTGCCCAGCGAATAGAGCTGAAGCGGATGCTTCCCGACCGGAAGATCCTTTTCATGGGTCGCCCCGGAAATCGGCCGGTTGATGCTGGCAAACCGCCCGCCGCTTTCCGCGTCCCATTTCCAGACTTTCGGTGGGGTATAGGTATCATCAGCCATCTTACGTGCCCTTCTGCATGGTTTCTTGAAATCACCATGTAGGATGGGCGCGGGGAATGTCAGTAAACTTCTTTGTGAGACATCCTAAACCGGGCGGGACAGGATTATGCCGGCATGCTCTCGGTCAGCAGCAATTCCTGGTTCTGAACCGCCTTCGTCACCTTGACCGGCAACCAGCAGGTCACTTCCAGGCCGCCGCCCTCTACCGGCTTCATGCCGACTGTGCCGCCATGCAGGTCGATGAAATGCTTGACGAGCGCAAGGCCGAGGCCCGCACCGCGCTGGTCGCCCGACACGAAGCTGTCGAAGCTGGTCGCCCGCTTGTCGGCCGCAAGTCCCCGGCCATTGTCGCGAACGGACAGGGTGACCATGTCGCCGACCCGCTGGGACGAGACCACGATCTCCCCGCCGGATTCGGTAAAGCGCAGTGAATTGGAAATCAGGTTGAACAGGACCTGACGGATGCGGCGCTCGTCTGCGCGGATCATCCCGAGCTTGCCCTTGATGTCAGCGCGCACGGCAATCTGCGTGTCCTCGGCCTTGGACACGACCATGTCGATGCTTTCCTCGATGACATGGCGGAGGTCCACATCCTTCACGTCGAGGTCCATGCGGCCGGCTTCGATCATGGCGAGGTCGAGGATGTTCTCGATCAATTTCGAGAGGTGGTCCGAAGCAGACAGGATCGCGCTGACATAGTCTGTCTGGCGCTCGGTCAGATCGCCATTGCGTTTGGTTTCCAGCAATTCGGCATAGCCGAAGATCACCGTGAGCGGGGAGCGCAACTGGTAGGATACGTTCCGCACGAATTCCGTCTTGAGGCGGTCGGCGGCCTCGAAGGCTTCGGCGCGGTCGCGCAAGGCCGACTCGACCCGGCGTGTCGCCGTCACATCCGCAAAGGCAACCAGCGTGTTTCCGTCCGGCAAGGGGTGAGTCAGATAGGTCAGGATCGAGCCATCGGACCGGCGCATCTCGCCCGTGGTCGACTGACGGGCGCGCGCGGAAGGGTCGGTGATATGGCCCTTTATCGCGTCCCAGACATCAAGGTCATGGAAGAGCGGGACACAATCCTCGATCACGGCGCTGTAGTCCGGATGGTCTTTCAGCGTGTCATGGTCCAGCGACCAGAGGCGCTCAAAGGCCTTGTTGAACAGTTTCAGCCGTCCATCACCCCCGAACACCACAACCGCCTCGTGCAGATTGTCGAGTGTGGACGCTTGCGTTTTCACGATGGCGTTGAACTTGGTCTGGAGATCGAGTTCGCCGGTAATGTCCTTGAACAGAAGGAGCAGTCCGCCCATCGGGTGGCGCTGGCGCGTAACGGACAAGGTGCGGTCATCCGGCAGGGACCACGTATCTTCCTTCACCCCGTCAATATCGAGATAGTAGGAGAGTTCCTCAGCGCGCCATTCGGCATAATTCGTGCGGGCCGGCAGCTTGCGGCGCTCGCGCAGGCGATCCAGCAATTGCCCGTGGTTCGGGCGGTCCAGCAGGAAGCTCTCATCGAGATCCCACATGTCGCGGAAGGCCTTGTTGTAAAAGGTCAGTTTCCGGTCCGCGCCAAAGATGGCGACGGCGTCGGCGACATGGTTCAGCGTCTCGTCATGCGCGCGGACATGGCGGTTCAGTTCCTCGCGGGCATTTTCCTGCGCGGTCACGTCGAACGCCATCGCCCCTGCCCCACCGGACAGCGGGAAAGTCAGCACACGCATCGCGCGGCGCTCACCATTCACCACCATGTGGCGCGTCTCGTCTATGTCGGCGCCTTCGGAAATCGTCTTGCGAGCCTGATCGGCAGAAGCTTGGTCGAGCATCAGCTGGCGGTCCAGCACACGGTCGAGGTTCACGCCGTCGACCGCCTCGATATAGGACGGGTTCACCCATTGCAGCTTGCCCATGCCGGACACGCGCCAGGCGGGGAATGGTGCCTTGCCCAGCATGTCCAGGAAAGCCGTGGGATCGCGCGCGATGACCTGACGGGCCTCTTCCAGCTTGCCACGGGCAGAGCTTTCTTCCAGACCCTTGATGGTCGTGTCTGTGACCCAGACGACCGCGCGAGCGCCAGCCGTGCGGCCATCGGCCTCCAGGAAGCGGCCGGAGGGCCCGATAATGGTCAGCGAAAACGCCTGCCCCGTATCGCGCAATTCGCGCAGGCGGATGCGCAGCGTTGTGTCCTGTCCGGAGCTGTCGCGCGCTTCCAGATCAGCAAGGCCTTCAATGATCCGCACCGCCGGATCGGGCGAAATCGCATCATCGGTAAAGCTGAGCAGACCGGCCAGCGCGACGGGAGAACCATAAAGTTCCGGCGGCGTCATCTCTTCGCTGTCGGGTTCCAGCGCATCGCCCTGCCAGACCAGGATCACGCCGGGATGGGCCCCAAGAATGGAGCGATGCTCCGCCAGCAGGGTTTCGAGATCGGAAGACCGGTCCTTGTATTTACGGGCGGCCCCACGGGCACCATCGGAAACACGCAGCGCCCACAGCAAGGCCGCGAGGCCCAACGCCGTTGCACCGGCAGACATGATGATAGGGACCTGGTCCGCCGTGATTGCCATAGTGTCTTCAATCCAAATCGCACGAATCGGTCGCCGGTCGGCGGCCGCAACTGGTTAACGGATTGCTCCCTTTGCGTTAAGGCGGCGTTAACAAGAGGCTAATGCCAGACCGCTGAGCAGACAAGATAACTGAAACGTCATGTTGCAAAAACACCACACCGGCATAGTCTGGTCTTCGAAGCTTCATGGAGACTGTTCATGCGCAATCTGGTCCTCGCCCTGTCCGCTGCGGCCCTGTTTGGCTTCGCCGCGCCCGCTTCAGCGGGGGCAGGCGATGAGAGTGACGATCTGGTCCGGCTGCCGGGGCAGAGCTATCCCGGCCCCGGTCAGCGCAAGGCGAGAGCCAACGCGCACGCGCCGGACCGCCTTGTGGCGGGCGGCGGACTGATGGTCAGCTTCGATACCGATCTCGACGGAAAGATTACGCCGACCGAACTGGCAAACGGCATCAACGCGGCCTTCCTTGAGGCCGATTCCAATGGCGACGGGTATCTCAGCCCGCTGGAACAACTGTCCTGGGCGGAAAACCAGCCGACCCGCGACGACACGCTCGGAAATCCGGCCCGGTTCGACCCGAACCTCGACCGGCGCGCCAGTTTCGACGAATTCGACACGGTTCTCACCAGCCTGGCCGCGGACTATGCCTCGGAATCCGGCATCATTCACGTGGCCGACCTGAAAGCGCCAAAGCCGAACAAACGGGAAGAGACCCGTTTCGTCCGCAATGATCCGCCGCTTCGCCGCAACTAGGTAAGAATATCGTAGAGGTCGGTCCGCCGGTCCCGGAAAAAGCCCCAGGCCGCCCGTTCGCGTTCGATTTCGTCTAGATCGAATTCTGCGACAAGCACGCCCTGCTCGGTACGTCCGAAGTCGATCACGATCTCGCCGGTCGGGTCTGCGATGAAGCTGGTTCCGTAGAAGACCTGCCCTTCCTCATCGCCCACACGGTTGGCGGCCACGACCGGGATCGTGTTCGAGACGGCATGGCCCTGCATCGCGCGGCGCCAGCGGGCGGCGGTATCAAGGCCTGCATCCTGCGGCTCTGCGCCAATTGCGGTCGGGTATAGCAAGGCATCCGCGCCCATCAACGCCATGGCACGGGCGGCTTCCGGGAACCATTGGTCCCAGCAAATGCCAACCCCGATCCGGCCCTTCATCGTGTCCCATACGCGAAAGCCGGTGTCGCCGGGGCGGAAATAGTATTTTTCCTGATAGCCCGGCCCGTCCGGAATATGGCTCTTGCGATACACACCCAGAGGCGTGCCGTCCGCGTCGATCATGACGAGGGAATTGTAATAGAGCGGGCCATCCTTCTCATAGATCGAGACGGGAATGACGACGCCAAGTTCCTCGGCCAGCGCCGACAATTGCTCGACCGCCGGGTGCTCCCGCCACGGATAGGCGCGCGCGAAATGCTCTTCTTCCTGAGTCTTGCAGAAATAATAGCCTGTGAAGAGTTCCGGCGGCAAGACGACGTCCGCCCCCTGCTCTGCCGCCTCGCGTACACGCTCCGCCACGCGGTCGATATTGTCCTGCACATCGTCAGAGGGCGTGAACTGGATGCAGGCAAGTGTCAGGGTACGGGTCATGTCTCTCTCCTGGCAATCAGGCTGGAATTTCGCGGGTCATGCAGTGGAAGCTGCCCCCGCCATTGAGGATGTGCCGCGCCGGCAGACCGATCACCTTGCGGCCCTCAAACAGGGCGCTCAGTTCGGCCAGCGCCACAAGGCTGTAGCGGTCCTCATAAACGGGAACGATCACCACACCATTGGTGATCGTGAAATTCATATGGCTTGCCGGGATCGGATTTCCATCCTCATCCTTCACTAGGCCCGGCGACGGAATGGTGGTGACCTCCAGCCCAGCCCGGCGCAGCGAGGTCTCGATCTCCTGCAATGTCTCGGCATTCGGGTCGTCCGCGCCAGACGGGTGCTGGCAGATTGCATGTCCCGGTGCGATGAAGCGGGCGATATTGTCGACATGGCCGTCCGTATGGTCGTTCAGCAGCCCATCGCCCAGCCAGGTAAATTCAGTTACGCCCAGCGCGCCCGCAATCGAGGCCTCGATCGCGGCCTGATCCATGTCGGGATTGCGGTTCGGATTGAGCAGGCATTGCCCCGTTGTCAGCAGGCGACCCATACCATCCGCATCAATACCGCCGCCTTCCAGAACCATTTCATGTTGCGACAGCTCGATGCCTTCATGATCTGCAATGGCAGCGGCCGTTTCAGTGTCACCCGGCATCAAATATTTGCCGCCCCAGCCATTGAAGCGGAAGGCCTGCGCACGGCGCGTTTCGCCTGTGCCGGTAATGATCGGCCCGGTATCGCGCATCCAGATATCACCCGTCGGAATGCGGCAGATCTCAGCGCAATCCCCTACAGCCGCCCGCGCGGTCGCTTCGGCCTCGTCGGAGCCTGCCGCCACGCGGATCGGAACGAACTCCGCCGCGGCCCGGATAAAACGGGCAATATCCTGGCGCGGGCCATCAAGGCTGCCGCCCCATTCTTCAACGAGACGTGGCCAACCAACCCAGAGGGCAGCATGCGGGGCCCACTCGGGCAGGAGATGAGGTTTCATGTCAGACATTGAGCGCGCCATGCCACAGCTTGTTCCAAAGGAAAAGGGCGGCCCTTCGCAGAGCCGCCCTTCCCGATTTCATATTACGGAGTTCCGATAATTAGAACTCGTAACGCAGACCGAAGCGGATCTCGTAGCGGGACGCGTCGCCCTGACGGGATTCACAGTCACCAGCCTGGAAGTCATCGACGGCACAAACAGACGGGAAGCCCGGCTCGCGCAGGATGCCCCACTCATCGTTCAGCAGGTTGGTGAAGTTGTCGACAACGATGAAGCCGGAAGCCTTGTGATCAAGGAAGCCAGGGAATTCCTGCTCAAGCTTGATGTCGACCTTGCCCCACCAGGAACCTTCTTCGCCGTTACGCTCTGCGCCAGCAGCCAAGTATGGGTTGCCTTCGAGGTATGGGTTGAAGCCACTGATGCTGTTCGCGTCGCCATCGAATACAACGCTGTACGGACGACCGGACACGGCCTGACCGAAGGCCGAGAACGTGGTCAGATTGTCGCCGAAGAAGGCACGCTCATAGTTGGTGAGCGCCGTGAAGCGGTGCTTCGTGTTGTAGTCGGACGTCGAAGCGCTGACATCCTGCGGGTCGCCGAATGCGCGGTTGACGTAGTTCGAGAAGGCCACCGAGGACGTCATCGGGTGAACGTCTTCTGCATCCGTGTAGGCGTAGCCCAGGGCCCAGTCGAGGCCGAAGTCATAGGACTTCGAAACCGAACCGGAAACGAGCAGCGACTTGGCATCGCTCTTCGAGTTGGTCAGCACGAAGGCTGGCTCGCGAACGCTGCTGTAGGTCGGGTACTCGCGGCCGTCGACAGTGGTCGTGCCGGTCTGCTCGAGGTCACCACGGATCCAGACTGCGCTGTCCTGGCTGACCGTGTAGAGGATGTCGCCGGAGAGGACATACTCGCCACCGAGCGCAGGCGCGTCAGCGTAGTACGTGCCACCGAGAGCGAACTTCCACTCGGACGGAATTTCGAAATTCGGATCGAGGTAGTTGATCTCGAAGTTCGAACCTTCGCCAGCAGCAACCGCATCGATCATGGATTGCGGGACACAGTAGCCCGGGCCGGTCGAAACGCCATCCTCACAGAGGCCGTAGTCGATGTCGAAGAGCGACGTCACGCCGTTCTCAAGGCCGTATGCACCACCGTCAGCACCGAACTGCAGCACGTTGTTGCCGGAGTAGGTGTTGGACAGCCAGACGTTCGGGTTACCACCGGAGTAGAGGCCGACACCACCGCGCAGGTCGAGGTTGCCGGAGAAGTCCCACTCGAAGCCGAGACGTGGCTGAAGCAGACCCTCACCGTCCAGCGTCTCACCGTTGGTGAAGCCATAGTCAGCCAGGAAGTCCGGGTTGGTTTCCGGAGCATCGTCGGTTGTGTACCAGTCGTAACGCAGACCACCGATCACGACGACGCCGTTACCCAGGTCGACTTCGTCCTGAGCGTACAACGTATTGATCTCGTAACCCCAGTCAGCAGCCGCATTGTTCGGATCACCGGTCGGGGAGTTGTTGTAGTTCACGTTGTCCGCAAGGCCGAGACGGAAGTTTTCGATGGCATCGTCGAACGCACCGTCAGAGGACGGATTGCCGTCGAAGTCGATCTCGGTTTCGACATGCTGGACGAACATGTTGAATACGTCGAGGGCTTCACGCTCATAGCCGAAGCTGAAATTGTGGTTGCCTGTCGTGTAGTAACCTTTCAGCGCGAGGCTCAGGGTCTCATAGTACAGCTTGTTCGCCTGGCGGGAGTCGTCACCGCCGAGGTAAACGTCCACATCGTCAGTTTCGATGGTGATCTCACCAAAGTCGGTGCCACCGACGGAAACCTGACGGTTGTCCAGCTCGGAATAGGCAACACGAATCTCGGTGGAGAAATTGTCAGTCCAGTCAGAGTAGAGCGAACCAGCATAGGCAGTCAGCTCAGCGCCACGCTCATAGAGGTGGTTGGAGAATTCCAACTCATCGGAGTCACCGTCGGACTGGGCGATGTTGAAGCCATCATTCCAGTTGTAGGTAAAGGATGCGCGGTGATCGTTGCTGATGTTCCAGTCCAGCTTGACGAGGATCTTCTCATCGGAATTGTCAGCGCTGGTCGGGATCGTGCCCGGATCATAGCCATAGAGCTCCATGGCGATGTTGCGGATTTCGTCGACTTCAGCCTGAGTGATGTTCACTTCATTGACAGCACCGGAGCCGATGGCACCGCGATCAAACAGGTTCACACCTTCCAGCTTCTCGTAAGCAGCGAAGAAGAACAGCTTGTCCTTGATGATCGGGCCGCCGACGCCGAAACCGTAACGGGTTTCGTCGTATTCACCGGTGGTGATGTCGTCGCCTTCAAGGCTGTCAGCGCGCAGACCGTCATTGGTGTAGTCGCCGAAGAGGTACCCGTGGAATTCGTTGGTACCGGATTTCGTGACGGCATTGATGTTACAGGCGGAGAAGCCGCCATACTGCACGTCAAACGGGGCCAGTTCGACAGCAACCTGTTCGATGGCATCATAGGAGAACGGGATGCGCTCGGTAGGGTAACCGTTCGAGTTCAGGCCGAAATTGTCGTTCATGCGAACGCCGTCAACGGTCAGGGAGTTGAAGCGGGAGTTCTTGCCGCCACACTGGACAGCGTTGATATCGCCGCGGGATTCATCGACATAGATCCGCGGGTCAAGGCGCAGAACGTCGGTGATGTTGCGGTTGATGGCTGGCGCCTTCTGCAGCATTTCCAAGCCAAAGGTCGCCGAAGGACCTGTCGCGGTTGGCGCGAGATCGGAGGCGGAAGCCGTGACAACGATCGTTTCCTGACGGGCTTCACCATCTGTGGTGAGCGTGAAATCGACTTGGGTCGCATCGCCGAGGTTCAGGCCGATATCTTCGATGAACTGGCCTTGGTATTCTGAAGACGTCACCGTGACCACATAGTCATCGGAGACAGGCAGGCTGCGGATGGTGTACAGACCGGTCTCGTTGGTCGTCGCAGTCCGCGTCAGCCCGGTCAATGGATCGGTGATGGTAACCAGAGCGCCGGAAACGGCTTGGCCGTTGTCATCGGTCACTACGCCGCGGACGGCAGAAGTTGTAACCTGCGCCATCGCGACGCCGGCCATGCTCAGCGCAATGGCAGATACTGCTGCCCCACGCCCGAAAGTGGTCCAATTTTTCATGACTATTCCCCTAGTCGGTGATGCGCCAGCAACCGCCCCTTGCGGGTCGCCGGTACTGCGGGTCGGATAACGACTCCGGATGACAGATTAGTGACAAGATCTTGAAGGTTCAGCAGTTAATGCTGCGAACACAGCCAATCGATTTGCTGCGATGCAAAAAAGACACGGTTTGAAGGCGGACCTGCGCACTTTGCGTGCGCTTGGGGGTATTTTATGCTTCAGGGCAGCGGCATAAGTCTCAAGATGAGAAGGAATCACGCCTCATGATCGTTGATGAGTCCGAATCGTCTGGCCGCTGGCAGGCCATCACATTTTCAGCGCTGCTGATCCTGCTTGTGATGAGAGTTGTCTTCACCGGTATCTCGCCTTTAAATCTCTATGCTGACGAAGCGCAATACTGGCGCTGGGGCGATACACTCGAATGGGGCTATTATTCCAAGCCACCGATGATTGCCTGGGTCATCCATGCCGTCACACCTGTATTCGGCAATGCAGAATGGGCCGTCCGCCTCCCGGCCGCCTTCCTGCATACGGCTGGGGCCGCCTTCATCTATTTCCTCGCGCGCGACATGTACGGAGCGCGCGTCGGCATGTTCGCCAGCCTCGGCTATGCGCTGATGCCTGCCGTCATCCTGTCTTCTGTCGTGATCTCTACAGATGGCGTGCTCATCCCCTTCTGGTGCGCCGCCCTTTGGGCCTTGTGGCGCCTGCGCAGCGGACAAGGCGCCTGGGTGAGCGCGCTCGGCCTTGGCGTCGCAGTCGGGCTCGGCTTCCTGTCGAAATACGCCATGCTCTATTTCGCCATTGGCATTGTGCTCGTCCTGTTGATCGACGTGCAGAGCCGGCGGGCCCTGTTCACATGGAAAGGCCTCGCAGCCCTGGCGGTAGCGGCCGCTATCTTTGCGCCGCACCTTGCCTGGAATGCGGCCAATGATTTCAAGACGGTCAGCCATACCGTCGACAATGCCAATCTGGGCGGCAACCTGATCAATCCGGAAAACGCCCTCACCTTCCTGGTCGACCAGCTCGGCGTGTTCGGGCCAATCAGCTTCCTGGCGCTCGTCTTCGGCATCTTTGTGATGCGCAGTGAAGACGAGGGAATCATGGGCCGCGACCGCTGGCTGCTCTGCTTCATCCTGCCCGTCCTGTTGATCATCCTCGCCCAGGCCGTGCTGTCGCGCGCCAACGCAAACTGGGCGGCGACCGCCTATCCGGCCGCCAGCGTTCTGGTCGCTGCATGGCTTGCCCGCGCGCGGCCGAACCGGAATCTATGGTACATCATTGCCGCGATCAGTTTCCTTGCCTTCCTGCTGGCACCGGATGTGTCCCTCACGACGCGCCTGCTGATCGGCGCCATTGTGGCGTCGGCCATTCTAGGTTTCGGGCATTTCGTGCGGCATTCGCCATCCGGCCTGCTCTGGACCAGCCTGTCGCTACATGCCGTCCTGATGCTGGCCCTCATGACCATCGCGCTGGTGCCCCCCGCTATGTCGACCTCGCTCGGCTTCGACAACGCGCTGAAGCGTACACGCGGCTGGGATAGCGCCGCCGAGCAGCTGTTCGCGCGCGCCAAGGAACTGGGCGCGACCTCTGTCCTGGTGGATGAACGGGAAGCCTGGCACGGGCTCGACTATTATGCCCGCGACCGGGAAACGCCGATGATCTCGTGGCGCCGCTATGCCGGTCCGAAGAGCTTTTCAGAGGCAGAGCCCCTGGAGGGCGCGCTTGCCGAACGCGTGCTGGTCGCCTCGATCCATCCCGGCATGCGGCCCAGGCTGCGCAGCGATTTCCAGACCTTCGAACATGTCGGCGTGATCTCCATACCGCTCGGCACGCGCAGCAATGGTTGCCCGATCGTGCGGGAGTTCCAGCTCTATGTCGGCTCGGGATATCAGCGTCAGGACCGGACACCGGAGTGGGAAACGCGCTTTGACGGGCAGACCGAATTCAAGCCGGCGCCCTGCCCCGCCCCTGAAGCTCAATGATCGGCGGCGTCGCCCCAAAGAGTCTGAACCCGCTTGTCCCGGCCACATGAGGTCCGGTAGTAGCGGTATTTCAGCGGATTTTTCTTGTAATAGTTCTGGTGATAGTCCTCGGCAGGCCAGAACGTGCTCGCCTGGACCACGCGCGTGACCACGGGATCCTTCAGGACCCCCGACTCCTCGATCTCGGCGATCTCGGCCTCTGCTACGGCGCGTTCGTCCTCATTGCCGACGAAGATGGCGGTGCGATAGCTGTCGCCCTTGTCGCAGAACTGACCATAAGGATCCGTCGGGTCCACATGCCGGAAGAAATAGTCGACCAGCGTGTCATAGCTGACCAGATCCGGGTCATAGGTCACCTTCACGGCCTCATAATGCCCGGTATGCTCGTGCGACACCTGCTTGTAGGTCGGATTGGCCAGTTCCCCGCCTGTATAGCCGGACACCGTATCGACCACGCCCTCGACCTTGTCGAAATCGGATTCCACACACCAGAAACAGCCCCCCGCGAACACGGCTGAAGACAGGCGCTTCGGGGCGGTTTCAGGGGCTGGCTGGTCCTGGGCACCGGCATTCGAAAAGAAGGCAAGCGCCATGGCAGCCAGGCCAGCAGCGATGGTTAACGTGGGGGCGGATGGTGTACGCATGACAGTTCCCGATACTCAAAACCTGACGCGGCAAACACACGCCGCGCTGTGTCCCTCATATGGCGGTCTCCCCTCCGCCGTGAAGGCCGTAAAGGCAGTGTTGACAGAAATGTGTTGCCGGCGTGTTGCCAAACTGCGTCAGTAATGGGGCAGGCCCGACCCGTCAGGACGGCCCCGTCAGCACACGGACCCTGACCCGGCTCGCCCGACCGCTCTCGTCTACGGCAGTGATCGTATAGAAGCCCGGCAGGGTCGGCAACCAGACGGGCATGCCCGCATCATCGGTCTCGCTCGGACGTCCGTCGATGTACCAGGCGAGGCGCCCTTCCCCGCGTCCAGCGAGCACGAAGGGCCGCGCGGACGCGCCATCAACGCTGCCGGCCCAAAGCTCTGCATTGGCAGGCGGGAACATGATTTCCGGCGGCGCGGCGGGTGAAAAGTCATGCAGGGCGCCGCGTGTTTCGATTTTGCGCTGTGTGGTCAGGCGCGTGCGGGCCTCGCCTTCATCGCGCAAATGATGAGCTGTGCGGTCGGCAATCTCGAACAGCAAGGGTAGCGCAGTCACCCGGCCGGTCTTGCCGGGGCGCGGCGCGCCATCGGCCCGGCCGACCCAGACGATAATGGCGTGCTCGCCAGACACCGCCGCCGCCCAGCTGTCACGGAAGCCATAGGAGGTGCCTGTCTTGAACGCGACCTGTGGCGCATCTGCGGTCAAGCGTCCCGGCATACGCCCTTCCGGCATCGGGGCATTTTGCAGGATACGGATGATATCGGACGCGCTTTCGGCGCTGACCAGACGGCGACCCATGCGCTCATAACTCGCAGCTTCTTCCTCGGCGCGCCAGACGAGCGGCTTGGCCACGCCGCCATCACCTAGTGCCGCATAGAGCACAGCCAGCTCCCGCGCGGTCATGCCCGCGCCGCCCAGCGCCAGAGCGAGCCCCGCATCATGGTTTGCCCCGCCGCCAATCCGGGGCCGTGCGCCCGCCAAGGCCAGCTGCGCCGCAAACCGTTCCGGCCCGACCCGGTCCAGCATCAGAACGGCGGGCACGTTGAGCGAATGCTGCAAGGCATCCGACACACGCACATCGCCGCGAAACATCCGGTCGAAATTTTCCGGCTGGTAGGAGGCGAACCGTTTCGGCAAATCGGAAATGCGCGTGTCGGGGGCGGCCTGACCGTCATCGAAGGCCATGGCGTAGATGAAAGGTTTCAGGGTGGAGCCCGGCGACCGCGCCTGCGCGGTCAGGTCCAGCCAGCCCCCTGCCCGGTCGCGCGAAGCAGACCCGACCAGCGCACGCACGCCCCGGGTCGGAACATGAACCACAAGGGCCGACACCTGCACGTCCTGCCCTTCGGCCTCTGCCTTGCGCAGGGCGATGGCTTCGAGTTCGGCCTGAAGGCCTGCATCCAGCGTGGAGCGCACATCTTCGCGCGGACCACTCGCCAGCGCCTTCTCCGTGCCATGCCAGGCGCGCATCGGAAAATCACGCCGCCGCGTCGGGACCGGAGAGGTTGCTACCTCCTCCACATCCGCCTCGCTGAACACGCCATACCAGCCGAGCTTGGTGGCCACCCAATCGCGCGCCTTCCGGGCCTGTTCGGGTCGCCGGTCCGGGCGGCGCACTTCCGGCGATTGCGGCAGCGCGATCAGCAGCGCGATCTCGTCATCCGACAAGCGGTCGGCCTCATGCCCGAAATAGCTCCAGCTGGCCGCGCGCACACCTTCGAGGTTTCCGCCATAGGGCGTCAGCGTCAGGTAGAGTTCGAGGATCTCGTCCTTCGACAGGCGCCGTTCGATCTGCCAGGCGCGGGCAATCTCGATCAGCTTTGACCCGACATTGCGGTCCCGCGGCTCCAGCATGCGCGCCGTTTGCATCGTGAGGGTCGATCCCCCGGAGACGACCCGCCCGGCCTTCACGGAGTCGATCACGGCCCGGCCAAGGCCCGCCCAGTCGGTTCCGCGATGCGTATAGAAGCGCTTGTCCTCGACCCGGACCAGCGCCTCGATGAATTCCGGGTCGATCTTGTCGAGGTCCCCTTGGAACCGCCACCGTCCATCCTCCGTCGGGAAAGCCCGCAGGGGCCTGCCCTCCCGGTCCGTCACCAGAGCAGAGATGTCTCCCGCGCGGTCAATCGGCGGCGGCAATATCCAGTCCGCAAGGACAACCGCCACGAAGAGGGCGGTTATCCCGATAACGATACGCCGAGGCGTCAGCATGACCTACTGACCGCCTCCCATCGTTCCAGGCGCTGCGCTGATCGTCACCCGGCCGGGCTTGGATCGGGCGAACACTTCGGGACGATACATGTCTTCGGCCACCACGCCCGGCATCGCGAAATCGCCCGGTGTCACGGCCCGCACGACATAGGCGAGCGTGACGGGCTGCGCGTAGACATCCACGGCGGCAACGAAACGGTCATCCTGAGCCTCGGCGGTCTGCACATTGGCAATCTGGCCCAGATAGGCGAACCCACCGGAGCCGCCATATTCCCGCTTTCCATCAGCGGGGCGAAGCACGGATTCGATTTCGAACCCGGCTGGCAGCAAGTCTGCCACGATGACGGGGTTGAGGCGCCGCTCATGCGGCGAGACAGTCAGGCGCACGACCAGCTGGTCACCCTGGCTGATACGGGAGAGATTCACCCGGCCCCCGGTCAGCGTGAAGAACGCCTTGTCGACGCCCATCTTGGAGGTCGCAGCAGGCGGCGCCTTCTCTGGCGATCCACTAACCATCACAGTACGGAACATCGGTGCCTGGCCTTCAAGCGTAAAGGTCACGCCCTCTTCTGCCTGCGCTTCGGTCACGGTGTATTGGCGGTCATTATTGTTGCCGCGGCCAAGCCCTTCGACCTTCAGCCGGAAGCCGTCTGCGCCCTTGTTCAGGGAGTCCACGGCGAGCAGTGCGAACGCTTTCTCCTGGGTGGTCAGGCCGCTGGGGTCCGGCGCATCCTCGCCCAATCTGGCAGCGAGACGTTCGACCACGTCCAGCATGTCCGCTTCGGAGGCGAGCGCCAGGATGGCGGTCTCGTCGCGCAGCGGCGTCTGGTAATAGTCGCCGGTATTGTTGTAGCCGAGCGCCTCTTCGGCTGCCTTGAAGGCGGAAACCGCCCGGGCCCGGTCGCCCAGCATGGCAAGGCCGGCCCCAATATGGGCACGCGCCAGCGGGCTCTCGAGCGATTGCAACTCGCGGTCATGCAGGTAACGCAGGCGGGAAATGTCCGCCTTGCCCGCCTTGGCCAGCACATAGAGCGCATAGGCCGACGAGCGCTGCATCAGCTTCTCTGCCGTGTCGTTGGAATAGCGGCTCTCATAGACATCCGTGTCATACCCATAGACGCGCCAGGCATCGCCGGTCGAGATCGCCCGCAAGGCCCCATAGGCCCGCTCCAGCGACTCATCCGGCACGGTATAGCCGGCCTGCTTCGCCCGATAGACAAAGTCCGTGACATAGGCCCCGAGCCAAGGGGAGGCATAGCCGTCCCCTTCCCGCCACAGGCCGAAGGCGCCATCAGAGCCCTGACGGTTCAGCAGCGTGTTCACCGCCGTCTGGATACGCGTCTTCGGATCGTCGCGGCGTTCCGGCGCGCCCATGGCGATCAGCTGCTCGGAATAGAGCAAGGGCAAGGCCCGGCTGGTCGTCTGTTCGGTGCAGCCATACGGATAGCGGTCGAGCGAGGCGTAAAGCGTCGCCGGATCCATTGGCAGGGTCGAATAGCCGACACTGATCGTGGCAGACCCCGGCACGAGCCCATCCAGCAGATCTGCGCTGACCGAGTAGGTGTCGCCCGGCTCCATCAATTGCCGGCTGATCTTGGTCACGGGCAGATAGGGCGAGCGGGTCTGGATCTGGTAGGTCCGGTCCGTCTCGAAATTGCCCGGTCCGCTGACGGCCAGACTGACCGTTGCGATGCCTTCGGACTCGGCGTCGATGCGAACGGGCACGTCTGCACGGGCCCCTGTCGCGAGCGACCGCGTCAGCTTGCCATCTGCGACATCCACCGGGCCATCGGCCGAGATTTCCGCCGTGAATTCGCCAGGTCCCAATTCGACATTGTCGATGCTGGCCGTAAGCTGGGCCTCATCGCCAGGCGCAAGGAAGCGCGGCATGATGAGGTCAGACGGCGCCTTCTCGCGCACGATCATGCTGGACTCGGCTGAGCCAAGTCCGGAGCGTGACCAGGCGACCGCCATCAGGCGCAGTTCGCCATTGAATTCCGGCAATTCGAGACGGATTTTCGCCTTGCCGGACCGGCCAACATCCACGAGGCCGGAGAACAGGGCGACCGATTTCACCGGTACCACGGACAGGCCTTCGCCGCCCAGCTGGTCACCCCCAGAGCGGACTTCGGCCGGCATACCCATATTCGGGTCGAGCAGGCGTCCGTAATCATCGTACATTTCAACGCCGAGCGCCTTCTTACCGTAATAATAGCTGACCGGGTCCGGGCTCTTGAACTTGGTGAGGCTGAGAATGCCTTCATCCACGGCGGCGAGCGTCAGGAAGACCGGCTCGCGCGGGCCATTCTCGAACTCGACCTCGATCACCTGCTCGCCCACCGGGCGGGCAATATCCGGCGCGTTCAGCGTCAGGCCGAAGGTACGCGCGCCCATGTCCACCGGGATATGGGTCACGCCGACCGCGCGGCGGGGTTTCGCCCGCAGGATCGGGTCACGTTCGGTATAGACCGACACCATGACATAGGCGCCTTCGCCCCATTCATCCGTCACCGGCAGGGTCACATTCGTCCCCTGCGCACTGACCGAGAAATTCTGGACCGACAGGATGCGGTCCGTCGCCACAACGACCTGTGCCTGGCCTTGATAGGGCGGAACAATCGTGATGTCGGCGCTCTGGCCGGCAGATGGGGCCTTCTCCGGCCCGATGATGCGGACGCGGTCCGGGGCCTCGGCGCCATCTTCCGAGACACCGCCGCCCCAGCCAACATAGAAATCATCACTGGAGACGGCCGACGCATTCGCGTCCGTGCCTTCCACGACCAGTTCATGGCTGCCCCAATCGAGACCGGAGACCCGGATCTCGGTGCTGCCGCCTTCCGGCGTCGTCACGATGCCTTCATTGACCTTGGTGACCGTGCGCGACCGGCGCCAGCGCCATTGGTCGCCATCGCGGTACCAGTCATAATGATAGTCGATGGCGAGGAGTTTCCAGGTGAGCCGCTGGGCAATCGCCTGGCCCTTCTCGTTCATCGCGACCACTTCATAGGCCGCGTCCTGGCCTTCCTCGACCGAGTATTCAAAGCCGGGCTTCAGACCGACATAGAGCCGTTCCGGGCGATACGGAATCCGCACGCTTTCTGTAACGGCGCGGCCGCCGGGCTCCAGCACGCTGATAACAGCATTGATGCGCAGCGGACGCCCGGCATTGCTGCCAGCATTGCCGGGGGCGAGCTTGACCGTTGCCACCCCTGCCCCGTCCGTCGTCGTGTCATCCATTTCCAGGATGCGCTCGCGGAAGCTCTCATCATGCTTGCCGAAGGTGAACCCCTTGAAGTCGGGGAACGGGTTCGGCGCCGCTTCGATCCGCGCTTCGGACTTGACCGTCAGGCCTGCGCCCGGCGCGCCATAGAGGAAACGCGACGCAACCTCCACTGGGCGCGTCTCGCCCAGCAGGACCGGCGTGTCCTTGTCCGTACCCAGATCAACGGCAATCCGCTGCGGCACGAAATCCTCGACCGAGAAGCTCACCGATCCGGAGGCGCCGGACACGCCGTCGACTTCTACAGTGGCGCGCCATTGGCCTCGGGAGGCGCCCTTGGCAAGGTCGTATCCCTCGACCACAGCAGACGCTTCCGGATCATCGAACCGGATACGCTCGGCAACCAAGCCGTTCGGACGATAGATCACGAGATTGCCGGCCCGGTCCTCGATGGCCTTGCCGGTATGGTCGCGCAGCAGCGCGGTCAGCTGCACTGTCTCGCCGGGGCGGTAGATGCCCCGCTCAGTATACATGAAGGCGTCAATGTCGCCGGCGGTCCGGCGCCCGCCCACGGCATATTCCGACAAATCTACCGGCGCACGTGTCAGGTCCAGTGCGGCCAGTTCGCCCTTGGCGCTGTAGGCCAGGATCAGCTTGGGCTCCATATTGCCCTGACCATTGGTGATCGGCGCGTCAAACGCCACCCGGCCGACTTCATTGGTGCGGCCTTCGGCAAGGATGTCATTGTTACGGGCGACCAATTGCACGGTCGTGTCCGGCACGGGGCGGCCATCCTGCAGCGAGCGCAGCGTGACATCGAGGCCGTTGCCACCCTCATAGGCGGTGATCGCCAGATCGGTCATCATGATCCACCGGCTGGACGAGGCCGGCGGCTGTTCGGCGCTGCTGAGATCGGCAGCGTCCTTGACGGTCACATAGTATGCGCCGGGCTCCAGCGGGCCGACAACATCCTGCAACGGGAAGACGGAAACGACCGGGGCATTCTGCTCCTTGGCCACATCCATGCGACCCGTGAACAGGATTTCCTGAACATCCTCGGGATTGTCCTCACCCCATGTGTAGGCATACCGCCCCTGAGCATTGGTCTGGCCTTCGGAGATCGACTTGAACGCCAGCGCGCGATCATTGATGCGCGAGACGGTCACTTCGACCTCATCGACATTCACCGTTTCGATCGGCAGGCCGTCAGCGTCCTCTCGCGGCAGGATCACGCCTGCGCCCTTGAAGCCGACATAAGGCGGCCGGTCGGCAAAATCGATCGGCACCACTTCCTCGTTTTTCAGCGTGCGGCCATCGGCAGCCGGAAGACCGGACAGCAGCGTTGCCGACCGCTCCGACCCGAAGGTCAGGCCGCCAACACACAATTCCCGCCCTTCAACGCTGAGCGCCGGGCGGAAGGCCGGGCGGAATTCAAGATAGGGCGAATAATCCGCTTCCGGATCAAGCGGAGCGGAAAAGACGAAACAGGCGAGCGGCTGCTCTGTCGCGGTATCGATCCGGTAGCGGAAATAGGAGAAATCCTGTTCGGCCTCGTTCTGCGCAGCCTGACGCCGGCGCTCGCGCTGCCGGGCGGCGACATTGTCCGCCGGGGACCGGGTGACAATCGTGCCTTCATCGCTGGCGGTGTCGGATTGCCGGCTTTCCTTGTCGCCTCCGCACGCCGCCAGCGCGGCGATCATCATGGCAACGACCAAAGTCCGACCAATTCCCCGCCTGCCCGATACGAAGTGCGACATGAACCCTCTCCTTTGAGCTTTCCTGCAACTCTTACACATCTTCGTGGCGGCGCGAACAGGGCGCGAATGGGTCAAATCAAAGAAATTTCTACAAATTACAGCCGCATTCGGGCGACCTGCACCGCTTTGGGGGTTGCCAGCGGCCATTGGGCGGGGAATGGATTTGCCATGTGGATATGGCGCGCAGTCGGGAGTGTGGCCTTCGTGCTGGGCGCGATCGGGCTGGCCATTCCGGTCTGGCCGACCACGATATTCTGGATTGTCGCCGCCCTCGCCTTTGCCAAATCCAATCCCAGCTGGGCCGACTGGATCTATCGCCAGCCCGGCGCAGGGCCCGCCATCCAGACCTTTCTCGAAACCGGCGCCATGGCGCGTCAGGCCAAGATCGCCGCTCTATTGGGCATGGCCATAGCCGCACTCATTGTTATTGCCTTTACCTACCGCAAGCCCTGGGTGCTGGGCCTGGGCTTGGGCCTGATCGCCATCGGGGCGGTCTTTGTGATGACCCGCAAGCCCCTGCGAGACGAGTAGGCGCCTCATTATTCCCCGCCTTCCCTGAGGGCGGGGATTTCCTTTGTCGAAGAGGCGTCTACGCTGCGCTTCACAACATCAGGGGAGACACGCACATGGATCTGGGACTCAAAGGGAAAACCATCTTTGTTGCCGGCGCGAGCCGGGGCATCGGCCTCAGCATCGCCGAAACCTGCCTTGCCGAAGGCGCCAAGGTTGCGCTGGCGGCGCGCGGCGAGGAGGCGCTCGAAGCGCAACGCGCCCGTCTCGCGGCACAGTTCGGAGAGGACAATGTCTGGGCCCGAGCGGGGGATCTGCGCGACTCCCGGACGGTGGACACAATGATCGACACGATCGAGAACGAACTCGGCGAGCTCTGGGGTGCGGTCGCCAATGTCGGCCTCCACCCCTGCCCTCCCGGCTATGAAGTGGATGACGCAACCTGGGATGCCGGCATTTCGCAAAACCTCGACTCTGCCTTCTTCCTCGCCCGCTCGGCCCTGCGCCGCATGGACCCGCGCGGTGAAGGGGCCATCCTGATGATCTCGTCCATTGCCGGTCTCGGTGCGCTGGGCACGCCGCTCACTTACGGCACGTCGAAAGCGGCGATGAACCATCTCACCAAGGAACTCGCCAACATCGCCGGCGCCTCCGGTATCCGGGTCAATGCCATTGCGCCCGGCAATATCATCTTTCCGGGCGGCGACTGGCAGGAACGCATGGACGGCCCCCGCGCAGAGGCATGGGCGCGCTGGATCAAGCGGGAAGTGCCGATGCAACGCTATGGCAAGCCCGAAGAGATCGGTGCGGCCGCGGCCTACCTGCTCAGCGACAAGGCCAGCTTCGTGACCGGTGCCATACTCCCCGTGGATGGCGGCCAGACCCGCTAGGAATCAGCTGCCGATCAGCGTCGTTCGCCGTGCCGGGGCTTCCATCTCTTCCCGACTGGCGGCTTCCAGGCCCATTTGGCCCATCAGCGCATCATCCTCGTCGATTTCCGGATTGTCGGTGGTGAGCAGGCGGTCGCCGACAAAGATCGAATTCGCACCAGCCAGCAGGCAAAGCGCCTGCCCCTCTTCCGTCATGCCTTCGCGGCCCGCCGACAGGCGCACCCAGCTTTGCGGGAACACGATGCGGCAGACCGCGATGGCACGCGCCATTTCAATGACGGAGATGGCCGTACTCTGTCCCAGCGGCGTACCTTCAATCGGCACCAGCATGTTGACCGGCACGCTTTCCGGGTGAGGCGTCAGCTTGGCCAATTCATGGATCAGGCCGATCCGGTCGTCCCGGCTCTCGCCCATGCCCAGAATGCCGCCACAGCAGAGCTTCAGCCCTGCGGTCCGCGCCCGGCCGAGGGTTTGCAGCCGGTCATCATAGGTGCGGGTCGAAACGACCTTGCCGTAATATTCCGGCGAAGTGTCGAGGTTGTGATTGTAGTAATCGAGCCCGGCCGATTTGAGCGCTTCGGCCTGCCCCTCATCAAGCATGCCCAGCGTCACGCAGGTTTCCAGACCTTCAGCCTTCACGGCCTCGATCATGGCGGCCACTTTCGGCACGTCGCGATCCTTCAGGCTGCGCCAGGCCGCGCCCATGCAGAACCGGTCCGCACCATTCTCCTTGGCCCGCCGGGCCGCGGTGACCACTTCGTCCAGCGGCATCAGTTTCGAGGCATCAAGACCGGTGTCGAAATGTGCAGACTGGCTGCAATAGCCGCAATCCTCGGCGCAACCGCCCGTCTTGATCGACAGCAATTGCGATTTCTGAACTTTCCCATCCGGCCAGTTTGCCTGTTTCACCGTGAGTGCCTGCGCCATCAGAGTGTCGAGCGGCAAGGCGTACAGCGTGGCAATTTCGTCCCGGGTCCAGTCATGGCGAGGGGAAAGGTCTGTCATTCGGGGGATCCTTGAGGGTTACAATCGATCGGCAGACTACGTATCTGGGCAGTACGGATCGATCAACTGCTGCTGAAATTAACTTTGCCGCACGGGGCGGATTGACGTAAATCGCCCTGACCTTGAAAGCGCCCTTCATGGATACTCGTCCCGCCCCCAAAAGAATCCTGGATGCCAATGCGCGCACCGGCGCCATCATTGGCGGCGTGGCGCTGGCCGTGATCGTCTTCCTGTTCATTATCGGAAAGACGACCAATCTGATGGACGTCACCGCCTTGCAGGCCTTCATGCAGGACATCGCCTCCAGTCCCTGGGCCTTGCCAGCCCTGATCCTGCTATTCGTGGTCGGCGCCTTTGTGGGCATTCCGCAATTCGCGCTGCTGGCCATCGCGATCGCCATGTTTGGCCCGTGGCTGGGCGCAATCCTGGGCTGGATTGCCAACATGGTGGCCGGCGCCGCCACCTTCTATGCCGGGCGTCTGGCCGGGGAGAAGACCTTCCGGCGCTATGCCGGCGAAACGGCCAACAAATTGTCGGGCTTTGTGGGCAGGAATGCCATGATGACCAGCGCGATTGTCCGGAACGTGCCCGCCGGCCCTGCCCTGCTCGTCAACATGGCGTTCGGCGTCAGCCATGCGAAATTCCTGCATTATTGGGCTGGTATGGGCGTCGGCATCATTCCCAAGATCGCCCTGATCGCGTTTGCAGGACAAAGCCTGTTTGCTGCCCTCAAGGGTAATCCGGGGGTCGCGATCGCTGCGGCCGCCGCCGCCATCGGCGTCTATGCGGCCCTGGCCGCCTATGCGCGGGCCAGAATGCGGAAAGCCGGGCAATCTGTTGCCCTGATCCCTCAAAACAAGGTTGACAGCACCGCACCTTAGGCCGATGTAACACCCCATGTGGAATAAATTGCCTCTTCAACTACTGCTTACCGGCCCCTGGCCGGTGATGTCTGCCTAGGGTCAGCCAGGGCAGCCGCGCGGTCAGGGGTCATCATCAGCCTTTTTTCCCATCCCCAGACCCGGTAGCTCCAAAATGTCCACCTCATCCAATCCTCATATCCGTATATTCGACACGACCTTGCGCGACGGCGAACAATCGCCCGGCGCCTCCATGACCCATAATGAAAAGCTCGAACTCGCCGAGCTGATGGAGACCATGGGCGTTGATGTCATCGAAGCGGGTTTCCCGGCCGCGTCCGAAGGCGATTTCGCCGCCGTCAGCGCCATCGCCGAGCAGTCGAAATCCGCCATCATCTGCGGCCTCGCCCGCTCGACACCAAATGATATCGACCGCTGCGCTGAAGCGGTGAAGAAAGCGGTCCGCCCGCGTATCCACACCTTCATCTCGACCAGCCCGGTCCACATGAAGCACAAGCTGAAAATGGGCCCGAACGCCGTGCTTGAAGCGGTCGGCCGCTCGGTCGCCCAGGCGCGCAACTATACCGACGATGTCGAATGGAGCGCCGAAGACGCCACCCGCACCGATTTCGACTTCCTGTGCAAATGTATTGACCTGGCCATTGCCAGCGGCGCGACCACGATCAATTTGCCCGATACGGTCGGCTACTCGCATCCCGACGAGTATGGCGCCCTGTTCCGCCGTGTGATCGAAACCATTCCGAATTCCGACAAGGTCATCTGGTCGGCGCACTGCCACAATGACCTTGGCCTCGCTGTCGCGAACTCCATCAATGCGGTCGCCAATGGGGCGCGCCAGGTTGAATGCGCCATCAACGGCCTTGGCGAACGCGCCGGCAATGCCGCGCTGGAAGAGATCGTCATGGCGATGAAGGTGCGCAGCGACACGCTGCCCTTCGAGACCAGCATCAAGCCGGCCTACCTCTCCCGTGCGTCGGCCATGGTCAGCCGCATCACCGGCTTCCCGGTCCAGTACAACAAGGCCATCGTCGGCAAGAATGCCTTCGCGCATGAAAGCGGCATCCACCAGGACGGCATGCTGAAGAATGCCGAGACATATGAAATCATGCGGCCCGAAGATGTCGGCGTTGCCAAGACATCGCTGGTCATGGGCAAGCATTCCGGCCGTCACGCCTTCCGCGACAAGCTGGAAGCGCTCGGCTACACGATGGAAGGCGATCCGCTGAATGATGCGTTCAAGCGCTTCAAGGCCCTCGCCGACCGCAAGAAACATGTCTTCGATGACGACATCATCGCCCTTGTCGATGACCAGCTGGCCGCAGAAGGCGAGCGGATCGCGTTCAAGCGGTTGCGGGTCGTTGCCGGAACAGATGCGCCCCAGACCGCAGAAATCGACCTCGTCGTGGATGGTGAAGACAAATACGCCATCGCGCGCGGCAATGGCCCGGTCGATGCCGTCTTCAATGCCATTCGCGAGATCGTGCCGCATGAAGGCAAGCTGGAACTGTATCAGGTCCATGCGGTCACCGGTGGCACCGATGCGCAGGCGACCGTGTCCGTCCGTCTCAATTGCGAGGGCATCATGTCGACCGGCCGGTCATCCGATCCGGACACGCTGGTGGCGAGCGCCAAGGCGTATCTCCACGCCGTGAACAAGCTGGAAGCGCGCAAGGCGAAGCGGTCACAGGCCGCCTAGACACGCCCTATCTCCTCTCAAAGAGTATTGCTGCATGGATCTCTGGATTCCCATGACGCTGGCGGCTGCACTCTGCCAGAATGTCCGCTCTGCACTTCAGAAACAGCTGAAAACGTCGCTCAGCACATGGGGCGCGACCGCCTCGCGGTTCGTCTATGCGGCGCCCTTGGCCCTCGGCCTGCTGGCGGCCCTGACCTTCGGGCGGGGCGAGCCGCTGCCTGCGCCGCCGGGCGCTTTCTTTGCCTACGCCATTGTGGGCGGGACAAGCCAGGTCGCGGCCACGGGCCTGCTGATCCATCTGTTCTCGCGGGCCAATTTCGCGGCGGCGACCGCCTTTACCAAGACCGAACCCATTCAGGCGGCCCTGGTCGGTATTGTGCTCTTGGGCGACGCCCTCACCCTGCCGGCCCTGTTGGCCATCCTCACCAGCATCTTTGGCATCATCCTGATATCCCTGCCCAAGGGCGCCGGGGGCAGATGGACGCCGGACGGATCGCTCTGGATCGGCCTGTTGTCCGGCGCATGTTTCGCGGTGTCGTCCGTGTCGCTCCGGGGGGCTTCCCTGTCGCTCGGGGAGGCGAGCCTGTTGCTGAGCACGACCACCACGCTCGCCTTCGTCACGCTGATCCAGTCGGCCATGCTGCTGGCCTTGCTGGGCGTGCGCGAACGGGGACAGGTCGGCAAACTCTTCCGCGCCTGGCATCATGCGGGCTGGGTTGGCGTCATCGGCTTTCTCGGATCCATGGCATGGGTCATGGCATTCACCCTGAAGGACGCCGCGAGCGTGAAGGCAGTCGGACAGGTCGAAATCCTGTTCACGCTGGTCGCCTCTCATCTGATCTTCAGGGAACGCATCACCCCCCGCGAGCTTGCGGGCATCCTGCTGGTCGCCTCGGGCGTAATCGGGATCGTCCTGCTGGGCGGCTGATCAGAGCGCCGCGTCGAGCAGGAGGTAGGCCGCGAGCCGGGCGCTGGCATTGCGGCCGGTCTTCTGGGTCTGCTCCAGCGCGTGCAGCGCATCCTCGGACTCCATGTCGAGGAAGTCCCGCGCAAGGTCCATCAAATCCCGGTCATTGCGCAGGCGCTGGGTCACCCGGTCCACCTGCCGCCCGGCCTGGGACAGGATCGCGGATTTGCGTTCCTTGTCGCCGCGACGGGCCGCTTCGGCAATCTTGCGCTTCGCTTTCGGGCGGATCGCTTCCGGCAGGACAATGCCGGATGTCTGCAATCGCTCGATCAATTCCTCGGCCACATCCTCGCGGTCGCGCAAGGGTTTGTCTTCGCGGCTCATGTCCGAAATGATGTCGCGCCAGCCCATTTCCGCGCCCGAGGAAGGCGGGGAAGATGGCCGGACAGGCACGAGCGGCATCGGCTCATCCGGCGTTTCCGGCAGCGGGTCCGGCTCAAGGATATCGGATGTGTCCGGGGCAAAATCTGTCGCACGACGGCGCGGCGTGTCGTCCGGCAGAGGGTCTTCGACCGGCGTATCATCGTGACGGCGGCGCAGTTGTTGCGGTTCAGGCTCCGGCACCTTCTGTTCCAGCGCACGGCTCAGATCCCAGGTGTCATCCTCTGTCGGTGCATCTGGTTCGTCGGTCAGCGCGGCACTGGCCAGTGCGTCGGCGGCCGCATCGAACAATTCATCTTCCATGCTGGCGCGCGGCTGGGCCTTCGGCTTGGGCGCGGCAGGCGGTTCCGGCGTGTGACCGTTGCGATCACTCAGGTGGTAACCATTGCTATGCCCGTTGCCATTGCGCACCGGGGTCGGCTCGAAGGGTTCATCCTCGTCCATCTCAGGCTCGGCATGCACGACTTCCGTGCGATCCGGCACGGGCTCCGCTGCAGCCGGGATGATGGTTGGGTGAGGCTGAGGGGAAGGCTCTGGCGGAGCCGGCTGGGCCGGGGCGTCGTCAGCCTCGGCCAGCGAGCTTGCCTGACGCACCTTGTGCTCCAGCCGCACCGTGTCGGCCTTGGCAGCATATTCGGCGGACCGGATCGCGGCAGCGGCCTCGTCGCCGGCTTCGCGGAGACGTGCGAGCGCGCGCGCGGCATTCTCGGCCGCTTCGCGGGTCGATGTGTTGATCTCGTGATTGGCGCGGCGCGCCCCGTCCAGCGCGGAAGAGACGGCCTCGGTCAGCGCGTCGCCAGTTGTCATCGCGGCAGCGGCAGCAATCTCCCCTGCCCTGACAGCGGCGTCGACGGTCCGGCGGGACTGGTCGAGCTTTTCTTCGACCCGTGTGACGGCAAAGGTCAGGGTTTCGGTGCGCGTGGCGGCATCGCGCGCCAGCGCGTCCAGCTCCACCAGCTTCTCAGACAGGGTCCGACCCGCCAGCTGCATGGACTGCAGACGATTTTCCAGCGCTTCGTCGGCGCGGGAGACTTCCTCGCTCGCATCGCGCGCCGCTTTCACCATCATCTGCGCCTGACGCGGGATGGCTTCGTTCAGCGATTGCATGTGCGTGCGCAGGTCGCGGGCCAGCCCTTCAAGGGCATGACGCTCCTGGCCAAGCCGTTCGGTCAGGTCACGGGCATTGTCCGCGCTGGCATAAGCGACTGATTCCAGCCGCAGGCGCTCATCGCCGATCTCGCCGGCCATGGCTTTCATCGCCGACAGGGCATGTGCCATCGCGCGATCAACTTCGGCGGCGGCCTGTTTCATCTGTTCAGCAAAAGTGATGCCCTCAGTGCCAGCTTCGCGCGCCGGGGCCATGAGGCGGACAGCGGCTTCCATGACGAGGGCGTTCGAGGCGGCGGAGCGGCGGTTCGTGCGGCCCATATAGCCGGCCATGATCATCAACAGGGCTGGTACGACCAGCGCCATGGCCCCGCCGACCAGGACCAGGGGCTGCAATTCCTTCAGCCCGTCCACGCCCCAAATGCCGATTGCCATCGCGGCGGCGCCCAATATCCAGGAAAACGCCACGACAAAACCGGTCACAACCATCCAGCTTCCCCCACTACGGGCAAGCTCGAAGTTTTCAGACGCCTCTTGCCTGACAAGCAGGTCGCGGCCAGACGGGCGAGCGGCGGGCATTTCGTTCATAGCGGGAGTATACCGCGACATTTCGCCCGGCGCGAGACCAGAATGTGTGCATTTCTAGGTATCGCCCGTTAGCGACCTCAGCGGCCGAAGAGCGCCGTCACCACGGTATCCTGGCGGGAAGCCTCTGGCGTTTCATCCTGCTCCGGCGCGAATTCGAGCCCCAGCCACGCCAAAGTAGCTGCCAAAACCAGATTACGAACCAGAACGATGAAACCCAACATCGTGAATCCCCAGAGCCAAAAAAAGTGCGTGCCCCGTGAATCTGGACACACATGAATAATAATTCAAGTTAGGCTTTTCGACAATCGATAAATTCATCTGAAGGACGAATTCGGGGCACCCCCCAGCCTGTTAACGTTTGCGCAGCAGCCTCGTGGCACGCTAGTCGTCTATCGGAGCGTTCTGACATGACCCAGACTTTCGCCCTGCTCGATCGCGAACACCTCAAGGCCATGACGGGCGATGACACCGGTCTCGCCGTGGAAGTGATAGAAATCTTCCGCCATCAGGCCGAAATCTGGTCCCGCATGCTGGATCCGCACGCTGAAGCGAGCCAATGGGCCGACGCCGCGCATACGCTCAAGGGGGCGAGCCTCGGAATTGGAGCGATCCTGCTGGCGTCAAAATGCGAAAAAGCGGAAAAAGCCGGCCGGTCGGAAACACCGCCCAGCGTCACCGCAGCGGCCGTTTTGATCAGTGATATCAAGGATGCATTGGGCGACACGCTCGAAGAGGTCGCCCTGGTGCTTTACGAATTCACGTCACCGCCGCCGCGCCGGGCGTCATAGCTTCCGAATTCATAGGCAATGCAGCGGTCGATCAGGGTCCGCCAGACAGGTTCCGCGATGGCCGGTGACAGGCCCGCGCCCTCGCACGCCGCCTTCACCTTCGTCACCACGTCCTCGATCCGCGCGGCATCGTGCACTTTCGACCGGTCGGGCTTGATGCGGGCCGCCGCATCCATGAAGGATTGGCGCTCGGCTAGGATTTCGACAAGCAACCGGTCGATCCGGTCGATCTCATAGCGCACATCGGCCATGGTTTCAGCCGTCGCGGATGAGTGGCGGCGCTGGTCGGAAGTGTAGGTGGTCATGCGGAAAATGCCCTGTTGCCGAGATGCTTGCGCATATATGACCCGGCTTTGCCTCGCAACAAAGCAGCTGCGACGAAGCGCCCCCGGGGGCTGCGCACATGAAAAAGGGCCGCCCTTGCAAGGCGGCCCCTCTCTACATGTCTGGCTATGATTAGCGTGTGCTGCGCCAGGATTCGAGAATCCGTGCCGCCCAGTCGCGGCCACCCCAGCCAAAGGCTATGGCGAAGGCAGCAGCGCCGCCAATGACCATCCACTTGGCCACTTCCAGGATGAAGACGCCGCCCGTCGGGTCGAGCCCCATGCGGGAGATGCCGAGGATCACCGACAGGATGATGATGATCCATTTCATCACGCGGGCGGTGACATCGGTCGCCCCTGCCCCGGTCGAATCCATGGCCGAGCTCACCAGCCGGGCGACAAAGACACCGGCAAAGATGATCAGCGCGCCAAAGATGATCTGGACGCCCATGTCGAGCACGACATTCATCGCATAGGTCAGCGAGTCGATGCCCAGCACGTTCAGCGCGGCAACAAGGCCGAGCAGGACGATCAGGAACATGGAAACGCGGGCAATCACCTTGCTGGCAGTCAGGCCCATGTCAGCGCCTTTCAGCAAGCCGAGTTCGGCAACCGCCGAATCCACGCCCGTACCGGGCAGGGTCTTCAGGATCAGATTTGCCACGAACCGGCCGATCAGCACGAAGATTGCGAGGATCACGCCAGCGGCCAGCACATTCGGGATAATGCCGATGATGTCGGTCAGCAGCTCATTTGCCGGGGCGGAGATCGCCTCGATGGCCAGCACATCGAACGCCATGATGGCGCCAATGATGACCAGAACTGCGAAGGCGACAGACGCCACGATGCCGGAAATATTGACCCGGCCCGTCGCAAGCCCGAAGCGTTCGGGCATGCCGTCGCCAAACACCAGCACGGCTTTCAGCGTCTCACGCACTACATTTGCGATGATGATGAAGATACCGAAGATCAGCGCCGCCCCGATAACATTTGGCAGATAGGCCAGGATCGGATCGATCACGCCGTGCAGCGCGCTGGAGATCTGCGTTGCGCCGGCAATGGCCAACGCCTGCATCAGACCGATCAGGATGGTGACCCAGAAGGCGGCCTCCGCGAGGCTCGTACCAAGCGACTTGCTGTCGCTGGTGGTGGTCGAGGCATTGGCCTTCTTGGCCAGGCCCGTCCGGTCAATCGCCGCGGCAATCAGCCAGCGCACGATGAAGGCGCCGATGATGAAGGCAATCATGACCAGGGCGGCCTTGATCAGCTGCGGGCCATAGGCCTGCGCCTGGTCGACCGTATTTCGCCAGAATTCTTCCATGTGAGTTAGTCCCCTTAATTTGTGTTGTGCCCATTACGGCTCAATCAGATACGCTTTGGGGAGCCCCTGGTTGCGCGCGCTAACAAAATTCGCTCGGAATATGCCAGCCCAGCACGACCCATCGCCTCCGTTTGTGTGCGCTCACACACAAGCGAATGTGAAGTCAAATTCGCCTGTTGAGTGCACCAAAGCGTACTCCTTTTGCTACCTTGGAGCAAATGAACCTGAAATAACAAGGTATTGGGGAAGGGTTCAATCATCCCCCTCTATCACCCTGACATGTGTTGTATCGCGTAATACATGCAACACATCGCGGTGGGTGGGGACATGCCCCCCGGCAACCCGCGACAAGGGGACGACGCGAAAGGGCGGGTGCTCAGAAAGAGCACCTGCCCTCTTTTCATGCGCACCGGAAAATTGCCCCGCCCCCGCTTTTCCCATTGCAGCGTCAGAGTCCCTCCGCTAACGTTATACAATAACATTTAGAGGATCAGCGATCATGTCCAACAAGTTTGATGTGTCCGAGGCCTTCGGCCCGGACCATGCGGCCAATTATGACGCGCAGTTCGAGAAGCTGCACCCTATCAAGGATGTGATGCATCTGGTCCTGCAAGCCCATCTGGGCGAGTTGCCGGACACCGCCCGCATTCTCGTCGCCGGCGCCGGCACAGGGGCGGAAGTGCGCCATCTGGCAACGATCTATCCGAACTGGCAGTTCACCCTAGTTGATCCCTCCGAGGCGATGCTGGCCGTCGCCCGGCAGCACGCCAAGGCCGAAGGGTTCGAAGCGCGCTGCACGTTCCGCGCCGCCTATGTCTCCGCCATCCCGGACAAGGATTTCGACGCCGCAACCAGCATGCTGGTCTCGCATTTCCTGACAGGCGCAGAAGAGCGGAAAGCCTATTTCCGTTCCATTGCGGAGCGGCTGAAGCCGGGCGCGCCGGTCTTCAATGCCGATCTCTGTTACGACACCGATGCACCAGACTTTCCGGCCGTGAGGGATCTCTGGCTACGCCTCATGTCCCGCGCGGGCATGAACGCCGAGGGACGCGAACGCTACAAGGAGATGTTCGGAACCCTCTTCGCCTGCCACGGGCCGGCGGAGGTTGAAGCGATGATGGAATCCGCCGGGTTCGTCCCGCCTGCACAATGCATGCAGGCAGGACTGATCCGGGGATGGGTGACCGCGAAGGCCTAGACTTCGAGGAGCATACGCTCCGGGTCTTCCAGGGCTTCCTTGACGCGGACAAGGAAGGTCACGGCTTCCTTGCCGTCAACGATCCGGTGGTCATAGGACAGGGCCAGATACATCATCGGGCGGATTTTGACTTCGCCATTGATGGCCACCGGGCGCTGTTCGATCCGGTGCATGCCGAGCACGCCGGACTGCGGGGGGTTCAGGATCGGGGTCGACATCAGAGAGCCATAGATGCCGCCATTCGAGATGGTGAACGTACCGCCCTGCATGTCCCCAATGGTCAGAGAGCCATCGCGTGCGCGCTTGCCGAGGTCGGCAATGGATTTCTCGATACCGGCCAGTGACAGGTCATCGGAGTCGCGCACGACCGGCACGACGAGGCCCTTGTCGGTGCCGACCGCGACGCCAATGTCATAATAGTTCTTGTAGATGATGTCGGTGCCGTCGATCTCGGCATTCACCGCAGGCACTTCCTTCAGCGCGTTGACGCACGCTTTCACGAAGAAGCTCATAAAGCCCAGCTTGATGCCGTGCTTGGCGACGAAGGCTTCCTGATGCTTTTTGCGGAGGTCCATGATCGCGCCCATGTCGACATCATTGAATGTCGTCAGCATGGCCGCATTGTCTTGGGCCTCTTTCAGGCGGCGGGCGATGGTCTGGCGCAGGCGCGTCATGCGGACACGTTCTTCGCGTGGGCCAATGTCGCCCGGGGCCTTCGCTTCTGCCGGGGCAGACGCCGCTTTCGGGGCGCTGTTCACATAATTCATCGCGTCAGCCTTCGTCGCGCGGCCATCCCGGCCAGACCCTGGAATGTCAGCCGGATTGACGCCGGCTTCGGTGGAGATGCGGCGCACGGACGGCGCGACCGGACGGTCCCCCGTCGCGGCAGGCGCAGATGTGGTAGCCGCCGGCTTCGACGCAGCCGGAGCAGCGGCCGGGGCCGAGCCGCCAGCGCTGATACGGGCAATCACGGAGCCCGGCGTGACCGAGTCGCCTTCGCCGACCAGCAATTCGGCGAGCACGCCGTCTGCAGGCGATGGCACTTCGAGGGCCACCTTGTCGGTTTCGATCTCGGCGATCGTCTCGTCCTTTTTCACCGGGTCGCCCGGCGCCTTGAGGAATGTGGACAGCGTGCCTTCCGCGACGCTCTCGCCCATCGTCGGCACTTCGACATCCACCAGTTCGCCCTTGTCGGCCTTGCCGGGAACGCCGCCCGGATCCTTCGGACCGCCATGTGCCGGCAGCGCCGCCGCAGCCGTTTCAGGCTTCGCCGCAGCGCCATTGCCGCCAGACAATTTGCCGAGCAGTGCGCCGATCTCGACCGTATCACCCTCATTGGCGACAATGTCGGACAGGACGCCGTCTTCGGTGGCGGAAACCTCGACAGACACCTTGTCTGTTTCGAGTTCGACAAGCACGTCGTCTTTCTTCACGGAATCGCCCTTGGCTTTCAGCCATTGGCCAACCGTGGCTTCGGTGATGCTCTCGCCGAGTGTAGGCACTGTGATATCGGTCATGAAATCAGTCCGTTTGTAATAATCAGAATCAGGTGGCGACGATGTTGTCAGCTACAGGGTCTTTGCCAAGGGCCGTCGAGATCAGGGCATCCTGCTCGGCCTTGTGCTTGGACAGCAAACCTGTGGCCGTGGCGGCCGATGGTGGACGCCCCGCATAGGAGGGACGCGTGTGTTCCAGGCCAGCCTGGTTGGCACACCATTCCAGCTCGTCCCGGATGAAGGTCCAGCCGCCCATGTTGCGCGGCTCTTCCTGGCACCAGACAATCTCGGCCTGCGTGAAGCGTTTCAGTTCATGGATCAGCGACTTGCGCGGCACCGGATAGAATTGTTCGACACGCAGCAGGTAGACATCGTCCACACCGCTTTCCTCGCGGGCTTCAAACAGATCATAATAGACCTTGCCCGAACACAGGACGACGCGGCGCACCTTGTTGTCCTTCACCAGTTTCACCTTGCCTTCGCGGCCCGGCGTCTCGGCATCATCCCACAGGATACGGTGGAACGAGGATTTCGTGCTCATGTCATCCAGGCTGGACGTGGCCAGTTTGTGACGCAGCAGGGATTTCGGCGTCATGATGATCAGCGGCTTGCGGAAGTCACGATGAATCTGGCGGCGCAGGGCGTGGAAATAGTTCGCCGGCGTCGTCAGATTGCAGACTTGCCAATTGTCTTCCGCGCACATTTGCAGGAAGCGCTCGAGGCGGGCCGAGGAATGCTCCGGACCCTGACCTTCATAGCCATGCGGCAGGAGCAGGACGAGGCCCGACATGCGCAGCCATTTGCGTTCTGCGGACGAGATGAACTGGTCAAAGAAGACCTGCGCGCCATTGGAGAAGTCCCCGAACTGGGCTTCCCACATGGTCAGCGTGTTCGGGTCTGCCAGCGAATATCCGTACTCGTATCCGACCACGGCCTCTTCCGACAGAAGCGAGTCGATCACTTCGTAATGGGCCTGCTTGTCGCTGATATTGTTCAGCGGCGTGTAGCGGTCGCCATTGGTCTGGTCGATGATGTGGCTGTGACGCTGGGAGAATGTCCCACGACCGCTATCCTGTCCGGACAGGCGGACCGGGAAGCCCTCGTCCAGCAAGGTCGCAAACGCCAGATGCTCCGCCGTCGCCCAATCGAGCCCCTTCCCTTTCGAGATGGCGGTTGAGCGTGCGTCGATGACGCGCGCAAGCGTGCGGTGAATGTCGACGCCTTCCGGCACCGTGGTGATGGTCTGGCCAAGCGCCTGCAGGCGCTTCTTGGCAACACCGGTCTTGCCGCGGCGCTCATCGTCATCCGGCAGGCCGAGGCCTTTCCACTCGCCATCCAGCCAGTCGGCCTTCTTGGCTTCGAATGTCTTGCCAGCTTCGAACTCGCGGTCGAGATAGGCTTCGAAATCAACCACTTGCTGCTCGACCTGCTCGGCCGTCAGGATGCCTTCCTTGACGAGGCGCTCCGCATAGATCTCGCGGGTCGAGGCATGGCCCTTGATCTTGGTGTACATCACCGGCTGGGTGAACATGGGCTCGTCGCCCTCATTGTGCCCGAAGCGGCGATAGCAGAACATGTCGATGACGACGTCTTTGCCGAATTTCTGGCGGTACTCGGTCGCGATCTTGGCGGCATAGGTCACCGCTTCCGGGTCGTCGCCATTGACGTGGAAGATCGGCGCCTGGACCATCAGGGCGACATCCGACGGGTACGGAGAAGACCGGGAATAGATCGGGCTCGTTGTGAAGCCGATCTGGTTATTCACGATGAAGTGGATCGTCCCGCCCGTGCGATAGCCCGACAGGCCCGACAGCGCGAAACATTCCGACACGACGCCCTGCCCTGCAAAGGCGGCATCGCCATGCAGCAGCAGTGGCAGGACCGTCGAACGGTCCAGCACGCCGCTTTCCCGATGCAGCATTTCCTGCTTCGAGCGTGACTTGCCCAGAACAACCGGGTCCACCGCTTCGAGGTGGGACGGGTTGGCGTTCATGGACAAATGGACTTCATTGCCGTCGAACTCGCGGTCAGACGACGCACCGAGATGGTATTTCACATCGCCCGAGCCGAACTCGCCGGCGCCTTGCGTGTTACCACCCTGGAATTCGTGGAAGATCTGCTCGTAGGGTTTGCCCATCACGGCGGCCAGCATGTTGAGGCGGCCACGGTGCGGCATGCCGACAACAATCTCGCGCACCCCGAGCGCGCCGCCGCGCTTGATGATCTGCTCCAGCGCCGGCACAGCGGCTTCCCCGCCATCGAGGCCGAACCGCTTCGTACCCGGATAGCGCTTGTGCAGGAAACGTTCGAACGTCTCCGCTTCGATCAGCTTGGCGAGGATCGCCTTCTTGCCCTGCTCGGTGAACGCAACACCCTTGTCCGGGCCTTCGATCCGCTCCTGCAGCCAGGCTTTCTCTTCCGGATCGGAAATGTGCATGAACTCGATGCCGAGCGTCGAGCAATAGGTCCGCTGGAGGATGTCCAGCATCTCGCTGACGGTCGCATGGTCGAGCCCGAGATAGCCGTCGATGAAGATCTTGCGGCCCATGTCTTCCGGACCGAAGCCATAGCTGGCCGGGTCGAGTTCCGGCTGGCTTTCCGGCGAATCGAGCGTCAGCGGATCGAGCTGCGCAGCCAGATGGCCGCGCATGCGATAGGCGCGGATCATCATGATCGCGCGGATCGAATCCTTGACGTTCTGTGCAATTTCCTCGGCAGAGGCGCCCGGCTTGGCAGATTTCAGCTTCTTTTCGAGCTTCGGCTCGACCAGCGCCCAATTGCCGTCGAAGGCCGCGACCTGTTCGTCGCTGACCGGACGGGGCCAGTCGCCCCGTTTCCAGCTGGCGCCCCCGGCATTACGCGCGGCGTCGCCCGAATCATCGCCCAGTTCGGCAAAGAATTCGCGCCAGCTCTCGGGAACTGACGCGGGATTCTTCGCATATGCGGCCTGCATCTGCTCCAGCCATTGGGCTGAGCCGCCATACAGGAACGCTGTTTCCAGCATGGCGCTGTTACCTGCGCCGCGCGAGCCGTCTACCGGGCTGCCATCATCTGCCATTTTTCAATCCGTCCTTTGGGACCTGTTCCCTGACATTAAGGAACAAAATACTTGCCCGGTTCCTACCGGGACTGAAGTTCTCTAGGACGGCCTGTGCGGGGACAGATGCTGGCCTCGCCAGACTGGCCCGGACGGGCCGTCCTGGCTTAGATGTATATCCGGGCGCTAGCCCTTCAATACGTCGACCATGGTCGTACCGAGACGAGCGGGTGACGGGGAGACGCGAATACCCGCCTCTTCCATCGCCGCGATCTTGCTCTCGGCATCGCCCTGACCGCCTGAAACGATAGCACCGGCATGGCCCATCGTACGCCCCTTCGGCGCAGTCCGGCCCGCAATAAAGCCGACCATCGGTTTTTTCCGGCCCTTTTTGGCTTCGTCGATCAGGAATTGCGCAGCTTCCTCTTCGGCGCTGCCGCCAATTTCGCCGATCATGATGATCGATTGGGTCTCGTCGTCGGACAGGAACATGTCCAGCACGTCGATGAACTCGGTGCCCTTGACCGGGTCGCCACCAATACCAACGGCAGACGTCTGGCCAAGGCCCGCCTGAGAGGTCTGGTACACGGCTTCATAGGTCAGCGTACCAGAGCGTGACACGACGCCGACGGTGCCCTTCTGGAAGATCTTGCCGGGCATGATGCCGATCTTGCACTGTTCCGGCGTCAGCAGGCCGGGGCAGTTCGGACCGATCAGGCGTGATTTGGATTTTTCCAGTTTCGCCTTCACACGCACCATGTCGAGCACAGGAACGCCCTCGGTGATGCAGACGATCAGCGGAATTTCCGCGTCGATGGCTTCTTCGATGGCAGCAGCTGCGCCGACTGGCGGCACGTAGATCACGGACGCATTGGCGCCGGTTGCCTTGGCGGCTTCACCCGCATTGGCGAAGATCGGCAGCTCGGTGCCGTTGTCGGCGGTCCATTTCTGGCCAGCCTTCTTAGGGTGCGTCCCGGCAACCATTTGCGTGCCGTAATATTCCAGCGCCTGGTTGGTGTGGAAAGAGCCCGTATTGCCGGTCAGGCCCTGGACGATGACTTTGGTATTCTTGTCGATGAGAATGGACATTAATCGTTTCCTTCAGCCGCACACTATGCGGACATACTATTTCCTGCTGGCTCGCTATGTTTCAGGGCGCTAAAAATATAGCCTGGCGTAAAGAACGCTAAAAATGCAATCCAAGGCGCAAGGCTAACAAGGAGCGTCAGAGCAATGGCATCCGCACCGTTGTAAGACAGTTCATAATTGAACAGCGGCGCCAGTCCATGGAGGAGCAGTACCGACACCAGCGGCACGGCAAGACTGAACGCCATTGAAGCTCCAGCGGCTCCCGCGAACATAAGCAATTTTGGTTTCCAGCTTCCCCGCCGAACCTTTGGCCACAACCAAGCAGATGCGAGGCTCGACGCAACAAACGTCATGCCGATTGCACCTGCAAGAATTGCGTCAGGCAGAGGATGCTGGCCGTCGATGATCATCCTTTGACCGCCGCGACAATTTTCTGGGCGGCATCGTCGAGGTCATCGGCGGGGATGACGTTCAGGCCGGAATTCTTGATGATTTCCTTGCCCATTTCGACGTTCGTACCTTCGAGGCGAACAACCAGCGGCACAGCGAGGTTGGTTTCCTTCACCGCGGCGATCACGCCCTCGGCGATGACGTCACATTTCATGATGCCGCCGAAGATGTTCACGAGGATACCCTTCACGTTCGGGTCCTTCATGATGATCTTGAAGGCTGCCGCAACTTTCTCGGCATTGGCGCCGCCGCCAACGTCACAGAAGTTTGCCGGCTCTTCGCCGTACAGCTTGATGATGTCCATCGTCGCCATGGCCAGGCCTGCGCCGTTGACCATGCAACCAATGGTGCCGTCGAGGGCGATATAGGCGAGGTCCCACTCGGAGGCCTCGATCTCTTTTTCGTCTTCCTCGGTCGTGTCCCGCAGCTCGACAATGTCGGGGTGGCGGAACAGGGCGTTGCCGTCGAAGCTGACCTTGGCGTCGAGAACGCGCAGACGGCCATTTTCCATGACGATCAGCGGGTTGATCTCGAGCATCGCCATGTCCTTCTCGATGAAGGCCTTGTAGAGGATCGGGAACAGTTTCATGCCGTCTTCGCGGGCGGCGCCGTCGAGCTTCAGCGCGTCGCAGAGCTGCGCCGCATCGGCATCGGTCACGCCCGTGGTCGGGTCGATTGGCAGGGTGAGGATTTTCTCGGGCGTCTCGTGCGCGACTTCCTCGATGTCCATGCCGCCTTCGGTGGAGGCAACAAAGGCCGGACGGCCCGTGGCGCGGTCGACCAGCAGGGAGAGATAGAGTTCGCGGTCAATGTCGGCGCCGTCTTCGATGTAGAGGCGGTTGACCTGCTTGCCAGCGTCGCTGGTTTGCGCGGTGACGAGGTGATGGCCGAGCATCGCCTTGGCGTGCTCCATGACTTCGTCCTTGGAGAAGGCGAGGCGAACGCCGCCCTTCTCGCCAGCTGCGGCTTCAAGGAACTTGCCCTTGCCGCGTCCACCGGCATGAATTTGGGACTTCACGACCCAGAGCGGCCCCGGCAGCGTATCGACCGCCTTTTGCACATCATCGAGAGAAAGAACGGGTACGCCTTCTGCCACTGGAGCGCCGAAAGATTTCAGCACGGCCTTGGCCTGGTATTCGTGTATGTTCATGGAAACTTGCCTTGTCTGCCCTGGCTTGCGGAAAGAGCCGGCACAGGGCCGGCCCGTTTGATCGTCCGCGCTATATAACAGGCTTGGCAGGCCCGTAAACCAGCTGAGTACTCAACTTTGGACTCAGGTTTCGGCTTCCCGCTCCGGATTGCGGGGATCCAGCTCCACACTGGCCATGGGCGTGGGCAGGATCGGGCTCCAATCCTCCTGCTGGTGCTCTTCCGGCGCTGCCCGTGCGGAAACCCGCCACACCATGATGAATGCCAACAGGATGAGCAACAGGCCGGCTAATCCGAACAGGCCCGTCGCACCTGCAGCCCGCATGGCGATACCGGAGAGGAGCGGCCCGACAATCGACCCGCCGGCCCAGATGAACAACAGGCCGGACATGACCTGCGGAATCTTTCCCTTGGGCGTCCGGTCGATCGCATGCGCCACGCAGAGGCCGTAAAAGGTCAGCGCGCCGCCGCCCCACACGATCAGCACCAGCATCACGCCAATTTCGCCAAAGCTGCGGCCGAATATCGCGATCACCATCGCCGCCAGGCCGGACACGGCACTCAGGACAGCAATGACCAGCCGCCGTTCGATTCGGTCGGACAGACGACCTGCCGGCCATTGGATGACAAGCCCGCCCAGCCAGGCAGCAGCCAGGGCCGTGGCCGCCGCAGCCGTCCCTCCCCCGCCAATTGCGAAGCCCTCGAAATAGATCGGCAACAGGGCGAGCGTGCCGGTATTGATGACGCCAGCCAGCGCGACACCGATCACCGCCGCTGGCGCCAGCCGGTAGAGCTTGCCCAGCGGCATCGTGGTCCGGTCGCGCGTTTCGGGCTGTTCCTGCTGGGTCAGGCAGATCGGCACCAGCGCCAGCGTCAGGAACAGCGCCGCCCAGCTATAGGCGCGGCTGTCGAGGGGCGACAGGCCCGCCACGAAAAACGGCCCGATCATAAGCGAGAGCTTGGCGCCCGTATGATAGATGCCCATCACATTGCCGCGCGACTTGTCCGGCACGGCCTGACCGAGCCAGCTTTCGACGCTGGTGAACATATAGGCGAAACTGACGCCCTGTACGATCCGTACGATCGCCCAGAAGCCCGGCTCATACCAGAGCGACAAGGCAATCGACCCGGCTGATGTCACGGCCGCCGCGGCTGCGAACAGGCGGATATTGCCGAATGAGGCCAAAGCGGCCGGCGCGGTCCATGCGCCCAGCATGAAGCCGGTCGCATACAGCGCCGCGATGCCGCCAATGAATTGCGGCGCCGTCCCCAGGGCCTCAAGACCCAGAGGGGTCAGCATGCTGAGCAGGCCGCCCGCAATCTGGAGGATCATCACCGCCAGGATGATGGCAAAGACGTTACGGGTTTCAGTCATAATCTACAGGCGGCCTTTCTGTTGCCGCGTGCCATAGCTACCGGAATTGGGCGGTTGTTTGGCGAACCGTCTCGCCAGCAGCATTTTTTATTTCAAGGTCGACCGACCCAGCCGTCCAGTCGATGCCGATGGCGCCATAATTGTCCGGTGGGAAGCCTTCCCCGATCTGGGCCGTGTCGGTCTCGTCGGTGGACTCGGCCCACGAAACATTCAGCGACGATGCTGTCAGTTCATAGGCCGGATAGGGCAACGCCGCCTCGCTGCGATACAGGAACGCCGTATGCCGGTCGCCGGATACGAAGACGACGCCATTGGCGCCTGTCTCCCCGATAAGGTTATAGAGGCGCTGCTGTTCGGCTGGCAGGCGCGACCAGCTTTCCCAGCCATGCCCATCGGTCGGCAAGACCTGGATCGACGAGACGATCAGGCGCAAATCCGCCGGTTTCTGCAGCTGGTTTTCCAGCCAGGTCCACTGGTCATTGCCCAGCATGTCCTGATTGGGATCGGAGGACGGGATGTAGCGCTCCTTGCCGGTCACGCCGTATTCGTCCGTCGCGGTCAGCGGCGAGCGGAAGAAGCGTGTGTCCAGCATGATGATCTGGGTGCGCTGGCCTTCGGGGCCGAAGCTGCGGGCATAATAGGTGCCGGGCCACGCCCCGACATCCTTGTTCTCCAGCCCCCAGAACCGCTCATGCACCCGCTCGGCCAGGCGGCGGAACGGGAATTCGCGGCCCGCATCATTGGCGCCGTAATCATGATCGTCCCACGCCACCATCATCGGATGGGCCGCGCGCACGGCCTTGAAATCCTCCCGCGCGGCGAGGTCAGCAAAGCTTTCGCGCAATTCGTCGAGGTCGGCCTGATTATTGGCATAGGCCATGCCGTCCTTGTCGCCATAGACATTGTCGCCAATCATCAGGAACAGGTCGGCCTCTTCTGAGGCAACACGCTGCAATGTGGCGCTCGCGCCTGCGACCTCTTCATCATGACAGGAGCCGACGAGCACCCGCGACAGCGGTGCATTTTCGTCCGGCAGCGACAGACCCGCAGGCGCGCGCGGATAGAACTCGTCCGGCAAGGATCGGTAATAGGCTTCCAGCGCGTCCTCGGCGCTTTGCGGCGCGCGCGTAATGCCCGGAATGGTGATCGGTCCCGGCGCCTGGCATGCGGCAAGACCTGCAACGAGAACTGCACTGACAACACGTTTCATATTACCCCTCCAAAAGACCTCACCTGCCAAGGTGTAGCGGTCTTTGGAGGGGGCGGTAAGGGGCTATTCCGGTCAGGCGCCGAAGAATATCGACCACATCATCCGGCCCGGCAGGAAGGTAAACAGGCCGGCAACCAACATGCCCCCTGTAAACATGCCGGTCATCTGCTTGCGATGCCCGGCAATGTCCTTCCGGCGCGCTGCGGTGATGCCCATGGGCAGGCCAATGATCGTCCAGGCCGACAAGCCGTGAATCCAGCTGAACTGGGTGCCATTGAGCCCCGTCAGGAAAAAGGAGCTGATTGCCGTGACCGCCATCGCCGTCACCCAGGCATAGCCCAGCCGCTTGTGCAGCCCCCTCCCCTTCACGCCCATCATCAGCGCCGCGCCAATGCCGAACGCGCTGAGCGCGCCGACCACATGCAGCTTGAGGACGGCGGAAGCCTCGACAAGGCGAACCGGATCAAGCCGGAACCGGATGGGCGGCGTGTCGGGACTGTTCAGGATTATCCAACTGACAATCGCATAGGCGGCCAGGCCGATCAGGATGACGGCGCGGTTGCTGGGCCGTCCGAAGGACACACGCGGCAATTTCCGCGGCAGGATCAGGGCGGGATTTTTCATGGCCTGTTTCCTCTCCCGGCTCAGCGCAGCGTGACGGTCTGTGTGGCGCCCTCGGACGGCAGGTCGAACCCGGCGCGAGCGAAGCTCGGCGGGCCGAAAAACGCCACATGAAGCGTGCCGGACGGCGCATCGAGACCCTGGACCTGCAAGGTCAGGTCTGCGGCCCATGCTGCAGGCGACATCCAAAGGATTGTAGCCAAAATCGGTCCCAGAGTGCGGTTGATGTTCATTTCATGTCTCCATATGCTTGGGCGCTGTCGCCCCTGTGCGGGTGATGGAAACAGGGTGGAGAGTGCTCAGCGGGCGCGCCACGTGGATTACGCGGAGGGGCTGGAATCCTTCGCCAAATGCCGCCACACCCATTCACGAAGCGCGAAACACAACGGATGACTCAGATGGCATCAGCCCTCAAAGACACCGCAAAGACGCTTGGTATTGTAACCCTGCTGGCCGCCGGCTTCACCTGGTTCGGAGTCTATGGCACCGGCGGCTCGGTCTGGCTCCGATTTGTGATGTGGTTCATCACCATGCTGGTCGGATCGGTCGCCTCCTATTGGGTCGTGCCTTTCGTTTTTCACACGAACCTGAAAACCGCCCACCCCGCCCTGAGAATTCTCGTGGCCTCTCTCCTGCTGGCCGTTCCGGTCACCCTGACGCTGTGCATCTTTCTCGCCGTACTGGGCGCGCCGCTCTCCTTGCGAAGCCTGCCGCTCCAGTTTGGGTATGTGCTGGCCGTATGTCTCGTTGTTACGACGGGCGGCTTTCTGTTTGACCGGGCCCGGCGGCTCGCGGAACTGGAAGATGCCGAACCGGAAGACCGGGTGGCCGGCTTCCTGCAGCGTCTGCCCGTAAAGTATCGGGGCGCCGACATCTGGGCCATCTCGTCCGAGGACCATTATCTGCGCGTGCACACCGATCGCGGCGAGGAGCTGATCCTGATGCGGCTGGCCGATGCGGTCCGGGAACTGGGCGAGGACAATGGCCTGCAGACGCACCGCTCCTGGTGGGTTTCGCACCAGGGCGTTGCCGACACGCGGCGCACGAATGGCAAACTGTTCCTGATCCTGAAATCCGGCCGCAAAGCGCCGGTCTCGCGTACCTATCAGTCGAGCGTGCGGGCCGCCGGCCTCGCCTAGCGCGTCCCGGTGCCCCGGCGCTTGTTGCAGATCGCGTGGGCCAAGCGGAGATTGGTAATATCGTCCGACCCCTCATGCGCCCGCGGAATGATGTGATCGAAGGTGGGCCGCCATTTCTTCCAGAGGGTGGAATGTGCCACACCCGCCCGGCTCATCGGCATCGGCTTGCTACAGATGGCGCATAATCCTTCCTGATTCTGCCAAAGCTGCCGGAATTTCGGCGTATCCGGCGGAGAGAAGGACTGGCTCACAGCCCGTCCGGGACGGGCCAGCCGCGCCGCGCGCAGGCCGCCAGCACCGTATTGCGCAGCAAGCAGGCAATCGTCATCGGCCCGACCCCGCCCGGCACCGGCGTGATATGCCCGGCGACTTGTGCGCTGGCGGCATAGTCGGCGTCGCCCACCAGACGGGTCTTGCCCTCGCCCTTTTCCGGCGCGTCGATGCGATTGATGCCGACGTCAATAATGGCTGCACCCGGTTTCACCCAGTCGGCCTTGACCATTTGCGGGCGTCCAACGGCGGGCACCAGAATGTCGGCCTGGCGGCACATCGCAGGCAGATCCTTGGTGCGGCTGTGCGCGATGGTGACGGTGCAATTCTCAGCCAGAAAAAGGAGCGCGGCCGGCTTGCCGACAAGGATCGACCGGCCGATCACGACGACATGCTTGCCGGAGAGATCCTCGCCCAGGGCGCGCTTGGCCAGGATCACACAGCCGGTCGGTGTGCACGGACGCAAGCCCGGCTTGCCGAGCGTCAGGCGGCCGGCGGACACTTCGGTCAGGCCGTCGACATCCTTGTCCGGGTCGATCTTCTCGATCGCTGCATCGGCATCGAGGCCCCTGGGCAGCGGCAGCTGGAGCAGGATGCCATCGACGCTTTCATCGGCATTGAGGCTCGTAATCAGGCTCTCGACATCCGACTGGCTCGCGGTGTCCGGCAGGCGGTGGTGGATGGAGACCATGCCGACCTCTTCGGTCTGGCGCACTTTGCTGCGCACATAGACCTGGCTCGCAGGGTCGTCCCCGACCAGTACGACCGCCAGTGTCGGCTGGCCCGGCAACTGGCTGACCGCCTTTGCCACGTCTGCGCGGACATCTGCCGCAACTGATTTTCCGTCAATTACCTGCGCGCTCATTGCCCTGATCCCCGGCCAGTTTCGCCGCCAGATCGGGCGGCCCGTCAATGTCGAGGCCTTTTAACCGGTTCTTGCCCCCCGTCACCACCCTGACCGCAGACTTTGGCACGCCGAGCCATTTCGCGATCAGCTTCTCGACCGCCGCATTCGCCTTGCCGCCTTCCGGCACGGCGCGGACGCGCACCTTCAGATAGGTCCGTCCGGCATCATCTGTTTCCCAAGTCTCGACCCGGTCAGCCGACGCGTTCGGCTGCACGCGGACGGTCAGCCGGTGCACCAGATCAGAACGGGACGACGCCGTAGCCGTAGCGCGCGATCACCCGTTCCAGGAAGAAGATGATCAGCAGTACTACCATCGGGGTCAGGTCCAGCCCGCCCATGGGCGGCAGGATGTTGCGGATCGGCCGGTAAACCGGCTCGGTGATTTTCTGCAATCCGCCCCAGATGCTGCGCACGGTCGGGTTCTGGATGCTCAGCACATTGAAGCCGACCAGCCAGGACAGGACAGCCTGGATGATGATGATAAACGTGGCGATCCGCAGAACGACCATGATGAGATCAAGAATGGCGGCCATGGGGCAACGCTCCGATTATTTTCTGTTGTTGCCTTCACTTAGGGTGATGCCCCTAGCTTGCGCAAGACGTTCTCTCCGGCTTTGCCAGTTAGGGCGGTTTCCGTTTGGCAAGGCGGGCGAACAAAAATAGACAAGACAATTGCCGAGGGAGCCCGCCGACATGACAGATCCGGACACGCCGCTGCTGCCTCTCAGCGGATTGCAAAAGGCAATGATCGGCATCGCCATGGTGGCCATGGGCGCCGGCATGAGCATCAATTTCGTGGTGGTGGCCCCCCTCGCCCGCAAGGCCGGGCTGACCGAGATCGAAGTCGCCGGCATCCTGACCCTGTCGGCCGCCGTCTACGCCCTGCTGATCCCGGCCTGGGGCCGGCTCGCCGACCGGTTCGGCCGCAAGCGGGTGATGATCTTCTCCCTTGCGGCAATGGGCCTGACCAATATGGCCTTCGTCTTCGCCCTCAACGCGGCCCTTGCGGGCCTGGTCACCGGCCTCACCGCCTTCTTCACCCTGGTCTTCGTGCGCATCTGGTTCGGCCTCCTGTCCCCCGGCCTGCAGCCGGCCGCGATGGCCGCGATGACGGATGCGACCACACCGATGACCCGGGCCGGCGGCCTCGGCATGCTGGGCGCCTGTGTCAGCATCGGCTCGATCCTCGGCCCGGCGGGCGCGACCGTGCTCGCCCCCTTCGGGGCCCTGATGCCGATCTGGGGCACGATCGTGCTCAACCTCGCCGTGGCCGTGATCCTGGCCATTGTGCTGCCGGCGACGCGCAAACGGCCGAAAACCGCGAAACGGCCCACACCGCTAGCGGTGCGTGACCCGCGCGTCTTCCCGCACCTCGTCTTCCTGTTCAGCTATTTCATCGGCATCGGCATCGTGCAGCAGACGCTCAGCTGGTTCATCGAAGACCGCTACAAATTTGTCGACACGGCGGGCCGCTCGGCCGGCGAAGCCGTGGTCCTGCACACCGGGATTGCCTTTGCCTGTTTCGCCGCCGGCATGATCGTCGTGCAGTTCGGCTATGTGCAGCCGCGCCGTCCGGACCCGCGCAAGATCCTGCCGCTGGGCCTCGCCATCGTGGCGCTCGGCTATGTGGCGGCAGATCTGTTCTTCCCGTTCTGGGCCGTGGCAATCAGCTTCCTGACCGTGGGCGGCGGGGCGGCGCTGGCCGTGCCGGCCGCCAATGCGCTCGGCAGCCTGTCGGTGACCCGCGAGGAACAGGGCGCGGCCGCAGCGCTGCTGGCAGCGGCGCCTCCGTCCGGCTTCATTTTCGGGCCATTGATCGGCGCGACGCTGTATTCATTCATGCCGCAACTGCCGCTCTATGTGTCCGCCGCGCTGATTGGCAGTCTGGCCATCTATGCGCTGCTGGTAACGTCGAAGCGCCCGCTTACGCCATCGTGAAGGCGTTCAGCTTGTTGCCGTCCGGATCGCGGAAATAGGCTGCATAGAAGCCGCCCTCCCCGCGCGGGCCGGGCGCGCCTTCATCGCTGCCGCCATTGGCCAGCGCAATCTCGTAGAGCTTGTGGACCTGGTCCTTGTCCTTCGCCGCCAAGGCGACCATCGTGCCATTGCCGACCGTCGCGGGCTGGCCGTCAAAGGGCAGCGTCGCCGCCACCCCGGCTGCGCCGCCGGGCGTGCCCCAGGCGATGAAGGTCTCTTCCTCCATCATCCGGCCCGTGCCCATCTCGGCCGCAAGGGCATCGTAGAATTTCGCGGCGCGCTGAAGGTCTGCCGCGCCGAGTGTCACATAACCGATCATGATGTCCCTCCCATCTACTGGACAGGTAAGAACATACAGTGAACAGCTTGGACCGGCAAGCAAATTCTGTTCGCCTTTGCGGGGAACATGCCGGGCCTCTCACGAATTGTTCTGGATATAGCAATTCAAAAGGAAACCCGACATGTCGAACAGAATGGCAATTACCTTGCTCCTGTACGGAATGGTTCAGGGCGTGCTTTTCGGCGCAATCCTGCTGGCCGTGATGTACACACCCGCCCTCAGAACCAATGCCGCCGTGTTCATTCCGGCAGCCGTGCTGCTCAGCGCCGTGATCGCGATCCCGGCCTCCTGGAAAATCGCGCCCCGCCTGAGAGCCCGGCACGTTCGCAGAATGGCCCACGAGCGGCGCACAGCCGAAGCCTGATCCTACATCGCGGAAATGCCGCCATCCACTTTCAGCTCGATCCCGGTGACCAGTTTCGACTCGTCCGAGGCGAGATAGAGCACGGCATAGGCGATGTCGTCCGGCTCGCCGACCTTGCCGAGCGGGATCTGGCGCCCAAGCTTGGCGAGCGCTTCTTCCTCGCCGAACATTTCCTTGGTCCGGTCCAGGATCGGCGTGTTGATGAACACCGGATGCACGGAGTTACACCGGATCTGGCCGCCCTTGGCGCAATGCAGCGCGATCGATTTCGAGATATGCCGCACAGCCGCCTTGGCGGTGTTGTACGACACATAGTTCGCGCTCGCGATGATGCCGGCGATCGACGAGATGTTGATGATCGAGCCAAGCCCATGCGCGCGCATCAGCGGGATGGCGTATTTGCAGCCGAGGAAGATGGAGTCGACATCGACCGTCTGGACCTTCTTGAAGGTCTCGTAATTCTCGTCCTCGACCGAGCCGAGCGAGCCGATACCCGCATTATTGACCAGCACATTCAGGCCGCCCATCGCGTCATGCGCCGCTTGCAGCACGTCCTGCCATTGGTCGGCATCGGTCACGTCATGCTGCCAGGCAAAGGCGGTGCCTGCGCCGTGTGCCTCATTGATCGAGGCGGCGACCGCTTCGGCCCCTGCCCCGTTCACATCCGTGACGGTGACCTTGGCGCCTTCGCGGGCCATCATGCGGGCCGTGGCCTCGCCGAGCCCCTGCGCGCCGCCTGTGATGAATGCTTTCTTTCCGTCTACCCGGCCCATGCCTGTATCCTCCGCTCTGTGTGGTTTTGCCTACCCGTACCAGCGCGGTCGGGGGCGAGCCAGCTTGACCTTGGGAGAAGCGGCAAAGGCGCCGCGAAATTCAGGAGAACTTGGTCGCCAGCGCGTCCATGAACCGGGCCAGCTCGACATCCTTTTCGGACACCCCATCCACATCATGCGTGGTCAGCGTGACCTCGACCTTGTTGTAGACATTGAACCATTCGGGATGGTGGTCCATCTGCTCGGCCTTCAGCGCCACGGCGGACATGAAGCCCCAGGCCGTCTTGAAGTCGGCAAGCTTGAACGCCTTCTCGATCGTGTCGCGCTCGCCGGGCCCTTTCGTCCAGCCGCTCAGCGTTTCAAGGGCGGCGTCTGCACCGATTTTTCCTGACATGTCCTAATCCTCTCCATCCTGGCCGAGCACGTAATAGACCCAGCGGCCATTGCCGGCGATGGCCGTGCGCATGCCGGGATAGCCCTCGCCCTGCCGTATCCGTTCAATCCCGTCTTCGCCGATCAGTTCCATCAGGCGCCGACGGTCCTGAAAGGACAGTTTCTCCGGGATCAGATCCTGCGCATCGCGCGCCGCCAGGTCCGGCCAGACATACCAGACCTCGCCATCGATCTCGCGCATGCCGGGCGGCAGCTCGAACAATTCGCGCAGGCTGCGATTGGGGTCGGCGCCGATGCGGCGCATCAAATCCCAGTATTGCCGGTGCGGCGTACCGCCGAGATTGGAGACAAAGCCGTCATTCGCATTGGCCACCCGCGAGAGCCGGCTCAGCGATCCGGCCTTCGCATGCGACAGCAACTCGTCGCGGGTTGCCTCCGCCTCGGGCGTCAGCACGACCGGGTCCGGCACCTGCGGCGGCTGCATCAGGGATTCATCCGGCACCGGCCGCCCGGCAGGTTCGGCCGCAGGTGAACAGGCCGCTAGGAGCGCGGCCGCCAACCCGCCGATGAGCGCGCTAGGCCAGCGCATATCCGGTCGCAGCCTGGAGGTCTGACAGCAATTGGTCTTCATTGAGCACCTTGATCGTCGTCATGCCCATGTCGCGGGCCGGTTTCAGATTGTGCCCGATATCGTCGAGATAGACACATTCCGCCGGATCGACATCGAGCGTCTCGCACATCAGAGCATAGATGCGCGGGTCCGGCTTGCGGATGCCGAGCTTCGAGCTTTCAATCACATGGTCGAACATGTCGAAGACCTTGGCCACTTCGCGCGCCTTTGCCTCATCATTGGTCATCGAGGCGCCCTTGCCGACCGGCGCATTATTGGTGATGCAGCCGACCTTGCCCTTGGTCTTGCAGACGGTCAGCGCGTTGACCACGCGGGGCCGCAGCGAGCCGGACAGCAGCGCCAGCACTTCACCGCCGGGCACGTCGTGGCCCATCGCCTTGGCTTCTTCGCGGAACATGCCGTCGAATTCAGCCGCCGTGACGAGGCTCTGCTCCAGCTTGGCCCAGGCATTGTCCAGAGGGTTGGTCGCGTTGACGGTCCGAATGAAATCCTTCGGCAGGCCGCGTTCGGCCTCGTAGCGGGTGAAGGCGTCGAAGGGAGAGGTCGTGAACACGCCCCCAAAATCCCAGATTACGGCTTGGAATGTCTTTGTCATGCCAGCACCTCTACCTGCACCAGCGACGATTTCAAACCTTGAACATTGCGGGCCGGGTTCTACGGTGGCGGCGACTGCAACATATAAAGGGAGTTTCGTCTGATGGGCGTTCTGGAAGGCAAAGTGGTCCTCGTGACCGGCGGTGGCAATGGCATCGGCAAGGAGACCGCCCTGCTGGCGGCGCGCGAAGGCGCAAAAGTGGTCGTCAACGATCTGGGCGGCAGCCTGACCGGCGCCGATGAAGGCAGCGCCGGCCCGGCCGAGACCGTGGCCCAGGAAATCCGCAAGGCGGGCGGCGAAGCTGTCTCGAACTCGGAAAGCGTGACCGACATGAAAGCGGTCCAGGGCATGATCGAACAGGCGAAGGACGAGTACGGCGCCCTGCACTCGATCATCAACCCGGCCGGCATCCTGCGAGACGGCATGTTCCACAAGATGAGCGAAGACGATTGGGACAGCGTGATCGACGTCCACCTTCGCGGTACCTTCAATGTCACCCGCGCGGCCATCGAACTCTTCCGCGAGAAGGAAGACGGCAATTTCGTCCTCTTCACCTCCACGTCCGGCCTGATCGGCAATATCGGCCAGGCGAACTATGCCGCCGCCAAGATGGGCATTGTCGGCCTGTCGCGCATCGTCGCCATGGAAGGCGCGCGCAAGAATGTCCGCTCCAACGTCATCGCGCCGTTCGCCTGGACGCGCATGATCGCCTCCATCCCGGTCAAGGACGAAGCCGGCGCCGAGCGCGTCGAGCGGATGCGCCAGGGCATGCGGGCCGACCAGGTTGCCCAGCTGGCCGTCGCCCTCTGCGCCGACAAGGCCAATGACGTCTCGGGACAGATCTTCGCCGTGCGCGGCAATGAAGTCGTGCTGTTCGACCAGCCCCGTCCGGTCAAGTCGCTGGCCCGTATGGAAGGCTGGACGCCGGAAACCCTGCTCGAACAGGCCATGCCCGCCATGAAGGCCAATTTCTTCGACATGGGCGCCTCGGCCAGCGTCTTCCCCTACGACCCGGTCTAGGCGGATAGCGCTTGGCGGAAGACAACGTCACCTACCAGAAATGCATCACCGGCGGTGATGGGGAAACCTATTGCCGCGCGGTCGATGCGACGGAAGCCACCGGACAGGGAGCTCAGCCTGCTGAGGAACTGCTTCCGCCGGTGGAAGACATCGTCAATCCGCTGCTCAAATGGCTGGAGCCGGCAAGGCCGTTCCTCGACGATCCGGCGGGCTGGCTCCACACCAAGGCGCAACAGCCTGAATTTCTCTACCCCATCCTGATCCAGCTGGGCTGCATCATCCTGGCGCTCGCGCTGGGCGCCCTGCTCACCCCGCCTTTCAAGCGCCTCATCACCGTCACGCTGCGCCGCTTTGTGGAGCCGCCTCGCCGCGAAGGGCTGGACGTCTTGCAAAAGGCGGTGCGACCGGCGCTCTGGTCCATCCTGCTGGCGGTGGCGGTGTCGCTGCTCAGTTCGATCGACCACCCGCTGATCCTTGTCCGGACGGCCCTGTCACTGGCCATTGCCTGGCTGGCGATCCGGGTGACGATGACCTTCCTGCCGGAGGAGCTGCGCGGCCTCGCCTCCTTCCTGACATGGACGTTTGCCATCTTCTTCGCGCTCGGCGTGCTGCCCGACGTCATAGGCTGGCTGTCAAGCATTGGTCCGTCCTTCGGCACTAGGCGGATCAGCCCGGTCTTCATCTTCCAGGCCATCCTGACCGCCGCTGTCCTGCTGTTCATCGCAAACCGCGCGGCCAAGTCGATGAAGCGGCGGGTCAACCATATCCCCAAAGTCGAGCCCTCGATCCGCATCCTGATCGGCAATGCCATCCAGATCGTTTTCATTGTTGCGGCCGCCCTGCTCACCCTTGCAGGGCTCGGCATTCCGCTCGGCGCGCTGACGGTGATCTCCGGTGCCATCGGCCTCGGCTTTGCCTTTGGTATGCAGAAAGTGGTCTCGAACTTTGTCTCCGGCATCGTCCTGCTCTCGGAGCGCTCGATCAAGCCGCAGGACGTGATCGAAGTCGGCGAGACGTTCGGCGTCGTGGAATCCCTCGGCCTGCGCTACACGTCCATCACGACGCAGGAAGGCAAGGAATTCCTGATCCCGAACGAAAAGCTGATGACCGACACGGTGATCAATTGGAGCTTTTCCAACAAGCGCGTACGCATCCACAAGGAGCTGCGCATCGACTACACGTCCGACCTCGAAGAGGCGATTGCCATCGTCATCGCCGCCGCCAAGGCGACCGAGCGCGTGATCAGCTGGCCCCAGCCGGTCTGTCTCGTGAAGGATTTCACCGATGAGTGCATCGTGCTGGAAATGCGCTTCTGGATCATCGACCCGGAAAACGGCACGGCCAATGTCGGCTCCAACATCCTGCGCGAAGTCTGGAAACGCTTCACCGAGAATGGCATGTCCGTGCCACTGCGCCGCAAGGAGCTGTTCATCGAACCGGACTCCGCGCTCAAGGTCGAGATTTCCCGGCCGAAGCGCACACCTGATCCGGCCCCCGCACCGGAACCGGAAGAAAATGAACCGGAACCGGACAGTGTGAAACAGGATGAAACAAAAGCGCGACCGCCGGAAGCCGATTAAGACGGCGCGCTACTCGGGGGAGTCCTCACTGGCCGGGTCTTCAACCGGCTCCAGAGACCGCGGACGCAGATCGGTTGGCCCGCCATCCTGTGCTTCCGACTGGCTCGCTGCGGCTTCAGGTTCCAGCGGCTCAGGCTCTTCCTCAATCGGCTCAGGCGCCTCAGCGGCATCGCCAAAACGTTCCTGCGCGCCTTCCAGGAAGGTATCGAACTCATCGTCCTCCGGAGCCACTTCGGGCTCAACGGTTTCCGGCTCGATCGCTTCCGGCCCGGTCTCAGGTTCCGGCGGCAAATCCGGCAATGGCTCCGGCTGCGGGGCGGGCTGGCCCTGTTGCGGCTGCGGGCGTGCCGGCGGCGGCGTATCGCCCAGCACACAGGCCGCGAGGCCCTGGCTGTGCACAACCCGCATCCGCGCCTGCAGCGTCCCGGCGCGTTTGTTGACATACGGCCCCGGAGGGTCGACGCGCCATTTGTTCGGGCTCGGCAGCACGGCAGCCAGCAACGCCGCCTCGCGCTCCGTCAGGTCGGCGGCGGACTTGCCGAACCGCGCTTGCGCGGCGGCCTCGGCCCCGAACAGGCCGTCTCCCCATTCAGCGACGTTCAGATAGGCTTCCATGACCCGGGCCTTGCCCCAGAATTTGTCGATGAAGACGCCCATCCACATGTCGCCCAGCTTGCGCGGCACGCCGCCGCCATTCCAGAGAAAGACATTCTTGGCGGTCTGCTGCGTGATCGTGGAGGCGCCGCGCGTGCGCTTGCCCTGACGGCGTTCATCCAGCGCCTTTTCGATGGCGGCCGTGTCGATGCCATTATGCTCACAGAAGCGGGAATCCTCAGCCGCAATGACCGCGCGCACGAGGTGAGGCGAAATCTCGGACAAGGGCACCGCCTCGCGCCGCACCGTTTCGCCGCCCACTGCCCGCTGCACCATCAGCACCGTGCCCGGAATGGGCAACCAGATCAGCGCCAGCGCATAGAGGTGAAGCGCCACGAACAGGCCCGCCAGAATGCGCACCGTCCAGTTCAGGAAGGTCAGGAACCCGCTCATCACTCTGTCATCCATTCCGCCAGAACGCCCGGATCCGTTTCCGGCTCCATCCGGAGGGCCTTTTCCGTCGCAAATCGGGCACGATCAAGGCGGGCCAGGGCCCAGATGGCTGCGCCGCGCACCACCGGCGCCGGATCGTCCAACAGCGGCAGCAGGCTGGCGACCAGCGCCCCCTCCTCCGAATTGCCGATGGCGATGCAGACATTGCGCACGAACCGGTCCCGCCCGATCCGCTTGATGGGCGAGCCTGAGAAGACTTCCCGGAACGTCGCATCCTTCAGCGCGGCGAGTTCATCCAGACCCGGCGCCTTCAGCTCGGCGCGCGCATGGAAGGCGTTCTCGCTCGCGGCTTCGGCAAACTTGTTCCACGGACAGACGGCGAGGCAATCATCGCAACCATAGATGCGGTTGCCCATCGCCGCGCGAAACTCTGCCGGGATCGGCCCCGAATGTTCAATGGTGAGATAGGAAATGCAGCGCCGCGCATCGAGCTGGTAGGGCGCGGGAAACGCATTGGTCGGGCAGATGTCCTGACAGGCCCGGCAAGAGCCGCAATGATCCGTTTCCGGTTCATCGGGCTCCAGCTCCGCTGCGGTCAGCATCACGCCGAGGAAGAACCATGACCCCAGCTCGCGGCTGACCAGATTGGTATGTTTGCCCTGCCAGCCGAGCCCGGCCTTTTCCGCCAGCGGCTTTTCCATCAGCGGCGCGGTATCGACAAAGACTTTCACCTCCGCGCCGGATTCGGCCACGAATTCCCGGGCGAGCTGTTTCAGCCGCTTTTTCAGCGTGTCGTGATAGTCCCGCCCCCGTGCGTAGACGGAGATGTTGCCAAGCGTCTTCTGTTCCAGCGTCTGCAGCGGGTCATGGTCCGGACCGTAATTCAGCGCGACGACCACGGCGGATTTCGCATCCGGCCACATCGCGGTTGGCGCCTTGCGCCGGTCCAGCGTCGTTTCCATCCAGTCCATGCTGCCATGATGGCCAGCCTCTACGAACGCTTCCAGCCGCTCGCCCGCCGCCCACGCCTCGTCCGCCCGCGCAATTGCCACGCCGTCAAAGCCAAGCGACCGGGCGAGGTGCTTGACGCGGATGTGGAGGGGATCGGGCAAGGTCTAGAAATCCAAATCGGTATAATGGGCCACGGGCCGTACCGCCTGCAACCGGTCGGCCAGCAAGGGCCGGAAGCTCGGACGCGACTTGATCCGGGCATACCAGTCTTTCAGCTCGGGTACGGCATTCCATTCGACATCGCCGAAATAGTCATAGGCCGACAAGTGCGCCGCTGCAGCGAGGTCTGCCAGCGTCAGGTCGCGGCAGGCGAGATAGCCGTTCAGTTCCAGCATGCCATTCAGGAAGGTCAGCCGGCCGCGCAGCGCATGGGCGCCCCGGCGCAGGCGCGCGGAATCCGGAAGCCGGTCGCGGCGCACCCATTGCATCACACGTTCGGTCAGCAGCGTGTCGGTCACCTCTTCGCAGGCCGCCTCGACCCAGGCCCACAGGCGGCGGACTTCGGCGCGCGCCGCCGGGTCTGCCGGCAACAGGGCGCGGCCGCTGGAGGTTTCTTCGAGATATTCGCAGATGGCGCGCGTACCGCAGGCAAACATGCGCGGCTCGCTGTCGAGCTCCACCAAAGCGGGCGCCACGGCCCCGTGCGTAAGGCGCGGCACATCCGGATGCGCTGCCCAGGGCGGCGATTCCAATGTCTCAAACCCCTCGCCCTTCTCACCGAGAACGAGACGCACCAGCCGTCCGGCCGGATCAAGAGGCCAATGGTAGAGCCGTTTCATGTCTTCAATGTCTCATGGCATCACTGAAAAGGTTGTTAAATTCAGCTGCATTAGGACGCTTTTGCCGGGACGTGTCCTATGTTTTTTTACGGTCAGACTGTTGCCACCGTTACAGGATCAAATTCATGCACCATTCCCGGTTTCGCGCTGCCCTGGCATGCGCGGTCTCCCTCCTTGCGCTTCACGCCTGCGGAAATGCGGGCTCCCAGTCCGGCGCGGACCTCATCTCCGAACCCCAGCCGGTTGAAATACAGGTGCCTCCGGCAGGCCAGTTGCCGACCGATGTGACCCCACTTGCCTACCGGCTGGACCTGAAAACCGATCCGGACGCCGAAGGCTTCTCCGGTACAGTGGCGATCGACGTGTCGCTGGCCGCGCCGCATGCGCGCATCTGGCTGCATTCGGTGGAACAGGACATTCTCGGCGCCAAGGCCGTGCTGGACAATGGCACGGAAATCCCGGCCACTTTCACTGGCAACCAGGCGCCGGGCGGCGTCGCCCGGCTCGATTTCGACTCGCCGGTCCCGGCCGGCACGGCGACGCTCGAAATCAGCTACACCGCGCCCTACAATCTGGGCCTCGCCGGTCTCTACAAGGCGGTGCAGTCCGACACCGATTATCTCGCCACCCAGATGGAGCCGATTGATGCGCGCCGCATGGTGCCCTCTTTCGACGAGCCGCGCTTCAAGACGCCGTGGAGCGTCACCGTCACCGCGCCAAACGGCATGCAGGTCGTTGCCAATGGTGCAGAGATCAGCGCCGAGCCCGCCGAGGATGGCTGGACCCGGCATGTCTTTGCCGAAACACGCCCGATTCAGTCCTATCTGGTCGCCCTCGCGGTCGGCCCTTACGAGACGCGGCCCGCCCCGGCCATTCCGGCCAATGCCCTGCGCGAGGCGCCCGTGCCCCTGCGCGGCTTTGCAGCCCGTGGCAAGAAAGAGCAACTCACCGAGTCGCTCGACATTACCGACGAGATGCTGCTCTGGCAGGAAGCCTATTTCGACTATCCGTACCCTTATGGAAAACTTGACCTGATTGCCGCGCCGGAATTTGCCTATGGCGCGATGGAGAATGCCGGCGCAATCATCTATCGCGAAGCCGCCCTCCTGATGAACGAGCAGACCAGCCTGTCGCGCCGCCGCGGCATCCTGACAACACACGCCCACGAGCTGGGCCATCAATGGTTCGGCAATCTCGTCACGCCGAAATGGTGGAACGACATCTGGCTGAACGAGGCCTTCGCGACCTGGATCAGCTACAAGACGATGGACGGCGTCGACCCGGACGGCGAATGGACCCTCAGCCCGATCCTGGCCGGGCTCAGCGCAATGGGCGCCGATAGCCTTCAATCGGCGCGACAGATCCGCAATCCGATCAATGCCAATGGCGACATTCTCGACGCGTTCGACTCCATCACCTATCGCAAGGGCGGCAGTGTGCTGAACATGTTCGAGACCTATCTCGGCGAAGAGGCGTTCCGCGAAGGCATTCGCCTGCACATGCGCCGCTTCGAGGACAGTGTCGCCGATGCGGACGATTTCATGCAGAGCCTCGCTGACGGGTCCGGCCAGCCGGACGTGGTGGACGCCTTCAGCAGCTATATCAGCCAGCCCGGCATTCCATCGCTGGATGTGGCCGTGTCCTGCCCTGCCCCGGATGCGGGCCTGATCACGATCACCCAGCAACGCTACGCGCCGCTTGGCTCTGACATCGAAACGGACACGCAAGTCTGGAACGTGCCCTTCGCGGCCCGCCTGAACGGGCCGGCAGGCGACCGCACGATCCGCCAGATGCTGACCGAGCCGGTTACCGAAATCCCGCTTGATGGCGACTGCCCGGACTGGGTGATGCCGAATGCGGGCGGCACGGGCTATTGGCGCTTCAACACCAATTCCAGAAATCTCTCCGGCCTCATCTCCGGCTTTGACAGCCTGTCGGCTGGCGAACAGATCATGTTTGCCGACGCGCTGATCTCCGGCTTCCGCGCGGGCCGCATCAGCACCGATGACCTCCTGAAGGGATTGGCCGCAACGACCGACGGCCACCCCCGCGCCGTCTCCGAAGGCTTCGCCATTCTCCCGACGCTCGACCGGATGCTGGACACATCGGAAACAGTGCACCTGCACGCCTGGGTCCAGCGCACCTATGGACCGCTGGCGGAGTATCTGGAATCCCGTCCGGCGACCGCGCAAAGCCAGCAGGAAATGCTGCTGCGCGACAAGCTCTATGGCCTGCTGCTGGAATATGGCGAGCGTCCGGCAGAGCGCCGCGCGCTTCTGGCGCGCGCCCGGCAATATGTCGGTCTGGCCGGCGAGCCGGATGCGACGGCCATCGCGCCGGAAGACCTGGCCACGGCCATGAAGGTCGGTGTCGAAGATGGCGGACAGGCCTTCTATAAGGCGGCAAAAACCTATCTCGCGACCACGACGAACCAGAATGAGCGCTCCACCATCCTCCGTACGCTGGCCAATCGCGGCGACGCCAAAATCGTGACGGATCTGATGCAGACTGTGCTCAAGGGCGACTATTCGACCGACGAGGTCTACGCGGTCGTCGCCAGCGGCATGGCGAATGTCGAGGCGCAGGACACGGCCTGGAAGGCGCTCACGGCGAATTTCGAAACCGTGATCAACCGGCTGCCGGAAATCCGCAAACCGCAGATCGCGGGCGTCACGGGCTATTTCTGCAGCGTGCGCATAGCGACCGAGGCCGAAACCTTCCTGGAAGAACAGGCGCATTTGATTCCCGGCTATGAGCGCTCATTGGCCCAAGGCATCGAAACCGCCACGCTTTGCAGTGCCCTGCGCGCCCAGAAAGCGTTGGATGTGAAGAATTTCTTCCAACAGTAAATGCCGCGCAAGGGCCCGTATTCCGGGCCTTTGCGCCAATTGAATTCATCTGAGACGCCAGGCCTGTACCTTGTCCGGGTCGCTTCTTTCTCACATGGGAAGCGGCGGTCCGGCCGGGACGGCGCTCACGTTCCGGTCAGCGGATGGGAGGCGGCCCGCTGCGCAGGGGCATGACCTTTCCCACTCCAATGCCATTTCCCGTCCCTGCCGGAGGCGTCGCCTCCCATCCGCAAGGACCTCAAGACAAGAAAAACCGGAAGGGCTGGGCCCTGTCCGGCCAGTTGCGCAGGGATCAGTGCCGCATGAATTGGCGCAGGGCGTCGGCCGCCAGCGCAAACCGCGCAAAGGCCCAATTGCGGTCCTTGCCCAGCGTGTGCAACTCGGCCAGCAGGGCTTTGCGCGCCTCGTTGCGCTCCGACAGCCAGGCCTCTACTCCGTCTCCGGCAAGCGCCTTCTCGGTGGCATCGGCCTGCATCCGCACCAGTTCGTTCAGCAGGCGCCGGCCCGCAACCCGGTCCCAATAGTCTGCATGCAGCAAATTGTCCCGCGCCATGGCGCGCAGGCGGTCGATGCGCAGCTGGTCGCCAATCGTGTAGAACGCCTTGCCCGCCTCCTCCACACTGCCGCCGACCTTACCGGCTAGGTCCACCACCAGCAAGCCTTGCGCGAAATACCCCATCGCAGCGGCCCAGCGGGAGATTTCCTCTGGCGCGCTACGCTTCATCAGGCTGCGGGCCTCCCGTTCGATCCGCGCTGCCGGGAAGGGCGAATGAATGCTCGCCAGGATGATCTTGAACTCATTGAGCGGGGCTTCGGTGTGCTGTACGGCGTCCCCGACATGCAGGTCCGGATGCGTCTCGATGAACCAGAGCGCGGCATCGACCATGGCGCTGGCGGCATGCAGGCGCAGATCGGTCTGCACGTCGGCTGGCACCACATTGTCGAGCTGGTCGACCTCGCGCTGGAAGCCGTCGAAATTCAGCACGGCGCGGGCCGCTTCAAGGCCGCGTGTCACCTGCGCATTGTCGCCGCCGGTCACCTCGCGCAAGCGCAGCAGGGCCACCGGCCCGGCCATGTCCAGCACGCGGTTGGCAATTATGGTGGCGATGATCTCTCGCTTCAGGCGATGGTTCGACATCGCCTTGGAATAGGTGTTGATCGGGCTCGGGAAATAATTGATCAGCAAATCGTTGAAATACGGATCGTCCGGAATGTCCGAAGCGACAATGTCGTCGAACAGGGTGATCTTCGACCAGGCCAGCAGCACGGCCAGTTCCGGCCGGGTCAGCGGCTGTCCGCGTTCAGCGCGCACCTTCATCTCGCCGGTTTCCGGCAGGGTTTCCAGCGCCCGGTTCAGCACGCCCCGGTCTTCGAGATATTCCATCAGGCGCTCAAGCGCGTCATGGTCTTCCTTCGCCTTGGCTTCAGCCAGCGTCAGCGCAAAGGTCTGCGTGTAATTGTGGCGCAGGACGAGGGCCGCAACTTCATCCGTCATGTCGGCGAGCAGGTCATTGCGCCTGGCCGGGTCAAGGTCTCCCTCGCGGATCGCCTCGGCGGCCAGGATCTTGATGTTCACTTCGTGGTCAGAGGAATCGACGCCAGCGGAATTGTCGATGGCATCGGTGTTGATGCGCCCGCCGCGCAGGGCAAACTCGATCCGCCCGGCCTGGGTGACGCCGAGATTGGCCCCTTCCCCGATGACTTTCACCTTCAGCTCGTCCGCATCGACCCGGATCGCATCATTCGCGCGGTCGCCCGCGGCGGCCTGGGTCTCATGGGCTGCCTTCACATAGGTGCCGATGCCGCCGAACCAGAGCAGGTCGGCTTCGGCCTTCAGCAGGGCATGGAGCAATTCGTCCGGCGTGACCGCATCCCGGGACAGGCCGGTGAGCGCCTTGATCTCGTCGGTCAGCGTGATCGACTTGGCCGAGCGTTCGAAGATACCGCCGCCCTTCGACAGGATACCCTTGTTGTAATCGGCCCAGCTTGATTGCGGCTTGTCAAACAGGCGTTGGCGTTCGGACAGATTCTTGGCGGCATCCTGCGGATTCGGATCAATGAAGATGTGCAGATGGTTGAACGCCGCGACCAGACGGATTTCCGGCGACAGCAACATGCCATTGCCGAACACGTCGCCGCTCATGTCGCCGACGCCGATCACAGTGAACGGCTCTGTCTGGATATTCTTGCCCAGTTCGCGGAAGTGGCGCTTGACCGCTTCCCAGCCGCCGCGCGCCGTGATGCCCATCTTCTTGTGATCATAGCCAGCCGAGCCGCCAGAGGCGAAAGCATCGCCGAGCCAGTGGCCCATCTCTTCGCTGATGGCATTGGCCGTGTCAGAGAAAGTCGCCGTGCCCTTGTCGGCCGCGACCACGAGATACGGGTCCTCGCCATCCCAGATGATCGTGTCGGCAGGATGCACCACCTCCCCTTCCACGAGATTGTCGGTAATGCCGAGCAGCGCGCGGATGAATTCCTTGTAGGCATCCCGGCCAGCCTCGAACCAGGCATTGCGGTCGCTGCGGTCCGGCAGCTGTTTGGGCAGGAACCCGCCCTTGGAGCCAACCGGCACGATGACAGCATTCTTGACCTGCTGCGCCTTCACGAGCCCCAGCACTTCGGTGCGATAGTCGGACGCCCGGTCAGACCAGCGCAGGCCGCCACGCGCAACCGCGCCGAACCTGAGGTGCACGCCTTCGACCCGCGGGCTGGACATGTAGATTTCGCGGAAGGGTTTCGGTTCCGGCAGGTCTTCCAGCTCGCGGCTGGCAATCTTGAGGCTGACAAAGCTGTAGGGCTCGCCATCGCCATTGGTCTGGTAGAAATTGGTCCGCTGCACGGCGAGGATCAGGTCCGCAAGGCGGCGCAGTACCTGGTCGTCGGCCAGGGCCGACACATCGCGCAAGGCTTCCTCGATGTCGGCGCGCACTTTCTCCGCCTCATGCTCGCGCTCGGCCAGAGACATGTCACGGGCCGGGTCGAGGCGGATGGCAAACAATTCCAGCAATTGGCGCGCAATCGACGGATAGGAGGACAGCGCGGTCTCCTGGACATATTGCGGCTGGTCCATGCCGCTCTGGCGGCGATAGCCTGCCAGCGCGCGGATCAGGGCCGCGTCGCGCCAGCTAGCATCGGCGCTGAGCACCAGCTTGTTGAAGCCGTCATTCTCGGCGCGTCCGCTCCAGACCGCCACGAAGGCGTTTTCCAATTCCGTACGGATGGTGTCGAGATCAATCGCGGTGTCGCCCGACACGCACATGACCACGTCATGGACCCAATAGGTCTCCGGCGCGTCCTCAGCAGGCTTCTCGGTTGGCCGGACCGGATAGCCGGTCTCGAAATCGACGAAGAATCCCATCTGTTCGAAGATCGGCACACAGGCCGATAGCGGGATGGAGCCATTGCGGGAATAGATCTTCACGCGGATCTTGTCGTCGCCGTCGCCATTCAACCGGTAGGCCCGTGTCAGGATCGGATAGGTCGCGGACAGATTGGCCATCGCCGCCACATCCCGCATCGCCTCATCCGGGCCGAAGGATTCGCGATAGGCCGCATTGAAGGCGCCGATGAAGGAACGCGCATTTTCCTGATGAACGCGTTCCAGGTCGGACTGGACCAGCGCCGACCGGAAGCCTTGCTCCCAGGTGCGGGTAATCTGGACAATGCGCTGTTCTAGCGCGGCAAGGTCCGGCAGCGGATGGCCCTGGTCCAGCCAGATCTCGAAATGGACCCGGACCAGCGTCTCGGAGTCGAAATACGGCCGGAAGCGGGTCACGCGGCCCTTGTAGGCCGTGACCAGTTCCTGCGTGATGCGCTGGCGCATCGCCGTGTCATAGGCCTCGCGCGGCACATAGACGATGGCGGTGACAAACCGGTCGAACTGGTCCTGCCGCACGAACAGACGCGTGCGCGGCCGGCCAATCAGGTGCAGCGCGCCGACGATGATCGGATGCAGGATCTTGGATGAAGTCTGGAACAGCTCGTCGCGTGGCCAGGTCTCCAGCAAATTCGTCAGCGCCTTTTCGGTATGCCCGCCGGGGGTCGCGCCGGAGGCTTCGAGGATGGCCGCGATACGGCGGCGGATCAGCGGAATGGAGCGGGCCGTCTCATCATAGGCTTCGGCCGTGAACAGGCCGAGAAAGCGCACTTCGCCATTCACGCGGCCTTGCGCGTCATATTTCTTCACGCCGACATAGTCGCAGGCCACCCGGCGGTGCACGAGGCTCACCAGCGTCGATTTGGCAACAAGGATCGGATACGGCTCGGACAAATGCGCGCCGATCTCGGGCGTCAGAACCAGGGGCTCGGCTTCAGGCGAGAGCACGTTGAGTTCCTCATCGCGCAGAACGCCCAGATTGGAGCCCTCGACCATGATCGGCTCTTCGGGCAGCACATGCCCGTCCGCATCCGTCTCGAACTCATATTCACGGCACCCCAGGAACACGAAATGCTCGCGAGAGAGCCATTTCAGGAAGGCAACAGCCTCGTCGCGGTCCATGTTCTTCAGATGGGTCACGCCCTTCAGGCGGTCGATCTCCTGCTGCATGCGGGCACGCATGGGCTCGAAATCTGCGACGGCCACAGCATTGTGCGCGAGCGCCTGACGCACCCCGGCCTTCAACCGGACGGCCTCTTCATGTGTCAGAATGGGCAAATGGACCTGAATGATCGACACGCTGCGGCCATCCTGCAGCTTGATGATCGGGTGGAACAGCGCCGCCACCTCGAATCCCTGCGCGCCGCATTCGCCGAGCACAGAATCCACGAGGAACGGCATGTCGGGGCTGACGGTCTCAAGGATGGTGCGGGACAGGGAGTTGCCCTCCTCCCCCTCGACATCCAGAAGGACACGGACGTCCTGATCGCCCGCTGCGACCGTCTCTGCCCAGCTCCAGTGTCGGCGCGCGAGGAATTTTAAGTCCCCGTCGGTCAATCCGGTGAGGTCTTCGTGCCCTGATTCCCGCTGAATCTGGTCAAAAACCTGCTCCATCGGCTCTGGAGAAGCAGAATTTACTGTCATGTGAGTGTCTCGCGAAAGAACTTAACGATGTTCCCATCTAGACCGCGTGGCAGGTGGGCACAACTCATAGCGGCAAATGAAGTGCCGCGGGGTCATGATACATCTGTGAAGAACGCGCCAGGCCCCAAAAAGTGGGGGTCCGATAAAAGCGGACCCGCCGAACGGGGACGTGTCCGGCGGGCCCTACAGGCCGATTCCGCAGGCTGGGTGGGGGGACGCACGCGGAGGGCCTGATCTCGTTAAATTTGCAAGCGCCATGCCGATTACAAGGGCGCGTCAGCAGCACTTACATTACCAATAATTGAGTATGGGGTCTGAACCGGATTCGCAATTATTAACTTTCCTCACACTTGGCATAATTTATCGATTTTCACCATAGGCAGGCTCAGTGGCTTCTGCATCTTCTGAGGTCGAATTCGCACATTTTCCCTGTGGATTTCCATCCGCCGACAAGAGGATGGCGATCCATCTCGTGCTGCTGGATTGCGCGAAGAAAATCATCATCAACACGGTCAATGGCGCCGACAGGAACATGCCGGGGATGCCCCAGATCGCGCCCCATATGGCCAGTGACAGCAACACAACCAGAGCCGACAGGTTGAGGGATTCCCCCATCATGCGCGGCTGGATGAAATTGCCGATCGAGAACTGCCAGAAGCTGACCGCCACGAACACGATGGCGGCATAAATGTAATTGTCCTGCGGCGGCGCACCCGGAATCCATGCAGGCAACTCAGGTTGCACGATGGCGAACAGCGGCGGCACCAGCGCCGCGACAATCGACCCCACGGTCGGGATATAATTGAGCACAAATATCAAGGCTGACAGGAACAGCGCATTTTTTACCCCCAAAGCGAGGAGGGAAAAATAGGTGAGCACCGTGATCAGGGCCGAGATCACGGTCTGCGTCCACAAATAGGTTTCAATGCTGCGCCGTGCCTCGTCACCGATCTCGCGCACCTGCGCGCGCCGCTCGAAGCTGGGAAAGATATTGTCCAGTTTCCGGGTCCAGCTGGACTGCGCCAGGAACAGGAAGGCGACATAGATCAGGATCAGGACCAGGTCGCCCGACAGGTCTCCGGTCTCATTGGCAATGGTGGCGAAGAAACGCTGCCCGGTCTCGTTGAACAGGAGTTCCTGCAGCGTCGGCGCGCCCGACATGTGCAGCAGCGTGTACCCCTCCGAGATCATGTCATTGATCCGCGTTTCATACTCGCCCGCGTCGCGTCCGAACTCGGCGATGCCATTGGCCAGCAGGGCCATGAACCCGAAAAACCCGCCCAGAACGATCAGGACGGCGAAAATTCGCGCATGCCCGATTTTGAGCGTGCGCGACCAATTGTCGATCATCGTGGCAAAGCCCTCGATGACCAGGAACAGGAAAACCGCCAGCGCGAAGGGCGCGAGAATGCTCCGGCCAAAATGCAGGAAGGTCAGGATGACCCCGGTAGCGATGATCCAGATACCTGTCTTCGTCGCGCGATCCATGATCTTTCCCCGGCCTGACTTCCGGCACGGTGCTGAGAGCCTCGCCCCACGTCAAGAGCCTGCGCCTGTGCCCTTGCCGAATCCGGTGAATTCTCTAGCGTCGCCTCCTGTATGGAATGAAGGGGACAGGATGATGGAATCCATCTTTATCGGCGGCGCGGATGCAGATGGCACGGGGCAGCCGAATGTGGCGCAGGACCTGTTGCTGAAAATCGCCAACCGTCACGGCCTGATCGCCGGCGCAACCGGGACCGGCAAGACCGTCACCCTGCAAAACCTTGCTCAGGGCTTTTCCGATGCAGGCGTTCCCGTCTTCTGCGCCGATGTGAAGGGCGACCTGTCCGGCATCTGCATGCCTGGCAGCACCGACCACAAGCTGCACGAGAAATTCGTCGCGCGCGCCAACAAGATCGGCCTCGGCGACTATGACTATGCCGCCGCTCCGACCGTGTTCTGGGATGTGTTCGGCGAGAATGGCCACCCGATCCGCACCACCATCTCCGAAATGGGCCCCCTGCTCCTGTCACGCCTGATGGATCTGACCGAAGCGCAGGAAGGCGTGCTGAACATCGCCTTCGAATATGCCGACGACAATGGCCTCCTGCTGCTCGACCTGAAGGATCTGCGCAAGCTGCTCGTCCATATGAGCGACAAGGAAGTGCGCGACGAACTCAGCAAGGAATACGGCAATGTGGCCTCCTCCTCGCTTGGCGCCGTGCAACGCAATCTGCTGGTGCTGGAGCGCGAGGGCGCAGATTTCTTCTTCGGCGAACCGGCGCTGGAACTGCCCGACATGATGCGCACCCACACCGACGGGCGCGGCATCGTGAACGTGCTGGACGCCACGCGCCTGATCAACAGCCCGAAACTCTATTCCACCTTCCTGCTCTGGCTGCTGTCGGAACTGTTCGAGCAGCTGCCGGAAGTGGGCGATCCGGACAAGCCGCGCCTCGTCTTCTTCTTCGATGAAGCCCATCTCCTGTTTGATGATGCGCCCGGCGCGCTGATGCAGAAGATCGAACAGGTCGTGCGCCTGATCCGCTCGAAAGGGGTCGGGGTCTATTTCGTCACGCAGAACCCGCGCGACTTGCCGGAAAGCGTGCTGGCACAGCTGGGCAACCGGCTGCAACATGCCCTGCGCGCCTACACACCGGCGGAACGCAAGGGCGTGCGCGCCGCCGCCCAATCCTTCCGCGAAAACGAGAATTTCGACACCGAAGAGGTCATCACCCAGTTGGGCGTCGGCGAAGCGCTGGTCTCGACGCTGGATGCCAAGGGCGCGCCGAGCATCGTGCAGTGGACGGTAATCCGCCCGCCCGCCTCGCGCCTCGGCCCGGCTACCGACGCCGAACGCAAATCCATCCAGAATGCCAGCCCCGTCGCCGGAAAGTACGAAAAGGCGATCGACCGCGAGTCGGCCTATGAGGTGCTTGAGGCGCGGGAAGTGAAAGCCGCCGAGGAGGCCGAAGAACTGGCCAAGAAGGAAGCCAAGGCGCAGGCGGAACTCGACAAGAAGAAAAAGAAGACCACCACGCGCCGCCGCAGCTCGCGCCGGATGAGTTCGCTCGAAAAGGCCGGAAACCAGGCGGCCCGCACGGCCAGCCGGGAAGTCGTCCGCTACATCCTGCGCGGCATCATGGGCACATTCAAACGCTAGTCCGGATCAGTTCGGCAGACGGCCCGCTTCGGAATCGTCTTCCGCATAGGCCTCGTCCTCGTCCGGCAGATCCTCGTCCATGGCCTCGATCTCGGCGAGGGCCGCATCCATGTCCTCGGACTCGGCCATCTCCGGCGCGGCCTCGTAGGTGTCCTCGAATTCCTCGTCGATATATTCAGACGCCTCGTCCACGCCCACAACCGCCATGACCTCTTCGGTCTTCGGCTTGCGCTTCCAGAAGGGTGCATGCGGGTCAGCCTGCCGGTCGTACCGCATGCTGTAATATTCGTGTGCGGTATGGGTCAGCGGGCGCGGCGTCAGGTGCAGGCCATACTGGCGCAGGCGCTCGACCACTTCATCGCGCAAATGCATGCCGGGGAAGGAATGCGCCGAAAAGCCGTGCGCCTTCATCCAGTCACGCACATGCCAGCTGCGCACCATGCCGGCCTCGGACGGCCGCACGCCGGCATGTTCTTCCCACATATAGAGCGTCGCAATGCCATTGATCGTGGCGTCCATCGCATCATCAAGAGCCGGCGTCAGGTCGCGCTTCTGGGCCAGATAGGCCCGCAACGCCATCTTGCGTGCTTCCAATTCCTGATAGGTCGCGCCAATCACGGCGATCGCATTGCGATTGGTCCGGATCAGCGAGGCGTTCACGCCGTCCAGCTGCGGATGCTGTACCGGCAGCAACACGTCCGGCCCGGCTTCCTGTGTGTCGACGATCTGGGCGACCTCATTCACCATGCGCTGCAGATTGATTCGCATTTCGTGGCTGACGCCGTCGAGGGCTGAGATCGCGCCGTCGCGCTCCTCATCCCTGAGCCGCCAGAGCTGCCAGGCGATCATCAGCGCCGCGGCTATCAGCAGGCCGAGCCCGCCGGTGAAGAATGTGTAGAACTGCGCTTCACTCATTCTGAGATCCCCTCAACGCGTACCCCGTTTACCATGCCTCCCCGCACAGCGCCCGGTTAAGTGTTGGTAAACCTTAGCCGTTGAGGGCGCGCCCGGCAATCACCTGAAGCCTGCTGAGCAGGTCGGGGTCGCGCGCCTGGGGCGCGGTAATCAGCGCATGGTCCAGACAGGTGTCAGTGCCGTTCGGGTCCGGGGTCCGCTCGGTACCGGACAGGGTTTCTGCAAGGCGGACAACAGCCTTGCGCGCCAGGGCGCTGTTCTGGCCCATGACTTCCAGCACATTCGTGACCGAGACCGCCTCGGTTTCCGCCCGCCAGCAATCATAGTCGGTGACCATGCAGAGAATGGCGTAAGGCAGCTCGGCCTCGCGCGCGAGCTTGGATTCCGGCATTGCCGTCATGCCGATCACGTCACAGCCCCATTGGCGATAGAGCTTCGATTCGGCGAGCGACGAGAATTGCGGGCCTTCCATGGCGAGATAGGTGCCGCCGCGATGCATCTTGGCGCCGACTGCCTCCGCCGCATCGGCCGCCAGGCCGGACAGGCGCGGGCAGACCGGCTGCGCCATCGAGACGTGCGCCACCATGCCGGGGCCGAAGAAGGTCTTGTCGCGCGCAAAGGTGCGGTCGATGAACTGGTCCGCGGCAAGGAAATGGCCGGGCGCATATTCTTCCTTCAGGCTGCCGCAGGCCGAAATGGACAGGATATCGGTGACGCCGGCCGCTTTCAGCGCGGCAATGTTCGCCCGGTAAGGCACCTCGGTCGGCGTCAGGCGATGGCCCCGTCCATGACGCGGCAGGAAGACCAGCTCCACCTCCCCTATCCGGCCCCGCACCAGCTTATCGGATGGCGTCCCCCAGGAGGTCTCAACACTTTCCTCGCGGCGGTCTTCAAGACCGCCGATCTCGTAAAGGCCCGATCCGCCGATGATGCCGAGGGTCCATTTGCTCATATGCTGCTCCGGAATAAGAAAACCCCGCCCTTGGATCAGCCAGGGGCGGGGTCGTCAATTCAAAGCTCTGTCAGCCGTCTGCTAGTGCTCGACGTTGCGCCAGATGCGCTTGTAGGAGAACCAGAGCAGGATCGCGAGGATGCCAAAATAAACCATCACGGCAAGACCGAGCGATTTGCGGTTGGTCTGCTTCGGTTCACCGGCCCAGGCGAGGAATTGTGCCACATCATGGGCCATCTGCTCGACGGTTGCTTCGGTGCCATCGCTATACTCGACGCGGCCCGGAATGAGTTGCGGCGGCATGGCGAGGAAGCCGCCCGGAGGCGCATGGCGCGGGTCGCCTTCGAATTGCGGCACCGTGTCACCCGGCATGTACGGATTGTAGTACTGGCCGGCATTCTGGATCAGATAGCCTTCATAATGGTCATCACCATGACCGATATGCAGCTTGGACGTGTCGATCAGGGTCTGCACTTCGGCGGGCGTGTCGTCGCTCGGATCGTCCGGCGTGCCGCCATCAGAGGCTTCGGTCACAACGCGCTCGGAATAGACTTCCTCATCCGGATAGCCTGACAGCAGGCTGTAGACATAGGACGCGCCATCATGACGGGCCTTGTAGATCACCGACAGGTCCGGTGGCACAGCGCCGCCATTGGCCGCGCGCGCAGCATTGTCGTTCGGATACGGGCTGCGGAACGTGTCAGCCGGCGTCGCCGGACGGAAATCGAAGTCTCCGGCCTCGTTTGGCGTCGGGCTGAGGATTTCGTTCTGTGCGGCCAGTGCCTTCACATACGGGTTATCGTTCGGGTTCGGATATTCCGGATCATAGAACGGGCCGCCCGGATCGCCGAGATTGCGGTAGCTGAGCAGCTTCATCGAGTGACAGGAAGAACACACTTCCTGATACACCTGATAGCCGCGCTGCAGGGAGGCCTGGTCGAACTGACCCGTCACGCCTTCAAAGGGCCAGCCCTCTTCCGGTTCATGCGGGTGAGCGGCGCCGCCGGCAGCATGCGCTGACGCGGCGATCATGAGACCGGCAAGACCGGCAGTAAGAATGCGGAACGCTTTCATGATTTTCCCCAAAGCTCCCTATTCAGCCGGTACGGCCGAGGCCGACGCCTTGTGGCGCTTCAGCACGGATTTATGGATCGATTCCGGCAGCTCTTTCGGCTTCTCGGTCAGACCGAGGAAGAAAAGGAGCACGAAGAACCCGAAATAACAGAAGGTCAGGATCAGCGAGAAGTGACGGAACAGGAAGGTCGGTGCCGGCACGGCGGAGAGCGAGGCGTTCGCATCCGCTGGCAGGGTTTCCATGAACCGTTTCGCATCGACATAGGCTTCATGGCCGCCCTTGTACTCGCTGGTCGCTTCCTGACCGCCTGCTGTGTAGCTGACCACCAGTTTCGGATCGCCCTGCAGCGCCGGGATCACGGCATCATCAGGGTTTGCCGCGCCACACCAGCCGAGCAGGAGGCAGACTGCGACAAAGCCGAAGAAGAACTGCTTGGCCACCGGACGGTAGCGCATGGACTTCACTTTCGACGTGTCGAGCCAGGGCAGGATGAACAGGACCGCAATGGCCGCGAACATGAAGATCACGCCGAGCAGCTTGGCCGGGATCGGGCCGAGATCGAACGTGATGGCACGCAGGATGGCGTAGAATGGCAGCAAATACCATTCGGGCACGATGTGCGCTGGCGTCACCAGCGGGTTCGCTTCGATGTAGTTGTCAGCGTGGCCCAGCACGTTCGGCGCGTAGAAGACGAAGACCGCAAACATGATCAGGAAGATCACGATCGCGAAGGCATCCTTCACCGTGTAGTACGGGTGGAACGGTACGGTATCTTTCGCGACATCCTGAACCTCGACACCGGTCGGGTTGTTGTTGCCCGGCACGTGCAGTGCCCAGACGTGCAGGATGACTGCACCGACGATCATGAAGGGCAGAAGATAGTGCAGCGAGAAGAAGCGCTGCAGCGTCTGGTTGCCGATGGACGGTCCGCCGAGGATCCAGGTCTGGAGGCTCTCACCCACCAGCGGGATCGCGCCGAACAGGCCGGTGATCACGTTCGCGCCGTGATAAGACATCTGGCCCCAGGGCAGCATGTAACCAAGGAATGCCGTCGCCATCATCAGCAGGTAGATGACACAGCCGAGAATCCAGAGGACTTCGCGCGGCGCCTTGTACGAGCCGTAATAGAGCCCGCGGAACATGTGCAGATAAACCGCAAGGAAGAACATCGAGGCGCCATTGGCGTGGATGTAACGCAGCAGCCAGCCATATGGCACGTCGCGCATGATGCGCTCGACCGAAGCGAAGGCGCCATCGACGCTGGCTTCATAGTGCATGGCCAGGATGATGCCGGTAAGGATCTGAACGACCAGACAGACGGCGAGAATCCCGCCGAACGTGTACCAGTAATTCAAATTCTTCGGCGTCGGGAAATTGATGGCCGTGTCCTGGGCAAACCGGACGATCGGCAGACGCGTATCGAGCCATTTCGTAAAGGCGTTGGTCGGCGTGTAGGAAGATTCGTGTCCACTCATCTGCGGTATCCTTCCCTTAAAGCGAAATATTGATCACGGAATCGGACACGTAATTGTAGTCCGGAACCGGGAGGTTTGTGGGGGCCGGGCCTTTGCGGATGCGGCCAGACGTATCGTAGTGCGAGCCGTGGCATGGGCAGTACCAGCCACCGAAATCACCCGTGTTGCCCTGCGCCGGACCAACCGGAACGCAGCCGAGGTGTGTACAGGAACCGGACGTGACCAGGATGGCCGGGTTCAGCGAGCCGTCGCCCTTGGGACGCAGGCGCTCGTCATCGGTCTGCGGGTCCCGCAATGTGGCGACGTTCACGGAGTCCGCTGCAGCAATCTCGGCCGCCGTACGGTGGCGCACGAAGAAAGGCTTGCCACCGATCAGGACGCGGATTTCGCCGCCCAGAGGGATTTTGGACACATCGACATCCAGCGCTGAAGCCGCCTTTGTGTCAGCGGCCGGGTTCCACTGGTCAACAGCGGCCCAGGCAAACATGGCAGCGCCGCCAAAGGCGACCGCACCGGTGGCGATGTGAATGAAATTGCGGCGATCGTCGTCGATCATCTCGCCGTGTTCGTGTGCAGGTGTGTCAGTCACGCTTATCCCGTCCCTTGCGAAGGCAGAAATCTGGGCCCGTCATACAGGAGCCCGCCCCCTTGCACATTGCGGCAAGTGGGCGCGGGTGCCTCCCCATAAACTACTATCCGCAGCGCGTTATCCTGACTTGGCGCCTGTGACAACAGGGCGCTTGCAAGTGTCGCAGTCCAAGCGCCATGTGTCGCGCCATGATGGATGGTGATCTCGAAACGAAGAAGACCCGCGCCCGCGACTGGTTCCGCGCGCTGCAGGAAGACATCTGCGCCCGCTTGGAGGCGCTGGAAGACGCCGCCGAACGGCCTTTGTATTCCGGCGAGCCCGGCCGGTTCGAGCTGACCGAGTGGAAACGCGGCGACGGCAGCGAAGACCTTGGCGGCGGCCGCATGGGCCTGATGCGCGGCAAGGTGTTTGAAAAGGTCGGGGTTCACTTCTCGGAAGTCCACGGCACCTTCTCCGAAGCCTTTGCGGCGCAGATTCCCGGCGCGGACAAGTCAGATGGCCGCTTTTGGGCCTCCGGCATTTCGCTGATCGCGCATCCCCGCAATCCGAAAGTGCCTGCCGCGCACATGAATACCCGCATGCTGGTGACCAGCCAGTCCTGGTTCGGGGGCGGCGGAGACCTCAATCCCCTGCTCGACTATCAGCGCGATCAGGACTTTGAAGACACGGTCGATTTCCACGCCGCCATGAAGGCTGCCTGCGACACGCATTCGGGCGCCGACTACGCGCAGATGAAAGAGACCTGCGACACCTATTTCCATCTCGCCCACCGGGACGAGCCGCGTGGTACCGGCGGCATCTTCTATGATCGCTTCAATACCGGCGACTGGGAGGTCGATTTCGCCTTCACCCAGCAGGTCGGCATGCAGTTCGCGGAGATCTACCCGAAACTGGTTGCCCGGCGCATGAACAAGACCTGGAGCGAGGCCCAGCGCGAGGAACAACTGATCCAGCGCGGCCGCTATGTCGAGTTCAACCTGCTCTACGACCGTGGCACGACCTTCGGCCTGAAAACCGGCGGTAATGTAACGAGCATTCTCTCCTCCATGCCCCCTGTCGTGAAATGGCCATAGGCAGGCATTCTGCCGGGACGATTCCCGTCCGGAATTTGGGCAGAGGATCGAAAAATCGATGACGTTCAGGGCATTGAGGGCCGAATTAACGTTTCGGAAATGACGAAAACTTCATTCGGAGGTATAAGCGTGGTCGATGGTGACCAGCGCGAAAGCCTTTCCCTGGGGGGCAGGGATACTGCTCCTGCTAGCGACGGTGACAGCCGCCGCGGCAGGAGCAGTGATTTCGGGCGGCAGTTCCGACCCTTGGTACGACGCGCTGAACAAGCCGGTCCTCACCCCACCCGATATCCTTTTCGTGCTCGTCTGGCCGGCTCTGTTCGTGCTGATGGCGGCGGGCGCCCTGCTGGTGCTGGAGCGGGCCGGCTCGTTCGACCGCGCGGTCAGCCCGCTTGGGCTCTACTACACGATGCTGGCCTTCAATGCGGGCTGGAGCCTCGCCTTTTTCGGGATGAATGAGGTTGCCCTGGCGCTCGGCGTTCTCGTGGCGCTCTGGTTGCTGATCGTGGCGATGATGCAAGATTTCTGGCGGTATTCGCACCTCGCCGCGCTGTTGCAGCTGCCCTATCTCGCCTGGGTCAGTTTTGCCAGTTATCTGAACGCGTTCATCCTGTTTGCGAACTGAGGCGCGCCAGCAGGACGCTGCGCGACAGGCTGAAATCCGAGGCGATCCAGTCTTCCTCCAGCGCGCGGAGAGTTTCGCCCACAGCCGGGCCGCTGAGCCCTGCGGCCAGCGCGTCCGCGCCGCCGAGCGGGAAGTCCGGTTTCTGCCAATCGGACGCGGCCGTGTGGAGGGCCTGATAGGCCTCAGTCCCGGAGATTTGCGCTGCCTCGATCAGGGCGCGGTCCAGCACGGTGCGCGTCCCGAAGCGATAGAACAGGCGCCGCAGCGCCTCCGGCTGCGCGCCCAGCACATGGGACAGCGCCGGGTCGGCCCAGCCGGTCAGGCGCTGGGCTTCGGCATTCGACAGTCGGAGATGTGAGGTGACCGCCGCCACATCGCGCGCGCGGCGGGTCATCATGGCCATCAGGCGCTGCAGCGGGTCTGGCGTGAGGCTGGCCCCCTGCTCCACCGAGACCAGGGACGGCAATTCCGACGCGCTCGCGCCGGGCAGCACGGCTTCCAGCACGCCCGTCTCTTCCATGGCCAGCATGGCTTCGGACGGGTCCGGCGCTTCCATCAGGCGTTTCAATTCCTTCCATATCCGCTCGGAGGCAATCTTTGCGAGCCCATCCTTTTGCCGTTCACAGGCAGAAAGTCCGTCGGCATCCATGCCCGCGCCATACCAGGCATTGAACCGGAAGAAGCGCAGGATGCGCAGATAGTCCTCACGCAGGCGCTGGTCGGCGTCGCCAATGAAGATCACCCGGCCATCAATGGCATCCTGCACCGAGTTCGGCACCACCTCATGCAGGTTGCCATCGGCGGCGGCGTAGATGGCGTTGAGCCGGAAATCGCGGCGCTCGGCATCCTCAGCCCACTCCTCTGTGAAGGCGACCACGGCGCGGCGGCCATCGGTCTCGACATCGCGGCGCAAACTGGTGATCTCGTAGGGGCGGCCCTCATAGATGGCGGTGATGGTGCCATGCTCCAGCCCGGTCGGAATGGCGCGAATGCCCGCCGCTTCCAGCGCCGCCAGGGTTTCCTCCGGTTTCAATTGGGTGGCGATGTCGATGTCATCGACCGGCACGCCGCGTAATTCATTGCGCACACAGCCGCCGACGAAGCGCGCGCCATCGGCCCGCGCGGCTTCCAGCGCTGCCATCACGGCGCGCGTGCCCGGCCAATCCAGCCAAGGCGCGGTCGTCAGGTCAGTCCGTGTCATCGTCCGGCCGCACGATCTCCGGTGTGTCGGCATCGGGGTCCGGGGCCAGGATCACAGGCTCTTCCTCCCGGCGCGCGGCATCTTCGGTATCCGGCGCCGTTGCGCGGATCTCGCCGGCATCATGGGTATCCGTGCCGGGCCCGGTCGCGCCCCGCGCAGAACGGACACTGTCGCGTTCACGGGGAACGCCGACATTGGTCACATCATGCTCGCAAGGATAGTCGCGGGCCGGGATCAGCTTGCCATTCTCCATACGGGCCGGCTCGTGGCAGATGTCACGCTCCTTCGGCTCCATCAGGATCAGAATGAACCAAGCTACCGTGGCGAGGCCGATGCCGCACAGGAACAGGATGTTGATGGGCCATTTCCGCTTGCCCTCCTGTTCGGCATTCGTCGTCGCCAACAGGTAGAGCCCGAACACGAGGAACGGGATCGAGAAGATGAACAGCTCGAAGACGATACGTCCGGCCAATGTGTCTTTCCCTCCAATTGCTACACCCTAGATAAGGGGTGGATGGATTGAGCAAACCCCTAAAACCGGCCCGGATCAATCGTCGTACAGTGTATGATACAGTTTCCGGATGATCCCGGCAGTCACGCCCCAGATGCGAAACCCGCCATGTGGCATCTCGTAGAATTTCCGTTCCTGGCCATTATAGACCGCACTGCCGACCTTGTGATTGGCAATGTTCATCAGGAAATCGAGCGGGGTCTCGAACACGTCTGCGACCTCGGTCGGGTCGGGCTTCGGCTCGAAATCCGCCGGCAGCAGACCAACGACCGGGGTGATGCGAAACATGGTGCCTGTGACATAGGGCGCGCTGCGGCCCAGCACGTCCACGTCTGACGGGTTCACGCCGACCTCTTCCTCGGCCTCGCGCAGGGCGGCGGCGACCTCGTCCACATCGATGGGATCGATCTTGCCGCCCGGAAAGGCGACCTGGCCGGCATGATTGGCCATTGTGTCGGGGCGCAGGGTCAGCAGCGCCGTCGGGCCGGATTTGCGCGGGATCACGCCGACCAGCACGGCCGCCGGGCGGACCACCGCCAATTCTTCGGGCGTCAGGAAGTCGAGATCGCCATATTCGGTCAGCCGCCCTTCCCCATGCGGCGGGTCCAGCCGGTCCGAAACCCGCGACAGGAAATCATCAAGTCCCTCCCACCTCATGCCAGGTCAGCCTGCCGGGCCGAGGGGGAAGAAGGCGCCCTGACTCCAGACGCCCAGCGTGTCGGAGCCATCCGGCGCCGGCTCCGCCATATTGGCAAGCTCGTAAAAGACGGGCCGGGCAAGTTTGGCTTCGAGTTGGCCGCGCACCAATACATAGGGGGAAGGCTCTCCGGTCTCGGAATCGGTCTCGACGCGCAGCGGCGCGTCTGGCCCTGCCAGCGTCACATCGCCCAGATTGGTCACGAAGGCCAGTGTCTGGTGCGGCCCTTCCTCCCCTGCCCGCTCCACGCGCACGGCGATGAAGGGCGCGTCGGCGACATGGACGATCACTTTTTCGTAGGGCGTGACCAGCCAGATCGAACCGTCTTCTTCCTTGCGCAGGATACGCGAGAACAGCTTCACCAACCGCTCGCGGTTTATCCGGTCGCCATCATGCCACCAGCTGCCATCGGCGCGGATTTCCATGCCGATATCGGCCGAGCGGTCAGGATTCCACAAATGAACCGGCGGCAGCTTGCCCTCCACCTTGCCATCGGGAAGGATCGCTTTAAGCGTCTCTTCGAGACTGATTGTGGTTGTGGCACTGGAATTCACGTTTTGCTCCGCCATGATCCGGCCTTAGACATAGGTTTGTTTATTCAGATCGAAAACCCGGAGGCGCCCTTTTGATGGCCGATACTGACCAGGTAAGTGATGCAATCATCGCAGAAGCCGAATCCGCCGCCGAGACGCTGGCGCAGGTGAAAGCCGAAATTGCGAAAGCCGTGTTTGGCCAGGACCGGGTGGTCGAACTGGCTCTAGCCGCCGTGCTGGCCGGGGGCCATGCCCTGCTGATCGGCGCGCCCGGCCTTGCCAAGACGCGCCTCGTCGAAGCGATGGGCACCGCGCTCGGCCTCGCCAATCAGCGCATCCAGTTCACCCCGGATCTGATGCCATCCGACATTATCGGCTCTGAAGTCCTCGACGAGAGCCCGACCGGGCAGCGCACCTTCCGCTTCCTGAAAGGGCCGATCTTCACCCAGCTGCTGATGGCCGACGAGATCAACCGCGCCAGCCCGCGCACCCAGTCCGCCCTGCTCCAGTCGATGCAGGAGCGCCATGTCACCGTGGCCGGTGTGCGCCATGATCTGCCTGCGCCCTTCCATGTGCTGGCGACCCAGAATCCGATTGAGCAGGAAGGCACCTATCCCCTGCCCGAGGCGCAGCTGGACCGTTTCCTGCTGAAGGTCGACGTGAACTATCCCGACCTCGACACCGAGCGCCGCATCCTGATCGAGACGACGACCGGCGATGACAATGTCGTCCGCCCGGCGCTGGACGCCGACCGGCTGATCGCGCTGCAGGGCCTCGTACGGCGGATGCCGGTGGGCGAGAAGATCGTCTCGGCGATCCTCGGCCTCGTGCGCGATGCCCGGCCGGAACAGACCACCGACGAGCGCGTCAAGCGCCTGGTCGATTGGGGCCCGTCCCCGCGCGCCGGTCAGGCGCTGATGCTGGCAGCGCGGAGCCGCGCGCTGTTGCGCGGGCGTCTGGCCCCAAGCATCGAGGATGTCGAGGCGCTGGCAGAACCCTGCCTCGGCCACCGTATGGCGATGCGCTACGACCCGACCGGCGAGGCGCCGAGCCTGACCGATCTGATCAATGACCTTGCCCGGAAGGTGGCATAGCGACCCCTTATATGACTCCCTCCGCCGATCTACGTGCTGAGGCCGAGAGCCTTGCCCGCCAATTGCCCGGCCTGAACTTCAAGGCCGAAGCGAGCGAAGCCGCGCATATCGGGTCGGCAGGCCGACGGCGCGCCGGCACGGGCGAGCATTTCTGGCAGTATCGCCGCTATGCACAGGAAGACGCGGCCGACCGGGTCGACTGGCGCCGCTCTGCCAAGGGCACGGAATTGTTCGTACGCGAAACAGAATTGGAGACCGCGCGTACGGTGTTGTTCTGGTGCGATGACGCACCCGGCTTCCGCTGGAAGGGCGAGGGCGATTTGCGCACCAAGGCCGAAGAAGCGCAGCTCCTGATGCTGGCTATCGGCATTCTCATGTCGAAGGATGGCGAACGGATCGGCATGCTGGGCGCGGGCCGGACAGCCAGCTTTGGCAAGAAGGCGGTTGCGCGCCTTGCAGAAGACCTGGAGCGCGGCACGCATGGCCAGTTCCCCTCGCCGCCGAAATCGGCGGCAACGATTATTCTGGCGTCTGACTTTTACGCGCCGCTCACAGACTGGCAGGCGCGCCTTGCCCCGCTCGCCGCGAAATGCCCGGAAGGCGTGCTGCTGGCGATCTCGGCCCCCATCGAGGAAAGCTTCCCGTTTGAAGGCCGTACCAAGCTCAGCCGTCCCGGCACCGAGTCCGACCGCATCCTTGGCCGGGCCGAGACGATGCGCGAGGCATACCTGCGCCGCTTTGCCGAACAGCGGGACGGATTGCGCAGACTGGCCACGCAAATGGGCTGGCGTCTGTTGACGCATACGGTCGGCCAGTCGAGCCTTGAAGGCGCCGCCCGGCTGAAGGCGCAGGTCGAGACGTTCGGGGCCAAGGCATGACCTCGCTCGGACCGTTTCTGCTCGGCGCACCCTGGGCGCTTGCCGCGCTTGCCGCGCTGCCGATCATCTGGTGGATCCTGCGGGCAACGCCCCCTGCCCCGCGTCATGCGGAATTGCCGTCCCTGCAATTGCTCGACGGAATCGAGCCACAGGAAGAGACGCCGGCGCGCACGCCCTGGTGGGTCTGGCTGATCCGTACGCTGGCGATTGCCGCCGCGATCCTCGGCCTGTCCCAGCCGGTCTATGCACCGGGCGCGCAGACCGAGACGGTGGAAGGCACCGGCAGCCTGCTGATCGTGGTCGACAATGGCTGGCCGTCTGCGCCGCGCTGGCCGGACCTCGTCAATGCCGCGACCGCAACGCTGGACACGGGCAACCGGGACGCACCGGTCCATCTGCTGCTGACCGCGCCGCAGCAATTCAATCCCGACCCGGCCGAGCGCATCTCCCGCGCCGACATGGGCAAGCGCCTGACCTCGCTGAGGCCGCAGGCCTGGGCTCCGGACCGCGCCGATGCACTGGACCGGCTGGAGGGGTCCGGCTTTAAACCCGACCGCATCTTCTGGGCCAGCGATGGCCTGCAGGGCGAGGACGGACAGGCCTTTGCCCGCGCGCTGTCTGATATCGCGCCGCTGACGGTCTATGCCGCCGCGCCGACTGGCCCGGTGGTGATCTCCGGCATTCGCTCGCAAACGGATTCCGTCACCGTCACCGCCCGCCGCGCGTCCGGCCGGGGCATCGCGACGGGATATGTTTCCGCCATGACGATTGATGGCTCTGCCCTCGCCACGGCACCTCTCGACTTTGCCGATGGGCAGGCCGAAGCGTTGGCCGAGTTCACCATCCCTGCCGCCGCTCTGGCGCGGGTCGCCCGGTTTAGCGTCACCGGCCAGCAGGGCGCAGGCACGGTCTGGCTCTGGGATTCCGCAGACCGGTCGCGCCGGGTCGGGCTGGTCGATGCCGGCAGCACGGCCCAGCCACTGCTGTCGGACATGCATTATATCCGCAAGGCGCTGGAGCCCTTCGCGACGATTTCCGAAGGCAGTATCGAGAATCTGGTAGCCGCGTCCCCCGATGCGATCATCCTGAGCGATGTCGGGCAGATCCTGCCGCAGGACGCCGAATTGTTGCACGCCTGGGTCGAGGAAGGCGGCGCGCTGATCCGGTTTGCGGGCCCGCGCCTTGCCGCGCAGGGAGATGATCTGCTGCCCGTGGCGCTGCGCCGCGCGTCGCGTGCGCTGGGCGGGGCGCTGGCCTGGGACGAGCCTCAAGCGATGGCAGCTTTTCCGGAGACCTCCCCTTTTGCGGGCCTGCCCGTGCCGCCGGATGTCCGCATCAAGCAGCAGGTACTCGCGCGGCCGGGACCGGAGCTTGCGTCGAAGACCTGGGCGCGGCTGGCTGATGGCTCGCCGCTGGTGACCGCCGACATGCGCGGCGATGGCACGCTGGTCCTGTTCCACACGACCGCCGGGCCGGACTGGGCCGACCTTGCCTATTCCGGCACCTTCTCCCAGATGCTGCGCCGCTCCATTGCGGCCGGGCGTGGCGAAGCGGTCGGCGATGCCGAGGGCGCCTACACGCCCTTCCTGACGCTGGACGGCTATGGGCGCCTGTCGACCGCTGGCGCCAATGCCGCGCCGCTCAAAGCCGGGGAGTTTGCGACGATCGACCCGTCCGAGGCGCACCCGCCGGGGCTGTATCGCGGGCCTGCGGGCACACGCGCGCTGAATGCCGGCGCGGGCAAGCGACCCCAACTGATTGCGAACTGGCCCGTCTCGGCGCGCCTGCTGGGCGATGCCGAGGCGCGGTCACTACGTCTTGCGGGGCCGCTGCTGACCCTTGCCGCCGTGCTGCTGGCGCTGGATTTGTTCATTGCCCTGTTCGTGGCCGGACGGTTGCGCCGTTTTGGCAAGGGCGCGGTGATGGCGTGTCTCGTGGCGGGCGGCGCGCTGGTCGCGATGCCGCCGCCGGAGGCCGCCGCCCAGCCCTTCCAGTATGAGCTGCTGCCGGATGGCACCTATCGCCGGATCGACACCAATCCGAAAACGATCCGCCTGCCCTCGAATGGCAATGCGACGCAGAAGGAAATCGACGCCGCGCTGGAAATGCGGCTGGCCTATGTCGAGACGCCCGATGGGGGCCTGAACGCGCGCACGCGCGCCGGCCTGTTCGGCCTCTCCAACATCTTGCGGCTGCGCACGTCGGTTGAGCCGGCCGATCCGCATGGCGTCAATCTGGAAACCGACGCGCTGGAGCTTTACCCGCTGATCTATTTCAATGTGCCGGACTCCATGCCGCCCCTGTCGGAGACGTCGATTGCACATCTGAACACCTATCTCCGCTCCGGCGGCGCGCTCGTGATCGATACGCGCGCCGGGGGCACGATTGGCACACAGACGGATGTGACAAAACTGGAAACCCTGCTTGAGGGCCTCGACGCCCCGCCTCTGCAGACCGTCGGCGAGAACCATGTCCTGACGCGCAGCTTCTATCTGCTGGATGATTTTCCCGGCCGCTATGCGCAGCGCAATCTCTGGATCGAACAGGCAGGCGATGCCAGCGCCCCGCGCGGCGACGGGGTCTCGCGCCTGATCATCGGGGATGCCGACTGGGCCTCGGCCTGGGCGGTGGATGAACAGGGCCGCGACCTCTATTCCGTGGACGGCGGCGCGGACCAGCGCGAGATGGCCCGGCGCTTCGGCGTCAATCTCGTCATGTATGTGCTGACCGGCAACTACAAGGATGACCAGGTGCATATCCCCGCCCTGCTGGAGCGGCTGGGCGGGAATGACGAGCCCGAGGAAAGCCCGGTACGCTTGCCAACCAATATTCCCGATGGAGGGCCGCAATGATTGACGCGACACGCCTCGGGTTTGAACCCTTCCTTGGCTGGCCTGTCCTGTGGGCGGTCGTGGCGCTCGCCGCGCTGGCCTGGCTTGCCTATGCCCTCCTGCGCGGCAAGGCGTGGCTGACGCGGGGGCTGGCGCTGACGCTGCTCGCGGCGGCCCTCTCCAACCCGTCACTGGTGCAGGAAGAGCGCGAGCCCCTGCCCTCGGTCGCGGCAATCATCCTCGACCGGTCCGAAAGCATGGAGTTCGGCGAACGCGAAGCGGCGGCCTCTGCGGCCTTTGCCGCGCTGAATGCCAAGCTGGAAGCCGACCCCTCGCTGGAAGTCCGCATCCTTGAGAGCGATCCGGGGGCGGACGGGACGAATCTCTATGGCGCGCTGGAAGGCCTGATGGCGGATGTGCCGCGCGACCGGATTGCCGGCGCCATCCTGATCACCGATGGGCAGGTGCATGATCTGCCCGAGCCAGACTCGGACGAGCGCCATATCGGCCCGCTGCATGGCCTGATCGTGGGCGACCCGAACCGGGGCGACCGGCGGGTGTCCATTGTGGACGCGCCGGATTTCGGCATTGTCGGCGAGATGGCGGAGCTGGTGGTGCGGGTGGATGATCCCGGCCTGCCCGAAGGGCGCGAAGTCGAGATCGAACTCTCGGTCAATGGCGGCACGCCGCGCCGGATGAATGTCACGCCCGGCGAAAACACAAGCGTGCCGATCGAGATCGAGCGGCGCGGAGAAAATGTCATCGTGGTCGAGACCCCGCCGGGGCGCGAGGAGCTGACGCTCGCCAACAATCGCACGGCCGCGACTCTGTCGGGTGTGCGCGACCGATTGCGCGTGTTGCTGGTCACCGGCAAGCCGAACCAGGCGGGCCGGGTCTGGCGCGACCTGCTCAAATCCGATCCGTCCGTGGACCTTGTCCACTTCACCATTCTGCGCCCGCCCTACAAGCTGGACTATACGCCGACCGAGGAACTCGCCCTGATCGCGTTTCCGACCGAGGAATTGTTCGAGGAGAAGCTGGAAGAATTCGACCTCATCATCTTCGACCAGTATGAGCGCCGGGGCGTCATCACCCAGTCCTACCTCGCCAACATGTCCCGCTATGTGACCGAGGGCGGCGCGCTGTTCATTGCTGCCGGAGAGCCCTTTGCCGGGCCGGGCAGCCTGGCGCGCTCTCCGCTGGCTTCGGTGCTGCCTGCTTCCCCTACGGGAGATATCTATACCGGGGAATATACGCCGGAGCTGACCGAGCCGGGCAAGCGCCACGCCGTGACCATGCCGCTGGCAAGCCGCGAATGGGGCGGCTGGATGCGCTATATTGATGCCGAGGCGCAGGCGGGCGACGTGCTGATGAGCGGGCCGCGCGGCAAGCCGCTGTTGATCGTTGACCGGGTTGGCCAGGGCCGGGTCGGCATGTTGATGACCGACCAGATCTGGCTGTGGGCGCGCGGGCATGATGGCGGCGGGCCGTTTGCCGAACTGATGCGCCGCGTCGTCCACTGGATGATGAAGGAGCCGGAACTGGAGGAGCGCAAGCTGAACCTCGTGGCCGAGGGCGACACCGCGCGCGTGGAGCTGCGCACACTGCTGGATAGCGCGCCGCCGCTGACCGTCGAGACGCCGGAAGGCAGCTTCATCGAGCCGCAATGGCGCCAGGATGGCCCCGGCCGGTTCGTGGCCGAGGCGCCGATTGACCAGCTGGGCCTCTACCGCGCTGAAGCGGGCGGGCTCGAAGCGGTCGCGCTGAACGGGCCGGCCAATCCGAAGGAGTATGCAGACCTTCAGTCCACGACCGACGTGCTGGAGCCGCTGGCCGATGCGACCAGTGGCGGCGTCTTCCGCCTGAATGCGGGCGGCACGAATCTGCCGGAAATCCGCCGCACCGGCCCGCGCGGCAATGCGGCGGGCGGCAACTGGCTCGGCCTGCGCGAGCGCGGCGCCTATGCCGTGCGCTCGTCTTCCAGCCAGCCGCTCTTGCCGGGCGTGATCGCTGCGGCTTTCCTGATCGGCCTCCTCCTCCTCGCCTGGCGCCGCGAGGGGCGTTAGGGGCTTCCGGCGTTCATCCTTCGACTTCGAAGCCTGCACCTGCGACCGGAGACGCGCGCAGCGCCCCGGCAATCCCCCTGATTTTGCGCAAAGTCAGGACGTGTCCGGCCAGTCTGCGACGGCGCGGCTGACAAGGCCCGGCAGGGCGCTGGCCACTGTGCCCAGCTCTGCGCCGAGGCGGAAAGTGCCGGCAATGGGTGGGCAGATTGGGCGCGGCTCTTGCCTTGCCTTCATCTGCGCCAGATGGCGCGCGAGCCGTTTGGCGGCAGGCGCCGGATCTTTCAGCAGGCGTTGCAGCGCGATGATGCGCGCGATCAGCGGCGCGGCGGGAACCGGCCCGGCGACAAGCGTCTGCGCGGCCCCCTTCCCCGCGAAGGCGTCCTGCCAATCCATGAGACCGGCGGTGCGCCGCCCGGTCAGGCAGAGGCGATGGACTGGTCCATAACTGGTCCCAAAAGTGTCCGTAACATCCTCCACCGTGTCGACAAGCGCCGGGCGCGGGGCGGAGGCCGCCGCGCCGGTCTGGCCGGGGCTGGCTTGTGGGAGAGGTGGCAGGTCCAGCGCCGCGGCCATCAGGATAATCAGCCGCCGGACAATCGTCTCGATGGCCTTCAGCCGCCCGCGCACCCTGGCGCGCACACGCCGCGACACAGAGTCCGGCTCCAGATGCAGCCCGGCCTGCGCCCGCACATCCAGCACCGCGCCCTGCGCGGCCTTGAGCCCCTGTTCGATGAATGCCGCCATCCCGTTCATGCAGGAGAGTCTATGGGCGGGGGCTATCAGACGGATTGGAGTTAAGAGCTCTGTTCTTCACAAGTCTAAGCAACCTAGGAATTTGGCATACAACTCAAAGCTATCGACTAGGCTCCCCAATACTCAAGGGTGCCACATCGTCTACAACTCTCAGAAGATGGCTAGCTAACATTAATAACTCTGCCGCTTTTCGCGGGTCGTCTAATCCGACATTACGGTGACTATTTGGGTTTTTAAACGCACCTACAGCACCTCGAAACAAGTGCATTATGGACTGTCGTTCAGCTCGCGGCAAAGTGTGATCTGTGAGCGGACCGCTTTCCTCATGAAAAGCACTCGACATAAGGGCGGTGCCGATATCAGTGTCGGAATACCCTCCTGCGAGCCTAACTGTAACTTCTACCTGCTTGAACGCCTCAAAGACCGCAGTGTCAAACTTACCCCTAGAATATAGAGGCCATGCTTCCGCCCGAATTGTCGGATGCAGCGACTCCGCTTGGAGTCGAGATCCCGAAATGAACTCCCTGAAGTGGCCCTCAGAATCAAGCATTCTCCCCTTGGCAGTCACAAAGTGAAAAGTCGCTGGCTGCTCAAAATCCAAAGCTACCAAACCTAACGTCACTAACCGGTTTAGTGCTTCAGCCATCGCAGACCGAACATCATTCTTCCGAATTGGACTTGTTGGCTGACCATGATGTAGCGGTTCGTCATAGGTGCTCGCAAGTCCCAGCATCAAGTTCGTTGAATGATGCCGGTCCTGTGTAGCTTTCATATAATTTAGTACCGCCCACGCTTTTTCATCCAGAGACAACTCAATAAAGTCATCTGGTGTTGCAGCGATATTCAGAATCGTCTTGCCCATGAATCACCCCTTATAACTCCTTAGAGTTTAATGGGCGCATCGATACGTCGCAAGAAAGTTGAGACTAAAACCCCCGAAACACCGCTGCTTCGTCTACGGACTTTCTTGTTGAGACGACGGCGTTTGCCGGAAAAGTGTCGTCGGGCCAGCCCATGGCGACACAGGTCTGGATGACTTGGTCGTCCGGGATGCCGGCCTCTTCGCGCACGACGGGGCTTTGCATGATGCCTTGGGAATTGATTACGCAGCCGAGCCCGCGCGACCAGGCCGTGTTGACGATGCAATTGACGACGCCGCCGCAATCAAAGGGCGGGATGTCTCCGCCCGCCAGCGCCTTGTCATAGGTGATGACGATGGAGACCGGCGCGTCGAACTGGCGGAAGCCGCGCAGCACCCAGTCCATGCGCTTGTCCTTGTCGCCGCGCTCAATGCCCATCGCCTGGAACAGCTGGACGGCGATCTCGACCTGGCGATCCCGGTGGATTCCCGCATAGGGCGGGCCCATGCGGAATTCGCGGCTGTCGGGCACGCCAGCGACATTGCGCTCGACATTGCCCTTGCGGATCCGGTCCAGCACCTCACCGGCCACGACATAGAAATTCCAGGGCTGGGAATTCATCGAGGTGGGCGCGCGCATGGCGATTTCGAGGATTTCGCGGATCAGCTCCTGCGGCACCGGCTTGTCGAGATATCCGCGAATGCTGCGGCGCGATTTGACGACCTCATCATAATTCATGGCCGTGGCCTCCCTTGTGTTCGTTCTGTTGGGCCGGACGCTAGCGCCCCTGCCCCAGCGTCAGAGAAGCGGGAAGTGTGGCTAGGCCGCGGTGACGAGTCCTGAAAGCTGGCTGGCATCGCCCGCAAGGCTTTTCACCATGACTCGGGCGGGGTCTTGCGGGCCGGGGAAGATGAGCTGGTGCTTCGGGGTGACGGTAAAGCCGATCTCGCCGAAATAGGCCGGCGCGCCGATCAGGATGGCGGCGGGCCAGCCAGCGGCCTTGCCGGCCTCCAGCGCTTCGCCCGTGACCGTCAGGCCAAGGCGGCTGCCCCGGTGTGACGGGCCGACAGCGACGGGGCCATAGAACAGGGCGCGATCCCGGTTCGGGCCGACTTTCAGGGGCCAGACACGGCAGACGGCAATCACCTTGCCATCGAGCACGGCGACGCGGTTCACCTCTGGCAGGGAATGGGAAAATTCGCGCAGGCGCTCGGCCGTCTTGGCAAAATGGCCCGAGCCGAAGGTGCGCGCGAAGAGGTCTTCGATCGCATCGGCATGGAGTTCAGGGGTTTCGGGCACAATCTGGAGCATGGCGAGCGCGTGTAAGGCGCATTGCCACCCGGTTCAAGCAACAGTTTCGTCATGTGCCGATTTGTACGCAGTGGGCCGGCGCCCTGCGCCTGGACCTGCGACAGGAGACGGCATCTCTCTCCTCTCAACTTCCGTCTCCCCGGCGCATGCCGGGGTCTCCTGCGGTGCCTTCTGCGGAGCCAGCCGGGAGAGACTCCGGCATGCGCCGGAGATACGGGGAGGAGGAGCATTCTCTCAAAGTGTCGTCGGGGCAAACGCCGTGCGTTTGCTGTATCCCTCTGCCCTGCGCTTACGCTTGGGCCTGCCTCGGGGCAAACGCAGTGCGTTTGCTGTATCCCTCGTCAGTATTTGACCGAGCACCCGTAGGGTTTGGAACTGGCGACTTCGACCGGTTCGCCAGCGGCCACGCTCTGCATGGCGGCGGAGACATAATTGGTGGCGGTCTCGATGTCGGAAACGCGCGCCGACGGCGTGTCGTCAATCGCGCCCTGATAGGCGATCATGCCGTCGGCCGTGATGAGGAACATGTGCGGCGTGGTCTTGGCCTTGTAGAGGCGGCCAATGTCGCCGCTCTCATCGAGGATGACATGGGCGGGCGTCGCGCCGCGGCCCTCATTCATGTCGAGCACTTCCGCGCCGGTGCGGTGGCCCTGCTTGCCGGGGGCGGACGAGATCACCGACAGCCAGACGACATCGCTTTCCGAAGCATCGGTCTGCAGGCCCTGCATGTTGGCGGGCGGAACGGCATAATGTTTCTGCACGAACGGGCAGCCATCATTGGTCCATTCGAGGATCACCGTCTTGCCGGCAAAATCGGACAGGGAGATGGTCTCGCCCGTCGCGGTCGTGCCGGTGAAGTCCGGCGCGAGGACGGGCTCGCCCGCATCCGGGGCGGCTTGTGCCGTGGAAGCGATCAGGGCGCCAGCCGTCAGTGCAACGGCAGCGGCCATGCCAGCGGCAAGGGAAAAATTGCGTCGGCTCATGAACATGCGCGTCCTCCTTCAGGGTGGGATGGCGCCATCATGCTCATTCTGCCGTGACAAGTCCAATCACAAGCTTTTGTGAGAGCACTTCCGGCAGGATCTGCGGCTCGGTCGCGCCCGCCGGATACCAGAGATACATGGGCACACCTGCGCGCTGGCGGCGCTTCAATTCCTCTGCGATGACCGGGTCCTTGCGCGTGAAGTCGGCGACGAGGAAGGCCACATCATGGGCGGCGAACGCCTCCTGCACGGCGTTCGATTTCAGCGTGGTCACCTTGTTGAGCTGGCAGGTGGCGCACCAGGTGGCGGTGAAGTCCACGAAGACGGGACGGCCTTCGTCGGTCAGGTCGATAACGCGCTCCGGGCTCCAGGCTTCGGTTTCGTATTTCTCCGCATACTGGCTGTTGCCCTCCCCTGCTGCCGTCGACGAGTTTGCCGTCAGGGCGGGATAGACAAGGCCGCCGATCATAGCGAGCGCCGCGAGCACTTTGGTGAGCGTGCCCCTGCCCCGCCTGGCCAGCCAGATGCCGAAGGCGATCAGTGTGCCGCCTGCCACGGTCCACGCCACGGCGGCCGGGCCGGAGACCGCGCCGAGCGTCCAGAGCAGCAGCGCGGCGGTCAGGAACATGGGAAAGGCGAAGAATTGCTTCAGCGTCTCCATCCAGCGGCCAGGCTTGGGCAGCAGGCGCGACAGGCCCGGCACAAAGCTGAGCACGAGATAGGGCAGCGCCAGGCCGAAGCCCATCGCAAGGAAGACAATCAGAACCGACAGGGCCGGACGATCCAGCACCGCGCCCAGCGCCGCGCCGAGGAAGGGCCCGATACAGGGCGCACCGACCACAGCGGCCAAGACGCCGGTGAAGAAGGCGCCCATTGAGCCGCTGCGCGAGGCAAGGCTGCTGCCGGTATTCTGGATCGAACTGCCCAGCTCGAACATGCCGAGCAGCCAGAGGCCGATGACGAACATGATCAGCGTCAGCACGGCAACGGTCGGGCCGTTCTGCAGCTGGAAGCCGAGATTGGCCGTGCCGGTCGCCTGACGGATCGCGATGATGGCGGCGGCCAGCGCGGCAAAGGAGAGAAGGACGCCGCCCGTGTACCAGAGGCCGTGGCTGCGCACTTCGCTTTCATGGCCGGACGCGACCGCATGCACCATGCCCATTGCCTTGATGGAGAGGACCGGCAGGACGCAGGGCATAAGATTGAGGATCAGGCCGCCAATCACAGCCGCGATGGCCAGCGCGATCAGGCTCTTGCCGCCCGCGCCGGTAGCGGCTGCGCGCGCGGCGATGCCGGACGTATGCTCGAAGACGCTGCCCTGCCCTGCGGCGAGCGTGTAGCCGGTGCGGGTGCCGTCTGCGGTCTCGATGACGATGATCCCTTCAAGGGGGCCGTTGAGGCTTTCATCGGCAGGGGTCAGGCTGAGGGTCGCCCCCTCGCGGCCGAAGCTGAGCGGCTGGTCTGCCGGATGGCTGATTTCGTGGCCGAAGGGATAGAAGCGAATGTCAGAGCCGGTATCGAAGCCGCCTTCGGTCTTCAGGCTGAGTTTCCAGGGGCTGCTGCTGGCATCAATGCGGGCCTCGCCCTCAAAGTCGCGCGGTGCCTTGGCGATCCATTTGCCGATCAGGGTCCCGTGGGCGATGTGCGGCTCACTCGGGCCCACCGGCAGGGTCAGGCTCAGTTCGGCCGTTTCGGGAATGCAGATTTCCTCACAGATCAGATAGTCGGCTAGGAAATTCAGCTGGACGCTACCCATCGCATCGGCAGGAATGGTGAGCGGGAATGGCAGGACGAGCTGGTCGTCATAGCCGTAATCCATGATCTCCCCGTCCACCACAGGCAGGAGATGGGGGATTGGCCAGACGAACGGGCCGAGGGCCGCTTCCGTCACGTCGCTGCCGTCCAGCACCCTCACCTCCGGCGGCAGTCCGGCGTCCCCGGCATTGCGCCAATAGACGTGCCAGCCATGGTCGAGCTCCATCTTGATGGCCGCATAGAGGGTTTCGCCGGGCTCAACTCGTTCACGTTCGGCGATCAGTTCCACCATCGCCCGGCCGCCATCCACGGGCTGGGCGTGCGCACCCGGCAACAACGCCATCAGGGCGGCAAGCAGGGGCAGGATGAAACGTCTGATCATAAGAGAACCTTTGCACGGAGGCAGTCGTGATCCGCCATATGCCCGTGATCTTGTGCAGATTGAAGGGCCTCGCTCAATCGTGATGAGCAGGTGACCCCTCTTGTGGCGCCCACAAAAAAAAGCGGCCCCCGAAGGAGCCGCTTTCGGATTTGGATGCCAAATCGGCCTAGTTGACCGGCGCGGCAGCAGTTTCAGCGTTCTGGATGCGCACGGCGCGCTGGATCACGACCTGCCAGTTCAGCAGCGAGATCAGGTGCGCATAGATCGCGCCGAGGGCGCCATTGTCGCGCAGCTCAAGGAATTTTTCGGCCGGCAGGGCATTCAGCTTGTCTTCGGACACGGCCCAATAGTCGGCGATCTTCTGCTGCTGGCCAACCGGGTTGCCCTGATTGTCGCGTGGCTGGAAGGAAACGGTCTTCTGTTCCATCAGGTCCATGTCGCGCAGGATGCGGCCGAATTCGACGGTGGCCTGGCGCTGGCGCTCGAATTCCTTGCAGAATTCGATGGCGTCATTGGTGAATTTGCTCGGCTGGCCATTCTCGAAGAAGGGCACTTCCGGCTGGTTGCTGACCATCGGCGCGGCGCGGTCAACGCACAGGATCAGGCGATCAGAGCCTTCATCGGAAGCGAAGACGAACGGATAGCGGCGCACGAAGGCAGGCACATAATGGTCGTCGGCCACGAAACCCTTGGCATCGACATAGAGGTTCTGGCCCTGACGGATGCCCATCACGGCGACCGGCGTGCGGTCATCACCGACGAAAATCAGCGGATAAAAACTTGCCGCTCTTCCGAATTCGGAAACGGTTACCGGTACAGCATGGGATTCCCGCAGGAACGCGAAAGGTTGTTCGATCTGTTTGACGCCCAGACCAGCATGAGCTTCTGCAGACAGCGGCTGAGGCTGCTTGTAGAACATCACATTGCCGGAAAGGTTCGGCTGTCCGCCAGCTGGCGGGGTTGCAGGTGTTGTGTTCACGTTGGAGACTCCCGAAATTGTTGCCGGATCGTTACCGGAAATAGCTACAGGCCACAACACCCCAAGCGGGGAGAAGTACAGTCAGGAAAAGGTCATAATTCTCTCATGAATCTGCGTGTTTCAGCCCCGATCCGACTTGCCCTGAAGGGCGCCCTGACGGGGCTGGCAATCTTCTCGCTCGCGGCCGCCTGTGCCCCGGCGGTGGACGATGCGGGCACACCCCGCCGGATTGCGCGTCAGGTCGATGAATTGCTGAACTCGATTGCCTCCAATGAACTTGCGGACAATCCGGAACTGGCGACCCGGCTGGGCCTGTCGGAGGACGCCACCGGATATGATTTCAACGCCTATCTCACCGACCGCTCCCAGGCGGCCTATGAGCGGTCCCGCGTGAAGCGGCTCGAAATCCTTGAAGCCCTGCTCGCCGCGCCCCGCCCTGTGGAAGGCGGCCATCAGGCGCGCCATCTCGACACGGTCATCAAGGCCTATGAAACTGCCGAATCCCTGTTCGTGGCCGGGCATGGCCAGACCGGGCTCGGCTATTCCTACCCCTATGTCGCCGACCATATGCGCGGCGCCTATATCGATGTGCCGGACCTGCTGACCGGCGCGCACCCCTTCACCACCGCCCAGGATGCCAAGGATTATGTCGCCCGTCTCGCGCAACTGCCGGGCGCCCTGCAGGATGAACGCCGCCGCCTGCAGGCCGACGCACGGGCCGGGATCGCACCGCCGGTCTTCATCCTGGCGCGTATGCAGGCGCTGGCAGAGACGATCGGGGCCGGCCCGGCGGAAGACCATTTGCTGGTCACCACGTTCAACAACCTCGTCACCGGCGTGGACGGTCTCAATCTGGAAGAAGAAACAGAGCTTGCCCGCCAGGTGGAAGCGCTGGTCCGGGATGAGGTCTTGCCCGCCTATGCCGACTTCGCCGCGGCGCTGGACGCGCTGAAAGCCGATGCGCCGGACGAGCCCGGCGTCTGGCAGCTGCCGGAGGGCGATGCCTATTATGACGCGGCGCTCACCGCCTACACGGATGCGGGCATCACCGCCGAAGCCCTGCATGCGCAGGGGCTTGCCGAGGTGAAGCAGCTGACCGATGAGTTGATGTCTGCGCTGGAAGAACAGGAATTGCTGGAAGGCACGCTGGCCGAACGGCTCGCCGCGCTGACCGCGCAGGAAGGCCAGCTCTACGAGGATACGCCGGAAGGCCGCGAGGCCCTGCTGGCGCGCATGCGGGCGCACATGGTCCGTGCCGAAACGGTCATCGCCGATGTCATGCCCGCCATGCCCCGCACCGGCGTCACGATCCGCGCCGTGCCGGACTTCCTGCAATCCTCCGCGCCGTCAGCCTATTACAGCGCCGCGCCCGCCAACGGCTCCGCCCCGGCGCAGTTCGAGATCAATCTCGGGGACATGAACGACTGGCCGGATTTCACGCTGGCGACCCTGGTCTTCCATGAGACCATACCGGGGCATCACCTCGAAAGCGCGCTGACAGCGGAGACCGCCAATCTGCCGCTGATCCGCCAGATGGTCTGGAATGTCGCCTATGGCGAGGGCTGGGCCGTCTATGGCGAAGTGCTCGCCCACGATCTGGGCCTGTATACGGAGGATCCGGTCGGCCGCATCGGCTTCCTGCAATCCATGCTGTTCCGCGCCGCGCGGCTGGTCGCCGATACGGGCATGCACCGCTATCACTGGACCCGCCAGCAGGCCATCGACTACCTCGTCGAGACGACCGGCCAGTCCCCCGACGCCATGGCGCAGGAAGTGGACCGCTATGCCGTCTGGCCGGGACAGGCGGCTGCCTATTGGGTCGGCGCGCAGAGAATTCTGGATCTGCGCGACCGGTCCCAGCGCGTGCTCGGCCCGGCGTTCGACCTGACCGAATTCCATGATGTGGTGCTGAGCGGCGGGCCGCGCCCGCTCGCCCTGCTCGAACAGGATGTGGAGCGCTGGTACATCTCCAAAGTGGACCTGTCCGACTAGGCCGCTTGCCACAAACTATCCGGGCTTTGCCTTATTGACGCCATGTGCGCCTTACCATTCTGTCATTCCAAGGACGCAATGAGGAGGGACGATCATGCGCATGCGAGGATTAATTCTGGCTGGAGTGGCAGCCGCCGCAATACTGACAGCTTGTGAAACGAGTGAGACGGGTCAGGCGGACGACGCGGAATTGCAGCCGATTACTGTCACGGGAAGCCAGCAGGATGCATCCGCGCCGCCCCCTGCTCCGCCACCGCCCGTCGCCGCAATGGAATCCCGCGCCAAGTATGGGATGATGGCGGGCGCCCCGGCCCCGATCATGGTCGCCCCTGCCCCTGATTTCCGCGACCAGTATGAGGATGTTGATCCGAACCCGGTCAAACTGGTCAGCGAAGAACCGGTCTCGACCTTCTCCATTGATGTCGACACGGCCTCTTATGCCAATGTCCGCCGGTTTCTTGAGGATGGCGTTCTGCCGCCCAAGGATGCGGTGCGCATCGAGGAGTTGATCAATTATTTCGACTATACCTATCCCCAGCCCGCCGAAGGCGAGGCCCCCTTCTCGACCCAGGTAAATGTGATGCCGTCGCCCTTTGCCGAAGGCCGGGAGCTGATGCAGATCGGCATTCAGGGCCGCGACATTGACCGCGACGCCCGCCCGCCGATCAATCTCACCCTGCTGATGGATGTGTCGGGATCCATGTTCTCCGACGACAAGCTGCCGCTGGCCAAGAAAGCCATCAAGCTGATGCTGGAAGAGATGGAGCCGACGGACACGATCGCGATTGTCGTCTATGCGGGCGCCGCCGGGGAAATCCTGGAGCCCACACCCGTCAGCGACAAGCGCAAGATCGTTGCGGCGCTCGAAGCGCTTCAGGCGGGCGGCTCGACGGCAGGCGGCGAAGGCCTGCGTCTTGCCTATTCGCTGGCCGAACAGGGCCTGAAGGAAGATGCCGTCAACCGCGTCATGCTGCTGACCGATGGCGACTTCAATGTCGGGATTTCCGATCCGGAACAGCTGGAGGATTTCGTCTCCCGCAAGCGCGAGACCGGCATCTATCTCTCCGTGCTCGGCTTTGGGCGCGGCAATTACAATGATGCGATGATGCAGAAGATTGCTCAGACCGGGAACGGTACGGCAGCCTATGTCGATACGCTGAGTGAAGCGCGCAAGATTCTGGCGGATGACCTGTCCGGCAACATCTTCCCGATTGCGGATGATGTGAAGATCCAGGTGGAGTTCAACCCGGCGCGCGTCGCCGAGTACCGCCTGATCGGCTACGAGACCCGCCTGCTCGACCGGGAAGACTTCAACAATGACAAGGTCGATGCGGGCGACATTGGCGCCGGCACGAGCGTCACCGCGATCTATGAGATCACGCCAGTCGGCTCAAGTGCAACACAGATTGATCCGCTGCGCTATGGCGACACGGATACGTCGGCCAGCGACCCCTCCGGCGAGTATGCGTTCGTGAAGCTGCGCTACAAGGCCCCCGGCGCGGAGGAGTCCGTGCTGCTGGAGCGGCCGGTAACGCAGGCCGACCGCGTGGCCAGCGTGGCCGCGGCGCCGCAATGGGCCCGCTTTGCCACGGCGGTCGCCGGTTATGGCGAAATGCTGAAAGGCGGCGAAGCCCTCAGCGCCGAATTCGGCTGGGAGGACATCCGGAATCTGGCGAATGGCGCCAAGGGCCCGGATGCATTCGGCTATCGCGCGGAATTCGTGCAGCTGACCCGGCTGGCAGAGACAGCCGAAGCACAGGCTGCCCTGAACAGGCCGGGCCACGAAGAATAGGTCAGGCCGCGATCGGCGCCTCATCGGCCCGGCTGCGATCCGTTACGCAGACCGGGCTGAAGCCGGCCTCGATATCATCCACGATCAGGCGACGTGTCCGCGCGTCGAATTCGGTGGCCAGGAAGACGGCCCGGGCGCCATAGCGCTCGGCGTCGGCCAGCGCCCAGATCGGCTGGACGTCGTTTGGTTTCCCCGACAATTCGATCGTGCGGATGATGCGCCATCCATATGTGTCCGGAGCGGCAAACAATGCCACGCCGGCCGTGCGCGCCCAAGGCGCATCCAGTGGAACGCGTTTGAAATCCCAGGCTTTGCCTGACCGTCCCCGAAATTTTACGTCGATACCCATGTTCATGCTCCGTTCTGATAAACATGTTCCTATAATGTTCCAAAACGTTCCGCAAGATTTTTTTAGTTAACAGCGGGTTAACCGGTTCGGTCGGATGTCACTCAATGATGCGGAAGCGGTTGCGGTCAAAGACCCGCAAGACTTGCGACAGTTCGCGGCCCCGGCGCAGCACCTGACCGGCCTGTCCGTAGACCACATACTGGCCCTGCATATTCTGGAGATGGGGTTGTTTCTCGATGCGCCAGGTGGGGTTTTCGGCGTGTCGTCGGAAAATGGCAAAGATCGCGACGTCCTTGTGCATACCGATGGCATAATCCCTTGCCTTGCCGGCCATGACCAGCCGGCCATAGACGTCGAGAATCGGTTGGAGTTCCGTCTTGTGAAAAGCGATTCGCGGTTCCGGGGGCGTTATCCGGTGCGTTGTTTCAGCCATTTTTCCCTTTCTGGTTTCTCCTGATACGCGAAAAGGGAGTTGGTAAGCTCGCCTAACCGCAATTTAATGCAAAACCGGGGTAATTGGGGCAGTTTTGCCATGTTTACGCCTTGCGTCCGCCCCCGACGACAATCATCTTCTAATTGTCGGACGGAGGTGTTCAGCAGACACCCCGGACCCATCAGCCCCCCCAGCCCCCTGGGGCGTTTGTTCAGCTTCTGTCCGACACCTTATCCTTCCCTGACAATTAACCTACGCCTTCGTGGACCTATTGGGCCGCGAGACCGGCAATACGTCAAGCAATGGCTTGGCAATCCGGCCGAGATTCCGGCCGATGCCCGAGGCGAGGCTCAGCCGCCGGTCGATATAGGTATCGAGCTGTTCGTCCGAAGGCTGGTCCAGCCAGTACATGACGATGGGCGGGATTACCGCCGCCAGCAGGCCGCGCTTGGAATAGCGGTTGTAATCCTCGGATGTGTCGCCCGCTTCTTCCCAGACCATGTCCGCAACGCGCCAGGTGCGCTGGACAGCCGACGCCGCGCCCCAAGGCAACAGGCCCCGCACGGCGGCGCGGCGCACCGCTTCCCGGTCCGGCTCCAGCGCGGCGAGCCAGGCCCGCACGCCGGCTTTTACCCGCGCGGGCGTCTTGAGGGCCGAAATATCCTGTGCGGCGAGCGACTCGCGGGCCGTCTGCCCTGCCCGCTCAAAGAACGCATCTATCAGGTCCGGCACGCCATTTGGCGCGGCCAGCGCCTGCTCCCCTTCGCTCAGACCGGCGCGCACGGCCGCCTTGGCAGCCGCCACCTCGGTCCAGCCGTCAAAGGGCACATCCGGCAGCATTGCGTCCAACCAGCGGAACTTAAGGACTTCAGACGGTGTTTGTGTCATAACTGAACCTGATGGCTTTAAGGGCTTGGCCAATCGGCCAGAGCCGTGATATAGGCCCCGCTTCCGAGGTCTGTAGGCCTCAACCGAAATGAATCGGGGCGACGCCCCTAACGAATGGAGAAGAACAATCGTACAGATCGTCGTCCGCGATAACAATGTCGAGCAAGCCCTGCGCGCGCTGAAGAAGAAAATGCAGCGCGAAGGCCTGTTCCGGGAAATGAAGGCCCGTCAGTACTTCGAAAAGCCATCCGAGAAGAAAGCCCGTCAGCGCGCTGAAGCGGTTCGCCGCGCTCGCAAGCTGGCTCGCAAGCGCGCCCAGCGCGAAGGTCTGGTCTAGACCCCTCTTCCGGATCTCCGGTTTCCATAAAAGCCCTGCCAGTTCGCGCTGGCGGGGCTTTTTCTTTTTCAGCCTGGCCGAAACCGGATGCGCACGTTTCCGACCCCGGTGGCGTATCCGACCCCGGTGGCGTATCCGTCGCTGTGCGCGTACACTTGGCCCCATGAGGCAAGGGAGAGTCAGGGACGCCACGACATGATCAGGCTGACGATCAATGGACGGCACGCCGAACTGAACGAGGGCGCCACGCTGCTGGATGCGGCCCGCATGGCGGGCATCCATGTGCCGACGCTATGCCATTATCCCGGCCTGCCGCCGCGTTCGGTCTGCCGCATGTGTCTTGTGGAAGTGGCCGGGACACCCAAGCCGCAGCCGGCCTGCAGCACGCCGGCAAAAGACGGCGATGTCGTGGAAACCAATACGCAGGCCTTGCAGGATTTTCGCCGGAGTGATGCGGAATGGCTGCTGGCGCGCCATCCGAATGATTGCATGCGCTGCGAGGTGAATGGTGATTGCAGGCTGCAGACGCTGGTCGCAGAGAACCAGTGGGAGGAACGCTGGCCGGAAATCCCGCCTGGGTCGCCGGACCATCCCGAACATGTTCCGACCGACCACACATCCCCCAGCATCTGGCGGGACCTGTCAAAATGCATCGAGTGCGGCCTCTGCGCCCAGGCCTGCGGCGAGGAAGGCCAGCAGCAATTCGTGATCGGATTTGCCGAGCGCGGATATGAGCGCATCCCTGTGACTGTGTTCGACAAGCCGCTTTCGGAGACCAATTGCATCTCCTGCGGCCAGTGCACACTGGTCTGCCCGGTCGGCGCCCTGATCGAGGCGCCCCATTGGCACGACGTTCTGCACACGCTCGATTCCCGCAAGCGCGTCTCGGTCGTCCAGATCGCGCCGGCCACGCGGATCGGGATCAGCGAGGAATTCGGCATGAAGCCCGGCACGGTCAGCACGGGCCGGCTGATCAATGCGCTGCGCCAGCTTGGCTTTGACTATGTCTTCGATACGAATTTCACCGCCGACCTCACCATCATGGAGGAAGGCACCGAACTCCTCGGGCGCCTTGAAACCGGAACCAACCTACCGATCTTCACCTCCTGCTGCCCCGGATGGGTGAACTGGCTCGAGCTGAACCGGCCGGACCTCCTGCCCCATCTCAGCACCGCGAAATCCCCCCAGCAAATGCATGGCGCCCTGTCCAAGCGCGGCCAGTTTGCCCGTGCGCTCGGACCGGACTATGCCGCAGGAAAAATTGAGCCCTATGTCGTCAGCGTCATGCCCTGCACAGCCAAGAAAGACGAAGCCCTGCGGCCAGGCATGGCGGGCGATGTGGACCATGTGCTGACCACCCGCGAGCTGGCGCGGATGATCCGCTCGCGTGGAATCGCGTTCGGGGCGCTGGAAGAGGATGGCCGCTTCGACAGTCCGCTGGGCGAAAGCACGGGCGCGGCCCAGATCTTCGGCGCGTCCGGCGGCGTCATGGAAGCAATGGTGCGCACGGCCGCGCATTTCAAAGGCGGAGAACACGCCCTGCCGCTCGAATGGCAGCAGCTCCGCGGTGTGGACCAGGGGGTGAAAACCGCAACGGTTCCGGGCATCGGCGCAGTCGCCGTCTGCAACGGGATCGCCACTGCCCAACGCATGCTGGAGACGGATGACTGGCAAACGGACTATGTGGCCGTCGAAGTCATGGCCTGCGTAGGCGGCTGCCTCGGCGGCGGCGGCGAGCCGAAATCCATGGATCCGGATGTCCTGAAAAAACGCGCCCAGGCGATCTATGACATGGACGCAAACGCGCCGCGCCGCCGCTCCCATGAAAACCGGGACGTACAGACGCTGTATGAAACCGAATTGACGGGACCCAACTCCGAGGCAGCACATGATCTGCTGCATACGGAATATGCCGGGCGACGGTCTGCACGTTCGCTGCTGATGCGCTTTCTCGATTGCGTCGACCGGCGCGATGGCAAGGCCGCCGCCCAATTGTTCCATCCGGAGGCTGTCTGGTCCACCGCCTCTCCGTTCGGAGATATAGAAGGCGCGTCAGGCATAGAGGCCTTCATCCGCACCCGACTGCCTCCGCGCCTGTATGGTCCTCACTACAAACGCCACAGGATGGCCGGCGCCGACGAGGGCGACTTCACGGTCCTCACCCCCGACGGCCAGCGCTGCCGCTTCACGATGGACATGTCAGAACTGGACGAGGACGGACGATCCCGGAGAGTAATCCGCCGCCTTGAACGCGAATTGCTGTAAGCAGGCCTCTTGCGCCCGCGCCCAGCGCGAAGGTCTGGTCTAGGACCCGGCTTCCGGATAACCGGTTCAAATAAAAGCCCTGCCAGTTCGCGCTGGCGGGGCTTTTTCCATTGGGGTAAGTTTGACGGCGCTACGAACCAGCCTCAGCCGCGTCGATCTGGGCAATCAGTTCGTCACAACGTTCGGTCTGGTATTCTGAACCCTCGATAAAAAAGGCGCGCGCACGGGTCACATAGTCCCGCGCTTCAGCCAGCAAGGCAGGATCGGGGGCAAGACGATAGCGCGCAAGCGCCAGATCGGCGATGTTCCATTGGAGAATCGCCCAACTAAACGGTGCGTCGGTCTCAAGGCGCAAATCTTCACAGGCGGCATATCCATCGCGGGCCTGTTGAAGTTTGACCACATCCTCAGTGATCGCGCCCAACCAACGCTGGGAAAGAGCGAGGTTGCTTCGGGTAAGCTCCCAATTAAACGGGTCTTCTTCCTTGGTTCTGAACGTGAGGGCAGTGGTCAGCGCATCTTCGGCCTCGCGCAGCTTACCGGCATCTTCAGTTAACTCACCCAGCCTTTGAAGAATGGCGCCTAGATTATTCCACAGTGAGTCGATTTCCGGTGGATTGAGTTTGTGCACAACTTTTAGCGCCGCACGCTCGGCGACCACCGCCTGTTCCAAAAGCGCAACGTCTCTCTGGCGTTGGCCCAATTGGTGAAGAATCGCGCCGAGCCCGTCCTGACATGCGCTCCAGTTTGAGGGGTCTTTCGCCTTGCTAGTTTTCTTTAGGGCGGCATCGAAGGCGTGCAATGCCGAATACAGATGCTGATCGCCGCTTGATCTTTCCGCCAACCGAAAGTGACACCAGCCAAGGGAATGAAGCGCCGATGCGGCCAACGGCTTCTTGTTCTTCACTCTCTCATAATTGCTCTGCGCCAATGCCAGCGAAACCTGCAAGGCAAACACATCCCCAACCTTATGACCTTGATTTCTCCAGTCAGTTGTCTTGCTACGAATAGCTTCAAAAAGTTTGCCTTGCGGGAATTCGCGCAGATTGCGGATGATCCGGTCGGCCGCAAGATCAGGGCGGTTACGCAGGCGGTCTTGATTTAGCTCTTTTTCCAGTTGCAGTTCTGATAGCCGGTTCAGCCGGTCTTTTTGTTCACGCAGCCACGCCGATTGCCGTGCAAGTTTGTCTTGCGCCAGATCAAATTCACCCTGATTGTTTAGCGCATCGACGTCTTTCATCAGCGCCGCGAACTGAGCGTCGGCGTTACCCGCCAGTTGAGCGATATGCTCGCTTGATTTGAGTGTTTCCAGCGCAGCCTTGACGCTCAGGTAGGCGGTATCGCGATCTTTGTGATCGCCTTCTGTAAAGTTGTTGGCCAGTTGGATCAGCAAATCGTCCGAAGTGCCCTCGGTCATGCCTTCACGGCGCAAACGGTCGATCACAAGATCCGCTTCACGCTCGGCCTTTGTCTCCAGGGTTTCAGCAGTTTCTTCGGCGTCAAGAAACTTGTCGACCCACGATTCATCAAGGTCGAGAGCGATGCGGAACCGCCCCACGGTGCGGGCATCAAGCGCTTCTTTTCGGCCTTTCTCGACCTTGGAGATGAAGGACGCCCCGACAGGCGGGTCGATCTTGCCGCCCAAGGTTGGCTGGTCCCACCCCAAGAGCGTTCGGGCACGTTTCACGGCCCTGCCGAAGTCCTTCAGAATGTTTGGGTCAATTTTAGGCAAGTTTTCTCAATCAAAGGAAAGATAAGGCGATCTATTGCTTTTGTGGTCATCTTTGAGCGACTGCGCCTCAGCCGTCCACCCTTCATATTACTCGTGTCCGGACAACGCCTTAACCCAGGGCGGGGCCTCGCCTCATAACAGGAGAATACCTGATGATGAGGTATCTGCAACTTTTCATTGAATGGGCCGGCATGATGCTGGCCCAGGACGTAGTTTTGCACGCGGTGTTCGCGTGTTTAGCGCTAGCGGCCGCTTTTGAGCGATCACAGCGTGTTTGTGCGGTGCTGACCGCGCTCGTGTACGTGATCCTGATGATCTCATGAGCCAAAGTGGGAAGGCGGGATATTCTCTCGCCCTCCTGCTATCAGGCACTATTCTCTTAACGCACGCCGACCAACGAGCTTGGTTTGCTTGGTCGTTTTGGGCCAGAAACGAACCCAAGCGTGGAGTTCGCCCTAAGCCGCCTTCCCTTTCAGGCCGACCATCCGCTTGAGCATGCCGCCCATGTCGCCGATGCCGGCGCCGTGGACGGCGCCTGCGCGGTAGACCTTGGTGGACAGCCACAGGATCAGCAGCGCGAACGCCGCCATCAGGCCCATCTGGCCGAGCACTTCCCAGAGCGGCGGATCATGCGGCATGCGCAGGATCAGCAGGAAAGGCGTGAAGAACGGAATCCATGAGGCGATATCGACCAATGGCGAGCCGGGATCCTGGAAGGCGATGAAGATCGCGAACATGGGCAGCATCAGCAGGATCATCATCGGGCTGAGCAGGGTCTGGGCTTCCTGGATCGTATCGCAGAGCGAGCCGAGCGCCATGAAGATCATGCCATACATGATATAGCCGAGAATAAAGCTGATCAGGCCCGGCACGATGATGGCCGGATTGGCGAGCGCCGCGGCGAACGGCTCGATGATGTTGCCGACGCCCGGAATCTGGGTCGCGACGACCGTGCCTCCGGCAAAGGCAAACAGGCCCCAGGACAGCATCATGGTGGAGGTGACCGCGAATACGGCGAGCAGCTTGCCCGCCAGCAATTCCGGCAGCTTCACCGAGGTCAGCAGCGTGTCGAAAATCTTGTTCGAGCGCTCCTCGATCGTGCCCATCAACAGATATTGGATGATCGAGAACACCATAAGCCAGAGGAAATAGGCGAGACCGCCGGCGACGAACATCGGCGCGCGGTCAGCCATTGTGACTTCATTCCCCGCCGCATCCTGTTCCTCGACCGTGCGGATCCGGCGCGCCGGGACGGCGAAGGCGGCATCATCGACGGTCTGGAGGAAGTCCTCGTCCAGCCCGGCCTCTGTCAGGGCGTCGCGGCGGGCAAGGCGCAGCATGGCGTCCTGGGCAAGGTAGCGGAGCTGGTCGACATTGACGTCATCGCTCCAATATTCGAGTTCGCTGCCATCCTCGGCCAGTATCAGGGCCGCAAAGAGCGGCTTGTCGCCCAGCGGGCCGGAGACGGTCTTTTCGCCGAGCAGGTAGGGTCGCAAGCCGTCAATCGACTCTGCCGGCGCAGGCACTGCGATGAATTTCCTATTGGCGACGCCGGCCCCTTCTGCGGCAGCGCGGGCTTCATCCTCGCCCATCGCAGGCAGGTCGAGCTGTTCGACGATTTCGCTGGTTCGCTCGGCGTCTGCCTGTTCCCGTCTCTGGAATTCGGCTTCGATCGCGTCGGCATAGATGCTGCCGGGTTCGACGACGGCGAAATAGCGGACTGGTGAGGATTGCGCGGCAAAGCCGGCAAGCGCCGCGCCGATGATCATGAACAGGGGCACAGCGGCAAGGCTGAGCCAGAAGCCCCAGGCCTTTACGTAGCCAAGATAGTCACGGCGAAAGATCAGCAAAATATTGCGCATCAGGCGGCCTCGTCTTCTGCAAGGGATGCTGCAAGGGCGGCAGCGTCGGCCTCACCGACCAGCGAGACGAAGACGTCGCGCAGGCGGGCCTCTTCCGGCGCAAAGCCGGTGATGGGGGCGCCTGCCTCCAGCGCGGCGCGCAAGGCGTCCTGCGCCTCCCGGCCGGGCGGCAGGTCTATTCGCCAGGTCTCGCCATGCCCGGTGTCCGTGGTCCGGATGGCCTCGAAGCCCTTCGGGGCCAGCACGGCGGCCAGGTCAAATCCGGCTTCGACCGAGATCCGTGCCCCCTGCCCCAGCGTGGCGAAGGCTTCCTGCAGTGTGCCGTCCAGCACCTTGCGGCCCCGCGCCATCATGATGATGCGGTCGCAGAGGCGTTCGGCATGTTCCATGACATGGGTGGAGAACAGGATGGTCGCGCCGCGCGCATGTTCGGTACGGATCAGGTCTTCAAGCGCCTGCTGGTTGACCGGATCAAGCCCGGAAAAGGGCTCATCAAGGATCAGGAAGTCCGGCCGATGGGCCAGCGTGGACAGGATCTGAACCTTCTGCGCCATGCCTTTGGAGAGTTTCGAGATGCGGGTGCGGCTGAACTCCTCCAGCCCCGTCGCGCCGAGCAATTCGTCAGCGCGGGCGCGGGCATCCTGGGCCGACAGGCCCTTCAGGCGCGCAAAATGGCTGATCGTGTCGCGCGCAGTCATCTTCTTGTAGAGGCCGCGTTCTTCCGGAAGGAAGCCGACTTTCTGGAGCGCCCGGACATTCGGCTTGTCGCCAAACAATTCCACCTCGCCCGAATCCGGCTCCATGATGCCAAGGGCCATGCGCAAACTGGTCGACTTGCCTGCGCCATTCGGGCCCAGGAACCCGATGATCTGACCGTCCGGCACCTCCAGGGACAGGGAGTCCACGGCGGTGAAGGCACCAAACCGCTTGGTGACGGAAGTCATGATCAGGGGCGATGAGGGCATCGGCACGGCGTCCTTTTACGTTTTCAACGTCGGGTCGTTAACGTTTGTCGATATGGATTACACTCAATCGCCTGAAACGCCTTGCCAAGCCCTTAAAGGAGTCGCAGCATCACTTCAGATGAAGACGATGCCTCCCCTCCCCGGACCGGATCGCCTGACCCAGGATGCAGGCCCGTACGGAATCGCAGGCACATCCCGCCCCCTGAAAAAATACGCTGAACAGCTGGCCCGGATCGAATCCGCACTCGCCCGCATGGAAGCCGGCAATTATGGCCTCTGTACGAATTGTGAAAGCCGTATCGCGCTGACGCGCCTCAAGGCCGATCCTGCCATCGCCACATGTGCCGATTGCAAGGAGCCGGAAAACCTTACGGTTTGAGCTGTTTTAAAGGACCAGGCCGAACAGGGCGATGAACAGCTGGACGATCAGCGCCAGCACCACCATCAGCACCACGGTTGCCATCCAGCGGCCGCCGAGATTCATGACCAGGCCGGAGACAATGCCGAACACCGCCATCAGGCCGAGGGCAATCATCCAGTTCATGCCGATGGCAACCGCCAGCGTGGCATAGCCGACGGTGAGGATGATCAACAGGCTGCCCCAGATGCTTCCCACCATGAAACCATCCCACGTCGCCTTCTGGGCGCTGATGTCCATGTCTCCACGATGATATTCACTGGCAGCCATTTAGGGCACTCCCCGTCAAAAACCTTGTGACTTGCGTAATATATGAGGGCGAAGCAGGGTCAAGCGCGTCAAAGCGCTCCAGTTCAGTTTAGTTGCTTGTCCGTCTTGGGCAGAGGCGGCGTCAGAGCGCGCGGCAGCGGCGCGGCGGGCACGCCTTCTTCGCGCAGGGCCTCGGACTCTTCAGCTGTGGTTTCTCCCCAGATCGGCCGGTCCTCGGTCTCGCCATAATACATCGAGCGCGCCTCATCCGCGAAGCTGTCGCCGACATAGTCGAAATTTTTCGCAACGTGATCGCGCGCCTTCGCCATGAATTCGCGCACCCTGGCCGCCTCATCCGGTTCGGACTTGCGGTTTTCCGACGTGCGTACCGAAGGCGCCATGATCTGCTTGGCGACATTCTCGCCGCCGCACATTGCGCAGCTGACGAGGCCCCGGCCCGACTGGTCGTCAAATGCCGCAGAGGAGGCAAACCATGCCTCGAAGTCATGGTCGCAATCAGAGCAGATCAGCGCATACCGGATCATGGCAATCCTACATCAGGCAGCGAGCAGCGAATCCAGTTCGCCGGATTGTTCCAGAGCCATCATGTCGTCGCAGCCGCCGATATGTTTGTCGCCGATGAAAATCTGCGGGAACGTGCGTCCGCCCCCGGACCGTTCGACCATTTCGGCCTTTTTCTGCACATCCATTCCGGCGTCAATTTCATTGAAATTGACGTTCTTGGATTTCAGCAGGGAAACAGCGCGCGTGCAGTAGGGACAGAACTGGCGCGTATAGATTGTGACATCAGCCATTGAGGGGCTCCTGAATAGTTTCTTCCCGTTTTATATGGTGACATCCGTTTCCCGCACAACGCGCGCAAGCACCAGCACGTCGACTTGTCGCGCTCCCGCCTGTTTCAGGGCCCGCGTGCAGGCCGACAGGGTCGCGCCCGTCGTCAGGACATCATCCACCAGCAGGATACGCTTGTCACGCACATGGGTTGCAGCGCGGTCGGAGACTTTGAAAGCCCCCGCGACATTGCGCCGGCGGGCCTTGGCGCTGAGCCCACCCTGGGTGGGCGTGCGGCGGCGGCGTTTCAGTACATCGACGCGGCAGGACAGGCCGGCGCGGCGGGCAATTCCCTGCGCCAGCCAGGCCGACTGGTTGAAGCCCCGGCTGACAAGGCGCGTATAGTGCAGCGGCACGGGCACGATCAGATCGGCTTCGGCGACCAGTTGCGCCCCCGCCCGGTGCATCCAGCCGGTCATCACATGCAGCCCGTCCCGGCGGCCGGACCGTTTCAGATCAAGCACGATGCGGCGGCTGGCGGCCTCATAGACGAGGGCGGCGCGGGCCCGGTCCCATCGTGGCGGGCGGGCAATACAGGGCGCGCATTGCGCCCCTGGTCCCAGATCCAGCTCCATTGGCCGGCCACAGCTTTCGCAGACAGGATCGGACAGGAAGCCGATGGCGGCAAATTCAGACGGCGAGAGCGGCCCCTTGCCGGCGCCACGCTGGCCACTGACCAGGGAGCGTTGGGGCCAGAGAAATTCAGCCGTCGCGCGCAATAGCCCCTTTGCCATGCGGGCCCGGTGGTCCATATCGCTGCTCATGCCTTCCCCGGTTCCCCCGAATGCCGCCCCCCCTCGCCTGTTCGACCGCGAACGTGTGGCCCGCAATCGCAGCCGTGCCGCGGCGAATTTCAGTAAATATGACTTCCTGAAAGCGCGCGTGTCGAGCGATATCGCCGACCGGCTGGCGGATACGTCCCATTCCTTTGATCGCGCCTTCGATCTCGGCACACATGACGGCCAGCTTGCCAGACGCGTTCTGGCCAGCGGCAAGGTCGGGACCATCGAAGCGGGCGACCTGTCCCACGGCATGGTCGCGCTCAGCCGGGCCGCCGGCCTGCAGGCGCACGTGCTGGATGAGGAGCATTTGCCGTTTGAGCGGGCCAGCCTGGACCTGATCGTGTCGGCGCTGTCGCTTCATTGGGTGAATGACCTGCCCGGCGCGCTGGTGCAGATCCGGCAGGCCCTCAAGCCCGATGGCCTGTTCCTGGGCGCCCTGTTTGGCGCAGGCACGCTGAGTGAGTTGCGCGCCAGCCTGATGGAAGCGGAAACGGAAGTGACCGGCGGCGTCGCGGCGCGTGTCTCTCCCCTTCCCGGCCTGCGTGACATGGCGAGTCTGATGCAACGGGCGGGGTTTGCCCTGCCGGTCGTCGACCGGGACAAGGTCGTGGTGCGGTATGCCACTCCGATGGCGTTACTGAGCGATTTGAAAGGGATGGGCGAGCGCGCCGCTTTCGCATCCGGCATGACGCGGCCCTTGCCGCGACGTGTGCTGCTGCGCGCCATGGAAATCTACACCGAGACCTTCAGCGATCCCGATGGACGCGTGCGCGCAACATTTGAAGTGGTGCATTTGTCCGGCTGGAGCCCGTCGGACTCCCAGCCCAAGCCGCTAAAACCCGGCAGCGCCAAGGTCAGCCTGGCCGACGCCGTGCGAAATCACGAATCTTCCTGAATTGAGCCCAATCGGCCCTCAGGACATCTCCGTCTCGACGGTCGAGAACGTTGTGTTGATGGATGTGGCGACAGCTACGAGACCGCCCATGATGGCGACCGCAATCAGACCCACCAGAAGCCCGTATTCCACGGCTGTTGCACCTGCATCGTCCCGCAGAAAGCGGCTGAAAATCATGTTCGAGGCCATCATGTTCGCTCCGAGTGTGTCTATTTACCCGAGAGCACGTCAAACAAGGGAATGTCTGCCGCAGGCGCCGGATAGAGATGAAGGTCCGATGATCTGACCCAGGCCAGGGTCTGTCCTTCCCTGGGCGCAAGCTCGCCTTCCCAACTCTCCGTTGAGAAAAGTGGCATTAAAAGGTGAAAATCCGGATAAGCATGACTGGCAAAAGTGATCGGTTTCAGTGAGGTCTCATCCACCATGATCGAGAGCTCTTCGTGTAGTTCCCGCACCAGGGCCCGCTCCGGCGTCTCACCGTTCTCAATCTTACCGCCTGGAAACTCCCAGAGGCCTGCCATCGGCTTTCCGGCAGGGCGTTGGGCCAAGAGGATACGACCTTCCGCATCGTAGAGGGCTGCCGCAACCACCAGTATCACCTGGCCTGTCATGTACGATAGGCTCCGTTGATGTCGACATAGCCGTGCGTGAGATCACAGGTCCAGACGGTGTGGGACTGATCGCCTACCCCGGCATCGACGCAAATCGTGAATTCCGGCTGGGCGAACACGGCGCCGGCCGCCGCCTCGGAATAATCCGGGGCCCGCGCCCCATTCTTGGCCACGAGCACATCATCGAACCAGATCGAGAGTTCATCCATCTGGATTGGCTCCAGCGACTTGCCGACGGCCATGACGACCCGGCCCCAATTCGCATCCCCGGCCGCCATTGCGGTCTTGATGAGAGGCGAATTGGCGATCTCGCAGGCCATGATCTTGGCAGAGAGCCGCGAGACGGCGCCCTTCACGGTGACCGTCACGAACTTGCTGGCCCCTTCCCCATCCTTGACGATGAGATGCGCCAGGTCGAGGCAGAGCGTGTGCAGCGCCGTCGCGAACGCATCAAAGCGCGGATCGTCTGCCGATGTGATTGGCACCATGCCGCTCGCCCCGGTTGCGAACACCATCAGCGTGTCGGACGTGGACGTATCGCCATCGACCGTGATGCTGTTGAACGTCTCGTCCACGATGTCTTCCAGCAGGTCCTGAAGCAGGTCCGGCGCGATCGCCGCATCGGTGAACACATAGGACAGCATGGTCGCCATGTTCGGGGCGATCATGCCGGATCCCTTGGCGATGCCGGCGAAATTCACTTCAGTTCCGTCTATTTCGATTCCGAACCCCGCACCCTTCGGGAAGGTGTCGGTGGTCATGAAGGCGCGCGCGGCCGCTTCCCAATCCGGCTCGGAGAGCTTGCCGGCAAGGTCCGGCACGAAGGCGCCGACATAGTTCGGATCAGGCAAGGGCTCGCCGATCACGCCCGTCGCGGCGAGGAAGCAGGTTGCCTTGTCCACGCCCAGCGTTTCGGTCAGCGCTTTCAGGGTCGCCTCATTCTTCAACACGCCCTTGGGCCCGGTAAAGGCATTGGAATTTCCGGAATTCGCGATCAGGGCCCGCGCCGTGCCGCCCCCGGCCTCCAGGGCTTCGCGGCACCAGAGCACATCGGCCGAGGCGGTCCGGGAGACCGTGTAGACGCCTGCGCAATGCGTGCCCTCGTCGAAGGCGAACAGGAACACGTCATCCCGCGTCAGGCCGCGCGCGGCATAGAAACCGCGCGAGCCGGTTGCCGCGCGCACGCCCTTGACGACCGGCAGGTCTGGAAAGCGAGCCGGGGCGAAGGGAGAAGGGGTCAATTTCAAAGTTCACGTCCTTGTTCATCAGATGCGGGCTGCTCTTTGAGGAGATCGCCCTCGCTTTCAAGCGAAAGTGCAGAATCCGGAACAATATTCGTCGTTTTCTGGCCCTTTTCGATCTGCGCTTCGGTGCGCAGGCGCCGCAGGATCTTGCTGACCTGGTTGAGCGTCAGGAACGTCACGATCTCGGGCCGCATCTCGGCGCGGGTCTTTGGCGGGCTGGTCCGGCGGTCCTTCACCTTCAGGAGGTGCCAGCCATCGGCCGACAGGAAGGGGTCGGACACCTCCCCCACCCCGGTATTGGCAATCACGACCGGGAACGGGTCAGCCATATTGTTCGGCGCGACATAGCCGAGATCGCCATTCTCCATGCGCGTCGTCGTATCGAGGGAGTTGGAGACAACGAGGCTCTCGAACGTGGCGCCGTCCTGGATCTGCTGGTGAAGGTCGCGGGCCTGTTCCTCGGTTTCCACGAGGATATGCGCGATCGCGACTTCATCATCTTCCTGCTGCAGGGCGACCTGTTCCTTGTACATGGCCTCGATGCTGTCCTCATTGACCTCGGAGGCGACCAGGCTTTCGACCAGCAGATTGCCGAGAATGCGCTCGCGGGCGACTTCCAGCCGGCGCTCGGCGGCCGCGCCCTTGTCGAGCCGGCGGTTCAGCGCTTCCTGCGCCATCAATTTCTGGTCGATAAGCTGGTCCAGGACGAGGTCGTAGTTCTCATCGCCGGGGCCGAACGTGTCGCCGGGCGAAATCAGACCGCGCGCGACGGCTTCGAGCTCGACTTCGCTGACATAGATCGGGTCGCCATTGACGGTCACTGCGGCGGCGGCCTCGACCTGAATGACGGGTTCTTCTTCGACCGGGCGGTTACAGGCGGGGACCAGTAACAGGGTGGAAGCGGCGAGCAGTGCAGGCAAAGCGCGGGAAAAGGGCTTCAGAAGCAGCACGGTAAAGTCTCCTTTAGGCTGAGGGCTCTGCATTGACACCCCAATGCGGCGTTCTTAAGTCTGACCCGAACGCTGGTCGAGGGGTTTCAGCCAGCGCACGTGCTGTGGGAGAACCCACAATTATTCTGCCGGTTCCGCTGTCAGGATTAGAGTTTTGTCGCCCCAGATCAATTGGTGCTACCTGATATGCTTTCTGTTGCCCGCAAGATTTTCGGTTCAGTCAATGATCGCAAGCTGAAGCCGCTTCACGCGCGCGTCAACCGGATCAATGCCCTTGAGCCCATGATGGAGGCCCTGTCGGACGAAGCCCTGAAGGGCAAGACCGAAGAGTTCCGCAAACGCCTCGCTGATGGTGCCATCCTGGACAGCCTGCTCGAAGAAGCCTTTGCGGTTGTCCGCGAAGGGGCGCGCCGCTCGCTCGGCATGCGGCATTTCGACGTCCAGTTGATGGGCGGCATGGTGCTGCACTCCGGCAATATCGCCGAGATGCGGACGGGGGAAGGCAAGACGCTGGTCGCAACCCTGGCCGTCTACCTGAACGCGCTTGAAGGCAAGGGCGTCCACGTCATCACCGTGAACGACTATCTCGCCAAGCGCGACGCCGAGTGGATGAGCCAGGTCTATGGCTTCCTCGGCATGACGACCGGCATCATCGTGCATGGCATTTCCGACGCGGAGCGCCGCAAGGCCTACGCCTCTGACATCACCTACGGCACGAACAATGAGTTCGGCTTCGATTACCTGCGCGACAATATGAAATACTCGCTGGACCAGATGGCCCAGCGCGAGCACCATTTCGCCATCGTCGACGAGGTGGACTCCATCCTGATCGATGAAGCGCGCACGCCGCTGATCATCTCCGGCCCGACCGATGACCGGTCAGAACTCTACATGGCGCTCGACGCGCTGATGCCGCGCCTGACGGACGAGGATTACGAACTCGACGAGAAGCAGCGCTCGGTCACCTATACCGAAACCGGTACTGAGAAGATCGAAGAGTGGCTGACAGAGTCCGGCACGCTGGAAGGCTCCATGTGGGAGCCGGCGAACATCTCTATCGTCCACCATGCCAATCAGGCGCTGCGCGCACACAAGCTGTATGCCCGCGACAAGGATTACATCGTGAAGGACGGTCAGGTCATGCTGATCGACGAATTCACGGGCCGCATGATGGAAGGTCGCCGCCTGTCGGAAGGCCTTCACCAGGCCATCGAGGCCAAGGAAAGGGTCGACATCAAGCCGGAAAACCAGACTCTGGCCTCGATCACCTTCCAGAACTATTTCCGCCTCTACACCAAGCTGGCCGGCATGACCGGGACGGCCCTGACCGAGGCCGACGAATTTGCTGACATCTACAATCTCGGTGTCATCGACCTGCCGACGAACAAGCCGATCCAGCGGATCGATGAAGACGACGTCGTTTATCGCACCGCCAGCGCGAAATATGCCGAGATCGTCAAGGATGTGCGCGAGTGCCATGCCAAGGGCCAGCCGGTCCTGCTCGGCACGGCCTCCATCGAGAAGTCCGAAGTCCTGTCGAATTTGCTGACGACCGCAAAAATTCCGCACAAGGTGCTGAATGCGCGCCACCATGAACAGGAAGCCCAGATCGTGGCCAATGCCGGTGTGCCGGGTGCAATCACGGTTGCCACCAACATGGCTGGCCGGGGTACCGATATCCAGCTGGGCGGCAATTTCGAAATGCGCGTCGAGCATGAGAAAGCCGAACAGGAAGCCAAGCTCGGCCGGGAACTGACCGAAAGCGAATTGTCGCTGCTGACCAGCCAGATCAAGGCCGATATCGAGGTCAAGAAAAAGCGGGCCCTCGACGCAGGCGGCCTGTATGTTCTCGGCACAGAGCGTCATGAAAGCCGCCGGATCGACAACCAGCTGCGCGGCCGGACGGGCCGCCAGGGCGATCCGGGCAAGTCGAAATTCTACATTTCCATCGAAGACGACCTCATGCGCATCTTTGCTGCCGAGCGGATGGACAATGTCATGCGCCGCCTGGGCATCAAGGAAGATGAGGGCATCACTCATCCCTGGATGAACAAGGCGATGGAAACGTCGCAGAAGAAAATCGAACAGCGCAATTTCGAGATCCGGAAGAACGTCCTCAAATATGATGACGTGATCAATGATCAGCGTAAGGCCATTTTCGAGCAGCGCATGGACTTCATGCGCGCCGAGAATGTCTCCGACACGATCCTCGATATGCGCGAAGACGTGATCAACAGCCTGATCGCCCGCACCATGCCCGAAAAAGCCTATGCCGAGCAGTGGGACATGGACGGGCTCGCTGAAGCCCTGCGCAGTGATTTTGCAGTCGACATGCCTGTGAAGGATTGGGCCTCCGAAGAAGGCGTTGCCAATCAGGAAGTCGCCGAGCGCGTCCACGATGGAATCGCCAAGGTCTATGAGGCGATCACGGAGCAAGTCGGCCTCGAACAGATGCAACGCATCGAGAAGCAGATCCTGCTTCAGGTTCTCGACATGCGCTGGCGTGAACACCTCCAGATGATCGACCAGTTGCGGTCCGTGATCCATCTGCGCTCCTACGGCCAGCGCGACCCGCTGAACGAGTTCAAGGAAGAAGCCTTCAACCTGTTCTACAATCTGCTGAACGAGCTGCGCGCAACGGTGACGCGCTCGCTGATGCATATCCGCGTGCAGCCGCCTGAAGAACAGCAACAGCGTCGTCCGGTGCCGCCGGCCGCTGCGCCTGCCCCGGCCCCGGCCCCGGCCCCGCAAATGCGCGAGACACATCTTGATCCGGACACGGGCCATAATGAAATGTCGAGCGACGACACGCCGCCGCCCGGACCTGCCCTGCACCAGGCAGAGGAAAGCTGGGCCAGCACGCCCCGCAACTCTCCCTGCCCGTGCGGCTCCGGCAAGAAGTACAAGCATTGCCACGGCGCCCTGACCACGCAGAAAGTCTGACCCACGAAATCGGAACCCGACGGTAAACGCCGCGTTCACCCTGATGAATACTCTCAAGGAGACTCATCATGGGCCGCACGCTCACCGCTATTCTCGCCTTTATCTGCGTTGTCTTCGTGATCACGCTGGGCTGGTACTATCTGCAGGAAGGCTCCTTCGAAGGCGCTGGCGCCCGGATGGACGCCACCCTTGAAGACCTGCCGGAGGAAACCTCCGAATTTGCCAATGAAGTCTCCGAGGCTGCGGATGAAATCTCCGATGAGCTGGATCAGGACAACTCCCCGAACCGGTAACCACGTCACAAGATGACCGCAATGTAACCTTGGGCCGGCCCCGGCTGCGCCCCACCGCTGCCGCGCGCACCGGGTCATAAACCGTGTCTCCAATCATTTTTTTGGGGATCCCAAACATGACCGATACGTCTCAACCTCAATCGCCGTTCGCGAGCCTCGTGCCGCAACGGTCCGTCGGCCTGAAATTGCTGCTCGTCTGCGGACTTGCTCTTCTGATGGCCATTCCCGCCCTGTTCATTCATTCCGTCGTGCAGGACCGCCGCATGGGCGCGGATCGCGCCCTGGCCGACGTCAGTGAAATGGTCGGAGGCCCGCAATCCGTGCTCGGACCGGTCTTGTCCGTCCCCTATTCACGCGCCCTTGGCCCAAGGCAGGATGATCTGGTTTACGGCTATGTCGTCGCCTATGCCGACACCGGAACCGCCTCGGCCGATGTGGACGTTCAGATGCGCACCCGCGGCATTCATGCCATCCCTGTCTTCGATGCCACCATAAACATGGACGCCGTATTCGACCCGGCAGCCTTGCGCGCGGCCCTGCCCCAGGACGCCACGCCCATCTGGTCGGATGCCCGTATATATCTCGGCGTGTCGGACACGCGCGGCATTCGGGATGCGATCACCGTCACATCAAATGGCACGGACGTAGCGATCGAGCCCACACCCTATTTCGCCGCCAACACAGGCAATTACCAACCTGTGCCGACCTCCGGCGTCACTCTTGCCGGCGGGCATATTGCCGGTCTCGAAACCGCCACGTCGCCCATCGTGCTGACCTCCAGCATGCGTCTGTCCGGGGCAGAACGCCTGTCCATTGCGCCGTTTGCAAAGGATACGCGGGTCACCCTTGCCAGCAATTGGAACGATCCCAGCTTCCAGGGCGGCGTATTGCCAGAGCGCCATACGGCGGGCGACGGCCAGGCGGAAGGCTTCGAGGCGCATTGGCGAGTGCCCTATCTGGCACGCGGCATTGCCGGCGCCGGGGCCAATCTCGACCTTGGCGAACTGACCGAATGGAACCGCCGCGACATGGCCGTGCGGTTCATGAAGGAAGGCAATCCCTATCAGAGCGTCGAACGCGCGTTGAAATATGCCGTCATGTTTGTCGGCTTCGTCTTCCTCGCCTACTTCCTGTTCGAGGTGACCAGCGCCGCGCGGGCCCACCCCGCGCAATATGTCCTGGTCGGTCTGGCACAGACGATCTTCTACATCCTGCTGCTCGCCATGTCGGAGCGCATCGGCTTTGACGGAGCCTTCCTGATCGCCGCAAGCATGACCGTGCTGCTGACCGCCGCCTATGCGGCCAGCGTGTTCCGCTCACGGCTGTATGGCCTGCGCGCGCTGGCGATCCTGTCCGGCATCTACACGCTGATCTATGTGCTGATGCGGGCCGAGAGCCATGCCCTGCTGGCCGGTGCATTGGCAAGCTTCGCGGCCATTGCGCTGACCATGTACATGACCCGCAACATTGACTGGTACGGCGAGCGGACCTCCGCGCCCGCTGCTTGACATGGAGGGGGAAGTGCCCGAACGCCTAGGCCCTATGATGACGACACTTCCCCCTGTTCGCGGCAAGCTGCTCAAGGATGCCAGCCTCGCGCCCTATACCTGGTTTCGGGTGGGCGGGCCGGCCGACTGGCTGTTCCTGCCCGAAGACGAAGCAGACCTTGCCGGCTTCCTGAAGACGCTCGATCCGGCCATTCCTGTGACCGTGCTCGGCGTTGGCTCGAATGTGATCGTGCGCGATGGTGGCATCGAAGGCGTCGTGATCCGCCTGATGGGAAAATACTGGGGCGCAGTCGAGGCAGAGGACGGCATCACGCTATCTGCCCGGCCAGGTGCCCTGGATGTAGCTGTCGCCAAGGCCGCAGCCCGCAACGGCATCACCGGGCTCGAATTCCTGTCCGGCATTCCCGGATCCCTTGGCGGCGCGACCCGCACCAATGCAGGGTGTTATGGGCGGGAATTGCGCGACGTGCTGGTCAGCCTGCACGGTTATCGGCGGGATGGCACCAAAGTGGCCTATCGCGGACCGGCCCGGCCAGGCGCGCTTCCGGAAGCACATTTTTCCTACCGGCATACGGACCTTCCGGACGACCTCATCGTGACGCGTTTGTTACTTGAAGGCACAGGCACAGGCGCGCCTGAAACCATTCTCGCGGAAATCGAGGCGCTGCAGGCCCGCCGCGCAGAGACGCAGCCGATCAAGGACAAGACGTCCGGCTCGACGTTTGCGAACCCCGACCCGCCCGGCACGCCGGACCAGCGCTCCGCATGGAAACTGATTGACGCGGCGGGCTGCCGTGGCCTGAAGGTTGGCGGCGCGCAAGTTTCGCCAAAGCACTGCAATTTCCTGATCAATACCGGCGACGCCACGGCGGCCGACCTCGAAGCGCTGGGCGAACTGGTCCGGGCGCAGGTGCGGGAGTCGCAAGGCGTGGAGCTGCGCTGGGAAGTGCGCCGTATCGGACGCATCCAGCAGCCCCTGCCCTGACCGAGGCGCGCCTAGAACGTCCCTTCCAGCTGGATCGTGAAGATCGGACCGAAATCGCGGGAGCGGTCTTCCACCCGCACGACATTGCCGAGGCGATTGGTGTCGTACAATTGCCGGCGGAATGTGTCATTCTGGTTGGCAAAGTTCCCGAATGTCGCCTGTCCGGTCATGCCCCAGATGTCCTTGTGCTCGATATAGGCGAACCCAAATCCGGGGCGCGCCCCTTCCTGCCCTGTCTCGGACAGGCGATAATACGGATTGCGTTCCCAGCGCTCGAACCCGACACCCCAGGCCCAATCCGTTCTCGGAATATCCTGGCGCATTTCGGTGAGCATCCAGTATTTCGAACTGTCATTGATCGGCCTCACCTCCCCGGTGAGCGGGTCGGTCACATCCGACTCGTAATACTCGCCTTCAAAGGACAATTCCGCGCCGGCAAAACCGATTTTGTCGAATTTCACCGTTGCATCCCATTCCGCGCCAAGGCGCCAGGCCGAGTCGAGATTGCCCGGACCATCGCCCGTGCCGATGGGCACGCGATCGACGATATCTTCGATGTCGGAATAGAAGACTTCGAGCGTCGCGGCGCCCCAGCCGCCATAATTCTTCTCGGCTTGGGCGCTCAGCCGCCAGCTCTGCTCCGGCACGATGTCGGGATTACCATTTTCGCCGTTGCCAGCACTCAGATTGACCGATGAGACGAAATCGAAAAAGTCCAGCTGCCCCACTTCCCGCTCAAGACGTGTGACGAGCTTCAATGACGGATCGACCTGCCAGGACAGGCTGGCAAAGCCCTTGGGGCGGGTGAAGGTCCGCACATTGGACGCGTCGCCGGACTGGGAAAGCTCCGAGATTTCAGCGCCCAGGGAAACTTGTCCGGTCACTGTGGTAGAAAGCCGACGACCATGCGTCACGGAGACTTCTCCCCGCTGTTCCTCAACCCGTGAATTCGCATTCGGCAGGGTCTGCGGCTCCAGCGGACTGCCACCTTCAGAACTGGCAAGAGAAGATTGCTGGTCCAGATAGTTGAACGCGCCCTCAAGCGCGACTTGCCAGTCGCTTCCATTCTCAAATGCCAGGCCATACTCCGTCCGGAGAATATATTCACCCTCTTCAATATCGCGCGTGAACAGGCTTTCGGATATGTCCGTCCCATCAACATTGCCACCGAACACCCGGTCAATGATTGGGCTGTCTTCACGACGAACCAGCCCGATTGCCTTTAACCGGCCCGGTCCAAGGCCAAATTCGTAGTCGCCGCCAATCTCCACAAATACCTCGTCCTCGGCGCCCTCATACAGCCGCCGCCCCTCTGGCCCGTCAACCGGGAAGAGTGTCGCTGTTTCCTTCCTGTCCGGTTGGAACAGTGTCGTTTTTGCATTGAGGTTTCCGATAGCACCCGAGGCTGGCGTCCAGCCGACCGATCCGGATACGGAGACATATTCGGCGGCATAGGTGAAGTCTTCCTCACGGCGCTGTATCAGATTGCCAACGCCGTCGGTGACAAATTCAGGACCATTGGATGCGCCGCGCTCCGGACTGCTCTCAGCCTCGAATGACCAGCTGATATCCCCCTGCCCGCCGGATAAAGTGAGATTGAGGCCGTTATAGAATGGCGGGAGGTTGTCACGGAACCGGGCACGCCAGCGCCATGTGCCTGAGACCGCCCCATCCCCATTGGTGATCACATTCACGACATGCCCGGACAGGCCGGCAATTTCAAAGGCTGACGCATCGACCAGTTCGAGCCGTACAACGCTCGAGGCGGAAATGCGGTCCAGCGACTCGCTCGCCCCATTCGACTTGCCGGACACGCGCTGGCCATTGATGAGGACATTTCCGCTCGCCTGTCCGAAGCCGCGTGAGCCGTCATCGTCACCCTGAATCGAGAAGCCAGGAATGCGCGAGACCATCTCCAGCGCCGTTCGCGGGGCGTACTGATTGAAATCATCCTTCGTGAAGATGGTGGCGCCCGGCGTGGTTTCCGGCGCCATGTCCGCGGCAGCAAAGAGGGCGAGTTGCGATGTGGCCAGGCCGAGGCAGGCACTTACGGCAAGCCGTGTCAAAGGGATCACGCTGCGTATCCTCCCCGCAGATGTCTTGAATAAATCGGCGTCTCACCACCGGTCGCAATTTGATCGTGTCGAATGACTACAAACGTAGTCTTAACATGGCAACAGACTGAATCTAATATTTTTGTCATTTTGCCGGGAAAAGGCGCAGTGTCTGCCACGCTAAGGCCGCTTTAACCCTGCAGACGCGATGTATAGTCCGAAGGCCAGCTTGCAGGAAAATCTCATGAAACGTGTTGCCGTGATCTATGGAGGCTGGTCGTCCGAACGGGACGTGTCCCTCACCTCTGGTAAACAGATGGCAAACGCTGCGCGCAGGGCCGGGTATGATGTTGTGGAAATCGATGCCGGGCGTGATCTGGCAACGCAGCTGACCGACGCAAAGCCGGATGTGGTGCTGAACGGCCTGCACGGCCCGTGGGGCGAGGATGGCTGTGTGCAAGGCGCGCTGGAAGTGCTCGGTCTGCCCTATTCCCATTCCGGTGTGCTCGCCTCGGCGCTGGCGATGGACAAGCTGAAATCGAAAGCGGTGTTTCGCGAAGCCGGCATTCCGATTGCCGAGGACAAGCAGGTCACGCGCGCGGAGGCCGCCGCCGCCCATCCGCTGAAGCCGCCCTATGTGATCAAGCCGGTTGCGGAAGGATCCAGCTTCGGCGTGCTGATCGTCCGCGAAGGGGCCAATGGTCCGGCGAAGGAACTGACCGGCCCCAACTGGCGCTATGGCGACCATCTGATGGCCGAGGAATTCATCCCCGGACGCGAGCTGACCGTGGCCGTTCTGGGCGACCGGGCGCTGGCTGTCACAGAGATCACGACCTTAAGAGACTATTACGATTTTGATGCAAAATATGAGGCTGGTGGATCGCAGCATGTGATCCCGGCAGACCTGCCTGCCCATGTGACCGAAGCGGCAATGGAATTTGCGCTGAAGGCACACAAGGCGCTCGGGTGTCGGGGCGCGACGCGATCCGACTTTCGCTATGACGACAAGAGAGACCGGCTCGTGATCCTGGAAACAAATACCCAACCCGGCATGACGCCCACCTCGCTTGTCCCCGAACAGGCCGCATTCGTAGGCATGTCCTTCGAACAGCTGGTCGCCTGGATGATCGAGGATGCTTCATGCCTAAGGTAAGCCGCAATCAGACTGTCCCGAAGAAGAAAGCCAGCCGCCGGCCCGCCGTCATCGTTGACGAAGTGACCGGCGAAGAGGTGCGCGTCTCTTCGGTCGTCTTCGGCTTTGTCATGCTGGTGGCCATCGTTGTGGCAACCGCCGCCTGGATGGGCGGCTCCATGTCCCAGATCGAAAACCGGTTCGCCAGCTTCATGGACAACACCGCCCGCACCGTGGGTATTTCCGTCAATGATGTGTCCGTGATCGGGCTGGAACAGGATCCGGCCCTCGCGCAGGACATTCGCGCCGCTGCCATGATCGAGCCCGGCGAGAACATGTTCCGCGCCGATCCGCATGTCATTCGCCGCCGCGTCGAAGGCACCCACAAAGTGCTGAATGTGCGCGTGCACCGGCTCTGGCCGGACCAGGTGGTGATCATTGCCGACGCCGCCGAACCGGTCGCCCTGTGGCATGACGGCAAGGCATGGACTGTTGTCGACGGTCTTGGCCGCGTCATTCCGGGTGCCCGCGCCGATGACCACAAGGAATTGATCCGTCTCGCCGGTCGCGGCGCCGCAAAGGCCGCCCCTGCCCTCGTCACCGCCCTGAAAGGGGAGCCGGACGTGGCTCCGCGCATTGCCATCGCGACCCGCATCAATGATCGCCGCTGGGACATGCGCCTCGTGTCCGGCGCCACGGTTCGCATGCCGGAAGACCACCAGATGGTGGCCGCGCTGGACAAGCTTTCCACCTTGCAGGTGCGCACGGCCCTGATGCAGCGCCCGCTGGAGACCATCGACTTGCGCAACAAGGGCCGCGTCTATCTCGACCCGGTCAATGATCCTGACTTCACAGCACGCAAAGAGGCGGCTCGCAGCTGATGGCAAACGTTCAGGCCCGGCGGAAGCCCCTTGGGGGATCGCGTGCGTCCAGCCCCATTGCGGCGCTGGACATTGGCTGTTCCAAAATCACCTGCATGATTGGCCGGAATGACGGCACAGGCCCGCGCAATTTCCAGATTCTGGGCGCAGGTCGCCAGCAATCACGCGGGTTCAGCGGCGGCACCATCACCGACATGCAGGGGCTTGAACGGTCGATCCGTCTTGCCGTGGAAGACGCCGAACGCGAAGCCGGCGAACAGATCAGCCATGTCATGCTCGGCATCACCGGGCCGAAGCTGAATTGCCAGCTGGTCACTGCCACGACCGAAATCGGTGCCCGCGAAGTGACGCCGAAGGACATCCGCCGGGTCCAGGCCCAGGCGATGGCCAAGATCTCGACCAAGGGCGCCGACGTCCTCGCCGCATGGCCGGTCGCTTACCGGGTCGATGCCCAGGAAGGCGTCCGTGAGCCAGCCGGCATGTATGCAGACCGGCTGGGCCTGATGTTGTCGGTCGTGACCGCGCCGAAGGCCATCGTCCGCAATCTCGTGGAATGTGTCGGCCGCGCCCATCTCAGCGTCAACGCGCTCATCCCCTCCTCCATCGCCAGCGGCGCAGGCACGCTGATCGATGACGAAATCGAGAATGGCGCGATCTGTATCGACATGGGCGCCGGCGTCACGGCCGTCTCGGTCTATCTGAATGGCTCTCCTGCCTGGCTCGGCCTTGTCCCGGCGGGCGGCACGCATGTGACCTCGGATATTGCCCAGGGCATCGGCACGACCTTTGCCGCCGCCGAGCGCCTGAAAAGCGTCTACGGCACCGCCAATCTCGAAGGCCCCGGCCTCGCCGAACGGATCGAGGCGCCCTGCCTCGGCGATGATGGTCGCCTGCAGGCAACCCGTATGGAACGCGCCCGGCTGGCCGAGATCATCGCACCGCGTATCGAGGAAATCTTCGAATACGTCCAGCAGACCCTGCAAGCCAGTGGTGTACGCAAAGTACTGCCTCGGCGCGTGGTGCTGACAGGCGGCGCAAGCCAGTTGCCGGGCGTACGTGACGTCGCCAGCCGCATCCTCGAAGCACCTGTGCGGCTCGGCCGTCCGACAAATGCTGAATTCCTTGGCGAAACACTGGGAACACCAGCTTTTTCCACAGCTTCAGGTCTGCTACTGTATTCGGAGTTGGGGTTCGCAGACGCAGTACGGGCTGGCATTGCGTCAAAGGAATACGGAGCAGAAGCCCGAAGCGGAGCCGTGAACAAGGCGTTCCACTGGTTGAAAGAAAATTTCTGATGCCAAACGCGAATCACTTAACCGCTTCTTAGCTGCAACGCGTCATTTTAGCGTTTCAGCGTGGCTTATGGCGGTAAGGTGAGGACGACGAATGACACATGAACTCAAGCCCAGGATTCTGGTCTTTGGTGTTGGCGGTGCCGGAGGCAATGCCGTTGACAACATGATCGAGGCGAACCTGCAGGGTGTCGAGTTCATCGTGGCCAACACGGATGCGCAGGCCCTCTCCCGATCGAAGACGGAAAACCGCATCCAGCTCGGCCCGGAAACGACCTCTGGCCTCGGCGCTGGCGCCCGCCCCGACATCGGCGCGAAAGCCGCAGAAGAATCGATGAACGAGATCCGTGAGCGCCTCGAAGGCGCCCACATGGTCTTCATCGCCGCTGGCATGGGCGGCGGCACCGGAACCGGTGCAGCCCCGGTCATCGCGCGCGCCGCACAGGAAATGAATATCCTGACGGTGGCTGTCGTGACCAAGCCGTTCAGCTTTGAAGGCACACGCCGCATGACCTTCGCAGAAGAAGGCCTCGCGGGCATTCAGAAATACGTCGACACGATGATCGTCGTGCCGAACCAGAATCTCTTCCGCATCGCCAATGACCGCACGACCTTCGCCGAGGCGTTCCGCATGGCGGATGACGTGCTCTATTCCGGCGTTCGCGGCATCACTGACCTGATGGTCATGCCGGGCCTGATCAATCTCGACTTCGCTGATGTCAGCTCGATCATGCGCGGTATGGGCGCGGCGATGATGGGCATGGGCGAAGCCGAAGGCGAGAACCGTGCCCTCGAAGCCGCCAAGCTGGCCATCGACAACCCGCTGCTGGACGATATTTCGATGCGCGGCGCCAAGGGCGTGCTGATCAACATCACCGGCGGCTATGACATGACGCTGTTCGAACTTGACGAGGCCGCCAATGAGGTGCGCCGCGAAGTCGACCCGGACGCCAACATCATTCTCGGCTCCGCATTCGACACCGAACTCGAAGGCAAGATCCGCGTGTCCGTCGTGGCGGCTGGCGTCGATGCCGTCATGCCGTCGCTGAAGCAGAACACGCCGGTTGCGGAAACTGTCCGCCAACCAATCGCGGAACCCATCGAGGAAGAACCGGTTGCGGAAGCCGAGCCGGAAATGGAAGCGGACCTGGCCGTGGAGGAAGAGGATCGCCCGAAAGTGATCCTGCACCACGCCTCTCCGCTCCGCTCTGACGAAGTCGACCCGCGCGGTGACTTCACCGGCCAATCCCTGCCAGCCGAACATTTCGAAGGCAGCGAAGGCGAAGACCAGATCCAGGCCGATGCCGTGTTCAGCAAGCAGACCGAGGCCCCTGCCGAGGAAGAAGGCCGCCCAAGCCCGTCCGGATTCTCCAATCTTTTCGGGTGGCGCCGGGGCTCACAGGGCGAAAATGACGACGCCCCAACGGCCGAGCCACGCTCGCAGATCGTGTCCTCTCCGGACGACCATCCGGAGCCAGCCCCGTTCGATGATGCGGACCTTGAAATTCCGGCCTTCCTGCGCCGGTCGGCCAACCACTGACTTCTGCACGCCGATGCAGCCTCTTCAGGCGCGGCGAATTACAATAAAAACATAATAATTACAGGGCGAAGTCATATGTCTTCGCCCGTTCTGTAACACGCCGAAACAAGCCGTGTTTTGTATCCTGACGACATACACCCCAAACTCTTTTGCGAAACTGGAGGTTGGTGTGTTGTCCGGTAGTGTAGAATTTCAACAAACGATTGCGCGGCCCGCGGTGTGTGCGGGTGTCGGTGTGCACAGTGGTGAAAAGGCCCGGCTTGTCCTGAAGCCGGCCCCCGCTGGTACAGGCGTCGTTTTCCGCCGAACCGATATCAAGGGCGGGGATACAACCATCCAGGCGGATGCGGAATATGTCTCCGATACCCAGCTCGGCACCACGCTGACCAATGAAGCCGGCGTCTCTGTCGCTGTGGTCGAACACCTGATGGCGGCGCTTGCCGGCATGGGCATCGACAACCTTCTCATCGAGATCGACGGGCCGGAAGTGCCGATCATGGATGGCTCCTCAGCCGTTTATTGCGAGCTGCTGATGCAGGCCGGCCTTCAGCGCCAGTCCGCACCGCGCCGCCGTATCCGCATTCTCGAGGCCATCGAGATCAAGGATGGCCCGAAACGGGCACGCCTCTCGCCGTCGGAAGACAAATTCCTGACGCTGAACGCCCGCATCGAATATGATGACGCGGTGATCGGTGTGCAGGAAATGGCCCTGCAGCTGGCGCCCGGCATGTTTGCACGCGACCTGGCTTTCGCCCGCACCTATGGATTTGCCCGCGACGTCGACATGCTGCGCGCCATGGGGCTCGCCCGTGGCGGATCGCTGGAAAATGCCGTTGTGGTGGACAATGGCGAAGTGATGAACCCCGAAGGCCTGCGCGCCGAGGACGAGTTCGTGCGCCACAAGATGCTGGATGCGGTCGGCGACATGATGCTGGCGGGCGCGCCGATTGCCGGGACGTATGAAGCTGTCCAGCCGGGCCATTCGATCAACAATTTGCTGGTCCGCAAGCTGCTGGAAACCCCGTCGGCCTGGTGCTGGGAAACCGATACCGCCGATGCGGCAAGCGTCGACACCCGCCGGTCTGCCGCTGTCTGAGGCATCGCGCCGCGTATCCCTGAGAAACCTGCTTGGAAAACCCCGCGGGTTCGCGCTAAGCAGGTAGCCAGATCATCACAGCAGAAAGCGCCTGCCCTGCCATGCGACTGTCCTCGAAACTTCCGATCCTTCTGATTGCCACCGCAGCCCTCACGCTGACGGCCTGCCAGTCGCGCGAAAAACGCCGCGAAGAACTGGCCTATGTCGAGCGCCCCGTGGAGGCGCTGTACAATCAGGCGGCCACGGAACTGGACAAGCGCGATTACGATCAGGCGATCCTGCTGTTCAACGAAGTCGAGCGCCAGCACCCCTATTCCGAATGGGCCCGCCGCTCGATGGTGATGACGGCCTTTGCCCATTATCAGGCGCGCCACTATGACGAGGCCATCGAAGGCGCCCAGCGCTATCTCGGCCTGCATCCCGGCGGCTCCGAGGCGGAATATGCCTATTACCTGATCGCGGCGAGCTATTTCGACCAGATCACCGATGTCGGCCGTGACCAGGCGACAACCGAGCGCGCCCGTGACGCGCTGATGGATGTGGTGCGCCGCTTCCCGGACAGCCAGTATGCCCGCGATGCCAGCGTGAAGCTCGACATGGTCCGCGACCAGCTGGCCGGCAAGGAAATGACGGTTGGCCGCTGGTATCTGCGCAACAACCAGACCCTGTCAGCGGTCAACCGGTTCCGTACGGTCGTGAAGACCTATGACACGACTTCGCACGCCCCCGAGGCGCTGCATCGTCTGGTCGAAGCCTATTTGACGCTTGGCCTGCGCGATCAGGCGCTCGCGGTTGGCTCGACGCTCGGATACAATTACCCGAACAGCAGCTGGTACAAGATGAGCTACCGCCTGCTGACCGATGAGGGTCTTGATCCAGAAGCCCTGGACGAGGAAACCCGCCGTACCCTGTTGCAGCGGATTCTTCCCGGCGGCAAATAGCGGCCCGGCGGTCAGCCGCCAATCAGGTCAAACCATTCATCTTCCGTCAGCGTCTGCACGCCGAGGCTTTCGGCTTTCTTGAGCTTTGAGCCTGCGCCCGGCCCCGCGACGAGGATATCGGTCTTGGCCGACACGGAGCCTGACACTTTTGCGCCCAGCGAATTTGCCCGTGCTTTCGCTTCGTCCCGCGTCATCCGCTCCAGCGTGCCGGTGAAAACGATGGTCTTGCCGGCGACGGGGCTGTCGGACGCCGCAGCCTTTTCCGCTTCCACGGTGATCTCTTCCAGCAAGGCGCTCAGCATCTCGCGATTGTGAGGCTCGGCCTCGAAGTCGACAAGCGCGCCAGCCGCGGCCTTGCCCACGCCGTCAATGCCGGTGAGTTCGGCGAAGGCTTCGGAGTCCTGTCCGCCTTCAGCCGCGCGCACGACCGTTTCCCAGAAGGGCTCCCATTTCAGGAAGTGCCGGGCATAGAGCTGGGATGTGGTCTGGCCGACATGGCGGATGCCAAGGCCATTGAGGAAACGCGCAAACGGCACAGTCCGGCGAGCATCAATCGCATCGAACAGTTTCTTTGCAGAGGCTTTCCCGAAGCCTTCCCAGTCTTCGAGTGGCGGCAGGCCTTCTGCCTCGATGCGCGCGGCCAGCCGGAAAATGTCTTGCGGCGCCTTCACGACGCCCTTTTCCTGAAAGAGCTGGACCTGTTTCGCGCCGATCCCGTCAATGTCGAGCGCCTTGCGGGAGACGAAATGCTTCAGCCGCTCCACCGCCTGCGCCGGGCAGACGAGCCCGCCTGTACAGCGTCGGCGCACATCGGCCTCGCCCTTGTCGTCGATCTCGCGCACAGCAGCCGATCCACAGACCGGGCATGTGTCCGGCATATGCCAGACCGTGCCACCGCCATCCTGCACCACGCGCAGGACTTGCGGGATGACATCCCCTGCCCTCTGGATTTCGACCGTGTCGCCCGGTTTCACGCCGAGGCGTTCTATCTCGTCTTCATTGTGAAGCGTGGCATTCGACACCACGACGCCGCCGACCGTAACCGGGGTCAGGCGCGCGACCGGCGTCAGCGAGCCTGTGCGGCCGACCTGGATGTCGATCTCTTCGAGGGTCGTGGTTGCCTTTTCGGCGGGGAATTTATGAGCGATGGCCCAGCGCGGCGCGCGGCTGACAAAGCCGAGGCGCTGTTGCCAGTCGAGCCGGTTCACCTTGTAGACGACGCCGTCAATATCGTAGCCGAGCGTGGCCCGCTGTTGCTCGATGTTGCGGTAAGTTTCGATGAGGTCGTCGACGGTTGCCGCTTTGGCCATCAGGGGATTTGTCTGGAAGCCCCACTTAGCGAAAGCCGCCACCGCCTCCATCTGGGTGTCCGCGAAGGGCGCGCTTTCAGCCGCCCAGGCATAGGCGAAGAAATTCAGCGGGCGGGATTTTGTGATCTCGGTGTCGAGCTGGCGCAGGCTGCCGGCAGCAGCGTTGCGCGGGTTGGCGAAAATCTTGCGGCCAGCTTCGCCTTCGCGCGCATTCAGCGCCGCGAAGTCGGCATGGCTCATATAGACTTCGCCGCGGATTTCCATGAAATCGGGCCAGGTCTTGCCACCCAGCTTCGTTGGGATGTCATCCAGTGTCAGGGCGTTCGCGGTGACGTCTTCGCCGACCAGTCCGTTTCCGCGTGTTGCAGCCCGTTTCAGCTTGCCCTTTTCATAGGTCAGGCTGAGCGACAGGCCGTCGATCTTGGGTTCAGCGGTGAGCTCCAGGGGGTCGGACTCGTCCAGTCCGAGAAAGCGCCGGATACGCCCGGCGAATTCGGTGACGTCTTCGTCTGAAAACGCATTGTCGAGCGACAACATGGGTGCGGCATGGGTTGCCTTGGCGAAGCCGTCCTGCGCCACCGCGCCGACCCGGTCGGACGGGCTGTCTTCGCGTTTCAGCTCCGGGAAGCGGGCTTCGATGGCGAGGTTGCGTTGGCGGGCCGCATCATATTCGGCGTCGGTCAGGACCGGCGCGTCTTCCTGATAATAGGCCGCATCGGCTTCGGCGATGAGAGCAGCAAGGCGCGCGAGTTCAGCGGCCGCTTCGTCCGGTGTCAGATCCTCGACCGGTGTTGCCTCGCTCATGCACCCTCCAACAACCTCCCGGCGGCTGCGCGGGCCTCAGCGGTAACTTCGGCGCCTGACAGCATTCGGGCAATTTCTTCCTGCCTGCTGCTGTCATCTAGCCCGCGTATGCGTGAGCCGCCAGCCCCATCCTGCTCCTTCTCCACAAGCCACTGGGCTGAGGCGGACGCGGCCACTTGCGGGCTGTGCGTGATGGCGAAGACCTGCCGGGCCTGACCCAGCGAGATCAGGCGTTCTCCGATCGCAGCCGCGACCGCACCGCCGACGCCCTGATCGGCCTCGTCAAAGATCAGCGTCAGCGCAGAGCCTGCTTCGGCGAGGGCACATTTCAGGGCGAGCGAGACGCGGGCGAGTTCGCCGCCGGACGCAATCTTGCGCAACGGGCCAAAACCCGCGCCCGGATTGGTCTCGGCGTCGAATTCGACCCAGTCGATCCCGTTCGGGCCGCCCTCCCCCTCTGCCAGCGGCGTGATCGCAACCCGAATCACCGAGCGGCCGAGTTTCAGCGGCTTCAATTCGCGGGCGATGGCCTTTTCCAGTTGCGATGCGGCCGCCAGCCGCGCGGCGCTCAGCTTGCCCGCCGCCTGGTGCCAGTCGGCGCGGGCGGAGGCCTCGGCCTTGCGGGCGGCAATCAGCGCGTCTTCGCCCGCTTCGACCAGATCGAGGCGATCGCTCAACGAGGTGAGCATGTCCGGCAACATATCCGGATCGCAGCCATGCTTCCGGCCCGCTGCGCGCAGGGCGAACAGGCGCGCTTCAGCGGCGTCCAGTTCTGCGGAGTCATGATCCACGAGCCGCTCAAGCTGGCCAATGGCGTTCGCCGCTTCGCGGGCTTCGATCAGGGCGCGCTCGACCGCTTCCGCGGCGGCGCGCGCCGCAACCGGCAGTGTGTCCTGAGAGGATTCAAATCCCGGCAGGCGGCAGATGCGCTCAGTGGCCCGCGCCGCCTTGGACAGGGCATCTTCCACGCCGGATTTCTCCAGTACATTTTCGGCTTCGCGTACGGCTTCGGTCACGCGTTCGGACTGCATCAACAGGGTCCGGCGCTCTGTCAGGATTGCGGCTTCGCCTTCCTGTGGGTTGAGACTGGAGAGCTCCGAGACGGCTTCGGCCAGCCAGTCGCGATGCTCGATGGCTTCGGCGTGCGCGTCTTCCAATTCCTGACGCCGCGCGCTGGCCTCCGCCATGGCGGCATGGGTGATCGCGCACATTTCCAACAGTTTTTCATTGCCCGCAAACTGGTCGAGCAAGCGCCGGTGAGACGAGGGCTTCATCAGGGTAGAGGCCGCGTGCTGGCCGTGAATCTCGACCAGAAGGTCGCCAATCTCCGACAGGAGCGCGGCGCTGACCGGTTGGTCATTCAGGAAGGCGCGCGCGGGCCCGCTGCGGCGGATGACCCGCTTCATGGTCAATGTCTCGTCGGGCGACGCATCAATGCCGGCCTCGGCCAGCGCAGCCCAGACCGGATGGCGGACCGGCGGCGAAAACTCGACCGCCACGCTCGACTGGTCCTGCCCCGCCCGGATCATCGCGCGGTCGGACCCATGCCCCATCGCAAGCGACAGGGCATCAAGGATGATGGACTTGCCCGCCCCGGTCTCCCCGGTCAGCGCCGTAAACCCGGCGCCCGGTTCGATGTCCAGGCGGTCAATCAGGACGAAATCACGTATCGACAATGAAAGGATCATGGCCAGTCTCCAAAGAGTCTACTGGCCATGATTTATCATTAGAACAAAACCGGAACAAGCCCGATTTTCACAGACCGCCTAAAGCGGCATGCAGGCCGCGCGCAACCAGTCCTTCACCGGCCCGTCCAGACGGTCGGCCAGCAATTCGTAGACTTGCACGTGATAGGCATCGACCCAGTCCCGCTCGTCCTTGGTCAGATGGGCCAGATCAATCAAATCCCGCGCCAGGGGCGCAAAGGTCAGGCATTCAAAGCCGTACATGTCGAGTTCGCCGCCCTCGATGGCCGCCGGCGGCGTGACATATTGCAGGTTCTCGATCCGGATGCCGTACTGGCCGGCGCGGTAATAGCCCGGCTCGTTCGAGACGATCATGCCGGTCTCCAGCGGCACCGAGTTCCACGCCTTGGCAATGCGCTGCGGCCCTTCATGGACGCCCAGATAGACGCCCACACCGTGGCCCGTGCCGTGCTGGTAGTCGAGCCCGGCCTGCCAGAGCGCATGCCGCGCCAGCACGTCGAGATGCGTGCCGGTTGTTCCTTTCGGGAAGCGGACCATGGCCAGAGAAATATGTCCCTTCAGCACCAGCGTGTAGTGACGGCGCATGTCCGCACTCGGATCACCGATCGGCACCGTCCGCGTCACATCTGTCGTGCCATCAAGATACTGGCCGCCACTGTCGACGAGATAGAGGCTGCCGCGCTCCAGCTTGCGGTTCGAGGCCGTCGAGACGCGGTAATGCGGAAGCGCCCCATTCGGCCCGGCGCCGGAAATGGTCGGGAAGGACAGATCGTTCAGCCCGCCGAGGTCTTCGCGGAATTCCTCCAGCTTGATGGCGGCGTCGATCTCGGTGATCTCGCCGCTCTGCGCGTCCGTATCAAGCCAGTGCAGGAAGCGGGTCAGGGCCACGCCGTCGCGAATATGTGCGGCGGCAGAGCCGGCGAGTTCCGCCTCATTCTTGCAGGCCTTGGGCAGCGCAACCGGGTCGCGCTGGCGCACGGGCGTCGCGCCCGCCTGTTCGAGCTGGTCGAAGAACCAGGCCGAGGCCACATCCGGATCCACGCTGACGGTCTTGCCCTTCAGGTCGGCGAGGCCTTTTTCGAGGTCGGCCAGCGGGCGCAGCGTGACGCTGTTGCCAAGATGCTGGCGCAGCGCGTCGGACACTTTGACTTCATCAAGGAAAAGGTCAGCAGAGCCGTCGGCAAACAGGATCGCGCGGCCAAGCGGCAGCGGCGTGCAGCTGACATCGCCGCCGCGAATGTTGAACGCCCAGGCGATGGACGCCGGCGACGTGATCACAGCTGCGTCGAGCTTTTCAGCTTTCAGGTCCTGGCCGATCTGCACACGCTTTTCGTCATGCGCGACGCCTGCAAATTTTACCTCATGCGGCACGACCAGCGCAGCGGGCTGGTCTGGCCGGTCGGCCCAGGCGAGGTCGATGGGGTTGTTCGTGACGGCGACCAGTTCAGCGCCGGCCGCCTTGGCCGCCGTGCCCATGGCCGCGACATCGTTCGGGCTCATCAGTTTCGGGTCATAGCCGATGCGCTTGCCGGTCATGTCCTGTGATTTGAGCCAGCCGAACGGGCCGGGCTCAGGTACAGCCTGCACTTCCCAGAGGTCCGGATCGGTCTGGTCGGCGACCTGCAGCGTGTAGCGGCCATCAGCAAAGATCACCGCGCGGTCGGTGAAGACGAACGCCGAGCCGAACGAGCCGGTAAACCCGCTCACCCAGGCCAGGCGCTCATTGGCGTCCGGCAGGTATTCGTTCTGATATTCGTCATCATGCGGAACATAAAGGCCGTCGATGCCCTGCGCGACAAGCTGTTCGCGAACGAGGGGCAAATGGGCGCGTCCGTCCTGCGGACCGCCCTTGATATCAAATGTCTGTCTCATACCCCTTACTTAGAGCGAAAGCGGTGTTTTGACCATAGAAAGCCGCATTGTAGCTATGCATTTATTCATGCTAATTTTCGCTTTTCTATGCTTTTTTGTTTAGAGTTATCCGTTACATAGCGCCCACACAAAAAATTGTGCGCCGCACAATACAAAAAGAGGGACGCACTATGAGACGTCAAAACACAATCGCCACGCCAGAGATGGCAATCCTTTCCGGCCAGACCCGGTCGCTGATGGTCAATGAGATGGCTGAGCCTGCCTTCGTCAACGCCCTGCAGAGCGCCGAAAGCCAGCGCCCGCAGATCCTGGCCCGTCGCTCCGCCCGTTGGGCTCGCCGCGCCGCTTACTGATCCTGCAGGGCTTAGCCCGGTTTCCGGAACACCAGCGTTGACCAGCCGTCTTCGCGGATACGTGTCTGGAAATCGAGCCCCCGGGAGGCAAACGCATTCCGGACTGGCGGCGCCTGATGGTGCAACAATCCTGACAGGATGATTGTGCCGCCCGGTGCCGTGAGAGATGCAATATCCGGTGCGAGCCCGATCAGGGGTCGCATCAGGATATTCGCAAAGACGGTGTCATACGGCCCGCCCTGACGAATGCGCGGCGTGTTGGCGCCCGTGACATGCAGGGCGGTAAAGCCACTGACATGGTTCTTCCGGGCGTTCTCGTTCGCCACCAGCACGCTGTCGAGATCGATATCCGTGCCAATCGCGGACGACGCGCCCGCTTTCAGGGCGGCAATCGCCAGCACGCCGGAGCCGGTCCCGAGGTCGAGCACCTTGCCGATGGACCGGCGGCGGCGCACCTCGTCCAGCGCCAGAAGGCAGCCCAGCGTCGTGCCATGATGGCCCGTGCCGAAGGCAGGGCCCGCTTCGATCAGTACGGAAATCTTCCCCGGTGACTGGCGCGCCAGGGCATGGCTGCCGGCCACGATGAACGGCCCGGCCTTGACCGGCGGCAGGCCTTCCAGTGACAGCGTCACCCAGTCCCGTTCGATCACCTGTTCGATCCGCGCCACGAGGTCCGGCGCGGCTTCTTCGATGATCGCGACGCACGCTTCGGCGTCTTCCAGCGTTTCGGCAAAAGCATCGAGCCGCCAGCTCGTCCGGCTGTCTTCCTTGGCATCGACCGCGCCCGCAGGCGACGGATCGGCCCAGGCCAGCGCATCCCACGCCAATTCGATTGGCGTCCGCGCGCCCTTTGCACTTATCTGATACATAAGCGGCGCTTAGCAGGCGGATGATTTCTTGGGAAGGACACAAAGATGGTGCGGATATCTCTCATGACAGTTGTATTTGGCGCGTCCCTGTTGGGAGCTTGCCAGACACAGCCCCGTCCCGACCCGGCTCCGGAGTTCGCGGCGGTCGACGCCCCCGCCCCGGACGCGCCGTGGCGCGAGGTGGGAGCCGAAAATCTTGTTATCCTGAAAACCATGACGGGGGACGTCGTCATCGAACTCGCGCCGGAGGCTGCGCCTGAACATGTGGCGCAGTTTCGCGAGGCGATACGGGCCAATCTCTACAATGGCGAATATTTCTACCGCGTGATCGATGGCCATGTCGCCCAGGCCGGGCTGGAATTCGAGCACAGGCTGGAAGGCTGGGCCGACTTGCCTTTGGAGACCGAACGCGCCCTTGGCGCCGAGGGCTTTGCCCCGCTTGGAAACAAGGACCTGTTCGCAAGCCAGGTCGGGCACCGGGACGGCTTTGCTGTTGGCCGTGAGGGTGAGCAGGAATGGTTGCTGCATTGTCCCGGTGCGCTTGGCATGGCGCGGAATGCGCCGCCGGATTCCGGCTCGACCGAATTCTTCATTCCGATTGGCCAGCGCCGTTATCTCGACCGCAACTATACGATCTTCGGCCGGGTCATTTCGGGCATGGCCCATATCAACCGGCTGGAACGCGTAGAGCCGGCGGGGGAGGATGAGATTGCCGCCTTCACCGATCCGGACACATCCGAACAGGCCTTTGCGGCGCGTGCACAGGCCCTCTCCGCCAATGAGATTCTGTCCATCGGGCTCGCGGCCGACATGCCCGAAGACCTGCGTCCGCGCTGGGAAATCATGGCAACGCCCGGCGCAGAATGGGAAGATCTGAAAACCTCCAAACGCGACTACGGCATCTATGACGCCTTTGTCGTGACGCCGCCGAAACGGGTGGATATCTGCACCCTCCCTGTCCCTGCGAGAGCGCTGCCGGCTGATTGACGAACCCGGCGGGGTTCGCCAAACACAAAGAAAAACGGGGAGTGAAATGCTGACATCAATACAAGGCGCTACACGCGCAGGCCTGCTTGTGGCCGCAATCGGGGCCATTGCCCTGCCCGCCCATGCCGACACAGGGGACACGGCCTGGATCCTCGCCTCGACGGCGCTGGTCCTGTTCATGACCCTTCCGGGACTGGCCCTGTTCTATGGCGGTCTCGTGCAGGCAAAGAATTTGTTGTCGGTGTTCATGCACTGCTTTGCCATTGCCTGCCTGATCAGCCTGGTCTGGCTCATGTGCGGCTATTCCATCGCGTTCGGGCCGGGCGAAAGCGGCTATCTGGGCGGCTTTGCAAAAAGCATGATGGCAGGCGTCACAGGCGCGCCGCTGGACGGTCAGACCATTCCGGAACCCCTGTTCTTCATGTTCCAGATGACTTTCGCGATCATCACTCCGGCGCTGATCGTGGGCGCGTTCGTCGAGCGTGTGAACTTTGCCGCCGTGCTGATCTTTTCCGCTCTCTGGCTGCTCCTCTGTTATGCGCCCGTGGCCCATTGGGTCTGGGGCGGCGGCTGGCTGGCCGACAAGGGCGTGATCGACTTCGCCGGCGGCATCGTCGTGCACACGACCGCCGGGATTTCTGCGTTGGTCTTCGCCCTGATGCTGGGGCGTCGCAGTCATTTTCCGAAAGACATGCGCCCCCCGCACAGCCCCGGATTCGTCCTGCTTGGCGCGGCCATGCTCTGGGTCGGCTGGTTCGGCTTCAATGCCGGGTCCGCCCTCGGCGCCAATGAAACCGCGGCGCAGGCCATGCTGGTCACCCACATCTCGGCCGCCACGGCGTCGCTGGTCTGGATGCTGATCGAATGGGTCAGCTTTCGCAAACCCACCCTGGTCGGCATCGCCACAGGCATGGTGGCGGGCCTCGCAACCATTACCCCGGCTGCAGGCTCGGTCGGCCCGGTTGGCGCGATCATCATCGGCATCCTGGCCTCGGGCGTCTGCTACGCCGCTGTCGGCCTGATCCGCCAGCGCCTGAAGGTCGATGACAGTCTCGACGTGTTCGCGGTCCACGGCGTGGGCGGCATGCTCGGCAGTCTGCTGATCCCGTTCCTGGCCGCCACAGGCCCGCTCGCTCCGGGACTTGAGATGTCCGTTGGGGCGCAATTTGGCGCTCAGCTGCTGGGTGTGGTCGTGGTCGCCCTTTACTCGGCCATCGTGACGGCCGCCATCCTGTTCGCGATCAAACTGGTCATTCCGCTGCGGGTCTCGCCCGAAGACGAGGAGAATGGCCTCGACTCGGCGACACATGGAGAGACGGCGTATCATATGTGACCTGGCCCTGCGGCGCGCTTGACAGGCGCGTCGCAGCGACCCACGCCTATGGCATGACCGACATGCCGCCCTATGAAACAAGTGACACTCTTTCCGGCCTGAATGGCATCCGGCATGGATTCTTCGGGCGGCGCGGGGGCGTGTCGGGCGGGCTCTATGCCAGCCTGAATGCCGGCGAAGGCTCGGGAGATTCCCCCGACGCCGTCGCCACGAACCGCGAGCGCATCCGCGCGGCCCTGTCGGCGCGCGCCCTGCTCTCCTGCTACCAGATCCATTCGGCCGATGTGATGCACGTCACCGAGCCCTGGACCGTTCGCCCGGAAGCGGACGCAATGGTCACGACGACACCAGGCCTTGCCCTCTGCATCCTGACGGCGGACTGCACGCCCCTCTTGTTCGCCGACGCCGAGGCGGGCGTGATCGGCGCAGCCCATGCCGGCTGGAAAGGCGCGATTGGCGGCGTGATGGATACGACAGTGGCAGCCATGCTGGAGCTGGGCGCCCGGACAGACCGGATTCGCGTCGCCATTGGCCCGACCATCCAGCAGGCGAGCTATGAGGTCGGTCCGGAATTCCGCGATACGTTCCTGTCCGAGTCTCCCGAAAGCGCGGCCTTGTTCATTCCGGGCGACGGCGACCGCCTCCATTTCGACCTGCCCGGCTATTGCCGGCAGCGGCTGGACCGGCTGGGCGTGCACAGCATTCACGACACGGGACTGGACACCTGCGCGCTGGAGGATGCCTATTTTTCCAACCGGCGGCGCAATCATCGGGGCGAGCCCGACTATGGCCGAAATGCCTCAGTCATCATGCTTGCGCTGTAATTTTCTGAAAAAGTCCGAAGAGTCAGGTTGCGACTCGCTGCCCTATGTTACAAAAGCGACACCAATCGGGCAGCACGGGCGCTCCAACATGAAACTGCTTTCCTGCAATGCGAACCGGCCATTGGCGGAAGCCATCGCCGATTATCTGGACACGCGCCTGACGCGATCAGAGGTGAAGACGTTTTCGGATCAGGAAATATTTGTCCGCATCGACGAGAATGTCCGCGGCGAAGACGTCTTCGTGATCCAGTCCACCTCCTACCCCGCCAATGACAATCTGATGCAATTGCTGATCTGTATGGACGCGCTGAAGCGCGCCTCGGCCCGGCGCATCACGGCGGTGATCCCCTATTTCGGCTATGCCCGCCAGGACCGGAAGACGGATGGGCGCACGCCGATTTCCGCCAAGCTGGTCGCAAACCTGATCTGTAGCGCGGGCGCCGACCGCGTCCTGACCGTCGATCTTCATGCCGGCCAGATCCAGGGCTTCTTCGACATCCCGACCGACAACCTCTTCGGCAGCCCGGTCATGGTGGACGACATCAAGGAACGCTACGGCACCAAGGACCTCATCGTCGTGTCGCCGGATGTCGGCGGCGTGGTGCGGGCCCGCTCGCTGGCCAAGCGGCTTAAGGCCGATCTTGCCATCGTCGACAAACGCCGCCCCGAAGCCGGCAAGTCCGAAGTCATGAACATCATTGGCGACGTGTCCGGCAAACGCTGCATCATGCTGGATGATATGTGTGATTCCGGCGGCACGCTGGCAAACGCCGCTGCCGCTCTGAAAGAGCATGGCGCGAAATCTGTCTCCGCCTATGTGACGCATGGCGTGCTGTCGAACAATGCCGTGCAGCGCATCGAGAAATCCGTGCTCGACGAACTGGTGATGACCGACTCGATCCAGCCGCCGGAAGACGCGATCAACTCGAAATCCATCCGCATTCTGCCTATCTCTCCCCTGCTCGGCGAAGCCATCCGCCGGATTGCGAACGAGGAAAGCGTCTCGAAGCTCTTCGACCGATAGACCGACTACTCGACTTCAGGCGCCAGCCGGTTCACCAGATACCGCACCGCGCCAAGAATCAGCAGGATGCTCGTCACCAGCAAGCCAGCCAGCACAGCCATCAGCGTGGCAATGGCGTAGTAGGACAGCACATACCAATTCGTCGGGATGTCTTCGAATTCCCCGATCGGGATGGACGAGAAAGTCAGCAAGGCGACGGCGCTGCACAGGCTGATCGTGGCAAACCAGGCAATCATGCGCACGCGCTTGAACAGCCAGATGCCGATATCGGCACTGCTATTATGCATCATCCCCAACATGGTGAGCATCAGGGCCAGGATGGTGGCAGACGCGCTGGCAATGGCTGCGCCGAAATAGAGGGAGGAGTCGGACAAGGCCTTGACGAGACTCATGGCTTCAGAGCGGGAATATATCTGACCCACAAACAGGCGGTGAATGCCAAACAGGATGAATGTCAGCACACCGCCGACCATCGGTGTGGCTTTCCCAACCGGCTTGGGTGATGCCATGACTAAAGCCTCCTGCCCTGTGGCGCGTCCTGCTGCCTATCGCAACTAGACGCGCCACCGGTCCGGAAGGTTCCAGAACGATTTAGGGCTGCGGCGCGGTCGGCGCCGATGGAGGCTTAGGCGCAACTGGCGCTTCCGGGACTTTGGCACCGGAGCTTGAAGTGATGAACAGCGAGTCGGCCAGGACAAGCCCCGGCTCCTCCATCGGATCAATAGCCGCGCCGTCGCGCCAGACCTCCAGGTGCAAGTGCGGTCCCGTCGCCTGACCGGACTGGCCGAGCGCGCCAATAACCGTTCCGGCAGATACGGATTGCCCCGCAGACACCTTGATGTCTTTCAACTGGCCGAAGCGCAGCACCGTATTACCCGCAGAAATTTCAACGAGATTGCCATAGCCGCGGGTCATTTCCGCGCGGGTCACGGTGGCCTCCGCTGGCGCATAGACCGGCTTGCCTTCTTCCTCGGCGAGATCCACGCCTTTATGCTCTTTCGCCTCACCCGAGACGGGATGCTTGCGCAGGCCAAACGCGCTGGTCAGTTTGGCCTTGTCGAGCACGGGATGGCTGTAGGTAATTGCATCGACAGGCAGAATGGCTGCGCCACGGATCAGGGATCCCTGCGCAAGGGCGAGCGGCGTGGCGAGCGCGAGCGCAGCGACCACGGCAAGGCCAAGGCGCTTCGGCCGGTGCGGGGTTTCACTCAGCAATTGGGTCAGGCGCATTTTCAGGGTTCCTTCCTTCTTTAGGGTGAATGCTGCAACCGGCAGGATGAGCGCAGGCCGGGCATGTCGCGCGACCTGGGTCAGGGCCCGGGCATAGGCGATCCGATCCCCTGTCAGGTCCGCCGTCTCTTCATCGACAATGGCTTCGCGCCAATAGTCGAGCCGTTCGCGGATAGCCCAGGCGAAAAGCGAGAACCAGAAGAGGTCCGCGACCATACGGTCGAAGGGCCGGGTCAGCAGGTCTCCCCGCTTCAGGTGAACCAGTTCGTGCACGATGATCTGGGGTGTGTGCTGTTTCGAGATCAGCGCCGCCGGAATGAATATTACCGGACGCAGGATGCCCGCCAGAAAGGGCGCGCCGTGCGGGATGACACGCACGTCCGGAACGCGCCGCAACCCGATGGCATCGGCCCAATGGCGGACCGGACGCACAACCGGGCGGGATGTCTGCTTCAGCCGCTGTAGCCGCGCCTGCCCCATACCCCAGCAGAGCACACGCACGCTCCACCCCGCCACCAGCCCCCACAGGATCATCGTCTCGATTGGAGGTATACGGAAGGAAGGTTGGGCCGCTTCGACAAAGTCAGCCTCCGTCTGAACCCTGAGCACTTCCATCATGGGCATATCCGGCAGTGCCTGTCCGGCGACCTGACTGAAGCCCGGCATGAAGGCAGACGCGAGGAATGGGGCGAACATGAGCGCCGCGGCGCCGCGCCAGATTGCCTGCGCCATCTTGGGCGAGGGCTTGAGCGCGCAGAGCCCGGTGGCGAGCAGCCAGAGCGCGGCGCTCCAGACGAGGGCGAGGCAAACCAGTCCGAGCAGGCTCATGCCTTGTCCTCCGTATCGCTGGCGGCGGCATTGATGATGGCATCAAGCTCGTCGAGTTCAGCGTCCGACAGGTGCGGGCTCTCGGCAAACAGCGCGGCAGGCAAGGGCCCGTCCATGTCCAGCACCTGTCGGGCAAGATGCCGGACAAGGCCGCCAAGCGTTGCGGTCCGGTCAAGCGCGGCGGTAAAGACCGCCATGCCATGCACATCGGCCCGCGTGACCCACCCCTTCTCTTCCATGCGCGCAATGACGGTGCGCGTGGTGGAGGACTTCCAGCCTTGCGCCGGGCCGATGGCCTCATGCACTTCCCGCGCGCTTTGCGGGCCGGCAGACCAGAAATGTTTCAGCACGGCGAGTTCGGAGGGATTGGGTTGGGACATGGCAATCTCGCTAAGTTGGTCACCCACCCACTACAAATGTGGCGCCTTCATGTCAAATGAAACCTTGCTCTGCGAATTTCCAGGTCCGCAAAACGGCTCGAGAGTCCGAAAACAACGGACTCCCTCCGGACTTTTCCCGCGATTTATGGATACTTTATGGACAGGTTACGGACACATTTATGGACAGGGTCCGCAGCCGTTTCCCGTCCGGTCAAGTGGGCCTATTCGACGGTCCAGCCACGTGGCGTACGGCGCGCATCCAGGGTGAGCGGCTCATCGCCAGGCTCGCGTGCGGCAGTGCGCGGGCCCTTGCGACCTGCATAGCGCATGAACAGGGCCGCCGAGGCCAGCAACACGCCTGCAATGGCCGTCATCACGGCAAGAAGGCTGGCGAACAGGACAAGAAGCAGCCCGATGCACAGCTGCGCCACAAGGCTGAGGGCGCTCGAAAGCGCGTCTGCGATGTTGAAACGGCCGGAACTGGAAGCTGCTTGGGTCATGACTCTCTCGATTACACAGCAAACATGGCGTCAGCTTTGCGCCCCGTCAATGGAATGCAATGCGGATACCATGTGAAATCACGCAATTGCCTCAATCGGCCCGGATCAGCAGGCCCCGTTCGGTGCGGATCTGCGCATAGGCCGCCGTGATCGACGCCGCCTTGGCATGGGCCGCATCCTCGAATTCGCGGGGGGCGCCCATCTGCACCACCCGGTCGGGATGATTGTCCGCCATCAATTGGCGATAGGCCGCGCGAATGTCTGAAAACTCCGCATCATGTGCCACACCCAGAATGTGATAGGGATCGTCACTATCCGGCCCCAGATGACTGGCCTTTATCCGGCGGAATGTCCGCTCGTCAAAACCGAACGCCTCTGAGACTGTGCGCAGATAGTCCATCTCATCCATAGTCACGACGCCATCGGCGCCTGCAATCTGGAACAGGCCGTCCAGTACGCCTTCCAGCAAGCAAGGGCGGTCACGGTATTTCCGACCGATCTTGCGAGCATAGCCTTCATAGCCGCGCACGGTCTGGCGGGCGATATTGAACACGCGACGAACACTGTCGGCATCTTCCGGCGCGGCCCGGAAAACGCGGGAAAACACCATGATCTCCTGATCTGACACGGTGCCATCGGCCACGGCGAGCTTCGCGCCCAATCCCACAACGGCTGCCGTAAAGCCAACGTCATTTGGATCCGGCGCGCACGCAAAATCCTCTCCGTCGGCAAGCATGCCGTCAGAGGTATCAGGGTCGAACAAGCGTCGGCCGCCCTCAAGAACTCGGGTCCACAAAGACATTCGCGGAAATTCTATACCCTATTTTGCGGATTTTGGGAGCGCGGCATGCTGACAGATGCGTGAAGTCCTGCTCACAATTGCAATTGTGAATTCTTTTTTAGATTCTGATCCTCTTGGCCCGTGGCCCGTACAGAGGGACGTCGGCGGATATGGTTCCATCGACAAATTTCTGAATTGGGACACCCTACCCATGAAGCGTCTTCTCACCCTTACTGCTACTTTCGCCTTCCTGTCCGCCCCGGCACTCGCAGAGACCTGTCAGTATTCCAAGGATCGCACCGCTAGTTATGTCGAGGCTGAACTCGTCAAAGGCGAGTGGTCCAAGATGGATATCGTCGAGACCGCCGCCGAAGCTGGCCAATTCGATACGCTGTTGGCCGCCGCGACCGCCGCTGACCTGGTCGACGCCTTGAAAGGCGAAGGCCCGCTCACGGTGTTCGCGCCAACCGATGCGGCATTTGATGCCCTCCCAGATGGCACAGTAGAGTCGCTGCTGATGCCGGAAAACAAGCATAAACTCGCTGACATTCTCAAACTTCATGTCATTGAAGGCAGCAAGGTGACCTCCGATAAGCTTGCCGGAAAAACACTCAGCGCAAGCACCCTGAATGGCGAAGTCGTAATTGATGGCACCGACGGTGTGACAGTGAATGGAGCAACGGTTGTGAAAGCCGACATCATGGCCTCGAACGGCGTCATCCATGTGATCGATCAGGTCCTTTTGCCCAAAGGCTAAGAGCACCCCCATAGCGCATTGATACACAAGGCCTGCCCGCGTACAGGGCAGGCCATTCTATTTGGGCCTCGCTTCGACCGCCGCGCGCAAGGCCGCAATCTCCGACCGCATGTCCTGGATGGCTGTCAGGACCGCTGCCCGGCCCTTCTCGGCCGTCATCAACTCGTCTTCCAGTTCCTCTTCGAGTTCGTCGAGCCCCTCTTCGATGATCGCCTGTTGTTCGGCGGCGAGGGAATCCACGATCAATGCGATGAAGAGGTTCAGGATGGCAAAGCTGGCGATGAAGATGAAAATCAGGAAGAACATCCAGGCATAGGGATTGCCGTCATCAATGACTTTCTGGACGACTTCGAACCGCCAGCCATCCATCGTCATGACCTGGAACAGGGAATAGGCCGAGCGTGGCAAATCGCCGAACAGTTCGGCGACCTCCTCATTCTCGGTATTGCCATACATGTTCGTCGCCATGACGGCGGCGACATAGGTGATCAACGCCAGCACCGCGAAGATCGCGCCCATGCCTGGCAACGCCTTCATCAGCGCCTCGGTGATCCGGCGCATCATCGGCACGATATGCAGGAGCCGGAGAACCCGCAGGACGCGGAGCGCGCGAAGCACGCCGAACGCCTGACTGCCCGGAATAAGGGACACGCCGATCACAATGAAATCGAACCAGTTCCAACCACCCCGGAAGAATTGCAGCCGGTACACGAACAGTTTCAGAAGGATTTCGATTGCAAAGACGTATGTGATTGCCTGATCGATGGCGTCCAGGGACAGGACGAGGCTTGGCGGCAGGGTTTCCCGATAGGTCAGCACGCCGAGGATCACCGCATTCACGATGATCAGCGTGATCACCAGGTGCCGGAACCATGGCCGTTCGATCATGCCCTCAAGCGAAGAATTGTGGGTGTTGATGTCGAGTGTTGCGCGTTTCATGGTCTGAGCCGGGTCCCCTTCGGTCGTGAGGCCATACGGCGTTTTGCCCGCAACCGCACCAGCTGCCAAGACATGTCGTGGCTCTGGCCGGGACCCGTGCGGCCCGCTAGTCGGCAGACGTGGTCGTATCGGAAACAATCACCCAGTCGCCCTCGATCTTGCGGAGGACCAGCGTATAGAGCCCGGACGGGTTGTCGCCTTCGATCTCCAGCATCCAGCGGCCATGCGCAATGGCGGCGTCGGACGACAGGATATCGATCTCATAATCGGACGTCACAAGTGTGCCCATCTTAGCGGGCGTGTCGTAGCGTGTTTCATACCGTTGCAGCGTCGCGTCCCAGCCGCGCGCGATGTTTCCGCCGGACGCGAAACGAAGGTCCGGGGATTTCCAGTAGCCGTCCATGAAGGCCGGAATGTCCCCGCGATTCCATGCTTCATCCTGAGCCTCCAGCATCGCCGTAATCGCTGCGGCCTCGTTCGTTTCCATCCCGGCCGTTACGCCGGCTGGAGCGGATGGGGAGGTCGCGCAAGCCGCAAGAGCGAAAGGCAGGACGAGCGCAATCAGGACTAAACGCATGAATATTCCTCCGGACTTTGGGGCCGACAAGCCGGGCCCCTCACCTATCGCTTGAGATAGGCCTGACGCGCCCACTCTATGGCACTGAGCGCCACGGCGACACCCCCGAGCCAGAAGGTGATGATGAAGACATCGTAGAACCCGTTCTGCTCGATCATCTCGCCGAGCCAGGGACGCCCCAGCGTGCCGATCAGCATGGTGAGCGAGGCAAGCAGCGCATATTGCACGGCCGCAAAGCGCGGATTGACCACGGAGGTGAGATAAGCTGTCATCGCCACGAGCGCGAAGCCGCCCGCAATGTTTTCCGCGAAGATCGTCACCATCAGGCGCGCCATGCGCTGGCCCTGGTCGGAGGCGAGCGCTACCTCCTCCGGCTGAAGTTTTGCCGCCCAGTCGGCAAACGTAATCAGGGGCGCGTCGAGATGGGTGAAAGCGAGGAAGGCGTCCACGGTCGCGGAGCCGGCAGCGAGGTCCGCATAGAGCAGATTGGTCGCCGCTGCGACGATCCCGCCGACAAAGAAGACTGGCATCCGACCCAGCACCGCAATCAGCGTCGCACCGATCAGCGAGCCGAGAATGGTGGCAACGACGCCGAAGAATTTCGAGGCAATGGCCACATCGTCCAGCGTGTGCCCGAGCGCATCGAGGTCGGCGCGCAGGTAGAAGGGATAGGCAAACGAGCCCCAGACTGCATCCGTGAACCGGTAGGTCAGCGCCAGCGCGAGGACGAGGATCGTCCACCAGCCGAGCCGGGAAATCAGCTCCATCAACGGATCGAAGATCGCCCGGAATAGCGTTGCCAACAGCTTGTCGCCCCGGCCTTGCCCGGCGATCAGGAGCGGCGCCTCGGTGGCAACCGCCTTTTGCGTGAAGACGAGCAAGGCGGCGACCACTGCAGGCAGCACGACTGTGAGCAGGACAATGATCGGTCCCTGTTCAGAGACGAACACGCGCGAGGAAATATCCGCGCCCAGCGCCAGTTTACGCACGACAAACGTCCCGATCAGGGTGAAGCCAACCAGCCAGCTGGCCGCAACGACGGCCACGGCCGGCAAGGTCACCCTGCGGCGAAGGGAGGGCAGGAAACTCATCCGGCTCGTATCGGGGCGGGAAGAAGATTCCGGTTCCGGCGCCAGCAAACTGCCGAGCACCGTCAAGGCGATGAACACCGACATCATCACATAGGACACGGTCCATCCGACACGCGCGGCGACCAGCAGGGCCAGGAAGCCGGAGATGAATCCGCCGGATTTGTAGCCGAACTGATAGAGGGCGGACATGAGGTCCTTGTCTTCTTCAGACCGGGCCACTTCGATCCGCCAGGCATCAAGGATCAGATCATGTGTCGGACCAATGATTGTGATGACGAAACAGATCAGTGCCACCAGGCCGATATTCTGGGGCGGATTGCTGAAAGCCAGCACAATCAGGAGCAAGGCGATCACCGACTGACAGACGACCAGCCATGACCGGCGCCCGCCAATACGCAGGAAGGGCACGTTCCGGGCGCGACCAAACATCGGGGCCCAGAGATATTTGAAGGAATAGCCGAGAGATACGAGGGCGAGCACGCCGATCGTGTCCGTATCGATGCCTTCCTGTGTCAGCCAAGCAGAGAGGACGCCAACGACAGCGCCATAGGGAATGCTGGCCGCGAAGGACAGGATCAGCATCGCCGCCATGCGGCGGTCCTTCAGCGCCTTCAGCGCGCGGACGGCGCGTGAAGGCTCACGCACCGCGGGAGGCGTTGGCGCCGACGTATCGCTCATGCAGCGCCTTCGTGCCGGGTCGGCTCACTCGTCCAGTGCAACGCCAGGCTGCGAAGGGCTTCAGCATCGAGAGGCTTGGCCGCGACGCTGCTCGCGCCGGCCGCGCGGGCCTGACGTTCGATACTGGAATTCATTTCTGCCGAGATGGCGATCATGGGCACGGTGGACCCGGTTTCCCGAATGCGCCGCATGGCTTCAAAGCCATCCATCACGGGCATGCGCAGATCCATAAGGATGAGGGCAAAGTTCATTTGCGTTGCAGTCTCCACGGCCTCGCTTCCGGTGGAAGCCACAGTGACGCTAAAACCAGCCGATTCCAAGGCGCGGCGTGCGATCAATGCGTTTACCGGATTATCATCGGCAATCAGCACATGCCCTGCCCCGGTCTGTTGCACGGGCTCATCAATCGCCTGTTCGCCGGACTGGATGACAAAGACGCGTTCCGCAATCGAGGACGCCCGGAGGGGACGCACCAGCCATCCGGCACATCCGAGGCTCCGGAAACGCTCAATTGCGCCCCGGTCTTCAGGACGCAGCACGACCAGGGTGGGACGCTGGCGCGCAAATTCCCTGACCAGCTTCTCGCGCAGATCTGCCCCGATCAACAGGACATCGACATGGGCGGGGACCCGGCCCGAAACCGGATCGATCATGTAAGGCGTGGCCTTTGATCCGCACAGGGCCGAGGCGGCCGCGAGCGCGGTGGCACCCGGAAGCCCAACCAGCCCCACAGTCATATCCAGATTGGGCAGATCATGAGTCGAGGGCATGTCGGCACGCGGCAAGGGCAGGAAGACAGTAAAGGCAGTGCCCACGCCCGGGGCGCCGTCAATATCCACCCACCCACCGAGGAGTTCCGTCAGGCGCTTGACGATGGCGAGGCCGAGCCCGACGCCGCCATCCTTGTACGCATCTTGCGTGGCCGATTGGGTAAAGGCGCGAAACAGCTGGGCCCGGTCGGATTCGGCAATACCCGGCCCCGTATCGATGACCCGGAATTCCAGCCCCTCCTGCCGGTCAATGATGTCCAGCAGGACCGAGCCCTGCCGGGTGAATTTGAGCGCGTTCCCCACCAGATTGAACAGGATCTGACGAATACGGCCTGCATCGCCGGAATAGGTCGGCATCGGCAGGGGTTGGGCCCGGACAGCCAGATCGAGCCCGGCTGCATGCGCGCGCGGACTGAGCAGTTCGATCACTTCACGGCCAAGCCGGACCGGGCAGAAATTCTCGACCTCCAGTTCCACCGCCGAGGCATCCAGCCGGGCATAATCCAGCACATTGTTGAGCAGATCCAGAAGGCGGGCACCGCTCATCCGGATAGCTTCGGCATATTCGCGCTGGGCTGGAGCAAGCTCGGTCTCCAGCAACAGGGAAACGGTCCCGAGAATGCCGTTGAGCGGCGTCCGGATTTCGTGGCTGGCCGTCGCGAGGAAGGTGTCTTCCGGCTTGGCGGGGGGCTTGGGTGCATCCGTCATAGGATGCCAGCCCTATCGCAAAGCCTTTATCATTCATTTAACCGACCAGGCCCCCAGAGGCCGCCCCCTGCGGCTGCGAAATAGCCGGTTTGGCCATACCGGGCGGGCGATGCCGATAGGAGAGCGCTTCGGCGATATGGAGTCGCCGCACACCATCGCAGCCCTCAAGATCGGCAATCGTCCGCGCGACTTTGAGGACGCGGCTGTAGCCTCGCGCCGTCAATTGCAGCCGTGCGGCCGCGTCGGCCAGCAGCGCCGCACCCGCCTCATCGGGCGCCGCAGATTTTTCCAGTTCCGGCAGAGGCGTGTCGGCATTGACGGATCGGCAGGTGTCACTGGCCAGATGAGAGAGCCGTTCGGTCTGGATATCCCGCGCGCGAGCCACCCGGTCCCGCACTTCGGCAGACCCCTCCGATGGCGGCGGCAGAGCAAGGTCGACAGCCGTCACCGGAGGCGTGTCATAATAGAGGTCGATCCGGTCAAGGAAGGGCCCGGAAAGCCGCGCCTGGTATTGCTGGGCACAGCGGGGCCCGCGCCGGCAGGCAGCTGCGCCCGGACCACCCCCACAGCGGCAGGGATTCATCGCGGCGATCAGCTGGAAACGCGCGGGATACCGGACATGCCGGTTGGCGCGTGCCACGACAGCTTCCCCGGCTTCGAGAGGCTGTCGCAAACTGTCGAGTACCGTCGCCGGAAACTCCGGCAATTCATCCAGGAACAGGACACCGTGATGCGCGAGGGACACCTCCCCCGGCTTCGCCTTGATGCCTCCGCCGACGAGGGCGGCCATCGAGGCCGAATGATGCGGCGCGCGAAACGGCCGTCGCCGCGACAGGCGCCCGCGTTCCAGCAAGCCCGCAATCGACTGGATTTGCGACACTTCCAGCAATTCACGGGCAGACAGCGGTGGCAGGATGCCCGCCAGTCGCTGGGCCAGCATGGACTTGCCCGATCCCGGCGGCCCGCAGAAGAGGAGATTATGACCCCCGGCGGCCGCGATTTCCAGCGCGCGCTTGGCCCCTTCCTGCCCTTTCACATCACGCAGGTCCGGGCCTGCCGGCGGCGTTGCCAATTCGCCCGGCCGGGGAGGGCTGATCACGCTGCGCCCTGTGAAATGATTGATCAGGGCAATCAGACCCGTGGCGCCGATTACGCTGCCCCCGGCCCAGGCTGCTTCGGCACCGCAAATCTGTGGGCAGATGAGTTGCAGATCCATCGCTTCTGCTGCCATCGCAGCTGGCAGGACGCCGAGCGTTTCGCCCAGCGCGCCGTCGAGCGACAATTCCCCGATGGCGGCGTAGGATTCCAGCTGGTCGGCGGGAACCACCCCCATCATGGCGAGGATGGCGAGCGCGATGGCGAGATCGTAATGGCTGCCCTCCTTAGGCAGATCAGCGGGCGCGAGGTTCACGATGACGCGTTTGGGGGGCAAGGCGAGGCCGAGCGAGGCAAAGGCGGCCCTCACCCGCTCCCGGCTTTCGCCGACCGCCTTGTCCGGAAGGCCCACAATATGAAAGGCCGGTTGGCCGCCCGCCATCTGGACCTGCACGTCCACCGGCTGGGCGTCTACGCCTTCAAAGGCAAATGTCGTAACCCTGCAAACCATCTCCAACCCCAGTCGGCATGGAGCAAATGGTTAACAGATTGCCACGAACAAATAAAGAACGAAATTCCGAAAAGTTAAAACCTCTTTACCTCAAGCGTCGAGCAGGACAGCGCTCAAAGCTTCATCGAGCACTTCGAGACCGGCGCCCTTGCGCACGGCCTTTTCCGACAGCGTCCGGCGCCATCGCCGCGCACCCGGCTGGCCATTGAACAGGCCCAGCATGTGGCGGGTCATGGCGTGCAGGCCCACCCCTTCGGCCAGACGCGCAGCCATGTAGGGACGGTAAACCTCAATGGCGGCTTGCGGCGAAACCGGTTCGCCCTTGCCGAACAGGGCCGCGTCCACCTCTCCCAGCAAGGCGGGCGATTGATAGGCGGCCCGGCCGAGCATGACACCGTCGAAGACATCCAGATGCTCGCGGCATTGGTCGATTGTAGTGATCCCGCCATTCAGGATGATGGTCAGGTCAGGCCGCGCCGCCTTGAGACGCTCGACGAGGGCATAATCAAGCGGCGGGATATCCCGGTTTTCCTTCGGGCTCAGCCCTTTCAGCCAGGCCTTGCGGGCATGGACGGTGAAGACCTCGCATCCTGCCGCGCTGACTTTTTCGACAAAGCCGAACAAGGTTTCTTCCGCTGGCAGATCATCAATGGCGATTCGGCACTTTACCGTGACAGGGATCGACACCCGCGCCCGCATGGCGCTGACGCACGCTGCGACCTCCTCCGGCCGCGCCATCAGGCAGGCCCCGAAGGCGCCGGACTGGACCCGGTCGGACGGACAGCCGCAATTGATATTCACCTCGTCATAGCCGAACTGCTCGGCAATGGCGGCCGCCTCGGCGAGCTTTGCCGGCTCGTTGCCGCCGAGTTGCAACACGATGGGATGCTCGGCGTCGGAATAACCAATCAGGCGCTCACGGTCGCCATGAATGACGGCATCAGCGGTCACCATTTCCGACCAGAGCAGCGCATGTTTCGACAGGCTCCGATGGAACATGCGGCAATGCCGGTCGGTCCAGTCCATCATGGGGGCAATGGAAAATGTATATGACAGGCTGGAAGACATATTCGGCGCGGGATCCTCATACTGAGCTGGTTCAGACCGCCTTCTAGCGGAAATGCGCGGCTTATGCATATTCTTGGCTGCAGAGGGGTAAACCCTCTCTCCGCTTCACGCCTAACCGGCATATCTATTGCAGCCCATCTCACATGACCCAGCTCCCCTTCCCTTTACCCCAATCCGGGGCGCAATTGTGGCCTGACCTGTCGGCCTGGGTGCTGGACCATTCGTTTGCGCCGCAGCCGCCTTCGCCCCTGACGGGTGCAGAGCAGGCGCGCCTCGAAAAGCTGGTCCATCCCGCCAAACGCACGAATCTTGAGCGGTCTTTCCGAGCAGTCCGCGCCGGGCTTTCCGACCATCTCGAACGCCAATCGGCGGAGATCATCATCGAACATGATGCCTTGGGCGCTCCTTTTCTTTCCTTTGATCCGGACATGTGCCTCTCCATATCCCGCACGGAAGGCTGGTCCGCCTTTGCGCTCTCCCATGAGGCCGCCATCGGGATAGACATAGAGCGAGTCCGTGCCATCGATTGGCACCAGATGGTATCGATGGTCTGCGCCCCATCGGAATCACGTTTGCTGACCCAGCTTGAAGACGGCGTCGCCCTCCTTCCCTTCTACCGTATCTGGACGGCCAAGGAGGCCATCATGAAAGCCGCCGGACAGGGCTTCCGGATGGGCGCGCCTCGCATCGGCCTGCCAGAGGATTTCATTTTGGGCGAAACGGTCCACGCAGAGGTTCAGGCTGCAGGCCACGCCTTCACGATCTCTTGGTCCCTTCATGGGGAAATCATGGTCGGCCTTGCGCTCGAGACCGGTTAGCCGCGATCAACAAGGGCGAGGCTGTATGGTCCGACTTCGTAAACCCGCAACCCATCCCGCCACAGGCTGCCCCGCGCAGTGACCAACCAGCCCTTGTCGCGTTCCTCCATGGAAACAATCTCCATCACGGTAACGACTTCTTTCTTGTCCGGCGTCACCTGTCCGCGATAGCTCCATTTGAACGGCGCGCCGGTCGCAATGGTTTCAAAGTGCGGGTCGCTCATGCCCTCATCCAGCCCCTTGAGCAGAATGGCGCGCGCCAGCAATTGCGCGAGCGCATCAAGGCCGAGCGACCCCGGCTGGACCGGGTCCTGATAGAAGTGCGCCTTGAAGTACCACGCATTCGGATCGACTGCTTGGCGGCCCCGGATCAGGCCGAGCCCGGCCTCTCCGCCGGTCGGGTTGAAATAGTCGACTGTGTCCAGCATGCGCATCTTGCCGCGTGGAAGGCGCTTTTCAATCTGGCGCGTCTTCACTTTTTCGCCCGGCAGGTCGAACGCAGCGGAGAAATGTGGCTTGGCTGACAGGCCGGCCTGACGCACGAGCGCGGCAGCTGGGAAAAAGCCGAACTGGGTTGTCAGGTCCAGCACCGGTTCGCCAGAGGCTAGCGTGACCACAACGCTGAAGGTCACAATGGTCATCGGCCCGACACGGGAGAAGGCCGTCAGCTCGCTTTCAACGACCATCGTCCCATCGCCCGGGCGAAGCTCGCGATGCAGGACACCATCGCCTTCGAGATTCCGGAATTTCAGATTGCCGGACAAGGCAAAGCCGCAATGGCTGGCGAGCCAGCCACACGGCTGCAGCGCAATCTCCGACAGGACGGCGAAGGGCATGGCCCCATTCCGGTTGTCCTCGAAATACCAGGCATTCGCTGGGATGTCGTATTCGGCGCGGACCTTTGCGCCAACTTCCTGCACGCCTGGCCGTGTGGACACGTCGATGACCCGCGTCATCATGTGATATGGCTCTTGCGGCAAACGGGGTACAATGCCTTCGGTATCGAACCGGTCATACATTTCGCCAAAAGCCGCCGACGGCGCACCGTTGGCGCAATCTAGCAGCGCGGCATGGTCACCCCGACTCTCGCCCATCGGGCCCGTCCGGATCGGCGTGTCGGCGATCCGCGGCGCGGGCCAGTCGCGGCGCAGGCGCAGGCCGAAGCGCGGACAATAGAACACCTTCTTGCCGTCACTGCTTGCCAGAAGGGAGGCATAGATTTCCGGGGTTTCTCCATCAACGATCTCATCGATGAAGACCTCATAGGTCACGTCGTGATCCGTATCCGGAATGACCTGCCCCCGGCAGACGAATTGCGCCATATGGCCCGGCATCGGTTCGAAGACATACCCGTCACGTTCGGTCAGCAGGCCGGCGGCCGCTGCGTAGAATTCCAGTGTCTGCACGGCGGCCTCAGCCATCAGTGTCCCCGGCATGCAGGGGTCATTGTGGAAATGCCCCTCATAGAACCAGGCATCGACCGGCACATGCGCGCGGGCTTTCAAATATCCCCTGCCCCACGGCCCGCCATTGGGGTCAAAGGCTTCGACATCATCGAAGAGGGCCAGCCTGTCGTCCGGCAGGCGCATCGGACGTGACTGCGCGGCCGCCAGTTCGAACCCGTCGCCAAAGCACGCCCAGGCATTGCCGTCCCGGTAAGCGTCCAGATCCCTGGCACTGAAAGCTCGCTTCCGGCTCGCGCCCTCGGCGGCAAATGGCGCGGGGTCTGCGGTAGGCGGTGCATCCTTGGCGGGGTCCCACATGACGCCCTTGCCGGAGGCAAGTTCCTCATCGCTGAAGAAGCCGGCCTGACCGTTTCGCACGGAGAAGACGCGGCGGTCGCCCGCCATACAATCATACTGGAAGAAGAACATGCGGACACCTGCGAGTGTCGCGTGCCCGGTGATCTCGATCTGGAAGCGTAGCGTCTCGCCGGGCTGCGGCAGGCCGCCCTCATGGAAGGTGATCTCGCATCCCAGAAGGCGATAGACACGGTCATCCTGGTTTTTGAAGTCGGCGCCCATCCAGCCGATCAGGGTCAGGTCGGCCTGCCCGCTTTCGATCAGCGGACCAGGGCGGATGCGACCATCATGGATGAACCATTGATCCGGCTTCAAATCGGTCTCGGTCCAGATGACGCCTGTGCTTTCAACCCCGGCCTCTGCGTCGATGCCGGTGATCCGGTCGACGAGCAGCAAGGGGGGCGCTGGCAGGCGCACCTGACGGGCATATTGGTCCTGCGGTTTGAATGCGGCGCCGAAGAAGTCAGACATCTTCTCACGCGCGGATTTCTCGATCTCGGGATAGTTCCAGTGCGGTCCTGCGGGTGATCGCGGGAGAAGTGGCTCTGTTCCAGCAGTCACCTTGCGCGGCCCGGGCAGCGGACGGTCTGTCGGCGGCGCGGGGAATGGCACCGGCGTGGTGCTGGTTTTTGAATCGCATGGCGCAGGATAGTTCACGGCGGCCAAAATCGGCGCAACCGGCATCCGGCCCGTTGACGTCAGGGCCGGGACAATAGGCGTTGCGTAAGGGACATCGCGTGTCAGCGCCCAAGGCGCAGGCCGCACGGTCCTGTTGCGCCTTGCGTCCTCCAGCGCGCCTGAAACGGGCTTCATCTTGGGTGCGCGTCCGTCCGCGAACAGGAAGGCGGCGAGGTCGGCGACCTGTCCCAGGTCCGCTGTTTCAATACGGTCGGTGGCGACCGCCTTGTAGTCCTTGCCTTCAAGGATATTGCCAAGTGCGGCGGTCAGCGTGTCGCGCGGGCCAAGCTCCACGAAGGTGCGCACGCCATCTTTCCATGCCTGTTCGACCGTAGGGGGAAAATCAACCGTATCGACGGCTTGCCGGGTCAGCATATCTGCCGAGGTTTCGCTGGTCGGCTCATAGGCGGCATTGATGGCATTGGCGTAAAGGCGCACCCCGCCCCCATCATGCATCTTGCGCGTATGCAGCTTGCGCCACGTTTCCGCGAAGGGCCGCATGGCCTTGGCATGCACAATCAGATGCTGGTGCATCTTTGCGCCGCTGCCGGGCCCAAGAGCTTCACAGATCTTGCGGCAGGCCTCAGCCGGGCCGCCGATCATGCAGTCTGTTCGCGAATAGATGATCGTGATCTCGACGCCAGTATGTTTGGCGACTTCACGCTTCACGGCATCAACCGGCGCCTGGACGCGCCAATTGGTCCAGTCCGCCGGAACGTTTGGGCCCCACGCCTCTTTTGCCGTTTCGAACTCGCCGCCGATATGACGCTCATACATGGCGGCATCGGAAATCTCGTCCAGCAGTGCGCCGGGATCACGCCAGAAGCCAAAAGCGAACAGGGCATTGCTCTCGCCAAGGGACAGGCCGAGCGCCGCATCCGGCTTGAGACCGAGAATGTCCAGCAACAGGATTGCGTGGGCCTGGCTCATCAGCGTGCCAGCGCACAATTGTTCAAATTCCGTCAGGCTGGCCTTGGCGAGCAGCGGGGCGATCTCGTCCGCTTTGTCGAGCTTGGCGAGACGCTGGCGCAATTCCGGGAAGGCCGAGAGCAGACCACGTCCCATGCGAGGATAGACGGCCGCAGATCCAGTGAACATGAAGGCAAGTTCGCCTGAAGGTTTGCCTTCGCCATAGTGGACGCCATCGCCGACAGGGGCTTTGCCCTGCTCCAGCATCTGCTGCGCAGAATCCAACTGTTGAGCGAGCGCTTCCTCAGTGGGCGCAACCATCGCAATACGGCATTTGCCCCTGCCCCCTGTCTTGCCGGATGCCACGCGCGCGGCGAGCGTCGTTTTGTCTTTTGCCGAGGCCCAGAACAGGAAGGGTGTCGGCCGCAGCGCATCTGGTATGGGCACCGCGTCCGCAGGATGGAATTTGACGGAGCCAGCCGTGTTGAGCGGCGTTGCTTCAACCGAGATGTCGATCGGACGAGAGGTTTCCCGGATGTCCGGCACCGCGCCTTCCGCCGTCAGCACGTGTCCCCGTGCGCAGAGCTGCGCTTGCAGGGCCAGTTCGAACACGACCGAGGCGCAGGGAGCCGTGCCGAATACGCGATTTATGATGCCTGTGTCGGATTCTCCGCCCTTTGACCAGTCGACGTCATGGACAGATCCGAAAGTCCGGTCCGATGCGGCTTCAGCGTCTTGTTTCCGCTTCAGGACGATGGCCGCAGCCTGGTCGCCAGGTTGCGCTGTGATGCCGATGTCTGCGAGTGCGGCTGCACGGACCGGTTCGGTGGCAAAATCGGCCGCCGCGACGATGGCCATATCCAACTGGCCCAAGCGCAGCGCTTCGATGGCGAGATCCAGCGCGGCAAGGCCGGACGCGGACTCTGCGGATACCGCGAAACCCATGCCTTGGAAATCATGCGCATAGGTCACGCGATTGGCGGTCATGTTCGCCATGGCACCGAGAACGGTTGCTGCCTGAAGCGGTGGTGCGATACGGGCCTGCGCAGTGGCAAGCTCCTCAGAGTTCGGAGGTAATCCTGCCAGAGATGCTAAACGTTCTCTTAGCAACCACCGCGCCGAATCCGACGCACAGCCCATGGCGGTGAAGATGCCCACCCGGTCGGACGCTACGGGCGCGACCGATTGCAGCGCTTCTTCCACCACATCGACGATGGCGAGTTGCTGAGGTTCCGCTTCAAGCAAATCCGTAGGCGGCGTCCGCGCGGTCTTCGGATCCGCACCCACCTTCCGGCACGGCGCCGCAGGTTTCAGCGGCTGATTCATGATGCGACGCGTGACAGCATCTGCGCCCCTGTCGGAACCAGCAAGCAGGCCTGTTCCGCAGATCACAATGTTCTGTTCCGACACTCGGTTGATCTGGGTTTCCACAGCGTCCGATCCCGGATCATACTGATCGAGGACCAGATGCGCATTGTTGCCGCCGAAACCGAAATTGCTGATAGCTGCGCGGCGGAGCCCGTCACGCGGCTCCCACGGCGCGGCCTCGTCCAGAACCTTCAGTCCGTTCCGACTGGCGACTTCAATCAGATCGCCTCTGATCGGTGTAGGCGGCAGGGTTTCGCGCTTGAACGCTTCAGTCAGCTTGAGCAGGCTGGCAAGGCCCGCCGCCGTGATAAGATGCCCGGTATTGGCTTTCAGGGACCCGATGGCGAGATTTTCATTGTCTGCGAACATGTCCGCCGATGCCTGCACCTCGACACCGTCACCAGTCGGCGTGCCGGTCGCGTGGCATTCCAGATAGGACACGCTCTTCGGATCGACGCCCGCCATTGTGTATGCGCGCGTCATGGCTTCGGTCTGGCCCTCCCCGGACGGGGCGAGCAAACCCTTGCGCCGACCATCATTCGAGAGGCCGATGCCCCGGATAATGCCGTGGACGACATCCTTCTTCTTCACATCGGACAGGCGTTTCAGGACAACCGAGACGGCGCCTTCGGAGGGAACGAGCCCGTCTGCGCCCTTGACAAAGGGTCGTGACTGGCCGGTCGGGCTCAGCGCCTTCAGTGCGTCGAACCCAATGTGGAGGATCAGATTGTCGGCCGCGTTGACGCCGACAACGACGGCGCAATCAATGACCTGCGATTGAAGGCGTCGACAGGCGATCTCCAGCGCATAGAGCGAAGAGGCACACGCCGCATCAAGCGAGAAGGCTGGCCCGGACAGGCCGAGCGCCTGAGCGATCAAATACGGCGGCAGAGAAGAATTGAAAGGTGCGAGCGGGTCAGCAGAACCCTGCCCTGCCCAATGACGAGCGGCATAGTCCGCATGCCCAGCGCTTGGATAGGAGAGGTTCGCGACGAAGACGCCAGACCGGCCCTTGCGGACCTTGGGCTTGCGCGCATCGGTCCACGCTTCTATCGCCGCATGCAGGGACCAGGCGCAAACGGGGTCGCCCTTGGCAGCCGCGCGCCACTCTTCCGGGATACGCGCTTCGTCGAAAAGATGTTCGAATCCCTGAACCGTACCGGATACATAGTTTCGAGAGGCTGCGTCTGCTTCCGAAAGCCCAAGCCGCTCAGAAGGCACCGGGCCATAGACCACGCGCTTGTCAAAGACGAGATCGCCAAGTTCCGCCGGGCTCATGGCCCCCGGCAGCACGCAGCCCTGGCCGACGATAGCAATCGGCTCAAATCGGCAATCGCTTGTCATCCTGCCCACTCATCCCCGATCAATAGTTCGATGTCCTGCTTGTCTCCCTGAAGAATTTGGTCGGCAAAGATGCGTGCACCATCCTGAAGGCCAATCAACGAAATGCCGCGTGTTGCGAAATGTCCCGCCAATGTGGCGTCAACCATGCCGCCATCCCACGGGCCCCAGCAGAAACTCTTGACGGTCGCGGCGGGCAGTTGCGCTGCGAGCTTTCGCGCGACGGCACTGAGCCATGCATTGGCCATCGCATAGTCGCTCTGGCCCGTATTGCCGAAGACCGCCGACGCCGATGAGAACAGGCCGACATGGCGCAGCTGCGACAGGTCGATAGCGGCGAGCAGGTTTGCCAGGCCCTCAACCTTCGGCCCGAAGACATATTCCACATCGCCTCGCGTCTTCTTCAGAGCCAGTCCGTCCGCCAGCACCCCTGCCCCATGCACGAGGCCGGTAATCGATCCGTATTCAGCCGTAATCTTCTGGACGGTAGCGACAATGCTGTCCCGGTCCGACATGTCTACCTGAAGGTAGACAGCCCGCGCCCCGGCCGCCGCGATGGCGTCCAGCGTGTGACGAATTTCCTGCCCTGCCAGCAGCGCGCGCGCCTGGCGATCAATGTCCGGCAAGGTAGGCTTTTCACCGCGCGCCTTGGCTGCGGAGATCAGCGCCCCGCGGAGAAGCTTCATGTCAGTCGTTGGTTGTAGTCCTTCTGGCCAAGGCGTGATGCCAGACCGGCCCGCAAGAACAAAGGTCGCCCCCGCTTGCCGACGCGCCAGTTCGGATACGCAGGCTGCGGTCACACCGCGCGCACCGCCCGGCACAAACCAGACATTCGTATCTGTTGGAGCTACCTGCACCAGCCCAGGTGCGGCGCCAATCTCCATCACCGAAGCACCCGCCGCATCGAGATCTGCCTCGGGAGCATTGGAGGCGATCGCGCCAAGTACCAGTTCAGCCTGTGCGTTCAGCGACGCGCCAGCAGGAAGTGACCACGTTATAATCGACCGATCAGGCCATTCCTGACGAAGTGTGCGCGAGAGGCCTTTCAGACCGGACATCTGCGCAAAGTCGCCAGCGCCCGCATGCTCCAGAATCACAATCCGGGCACCGCTCGCATATAGCCGCTTGCAAAGGTCTAGAACCTGCCAGTGTCGTTCCGTTACCGGCAAATGCGAAAGGCCTTCGGTTACGATCACCGTTTGAACACCCTGAACGCTTTCGTCCAGAAGGTCCGCCTGAGCCCCTCGTCCGGTGAGCGCCTGAACCAATTCGGTTGCGATCTCAGATGCCCCAGCCGATACGGAAAACGGCCCCCATGCCGAGAGGTCCTGCGCCGCCACGAAGGGCTGCGCGCGCCCAGGCGAGACTACCCGAAGGGAACTCTCATAGGTGGGAACCGGACCGGCCGGCGGGCCGGGACGGGAGAGCGCAGCGGGCGCCCCGCCGCCCCTTACGCAAAAAAATCTGCGATGGCCCGGATGGTGCGAAGGTCCGCCAGCACTTCGGGATCGACTTCCGGCAATTCCGGATGTTGGTCGCGCAGGGCCGACAGGATTTCGACCTGCTTGATCGAGTCGACCCCAAGTTCTCCTTCGAGGTCCATGTCATCTTCGAGCATGTCTTCCGGATAGCCGGTCTTCTCCGCGATCAGGGCCCGGACCGTGTCAGCCGTTACGCCGCCATTGGACGAGGCCGTCACAGTCGCCGGAGCCGCACTCATTGCCGGTGCAGGGGCCGAGGCGACACCCGACGCGTCGATCATGCCCGCAATCGCGGCAATCGTGCGCAACTCCACGAGCTGTTCCGGATCAATCTCCGGCAGGCTTGGCATGCGTTCGCGCAGGGTCGACAGGATCTCGACCTGCTTGATGGAGTCGACACCGAGTTCGCCTTCCAGATCCATGTCGGGTTCGAGCATGTCTTCGGGATAGCCGGTCTTTTCGGCAATGATGCCGCGGACCAGGCTGATGGAATCTCCCCCTGATGCAGAGGGTACTGGAGCCGGGGCCACCATCGGAGCTGGCTGAACGGAGGCTTGTGGCTGGGGCGCCGGTTGGGCTGCGGGTACAGGGACCGCCAACGGCGCGGGAGCGGCTGCGGGCTCTACTTCACGATAGGCGCCATTCGGTTTCACATCCATGGCCGGGGGTTGCGGCTGAACCTGAGCCGCCGGCGCAGGAGCTGGCAAGGCCACGGGCGCCTGGGTACGCACAGGTTCGAGGGGTGCCTGGCCCGCCATCTGTGCGGCCACGTTCAGGAAAGCCGAATGGGCCGTCGACATGGCAGACATGTAGTCGGCATGGCGCTGGGACACTTCCTGCATGATCCGCTCAGAGACCATCGCAGCTGGTGCCATAGTGGAATGGGAGTGCACGGCGTATTCCGGGCCTTTTGAGGATGTGTCTTGGGTCATGGGACTGCCTGTCTGTTCTGGAAGGACTTTGTGTTCCGGGCGCGGGGAAGGTGGCGCCTGAACGGGATTGCTGGTGGATTGAAATTGTGCGGCTGGGCGATCCTGCACGGACGGCTTTTCCGGATTTGGCGGGGCACGGCCTGCCGCGCCATTCGCCGGAGGATAAGGCTTGTTGTAATTGCCGCCGGAAATCTTCACCGCGTGCTTGGAGGGCGCGGGCTTTGGCGGCTGGGCCGGAAGGTCTGCGAACAGGTCGGCATAGTCGAGATCAATGCCCGAGACGCCGAGGGTGGCGATGGCCAGGAGGAACTGGTTCACGCCATTGCGGCGCTTGTGATCCAGTGAGACCGCAAGGTGGGGCTTGTCCGCCAGGATATGGCCCACCAGACCGGTGACCACGCCGCCCGGGCCGACTTCCACGAACACGCGTGCACCGGCCGCGTACATCGCCTCAACCTGTTCGCGGAAGCGTACCGGCTGGATCAACTGGTCAGAGATGCAGGCCGGAAGGTCGGCGACCTTGGCATCATATTTCTGCGCTGTGGCGTTCGCGAAGACGTCGAGTTTCGGAGCGCGTAATTTCTGCTTTGCGAGCACTTTGGCGAAGGGCGGAACCGCTTCGGCAACGATCTCGGAATGGAAGGCGGTTGCGACCGGCAGCATCCGCGCCTTCAAGCCGAGGGTTTCGCACTCTACTCGCGCCTGTTCCACAATGTCTTGCGCCCCCGACAGCACGACCTGGTCCGGCCCATTGTCATTGGCAAGAACGAGGCCTTGGCCGATCTTCTTCAATACCGGTGCTATTGTCGCGGAATCGGTCTGGACTGCCAGCATGGCGCCCTTGGTGTTGCCCGCCGCCTTGGCCATGAGCGCACCGCGCTCCGCAGCCACCGTGAGGGCCGTATCGGAATCCATCACACCCGCCAGATGCAGCGCCATGATCTCGCCGAAGCTGTGGCCTGCGGCCATGTCTGCCTGCAAGCCGAGCTGTGACAGAAGGCCCAGCTGCGCCAAGGCCACCGCTGCGATGGCGGGCTGGGCATGCTGCATTTCCGTAAGTGTCTGGGTCTGCGCGCCGAAATCGACCTGATCGAATGCCGCCGGGGGGAAGGATAATTTGTCGAGCCTCAGCTTGCCGGTGCGCTTGTGGCTGGCTGCCTGATCCCAGACTGCCCGCGCCTCCGGGAACGCCATGGCCAGATCAGAGCCCATACCGACATATTGGCTGCCTTGTCCGGAGAACATGAAGGCGATCTTGCCATCCACGGGCGCATCGAGTGAGGCAAAGCAATCGGCCTTGAACGGACGAATGCCTACCTCCCCTGCCCGAATCTGGCTCGCCAGGCTTTCCGACTTGGCTTTGAGGTCGTCTGCGGTTTCAGCAATGATCGCGGCCCGCGCCGGAGCTTTCGCTTCAAAGCCCGCATGTGTTTGTGAAGCGGCGTGCGCCAGCGATGCGTCATCCACGCCGGATGCGCTGGCCTCGATTGCTGCCGCAAGGGCGTCGGGCGAGTCCGCACTGAACAGGAACAGTTCTGCCGGGAATACCCGATACGGCCGCAGCGCGGTTTTTCCGACATATTCTTCCAGCGTCACATGGTAGTTGCTGCCTCCGAAGCCGAAGGAACTTACCGATGCCCGGCGAGGGCGTTTCTTCGTTGTAATCCAGGGTCTCGCTTCGGTGTTCAGGTAGAAGACGCCGCTGTCCTTGATCACATCTGCGGGCTCCTCGACCTTGGCCGTGGGCGGAAGGATCTTCCGACTGAGCGCATTCACGACTTTGACAAGGCTGGCTGCGCCAGCGGCCGCCTTGGAGTGTCCCATTTGGGATTTGACGGATCCGAGCGCGCACCAGGGGTCGTCGGATTCAACATCACCAAAAACCAGGTGAAGGCCATCAAGCTCAGCCTTGTCGCCGGCCTTGGTGCCTGTGCCATGCCCTTCCATGAGGTCAATCGCCTCCGGACCATATCCCGCCTGATCATAGGCGCGTTTGAGCGCGCGGGCCTGACCTTCCGGGACCGGCGCATAGATCGCGGTGCCCTTGCCGTCCGAGCCGCCACCCAGTCCCCGGATGACGGCATGGATGGTGTTACCGTCGCGCTCGGCATCTTCCAGCCGGCGCAGAGCCAGCATGCCGACGCCTTCTCCGAGCATGGTGCCATCAGCGGCATTCGAAAACGGCCGACAATCGCCTGTCGGCGACAGAGCGGGCGTCTTCGAGAAGCACATATACATCAGGATGTCGTTCAGCGCATCGACGCCGCCGGTCAGGACCGTATCGCTGTCTCCGGCGCGAAGTTCGTGCAGGGCAATGCTGAGCGCCGACAGGCTGGACGCGCATGCCGCGTCCGTGACCATGTTGCTGCCGCCGAGATCGAACCGGTTGGCGATCCGTCCGGCCACGACATTTCCAAGGAGGCCGGGAAACGTCGCTTCCTGCCATTCGACGTAATGGTTCTCGATTCGCTTGGCGAGGTCGAGAACTTCGCTCTCCGGCAAGCCCGCTTCGCGCATCGCATTGACCCAGACCGGACGCTGCAGGCGGCCCGCCATATGAGCGGTCAGCTCTGTTGCGGAGGCCACGCCGAGGATGACGCTGGTGCGGGATTTGTCGATCCGGCCTTCACTGTCCCGCTCGATATCCTGCAGCGTCGCATAGGCGGCGACGAGCGCGAGCAATTGCGCCGTGTCGGTCCCTTCCATCGTTTTGGGCGGGATGCCGAATGTCAGGGGGTCGAAGGCAACCGGATCAATGAACCCACCGCGACGGCCATAGGTCTTGTCCTTGGCCAGCGGGTCGCTGTCATAATAATCTTCGACCAGCCAATGGCTCGCGGGCACGTCGGACAACAGATCCCGCCCCTCAAATACATCGCGCCAGAAACCGGTGACATCTCCCCTACCCGGGAAGATCGCGCCCATGCCCACAATGGCAATCGGAATGGCAGCTTTTGAACTCATGATGTGCTGGCCTTGTCATTCATCATATCAGAGAAACTTTCGCGGCGTGTAGGAGAACGCTGTAGGTGGCACGGCAATGCCGCTGGCGCGCATCTGTCCGGCGCGTGTCAGGCGCGCTGCGCCTTCCATCAAATTCAGGGCGATCTGGCGGATTGTGCGATTCTCGATGGGCTCTAGGAACGTGCCGGCGACCCATTCATTGAACGCCCCCTGCGCGGGGCCGCACCAGATCTGGTAGTCGGACACCCGGTCCGGCGCTCCATCCCGTGCCCATTGGGCGCCCATGAACAAGTATCGGCGCGCTACAAGAGCCAATCGCTTGTTACCATCGGTTGCGGCGCGTGCCGCCTCCTTTGGATTCGACTCCGTGATGAAGGCCTGCGTCTGCTCCCAGGCCCTCTGGAAGGATTCCCCAAGCACACCTTCCAGCCAGTCGCGATCTTTCTGGTCCATGGTTTCATAAGACGCGCCGGATTTGTAGAGCGCGTGCAGCTTGCGTGCCCGCATCGCGAACAGCGTGCCCCGCTTCAGCACCTGGACCTCAACGCCCTGCTCGAACATGTCGGCCGCCGGGGCCATGCCGATATCTGCCGGGCCAGCCTTGGCCAGCAATTGCCGCGCAGGTTCGGACAGGCCGGATTCGACCGCCGCCTGGTTGATGGAGCCGGTCAGCACATAGGCTGCCCCCATCTGGAAGGCTGCCGCCACGCCATGCGGCGTCGCGATACCGCCGCCGAGGCCAATTCGGATGGAATTGGCCTCGATCCCGGTTTCTGCCGCGACGCGGTCACGCGCGAGCGAGAGTGAAGAAAACAGAGGTGCCGCAGAGCGGTTGTCCGTGTGGCCGCCACTGTCGGCCTCAGCCGTAATGTCGAGCGCTACAGGCACTTGCGCGGCCAGTTCAGCCTGTTCCGGGGTGATGCGCCCTTCCACCACGAGCGTCTTCAGGATCTTGTCCGGCGCTGGCTGCATGAACTGGGTAGCGACTTCCGCGCGCGAGACTTTGGCAAAGACATGGTTCGCGCGCGTTATGTGTCCCTCCGCGCTACGGGACAGGCCCTGCGCGGTATAACGGACAATTTCGGGCGACAGGCGCATATATGCTGAAGCCGAAACGCGACGGATGCCCATGGACAGGAACAAATCAACGACGCGTGCTTCATAGCCGGGCTGTTGGGGCGAATGGATCAGGTTTGCGCCCCAAGCCGTCTGGCCCGGCGCAATGCCTGCCTTGATCTCGCGCACCCCGTCTTCAATCGTCTCCGGCTTCAGACCAGCACTGCCATAGAATCCGACGCACCCCGCGCGAACGGCTTCAATGACCATTTTCGGTGTGGCGATGCCGCGGGCCATCTCGCCAACGACATAATTAAACCGGGCTCCATGCGCCTGAGCAAACGCCGCGTCTCCGAGCCATTCGGGATATATCGCCGCCAAGGGGACAGAACGGGCGCCCTGCTCTTCCGTTCGAATGGATCCATCGCGAACGAATAGCCCCACATTCTCGCGAACGCGGTCCAGAACCTGATCCACCGACAGACTCATAAAGCCTTCCTGCTTACTGACCCCGAATTCTTCGGAGCCCCCACGCTACTCGCACATTTGAATGCAGACGAGGGAACCGCACCTCCGAAGACGTGTCAAAACCCTCAACTGCATTCTTGAGACAGCCGCAGCTCTCTCCCTCCACTTCCCACTTTAAAGCAGTGATTTCAGAACGCAACTTGAAATAGAGTTTTTTTCAAATTCTATTTTTTGGTTAATTTTGTAGGGATTTGGCACATTCACCCAATGCCACCCTATCTGTGTGCAAGCCCGAGACCACAGACGCTCCCTTTCTTCACCATAGAAATGCCACGAAATCAGGTTTTTGAGGCGACATCGGTCAGTTTGGGGAACTATTAAGTCATCCTGGCGTCCCGATCTGGGACTACCTAGTGAGCCGATAGCTATCGCCCACATGGCTCGCGTGTTAGGGGACCAAAAACTGCCGCCCCCGAGGCAAGAGGAACGTATTCTCGTGAAGTATCTGAGACATGTCGTGGCCGCTGCGGCCATTTTGTCATTGCCCGCAATTTCGGCCATTGCCGACAGCCGGGATCGCACCAGCGACTCAGCCGTCATGGGCTATGTCGAGAACGTATATGTCGGTAAGCTCGGCCTTGAGATGAAGGGCAAGCTCGATACCGGCGCGGATTCCAGCTCCGTATTCGCCCGCGACGTGCATATCTACAACAAGGCCGGAAAAGATGACTGGGTCCGCTTTCGCCTTGTCGGCAAGAATGGCCGCACGGTGAGATATGACCAGAATGTACGCCGTTTTGCGCTCATCAAGCTGAAGACCGGTGGCACCATCCGGCGTCCTGTGATCCACCTGCCTCTTTGCATTGGAGGGGTCAGTGGACTTGCCGAAGTTAATCTGGCCGATCGGGAAGATTTCGAATACGACTTCCTTGTGGGGCGTGAATTCATGGCCTCACGCGTGCTTGTCGATTCTTCGTCGACGTTCATAGCCGAAGGCAGCTGCGAAAACGACGACCGTGAATAGTTTTACACATACCCGACTGCTTGCGCTGCTCCTCGCCACGATTGGGCTTGGAATTTTCGCGACCAAGGTCCTGCAACTCGATTACCCCATGACGCCCGGAGAACGGACGACGACGTGGGATTTTGAAATCTATCTGGATTTCGATACCAGCAACCAGCCGGTCCGACTGGAAACCTATATTCCGTCGAACAGCGAAAACCGCCGCGTCTCGCAGGAGCAATTCTACAATGGCGCTTTCGGCCTGCGGCTGAATTCCCGCGAAGGGGATGGCCGAACCGCGATCTGGACCTATCGCTATCCGAATGACCGGAAAGTGCTTCGCTACAGGGCACGCCTGCTCGGCGAGACCGTCGACAGCCCCCTGCCCGAGAGCATGCAACGCAAGCTCCGCCGGGCCGCGCCTGAAACCGAAAACGATCTTGAACGTCAGGCCTTTCTTGTCTGGTCGACCGATTTGCGCCGTCGCTCAGCGGATGACGAATCCCTGGCCGATCTCGTGCTCGAGGAAATCTTCGTGGATGGTGATGTCGACGAGGTAGAGGCCCTGTTGTCGCCCACACTTGCACGTCCGATCGCGCGCCTTGCCCTGGCCCGCGACGTCCTGACCAGTCAGGGCATTCCCGCGCGTGTTGCAAATGGGGTCTATCTGGACAGTGCGCGCCGCCGGGCAGAGATCCGTCACTGGCTTGAATATTATGCAGACGGCATGGATCGTCGATATTTCCCCGGTCCCGACCCGAGCGAATTTTTCACCATCTGGCATGGCACGAACGACTTCATCCGCGCCGAAGGTATTTCAGACCTCGATCTGCAGGTCAGCCTGCAACCGGTGAATGCCGACGTCTCGGATGTCGTGCAGCGCATGGCCAAGGACCAGGGCTCTGCCATGCAATGGTTCTCATTCAACCGTCTGCCCATCACCACGCAACTGGTCTACCAGGTCCTCGTCACGATTCCGGTGGGCATCCTGATGCTGGTCTTCCTGCGCCAGTTTATTGGCTTGCAGACGCTTGGCACGTTCATGCCCGTCCTGATCGGTATCGCATTCCGGGAAACAGCCTTGGTCAACGGCGTGATCCTGTTCACGGCGCTCATCGCGCTCGGTCTGGCGGTCCGGTTCTATCTGGAGAAACTCAAACTTCTGCTCGTGCCCCGATTGGCGACTGTGGTCGTGTTCATCGTGATCTGTATGGCGGTCATCGCCCAGGTCATGGCCAATAATGGCCAGCGCATCGGCCTGTCGATTTCGCTGTTCCCAATGGTCATCCTGACGATGACGATCGAGCGCATGTCGATCGCCTGGGAAGAGTATTCCGCGACCGAAGCCATCAAGCAGGGCATTGGCAGCCTTCTTGTGGCGGCGGCGGCCTATCTCGTCATGACCAACACGCATGTCGAATATTTGATGTTCAACTTCCCTGAGCTGCTGCTGGTGATCATGGCGATCTGCCTGATCATGGGCAAATATACCGGCCTTCGGCTCAGCGAGTTGATCCGCTTCCGCGAACTGGACGACCGGAAATGATTGGACGTTACCGGGCATTGCGGCGCGCCGGACTGCTCGGAATCAACGAGCGGAACGTCAGGCTCGTCAATGAGCTCAACCCGCGGCGTCTCATCCGTCTGGTCGATGACAAGCGGGAGACCAAGCGGCTGGCGAACGCGGCAAATATCCCGACGCCGGAACTCTATGGCGTGATCGCCAACCCGTTCCACATGCGCCACCTGGAATCCTATCTCGACAAGCCGGACGGGGTCGTCATCAAACCCGCCAATGGCTCACAAGGCAACGGCATCCAGGTGTTGATGGAACCGATGCGCGGCGGCTGGCGACGCTCCAATGGTCAGCGCGCCCTGCTCGAAGATATCCGATTCCACGTCAATAACATCCTGTCCGGCATGTACAGCCTCAGCGGCCAACCTGACGTGGCGATGTTCGAATACCGGGTGAAATTCGACGAAATCTTCAATCCGATTTCGTTCGGCGGCGTGCCGGACATTCGCATCATTGTCGTGCGCGGCATTCCAGCCGTTGCCATGGTACGCCTGCCAACCGCCGAATCCGACGGCAAGGCCAATTTGCACAAGGGCGGCGTCGGAGTCGGGCTGGATCTCGTTACCGGCAAGACGCTCAGCGGCATGCAAAACGGCAAGACCACCGACATCCATCCGGATACGGCAAACCCGCTCCGGAATTTCTCGGTACCGCATTGGGACACGATGCTGGAAATGGCCGCCAAGGCCTATGATGTGACAGGACTCGGCTATCTTGGCGCGGACATCGTGCTGGACAAGACGAAGGGACCGCTTCTGCTGGAGTTGAATGCGCGCCCCGGCCTGGCCATCCAGGTGGCCAACCGGATCGGCATCCGTCCCCTGCTCAATGCGACACTGAAAGCGGACATTGAAGGCATGGACGCGCTGGCACGGGTTGAACTCGCCAAAAAGCTCTATCGGAACCACGTTCCGGAGCCCATCTTCTAAGTCGGCTCAGAACTCGTAGTCAGGCAGGGAATTGAACGCCAGTTTGAGCGCATCTCCCCAACGTGACGAGATCGTCGTGAAATACGGATCATTCTCCTCGACCCGGCGTTTGTCTGCGACCTTGCAGGTGTCCGTTTCGATCGTTTGCAAATCCAGTGGCATGCCGACCGACAAATTCGCCTTGAGAGTCGAATCGAAGGAGACGTAGAGCAGCTTCACAGCTTCCTCGAAGGTCATCTCAGGGCTGAAGGCTCTCAGCAGGATGGGCCGACCGTATTTGGTCTCCCCTATTTGGAAGAAGGGCGTCTCGTCGCTCGCTTCGATGAAATTGCCCTCCGGGTAGACAAGAAACAGGCGCGGCTCCATTCCGGCGATCTGACCGCCAACGATGAGCGTCGCACCAAAAGGCGACTCCGATTCAGGCCCGCCATCCCCTTGCGTGCGAATGACTTCCTTCAGCGTATCCCCGACCAGTCTGGCGACCTGGAACATGGTGTCGGCGGCCATGATGCTGGGATTGCGCTCTTCCGGTGCCTTGAGACGTTCGTCCAGCAGGCTGATCACGGCCTGCGTGGTGGCGAGGTTGCCGGCCGTAAGAATGGTGATGACACGCTGGCCGGGCACTTCCCATGTAAACATTTTCTGGAATTTCGAGATGTTGTCGATGCCCGCATTGGTGCGGGTGTCCGACATGAAGATGAGTCCCCGGTCCAGCCGAAGCGCAACGCAATACGTCACCTGATGATTCTCCGATCGATATCTGGACTCATTCTACTGTTGGACCTGGATGGATACCACGAGATTTTCCCGTCCGGCGCCATACACAAGCCCCCTGATGGGCGCGGCGTCGCTATAGTCCAGTCCCGTAGCAACCTGTATGTAGCGCGCATCCGGGCTAATGCCGTTGGAAACGTCAAACCCTGTCCATCCAAGCCCATCCACCCAGGCTTCCGCCCAGGCATGGCCGGCATCCTGATCTACCCTGTCCGTCATCATGAGATATCCGCTGACATAGCGGGCGGGATAGCCAAGCAGACGCGCCACCGCGATGAAGATGTGTGCATGGTCCTGACACACGCCCTGCCCCTGCTGCAGCGCATCCTCTGCCGTTGTGTGCGAGTCTGTTTCATTGGTCTGGTAAGCGACCACCCCTGCAATTTCCGCCATCAATTCGTGCAGGACCCCAATGTCCTGCGCGGGATATCGGCTGAACTTGCCTGCCAGCGCGCGCAGCCCCTTTGCCGGCGATGTAAGCTCGGTGTACCGCTGGTACAGCCAGAGCGGCACGAGTTGACTATGCCCCCCCATCACGCCGGATGTGTCATGGGTCTCCACCTCACCCTTCACACTCACCGAAACGCTCGTGACCCCTGACTCAAGCTGGATCAAATCCACCAGGTTTCCGTGATGGTCCGTGTAGCTTGTTTCCCAATGCGCGCCGTCAATGGACAAATCCCATGACAGGATGGATTGCGAAGGCAAACTAACCGGCCTCTTGCGGACCTGCTGGAGCGCATAGGAAACACCGGTTTCGTATGAATAGGTCGATGTATGGTCCACAGTCAGTCGCATACTGTCACTCCGCAAACCTGAAATCTTTTTCGATCTGCGACGACAGCGACGCATTGCGAACCAGAAAATCTGTGAGGAATTCATGCAGCCCGTTCTCAAACACGCTTTCGATCGTCGTCGCCGTCAAGCTCGCTTCCAGGGACGCGGCCAGATCGTGCGTTTCGAGGCGCTGGCAATATTGCCGTGACAGCCAGTCCAACTGATAGGTGATCGTGTCGTAGCAATATGCCAGTGAGCGCGGCATGCGTGTGTCGAAGATGAGAAAGTCTGCAATGGCGCGCGGCGTGATATTGCCGCCATTGAGCCAGTGGAATGACCGCTCAGCCGATGCCGACCGCAGGATCATTTCCCATTGGACATTATCGAGCGACGAACCGACCGAAGCGCTCGACGGCAACAGGACATAGTATTTGGTATCGAGTATCCGCGCCGTATTATCGGCCCGCTCGAACATGATGCCGAGCATGACGAAATTGTAGATGTCGTTGCGGAGCATGGTGCCTGTTGTGGCGCCCCTTACCTGCGCGCCTTGCTGCCTGATCAGGGTCAGGATTTCCGGTAGGTCCGTTTCAGAGGGCGGGCGCTTCAGGGCATCGCGCGCAACCATCCAGAAATCATTGATGGCCTCCCACATTTCCCGCGTCAGTGCGGTCCGGGTCATGCGGGCACTCTCGCGCGCAGCATGCAGGGCTGACATCACGCTGGACGGATTGCTTCGGTCCCGCAGGGCGAAGTCGGCGACCTTCTCTCCCTCGATCGTGTCATGGCGTTCAAGATAGGCATCGCAACACCCCGCCGTGACCAGCACGGATCGCCATTCCTCCTCACCGGGTTGCGACCGGGTGAGCGCCATGCGGAAGCCTGCCTCGACGAGGCGGCTGGTATTTTCGGCGCGCTCCAGCAGCCGGGCCATCCAGAACAGGCCAGATGCAGTCCTGCCCAACATGACCTATCCTTCCTTCAAAACCCAAGTGTCCTTCGTGCCGCCGCCCTGGCTGGAATTTACGACCAGTGATCCCTTCTTCATGGCCACACGGGTCAGCCCGCCCGGCGTCACCTCCACCCCATCCGACGATACGAGAACGAACGGTCGCAAATCGACATGGCGCGGCGACAGGCCGGCTTTCGTCAGAACCGGCACAGTCGAAAGCGCGAGCGTCGGCTGCGCGATATAGTTCGACGGCCTGGCCTCAAGCTTCTTCCGGAACGCAGCGATCTCTTTCTTGCTGGCCGCCGGCCCGACCAGCATGCCATAGCCTCCAGACCCATGCACTTCCTTGACGACCAGTTCGTCCAGATGCTCGAGCACATAGGAGAGCGAGTCTGCTTCCGCGCAGCGCCAGGTCGGCACGTTTTTCAACAGCGGGGCCTGCCCGGTATAGAATTCGACGATGTCCGGCATATAGGAATAGATCGCCTTGTCGTCGGCAATGCCGGTGCCGGGAGCGTTGGCAATGGTAATGCCCCCTGCCCGGTAAACATCAAAGATGCCCGCCACACCCAGCATGGATTCCGAACGGAAATTCAACGGGTCCAGGAAGTCGTCATCGACCCGGCGATAGAGCACATCGATCGGCTCATACCCTTGCGTGGTCCGCATGGCGACCCGTCCGCCCACGACGCGGAGGTCATGGCCTTCCACCAGCTCGACCCCCATCTGGTCCGCGAGAAAAGCATGTTCGAAATAGGCTGAATTGTGGATGCCTGGCGTCAGGATCGCCACGGTCGGCCGCCCCGACGCCTGGTGCGGCGCGGATCGCTCAAGCGACCTGCGCAGGGCCATCGGATAGCCAGAGACGCGCTGGACCGACATCTGCGCAAACAGTTCCGGGAACATCTTCAACATGGTTTCCCGATTTTCCAACATGTAGGAAACGCCGGATGGGGTGCGGGCATTGTCTTCCAGGACGAAGAATTCGTTCGGCCCGGTCCGCACCAGATCGATTCCGACAATATGGGTATAGATCCCGCCTGGTGGATCAAATCCGATCATCTTGGGCAGGAAGGCGTCATTCTCCCGGATCAGGCGTTCGGGCAGGCGCCCGGCCCGGACAATCTCCTGCCGGTGATAGATGTCATACAGGAACGCATTGATCGCCTTCACCCGTTGCTCGATCCCGCGCACCAGCAGGGCCCACTCACTCGCGCCAATGATGCGTGGTACGAGATCGAAAGGAATAAGACGTTCGTCCGCCTCCGCGTCGCCATATACATTGAAAGTGATGCCGGTTCGCCGGAAGAAGGTCTGCGCATCGCGCGACTTCTTCAGCAGGGCAGATGGCGTGGTCTTGTCAAACCAGCAGCCATAACTGGCATAGGGCGCCCTGACACCCTCGCCAAACCCGTGCATTTCGTCGAATATTTCCTCGCCTTCGGCCATGCACTCAGCAACGCACAGACGCTGGATCGTTTCAACAAACTCAGTGTTTGATACTGCCGAACTCGCTGCGTTCGCCCAAACTGCGCATTATCCGGTGACGGCTGCCCAAGGCTTGCTCAGAAGGGCGGCGGAATTGATGATTCCAACCATGCAGTAGGTTTGAGGGAAATTCCCCCAGAGTTCGTTTGTCTCCGGATTCACATCCTCTGACAGCAGGCCGAGATGGTTTCGACTGGCGAGAACGGCCTCGAACATGTTGCGCGCCTCTTCCACGCGTCCGACCCGGTATAGCGCATCAATGAACCAGAACGTGCAGGCCGTGAAAGCGGTCTTCGGCTTGCCGAAATCATCCTCGACCTTGTAGCGATACACATGATCACCCATGCGGAGATCGCGGTCGACGGCCTCCACAGTCGAGATATAGCGTGAATCGCTGGCAGGCAGGAAACCAATCTCCGCCATCAACAGGACTGACGCATCGAGATCCGTTCCGCCAAAGGCGGCCGTGAAGGCTTTCACCTCGTCATTCCAGGCTTTTTCCAGAATGGTTTCATGGATGATGTCGGCGCGCTCCCTCCAATAGGCCTCGCGATTGTCGAGACCCAGCCGTTCGGCGATACGGGACAGGCGGTCACACGCAGCCCAGCACATGATGGCAGACGAGGTGTGAACGTGCGCAATGGTCCGGAATTCCCAGATACCAGCGTCCGGCGTGTCATACACGGCAAAGGCGCGCTCGCCGACGGGCTCGAGCTGTTCAAATTCCGCAATGCCGGGCTGAGCCAGCAGGCGACGATCAAAGAAGGATTGGGAGACGCCAAGAACGACCTGTCCATACACGTCATGCTGGACGTGTTCGGCGGCCTGATTGCCGCGGCGCACAGGCCCGGAGTCCCGGAAACCTGGCAAGTTCGGCGCCAGGTCTTCGCTCAAATCCGCCTCAAGCCCGATGCCATAGACTGGCTGGATATGGCCACCTTTCGAGTGGGCCACAATGTTCCGCACCCATCTCATATAGTGTTCAAGTGTGCCCATCCCGGACAGCCTGTTCAGGGCTGTCACGGTGAAATAGGCATCGCGTATCCAGCAGAAGCGATAGTCCCAGTTTCGCGATGACCCCTCATGCTCCGGAATGGAGGTGGTAAGGGCCGCCACGATCCCGCCGGTCTCCTCAAAAACACAGAGCTTCAATGTGATGGCCGCCCGAATGACTTCGTCCTGCCATTCAAATGGGATGGCCAGGCTTCGCGCCCATTTCGCCCAGTATTGTCTTGTCCGTTCTTCCCAGTCCCGCGCCATGACGCCCGGCGAATCCGTCAGGGATTCGTCGGCGCCAAGAATGAATGTCGTATCCTTGTCCAGGATAAAGCTGGTCTCGGTCAGGATGTAGGACACTGGCGCATCCGTCGTTACACGGAAAGAAAATTCATCGTCGATGAAGCGTACATGGTTCACACCGCGAATGGGCTTGAGCTTGCGCCCGCCCCAATCGGTTTCGGGTGTCAGGGAAATCTTCAGCTGGGGCGCCCCGGCAATCACCTCGAACCTGCGAACCAGGCTGGCCGGACGGAATGTTCGTCCCTTATGCTGGAAGCGCGGCGCAAAATCCACGATCTCCAGGATGGCGCCGTCTTCAGATTCCATCCTCGTGCGCAGGATTGCCGTGTTCCGGTCATAGGATTGGGTGCGTTTCGTCAGCCCCTCCATCCAGACGCTGAACGTGCCCCCTCCCCCAAGCAATTTGTTAAAGACAGGTTCGCCATCAAACCGCGGCAGGCAGAACCATTCATAGTCGCCACGCGAATTGATCAGGCCCGCAATCGTCCCGTTACCAACAATACCAAGATCGAGGCTCATACGTCTCCTAACACTTGTTGCAGGTAAGCCGCCACATCATGGTGCGACCCCAACCGATAGTTTGCTGCGCTGTCGCCGTCACCGACCTTGACCGACCACCCGCCGAGCCGATTTGCAACGAGAAACGCATCTTCATCCGTCTTGTCATCGCCGATCATAACCGGCGTGCGCCCAGCGAAAGGAGCCGTTTCCATCGCCTCTTGCAGGCAGACGCCCTTGTTCGCGCCGCTTGGCTTTGCCTCCAGCACCATCTTTCCCGATTGCAGGGAATAATCGGAATGCCGGGACAGGACATCCTCCAATTGACGGGTCAGTTCATCCCCTTTGTCAGGCGCGGCGCGGTAGTGGACTGCCAGGACAGGCCCCTTCTCTTCCAGCCGCACACCTGTATGCGAGTCCACGATGGTGATCAGGCTGGTTACCAGAGCGTCCGGCGCTGTAGGGATTTTGTCCGTCGTCGCATGTCCGGGGGCCGCCGCGCGCAGACCATGATTGCCGAATCGCCAGAGCGCGTTTGGCACGCGTTTCGACAGATCCGTCAGATCGCGTCCAGACAGGATGGCCAGAGCCCCGCCGAGCATCGACGATATTTTCATCAGAATGGCGTCCATGCCGGGCTCAAGAAACACGGCGTCCGGATCGTCCTGTAGCGGGGACAATGTGCCATCGAAATCGAGGAACAGGGCCGCGTTGCGGTCCAGCAGCGGTGGGAAAGACTGGGGTTTGCTCATGCCTGCACGCCTTCGAAAGCGGTCATGAAGCGGTGGCGCCACCAGTGAATGTCCTGCTCGGCAATATTGGCATAGAGTTTCTGCCAACGCTCACGGCGCTCATCCAACGGCATCTCGATGGCCTGCTTCACCGCTTCTGCGATGGCGGAGCTGTCATAGGGATTGATGATAAGCGCCTCCTTCATCTGCTCTGCGGCCCCTGCAAATTGCGACAGGATGAGCACACCCGGATCCTCGGGGTCCTGCGCCGCGATGAATTCCTTCGCAACAAGATTCATGCCGTCCTGCAAGGGGGTGACCAGACAGGCCTTGGCGAGGCGGTAGAGACCGGCAATCTCTTCCCGGTCGTACCCGCGCGCAAGATAACGGATCGGCATCCAGTCAAGATCGCCATAATCGCCATTGATCCGCCCCGACAGGGCGTCCAGCTGTTCACGGAGCTGCGCATATTCTTCCACGACGGAACGAGAAGGTGGCGCGATCTGTGTGAACGAGATTTTTCCATGCAGCTCCGGATACCGGTCGAACAAATCGGCCATGCCCTCAAAGCGTTGCGGCAGCCCCTTGGAATAGTCCATCCGGTCCACCCCAATGACCAGATCCCGTTCGCCGAGAAACCGGGACAGGCGCGTCGCGGCGCGGGCGGCCGGCTCAGCGGTTGCCGCCTCTGCGAAACCTGAGCTGTCGATCCCGATGGGACAGTGCAGCAGGTGAACAAGGCGCCCGTCTACTTTGAACTTGCCATCCGGTTGCTCTTCCGCACCGAACTCTTCTTCCAGATACTGCGCGAGATTGGCGAGATCCTTCCGGCATTGCAGGCCGACCACGTCATAGGCGCATAAGCCCCGGGCCAGCTTGCGATGCTCGGGGATGGCCCGAAACACTTCCGGCGCGGGAAAAGGAATATGCAGGAAGAAGCCGCATTTTCCCTGCCAGCCCTCTTCGCGCAGGATGTCGCCGAGCAGCAGGAAATGGTAGTCATGGACCCAGACCGTGTCTGTTTCATCTGCCTGACGCCGCACAATCTCCGCGAACTTCTCGTTGATCTCGACATAGAACCTGTAAAATGCGGAATCGAACACAGCCAGATCAATTCGGTTGTGCATGACTGGCCACAGGACGCTGTTGGAATAGCCAAGATAGAAGCCGTCAAACTGATCACGGGAATAGTCGGTCAGGGCAAACTCAACCCCATCTTCTTCCGAGCGCCTGGCGCGATTGCTGGGGAAGTCGAGAATCCGGCCACTCCAGCCGATCCAGAGCCCCTGCGTATCCGCGAGCGTGTCCCATAATGCGACAGCAAGCCCGCCGGCACGGCTCTCTTCTCCAGCCGCCGTGCGGTTCGAGACTGCGACCAGTCGTGAGCTTTTTGAAATGTTCTGTTCTGTCATTGCCATCCTGTCTCATCGGGTCTAGCGCGCGGCCTGTCGCTTCCAAAGCCACAGCGTAGCGCCCGTGTGCAGAAACCCCCACCCTGCCCGCTTTGCGAGCAGTATCATAGAACCGAACGAAAGACCGCTGGTTCCGACCGATTTGCATCATCTAGTCGGCGGGCTGGAAACTATGCGCCTGCGCCATGCGCCATTCCCGTGCGAGCTGCGTCTCATCCGGCGCAGTCAGCAATTGGCCAGGCTGCACGAGTTGGTAGGCGCGCTCTGCGGTGTAGGCGATGTCTTCCGTCACCCGATGCATCACATGGCGCGGTGTCAGTTCAGATGGATGTACGCACCCGGTCGCCCCAACCACTTCCATGAGGGCCTGGACCGTGTTCCGCTGGAAATTCCTGACCCGGATTGCCTTCTCCTCGACAACCAGTCCGCGCTGGCGGGTCTTGTCGGTCGTTGCAATTCCGGTGGGGCACGTATTGTTGTGGCAGTTCAGGGACTGGATACATCCGAGCGAGAACATGAAGCCACGCGCCGTATTCACCCAATCTGCGCCAAGCGCCAAGGAGGAGGCAATCGAGAACGCGCTGATCTGCTTGCCGGAGCAGGCAAGACGCACATCGTCTTTCAGGCCCGTCCCGACCAGTGCATTGCGCGTCAGTACCAGACCCTGCCTTAGCGGAGCACCAACATGGTCAAGGAATTCCGCAGGCGCCGCACCGGTCCCTCCTTCTCCGCCATCCACCACCATGAAGTCGACACGCAGGCCTGTCTCCAGCATTGCCTTGCAAATCGCCAGCGTCTCCCAGCGGTTGCCGACAGCAAACTTGATACCGACCGGTTTTCCGCCTGACAGGTCACGCAGTCTGGCAACAAATTCCAGCATCTCAATCGGTGTCGAGAAGGAAGAGTGCGCAGGCGGAGAAATACATGTCAGTCCGACTTCAATACCGCGTGCTTCTGCAATTTCCGGGGTGACCTTCTCACCAGGCAGTACACCCCCATGGCCGGGCTTTGCGCCCTGGCTCAGCTTCACCTCAATCATCTTGATCTGCGGGTCACTTGCGGTGTCTGCAAACTTCGCAGCATCGAATGATCCGTCTGCCGCGCGGCATCCGAAATAACCGGAGCCCAGTTCCCAGACGAGATCACCTCCCCCCTGCCGGTGATAGCGCGAGACGCCGCCCTCACCTGTATCGTGATAGAAGCCGCCCATGGACGCACCTTTGGACAAGGCTTCGATAGCATGTCCCCCGAGCGCGCCAAAGCTCATGGCCGAAATATTGAGGACACTTGCGAAATAGGGTTGCGCTGTACCCGGCGCGCCCACCCGTACACGTGGATCTGCTTCTTCCGGATGCCTGGCGGCAATGGAGTGCGCCAACCATTCATAGGGCGGCTTGTCGATGTCCAGATGACTGCCGAAGGGCTCAACAGAAGAGACATTCTTGGCGCGGCGATACACCAGCGCGCGGTCTTCCAGATTGAAGGGCCGCCCTTCTGTTTCGCTTTCGACAATGTAAGACCGCAGGAAGGGATGCAATTCCTCGGCAACCCATCTGACGCGCGAAATAAGTGGGTAGTTGCGCCACAAGGTGTGCTTGCGCTGAAACAGGTCATACAAACCTATGAGTGCCAAGGGCGTCATGGCCACAGCAATGTATATCAACCAATTGTGCTGTCTCCAGAACACAAGGCACAAGGCCAGTAAGAGTACAGTCGCAAGCCAGGGCAGGTAACGGAACATCTCTTCCTCATTTCACAGTCAATAGAATTCCAAAGGTGTGAACGCCTCGCACACAGAGGTCAATCAATCGTATCCAGACCTGCGAACGCCTGAACTCAAAAGCGAAATCCACACTACTTAATCCGTATTCGAACTTATCAGGAATTGATTGCACTACCGAAAAGGGGTTGGCAGGCTGTGGAAAAAGGGGTCAGTGTGCAAACTGCGTTTCAAACTGATTCGTGTTGTGAGCTGCGTAAATTCAAACACGCCCGTTCGTCGGGCCCATTGAGGAGAAACTCCCATGGCAAAAGCAACCAAAGCCAAGAAAGCCGCGGCGCCAAAAAAAGCTGCTGCACCTAAGACAACAAAACCTGCCAAGGCACCTTCACCCAAGGAAGTGCTGATGGAGAAGTACATCGCTGACCTGAAAGACAAGGTTGGTGAAACACGCTCCGACATGGCGCTTCTGGATGCAGCCGTCAAAGCCTGTGGGCCGACGATCTACAAAGCCGATTCCGCGACTGTCGCGGCCTCGGACAAGGAAGAGCTTGGCCGTATCAAGAAGGGCTTCATTGCAAAGAAGCTCGGCGTAACGGACGAAGCCAAGGCAGATGCTGCCATTGCCGACGCAGTTGCGAAGTACGGCAAGTCCGTTCGCGCAAAGCATCGTCCGGTGATGTACTATCTGATCGCCAAGGCGCTCAAGAAGGGCTCGGTCCTCAAGGGCTAGGCGCTGCTCCCTTCACGGGACAAAAAAAGAAAGCCGGGAAGGTCTTCACCCTCCCGGCTTTTTCTTTGCGCTGAACTCTTGGCTAGTAGCCGGCAAGCCGCGCGTAGCGATCACGATGCCAACTCGCAGACCCATACAGGGCTTCCTGCACGCGGGCCCGCTTCATGTAGAGACCGGGATCTGCATCATCGGTCATGCCGATGCCGCCATGCATCTGCACGCACTCGTTTGAAACCAGATGAACCAGTTCGCTGGCACGCGCCTTGGCGAGGCTCGCAAGCTCAGCGACATTTGGCTTGCCTTCGTCTACGGCAGAGAGCGCAGCTGAGATGCAGGACCGCGTCAGTTCCAGCTCGGTAAACATCTTGGCAGCGCGATGCTGCAGGGACTGGAACGATCCGATCAGTTGGCCAAATTGCTTCCGGCTGTTGAGATACTCCAGCGTCATCTCGAAAGCGGCATCCGCACTTCCCAGCATTTCCGCAGCCTGGCCAATCGCAGCCCGGTCCAGCACAGGCTCAAGCACATCCGCGCCCTTGTCCAATGCGCCGATGATTGCGCTTTCAGGCACCATGACATCTTCCAGTGTGACATGGGCGGCGCCATGCGAGTCAACGGAATGCAATGCCTGTATGGAAACGCCCTTTGCGTCCGCAGGGACCAGGAACAGCGTCAGGCCGTGACGGTCTCCCGCTTCACCAAAGGTACGCGCGACAACGATCAGCGAATCCGCATGATGGGCATCCGGAACATACCGCTTCATGCCGTTCAGCGTGTAGCCCTGCCCGTTGCTTTCAGCTTCGGTGGCAATTCCCAGCGGATTGAAATGCGCCGTCTCGTCCAGCGCCAGCGCAAAGCTCGCCTCGCCGCCAGCAATCTTCGGCAGCCATTCGGCCTGTTGCTCTGCACTGCCGCCTAGCTGCAGCGCGCTTGCCGCAATCAAGGCCGTCTGAAGAACAGGCGTCGGCGCCAAGGTGCGGCCTTGCGCTTCCAGCACCTGGCCCAGACCGACCAGCCCGAAATGCTCGCCGCCCGGCTCGTCCGGAATGATCACACCGAAGAAGCCGAGTTCGGCCAGTTTCTGGCGCGTTTCTGCGTCCACACCATTTGCGCCGCTATCGCGCAACTGGCGCAGGCGCGTGACCGGCATCTCGTCGCGGGCGAATGCCATCGCGGTGTCGCGCAGCATTTCCTGGTCTTCCGTCAAAAGGAATGTCATCTGAATATCTCCGAAGCCTTGCGTTTTTCCCTGGTGTTCCTTGCATCGCGCCGCACGTTTTCCGCTTCGCGCCCGACGAGAAGCCCGGCCAGTCCGGCCGTACTCCACAAGGCGCTCGCAGCAAGTGCCAGCCTGATACTTGTCAGTTCGAGACGCGCTGCCTCCATGCCCGCCCAGACATAGACGACGACAAGGGTAGACAGCAGCGCCATGGCCCACACAGCAAACTGCACCAGCCAGCGCCCACGGAAGAACGGAGCCAGGACTCCGGCCATGAACGGCGTGCCAAGAAACAGAAGGATGATCTGTGTGGACGACATGATTATTTGTGGTCTTTGAGCCCGAGCACACGTTTCGAGATCACGTTCAGATTGATCTCGCTCGTGCCGCCCTCAATCGAATTGCCTTTCGAGCGAAGCCACTGGCGCGTGACCTTCTTGGCGGACGGGTCGAAACCCTCCCCTTCCCAGCCAAGGCCTTCAGTGCCAAGCGCCTCGACGAGAAGCTCATGCCGATCCTGGTTCATCTTAGCCGCACCGTATTTCAGGATGGAGGCGGTGTGCCCGACCTGCTGGCCTGCTTTGGCCTGTTCGGCCTGGCGCTGGACGGTCAGATTGAACGCCTTGGCATACATCTTGTGGTCAGTGATCCGCCCACGGAGGTCGCCATCGATCAGTCGGCCTTCGCTGTCTGTGCCGATATGCATCTTCGCATACTCTTCCGGTCCGAGGATGCCTGATCCGCCTGTGCCGCCAAAGCCGCCGGCGGAGATGGAGGAGCGCTCGAACTGCAACAGGCGCTTGGCGATTTGCCAGCCGCCGTTCACCTCGCCGACCAATTGGTCCTTCGGCACTTTCACATCGGTGAAGAAGGTTTCGCAGAATGGGCTCTCACCGGAGATCAACAGGATCGGCCGCGCTTCAACGCCCGGGCTTTCCATATCGAACAGGATGAAGCTGATGCCCTCATGCTTCACACTCGTGTCCGTGCGCACGAGACAGAAGATCCAGTCGGCCTTGTCAGCGTAGGACGTCCACACCTTCTGGCCATTGATCAGGTAATGGTCGCCCTTGTCTTCACAGCGCGTCTGCAGGTCTGCGAGATCGGATCCTGCGCCTGGTTCGGAATAGCCCTGACACCAGCGTGTCTTGCCCTTCACAATATCGGGGATGAAGCGCAGCTTCTGTTCCTCATTGCCGAACTCAAGCAAGGCCGGGCCAAACATCCAGAGGCCGAAAGAGAACAGCGCCGGGCGCGCCTTGATGCGGCGCAACTCTTCCTGCAGCACGCGGTTCTGTGCGCGGCTCAGGCCACCGCCGCCATACTTCGCCGGCCATTCCGGAGAGGTCCACCCCTTCTCCCCCATGCGCTCCAGCCAGAGTTTGGCTTCCGGGTTCTTGAACTTTTCGCGCTTGCCGCCCCAGACGATCTCGTCATCCTTCATCGGCGTGCGCATCGACGGCGGACAATTCTCTTCCAGCCATTCGCGCGTTTGCGCGCGGAACTGTTCTAGGTCGACAGATTCATCATACGCCATATCGGACTCCTGAAGGGGCAACGGAACAAGCCCTGACCTTATGCCTATCAGGAGGCACCGCCAAGCACTGACCTTGCGTTAGAAACCCTGGAGGCCCTCAGTTCCCGGCTTGGCCGTCAGCGGGAGTTGGCAGCATTTCCCGCGGGGTCTTCACCCAGTAATGCGGCCGCTTGGCGAGACTGTAGAGCGCTCGCATCATGGCAATGAATTGAAGGGGCCAATAGAACGGAAATGTCACGAGATCCCTCATCCGCACCGCAAAAGTACTCGAAGGTACCGTCAAAGCCGTCACAGCGCCGACCGCGTAGGAAACGAGCAGCATCGTCCAGCTGACCAGGCTGACCCGGGCATCCGGAGACACGAGGCAGAACGCGCACCAGACAAGCCATGGCAAATGCAGGAGCGCCGAGAGGATGGAGGCGCCGAGTGTCAATTGCATGGACACAAATCTCAGCACGCCCATTTCCCGGGCGGCGGTCACCGGCTCGCGCATCAGCACAAGCCATGTCTGGACGAAACCTTTCAGCCATCGGGACCTCTGACCGATCCACACCCCCAGGCGCTGGGGCGGCAGCTCAACTGTCGATGGCGCGATGACCCCGATCTTTTTTCCCAGACGCGCGAACCGCAGGCCGAGGTCTGCGTCTTCCGTGACGTTCCATGCGTCCCATCCGCCCGTAGCCAGCAAGGCTGTACGCCGGAAATGCGGACTTATGTAGCAAGCGCACCAACTTCGCGCCTTCCCAGAATCTGCCTGATTTGGGACTCTGTGTCCATGACACATCCAACTCCCCTGACGAAGTGGGGCACCTTAAAGCCCTCCAAAACTGAAGCCTTCGAGCACACCATCAACGGCCTGCTGACCAAGCGGGCCGAGTTGTTCAATGAAGCCGAGAGACTGAGGGACCGCACAGCCGAGATAAAGAACGACGTGGCCGCACTGGACCGCGTTCTAGGGACGCTGGGCTATACCGGGGATCTGGATAGCATCATGCCGCGTCAGAAGGTTGTCAGGCTCTTTGGACAGGGTGAGCTACTCCGCGCCTGCCTGCACGAGCTGAGACACGCTGACGGCCCTCTCACGAGCCGAGAGATAGCAAGGAATATCGTGGAACTACGCGGCGATGATCCGAACGATAGGAAGTATCTGTCGGATATGACGCGGCGAATATCGAAGTGCCTCAGAAAAGAAAGAGCTGCCGGGCATGTACGCGCCCGGCAGCATTCAGGAAAGGCCTTGGTATGGAGCCTTAGCCAAGAAGAGTCCGCGTCCGTTTGGGAGGAGGACTGAGCGCATTGGTTGCTCCCAAGATAGTCGGCGCTTGTGACTTCCGAGAGCTCGCAAGGATTGCCCGCGCAAGTGGACTTAACGCGGGCGGAGGGAGAGCGCTGAGGTTGTTTGCAACGCTACTGTCGGAAACGGTCCGAAAGTAAGGGCGCCCTGTTATAGACTTCCCAAGCGTTACGTCAGCTCGTTTACCGCCCTCATAGGTGTGGAACTTCTGCCCGCTCCGATAGTGCTGGAAAGCCAGCTCAGCTTCCATTGCCCACCCGGGACCGCAGTAGAAGTCCATGACGCGTCCCGGGTCTGGCCCGTCGCGCTTTACGTGCGTGATATGTAGAGACAGCATGCCTATTTTCCTCCATGGCATGGCCTTGGAGGGATTGACGGCGCGCGCGTTTCAGGGGATTCTGATCAGGCAACGCGCTGCACTCCTCTCCAAGAGGTTTCATTCAAGGTCGAGCCTGCAACCGAATCGGTTTCGGTTGCGGGCTCATTTGATATTAGGCCACATTTTGTGGTTAATTTGGAGTCTTATGTTCACGAGCCGTTCGCGGCCATTCACAGGCTCTCAGCGCTGCCAATACCCGGCAAACTCCCGGCTGACGGGCGCGGCCATCGCATTTCCCAAAACCCGCATGGTCAGGTCGCCATTGCTTTCCCGGCGATGGTCTTCGAGCCAAGCGGCGTGAACGGCGTACTGATGCAGGTACTTCGGAGAAACGAAGTGATGCTGACCGCGCACCATGCGGCGCAGGCGGGAGAAGAAGCTCTCGGCATTGTTCGTATGGGTGCCACACAGGTCGCTATAGGCTTCCTCGTGATTGATCCGGCCCATTGCATAGCCGCGTGACAGGTGGTCCCAATGGTTCGCCTCATCCGCGTAGATGGTCGATCCTGGCTTTACCGTGCGTGCAACCAGATCAACGCCATCGGCTTCGGTGCGGGTCACGAAGGTGAGGGTGCGGCCCTTGCGAGCGCGGGCGACAACCACAACACGGCGGGTGCCGGTCTGGTAGCGCTTGCGGCGACGGTCAACGCGATCCTTGCGTAGGTTCTTCGGGCGGATGTGGCCTCCGAAGTAAGCGCCATCAATCTCGACTTCACCTTGAACCGTAGCGCCTTCAACTTCGTCTTGCATGGATTCACGCAGCTTGTGCGCCATGACCCAAGCCGTCTTGTACTGGACGCCAAGCTCACGGCTCAGCTGGACGGCTGAGCGGCCTTTGGAGCCATTCACGAACAGGCAGATAGCGGCGAGAATGTCAGAGAAGGAAAGCTTACGGCTGGCGAAGATCGTGCCGGACGTAACCGAATACTGGCGATAGCAAGCCTTGCACTTATACTTACGGCGCGTCGTGATCTTGTAGGACTCGTAGCAACCACAGTCAGGGCACACAGCTACGCCACCCGTCTCCGGCCAGCGGAGAGCGCAGAACGTCTCATACGCTGCATCTTCGCCCGCCTTATAGATTTGGCGAAGCGACAGGGTGCGCGCTGCTGCTGAGAGGAGGAAGTGTTGTGCCATTTGTCTCGTTTTCGATACCTATGCATCGTATATAGTGCATATTGGTATCGTAGACAAGGGCAAAAGTATCGTTTATGATGCATTTCATATCAGGAGCGATACATGGCAGACAAAAACGAATGGGAAGAGAAGGCCGCAAACCTTCTAAAAGCCCAACTTAAATTCAAGGGAATCACGTATAGTCAGCTAGTTGAAAAACTGGAGGCTATTGGTGTTGAGGAGAAAGAAGCGAACATCCGCAACAAGCTCAGCAGAGGGAAGTTCACTGCGGCTTTCTTGCTGCAATGTCTGACGGCAATTGGTTCAGAACAGTTGGCAATAAGGTAACTTCCAAATGGAATAGTATTTGGTCGAGCCTCGCAAGCATCCCGCTTCGCGACTGGCGAAATACGGCTTGGTATATTTTGCTGACTGTGTTTGCCACGCAAACGATCGGTAACGTGATCGGTTACACAGCCACAAAATATTTAGATTATCGAGAAAGCCACATCGAGGAACGCCAACGCATATCCGAACACGCCGAGGACCAAGCTCACCAAGACGTATCCGTCAGGTGCCGGCTTGTTTCGTTTGGCGCGATAGAGTGCGTTCAGAAAACACCCCCAGCCGATGCCGCCAGCGATACCGCCATACCAGACCTTAGGGCGCAGCAAGACATGGCCGAATGGACGCTGCTTGCCATAGGAGTTGGCATGTTCGGCGTTCTCGTAAGCGGCGTCGGCCTCGGCTTCCTCTATTGGAATGTTCGTTTGATGAGGAAACAAATTTCTGAAACCAGAACGCTCGGACAAAAACAGATAAAAGCCTACCTCACGTGCAGGGATGTTGAGTGTCGTCTCTATCAGCTCAAGACCGAAGATCGGGAACGAGAGTGGATTGCCCACTTTTGGTTCACCGTCAAAAATACAGGTCAATCCCCTGCCAGGCTGCCCGGCGTTTCTGTGGTCGGCCTCATCATCGACAACAATGGCGAGGAGGAAATTCAGAGCATTAATTTTGAGTCCAAAACTATCGGCATCGAAGATGTCGCGGCAGGTGGGGCTGAACCAACTTCCATCCTTGCGAAGTTTAGAGATTACGAAAAAGTCGAAAAAATATTGGACGTAGGATCCCCGCTTTCTGGAAAATGCGTCATCGTTGTTGTGTTCTTGAGCGGATTGGACGTGTTCGGCAACGTTTTGGATGATGAATCTATCCAGTTCTGGACTGGAGCTAACGGTTTCGATGTCCCCCTCAAAGAAGACTTCAAATTGCGGAGAAGCGACATGCAAAGTGAGTGGGGGGGGCACAAGTTGGAGCGCTACTTGAAGCGCGCAGGCAGCCAAAAACTCTAATATCATTTCCGTCTCCTATTTGGAGCCGGACGAAATGCGGCAGCGCTTGGTGCGCTTGCTACATAAGTCCGCGGAAATGATTGCTCGTACCGCCGAGCGGAATGGGCATGCCCAGCCGGGCAAGGGCTGGCATCAGCCGGTTGAACTGAATGGCATACTCCAGCGCCCAATGCCGCGACAACCAGCTCCCAAAACGGACACTGCCTGCCAGGGGTGCCTGGACACAGGCCAGATCCGGATCCCAGGCGAAACGGCGTGCCGCCTCCATCAATTGGCCGGGATTGGGCCGGTCTTCTGCGTCGTAGACAGTGACGAATGCACCCTTTGCTCGCGCCAGACCATAATTCAGGGCGCGTGGCTTGGTCTGCGGTCTGCCGGGGGGCAGCACGAGCACTTCTGTCCCTTCCGGCCATATCTGGGCATGGATCGCATCCTTTGTGGCCGCGTCTCCAGTCTCCAGCAACAGTTTCACATCCAGCAAGTGGCGAGGATATTCCAACGACATCAGGCTGTCGGAAAGCTGGGGCATACAGGCCGCCTCATCCTTCAGCGCGATCAGGATCGTATACTTTGGCAGCAGCAATGAGAGGGACGCCGGGTCGGTCAGGAGAAAGGCGCGGCTGGAGCCGAACAGCGCGAGCGCAAGGCGGTACGCTATGATGGCCGTAAACAGGACGAGGCTCAGCCCGCCGAGACACGCCAGTATCGCCCCCGGTGCGATCAATCCTCCAATACCCAGAATCGCCGTCAGCTGCCCAATGAACCGCGTCTGCGCCTCGTGAAGGCCAGTCTTGGCCGACATGCCGAGGAATCGCGAAGGGAACGCCTCCGCTGCCCTCTCCGCCAGACTGCGATCTGGCGGCGGTTCTGCGAGGTTGTCAAAAAGGTGTTGCGGGAATCTCGCCCGCGCATTCGCCCCATCCATGCCCATTGAAGGCATTGAAAACCAATGGCTCCGGCGCTCAAGAAACCAGAAGTTGAATTCGTTTCGGTTTCGCAATGAGCTGGGGAATTGACAGAAATGTTTGGACTCTTTGTCAGAATGTTCTATATTTGTTCTATGACTGAGCTCACCATTGTCTGGTTTCGCCGCGACCTCCGGGTCCATGATCACGCCGCACTCGCATCGGCTTGTGCG